>WLWD01000133.1_pt1 | contig 495156 bp, 341 predicted proteins | sample 6712731 | NCBI WGS metagenome assembly WLWD01 (sample SAMN12718690, study PRJNA576275) | sponge metagenome | isolation source: marine sponge | host: Mycale hentscheli | place: New Zealand: South Island, Marlborough, Capsize Point | collected 2014-11-01 | reverse complement strand
TTGAAAGCCATAATATGCACCATATAGTGATATACACCTCAATAACTGGACAAGAGGGGGAGATTTCGCTGACCGCTTCTGCACACAGGCAACCACAGCTGCATTGTCAGAGTGGAAACGCACATGTTTACCCACCCAGCTAGGCCCCCATACAGCCGCTGCTACAGCAATTGGAACTAATTCCTTTGTAGAGATGTCAACTTTATCCCAGTGTGGAGGCCAACTAAACTGGAACCACCCTCTATCGCCTGATTCCGGGGGAACAAGAATGAGGAAATCATCCAGATAATGTGAAACCAAAGCCAAGTGATACCCGCTCTGTAAAGTGCCCAGGTCCTCATGTCTGCAACCGCTGAGAAAATTTTCGGAGCTGACCTTAGCCCGAACGGAAGTGCTCTGTCTATATATATGTCTGTCCCTCCCACTCGATTCCAAGCTAATGATGATCGCTAGGGTGCACTGGGATCTTCCTGTACGCACTCTCCAGGTCAATCTTCACCATCAGTATGCTAGATCCCAGAGTCTGAATGCACTCAACCACGTCGTCCATATGCATGTACGAGATTGATGCGAGCTCCTCTGAAATTCCCGCATTCACACTGCTACCTCTCGGATAGGAGAGATCGACAATCAGTCTCCACTTGCCTTCCTGATGGGGCTTAGGTATGAGGCCAATGGGGCTGACGTGCACCTGTGAAACCACCTCCCTGGAGAGGGGGCCAATTAACCTACCTAGCCTCCACTCGGACTGGATATACTCAGAGACTACCCCCTGCTGGGAAGCTGCTGACGGGTGATTATGACTGGTTGACTTCACCCGGCACACCTTGTGGCACCCCAACCGAAATCCGTGACACAAACCATTCCACACGTACTGCGAAAAACGCTTGTCCGGGTGAGAGTCGAACACCGGTGCCCAATTCTGCAAGCAGAAGGGTGAGAACAAAACTTGCCACTGAGGTGCATCCTTCCGGTACTCCCCACTCTCGAAGGCCAGTAGATCCTCTACATAGATGTGACGACCCTGGTAGAGTCCCAGACCTCTAGCTGTGAACGGCGGCAGCCCAGCCAGCTCTCCGACTACTGCACCCGCATAAACCATGTCCTGACAACTGACCGCCAGTTCAACACTCAGACACCTCTACCCCACCAATTATTCTACCCGCCCCCTTAATGACAAGTAAACAATACTCTAGCTATGTCAGGTGTACAATCCCCAAATGAGACTAAGATCCTGCCGTGTCTAGCCATTTAAATTAACCTATCAATGACTACGCCAAACTATATCAATATTAAATCTCCCCTTCTTTCACTGAAACGACTATTGGTCTATTAATTCATATATCCATACCTATTAATACCCAAACACCTTAATTCCACACCTACCTAACCACCCTCTATCAACCACCCAACTTGGACAATGATTATATTTGTTTAAATATATGATTATAATGTGGCAACAAATCAGAGGCAAGAATAGATAGTTATAGCGTTCGTAGGCAAACTGACACCCACTAGCGACTCGGGACAAATGGGCGAGGCTGGCCTGGAGGTGGACCCTGCGGCAACCCCTGGGTACTCTTGCTGGGGCAGTGAATCTCTGGGTGAGGTTGACAGCATACACGACACACATGCCTGAATGTGCAACCCCCTGGAAATCTGCAGCTTCCACGATTCCACGATTGACAGATCCGGTTTGAAGTCCCCAAACCTCGGCCACCAAATGATCTTATGTCAGAGTGGTGCAGATGACTTAATGCACACTGGTCTGCTCGATGATCCACACCCTGACAGAGAGAGCAAAAAGTACCAGCATGCCCCTGAGGCGCCTGCGCTGATGGCAGCGGGCTCACCAGCATAGTTGAAGCCAGAATAGCCGGATGCAGCTCGTTCCATCTAAGCGAGCCATCTAGCGCTGCCTGTTGACGAAACACCTTGTCGTATGTCAACCAGCTCTTGCCCCCATGACGCAGTGACTCCCTAACAATCAGCTGGGCATATACCAAGCGCTCCCTCGTGTCATCGTCGGGGCATCGTAACGCCAAGTATGCCGAGAAACAGTAAATCCAGGAGGACAGTGATGCAACTTCTCGCAGCCGTGGTTTATAAACCCCTGGGATGCCAACGAGGTGGTGAGGACCATTAAAAGTTTCCAACTCACTAAGCAGAGCTATATTATCGCCCAATAGCTCTTTCATCTCAATGTAAACTCCCGAGCGTGCCTTAGCCACCAATCTGGCAGGGAATGGCACTGATCCAGGAGACAAACACGCTACAGTCAGAACGGATGCCGGGGGCGAGGTCGGTAGACTTGACATAGGCAGGCTGCTCCCCAACGATGATGACATCCGAGGCTCCAACATAGCCTGGCTGCTTACAGCTGAAGCTGGACGCTGAGACAACAGGCCTGGATCCGCTACTGATGTGGACCTACACTGGCTTGACACTTGGATAGGCTGTGATGTGGCACCACCTGGCGAAATGACGACTGATGCAATGGATGCCGGAGGTGGCAACCTCCCAAGCCCCCACCCGGTGTGGACCGAGCCTGCAAGCAACGAATATAAGTCAATGCCCTACTGTAGTCCTCAGAAACTCCAACTCCCAGTCACACTCAGTCAACCTCAACAGTGCTGTGCCATGCACATTTCCTCCTCTCAAACTGCCAGAAATCCAGGGACCATAATGTACTTCCCCCCTCTAAAAACCTAACCTAAAGAAGCCTACCCTTTACCCCCTCCCCCCCTAACCCCCCCTCTTCTCCTATCACCCCCTCTCATACTTCACCCCTTTACAAGATTACAAATGCATCCCACCCGGTACGGCGTCGTTAAAATTCCGCGCCGTTCATTGGCCTGGTAAGCATCGCTACAACAACGCGTCATCTGACACGCCCCTGAAATAGAGCCCGAAGCCTAGCCCTAAGCTACTCTACCACAACAGCTAACATACCTTCGCTACTTGGACGCTGAAAGTCTGCCTGGCCTCCGCTAACCGACGATGCTCCACCCGCCGTCCCAGCGCGCGACATGCTGTTGAGAGATTCCTGGCGGACCCGCTCGCCCACGGCATCCAGCAACTGTTGAAGGGATAAAGACGCAACTGAGACGTCGGCGGAACCTCCCGCTGCTTCGTTCCCAGGTGATCCACTATTCGCCAACTATGAGACAGGGGGGCCTGCCGCTCTCCTCCCCTTTCCTCTCGTTGCCTTTCGCTTCACTTTCGGCATAGATACCTTCCCGGCCAACTCCGTATAAACACAGCACTCGAAGCAACTAAGTAACTCGAAGTAACTAAGTTACTAAGTAAGCAAACTTGGAGCACAGATTTCCCACTCTAACTCTTACTATGGCTTTAGCTCACCTCGTTGCTGGCAATCTTGCTCACGTGCCACTGCAACATGTCATCCCCGGCCGCGCCCTCCATCCTGATCACAAGCCCGTACCTTCCGCTGCCACGATACTTACCCGATTGCCATTCCAACGTTAACCTCATTTAAACTCATTTAAATTACAATTAACCTTGTCATGTGGGATGACCCACCCCACCTCCTCCCCTCCCTACCCAGATAAACCTCCGTAACCATTAATGGAAGGAGGGGGATTGGTAATGCGCAGGAGCCTCCCTCCCAGCCAATACTTGGAACCAGGTCCTGCACCCCCCAGCTAGATCCTGCTAGCGCACCACTGCTAGATCCTGCTAGCACACCACCGCTAGACCCTGCTAGCTCACCCCTGCTAGATCCTGCTAGCTCACCATTAAACACCCCTACTAGCCCGTGATAGCACCCCCATGCTAGCACCAGTTAGCACCCCCGCGCTAGCCCCTGCTAGCCCTTAGTGGCCTCCTCCCGGTTTACTCTATGGCCCATTCCGCTAAGCCAGGTGCCCTGATAAGCCTTTCCCCTGCTGCGGTCTTGCCCCTTCCATTATTAGTTTCCTGAGATTCTTGGGGAGTGTATGTTGGTACAACATCCTCCAGTGGCTGAAAGTCACACTCCCCAAACCCATATACTAAGATAACCCCCTTTAGTTCCCTCTTAACTATAGTATCCCCCACTAACAAATATCTAGGCATGAACAATACCGGTCTGTTATTAATATATAAACCTCTCTTATCCCAACTATTCATTCTTCATATATCCTATCCCAGCAAAACCTTATCTCCCTGGAGTACTGGCGTGATCCCCATCACAATCAACTGACATCTCATTTATTGACATCCAACACAACAAGTATAGACAACACGCTAGTTTGATAAGTGCGGGTGACAGTTCTGATATAATCTAAAAATGCTGATGACTTCCAACGTCCCAGAGTTTGAATGAATGAATCGCTGAGGCCCTTCTGCGCCGCCACTGTCGTCGCACCTATACGGAAGCTGTGACCACTATAACTCCTCGTGTCCATCCCAATAGACTCCAGAACCCGCTTAAGCTCCCTTCCCAGGCGATCTCGCGTCAAGAGAGTCCGATCCTCAAATTTGAAGAGGAACCCAGGCCCAGGAGGTCTACATGCCAAATAGCCAAGCATGGCGGCCACAGGACACAAAATATCACCGGTGGTACCCAAATGCAGAGTGAAACCTGCCCCGAACGGATCAGTCTTGGACGACTTCAACCTCACTTGCAGGTGGGATGGCTGATCATGAGAATCAACTGAGATGTCCTGGACAGTAAGATGCCTGTCACCCAGAGTCGACTGAGCAGCGTACGTAAATTCTCCAGCTCGCAAGAAACCGAAAAATCCAAGACAGAAGGCCGCCCATAACATCACCTTGACCCTACAAGGGAGTGACTGTGACCACAGACTATGAATTTGCCGTAAAATATGTGGCGTGATGGGGAGCCTCTTGGCTCTTGGCTTAACCGAACCAAGACGACGCATGCCAGCAAGGACATAACTAAGACGGGGAAATGGCATTGAAGAGGGGTCGGGCCATCCATTAGTGATGTGGAGGTATCGGATTGCAGCTAAATATGATCGTACTGCTCCATATGACAGGTTCTCCACTGCCAATGAGGCTACAAAACGACACAAGGTCACCTCCGATGGTGGCAAAGGAATTAAGGTTGACTGCTGGCAGAAGGCGAGGTAACGTCTTTGCCCTGACTCGTAGACTCTTCTAGTTGACTGCGCAATACCGTGCTCAAAGAGCTGGCAAACAACATCGTCCAGGCCTCGGAGCCCCAGTTCGGCCTTTCTACTATGAGGAGATGATGCACCTGCGGTGGAATTGGAGTCTCTGGAATCTGTGATATAATAGGGGAAACCAGATCAGCTCTGTCTCTAGATAAAGCATCTGCTACCACATTGACCACTCCTGGCACATGCTCGGCGGATATTTGAAAGCCATAATATGCACCATATAGTGATATACACCTCAATAACTGGACAAGAGGGGGAGATTTCGCTGACCGCTTCTGCACACAGGCAACCACAGCTGCATTGTCAGAGTGGAAACGCACATGTTTACCCACCCAGCTAGGCCCCCATACAGCCGCTGCTACAGCAATTGGAACTAATTCCTTTGTAGAGATGTCAACTTTATCCCAGTGTGGAGGCCAACTAAACAACTGGAACACCTCTATCGCCTGATACCGGGGGAACAAGAATGAGGAAATCATCCAGATAATGTGAAACCAAAGTGATACCCGCTCTGTAAAGTGCCCAGGTCATCATGTCTGCAACCGCTGAGAAAATTTTCGGAGCTGACCTTAGCCCGAACGGAAGTGCTCTGTCTATATATGTCTGTCCCTCCCACTCGATTCCAAGCCGATGATGATCGCTAGGGTGCACTGGGATCTGCCTGTATGCACTCTCCAGGTCAATCTTCACCATCAGTATGCTAGATCCCAGAGTCTGAATGCACTCAACCACGTCGTCCATATGCATGTACGAGATTGATGCGAGCTCCTCTGAATTTCCCGCATTCACACTGCTACCTCTCGGATAGGAGAGATCGATAATCAGTCTCCACTTGCCTTCCTGATGGGGCTTAGGTATGAGGCCAATGGGGCTGACGTGCACCTGTGAAACCACCTCCCTGGAGAGGGGGCCAATTAACCTACCTAGCCTCCACTCGGACTGGATATACTCAGAGACTACCCCCCGCTGGGAAGCTGCTGACGGGTGATTATGACTGGTTGACTTCACCCGGCACACCTTGCGGCACCCCAACCGAAATCCGTGACACAAACCATTCCACACGTACTGCGAAAAACGCTTGTCCGGGTGAGAGTCGAACACCGGTGCCCAATTCTGCAAGCAGAAGGGTGAGAACAAAACTTGCCACTGAGGTGCATCCTTCCGGTACTCCCCACTCTCGAAGGCCAGTAGATCCTCTACATAGATGTGACGACCCTGGTAGAGTCCCAGACCTCTAGCTGTGAACGGCGGCAGCCCAGCCAGCTCTCCGACTACTGCACCCGCATAAACCATGTCCTGACAACTGACCGCCAGTTCAACACTCAGACACCTCTACCCCACCAATTATTCTACCCGCCCCCTTAATGACAAGTAAACAATACTCTAGCTATGTCAGGTGTACAATCCCCAAATGAGACTAAGATCCTGCCGTGTCTAGCCATTTAAATTAACCTATCAATGACTACGCCAAACTATATCAATATTAAATCTCCCCTTCTTTCACTGAAACGACTATTGGTCTATTAATTCATATATACATACCTATTAATACCCAAACACCTTAATTCCAAACCTACCTAACCACCCTCTATCAACCACCCAACTTGGACAATGATTATATTTGTTTGAATATATGACTATAATGTGGCAACAAATCAGAGGCAAGAATAGATAGTTATAGCGTTCGTAGGCAAACTGACACCCACTAGCGACTCGGGACAAATGGGCGAGGCTGGCCTGGAGGTGGACCCTGCGGCAACCCCTGGGTACTCTTGCTGGGGCAGTGAATCTCTGGGTGAGGTTGACAGCATACACGACACACATGCCTGAATGTGCAACCCCCTGGAAATCTGCAGCTTCCACGATTCCACGATTGACAGATCCGGTTTGAAGTCCCCAAACCTCGGCCACCAAATGATCTTGTGTCAGAGTGGTGCAGATAACTTAATGCACACTGGTCTGCTCGATGATCCACACCCTGACAGAGAGAGCAAAAAGTACCAGCACGCCCCTGAGGCGCCTGCGCTGATGGCAGCGGGCTCACCAGCATAGTTGAAGCCAGAATAGCCGGATGCAGCTCGTTCCATCTAAGCGAGCCATCTAGCGCTGCCTGTTGACGAAACACCTTGTCGTACGTCAACCAGCTCTTGCCCCCATGACGCAGTGACTCCCTAACAATCAGCTGGGCATATACCAAGCGCTCCCTCGTGTCATCGTCGGGGCATCGTAACGCCAAGTATGCCAAGAAACAGTAAATCCAGGAGGACAGTGATGCAACTTCTCGCAGCCGTGGTTTATTAACCCCTGGGATGCCAACGAGGTGGTGAGGACCATTAAAAGTTTCCAACTCACTAAGCAGAGCTATATTATCGCCCAATAGCTCTTTCATCTCAATGTAAACTCCCGAGCGTGCCTTAGCCACCAATCTGGCAGGGAATGGCACTGATCCAGGAGACAAACACGCTACAGTCAGAACGGATGCCGGGGGCGAGGTCGGTAGACTTGACATAGGCAGGCTGCTCCCCAACGATGATGACATCCGAGGCTCCAACATAGCCTGGCTGCTTACAGCTGAAGCTGGACGCTGAGACAACAGGCCTGGATCCGCTACTGATGTGGACCTACACTGGCTTGACACTTGGATAGGCTGTGATGTGGCACCACCTGGCGAAATGACGACTGATGCAATGGATGCCGGAGGTGGCAACCTCCCAAGCCCCCACCCGGTGTGGACCGAGCCTGCAAGCAACGAATATAAGTCAATGCCCTACTGTAGTCCTCAGAAACTCCAACTCCCAGTCACACTCAGTCAACCTCAACAGTGCTGTGCCATGCACATTTCCTCCTCTCAAACTGCCAGAAATCCAGGGACCATAATGTACTTCCCCCCTCTAAAAACCTAACCTAAAGAAGCCTACCCTTTACCCCCTCCCCCCCTAACCCCCCCTCTTCTCCTATCACCCCCTCTCATACTTCACCCCTTTACAAGATTACAAATGCATCCCACCCGGTACGGCGTCGTTAAAATTCCGCGCCGTTCATTGGCCTGGTAAGCATCGCTACAACAACGCGTCATCTGACACGCCCCTGAAATAGAGCCCGAAGCCTAGCCCTAAGCTACTCTACCACAACAGCTAACATACCTTCGCTACTTGGACGCTGAAAGTCTGCCTGGCCTCCGCTAACCGACGATGCTCCACCCGCCGTCCCAGCGCGCGACATGCTGTTGAGAGATTCCTGGCGGACCCGCTCGCCCACGGCATCCAGCAACTGTTGAAGGGATAAAGACGCAACTGAGACGTCGGCGGAACCTCCCGCTGCTTCGTTCCCAGGTGATCCACTATTCGCCAACTCTGAGACAGGGGGGCCTGCCGCTCTCCTCCCCTTTCCTCTCGTTGCCTTTCGCTTCACTTTCGGCATAGATACCTTCCCGGCCAACTCCGTATAAACACAGCACTCGAAGCAACTAAGTAACTCGAAGTAACTAAGTAACTAAGTAAGCAAACTTGGAGCACAGATTTCCCACTCTAACTCTTACTATGGCTTTAGCTCACCTCGTTGCTGGCAATCTTGCTCACGTGCCACTGCAACATGTCATCCCCGGCCGCGCCCTCCATCCTGATCACAAGCCCGTACCTTCCGCTGCCACGATACTTACCCGATTGCCATTCCAACGTTAACCTCATTTAAACTCATTTAAATTACAATTAAAGCAGATCAAACTTAAAAACATTTTTCGAAAATCTAAGAGGTGAACAAATTTTTGAATTATTATTAATACTGCTTACTTTAAACTAAACACTAGTTTGATTAAAGCTTTCTCACTTACATTGATCTAGAGAGAACCAAAGGAAAAATGTGAAATAATCTTAGTTGTCTCTGGGGAATAAAACCCAGGATCCATGAGTTTAGGTGTGGTGAATACTATAAAACTATTTTTAATTACTTACTTACTACTTCCTTAATTTATTTGTTAACTTGCTCAAATAATTTAACTTGTAACTCCATTAGTACCCTTTCTCAACTTTCCTTTGTTCTATTGACTCCATTCACCTTCCCCACCTCACACTCTGTGGTTATGTAATTCCTGTATACATATTTCTGTTTCACATGTTCAAACACATCTAGCTAGTTCATTATATAGTTTGTTCATTTTTAGTTTCTGAGTTGTCTGTATTGAGTGCTGCAAGAATTATAAATCTATCAATCTCTGAATTCTGAGAACTCTTCCAAATTGAACCCATGGTTGAGGAAGGCCTAGTAATTTCTTGCTTGGTCCAGCAGATTAAACACCTGCAGGATTGACCACCTTAAAACGTGAAACTCAGGCAGCTCTGGTGGCAGTAACCTAGTTGGGCGGAGCCCGACCTCTGCTGGGGAGAGGTCGGGTAACAAGCCTATACCCGGGTTTGTTCCCTGCTGCAACGTACGTTGCAGTCCAATCAGATTGAAGTGTGGTTAAATGCTAAGAAAATTAGCTGACTCAGCAGAACAAACCTGGGTATAGGCTTGTTACCCGACCTCTCCCTTCAGAAGAGGTCGGGCTCCGCCCAACTAGCAGTAACCTACCTTTGGCAGTCTCTTACACACCTCATCACACCACTATAGCCATCATAGTGCTCTAGTAAGAAGTTTCGATCTAGCTAGTTTTTATGAAGGGTCAGTACTTGATAAAACAGGGGTAACACAATTGAAAATCGGGGATGTTTGTTTATTTATTTAGATATATGTATGGACGTATGTATGTCATTTTGTACTTTGACCCATCCATATTTTTGTGTTCGCTCCGCGTTTGACCCCGTCCCAAACTTCACTAAACAGAATCCTCTGGTGTAGCGACCATTACCCGTATCACCCTAGAAATTAAATTGTTTACCGCTTTGAATTGTTTTGCGTGTGCTGGGAGCTCCATTTCTATTTGAGTTAGTGGCGGTGGTAAGTTAATACACTATTTGTCACAGTTATAAGCACTACTCAACAGCATTTACTTAACAATTCATTGTTCACTAGACGAACCACGAAGGCAAGTCTTGCGTAGGTATGTTCAGTTGTGTGAAAGTATTGTGCGTTACAACTACTATAAAATATTTATTGATGAAGATCTCATTATCATTGGTCAAGAAATATTTAGAGTAGCTTGGATTGTAAAGGGTTACTACTTTAGCTAACACAATAATTAAAGAAACTTTGGTTGAAGTCTCATCTTTCTTAAGTGATTAATTCAGTATTTGTAAGAAGTGCTGAATTGCTTCATTAGGTATATTTGAACTAGTCTGGCAATTACTACACATCTTTTTGTGGAAGTGTCTCTGTTTCAGCGACATGTCCTTGTATATCAAATCATTCAACTTCATTTTGCTATATAAGTTAACATGCCGCATATATTTTATATAATGTTAATGTATTAATTGTTGTATCATATAAAGATACCTATATAATATGCCATTTATATCTTTAAATTATAATATATAAAGTATAGTGTCCTTATGTCATTATGTGTTTAAATTTAACTCGAGAATCCAATGAAGAAGTGTTGGCAATTAAAATGATTATTAGCAGTTCTAAAAGTTTTAGCCATATTGAATTACAAACCGTAGCAAAGACACTTTCCCTTACATGACTAAGTAATAATTAAGATAGGATTTATATAAAAGAAGCCTTACAATTATTCACTTGAACATTGAATAGTTTATCCATGTTGCCAGCAATATTACTAACTGAGCACAAATACTGTCCTTCAGCACCATGTGATATGTTCCTCCAAGTCAATATAGATGTATAGACACTACCAGCCAACGAAGAGTTGATATTCATAATATTAGAATTTGTACTATAATTAATAAGTGTTCCATTGAATGTCCAAATCACATGAGGTAAGGGGACACCCATGTATCTGCAGTTCAATTGAAGATGTTGACTAATGGTGACTGTTACTGATTCAGTAGTACTGTCTACGTCTAAATCTACAAGAAAGAAACAGATTAGCAATAAGCATTATTTCCCCGTTACCCACTTGAGGCTAGGGGCATATACGGCTAGGGAATAATAGATATAATGATTGTGTTAATAGTGAATGTCTAGATAACATTGCTGCACTGAAAAAAAAAATTGGATACAATGCTAAACTTGATGGTAGGTATTTCATCATAACTGGCACATGCAGTATTGTGACAATAAATTATTCCCTGTATTAATAGAGCAAGCTATATTTGACAATATTACAACATTTTTTCCTATCATTACTTTCCCTTGTATTAGTTTAACTTGAATATCAGAGAAAAGCACACAGAAATGCCTTATTATGCTATATTTTGAAGGAAAAAAACACAGTGAACTAAAGTGCTGCCTGTGCATGTGGGCTTTGCTGGTAGGTCTTCATTCTTAGGGAACTATTTAAACTTCAAATAACAAAAATCTGAATATTTAAAATTTTTTTTTACTTAAGACATTCCTGGAGCACAACATGGTGTGAGTAGGAAATCATGGGAATGAATTACTATTTATAGCTTGTGGGTTGAGTTCTTACTGACACAATACCACCCATGTGTTCCCTTCATTCCATAAACTTTAAGCTAGTTTGTTATAACAACTGATCATTAATTGTGACCGGATTTGGGAAAATCCGCCTATAGGCGGCAAACAATGTTTTTCAGTATCACCGGGTAAAGCCTTATGGGTCGATTTTTTTCGAAAAATTTTTTATGGCAGAAATGGATGGACACCAGTTAGCTCTAGCTTACGACGCAGTTGTAAACTATGGCGTGCTCTAGAACTCACACTAGGAGGCTAGAAACACTAGCCGGTTGGACTCGTGTATGGAGAGTTGCTAAGAAATTATTGGCGGGATTTTCACTGTAAAATTATTTTACATACATTTGTGTACTATACACAAACTTGTACATTATATACATTTAAATATTTTGATTATGGCTCATAAGAAAAAGTCATTCCAGTTAGCATAGCAAATCTTGTTAGCTGTCGGTTCTCAGTGCTTCAAAATAATCTTACTTACTATGTATTCAATTCATCAATTTATAGATGTACTATCTCCACAAACCTTTCTTGGATTTGAAATTATTATTAATTTCAGTCAGGTTAAATACAACCACTAAATCATTTTTAGCAGCTCATTACCCTTGTAGTTATAGCAACCAGCCAAACTTTTCAATTTTCTTGGTTTTTACAGTTACCTTCCTCTGGAAGCTATACTGAGCAAGCTCATTACACTACTATAGTATGTCCACGTTGAGTTGGTGAGACCACAATTGCAGGGAAAAGCAGAATAACAATAAGTTAAAACCGAAAGCAATTAAGTCATGTGATGTTTACTTGTGTTACCGCTCATGCAGACAAAAAAAAAGCGCATGGAAAAGCAGCTGTAATTACACGCAGAGTTCATTAGCTCATTCCTTGAGTTGTGAGTTTTTCTGAGTTTTTCTGAGGCTTAGTTATTGCTCTTAAACAAATGTATTTTTTTATAGTTTTTTCTCTCCTTTTTGTGATTTGTTGTGCTGTAGATATGCTGAAGGGGAAGCGACTATGGAGCCAGACGAAAAACGTGATGTGCGTCCACCGCTATTTCGACAAGATGGATTGCAAGACGAATACAGGATATGGCTGTTCTAGCTCAGCTTTGTAGAGAACCTCAGTAGCCACCAGTAAGCCATTCAATTATATTTTTTTGAAGTTAAATTCGTATTTTTTTAACTTCAGAAGTGTTTAATAAGCATGGATATTTTATTCCCCCTCACATATAATTTAAATGATGATGTCAAACAAAAATTTCAGGTATATCAAGACGCACTGTGCAACGATTAGTATCTAAAAAATCTTGCAAGTGCCACACCTTCATTTGCATCTCCACAAAAACAATATGTAGAATCAACACTAAGAATCTTAGTGGATGACTTTGATCGGTATGCTGTTAGTCGTAAAATTCATCACCTGTATGAACAAAAGAAGCATCTAACACTGAATGTCATTCATGAAATTCTAAAGGAAGATGACCTCTTTCTTGCTGGCCGATCATCACTTGCAAAACTATTCAAAGACATGGGATTTAAATTAAAAAAATAGATGGCAAGAAGTAAAACTAGACATCTAATTGTTTTGAGAAGTGGTATAATGAACTACTACTTCCCAACATTCAAAAAATAGCCTTATTGTCATGGGCAATGCTTCATATCACTGCCGTCGAAGCAAATATCCAGTCAAAGGTTGGACAAAGAAGACGATGGTGGAATGGTTTAACCAAAAAACATAATGTCTAAAAAGGATGTCTGGACTATTGTCAAGAGAAGTCGACCACCTCATCCTGAATATTCAGTGGATCAATTATCTAAATCTGCTGGCCACGAAGTTTGTATGCCTCCCAGTTTCCCACTGTGAACTTAATCCTATTGAAATGGCATGGTCGCAAATTAAAGAATATATCAGAACTCATAACACACTGTTTACTCTATCTGAAATGGAACGGCTGACTCATGCAGGTTTTGATGTAGTCACACCAATGCGTTGGAAGTCACTCATAGCCCACGTACAAACAAAGACTGAAGACCACTACTGGGATGTTGATGGACTACAACTGGACCTTGTGGAAGAGTTCATCATATCAACGGAAAGGAACTTGGAGTCAGAACTGGAATCTGAAGATGATCTCTCTTCGGGATTCAGAAGATTCAGACTGAACTCTCCTCTCTGTCCTTCAATATTGATCAAGCATTGTGATGGTCAAACAGCCAACTGGCTATACCATGCTGGTAGATAGCTTGTGAGTAAATAATTACCGCTGCTTGTGAACATATTATATTGTGTGTACATGTAAGCAACTTTTACGTGTACATTATTATATGATTAAAAAAATTGTAATATTAAAAAATATTTTTTTACGTAATATATACAAGTAACAACATATACAAGTTAGAAAAACAGGAATGATGTTTATAACCGGTCTTGAGCATAGCTATGGTGCAGTTGGCATTCTGAAAGGGAATACTTACCCACTGCAACTTGTTTAAGAGTAGAAAAAAGGAAGTAAATCATAGGAAAAACTAAATGGAATGACATAACTGGAATTTCTTTATCATTGAAATAGCTATATTTATTTTGTATTAACTTTTCTATTACCTACCCTCTAGTTTACTATAGAGAGTGTTTAGCTCATACAATCACATGCTATTATCGTATTGCTAAATAAAGTAAACTGCACACACCTTTAGGACTCTGCTAAATAAATAAGCTTCAAATATACTGCACACAGCTTTAAGACTCTACCTACGCTATTTATGTACCGCATAAACTATATAAGCTAGTTGATATATCAAGCTATATGCCAAGTTCTGACTACACACTTACCTCTTCCGTAGGCGAATGTAGTTCAAATCCAACCAGCAAGACTACTGCACACTTAATATCAGTAGCAAAACAACGTAAAAATCTAAAAGAAAATGAGGCACTTCTTTGTTTTCTCCTTGCCATCTCATGTAGCAACGGATAAACACAAGACAGACTCGGGGTGGGCGCGTAACTAAATTTAGGTGCATGTACAGCGGGAAAGCTGTGATTTTTTTTTATTGCCATAGACTTCTGTATTGAGATTTGGAATGGCACTTTCCAGACTGCTCACACATTTTTGTGGAAAGTTTTTGGACCACATTGGTGTGAGCTTTCTAATGGTGCAATCCCCCTGATGAGTAGCTGCTTCCATTCATAATTATTAACAGTTTTTATACTGCCAACTCAACTTGGACATACTATGGTAGTTATAGCAACTGGCTAAGCTTACCAGTTTTTTTTCTAGGTTTTTACAGCTATTTTCCTTTGCTGTAGCCTGTCCAACTGGGTTAGAGCAGCTGTTAAAATAACAGATGGTGGTTTAAAGAGCCCCTATAGCCAACTTTACACCCTTATTTACTGTTCTATATAATACAAACTACAGCAGTGAAAATATCTTGTGTAGAATAAACCACTTATTACACTCTTCACAGTGATATGGCAAAATACTTTACTCTCAAGTTTTATTATCGCTCACCTCCAGCTCGTGAAAATAAATTAGCCTATTCATTAAAATATTTTGCCATATCACACTCTGACTCATGTACTACGTATATATATATTACATATTACATAATTATGTTACATAATTATATTACATATACATATATATATGTACTCATTTAGTTTATATGCATGACAAATAGAACTGTTTTGAACTTACAGTTTACTATCAACTCAAAGTATGCGACAGGAACTTGAGGTACTCCTGGAACATAACAAGTGTAGGTTCCCGCCTGGTGTCTGGTGACATTAGGAATCGTAAAAATTGCTACTACTGGATTTCTAGTGCTATCAATGTTACTGCCATCTGGAACATTCCACTGAGGACTGCCTCGAAAATTCGAATTTTGATTTATACAAGATACTGAAACGACAGAACTTTCATTATAATATGATGTCAATGGTGATACTACTAGTGGTCCTCCAGCTACACAATGTACAAAAATATTGTATAAACATAATAATAATGACAACTTGCAAACAACGCTAACAAAACCATTGAACATTAAGGGTACATATCTAACTTATTTATAAATTATATTGATAAACTCAAAGTTTTAAAGGCATTATAAAAAATCTATACACCTCAAGTGCCAATCATTACCCATTTGACATAACTTGAACTCAGTTATTTTCATGAACAAATTTATTCTATCCCTAATCCACAAACTTTATTTACCTATTTCACTCTGCAATCTACAATAATTTGAATAGTAACTTACGCACAGAGAAGAAGGTCCCACTATAAGTAGAACCACCTTGATTACCACTATCACATGTCACAGTGATTGAATGGAGTGGATTGAACCTCAGACTAGTCCAATTGTTTATCACAAGTGTATTGATGGACGTGTTAATGAAATAATCTTGAGTATTTGTCAGCATTACTCCAGCTAGACTGAATGTGGCTACATTACCACCACATATAAAACAAAATGGAGCTGTTGTGTTGACAACTCCTATAGAGACTGAACCAAATGGTACTGACAATGTGGCATTCTGTTCACACCGCTGAGAATGAACTGTGAAAAATTATCGGAATTAAAGCATGTAAATAATATCCAGTAAAAATAATGATAATTATAATAATAATTGCAAGCGCCAAAAATAATTCTTACTGCAATGTAAAATATATGTATTTTCATCACACTCATCAATATTATTATAGAACCTATACTTCTTTATTGACACTTGCACTTAAGTCAACTAATATGCTACCTTTGGCTATTAAGATAAGTTTATCAAATACAATATGATTTCTCATCATGCACTTTCATTAAATAATGCACAATATTCAGTTAAGTGAGCAAGTATTTATTTTGAGTCTATTCTCCAATTAGTACATATTGCATGCTTAGCCTATGCTATAATAAGCCATGTATTTGTAAGCCTCACTTGATTGCATCAATCCAACAGTACACCCAAGCATCAGAATAATCACACAGGTGATTGGAGATGACTTAGTAGCCATTATTTGCAAACACAACAGCTAAACAAGTAAAAGAAATTTGAAGTACATAGAATAGTAATTAGACATGTCTAATTCTCAGAAAAATTAAATGAGTGATAATTCGCAGGAAACAATCACTCAGATTTTTTATTTATTGATCAAGCTCATATAATTTTATCCTTTTGGAAGCAAATACACCACTGCTACACATTTTCTATTCTATTACTAACGCAAAAGTACAATTTAACTTACTTCTATGCTGATGATGGTTAAATTGCAAAGATGTTTACCTTAGCCAGAAATGAGTGATAGTAGTATTAGCTAAGGTATGATCTACTTATATGTGCTAAGATTGTCCACCCTTCATTAGTTTAGTTAAATAGGGCAAGACACGCTTCCTACAAGTCAGTGTGTGTGGGTTCTTATATATGTAGCATTCAAATGGCTTATATGGTGCTCCAATTTAATTAATTAATACACTTATTACCAATACCCTTATGTAGCAATGGGTTCTCTCCCATAGACTAAGCTGACACTCTTATGGAGCCAGTGTGGCCCATAGACTTTTACGAGTTAAAAATTGTGTAGCAAAATTCTAAGATAGAAATTCTACTTAGTTCTGTGATGCACAGTATAAGTGAATTGAATGCAAATACTAGCTTAACCGGTTCTCCACCCTCCCTCCTTCCCGAGAAGGGGTGGTGTAGCCCCTTTTATTTTTTTTTATTTTTGTACCTTTTCTTGCTTTGCCTTTGTGATATTATAAGAAAGAAAGGAAAAAAAAATTAATTAACTCGCAATGCGCATGCCGAGAGGGTTACTTCTGTCTGTCTGTCACACTCTGATTTTGGAGATTACTGACAATTAACAGTATGAACTTAATCAGATTTAAGACCTTTTATATGGCAACTTTTTTTAATTTCGAGCCAATCGCTTTCAGCTCCGCGTACGTAAGTAGACCAGCTCTTTTGGGAAACCCCCTAGTGTCACGTTATAATCAAGTGAACAAATATTTTATAGTTTGCTTTATACGGAGTTCAAGTGAAGTTTCAAGTTGAAAAAGTATATCGGTGAGTGTATTTTCATTGGTCGAGTTATTTTGATGCTTCATTAAAATAGCTAACAGATTGCTTGTTCTTTCGGAAGGAGATTATAAATTGTAATAGCTAGGTAGCGTTTAATAGCGCTGAGGGTTCCCAAATTTGGTGCTTCATTCTATTAACTAATGTTTCTGCATAATCTGTGTGCCATGGCTTGAAATTAGATATACCAACTTTAAAAAACTATGTGTATATAAATGTTATCTGACAGTTTAGGCCTTTACTGTTTTAACCAGAATATTTATATAAAAACTGCACCAAGTGTGTGGCACATTGAAATAATTCTCATTAAGCATAATGTAGATAAAAAACAACAACAACAACAACAAAATGTAATTCAAGGACTATAACTCATTATACACAATTAATACAATAATGTTCAGCAGAAAGTATTTGTGGGATTAACTACAGTATAAAACAAGTTAACATTTGTTATAATTCGTTTTCGTTATTCAAAATGGCAAATCTGTTGCTGCACTTCTGAATCAGTTCCAATCCAGTATAACCCACTTTTACTAAGTGGATTATTTTGATGTATAGCACCACAAGACTCAGCTGGAATCTGTTTGATGAGTCCCAATACAGACACATTAAAATTGGATGAAAGAAAGTTGTAAATGTCTGCTGTCAAATTCCCTTTTCTTCAATAGATGGACAATTGTCGTACATCCTAACTCCAATCAATGAATCTAAAAATCAATTATGCACAAGAAAGGGCTGAAAATAAGTAATATTAATAATTCCATGTAGGTTATAGTATTAATATAATAGCCCTGGAAAAAAAAAAGCTGCAAGATAGGCAGAAGTGTTGCATATTATTTTGAATTATATGAAGCAGCTAATGCTTCATAGCTGTTTGTAAACGACAACAAAGCATCAGTGATCCTTCAACCTTTCTCACAAGCAAGTACTGTGCCACTGTTTTTGATTAGCAGATTTTATGATACTCATATGTATGCAGGACTGTATCTTATCTAATGGTATGAAAGGAAATCCCCTAAACCTACCTGTTTCCACCTCCTCCCAATATTCTCAATTCTCCCCTAAAATTTGCATGATATGTGGAGTACTCTGATAAGCTGAGCACTGAAATGACTGCATTTAGCTCTAAATGATTTCTTGCTTATCACTTTGACTGATTTATAGAGAAATATCATTGCTATTTTTAAATGGAATTGGTCAATTTTTTCCCTAAAAAAATTTGCAGATAGAATCCTGATAGGATAGTAGCATAATTGTCCTGATTAATAATATCTGGTAAAGTTGTTTCTGGTTCAACTCATCTTTTCACTTAAATTTGTATTAAATAATTCTTAACCTTTTACAACAATGTGTCAATACATAGTATAAAAAACGGAATAAAATTTTGATTCCTAAGCAAAGTATAATATATTAGCATAATTCAGTCCATATATTACAAATACTATGGCAATGCCAAGGAGCCTCACCTACAGTTTCTGCTGAAGGTTGTGTTGAAGTATCTACACAAAATTTATTCATAAAAAACAAACTAAGATTATTAAATCCTAGAGACAAAGAAAAAGAATGCAGTGACTATAGAGCTTTGAAATATCTAATCCCAAACCTTTAATAACTTCTTTAGTAATTACTTGTTATTAGCTTTAGTAGCAGTAAATTGGTAAAAAAAATCACAAAACACTTTGGTTCGTGAGCCTTCATTAGTTGTGAGGTAAATACAAATGACCGTTATAAAAGATGTATACAAGAAAACACACGTAGCCAATGGGTACACTGACAGCTATATGCATTTCCTTGTTTAGATTTATTAACATAATAAGATATAATAATAAGAACAGGTTCGTTGCAGGATAATTGCAGGTTAATTTATACAAAGTAGATAACTTAAAACCTTCAATTAATGAATGGTGTTATATAATTTAAGAAAATGTCATAAATCAGTTTTATCCTTTATATGACGTGATTTATCATTTTAAAGCAATTAAAGCAGATCAAATTCTAAAACATTTTTAGAAAATCTAAGTGGTGAACAAATTTTTTAATTATTATTAATACTGCTTACTTTATACAAAACATTAGTTAGATTGAAGCTTTCTCACTTACATTGGTCTAGAGAGAACCAAAGGAAAAATGTGAAATAATCTTAGTTGTCTCTGGGGAATAAAACACAGGATCCAGACTTTAGGTGTGGTGAATACTATAAAACTATTTTTAATTACTTACTTACTACTTCCTTAATTTAACTTGTAACTCCATTAGTACCCTTTCTCAACTTTCCTTTGTTCTATTGACTCCATTCACCTTCTCCACCTCACACTCTGTGGTGATGTAATTCTTGTGTACATATTTCTGTTTCACATGTTTAACACATCTAGCTAGTTCACTAAAATAGTCTGTTCATTTTTAGTTTTCTCAGTTGTGTGTATTGAGTGCTGCTAAAATTATAAATCTTTCAATCTCTGAATTCTGAGAACTCTTCCAAATTGAACCCATGGTTGAGGAAGGCCTAGTAATTTCTTGCTTGGTCCAGCAGATAGTTTTTTATGAAGGGTCAGTACTTGATAATTGTAATGATAAAGCCTTTTCAATCCACTATGGCTACACTCCAGAGGAAGAGCTGTTTCCAGTCGACACGGAAAAGATGTTCTGATAGCACATAATTGATGGTCTGTGAGTACGAGACTGCAGCAAGTGGTACTACTCAATAGTATATATAGGTAAAATGTGAGGGTCTTGGAAGTCATGGGATGTTGTAGCTCAGTGGTTAGAGCACTGGTGGCTAAAACCAAGGTTCCTGGGATCAATTCCCTGGCGGCAACTAAGATTATTTTCACATTTTGCCTTTGCTCCTCTCTAGACCCATTTAGTTGAGAAAATTTCAATCTAGTTTTTATGAACGGTCAGAACTTGATAAACATTAGTTACAGAAGTGAAATATGTGCATTGGCTAATGTTAGATAGGCATGGCTATTCACCTCGCTGAAACAAGAGATTACTAGCTATAATAATAGTTGCACTAAATTGTGTAGTAACAATTGTTTTATAGTATTTTAGAAATGTTACAGTCACATTAAGTAGATTATACAGACAAAAATGCACAAGTACTACTGTAAAATCATGATAATACAATATCAGCCATGTGCCACATTATACAAAAGGGCAATTATATGTGCATCTAATTAGGAGTATAAATATATTATAGACTCATTGGTTTTATTGCAGGCTGCTGGAAAAAGAGTATTGACACCAATAACATTGTAACTTAATAATATAGTAGTGCTTAAACTAGCTTGTTAACGTCGACATTCTTTATCAACTCCAATTTCAGTACTGTTTGTGTTTTTGTCACGGTAGTTAATGGACTCTTTTCAGGAATATATTCATTTTACCTTGACAAATTACTCCAGCATCTTCAACATGAACACAGTTATGGTTTCCAATTGGATTAGAAGGACAGTCTATAAGTCTAGTCTCATTACCATGACACTGTACATTGTCCAGCCATATCTGACCGACTCCATTAGTAAATCCAGTCATTATAGCAGTAGCACCTGCACAGTTTGATGAAAGAATATACCAGAGCTTGGCGTTGTGCTTACTTAAAAATTATTGGAATAATTGATATTATATATTGTTAGAGAAAGTGACTACAAGAAAATATATATTGACATATGAGTTAACTTATGTTCCAATTAGATTGCTATTATGCTGGCTCATAATTATTTCTATTTCCATTTACCTAGTAAAAGACATTGATAATGGGGAAATGATCTTAAACTCTGAGTAGTTGATACATTGCAAAATGCATAATTCTAAAATTTACTTGAGCTCAATCAAATTTGAGTACATAGATTGCTAAGCTAGCTTCAATGTATATGCTCAAACATGTCACTAATTATCAAATATGATGGCATATTATATCATACTACTTACCTCTGGAGCTAAAACCAAGTTGTCTACAAACAACTTGAGCATCTAGAGCTCCCCATAAATCATCACAAACTGTGCCCCACACGTTGCTATTGCAAACTTCGACTCGGCCACTGGTAGAATTTCCTCCCACAAGTCTGATGTCGTTGTAGGTGCACACTATGTGTAATATCACAACAAATTTGATAAAACTAGTATCTTTAAACAAATTATGATGATCACTATATAAGTGTGCTCTAATACACCAATAGTACCACTTCCACTAATGTAGTTTGATAATTATTAATAATAAATTCATTACAACGAGAATATATAATTCTCTTCAGGAAAGAGCAGATAATGAAAAGCTCTCTGTAACATACATTGTTTTCAAATGATGCATACAAATATATGATATTATATTAAAATTATTAAGCTAGTTAACAGCGCTGGGGTATTTTGTGGAAATTAAAGTAAAAAAGAATGGAAGATTTTGAACCAACATGACTATTTACCTTAGGAAGTAAATGCGCAAAGAATTAACTGGCCCACTTTCCCCTTGGCTTAGTTATGCTAAATGTCCATATTCAGGAAAAAAAATTGCATTAATTCTGAGTCGTTTCAACCACTGCCTCACAATGTCTCTGTTCTTTATAATGTACTGAATTTTATGATACCTAAACCCATATAGTTAGTGATGATGCTCTACCAATTCAGCTGTACTCATGATAAATTCCTAGCGGTAAGAGGTAGTACCAATTCTTATAATAACAATTTGATTGTGCTTCACTACCTGTAATAGTCCTGATATTTTATATATATTTATATTATACAAATAATGCTAATCAAAGCATAACATTCTATGAACCTCATTTTTTTACCTTGACATGTAACCCCTGCATCTTGACTATGAACACAGTCATGAGTTCCAATTGGATTAGAAGGGCAGTCTGCTAGTCTAGTTTCATTACCATGACACTGTACATTGTCCAGCCATATCTGACCGACTCCATTAGTAAATCCAGCCGTTATAAAAGTAGCACCTATAGCATTTGATGAAAGAAAATAATTGAACTTGGCAAAAACAACAACAACTGTTTATTCATGTTTATATAGCCATATCGGTTTAGAGAGAAGATGTTCAAGAAGGCATGTTGGAACATACTAGTTAGCTTGATATTTTTTTTGGAAACTCTGATTTAAAGGATAAATATTTCACCCTCTCAGTAGTTCCCATGACACTGAAGAATATAAGCCCCTTTATATGATGCAACTTTTTTGAAATTACAATTATTATTTTAAAATGTAGCTACCTCTAATTCTGCTATTTTCTAAAATCCTGCACTTTATTATAATCACAAAATATCAACTCTATAAAATAAAAATGACATAGCTTGGTAGTTATACAACTGAATCTATTTTAGTTGTTGAGTACTTATAGAAGGAAGCTAAGATTGTGTTATCATAACCAGCAGTATTAAAGTGAGCTGCTGGGTAAAGTTTTACTTTAGTAAATAAATTAACAGAGAGTATGTAGCAAACCAGTAGAAACCCCAATAATATCCACTTATGCCTCTAAATAAAAAAAAGCTAATAAAATAAATAAGATATATATTTGTGCAACAATGATTATTAGTCTACCAAACCTCAAATACAACAGTGAAGAAATGTGCATATAAATCAAGCCCATTCACATAAGTAGCTTCGTGTGATTCATTCTCAGTGGGCCAAAGGATATACATGTTTCTTCATTCTTAATTATCAAGTTCTGACCCTTCATAAAAACTAGATTGAAACTTTCTTACCTAAAGGGATCTGGAAAAAAGCAAAGGAAAAATGTGAGAGTCTTGGAAGTCGTGGGTTGTCGTAGCACAGTGGTTAGAGCACTGGTGGCTAAAACCAGTGGTCCTGGGTTCTATTCCACAGTAACAACTAAGATTTTTTCACATTTTTCCTTTGCTTTGTTCCTGACCCCTTTAGGTGAGAAAGTTTCAATCTACTTCATTCTTGTAGGCCAATAGTACAAATTTAGTGAGTGAAAAATTACCTGTGGATCTATAACCTAGCTGTCTACAAACCACTACAGCATCTTGAAGCCCCCAAAAGTTATCACAAACTGTGCCCCAAATATTGTTATTGCAAATCTCGACTCGACCCCTGGTAGTAGAGTTTCCTCCCACAAGTCTGATGTCTCCATAGGTACACGCTACACAATAGCAAAAACATTGAAGGCATTGTTGTTAAAATTGATTATTGTTATTTAAACCGTACTGTAATACATTAATAGTATTGTAAATTATTTAACTTTAGGCAACTATTGCTGGATGGCACATAATTTACTGGCTCAGATAACATATTAATTGAGTTAGCATAGTTACAATAGCTTTACAGACTTCAGAATGATAGCTTGAATTCATGCAAATGGCATCATCAAAGAGTAGAGAGTATTAATATTAATTTGTATTGTGATTTCAGTGAAATATTTTTATTTGGCTTACAGAATTAATGTGATGTAATATGAGTGAGACAAATTTAAATGTAGACTTTGTTGTGTAAAAATTAGTTACTAGCAGTGAAACTATACTATTCAAGTAAGAATTAGCTATGAGTACTTTTTTTTAATAACTCTATAAATTTTCTTATCACAAAATGATGCATTATTTATTACATGTATGTAAGCTATATGCCACCAATATATAAAACATAACAAACTTTTTCAATTATTTGACTTTTTTAAAGTACCTTGACAGATCACTCCAGCATCTTCAACATGACCGCAATTATGAGTTCCAATTGGATTAGAAGGACAGTCTATAAGTCTATTTTCATTACCCTGACACTGTACATTATCTAGCCATATCTGACCAACTCCATTAGTAAATCCAGTCGTTATTGAAGTAGCACCTTATAACAGAAAACATTTGAGTTACTCTTACATCTATACACAGTTAACACTTAGTATGTTTGCAATATCTCTTGGAATATCGATATAAAATTTTGTAATTGTTGCAATTAAGATTAGAGAACACATAATAGTTTATTATGAAACCTTGTGTTTTTAACTGCAGGTACCTGACAGTTTGTGTTAATAAACACTGAGATGTTAAATAGTTGATGAGAAACAAATGCTTCCAAACCATTTAGCTAATTAAAGGGAGACTGTGGTGGTAAAGGTTTCTGTTTTTCTTGTTGAAAGTTTAGATTATATAGTTTCCAACATTTAGATTTCACAATTTTGCCCTATTTATTAGCTTCTTGCTTCCTGATAACTTATTCCCTGAATTGGGTGCTGTTTGTATGAAGTCATGCTTAGAACAGTTAGTTACTCTGGTTATTAGCTAGTAGTCTAGTTATTGAAAACATGTAACGTCTAATTTGTTCATGATCCGATATGATAACAATAGTACTAGTGACAGTAGTGAGTCTACGGCGGTGAAGCCATAATAGCTTAGATATCTTTTGAGTCCACCTATTATCATATTCTGCTACTAAACCTAGTCAAGAAAACATGAATTTTGGTGTTTGCAAGTTACAATGAATCCTTAAATGACACTCCAGATGATGATGAGCTTCTCAGGACAATAAGAAACATCTAACAATCAAACTAGCACAGAAACATAAGTTTATCGAGCATAGCGATATCTTACATACAACAGCATAAAATTATATTCCCCCTTGGTGCAAATGTCAATGTGGCCATTGTTTAATTAAGTTCACTATTTGTGCTTGGGAATGAATTTGCCGCAGGGATATCAAATCAATGAAGTAAATAGACACAATTGGCTCAGAACTAGCCTGTTTTCAAGAAGAAAAAAAATTTAAACCATCGCGGTCTCCCTTTAAAACAGTCTCCTGTTGTTCCTAAATGTTCTGCCATTCACTCACCTTGAGAGTTGAAACCAAGCTGAACACAAGCTATTTGTGCATCTAAAACACCCCAGAAATCATCACAAACTGTTCCCCACACATTTCTGTTGCAGATCTCCACCCTACCACTGACAGAATTTCCACCCTGAAGTCTGATGTCTCCATCTGCACAAACTATACCACACACAAATATATTTAAATATATTACACAGTATACACCTACTGGAGCAGTTAACTCCTGCATCTTCACTGTGATCACAATTGTGTCTTCCTATTTGATTAGCAGGACAGTCAATGAGATTAGACTCATTGCCATTACACTGTACATTGTCTAGCCAGATAGAACTAGCTCCTTCAGAAAATCCATTAAATATAGCTGTAGCTCCTGCATGTGTGCATGATTTCAACAGTACAGTCAAAGAGTGATTAAATAATATAGAAAATGAGTGCAGACAGAAAGTAAATGCATAGATACAAAAATGTGGCATAAGTATCACACAATTTAATCCGGGATTTAGATTATAAACACTTTAAGTATTAACCCTATCACAACTATATTATAAGAATAATGGTAGATGTATATGTAGTCTTCTCAGAATAAGCCAATGGATATTTAACAGTAGTTTTAAATTTTTAGCTGTCATAGGTTACAAGGTCAGCCAACTACCCAGCACTTTCTGTGTAGCATGTAACTCCAATTGCAGCACTCAATGTAGTTAGAGGTAAATAAATTACTAGTCAAGAAATTGTTTAATTAAGCATGCATGACAATGGTAATACGGAGTGTGTTACCCATAGTGCAAAACTTATGCAGTAAAATCAGTCAGAAATGTACTGTCAGTAGGTCAAATTTTTGTGATAGTATTTTAGTATGATTTGTATAGAAATGGCACAAAGTATTAATTTGATATGTATATTAAGAAAGCCTTTAATGCCTTTATTTAAAACATTTTGACTACTCATCATTTAAATTTGCAACATGAGTATAATTACTCAGTAGTCATGCTGATCGTGCAATTATGTGTCAACAATGTTTATAAATAATTCTAATTTATCCATGTATGATGCATTGAAATTATTATGAATTCTTCACCGTTATTAACGAAAGTTACTAGTTGTCTAAATGACTAGTACCATCACATTCTACCAATTTTATCACACATTCCAGCTTACTGCTGAATAATAATTCAGTACAGCATCAAAATTCGCAGACCCAATTATGAATAAATTACCATTATAACTGAATAAAAAATGTTATGTTATAAATCTGTAGGCCTTGTAAACTCTCCAGCATATGAATGTATAACTGTACAACATCTATACCTTGAGTGCTAAAACCAAGTTGTCTGCAGACCACTTGAGCATCCACATTATCCCAGTCATCATTACAGACTGTACCCCATGCATTGTTGTGGCAAATTTCTACTCGACCGCTTGCTGTGAAGTTATTCCCCTCAAGTCTGATGTCTCCCTGAGTACATACTAAAAAATAGCAGTGGTCAATTAGACTGTAGAAGTTACCAGTGTGATATAATTATATAAAATACTACCAATTCATGCTTATAATATTGAACATATATAATTTTTTTTGTAATAAATTTAGGCTTTGGTTTTGCATTGTAAAACTTAACTGTAAATAGTATTTGTAGATATGAAGACTTGATGAGGAGAAAGGTGCGAGAATGAGGAAATTATTATGAAGATAAAATAATAGTGATGAAAAAATCAGGGAGAGTAGGGGGAAACAAAGGAAAGCAAGGAAGCTGAGGTAGAATTATGCTTCTTCTATAGCATTTTATGACCAATTTATGAGTTTAAAAATGTCTTCAAACAGGAAGATTATAATATTGAAATTTGCAGAGAATCGCAAAGTTTTATTTAAGACATGGCGAGTTGAAACAGCAATAAACTGACAATTTGTGGTAATACTCATAGAGTTTTCATAAAGGTAACAGATTTCAGCATTAAAATTCAATTAATAATTAATGAGTGGCTATAATTTTATGCAAAGTCTTTTTTCTAAATTCTATAGTATTTTACCAGGCACTAATGTTATGTATTGGTATAGTTTAAATGAACAGGATTACTTGATTCTGCTACAGTGGCAGGTGTGGACAGCACAAATATAATTCAGGGAGCGAGCGAAGCTGACTCTCAGTCATGTTCAATTGAGATTTCAGATTAGGTATGTATGCGTACATCAAAAATTTTCGCCCACGCTTCTAATTATGCCTTACCAACTTTGTTTTAACCAAAAAGTTTATAGCTACTCTCTTCTTGAAACAATTGTGAAGTCTTTGTCAAGCTGCGCTTCCTTGCCACTGCTTTCGAAGTTTATTCAGGTAATTCTGTTATTGTTAACTCTTCATGCCTAATATGTTACCTAACTAGCAGGCTCGCTCACCATTTGTGCTCAAGCACACCACTAGTTATTTAATTCTGCCTGCTAGACTGAGCCTTTAACTAAACTTAAACTTAACATTCCTAAAGAGTAAGACTTTTCTCTATGTGAAAATAAAACAACGACAACGAAGAGACAGGGTCAGCTGAATCCTAAAAACTACAATCATTTATAAAGAAAGGATTTTAATTCAAATGTTAGCTGTAGCTTCCAAGCTTTGCTCGTTAGTAAAAATAACATACATTGACATGGAAGGACATACACAAATGAAATACATCGATTGCATAATAAAACAATAATAAAAATACTTACTCAACGAATGAAATAAGTTAATGTAAGTAGTTCCATCCATTCCTCCAGAATTACAAGTTAAATAATTTGAAATTACTGGATAGACTATCAACGTACTCCAATTAGATATTATTAGTGCACTCTGGGACTCCTCTAGAATATAGTATGGAGGAGAATCTAATAAAATCATTCCATTAAGTATGAATGAGTTTAGTGGAGAACCAGGGCATATGAAACAAAATGGTGCTGAGGTATTGACATATGCGATACTTTCAGCTGATGAAATTGTCAAGTTCCTTGCACACTGTTGAGCTATACCTGCCAAAACATTAAACAGAATAATTGTTGAGTGATGTTAATTGGTAACGTAAAGTGCATAAATAGCAATTACAATCTCGATCATACCATTTGATAAATTTTAGTTAACAACTAATTTTGTTTACGATGTGCTGTATTGCACTATTTATGATGTGTTGACAAAAATATGACTTTAGTCATAAGCAATAATTATATAAGTTCAGTTTCACCTGAAGTAATTAACTCTGAAACCACCAGGAACATAATAGTTAACCATCCACAAATCATTGTAGGTCTAGTATTCTCCATAATCTAAGAAAAATGAAAGGCATATTGAAAGTTCAGCTTAAACATTTTGTAAAATTAACGCTATATAATTACAGCTTTGCTATGCAAATTTTAAATTATAATTGTACTTTTAATAACAAAATGAATTTTCTTAAAATAATCTATTTTATTCATAATAGCCATTGATATGAGCAAATTTACAAAAATGCCACATTAAGTTGAAAATAATTACCAATATCCTCGCCTATTTCTATTCCCCATACATTATCAATAAAATACCTAGAACTTTCACTACCTATTCATAATATTCACTTGTAACTTTCCGCTACAGATCAGAAGACAATATATATGCGGTAATTCTAGAAACAGGTGATTTATATAAACAGAACACACATAAAACAGTTATTCCAAATCACCGCTATACTTTAATTGTTTGCTGCATGTGTTAATATTTTTTTCGGCTTCTTCTTACATCATCTCCTCTTGAAAAAAGCTTTATACTCATGTGGCAGGCTTACCAGAAAAGAACATGTATTATGTGAAGGCATTCTAGAAAATTTTAGTCTCCTGTGGGACCTCCTCCTGTCAATGACAATTGAATGACTTTGGAATGACATTATCATGCACACACCTAGTACTTGTCAATTATGTCAATAGGATTACGACATTTTGTGTCAATGGTCTATTCTTATTATTTATTTTCATTAAGTGATTATCAGTTACACTTTCCCAGCCTGGATGGATGGCAAGTTATATATTCTTAGTTTTGCATCATTTGTTCAGTTCTTACCTTGTCCAGTCTTGTGCACATTACCTTTACTCTTGCTTGTTCTTAATTTATTATTATTATACTAAAACTTATTGAGGCAAGCATTGCTTTAGGGTGTACTGCGGCTAGCTACTAAGTAGAACTCTGCACAGTAAAAAATGGGGTGTAACGATACACCCTTACCAGGGTGTACTGAAACACCCTTGCGGAAAGGGGTGTAACGGTACACCCTATGGTGTATCATAACACCTTATGGTGTACTAGTACACCCTATTGAGCATAACTTCTAATAGAAGTCTATGGAAGAATCTCATCATATATTTTAGCTGAACTTTGTTCATTTTCTTGTTAACTGAAATTTGCTCTTACAAACTACTTCACAAGCTTTTGTTTGTCAATACACAGCACTAGTCTTTATAATATATGTGAAGCCCACACCATTGCAACAAAGGCTACAGTCTAAAACTGGAATGACATACACTTTACAAATTGTAAATAATACAATGCCATTTAGCCTATTCTAATGCTTCAGCTTTAGTCCTGCATATTTGACGACCCTTTGCCCAACATACATTATTACATCGGCAAGGATCATCAATATTGAACTGGTACCTCAGGGAATTTCCTGTTATAATTGTTAACCGTGATGATCATTTACCTAACGACTATATTTATTTCACTGGTTATTATATGAATTTGCTAATAATGTTTATAAAAATAATCATCAATTGAAGGTTCCATAACTGAAGAGAACAGGAGAGCTGATCTTCACTCATCCATGATGGTGTGCATTCTCTACATAACATGCAAAACAATGTTGAATTTACAAGTACAGTAAGATCAGATTTTCCTTTCAGTGAAGTAGCTATATGACCAATATCCCCAAGTCCACCCCACCTTTATTTCTTAACTAACTTCAGTATCCATACCTACCTAAATGAAATACCACACAAAACAGCTCAATTTATTCTTAGTATCTTCAGCATGGACAACACAATATAATATTGAGATTACAATATTATGTATACAAACACCACGTGTCTTAATTCATCCAGGTGAAACTTTGTCAATCTCAGTCACTTACTATCATATGCTAAGTTTCCCTTTACCAGATTTAAATCACCCTTCAAATCTGGCAATGGTCAACATTTGAACTTTATTGAAAGTAACTTAGCTGGCAAACCGTTTTAAGAGCAAATTATACTTGGGCTCATTGTGTGTGTGTGTGTGTGTATGTGGGTGGGTGTGTGGGTTTGTGTGTGCGGTGTGGTGTGTGTGTGTGCAGCAAGTATACACATTTGCATTTTGTGACCCTTGCAGTTCATAAACCTGACATATAGCTCGGCCATCACACATTGCCATAACACTACCACTTACCATTCAAAAGTACCAGTAAGATATTGCCCATGTTCAATGATCATGAAGAAGTGTATTTTACCTATACAAACATGCACACATACATACACATACACACAAAAATGTAATGGGTAACTTGAAGTTAAAGAAATACAAGTTAGTATGATTAGAATTGATTATTATTTGAGTGTGCTTTGTTTAGATTTTAGGGGAAATAGTTGGGCCGGGGAGAAATGCAACTGCTGCTGAAGACTGAACGAGTGAGAAGTATCATGACGTGTTATTCAGTCACTATTTTTGGCTAATTTCAGTTGAAACAATGGACACACTGGGAGCAAGGTGATACATTGCCCAATGTATGGGAAAAATTGCCGTTCAATTGAAATAGGCCGCGGAAAATGAAATAGTATGGCTGGAGTTGAGATAGAACAGTTTGCAAAGTGAGGGGTTTTGCTTAAAAGTTTAAAAAAGCTCTCAGCTTCACCTCATTCGATTTCAATTACCTTACTTACGCTATCCTGACTACCATAATTACCCGTGTTATATTCATACTAACTCACATTATTCTGTCTCATGTTTTGCTGCCACTATGAAATCCTTTTATCATGACCACCAAATCTATATGAATATAAACAACAACACACTCACACACAAAGTACATTGACTCACACAAACCGTTGTTTTCCATCTATCAACAACTAGAGCTGGACGGATTAACCTAATATCGGGATACGATATTTTGAGAATGTCCAGATGATATGATTGGTTCACGATATCGTTTTATAGGAGCAGCCATTTTTGTTATAATGGATAGATAACAAAGTTCTTACATCAATAGCTAGCCGAGGATCATATCAAAAGCAAACAGTTTCAATTGACATGTTAAAAAATATCGCTATATTGTGATAATTTAAGATAATATCGTATCGCCTGTGATCGCCCAGCTCTATCAACAACCATTACTTATCTACTTAAAAGCATAAGGTGCATATGATGTTTTTATAGCTATGTCCATCAAAGCAGTAGTTCTAACTATGAAGTGCAAATGTGTATACCACTAAGGTTTCATTTACGTAGATTTAGGAAGACCTTTTGTTCGTGATCAAGTTGAACATACTACGCAATACATAGCTACTACCATTTAGTAATAATTTTTAAGCTAAGCCTATTTATTTAATCTGACTCTAACTTAGGCAGACCTCTCAACTCTCACTCATCACGCGCGAGTTTCACACACTTGGCTGGCATATCAAGCTCTCAAGCAAACCTATATATATTTCACACAAATCACTGTTACTATAGCTACACAATTTATCAACAATACTGTGGACAATAGCTAAGGTTTGCAGTATGGAAAACGAGCAAAGGGTCTGGCTTTTCTAGAAAAAGTCACGCCCCCTAAAATTTATTAAGAGATACAGACAGGTACCTGTAGGGGCTTGCTATCTTAGTTTAACTACATAGCTACTTGTTTTGTTACTATAATCTCATGCATATGGACACAATCTTCAGCATTTTGCAACCAGGACTCGATCACTTCTATGGATTTTGGTTGCGAGTTCTGCCAAGGTTTGGATAATAACACCCTCCCACACAAAACAACACGACAACACGTGTATGAACCACAATTAACTTACAAAACATCATCAGTGGACCATGAAGCTTTCTTGTCCCCTTTCCCCGAGACAAAACCAGCCAACAAGCTTCTTATAGACTTTTATTAGAAATTATGGTAAAGGGTTTAACTCTAACTCTAACCCTCATAATGGGTAAAGGGTTTCTAATACTCAACATATTGGTAAAGGGTTTCTACTCAGCTGTCACCCACCAATTAGCAAAACTATTAGTGGGTGTGGTAATTTGTTGGAGAAAGAGGCGCGCGGGAGAGACTCCCTTGATTGAAAATGAAAGAGCTGGAGTTGATGTGCGTGGTAGAAAATTTTATGGTTAGCGAAGCAATGTGTATGTAGATCTACCAGGTCATTTACTTTGTTAAAAGACTAGCACTTTTCAGTCATAACGTTCAAGCACACGAGCTCAACTGAGCTCTGAGCTCAACGCACTGCTGCCCAGTAAAACTATTTTAGATCAGAGCATTTCCCATTAGTAGGCACTTATTCTAGTGAACCTTATTTGTTTAGACTGCTCTTACGTGCTGTAGAACCCAAGCAACAGTTAAGAAGTTTTGAAGTGATTGTTTGGAATATATAAAAACAGGAAATATTGAGTAAGTGGCAACAAATGAAATTTATGAAATGTAATGAGGTAATAAAATGATGGTGTCTTGTGGAAGTACTCTGGTAGTTCGTGGGTGCATAACAATGTGGTGATATAATTTGTCATAACATACATGGATGTGTTTGTTCAAATCTGTCAGGGTGTGCGTCCGGTAGTGTCTGTGATATTGGTCCAGTTTGTGTGCATTTCCATAAAAATATATTTCAGTTTCGTTAACTACTAGTATTTTGTGAATTTGAAGTGCTTCAATAATATCCTCATCTTTGTTTAAAATAACAGTAGCATTCCTTTTGTATGTGGTCCCATGAACTTTAGCCCACTTCGTCCTATAATGGTAATAGTTATGGTTATAAGAATTTCACAATACGTATTGCTTACTCAAAGACATTGAAGGCTGATATGGTATCTGGCAGTTCAGTGGTTGCTACAGGGAAAGCTATATACATATACATAGTTGGTTCATTTTGTAATATACATTTGCAGGTGATCATATAGGAATATGTTCTCCCACCTGGACCAGTAGTGATATGGTCTTTCTGGCAGTCTTGCGTGATGCTCTGCGTGTAGCACACATACTGCTGGTAGCGCATGGCCAAGGAGTATGGTATGTTGACATAATTTCCCAGCGTGTGTGTCAAGCTTTTGAAGTATGAATGCTTAGCTTCATACCTCATGGTCCAGTGACAAACAAGTGGACCAAATCTAAAATAAGACACAATTAGTGTGCAAGTTTAGTCAGTGAAAGTAACGGCCACACACCTCTACTGTTACATGTCAGTCGTGCTTAAAACACATTTATGCAGGATGTCCCTCCCAAACTAGACTGACTTTGTTTAAGTACTCTCTAACAGAATTGACTTACAATTTATCTTCAATAATTGTTTGAGTGTACCAAAGGATGCAATAACAAACCTAGAATAATTTCATTAAGCTAGCACTATATGAGACAAGATAGCTAAATGTGCAGTGATGAAATTAATCGCAAATTTTTTTTAATATAGCAATGTTTTTGAGGGTCATTTCATAGGAAACGTTAATTATTTTTTTGGATGTTTTACAAAACAGTGAGGATAACGATATATATAATACACCAATAAGTCTAAGACTTTCAAATCGCAGTCAGATTTGCAAAAATAACCATGTCCATGTCATCATTCGAGTGACTCTACGTTCGAAAGTAAATTTTTTCAATGGGTCACAAAAGTCATAGACAGCATTGGTAAAATGAAATATGGATAGGGACTACACTTTTCTGATAAGGGGTTTTTGTCACTAAAGTAATATGAATTCCTATAATAGCAGTTGCACTTACTGCAGTGTGAGTCGTGGCATGTGTACCATGAAGTGCATCTTTGGTATGATGCTGTCATTCGGATATAAGTCCTTGAACTGAGAGTGGTGCAGGTAGATTTTTTGTGATAATATCCAATTAGATCCTCTGTTGTTCTTGGACTAAACAAAATGTCTACTATCCGCATCATTATGAGATAGTTCTCCCAGTAAGGATCTCCTTCTGGAACTAGATCCCCGATGACAATAGGTAGGATTCTTCCTAGTAGCCACATTTGGGCAGCTGTGTACGTAGGTACGCAAAATAAATTAAAAAAAGGAATAATAATAATAATATTGACAATAGAGTAGAACGTTAGTTATCTGGACATTATTGCACCAGAGGGTATCCAGATAGGTGAATATTCTGGATATCTCTATATGAGCACTATGGAAGGGTGTGACCATTTGCTATTGCATTTAGGGTGTCCGGAGATAACTGACTGGCATCCAGATTACCGACACTCTACTGTAGTACACTGTGGAATTCGCCCATAGGATAATGTAATGGGTGAGTTTGTCAATGTGTAGCCCATGATTTTGTGATTGCACAGTTTAACTGCTTGATATTTTACTCAAATATGCAGGGTGACAACTGTAAGTGTAAGGTCCACTTAGATGGCTATTGTCTTCGAGATCCGCTTTTGACACTAGGATGACTACTATAACCCTTATGCTAATTGTGTGATAAGGGCTATTGGTGAGCGAGCAAAGCGAGCGAGACACTCTCAGGTGTAACGCAGTGATATCACTTAATACATTAAATGCCCCTATTTCACAATCACATCACTGCGCCAGCCGTACTATTTTAGCTTTATGGCACTCATAAACCATGTACAGGCACTCCAGCTATTACTCTGCTATATTTCTAAATACAGTAGTACTATATGTCGAGCTATTACTTACATATATAGCATGTGTGAGTCTATTTACATAAATACCTGATTGTCTGAGAGTGTGGCCATTGCTAAATAAAGTTGTAGCATCTATGAGGGAGCACTTGTCACTAGCCTCCATGTAACCCAGCTCAGTGTTGGTTAGCCTTGTGTTTAACAAATCTATGGGAAACAGCAAGTATTTAAAAGAAACCGGAATTAGTTTGTGCTTACCAAGAGTAAAATACTGTTTCACTTCCACCATTATTTTTATCATCAACTTTATTTCATATTGTAGAGCTCCTTCCAGTATGTCATGCATGATGTCAGGGATCAATCCACCATCGCAGACATGGAAATACCTTTCATGAAAAGAGAAGAAAACAGTACGTTTATATGTTGTGGAAAACCACATTATGTATAGTGTACCTCAATTCATTCTTTTGATCCCATACTGTTTTGATGCCTCAGAAGAACTCTCTGCTTGTACACAATATTGCCTGTGGGTAGTGGGGTCCCTTAGGATGAAATCTTCTTCTTTGAACTATGTATTGAAGTAGCATTGGTTGCAGTTTTTAAATATTTGGATATATCACACGCACACACACACACACACATGCACGCACACACACACACACACACGCATGCACGCACACACACACAAGGACCAACTAATTGAGCATTAACAGATTTTTTTAACTGAGAGAAGTTGTGGGAGGATGCAAGACTTGTGTGATAATTGGACTAGGTAACTTGGAATGAAGTCAGCAAAATAATTGTCAGGGGGCAATGATTTCTTTGGATGAGTGGGCTCTGTGTTTTTAATACAGTAGAACCTCTCTTATCTGGACACCTTAGATAAGGGCACCTATATTACCCAGGCACCTAAATCAATACTGTAGCTGCCTACAAAAATTCCGTGTCAGCTGGATCATTAAGTTATAATTTCAATATTTTTTTTTTTTTTTTAAACCAACACCTGCACGTATTTGGTAAGGGGTCGTCAATATTTTCCCAATAACTTTTGATTGGCAGAGCTAATTATAATTTTCATAATTCAAGTTGGAGTTATTTCACTACTGTTCATTTTAAGATATAAAATAAGAAAAAAGACACATTTTTAGCAAAGTTATGATCAAATATGGAAAAAATGCAATCAACTAATAAATTACGTATAATACAAAGTGAATTATCTCAAATTTCAAAGTCCCAAACAGTACCTATATATTTTAGATGTCAGGTAACATTCATTCACTTTATTTTTAGTAATTGTATTACAAAAGTTAATTCTCATTTTTCCTAAAAAAAATTGGTAAAAAAATCCTGCTATTTTTTAATAATTTTTTTAATAAATCAGCCGGCAAGAATTAGACCCTTAGTGTGAGTACAACTTGCAATTACTGAATGTGTGTGCAAAGTTTAAAGCTTTGATAATCATTTGAGAAAGAGAAATCAGGCAATCAAAAGGTACACATTTTGGAACGTCAGGACTGATTAGGCCAATTCACACGTCTCATTATTTCTGTACAGAAGAGTAAGTTTTCATTCATTCAAATTTATATTTTTTCTACAACATATCTCCTCTCTGGTTAAGTTTTTGTTGTTCATTCTGTCATCTTTTCTGTACACTCTGATCAATATGGTAATTACTATTTAATAGTCCGTAATGATATTATGGTCTAATTAAACTTGATATGTCGCAAAAAATCATGTTTCGGTAAAATTAAAAAGCACCTCCCCATTAAAAATTCCTCTTTGCTTACCTTAGTTTTGGCTGAATCCTTTGTTGCCATGCACTGTCTGCACATTCTGTAAGCTGTACAGCTTTCTTTGAATCCTCCAAGTGCCAGACTAGCCAGATTGTCCGCTGATATGGCACATAATGCTCCAAAGTACTTCTTTTTTTCTCCTTTTATATCAAAGGTTTGTCCAATTTCCTAAAACATCACTTGGTTTATATTTTTGTATATGTCATGTCAATGTTACACTTACTAATTTTTTAAGATCACGAACAATTGGTTGTAGAACGAGATCCATTCCATATTTTTTTAAATGTTTCTCTTTCAGCAGAGCTACCAGATGGATAGATGACAACCGTGATCTCTGTGTTGGTGGTACATTTCCCAGTGTGAAGTAGAAGATACCTGGAGTGAGATGTAAGTAGATGATGTTGTATAGTATACAGAAATTAGAAGTTATTGATAAATTAAACATAATGTGAAAGCTGTGTGACTATTATATTTCAGCAGCAATTAATAATTACAACGTTATGATATTCATTTATAAATGACTCTGGTGTGTACTCTTGATTGTGTTTACTGGTAGCTTTGACATACTTAATTTGTGAACTTTTGCTTTTGAGCCCAGGGGATTGCACACTTCTAGATCATCGTAGTACAGAAATATCTGTAAGGATGGTGATGCAGTGGAAAATAAGGGATGTCTTCTATAGTGAGACCCATCTGTGTAATCCCCTAGCCACCCTGTGGTTGTAGAAGCAGCTGCCTTATTAACCTGAAAGTATATGTAACTAGTATGTACATACATGAACCATGTAACACCACTACATTGTTCAGTAACATATAATCTCTCCTTTGTGTATTAGGGCTATTATTTTACCTCCATCCTTAGAGTGGATGATTGTAAGAGGCTTTGTAAAGTCTTGTCTATGGGTACGTATATGAGTTCATCTTTTTTGATGATGCATCTTCGAAGTCTTCCACAGCCTTTCCACACAGGATGTTCACCAAGCACAATCTTCTCAGGATCCTAGGTAGATTTTATTTTTTTAATTTCACCCATCTAGATTTCAAGTGTTACAAAACTGACTATGAATTTGAAATGCTTGCGTAGATATTCAAGCTGCTTGTGCTTTGTGAAGACTTCACTGAATGGATTGGCGTAAGGACTGTCATCATTGAAGAGTTGATCCAATGCATCCATCTTGCCCGGTGAGACTCCAGCTTGTGATAGCTCCTCACTCACTTTAATATGCAAGTGCTTCAAATGTTCCTAAAATAACATTTATAGCAGTGAGCAAATTTTGTCTTTACTCTACAGTACAGTCCCCGCTTATAGTACCTGCATTAAACATGTTACTCCTTGGATTATTCCCTGCATTGCATTTTGTGTGAGCTTATGGTGTTCTTTTGTTTGTAGACCAAATGTTGCAGCTGTTCTAGAGAGATGATCTGGTTGGGATTCATCAACAGTATGATCTGAAATACACATCAACATTGTGAAAGGTAACTTACAATGTATAATGTGTATAGGTTTTTACCATTATCACTGAAGGAGGAAATTTCATTCTGGTATACTTCCTCTTCAGTGTTGTATGGAATGAGCTGCTGTTCTAGAGGAGTTTGATGAGCAGGGACCATGTAGATGGTGGGGTTGTTGGAAATATCACTGTCACCTCCGTGCCATTGATACACGTGCGTTCTAAAACTAAGGAAGTTTTTGAAGTGTCGGAGACATCCATTCATACCACAGGTAATGGAAAATGTTGTTGATACAGCATGGTGTTCCCTGATGTGTTCCATGTAATGCCTCAACTTCATGTTGAGTCTGGCAGTATCATCCACTGGGCATATTGGACATATCAGTCTAGCTGTGGAGAGCTATAAAACACGTGATGTTTTTAATCTGAGAGTTTATGTAAGAAGGGGAAGATAATGAGGTGTTTCTAAAGATGCAATGATTTACATACATACATACATGTATTACCAAATTCAACATAGTACTGTTTCTTAAATTTGAGTTGGTTAATTATTTACATGTAACACACATACGACCTATAATGCGGAGAAGTTTTAAAAAAGGAAGAAAAAAACTATCTGTCTGGTATAAACTTGCTTGCATTTGAATAATTTGTACTAGCAAGCTAAAGCTTATTTTTGTCATATATTATCTACGGCACAATCATTGTATGTATTGTTTGGAGTATGTACTGACAACTTAGTTTAGACATTGAAAAAATATCATAATTCTTACTGTGTGTTGTAGAATGGACCGGGATGATGGGGATTCACTAGGACCCGGATCACTTCTCTATATAAGTAAGTATAATATGTATATGTCATTTAATTGATATTGATATCATTAGTCATAAGTACATACAGCATTAATAGAAGCACTATTGGTTCGAGTTCCATGTGAGCGGCCTCTGGGCGTGTTTCCCTAGTATATGTGAATGTCACTCTATCAGTTATAATTCCCACACCAATGACCTACGTATATACCTGTGGAGAGATGATGCTGGCACCAGAGTTACTAGACTGGAAAATAAACAATGCTGTATGGAACCTTTTTAACTAACTAATAGTTAATCAATACCTCAGTAGGATCGTGCAGTCTGCGTGGCTGCCTAGAACCCTATAAATTAATTATACACAGTGATTATGTTCAGTTACTGATACCAATGTTGACGTTCTGTCATTACTTTAGAAAGAGTAGGTGTTGTCACATGAACTTCTGCTGATGTGCACTGATCAGCTGGTGTGGATGTATTCTCAATATCAAAGTAATCCATTTCTGAGTCATCCTATTACAAGAGATAATATTTGTTATATTTTTTCCTAGGCAATTTGTACTAATAATGTACCACAAGAGTTAATGAAGGTGAAACACAAGAAATCAGTTCCTGGGTGCTGCTCTCTGGTGGAACCCGACCAGTCTAACAAAGTCATATTTGATAGTGAGTGAAATATTAAACTTATTACAGTTATCTATTTATTAACCTCTTTGTGCTTTGTGATTAGTTGTCTCAACTTCACTCTGTCTCCTATCTTGGGTGCTAATTCCTTCATCTCCATCTCCGTCAATTGTATGCAGCATTCTCCTGTCACTTCATTGGTTACAAAATTATCTATTACACTTTCAGAAATTCCATTATCCAGCATAAAGTCCACCAGCTCAGTGCACGACAATCCTTCCATCGCTAGTTGCTGTAAGTGCAAAATTCTGTCAGCTTTCAAGTCAATCCTTATATAGGCCGAGTATGCCTGTGATCTTGTGATCACCGAAACTGTGTTAGCCACTATGTCTGCTGGGAGCGCTATTGGCTCCCAGAAGTCAAATCTATTTAGCCAAAAGTCTACAAGAGGTTTGAGGTTTTTTTAAATGGGAGAGCTATTGGCTCCCAGAAGTCAAATTCAAATCTATCTAGCCAAAAGTCTACAAGAGGTTTCAGGGTTTTTTTTAATGGGGAGAGAGCTATTGGCTCCCACCAAGGTCAAAATTCAAATCTATTTATTATTGTTGTTGTTGTTGTTGTTAATATTATTATTATAATCATTATTATTATTATTATTATGATTATTATTATTATTATTATGATTATGAAGGTCAAAATTCAAATCTATTTATTATTGTTGTTGTTGTTGCTATTACTATTATTATTATTATCATTATTATTATTATTATTATTATCATTATTATTATTATTATTATTATTATTATTATTATTATTATTATTATTTATTATTATTATTATTATCATTATTATTATTATTATTATTATTATCATTATCATTATTATCATTATCATTATTATTATCATTATTATTATTATTTACTATTATGATTATTATTATCATCATTATATTATTATTATCATTATTATTAGTATATTATTGTATATTATTACATTATATTATTGGGATATTATTATTATTATTATAGCATATTATCATGATTATTATTATTATTATTATTATTATTATCATTATTATTATTATTATCATTATTATTATTATTATGATTGTTATTATTATGATTATTATTAGTATTATTATGACTATTATTTGTATTTTATTATTAATATTATCATCATTATGTTATTATTATTGTTATTGTTATTAATTGTTGTTATTATTATTATTATTATTATTTATTTTTTTATTAGTATTATTTTATTATTATTATTACTATTGCTATCATCTGGAGAAAACTATTTGCTACGATAAGTCTTTTATAGAGAAATTTGCTCGCCATCTTGTGAAAACGTACTACATACTAGACGTACGACATGACAATTTTCAGATACTTTGTTTCAACTTACCATTAAACTAGTTGTGCAATCTTTCACAACTTAATTTTTATTCTATTGTACAGTATGTGTGTGTGTGTGGTGTATGTATGTGTGTGTGTATGTATGTGTGTATGTATGTATATGTGTGTATGTGAGTGTGTATGTGTGTGTATGCATGTGTGTGTATGTATGTGTGTGTGTGTGTGTGTGCATGGTCGTAGCAAGTGATCTGGCAGATCCGACTTTGATCGGACCACTTTTGAGTTTAAGAGTGGGTGCAGGGTTTCATACAGGATTTTCAGTTTGGGGGGGGGGAGATGTTGTGTGTGGGTTAACTGGGATGGGAGAGTATACGTTTTACTAGCACTTCCAGTTGGAACAGCAACCGTCGAAAGATCGTTTAGTCACATGAAGATGATAAAGACCAGGCTAAGGAATCGCTTGTCTGATGAAAACTTGACTCACCTTATGAGAATTGCCATTGAAGGCCTAAACTTAAGTGAAGTTAATTTTAATGAAATTCTGGACATTTTTAAAGAAAAAAATAGGCGCATTAGACTGTAATAGGTATATTATTCTATTATAAAAGTTTGTGTAAAGAAAAGAGTTTGGGGGGGGGGGGGGGGGGGGGAGAGTCCAGGGCTCCCCCCCCCCCCCCCCCCCCCCACCCCCCCCCCCCCCCCCCCCCCCCCCCCCCCCCCCCCCCCCCCCCCCCCTGTATGAAACACTGGGGTGTGTCAGATATTTAACTGGGCATATGCTACATGCATGCTGCTGAACTGGATTTTTTGTGGCACATATGACCTCATCTTCTCTTTCAATATAAGTCTTGTTAAGGGTGGCCGCACACCGCCCACGCAATTTTTACCCGGTTGGTTGCTAAGCACGATTCTGCTACTTTCTTTATTTGCAGGGCTACTCTACTATACTAGAAGGATAAAGTACCTGCCGAAGATACTGCACACCGACTTTGGAGTGAATCTGAAGGAAATATCATGGCCCCCGATGTAAAACTTTGAAACAACTTTTTGGAGCGGTGCGGCAAGTTGGAGCTCCAGAATTTTGTACGCCGCTAGCCAAGACAATACTCTAGGGCAAGACAACGAGTTTTTTTCCCATTTCAATATTACTTTATGATTTATTTACATTTTTTTCCTTTTATAAGATTTTGAAAAATTCAAATTGTGGTGCCCTTCTTTTTTTTGTGTTCTACACGTGTGCAAAAAATATAGTCGTTCTCATTATTTGATTCCAAGAAAAACTGATTCAAAATTGGATACTTCTATTCCACTCGCAATTCTTAAGAAATAGCCCCACCCCCATATCTCGTACTACGAGTACGCGAGCAATTTTTTTTTTCAATTAGTTTGTATTGGTTCTAAAAAGAGCCTGCCTATATCAAGAGTAAACAAACATCAATACAACAATAACAAGAGAGTCAGAAGAGAGAGCAGTTTATTGGAGATAGCCATAGGTGAAGGTATTAGATCTGCGCAGCTTGGGAAGTCTTCGCTCCGCAGAAATTGAGCCTGGTATATCCATCTGCTTGAGTTCAGGTGCGCAGAGTCCGGAGAACGGCTACAGGAGGAGAGACTGCCTGGTGCACCTTGCTGCGTGAGCTCAGACGATGTATGGAGAGTTGCTGTAAACGGATATGAGACAATAAGAAGCTAAACTAAAACACCACAAATTCGCAAAGTATACTTCTGCTACTACTGCGCGATAGTTTCTGCTCGCGTATTATCAAATGGTGGGGTATTGGCGGGGGATAGATTAATGTCCGGATCTACAGGCAGTGCGCGTTGCTATGTGCGGCCACCCTTAACATCCCATATTATTCAAGAGCCACACTTATCATAGCTTGAGTGCACCCACTTCCTGGCCTTACCATTTCAAGTGCTTGCTACAGTGTGTATCATGTATTATCAACCTCTGTATAAGTCCAGGGGATTGCGCCTGACTGTTGTTATTTAAATCAGTAGTGTGTGTGTGTGTTCCTTTATTTTTACTTTCAGTTGCTTATTTTTTCTCTCTTTCTTTCCTTTTTATTAATTTCGGTCCCTCCCTTCCTCCCTCTATCCCTTCCTTATTTTTTTTGTTTAGTGTGTATCTAACCTCTATGTATGTGTTGTGTGTGTGTTTGTTTGCTTCATCTTTTCTCTCATAATCCTCTTTATCCTCCCTCCCGCTTAACTTGGAACAGTCACCCCTCATTAATTATAATGTAAATTTAACAAAAAAAGTGTGTGTGTGTGTGTGTGTGAATTATTATATAGAGAAATGTAGAAACAATAAAAGCAACAATTAACTCATTATCCAAACTATATTTTGTGTATTCTTAACCTCTATGTATGTGTTGTGTGTATTGTGTGTGTGTGTGTGTGTTTGTTTGCCATTGTCCAAACTATATTTTGCTTCATCTTTTCTCTCTTTCTCCTTATTCCTTTCTTCCTCCATCCGTCCCTCTCTCCCTTCCTTCATTTTTTTCCCCTTCTTTTTTTAAAATGTGTATCATGTATAACTTGTGCGTGAGTCCAGGGGATTGTGCCTGACTGTTGTCAAGTCAGTGGACAAATTGATCTTGGAACACCCTCACCCCTCATAATAAAAATGAAGAGTTTATAAAAAAAAAAAGAGGAAAAAAGTGCATGTGTGAGTATGTTAGAAGACAGAGACTCTGTACTAACCACTATGATTTAGCAGAGCCTCCTGTCTTCTGGCACATACAAAAGCAGCTGCTATTTGTATACACTGGTCAACCACTATGGTTTGGTTGGGGGTGAATGGTACATGTTGAACTACAAGCATGTGTTGGGTATTAGTACTCATGCCAAACTCATGATGGTGCGTACTACTACTGGGAGTATCATATAGATTAAAAATTAAATGGTACATTCACGACCTTCTTTGGGATATGATATTGAAAGCTTTAAAATGGATTAGCATGCTCCAAAAAATATTATAATGAAATGTGGTTTGCACACACACACAAACACACACTATCACTTGGGGGTACCCATAAAGGATTGATATTAAGCAAATTACAGTTGTTCTGTTTGTTTGTGTGTTTTTTTTTTGTTTTGTTTTTTTACCCAAGTCAGGGATTCATACAGGATTTTTTGCTTGGGGGCGAGAAACGACACATGCGCAAATGAAACTTTAATGTCTATGTACGGTGCTTCCTGCTTAACACTTTTGTTCCTGACTTATATCGCGAGGTCATCGATCTTGAGTACCTCAGAAAGCATTTTTTTTTTGTTTGACTGAAAACTATTTTCGAAGTTTCTGTAATGCTTTGGGCTCCTAAAGTCTACATTAAAGGATGAATTATGAATTCAGGCTGAAAATTACTTTTCAGAAATAGCGTATGATTAGTTGTAGAGTTACAACCCGAAACATTGAAAAATCCTACGAAGTATGTGCATGATGTAAGTTGAAATCGCAGAAATCGCATCCACAACCTGACCGCATATTTTTGCGGCTGCTTTCATACGTGGTTATAGGTTATTGATATGTGGGGTCATCTGCTCAGTCTCAGTTTGTGAACTTTCTTGTTAAACAGAAAACATAATTTGGGTAAATTTAGTAATTGTACTACTATTATTATTTTTTTTTAGCAATCACCGTTTAGAGCCTCTTTTTATTAATAATAGCAGTTAGTAGCCCTAATCCTGAGTTGTGTTGTCACTGTGTGTATGCAATACTTTTAGTTTTTATTCGTACATCTTGGTCCGAGTAGGATGCAGTAATGCTTGCTCACTAACATTTCCTCATTATTGTTCTTTGACTTGTGCAATACTTCTATGCTTGAAGTGAACTTATTAGTGAATTGTTGTATTATCTGTTTCAGGATTCTTCTATAGAGAAAATGTCCAGGATATCTAAGTAACTATTATAACTAATTTGATTCCTTGTTTCAAAATTTCCAGCTGTTTTTTTTTGTGGTATTTTGTAGTCATATTCATACATTATTTTAATATTGCCAGTTTCAGTTATTCAAAATAAAAATTTATTTAAATGTGAATATCCAATGGTGCAACCAGTCGATACATGTGGGCAATATATCATAAATGAATGCTTCTACTTTGCCTACCTATCAAATTTTGCATGCAAGCATACACATTTATTACTTTAAATATACCTGTTTGGCTAGGGATAGATATAACAAGGTTTTTATTGAAACTCCACTAGCCTTTATTTGTTGTAATTCGGTTTATCACACTAACAGTGACCTTCATCAGTGGATGGCAAACAATAAATAACATGGTGACATGAGGGTGGTGGTATAACATGGTGACATGAGGGTGGTGGTATAACATGGTGACATGAGGGTGGTGGTATAACAATGGTGACATGAGGGTGGTGGTATAACATGGTGACATGAGGGTGGTGGTATAACATGGTGACATGAGGGTGGTGGTATAACATGGTGACATGAGGGTGGTGGTATAACATGGTGACATGAGGGTGGTGGTATAACATGGTGACATGAGGGTGGTGGTATAAAGTATAAACATGTTAAGATATGTGAAAAACAAGCACACAGTTTGGACGCAAACGCACACACGTGCATACTTGTCTTGTCTCAATACTGCCCACAACGGGTCACGCGTCCCTCCAATGGAGGGTGAGTAGAGCCTCAACTCGGCTGGGGATTATGGGTGCACCGATGAACAGCAAGACCGCTGGCACTTCCAAACCATCGCTGGCATACTCCACATTGTACAGCGCCTTGCTGGTCCTTCACTGGTTTCTGTCGTTCTTGTAAACACTTGTGTCGTTTGAGGTCTCCAGGCCGTGCGAAGTTCCTTCCACATACACTACATATCACATCACATACACACACACTCACTCACACATATAGCTATGCTCCATGGAGCTGTCAAGTTTTCTTTTATGGTGGGATGTGCCATATGTGAGGCTGTTATCCCTGCGGTGCTCTGTCAACGATAGCTCAAAAGGAGTGGCTGTATTAATTGAATTTGCGAAGGGAGCCAGCTTGCTGAAAAAGATAAAAAGATATATTTACCAAATTTTGTCAGTGATGAATATACAACTGTTGGTAATACACTTCCTGTGAACATACGCCAGGCAGAGGATAGGTTGTGTTATAGTGTGGTAACAAACCAGTCTGACAGTTGAATAAATTATTGTTTATCTTCTCAGTTCTGCACACACATACACACACACACACACACACAATAATTGTCCTCACCAATGAGGTGCGCATTGTTGTACAAAATACTTGTTTTCTCCAGTTCTTGTGTGACTGATTATAGAATGTCACATATCCGAACACACTGGGATCGAGGGGTGTTCGGATAACTTAATCCTATAGAAAAATGTATTGTAGAGTGCTGCTATGAGAGGGTGTGGTCAAGCAAATTATTCGTGACTGCACGTGCCACTATTGAGTTTTGTTGTTTTCGGATTCTACAGTATGTAGTTAAATTGTCGGAAAGATAAGTTCATTAAAAAACATCTACCAAATTAAATATACAATTTGCTGTGTGTGTATGCATGTTTGTATTGTGCATTCATGTTGCTAGATGTTACCTGGTGGTTTTTATTCAATTCATACATATGCATAAAATATACCTACGTGGATATTAGACAGTTTCTAACATTGCCTCGAAAGTACTAATTGTATACAATAATCAGCATAAGAACTTGGAAGCACAAAAACAGTGCTCAACCACAATCTTTGCTACGTATGGCATTGGAACACATTACGGCTACTGCTTTATCATGTGCAAGCATTTGATAATCCAATAGGATTCAATATTGTATTTATTGTACCCTTGATATTATCAAAGTATTTCCACATATTAGTGTGTTATAATTTCCCATATTAAACACAAATGCTCTATGGGTGAAACTCCACATTCTGGAACATTAAATGAAGAAAATTAATCACTTATGATTGTGTTGTGAACTATGCATCATAATTATACTTCTACTCATGCAATGATTTCCACATCACTACTCATGCATTTGCGTAGTGAGCAAAATCAATGGAAAATCAATGGAAAAAAATTGTAACTGGTGGAGTAATAATATCACGAGAAGTACAAGAAATCACTTACTGCAAATACATGTGGGTTCTCTCACCATATTATAACTCCAATTTGGCACATTAAAAAAACGGTGTGCTATTAAATGTTTTTCCGTACTCAGTATAATAAGTATACGTATATATAAGTGTGTGTGTGTGTGCGCACCAATTTACAATTCAAATATATACATTGGAGTCTCCGGATAAAGGACACTTCGGGAGCTATATAAATTCAGCGCATTTTGTCCCTTGTAGAGGGATTGTCCTTGGGAGATTCTATTTGCATTATTTTGGTACAGGAATTAATTTTGGGGGACTTCAGGTTTGTCTTTCTGAGAGAGATTATCAATACATTGTCCCTTTGTCGGAGTGTCCTTTATCAGATACTTCACTGTATATAACTTGTTTCATAGTTTGCCTAACATGTTTATCTATAATGTATAGTCTGATAGTGTAGTAACTTATATTTAACTACAATTCGCATTATTGGTATGGTTACCTGCTGTCATCCTCCTAAACTACAGATTGGCAGTCTGAGCTGATGTGAGCCCGCAGTCATGTGTGCGCATGCTCCTTGCGTGAGGCAGCGGTATGACCTTGGACCCATCCCCCTGTGTAGCCTTGGGGGTGAGAGACTCGGCAGGTCAGTGGCAATTAGCATTAATTGCCCTGCATCGCCGGAGTCCCCCCAGCTCAAATCACATCCAAAGAAATGGATGGAGTATTTCTAGCTATCCTTAATTAGGTGGTTTGAAATGGGGAGGTAGTGGGACTGAGAACAGTGGCTATCAGTAGCTGCTAGCTATCAGGACTAATGTACTGGTGCCCGGGTGCCATTGCTTCATGTGTGACCGCTTAGCGCATGGTCGCCGTACTCACAGGTCCTCTGCCGATCTTTACCTGGGCGCGTGTGATGCGTGGGCTACATCTTCGTTAACTACGTTTAACTACGTTAAACTACATTCAAACATGTTGCTGATTTTACGATTCGAGGTGGTATGCTATGCACTAATCTGTATCAAACGTGTGAAGGGAATGTCTCCAGTATTATTGTTCTTCATTCTAGTAAAACTTATTAGATAATGAACTACCAGTATTTTGTAAATGTTCAGATGACCCAACTCCCTATGCTTGGACAACCCCAACCTTTCCAAGACGTCAAGTCAAAGTAGTTTATTAGAGTGCATTTTAATTTAATAAAGAGCGAACTATGTGGCTATCCTGGGGACAATCAGCGGCGTTGAGTGACCTTCATTTTTATAATAGCTAATATTTACCAATTTACATTCTCCTTTTTTGCTGTGATCATAAAATCAATGTTATTAATCATTATAATAATAATAATATTACCGGTAACAATAATAAACAATAATTAAAAAAAAGAAGTTATTCATTACAATAGAATACATATTATATAACACACAAAGTGACAATAAAGATGTTGGATTTTATGTACTGGTCATCAGAGTTCACAGCTTCAGTGTCACAAGACTTCAGTCCATCAAGCTACATAAAAACCAAAAAAATATATATATATAATATTCAGGCCTAAAAATCAACTTCCAATCTGAACTTATACACTTTGTGATACGTAACCTAATCCCACCACCTTCATCACGCCACAATCATGCATAATTCAATATCTATTTTCATATCATGTGTTCAGGTTCACAGTAGACATTGATAGCAAAACAACAACAAAAACAACAACATCTCTATTATTATTTCAATGACACAATACTGCAATAATACAATGTCATGATAAAATGTGACCGTCTACAGGAAAACCGGGCACAACGCGGCGAACGTAAATATCGAGAAAAGATCGATCGATTTCTTAAAAATGTATTGTTTCAAGCCGACGGAAGGGAACGGTTAAATCTATTATAGCGGGAACGACTTAAGCTACGACGATAAAACTTGGAGAGCTCAATATCTGGACGCCGACAACTCTGTAAGTGCAAAAAAAAAATTTCAAAGGGTGCTGCGTTGTGCCCGGTTTTCCTGTAGACGGTCACAAATACAGATTGAAAATTTTGAGGCCAGCTAATATTCAACCAGAGTATTGAAATACATTGCAAATACATACACAATACTTGTAGCACGAGTCAGAGTGCAATATGGGAAAATATTTTAGAAGCATGCAAAATATTTTCATGAGCCGAAGAGAAAGTGAAATATTGTGTGAGAGTAAAATATCATTCCCATATTGTACAACGAGTGTGATAAGTGATTCATTGCTGCCTTGATATTTTTTCTTAATCGGTTACAATACAATTCTAATTGATTCTACTTGCATTCAATAACAAGCATACAATTATGGGAAAATACAGAACGCTCGCGTGATGCAGAAATATTCAAGCTAAAAATATCAAGGCTGCAATAAATATATATACAGTAGAACCTTTCTTATCCGGGCGCCTTGGGACCAGTGGGTGCCGGTAACTCTGAAAGTGACTGTATCTCTGAGACAAAGTATTTTCAATCTAGTTATGCCTGGAAAGGTCACTAGAATGTCAATCCACCCACTCACTTAATTGATTTTGTCCAGATTTAGGCACCTGGATAATAGAGGTGAGGAGTCCGGATACGAGAGGTTCTACCAGTACTCTATGTAGCTAAAAAAAATGCAATTACGGAAATTTTTTTAAAAATATTCCAAATTAAACACAAATGTATACATTTTTCTGTAATTGCGGCTGCGTTAATACTTCAAACAGAACTGCCAGGTAAGTGATGACAAAAAATATATATGTCCAACAAAATTCCTTTTGTCTCATTGTGATCTGATGTTCCCTCAATTTGGTGAATCATTTTTCAGACAACAGTCATTACTATCACAAACTCACTGATTAACAAACCGTAATAATATTAACTTAGGTTCTATCCACACGTTGGACGTGCATTAAATGGAATAAGCCTTAGCGATACAAAATAATAAGCACAAAGCTGGCAACACTCATACACTGGATATTCTATTGTTTCAGCGAGATCACCATAGGTGTGAACACTCAGTGGTAATTGTGCAACACCTGTCTAAAGTACCACAAACCTAATCAACAAACACAGTTAGGCAACTGGGCTATCATCGTGATGAGGTATTAGCCAAGACAAGCAGGATTCACTAATCAAATGGTACTGTCCACACATATTGTGCCAATTTTTCCTACTGGATGACCAGCTCAGTTAGAGAAATAAAATCCAGCAATACTCTTAAAAGCCCTCACAACTACTTACATCTTCAGGGTTCTATGTATGTAGTGGGAGGGGAAGCCACATATCCAAGACAAGGTGTAAATAGAGCCAGGATATTAGTTATAAAAAAAATATTGGTTTAACTAATTTATAGCCCGCGGGCATAGCTAGTTACCGCTTGAAATTTCTATTTGCAGTAGTACGGCTGCTGGAATGGCAGGGAAAAGAGTCTGTCTTTTATTCATTAAAAGTGCTGTTTCAACAAAACAGAAATGTAACCGTAATGCCCCCCAAAACTATAATCTTTAAATTAATCTAGCAAGTGTTAGCTTACACGATTCAAGTATAGCTGATAGCTAAATCTATTTTTTATGGTAAAAATAAGTCTAGATAGCCACCTATCCCTGCGTACAAAATAAGGTTAACAAGTCGCGGTGTAGGTACTAAAGTAAACCCTGGCCAAGTTCCAATTGTTTTGTTATAAATGTTTAACTACTGAGTTGCAAACCTAGCTAGGAAACGCTTCTGTCGCAACTGCTACTAAACCTCAAACATTCGTAACAAAACCAAAACATTTTGTATATTATAGCTCGCTACCTACGCTCCTTACTTACAGCTAATTAGCTAAGTGCAATAAGAGTAAAGTTGTAGCTAATTGTTACACAAAGAATACATAACAAACTTTATTTCCACCACTTCTGTTTCCTCCCTATCTTTCAATGGTTGCTACGAACTATATCAGAAACCAGCTCATCAACAGGAAGCCACACCCATCATCTGCACCCACCATACAATGGCCGACAGGAAATGGACCCACAGGTGACATCACAGAACCACACCCCCAACCACCACCCCCGCAGCCGAACACTACCATACCCCCCACCACCATGTTTCTAAAGAGTCACCTCCACAAGGCACACAACAAGAAACAACACTAACCGATTAAGCGACAACCGGACAGAAGCACTGAACCAGGAGAAGCCACTCCCACACAACCACCCCCATCCCCCGAGATAGCTTCACAGTAGCAGGGAGCATGGACCACGATGAAGAGAGAGGCAGACACAACACCTGTAATGCAGCTACAGAGACCATCTACAACAACACGATAAAAACGATTGTGAAGGGTTGCGATCAATCAAACACATTGGGACAGATGATTAAATCTAAACTTCAGTAAGGTCCATCTAATCCTAACCAACCCAGTACTACAGACTGATGCACTGAAGGAAATGACACCCGCCCAACCCACCCAACTAACCTTACCCAATTACTCCACCTATCCAACCCCTACCAATCCTACCTACCACACCCACCACTACCTTACCCCCTACCCCCCACCCAATTCACCCCATGTCCCTTACATGTGCCTTCCGAGGAATCCACAGACCTTGTCCTACAGTCAGGTGACTGCAAACAACAGACCTACAAACACACAAACAAGAAATAATAACAATAGATACAATAGGAATAACAATTTTTCACTAAAGGGGAAATCTCATCCCCTAATACTAATATAGATAGCTAACATACGTAGTCAACTCAATTAGCATACATGTACATATAACAGATATTCAACTTTATCATTTGATCGACCATAAAGAAACCAGTGAAGGCATCATTAAATCTAAATTAATTTTCAGAAGTGTGCATGATTCGTGTGAAAGATCATCTACACAACAACATACACCTAAAGCTCTCCTGTGCCCCCTCCATTCACATGCAAGCAGATTATTTTTTTCATACCCATAGCCAGGGGGGTTCGGTTTAACCCTTTTCAGTGACCAGAAGTTAATAATTAGCCACAATATGTACCTCGTAGTCCAGAGCCTAGCCACCACAAATGTATAAGACTAGCACCAATTATCCCAGGTACCACAAGGCATGCAATTGCAGCTAGCGTGTACAGTGTTATTACTACGTGCGTGCACAGTGCTAGCACTAAGCACACAGGTAAGTCAAGCTATGTTACATTTAATATTTTAATTTAAATTCTTAGTTACATGGCATATGAACCTGTAGGAGTTTGAGTATCAGTTCATCCCTCGTTGTTATTAGAAGCTCACTATGCGAGAAGTCTATTGCACTATCACAGTGGCAGAGAATCAAGGGGGCAGATGAGGGCTTGAGCCCCCTTACTTTTTAGAAGGGGGACTCCCCCCCCCCCATATTGTGGGATAAAGGAATTTCAGAATACTTCATAGAGGTTAAAGTCAATTACAGCAATCAAATTTCATATACTCTTAAAAGTACTAGCTATTCATGTACAACATGATGCACTCTCAGTGTATGATAGCCAACCTGACAGGTGGCCGTCTTAGCACCTCCCCCCTCCCACTTTTCATATGCTGTCTCTGCCACTATCAGTTAAGTATTCATCAAGGCCGTAGGAAGTGGTATGGCTGGTTGGGTTTTGGCCCGACCACTTTTTCTGCGAGACCACACCCCGACCTCACCCGCTTACTGCTTACACTACTCAGAGGTCCATTATCGCGTGCTGTTCGACACCAGCCATGCAACTTAGACTTTCCTGAACCAAAGTTTTGGGAAGGATAGGCCCGTATTAAGGAGGGAGTTCCCTCCGGTTTTCTAAATGGCCTTTCCTCCATTCAAAGGTGTAGTGCTCTGCCAGACCTCTGCCTCCTTGGATACAATAGAAGAAAATAGCTAATAGCATCTCGTGCGGGCTCTCAAGAAAGGCCAAACTAAGGACCATTCATATAAATTTTAAACTTTAGTGTTTTTGTATTTTATTGTATTTCTAAAATTACGATTTTGAACTTTATTGAGACCACACCCATTTCCTGGCCAGACCACTTGAAATTTGCTTCCTACCGCCTTGTTCATTCAGTATTCAATGAACTTAGCTATAGAGACTAAATTAGTGTCATCAATATAGATAGCTATCTACATCAAAATTTTTAATTATGTGTAAAAATGATTGAAGAAAACAAAACAGTGGATGTGGCTTTCGGTGCAAAATTAGAACCCCTAATTCAAAGTGCTGGCTATGGGTTATATGTGCCAAAAACATTAAAACTCACCTTTTATAACTTTCCTTGTTAAAACATGCATGGCAGCTGAGCCCCCTCCCGTCATCGCGTCATAGAGTATACGTCCACAAGTCAGTAGAGACGTCGTCGCGTATTTTTTCCCCGGCCCCCCACAATATCCAAAGCTAAAAACTGAGGAATTGAAGAGCATGCGTGCAGAGTGGGCGGAGTAAGTTTGTTTAAATTACTGCGCGCCGCTCCAGACTATTCGTAGCTAGCGAGCGTGGGGAGAAGTAGTGGGGGTTGTGATGGGGACATCCAACAAGTAAGTTGTGTTAGTGTGACTTCATAAAACATATTTTCCTATTGTATTGACTATCTGTAAGTTTGTTTAAATTACTGCGCGCCTCCAGACTATTCGTAGCTAGCGAGCTAGCGAGCGTGGGGAGAAGTAGTAGTGGGGATTGTGTACCTTTACCTAATACATAGTTAGTGGGTAAAGGGGAGAACCATGTCCCTTTACCTATTACATGTCCCTTTACCTATTACTTTTTTTACCTAATACTTTTGGTAGAACCAATACATAGTTAGTGTGAGTAAAGGGTAGAACCATGTCCATTTACCTAATACTTTTTTACCTAATACTTTTGGTAGAACCATGTCCCTTTACCTTATACTTTGGTAGAACTTAGTCTGGTCAAATGCAATAGTATGACCTGTTCTGCTGACTCATCATACATTGGTGCGTGAAATGTTACCACAAAATGCGCACAATTCTGCAGCACACGGTTCATTTTTTTAGCTTGTTAATTAAAGTGTGGATGCAGAAAGTGCAATGAGGGAGAGCATGCAGTTATTTGGTGTCACTGAAAGAAAACATGAAAGAAGCTATATGTGGAAGTCACTCTGATCTAACAGCTTGAGTTGTTGCTCCAGCTCAGATATTTTGTGAAGCTTAATAACGTCACAGCTTCTTTTCTAGCTAATACCATATAATTTCTTCCTCCGCTTCTTCGCCTGAACAGTAGATAGATCACTCCTGCATATGCAGCAAGTCGCCATTGCTAGCCCGTCTGGATGCTGCAGCAGAGATCCGATTTTTACACGCATTTTATTAGGATAGCGCGGTTAGCTAATGGCCATTGCGGCTTCCCCCACTTAACGTGGGGAACCAGAACAGGTCATACTATTGCATTTGACCAGACCCCTTTCCCCACTATGCGGTAGGTAAAGGGTCTGGCTATGCCAGACAGGTAGAACTATGTACATTTCTATTTAATATTTTGGTAGAACCATGTCCCTTTACCTAATTCTTTTTTATTTAATACTTTGGTAGAACCATGTCCCTTTACCTAATTCTTTTTTATTTAATACTTTGGTAGAACCATGTCCCTTTACCTTAGTGGGAGTCAGCTGGTGAAAGAGTAAATTTGAAGAAACTAAAGCGTTTTTATCATGGTTATATGTATACTAACATATCCCCAACTACTTGTTGTTTTTTTTGTAAATCATATGTAAGCCCAATATTTCGTGTGGGTGTTTCTGTTTTGTTTTATTTTTCACTAGTGCACAAAATTTCTATTGGGTAAAGGATATCAGTAGTTGGTAGTTGGTAGTAATCAGGTAAAGGGTTTGGCTGGCTAGATTTTTTGGCCCATTTCTTTGCTAATGGAGTTTGCCTTGTGATGAATAATAGTTGTGTACTTATACATCATGGTGATTGTAACTACAATAATTACTTAACACAGTATCAGTACAATTATTTCGAAAGGCCTGATCAGACAATCACATCTCAATCAGTTAGCCTTGACACTTGGTACAAATTGACACTATAAAATGTTACGTAAATTTAGCTAGAAATGGAGGTATTGATTCTTATGTGATAATTTATAATCTGAATATTTCTGTTTTCATGCAGGTGTACTTGATAACCTAAAACAAGTCCCTGTAGAACTGTGGCAATCTGGAGTATTCACAGATGTGAGATGTTTGAGTAAGTGATTTCCTAGGGGGTGGTCAGTTAAGTACTAAGTTGCATGAGCTATGCACATCTGAAGTTTCGTGTGTTTGTAGATTAACTTTGCCCTGCGTTTAGCTCTTAAATTCACTTTATTCTAGTCTGAATACCTTGTCGTGTCATGCCCTTGGTCTTTCATTGTGTTCCTCCTTATGTACATGGCTTGAGTCATGCAAAGCCATTTCTAGCATTTCTTTTTACGCATAAGGTAGATGTTGAGTCTTTAACATGACGCTATCCCACCCATATTTTTCCGACTGTGAAAACATTTGGGAAAATATGTGAATTTTAAAATAGGAAACCTATCTGATTGAGAACACTGACATTTAAATGATGTTGAAAATTTTTACCAGACAATACCTGTATGACAGAGATAGTGATGGGAAGGGGGCAGGAGGGAGTAGCCCTCTTATCAATTTAAGTGCATACTAAGGTGATATTTATGAATCATCACTTTATTGCCAATGTCTGTCAAGGCAACATAACGATTAACTAGGACCTGTATATAGTTTGGTTTGGTAAATGGTCATCATGCTAAAAAGTAATGCCTCTTTAGAATACTTTGGCAAACAGTGCAGGCTCTTTCATTGAAGTGAAGCCAGTGGGGAAAAACTAAACATCATAGTTCAGAAAGCTAAAATGTGGTATTTTAAGAATTTCAAGGATCCACTATACAGCATAGTCTGGCTTTGCCGACCCTTGCCTCCTTTTAATATGGTGCGGGGGAGGAGGAAAGGGTCTGGGGACTTTAGTACTAATGATCAGTCCAGAGCGCCAGATTCTGGCGCTAACCATCCATTAAAAATATTCACCGCAACGCTTGTATACTTCGCCTCAAAGAGATTGATACCTTCAAACCAGAACGAGGTCGTTTGATATAAAGTAAGGCAATCTTTTTCATTACCATGCAATACAAGCGCCTTCTGAGACTGACATAGCATATAAATTGCAAAGTGAGGGACCTCTCTCGGATAATAGACTGCAGGACTACCCAAGTGTCCATAATTAGGCTTAATTAGCGCATGCACAAAAATTCATTTTGAACTAGTCATTGGCACTAGAGTCCCCAGACCCTTTCCTCCAACCCCGCACAATATTAAAAGGAGATAGGGTTAGCAATGTCAGGCTATATGCAACGGTCATTGAATGTCTTTAGGTAAAGGGTTTTCATATTAAAATATCTTTTTTATAACTAAAAAGTACTTATATATATGTAGGCCACATAGGAGTTGTATTAATATACAGAGGTCTCCACTAGTTTCATGATGGTACACAATGTTTCATAGAGCAGTCAGGTGTGTAGAGTGCAACCTAGTCTACAAGTTATCGAGGAAATGTGTATACCATGGCATATATGCCTTTACTTGGTAAAGGGTCTAAGTAGAATATTAGAATTAGTTGTGTGTGTGTGAGAAGTCGTAACCAACTAAAGTGAAAATAAACATAGAATGCAGTGATTGTGTAAATGCTTGGCTGTTCAACTTTGAGTATTTTTTTTAAATTATAACTAGAGTGAGTGTTTGAGAATGGAGTCAATTCAAACAAATACATTTGGTGATTTTTCAGCATATTATATGATCAGTCTGAAATTGAATATTTATAAATATTTAATGTTATTGTTATTTCCATTTAGGCGAGAGTGTGGAGACCTTCAGTGCACCAATTTCCTCAAAATGTCCAGAAATTTGAAGAAATGACTGAAGGTTATTTCTGTGAACAATACAAGCAAACTATAGTGAAGTCATGAACATGATTATCATTTATTTTACTCATATATTCATTGTTTTTATTGAATGTACTGTTATAAAAGAAAGTATAACAAAAAATATGAGAACTGTAGGGGCGTACTAATAACACTGAAAAAGGTGCCCACTAAACATTACTAAGGGTGTACTAAAAGCACCACTAAAGGTGTTCTGGATCACATGCTAGAGGTGCATGCATAACACTGTCTAGAGTGCCACACAAACGCCTACAGAGGTGTTTAAGGGTGTTTCATTACACCCTGTTAGGGGGGTTAAGGGAGCACCATGTGAGGAGTTGTAGAGGAGGCGCCGTTCTAACACCCCATAAGGTGCCCATTAAGCACCCCATTTTTTACTGTGTATAATGTCCTAACTTTTGAATGCATCACAATTCATACATTTACAGTGCTTAGAGTGGGGGAAGGGGGAGGGGCACAGGAGGGGGGAGGGGCACAAGAGGGCGGCACTTTATTTGAATTTTCATTCCGATATGATGTCCTAACTTTTAAATGCATCACAATTCATACATGTTACAGTGCTTAGAGTGGGGGAAGGGGGAGGGGCACAGGAGGGGGGAGGGGCATAGGAGGGCGACACTTTATTTGAATTTTCCTTCCAATATAATTCCATTCACTCATTATTCTCTCTATAATTTATCTGACCCCGCCACTTTCTGTGTGTTTCTAGCACAACGACAGACGGAGGGAGCTAGATGGGCGTGTCTCACAGACTGGGGCTCTGAACAGGAAAGAGGAAGACGTGTCAACGCCCCTACACTTACACCACCTATTCCTGCACGTCAACAAAGTAAGCTATGAGACATACGTATGTACATACATGTATACTACAAACATACACACATACACGCATACATACACACATACATACACACATACATACACACATACACACTCATACATACATACACACATACATACATACACACATACATACGCACGCGTACATATAAGCACAAGGTAAATTGGCAATACTTGATGAAGGAAATGTTTATTGGCTTCTTCTCTATCTCTGTCTCTCCTCCCTCTCTCCCTCCCTCCCTCTCTCCCTGGTGTAGGTTGATCTCGATCCTCCTGAAGACTGCGAGGTATTTTTCTTTCTGTACAACTTTGAAGAGTCGCGTCAAGTGAGCGAACGGTTCATGAGGCACGTGGCGGGAGTACCTCCCAAGGGCAAGAAAGCCACACAATTCCCTGACGACAAGAGTACGGCTTTATTCACCGTAAGTTACAGTACCCCTGGATTATTCAGAGTATTAATCTCTGGCCATAAAGAACAGTGTATTAGTGTATGTTTATTGTAGTCCTTGTCAACCTGGTACGGTTTGAAGGCTGAGGAGCTAATTTATTTATAAATAAAAAAAAATAAAAAATTCATTTCAATATTACTTTAACTTCAATATAAGCTACATTGTGCAAGTACATAAGTAAATAAATAAATAATTAATTAAATAAATAAATAATATCAATAATAGTAATAATAATAAAATAGTCAAACATAATAAATAATAATTACTTTTTTGTAGTTATTAATTTCAAGATTTAGGATAGTTCAGTCTTCTTCAGGGGAAAGCTTGGTTAATTGTCCACTAACTAATCCACTTCAGTGAGTAGGGGACTTTAATGCATCACTTCATTCTTATGCCTTCGGTATTTGTTTTGTTGTTTCATTGACTGTTGTTGTTGTTTCATTGACTGTTGTTGTTGTTTTATTGACTGTTGTTGCTGTTTCATTGACTGTTGTTGTTGTTTTATTGACTGTTGTTGTTGTTTTATTGACTGTTGTTGTTGTTTTATTGACTGTTGTTGTTGTTTTATTGACTGTTGTTGTTGTTTTATTGACTGTTGTTGTTGTTTTATTGACTGTTGAAGAAGTCGTCTCTCGTCTTCCCCATGTCACACTACTGTACTCGTGTCTTGTTTCTGTCTCCATGTGTGTGTGTATGTACCTGTATGGATACTTATGTGTGCTACATGTAATGTGCATGTTGCATGGAACTCGTACCATAGTACGTTCAAACTGTCCAATCAGATTGCTCTATTCGCAGTGAATATATTTCATACCCGCCTCCTAGGAGGGGAATAAGTGAATCATCCAATCAATATTTTTATGTGTTTCCTATAGCCTAGAGCCGGTACAAGTCGGTTGCACCCTCCACGTGTGGTTGGTATGGGATTTATGCTATACTCGGGCCTTCGGAGCTCATTGTGTAAATTCCATACCAACCTCCACATCGAGGTGTAATGTACATGTATGCATGATTTGTGTGTGTGTGTGCATGATTTGTGTGTGTGTGTGCATGATTTGTGTATGTGTGTGTGCGCATGATTTGTGTATGTATGTGTGTGCATGATTTGTGTATGTACAATGTGTGTGTGCATGATTTGTGTGTATGTGTGTGTGTGCTGCATGTATGTACATTAAAGCTCACTCTGGATGATGTTGGAGCATCTGGTGTCAGAAGGAATAGTCTCCTAGTCTAAGAAATTTAAGTGTGTTGCTTTGTGTGTGTGTGTGTGTTGTTTTGTGCGTGTGCAGCATTCTCAGTAATAACAGCACACACTCACATGCTCAAGTGTGGCGAGTGACTGTGTTTGTGTGTTGGTACAAAGTTTGTTTTTAGTTTTGGAGTGTGATAATCTTTTTCCCCATATTTCTTCTAGTGATAAAGTACATATAATTGTATTACACCAACTATACATGTGTTGTCTGTTCCACTAACCCCCTCTTATCTGGGCACTTTGGGACCTCCAGGTGTCAGGCTTGCAGGTTGTTCAGGGAAAACTTAAGCATGTGATGTGTGAGGATTGTACGAGGATTAGTTTTAGGATGTTAAATAATATATTGAATAATGATGAGATACACAGCCAGTAAAGAAGGGTGTGGCACATGTTTAAGGGTTATGGATATATGGACTGTATGTGAGTAATTTTGGGCAGTTTTAATGTAATTGTTTCACATTTCATAACTTATTTCTTTCCAGCACTTAGTAAGGGACATATCACTAGCTTGTCAAAGTCATTGGGAAACTTTAACTCATTTCCCAATATTGTAGTTTGGTAAAGTATTCCTACAGCTAAAAGATGTTCCTGGTGCCTGAGACATTTGTACACAACATTACAAATACATGCATGCATGCATTATCTATTGTTTTTCAAAGGAATCAAATAGCAGTTTTTGATATACCGTATATATATTTAAACCCGTGCTGCATGGTCCATTTATTATCCTCTGTTTTAGGTAGTTATATGTAACTCTTAAGGCCATCCTCAGGCATTTGTAGCAACTAAAATGAGAACTATGAGGAGTTGTTTACAATAATGTTTAGAGCATGGCTACTGTAGTTTTTGTATTGTGACAGAGGAGTTTTAAACTGTTTAGGTCTTTCAAAGAGGGACACTGTTAACTTACTTAGTGTCCCTCCGATTGCACTTAGTGTCCCGTTGTTAGGAGCAGTCGCTACGTTCTAAATATGTTAGGCACTGCAGCCGTTGTGAACTACCATGTTTAGGGTCCTTCAGGGCCTAAGTAGTGCCCTCGCTGCGCTCGGGGATGCTACAACTAGAACCTTCAAGACCCTAAGTTCCCTCTGAGACAGCGCCTAACTATTATTTGGAATGCTACAAAGTCCCTTATTTGCAAAAAAAAAAAAAACTATTTTTTTTCAGTTATATATATATCTTTGTGGAAAGAGAAATGTATTGTGATTTCAATATACACTTTCTTATAAGATCAAATTTTCATTCCAAAGTTGTACAATTTGGGTCTCAAAATCTCGTACCGTATTACTTTCCTTTTGATTCTACGTGTAAATCATTTTAACAATATCAAATAACAATTAGAAACCATTATTTCGAGATCCCATTCCTTGATCCCTATTCCATAACAACTATTTTGGTTTTCCCATTCCAGGATCTTGGTTCCAAGGATCTGGAGACATCTGGCATGTACCTGGTGTGTCAGTTGATCCGCAGAGGCAAGATGCTGCTGGACGACAAAAAGAACGTGGCTCAGAACCCGTACCGGCGTCCCTACGCTGGAGGGGCCTTGGAAGTGTCCTCCATTCTCAAAGCCAATGAGGAGAGAGACAAGATGGTGCACGATGATGACCTCCACAGCGCTCTTTACAATATGCCTCTGTATCTGTGGTAAGTAGTGAGGATTCACCTTTGTGATGATCTTTTACCGTATTATGTGGGTAAGGGAAACTTTATGTTGGTGTTCTTTATGTTGGTGTTCTTTATGTTGGTGTTCTTTATGTTGGTGTTCTTTATGTTGGTGTTCTTTATGTTGGTGTTCTTTATGTTGGTGTTCTTTATGTTGGTGTTCTTTATGTTGGTGTTCTTTGGAGGGAAACTGCAAAAAAAAAAGAAAAAAAAAAAAAGAACTGTTAGTTATTGTAGTTTTAATCTTAAAAATGGTTCCCCATCATCTTACTTTTCTTTTGATATAAAATTTGTGCTTAATGGTTTAAAATGGATTCTGTTACTTACTGTGTGTAAATATGTACCTCAATTTTTTTACAAGACTATTACAATTATTCTAAGATACAGTTTAGTTGTAATGAAACAATCGTTCACTCTTACTGAAGAAATACAACAACAACTACGACAACAACACGATGCAAACAAACAACAACTACGACAACAGCACGATGCAAACAAACAACAACTATACGACAACAACACGATGCAAGCAAACAACAACTACGACAACAACACGATGCAAACAAACAACAACTACGACAACAACACGATACAAACTATATTTTGTTTCTATGTTTATTCTTTGTTTGATACTCAAACTATTTGACTATATGCACACACTTGCTGTGGATGAAGGCAAACAGCAGATACAATGCATTATGTACAGGATGTACAGCACTACGAAATTAATAGAACCACATTCTGGTAAATGGTTCCGATTTAGCCTGTTTGTACCAATCTCGTTAAAACTTCTGAAACACCCTTTTCAGAAACCAGAAGCTTTAGGCTATTAGGCTTTAATGTAAGTAAATATAAATATACATACGTTCACTGTGTATACAATATAAGTTATGTAAAAATAACATTGTAAGGTTATAAAACTTTAGCAAATAGGTTACTTACAATATCTACTTTGCTATGTAATCATTCATGCCCCAAACATTGTGAAACACTTAATTGATCTTTTCCATTAAACTAATGCTACAGTCTGCCGACCACAACGTTTAACAGTACCAACCAATTACACAATGTTAGTGATCGTTTACAGTTACAATACAAATTTTTGTTACCTAACTATCAGGCTCGCTCGCCATTTGTGCTCAAGCACACCACTAGTTTATTTGTTTGTATATATGTTTGGACATACGTAGCTATGTCATTTTGTACTTTGACCCTCGGGTTTTTGTGTTAGTTATGTGGTCGACCCCGTCCCAAATTGCACTAAACAGAATCCTCTGGTTTATTGATCAGTACTCGTATCACCCTAGAAATTGAATTGTTTACCGTTTTGAATTCTTATGCGGGTGCAGTTAAGGGACTTCCATTTATATTCGAGTTAGTGGCGGTGGTAAGTCAATGCGCTCTTTGTCATGGTTATAAGCCGTGCGCAACAGTATTTACTTGAAAATACATTGTCCACTAGACTACCGCGTAGGTAAGTCTGTGTAGGTGCATGTCCAGTTGTCTCAAAGCATTGTGTGTTACAACCACTACTTAGCTAAAGAATATCACAAAGAAAACTTTTAAATAACGTGTATTGTTTTGTTGTTGTTTTTTTCCTTCAATTCAAGCAGTTGCACAGTTGCAGAGAGTTGTTACCATGGCACTGAAATCCCTTTGCCGTGTATGCGAAATTAAAAAACTGGACCTTATTTTCAGTAGCTTCAGTGTTAGAAGTCAAAATCATTCATATAAAAATAGTATAGTCTTTAGGCTCGCTCGCCATTTGTGCTCAAGCACATCATTAGTTAGTGGACGAAATTTGTGATGCACGTAGAGTAGACTTAGTTTCGCGGGGCCAGAGTAAGTCTGGTAAAGGTTGGTAAAGGGTCTGGCCCCGTGAGACTAGAGTAGACTGGCCTAGTTGATTTGTCCAGACTTCGACACTTATGTTATACTTATGTGAAACCACGTATGTATAACAAATTTACACTAGTTCAAGTAGTATACATACCCTACGTAATCTTGATGTTTACTTGTGGCGTATAACAGAAGCAGTCGTTACGCCACCCACCAATAAATGCGGGTTTTAATTGCACTGCGTACGAGGATATCATCATCCGGTAAGCTGCCCCCAGGAATCTAGCGAATTGTAAGACGATTTCCACGGCAAATATTTTATGAAAATATTCAAGGTAAGCCCTCAACGAAGCATTATTTAAAAAAATCAGTTTTACTTATTAATATCCACCTAGCTATGTACAAATATTAAATGGCCACATGTTAATATAATGAAGTTATGGTCATACTAAAAAAAATTTAAGGTTATTATAACTTTAAAAATGTGACATAAGAATTCTATGGAATAAATTTGGTAAAGGATAGTTGTGTGTGAAAAATTCAATGGTGATATTTAAATAGTGTAGTTTTTGGGAGTGAGTTGGGGTTGAATGTTTGTTAGCCGGCCAATAACCGATGCATTGGACACTACGACGGGCCGATATTTGGTGGTCCCGGGCGATAATCGAGGCATGACTGCTTCTGCACTGCCTCTGCACAGCGACCTGTAAATTGTGTTTTAAAAATATGAGTATTGCAAGGCGATAGAATATGAAATAACCTCATGATTGGTCTTTCACAATAAATTGATTAATAAAGTCATTTCCTTTTGTTTATTGAATTATATAATTTTCAATGTTCTTTCAATAATAAAGAATTTCAACTTCTGAATAGAGCTTGAGCTTGGACTTAAGCCTTTATAAAGACTTGAGCTTTGACTTAAGCCTTTAAATAAAGACTTGAGCTTGGATTTAAGTCTGATTTGAAATTGATGGGCTTGAGCTTAAGCTCTAAAAATCTATAAAGACTTGAGCTTGGACTTAAGTTCTTAATTACAGGGCTTAACCCAACACTGGTCCAAAGTCAATTACCATTATATTTTGCTGTTGTTTATTGTGGTGCTGTTTGTAGATCACTGCTGACATGAGTGATGAACAGTTCTAATCATCCTGGCTGTATGAAGAATTCCTGAGCATCTTCATTCATCATGAACAGTTAATTCTTCACCTTCACACAGATACAAAGTCACATCACGGAATTGCATTTGCTGATTACTGGAATAAATTTTATACACTAAAATATATGGCAATAAAGTGAGTATTTGAACGCCATTTGGAGTGTTGTAGTAGCTAGTTTAAGGGAGTATCACAACACCCCATTGGTAGAGTATCAATAACACCATATTTGGTGCATTATGAGCTCTGATAGGGGTGTAGTAGAACACTTGGTCCTTGAACATGGGTGTATAATGAAGGGTGTACATGGGGTGTAATTGAACACTTCCTCTAGGTGAAATGGAAACACCCCATGAGGAGTAGTACAGCCAGTGTTACCTGGACATCTCAAAATGGGATTCCCATGCACCCTATTTTTAACAGTGTATGTGTGTAATATCAGACACCGGGCAGGCATCGATTACTCAGGTTATACTGTTAGTTTTTATGATGCAATTGAAATAACAAAAAGGGAATGCACATTACTTTGAGGAAGTCATTTTAATTGAGATCAATTCTGTCAGAGTTACTGTTGACTACTCTTACTACTTGTCTTCAAGCCATAAGAATGAATACTTTTATATCGTGTGTTGTTAATATCAGTACGGATAGTATTACTCCATTTTCATGGACTACAAATCATCCAATTGAAAACAGAACCATTGAGAATGGCTACGGATGTGCCACTGTAGCACTCATCCTTCTCCTCTTTGGGACCCCTCTCAACTCCTTTGTGGCTGTCACCATCATTTGGAAAAAGCTTTACAAGTCTGCAGTGGTGATACCAATGCTAAATCTGGCCCTGTGTAATCTGGCTGTTTGTATTCTGGTTTTGCCTTTTATTGTTATAAGTGGATACTCCACGGAATTCATGTTCGGATCATCTGACTATGTGTGGTGCAAGGTGTGCACTATAGGAGTTGCAAATGTTGCCCTCCCTGTTGCATCACTCTACACACTAGCTCTCATGTCCGTTGGAAGGCTCCTGTACCTTAAAATGCCTTTACATTATCATGCTGTAGTAACTCCTGCGAAAATGTTTGTATCAGTCGTGGGGATTTGGATATTCTCCATAGCAGTAGCTTTGCCGCCATTGTGGGGGTTTGGAAGCGTAAATTTTTCATACACAGTGGCCAGCTGTATCCCTCTGGTTGTGGGTAAAAGTCATATTTTGCCAAATTTCTACTATTGTGTTATGCTTGTTGTAGTATCTCTACTGCCTCTTACCGTATTGATTACTATGTATATATGGATTGTTTGTATTGCACACAAATATATATTGAAAAACCCCATGAAATTCACTTCCAGTCACAAAGCTTCAAAAGATCTAATATCATTAAGTGAAGTCGCTACAAAGAATGAGGAAATAGAAAGAATCACAAATCAAACCAACAGAAAGAAGCAATTTCGCTTGGTACAATTACTGGGCGCCATTTTTCTGGCGAATATCATAACTTGGATTCCTGTCATAGCCTTAGGGATAACGGGTGCCATAGCTGGTACAGAAACTATTCCTACCACTTTCTACAGCTTTGCGTTTTATCTTATCTGCTGGAAATCATGATTCACCCACTGCTACAAATAACACTAGTATATGAACTAAGAGCCATTATTGCAAAGATGTGGCTGCACATTAAGGAAAAGACTGGTGGATATTTCAATTTGGCGAAAAGTAAAAACACGGAAAGCCATTCTTCTTAAAATTTTTACAACATGTAAATCAATTTATGTTGGTACTGCATAATCTTCATCTTTTTCCACATTGTATATTTTGTTGAACTTGGTATACATGCTGTAGCTATCACCACTGTAACCAGAGTACTCTCTCATTAGATATGGAACAAGAATTATGAAGAGATTTTGAGAAAGATATAACTTATAAAAGCCAATTTTAAAATACCACCTTTTTATAAACTTTCACACTCTCATAACGGAGACCATCAAGGACATTGTGGTTTTGTTTATGTGCATAAAAAAAACCTTAAATTTCTAAAACACGAATAAATCTGGTACTTTAGTGTATTATGCAATATAATGGGTATAGATGTTATCCTCTTGAAACCACTAATATGGTTTACTTTCAATAAAATGACTGTTTCTGTTACTTTGATGATGCCACAATAGTTTCAAACGTTTTATTTTGACATCATTTTAAGATGATGTTCAGGATCTTATGTAAACCTCAATATGTATGTGAGGAAAGGGCATGGAAGAGTAGAGTGAGTTAAATATTAATATACTGTATTTATATAATTCAGTGGCTGTGACATTATGGTTCTGTTGTCAGAACACACTAGTAGTAGCATCAGATTATATGATCAAGTGTTTAACTTCAATAGTTACATGTATTCTTGAAAGGCATTTTCAATAATATATCTAGCAATACTGTTTAGTTTCTGTCCATTTATCATCGCACATTAAATGAAGTTAAAGATAACTACAGTAGCTAGCATTTCTAATTCATGTAAATTACTATAAACCAGAGTGAATACTTCCCGAAACACAAACAACTTCTTGAATTGGAAAAAATGGTAAGTACTAAGTACTAGTAAATCCTCCCATGCAAATTATTCCATTTGGTAGAATATTACAATCATTTTGCAGGAAAAACATTATGCCAATATATTATTTCAAAGACCACAGGAGATTAATACAATTTGAAAAAGATAATACCACACTTATTGTCATACTCCACTGAGCACTTGGTTTCCTGTTGTGTGTTGATTAGGCATAGATAAATATTGCTTTTTTTTCTGCCTAAAATTCTTTCTCCAATGCTCCCAAACTTGCCCTATAATTCTTTCAAAATGTGCCTATATTTCTCATTTATTGCTTGGCCAAAATTCATGTGATACATTGTGAATTACAAAAAAGAAAGTTTTTAGCGACTGTTATATTGTAGCATAACTGAAGCTGAAACATAGTCTTCCAGTGCTCTTTCCTGAGCACTGGAAGACTGATCCAGCTGCTGCTTGTATAATTACATCATGCATTAATAGATTTTCACACATTCCACATTAAGTAATCTGCTAATTCTAAAAAAAAGTTGCCTATATTTCTAGCATATTTCTCATTGCTTCCATGTGCCTATATTTCCCAAAAAAATTCCAGCAATATTTATCTATGCCTAGTGTTGATGCTTTAGGCTTTATGAACTAATGATTTCATAGATTCAAGAATCATGACTCACCATATGCATGTCAAATGTGCTAATTAATTTCTTCTTTTGTCTCTGACTACATAGTCATGTCTTTAGTGTATTTGCTATGATAGCTTGTGAGGATAATGTTTCATGTTTATATTAAAGAGACACATTCAGTAAACAAAAAATCTCCTAGAAAGTAGCTTTTTTGTTTATGAAATATACTGAAGCATGCCCCATCATTTAACACACACTGATTCTTCCTGGTGGCTAAAACTGTGATCTGGTAAACGAGACAGCATGTAGGCAACTCAGTGTGGAGATATTTCCCACATTGCTATGGCTTCTAGGTAGCAAGGTGAGCTTCTGAGCCATGCTAAAAAGCAATCTGAGCAATAAAAGAGGTAATGAACCAAAGTTCTAGGCAGTACTACATAACACATTAGAAGAAGAGAAGCAGCTACTATTGATATCATTATGAAATAGCTATATTCTCAGCAGCATACAATCTAACTATCCATGTAATATCAAGTGTTGTAAAAGTTTTGTTAAACCAGTTCATTCATCTCTCACATATAAACAAAAATTCTTGTGATAATTAAAATCACCTAAGCCTGTGTTGGGTTGTCTAAATAATCAATGTTGTAAAAGTAAATTTCATTTCATGCCATAGTCATAGGCTCTCACTAACGCTTACAGTGATTGGTAAAGGGTCCACAATCAAATGGTATAAAGTAAGTGGGTAAAGGGTTTGCGTACAATAATACTTGACGATGTTCAAAAGCAAAACCTTTTCCAGCTAAGTTAGGAATTCAGTGTAGTTATGTAAGTATTAATGTGCATGCAGATGTTTGAGCTTTTGTGGTTTAGCGTAATGTTAATCTGCAAAGTTAGGATAATAGTCATGTAAAGTGTATTTGTTACCACTTGTGAGTTCAAGGGTCCTGATAACTCCAATGGTGTGGTGGATTTATTGGAAACTTCTTTCACATAAGTCATTTTTGTCATGATTTAATAAGTAAATCACATCCTAAAATTAAAATTTACATCATAATGTGATGGTATAGCTATGTCATTTTTGTAAATGAAAGTAGAAGAAATCATAAATGGGAAAAGGAAGCGATTATTCATCAGTTCATACTTCCAGTCATGTGGTGCCAAATCGTACCCATCGCATCTTCACTGCTTTAACGCGAATAATCTACTCACACTCCTTCTATAGCCTGAAGAACGAACACACAGCACATAAAAAAGGGAAAAAAAATACACATTAAGGCCATAGCCTCTGGAATAGAACAATGAAAGTTAATACTTAGGCTCTCAGAATTTTGTCAAGTTTGAAATGTGACAATTAAAACTGACTGTGACTCTAAAAAATGCATCTTGTGAGCTATTAAAAAATCAATTCACGTCTTATTAAATTAACTTTTCTCCCCTTATTTAGCTGCCCAATGAGGTACCAATAGTTAGAAAGAATCAACATGTGTATTTAGTGTAGTGTATTTGACTATAGATACTCAGACCTAATACTCCAATTAACAAGTGCTTCAGTTTTATAGAACAGAAAGAGCAAGAAACTGGAACAACTTGACAATAACTAAATGAAAAAAAATGAAAGTTATTGATGACAATGAACAAAGCCACGTGAGACAGGAAGTATTATAAAAGCACAGAAGTAATAACAAATAATGATGAAATACACCGAATGATAGCATCTCTATTGATATTTTGCAGCTAGATACAGTGCATAAATCACCATATACATGGGGACAAGTCACTTTTTTTTTTATTTGGCTTGGAAAAAGGTGTTCACTGAGGCAAGTGGTGACTACTACATTCAACATTATAAGAATTTAAGATAATATAATTGTTAATAAATTATAATATTGGGTGAAAACCATTGTTAATGACAGCAACAAAAAAAACAAAGGCTTAGATCAGTGATTGTAGTCGCTGTTACTCAAAATTCTTTTGAATAATAGCTATAGTGCTAAGTGACTTAGCTATATAGCTAATACATACACAAGTTGAGTTGTATAAACAGTTGTGGTTACAGATGCAGACTAATGATGCAAAAACTTGTGAGCCCCACCCCCTGATTTTAAAGAGCATTTTTCCAAAATCAGGGGGGAGACCCTTCTGGCTTTTGGGTTGCTAACTCTGCTATAATTTCATAAGTATGTGTAATAGAAAGCAAAAAAATTGAAGTATTATAAATTAATGCCATTAACATACAGATAAAATCATTTTGTGGGTTTGTGGTTATTTTTGTGGTTATATGTGGTGGAACTGGGAGCTTCAAGACAGTGAATTTGCAAATTGATATGGCTACACCCTGAATGCTGAATGCTAATCTGGAACTCAGCAATGTCATATAAATTTATTATAGATGTTTAACAATGCAATGGATTAGTTAATGAATCAAACAGGAATGGTAACATAATAATATAAATACTTAATGATTTGTATTAGAGGGATTATTGCCTATGAGCAGGGTCTGTATACCTTCCTTTGAATGATAAACCAGTTATTACTTAAAAAATGCTTTATAACTGCATTTATTAAACTCCAGTGAATACCAGGACAAATATAAATAGCTACTAATAGCACATGAATACTCACTGTGGGGACCACACCCCACAACAGTATTATTAACTTATTGCCAGACATTAAGTTTCTGTATGTATGTCAATAGTTGTAGTAGCAGATGTATTTTATGTATCATTTTTGTTACCTAGGTTACTTGTTACAAAACCAAGCATGCAAGGAAAGACCGCATTCGAAGTGTGGTAAAGTACCGCTCTATGCCATAACTGGGTGACGCCCTTTAACCTCAAGCTTGTATTTTCACATCGAGTTGATCTTTCTCGCCCGCTGTAATGAATATCTCTACATCACGACGACGCGGGCCAGTTACCTGTTACTACCGTAACTTTTTAAGATTAGAGGATGGCTGCTTAGGGTCACACGGAAGTGTTTTTATGTTTTGTGGCCTAGAATAGTGACTTGGCAGGGTGGTGTAAAAAAATTCAATGGCTTACTCAATTATACTCTGGAAATGACAAGGGGAGGGGGCAGGGAGTTGCAATGAGGGATAAGTTGTAACGTCATCAGTATATTTTCCTAGGTTCAAGAAATGCTCCACACAGTTGTTTTCTTAACATCAATCTGTTGGTTATTGTTGTTGTTGTTGTTTATTGTTTGTTTGTTTTGTTTTTTCAGAAAACATTTTCTAAAATTCCCTATTGATTATTTTTTTGTTTTATTAATTTTTTTAAAATACCTACCAGGTATATCCCCAAAGCATAAAAATCAAGTTGGTGTAGCCAATAACTGTAAAATGGAGCAACTTTTTACAAACTGGTCACACACTATATATATATAATTGTGTGTGTGTGTGTGTGTGTGTGTGTGTGTGTGTGTGTCTGTGTGTATATTTATTCCATCCTAGATATCTTCACAATATTTTTAGGTACTTGACCAGTGAAATAACTCACAATATTTCACACTTGCTATTTCACCCTTGTTATTTCACTCTGTATTGTGGAAGCTCATTACCCTTGTAGCAACCAGCCAAGTTCACCACTTTTCCAGGTTGTTACAGTTACATTCCTCTGGTGTAGCATAACCAACCCTGTTAGAGCAGCCGCTAAAACAATAGCTGGGAGGTTGGGAAACCCTTGCAGCCAACTTTATGCTGTGTGAGATTAAGTCCTAGTACAAACTAAGTGGTGAAGATATCTAGGGTAGAATAAAATTATTATTATTACTATTTTAATTGTTTTTTGTTGTTATTATTTATTCTTGTTATTATTATTGTTGGGGGGACTTGGTACTAGATTCTTATTAATCCTGCAGCATGTACAATTGATAGTGATAGTTTAAGACTTGATGATCAGGTACTGTTTCTAACAGCATATCATTAGCTCAGCTGGAAAGTGAAATATTACATTTTAAAACTTCTATAACGTTTTGTATTTTACAATGGAAGAATGTTATCTCAATTACTGTAATTAGTATGACACTTTCCCCATAGGTTCTCAATGGTATGTGATGCTTTTTGCTTCTTTTATAAGGTAGTTCAAAGGTAGACATGCAAGTAATTACATTTATTAGTATTAGGAAGAAGAATCTATCCTATAAATAGCTTAGTTCCTCAAAACTTTAGAGTAGAAGTGTACAGGAAGGTCAGTATTAGCTACCAATATGCTAATAGCCATAAACACAGAAAATGTATGTATTGATAATTTATTAGGATAAACTGTTTAAATTTCACATGTGGATATTGCACATAAAAGCACATTGGACGATTGAGTTGAAAATAGGTAGTAGACATCACAAATAAAATAGTGTAGTACAGTATCTAACTCGATTGATTGTAATTCTGGATTAATTCCCGTAGCAAAGATGTATTTTTTAAACATTATTCATTAGCTAGCTATTTTGTGCAGATATTTTTCAGAAGAAATGTATCATTTGACTGAGAAAATCAGGCTCTGGTATGCATTGGATAGGTTTATAAATCATCTTATAGAATTTCTATTAGCGATTTGTTTTGCAGAATTTTCTCAAGCAAGAGAACAATTTTGATTGTGGGATATTATTTCTTTAAAGGTAGCTATGTGCTATGTAGCTACTGGCTCTTTTGCATATCATCAGCACATTGTGCAGATCTTTATATTTACATATTCATGTCTGGACGAACCAATGAATTGTCAAACTGAGAATTGTTTCTTGTTGATAGGTGTCCAAACTTCACCAAAATATCGCAATTACTTGAACTTTTATATTAATTACATTTTGAATGTTTATTTAAAACTTCATTACATTTTATTGATACAATTAATTACATTTTGGATGGTATTGTATCTAAAAACTTTATTAAATTTTATGGATTCATAAATATTGTTTGTACGAATAAGAAATCATGAGTATAAAAGCAAGATAATATTAAACAAAAAGAACATCTTTTAAAAACTATAATTCTACAGAACAAACAATGTAAGCATTAAAGATGAATTTAATTTCATTGTTTGTGAATGGCATAATGTGACTGTCAATTTCTTCTGCTGAGCTGGTTTGTGTGGCAACAAGTTGGATCAAACCTAAGTTTCTGCACAACCTGTAACACAACCAAATTGAAGACATATCACAGAAATACAGTTTAAATAAGGCAAAGTTAGGGTTTTAGATAGGCAAAACAAAGATACAATTTCACACACACTCTATAACTAAACATTCACGGCTAAAATGCAGTATGGCTGACCTTGCAGATCACATATGAGCTATGTGGCATCTTACCACAGACTATTTGGACTTCTTTGATATCACCTGTGTTGTGTCTATGTTCTTATCTGTGCTCCACCCCTATGTATACTTTGGTTTTGTGTCAATGGCATGTCATCATTCTTATATTAGTCAATACTTGTTTTTGTCAGTCAGTCAGTAGCCTGTCTGTTGTATATCTGTTGTATTGTCCGTTTTTTGGGCTTTGAGCTCTTTTTAATAAAGCGTTAAAACTAAGATATTACTTCCGCGACAACAGATACTACGAGTTAATTATTACAGATGTAGCGGACATTTACAACAAAATGTGACAGTGCCTAGGAAAAGGGACCATTTCCGTAAAATCAAAATTAAGTTATAGTTAAAGCATGAGCGCTTAGTTTCTAGTCGATTTATTGCACGACAGCCCGTGGGCCGTAGGCCCGAGGACTGAGTGCGATAAATGTACTAGGCACTAAGCGCTCATGCTTTAACTATTTTAAATACCGGGCAAGTGTTATTGCACACTTGCCAAGTTATTACACCTGACAACAATATAGCAACGGTATTTAATGTACAGTATAGCCCAAGCACCACAAAACATTTTTTTTTTTGGTTTTCTTTTTATTGGCCCACAGGTATCTCCTACCCTTTAGCTACACTGACACCAAATTTGAGTGGCTGAAACCGTTGTTAAAAGTCCGAGCGCCCCGTTTAAACACAGTCACCTTTTACTCTCTATTTTGACCTTCCTTGCGTGCACGGAAATCCAACCCGCGCGTAATTGAAAATCGTGGGCGAATTCAATTAGTTGCCTAGCAACAAATTACCCCTACCTCGTATAATCGCGGGGTAAATTCTTATAAGTTTTTGTTATAGCATTGCAGCAACAGAATAGAAATAATAAATGTGAATAATCAAGCTGTATAGGTTTATGTTGCTATTAATGGAGTCTTGTAGTTGGAGTCTGCAGACCTGGAGACTCCTCCTGGGACTATTTTTGTAAAGACTAGAAGAATCAGCAAGTCTCTGACTGGACTAAGGTTTCAGTGATGATGAGGACTTCTGTCACACTGCAACAAGAGAAGGCAACACATTTTGAAAGTCCATCATTTTTGTTCATTGATTTAGCTAAAGAGATTCCTATTGTTCATTTGTTCCAATATAGGCAACAAGCTGGCTGCAAGACAAATATAATCCTAAACTTAGCTAGCCAGTAAACTAACAAACCAAGCTAGTTGATCATTTCTAAAAGAGTGACTGTATTATAGTTACCATGACTTACTGTAACTATCAAACTGTTGGAAACAGAAAAAAAAGAAGCACAAAACAGCCTGCAAAATTATGTCTATACCATTTAGTGCTATTTAAAGCCATACCTGTCTAGTACTCTTACACAATGTAGGGTCTAAACTGAGTAAGGCCTCCCCCATGAAGTAAGCGGCCCCAACTATAACTTACTGCAGTTCAGCTGATCGCCGCCATTTTCCAAGCATACAGTCTTATTAACTCCGCTAGAAATTGAATAAGTAATAGTTATGCCATGGCCAACGAGGGGTTATGGAATATAACCTTCCTGATCCCTCGGCTTCGCCCTCGGGATAAGGGCGGTGATATTCCATAACCCCTATGTTGCCATGGCATAACTGTTTTATACCATAGTTGCTGCTACTACTACTCTCTCATATCCACCTATATGGGACCAGCCCTACCACATATAACTCTCCTGCAGCTCTCATACCACAGGAATTTACCACAGCTAGCTGCTTTACTGCTTACTGCTGAGCAGCCCAGGTAGAGTTAGATCTGGAGATAACAGCTGGCAGCTACAATGCTAAAGAAAACTTGCTAAAGTAAACTTGCAAAAGTAAACTTTCTGGCGTGCTTCTTCAGGAATTTAATTGAATTTTAATTTTGGGCCGGAAACGGAAGAATTCGCTTGACACACCGCACCTGGAAAATATCATAGCCCCAGGAAAAATCACCGGGAAAATATCACTTTTAATCCATGGGTGTTACCGCAGCAACCATGGTATAAATAATAATAATACACACGATCTTTATAATGCATGTGCAGATACATACCATGTTTAGCCCCCCCCCCCCAGATTATGCTTTCTACAATAATTCAGTGTAGTCTCCGATAAAGGACACTCCAACAAAGGGACAATGTATTATTAATCTCTCTTAGAAAGATGAACCTTAAGTCTCCCAAAATTAATCCCCCTACCAAAATAACAAATAGAATATCCTAAATAGGACAATCTCTCTACAAGGGACAAAATGCCCTGAATTTATATTGCTCCCAAAGTATCATTTCTTTGTAAACTCCACTATAGAAGGTCCATAATAATTATATTAACAAGCCCAAATAGAAGTAATTGTCACTAGAATCCAAAATTAAAATGCTATAAATGCACAATGATTGGATAATTGTATTAGTATTATATAGTACGATATCGTTAAAAATAAGTAGTCAATTATTGAGAATAAAATAATGATGGAGTGAGAGCTACTTCTGCTGCTGAGCAGTTACTTAAACGAGCAGAAAATGATGAGGAACTACTCGGCTTCTTGACGTGTCCACTAAAGACTCTGGTGTATGGCTGAGAGCCTTGCCAGTGTCTGCTCTAGGCCTGAGAATGGATGACAACACAGTGAGGGTTGCTATTGGCCTACGATTGGGAACAGCAATATGTGGGCAACATTATTGTCAGCTATGTGGGGAGGAAGTTAACACCCTTGGCAGGCATGCTCTCTGCTGTAGGAATAGTGGTGGAAGACACAATCGACATGCTACACTTAATGATATTATCAAACATGGTCTGAGGGTGGCCCAGGTCCCCTCTAGATTAGAGCCAACTGTCTCTTGGGATCTGATGGAAAAAAACCGGATGGAGTTACCCTAGCACCATGGAGGTCTGGCTGCCTGCTAGTATGGGATATCACCTTCCCTGACACCCTAGCACCATCATATAGGGCTCTTGCAACCCAAGAGTCAGGAAGGCTTGCTTCCGCAGCAGAAGAGAGGAAATGTGCGAAATACCAAGGTCTTCCACCTGGTCACTTGTTTGCCCCTATTGCCATTGAGACCTTTAGTGTGATAGGCCCTAGTCTTTGTGCCTCTTAAACAGTGACTGGTGAATCCAAATCAACTAATTTCCTTAGACGGTTTTGTAGAATAGCCCACGTGTGATCTACGTGCACCTATTCCTTCTTTAGATGAGGAAGACTTAGTGTAGGCGTGGCCACTCACACTCGGCAGCACTTCAGGAGGCACCCCTATGAACATTAATAATAGGCAGCAAAAAAACAATAGACGAGCACACAATGAAATCGGGATATTAATGAAGAGTATGGCACCAAAAAAATAGGCTTACTGGGTGTGCTAATATAAGTGCAGTATGGCCAGCAAGTGAGTCAGCCCAAACAAATACAATAAGTATATAAACATTGTCCAAACAAAGAAAAGAAAACATAAAAGAGAGCCGAGTTATTAATGAAGCTATACTAAATGTTTCATATTAGTGCTGGCGGCTGGCGAAATTTTTATAATTTCCCGCTTCAAAATAGCCTACACGTAGCCTTTAATTTTTCTTATATTATTTGGATGCTGTTTATACTCTTAGCGAGACATATTAACTTAGAGCATTCCTTATGCCATAGACCGATAGAAACAGCTGCAGCAGCAGCAACAACAGCAAAATACCAATAATAATAATGACAATAATAAATTGTATTGTCATTATGAAACTCTGCCCAATAGATAAAGAGTGGCAATGTGCCACACATACTAAACACACACACAAAACATACACACAACAGCAGTAACAACATCATCACCCTCATAAACAACAACATAATAATAATAATTATATTCTTCCGTGACATCCAAATTTTGTACAATTACACCGTAACCACGTAATTTGAAAGATTCTACATTCTTTACCAAACACTAGATTAGGATGATACCTTGCTCGCCACACTGCGTTGTTGGAGCTCACTCCTAGTTCAATCATGAAGTTAATTATACTTTCCAGTTTTTGGTATGGATCGTCAGTATGCCAACAAAACTGATACTTTTCAATATTACTCCACTTGGCAAAAGCAAACAGCCTGTGGCTTGGTCAGATAACTCACCATATTGTATTAATTTTCGAGCACACTCACTTTGACACGCAGCTCATCAAAAATATGCTAGAATGGAGCCAGAAAGTACCTACTCTTGTGAGTCTTACTATCTGTTTGGAATGTTCCTCCAGTGTATGTGTGTGTGTGTGTGTGCATGTGTGTGCATGCATGCGTGCGTGCGTGTGTGGCACGTGGTACAGCATAGCAGTCCAGTGTACCACTAAAGCATCACTTGCCAACAAGTCAGTCAATTTTGTTCATAGCTGTCCGGTGTTGCCGTCAAATGTCCATGGGCGTGTTAGAAGGCCCGAACATTTCATTGACACCCCATTGGACACTTCTATGGTCCCACCAAGGTCCCAATGGGAAAATTGACGGCATTACTGGACAACACTCATTTATTTGGTATATAACACTGCACCACACTCCACAGTATGGTGATTTATCTGACCAAGCAATAGGCTGTTTGATTGCTATCTTCCTCCCTGTGATTCAGCACCATCACTTGACTGAGCATCTTCACTTCACTCACCACCATCATTGACACCAGCATCTAAATTTTATTACATATTTTGACATTATAAATAGCTAAATTTCAGAATTCAAAATTTGAATTCCCACAACCACTTAGCTAGTGCCTTTGCAATAATGTAGCTAAACAATTAGTTCACAAGTAGTCTTATGTTAAAATCTAACAAAGTTAGTACCAACAAATCATGACATAATTTGACATTACCTTATAATTAGTCTAGTATAAACTGGAAGACTCATTGGACAGCCTCAGTGATGGAGTCTCCCTAAGTTGCACCACGAGTAAGCATGCTTTGTTGCTACTAACATTATTATTGTTGTTATTTGGCATAAGACTAGTAATGAACCATGTTTAGCTACACTTTTACTAAACCACTAGCTAAGTGGTTTGTGGTAATTCAAATTTTGAATACGTGAAATACGTGAATAGCAAAATAACATGTAGACATAATATGAAGGTATGGATCCAATTTGGCTGGACAAAAAAGTATCGCACTGTACTGCGAATAAAGAAAAATTTATAATGTTGTGCACTTCTCACAGGGTGAGGGCCTCTGGCACTTGATTGGGGCAGTTGGAGAAACTGGCATGGCTGCGAAAGACATTGAAGAAACTGGCATGGCTGAAGACATTGAAGAAGTTGAGCAAATTGTAAAGGTGTATTGCAATTTACGTGAACTTACACTCCCGGCCGTGCCAGCAATCCCCATTATATTTGTTGAATTTCAGGCATACTTGGGGTAGCTCTGCTTCCCGCTCATTCCTGTGTCTCTGCCTGCTTGCTCGGCTTGACCATATGCCGCGCTCTATCGGGACTTGTATGGGCAGTCAGCTGACTTGTGGTCCAGCTCTTGACAGCTGTTGCACCAGTTCTCCTTAGAGATATCCTGTCCAGTGAAGCACTGTGCATATAAGCTGGGATCAGCCTTGACCCATTGCACGCCTGGGTTGCCCGACCAGGAAAAGTATCCCCGACTTCGCCACATGGAGTCAGTGTTTTGCCATATATGTGGCAGTGCGGGAAGGGCAAGAACCCGAAAAGTTGGCAGACCTGATGGGATACATGACCCTGATAGCGAAGGCCAGCAGGAGATATAACTGGCCGGCGTGGGTCATATACGACCAGCAATTTCGCCAGGATGCAGTGTGCACCAAGTCAGATGCTTGCAGTAGCACTAGCTGCCCCTTCCCCAGTTGTGTAACTGGCCGGCCTTTCCCTTTCGCTGGGGGCAGCTCCGTGAATTCAAAATACTGCTTCGCTCTAATTTTTCTAGCAGCTTCTATGACACCGTGTGGTCATTAACGGGCCAGCTGCTGAGGTCTGTGGGATGCCCATTTCGCTGCTGCTGGGCCCTACCCCTGTTCTCACTGCAACTCTGCCTGATGTGCTCTCCGTCACACCTCCTTCATCCAGCTCTCCTGCACTTGACAGCTGCCCCAGCGCATCTGCATAGCAATACAAATAAATATGTATAAAACCACCCCACTCTGTTGATATTGCCATTATGTTTTCTTTTCTGCCTACCTCTATACCTGTCTACCCCGGATAGTTTCCAATCTGCTGAACTATTACTATTGCAACAGTATGCAGCTCCAAGGCTACATGGAGCGCTACCAATCTCGCACTTCGCTCCTAAAAGAACACTTACAAAGGACTCGCATATCTCTTTAGGCGTACCCTCGTCACTATCTTTAATCAGGGTCTTGAACTGATCACCACCCCCACCATATTCCCCTCACTTGTATGGTTGCCTGCCCCTCTCCTTTTTAAGCCCACTGCAATGGCCCCGCCCCCTTTAATTTTTCATAAGCTCTGCTTAGCACACAGTGATTGGCCCGGTCATCTACATATATTTCTAGTACCCCGTAGCTGAGCTTGCTATACCACCCTGCTGCTGATGGCTGCACCTGCTATGCTCTGCACTTTATTACCCAATTATTGGGGTTGCAATACCTACTACTGCTGCTCGCTCGATTCTCTCTGCTCAATAGTGCCCTGCCACCGAGTCTGCTATACCTCACTGCTGCTACTGGCTTTGCTTGTTATGTTCTGCTCTTTAGTACCCAACTATTGGGCTTGCTAGTACCTAACTATTGGGCTTGCTATACCTATCGTTGCTGCTAATTTAAGTTTAGATATGCTCTGCGCAATAATGTCCCCCAATTGGGCTTGGTGGACTGTCTACATATGCTAACTCCACACCTATTGCCTAGTGAATGTCATAAAAAAAAAAAATCTAAAAGCTACTTCATCGCTCATTGGCTTAATACCGTTATGTGAAGAATCAAAACACCACTAAGTGGCTATAAGTAACTATCAGTTTCAGTCTCCTCTGTATTTCATACTTTCTCAAGTTGTAATTCTTAAACCTAACTCACTGGAAATATGGACTGAATTCAACATGCACCAAAGTTGCAACCTAGTCCACAGTACTGAAATAGTTACTATAGTTATAACAATAACCAAACCCAGTAGACTTTATTGTAGTCCTACAGGCAACTTCTCACTTAATAACATTATCTACTTGCTGTCTATTGTCAAAGCATGTGGGAAACATTGTGACACTTCAGCTAACAACTTCATATCCTTCCAAATATTATTTAGAAAATGTATAAAAAAAAATCATTTGTCTGGTTGAACTTACCTCACACTGGGTTTCTAGTGCACATGAGGCCCTAAGTAAGTCCAAATGTCCCCTGCCTAATAACCAAACCAGGTGGCATACAGTCTCTTCACTGCTACAGTGTTGGATGGAGAAATCCCCAGTTCCCACCCACTCGTAGCGGGAGAGACTCCATCCTCTGCAGCAGACTAAGAATAACAGGACCAGACGCACACAACCATTGCATGCTAAGTATGCGGCACACCTGTGAGGGAGGTATAAGTCAGGAGAGTGCAAGAAAAAAAAAACACCAGGGAAAAATCGGATGATGATGCGCCTCCACCGAAATCATCAGACAATGAAGCAGAAGAACCAAGTACCTCTCAGACGAAGAGTGACAGTCTTTCTAAAGCAGCTAAAAAATTAGTGTACAAGTCTCGACTTAGCTACAAGAAGCATTGGGAGACCATTTATCCCTGGGTTTACTGACAAATCCAACAGATGGCATGTTCTGTCGTGTGTGCCAAAGTTATGGACCAGCATCAGCAACAGCAAGAGGTGCTTGGACTGTAGTTAATGAATTTTGCCTCGCCATTTACATGCGGCAGTTGTTCTAAACAGATTAACTCATGTCAATAACATGTCAATTAGCACATTCGCCATCACCACCAGCACCAATAGTCTATCCATTTAGCAGCTAGATGGAGCAGTTACGAGTATTACAGGAAGTATTTAGTGCCATGTGCTCAGCTTGCTCACCATTAATCTGCGCAAACCCTACGTCATCATCCGGCACTGGTCACAGGGGTCGAGGTTCTGTCCACGCCTGGTCGGCCCCGACCACCAGTGTCAACAGCGCGATCACTACTACTGACTCTCCGACCAGTAGCTAATCTAGATACTATGATTTTTTTGATTGTTTTTTTGATTTTTTTTGATTGTTTTTTTTTTTTTCTGAAAAAAAGCAGTTTTTAACCCTTTTGTTCCTGAATTAATTTTAGGTCCGACGACCTCTGTTCCGTCAGTTCTGTTACAGACCACACACCACAATGATAGTTTCTGACTCTTCCCCGCCCCCTTGCACTCTGATTTGAGACCCCTTACCCAACAAAGCGTCCCTTAGGAAAACGACCATTACCTATTCGCATCCGCAGAAGGCACGGGCTTACCCCGCTACGAATTACCAACGGTAACCGATGACAACCATATATCGTATCGCCAAATTTTTCAGGCCGAAGTCCGAAAATTTTTGGCCATGATTTTTCTGGCCATGGTCCAAACCTTTAGGCCATAGTACGCATTTTTCGGGCCATGGTCCAAAATTTTCTGGCCAAAGTCCACATTTTTCTGGCCATGGTCCAAATATTTCTGGCCGAAGTCCGAAATTTTCTTGCTATGGTCCAAAAATATTTGGCCACTTTCCGACTTTGTTCGGCTATGGTCCGTATTTTTCTGGCCATGGTCCAAAATTATCAGGCCATGGTCCAAACCTTTCTGGCCATAGTACTCATTTTTGTGGCCATGGTCTCAAAGTTTCTGGCCGAAGTCCGAAATCTTCTTGCTACGGTCCAAAAATATTTGGCCGCTGTCCGACATTGGTCCAAACCTTTCTGGCCATAGTATGCATTTTTCAGGCCATGGTCCAAAATTTTCTGGCCATGGTCCAAAGTTTTCTGGACACAGTCCGCATTTTTCTGGCCACGGTCCGCATTTTTCTGGCCACGGTCCAGGCTTTTCTGGCCATAGTAGGCATTTTTCTGGCCATGGTCCAAATATTTCTGGCCATGGTCCATAGTCCACATTTTTCTGGCTGTGGTCCCAATTTTTCTGGCCATGGTCCAAAATTATCAGGCCATGGTCCAAACCTTTCTGGCCATAGTACGCATTTTTCGGGCCATGGTCCAAAATTTTCTGGCCATGGTCCACAGTTTTCTGGCCACAGTCCGCATTTTTTGGCTACAGTCCGCCTTTTTCTGACCATGGTCCAGACTTTACTGGCCGAAGTCCAAAAATTTCTGGCCATGGTCCACAGTCCACATTTTTCTGGCCATGGTCCCAAGTTTTCTAGCCGAAGTCCGTAATTTTCTTGCTATGGTCCCAAAATATTTGGCCACTGTCTGACTTTGTTCGGCTATGGTCTGCATTTTTCTGGCCACGGTCCAGGCTTTTCTGGCCATAGTAGGCATTTTTCTGGCCATTCCAAATATTTCTGGCCATGGTCTACAGTCCACATTTTTCTGGTTAGTGAGAACATTCAGTCATGGAGGTTGCTATAAAGTAATTGTTGGTTATTAATACGTGTAAGTGACTTAACTGCATAAGTTAATTATAGCTAAGTATGTTTATTGATTTTATTTCCTCAGCACATCTTCCCAGTAAATGGAAAGTAAATATAATGGAAGTTCTAAAGCTAGGAACTTTACCTCATCCTTACAGCTCTAAATTAGACCTTTACTGTGGAGGTAAAGAGGGAGAACTTAGGTTTAGAACATTGGTTCATTTGGATAGAGATAATGACTTCATAAGTGGCATAAACCCAGATGTTGATGATTCACAATTTCATGTCAATATCAGTAATTTTAAGAATCCAGTTACATCAAAATACAGCTGTAAAATTTCTGTAGGAACTTACACCAACAACAATCTACTACTTCTAAAACTTCAGTAAGTTGTATAAAATAGTCAAATCTTTCATGTAACATTCATTATAGCTGGCAACAACTTGGATGTTACTGAGTTTAATGATTTATTAACAGCGACGTAATGCATGCAATATACACAAGTATTTCAGGAGACTCTGCAATTAATTATACCACTCAGATTGGAATTTGAATCAATCCGGATCAACACACAGTACTGTATTCAACAAACTCTAGAGAAAAGGCTTTTCACATCAAAACTCATCATAAGATCTGAATCTTGTAGACTGGTATTTTTAATCTTCTCTACAAAGTGTGACGAATTTTTTACATAAGACTGAGATTTGCCTCTGGGTGAGCTCAGGATATGGGCTAGTTCTTGTGCTAGATGGTAAGTAGCAGAACCTAAGATTGAAATAATGGGCCTAAGTGGTACTTCTGGCTTGTGAATTTTTGGTAGTCCATAGAGCTTTGGTATTTGACATTCTTGTGGCGCAATATTTTTTCGAAGTGTATCAGTTATCTCTCCCCATTTTTTACCAGTGACTTCAGGTGGTCATTAATTCTTTTTTCCAGTTTGGCTGTGCTCAGCTGTCTGCATTGGGAGGCAATGCTTTGATCGAGTCTCTCAGGAGGTGTGGCTCCTTTCCAGTTGGGAGTTGGATATCTGCCAACATAGCAATTATCTGATTTGTCACAAAACATGCTTTGTGTGATTCTAGCTTACAGACGATGGAGTTGTACATATAAGATGAATTTTCATCGATCTTTGTTGATTGTTTGATAACTATCTTCTTGGAGTATGTCACTTATCTTGTTTTCATATTCCTTTCTATTCATTATAACACTGCAGTTCCCTTTGTCCGCTGGCAACATCACAGTTGTACTGTCCTTCTTCAGCCTTGTGATTACTTGGTGTTGGTTTCTTGTGATGTTGGATCTCGTTTGCTGGTACTACTGTAAAGCATGCTTCACTTTTTCTTTAAGCAATTGATCAGATTGTTGGTCAAGCTGTTTTGCTGTTACTTTCGTGCTAGATATAATTTCATCAATAGGTAATTTGGACTGAGGTATTGCAAAATTGAGTCCCAAAGATAGACTTGTTTTTCATTTTGGTCCAGTGCTCTAGAACTTCGATTGATAACAACATTGCTGGTACTTTTAAGCCGGGTTTCCTGGGAAGTTGGTTTGAAAAAAATTCGTCACACTTTGTAGAGAAGATTAAAAATACCAATCTACAAGATTCAGATCTTATGGTGACTCTTGATGTGAAAAGCCTTTTCTCTACCGTTCCCCTTCATAAAGCTCTTCAAGTGGTGGAGCAACGTCTACCTCAAGATGATTCCTATGAAAAATACACTCAAATGTCGTTATCGTCTATTTGCCAACTGACAAGAGACAGACAAGAAATTCCTTGTTCTACCATACGTCAAGGGCCTAAGTGAAAAAATTGAAAGATCAACCAGAAACCTCAATCTTCAAGTAGCTTTTCAATCACGAAGAACTCTTAAAAGCATATTGATGAAGGTAAAGGACCAACCAATCTCTGAGAAGGTGAAAGGTGTAGTATACAGTGTAAATTGTTCGTGTGGTAATACCTATACCAGGGAAACAGGCAGAACACTTCAAACATGCCTCAAGGAACATAAGAGGTCTGTCAGAATGGAACAACTAAATAATGGCATTGCAGTCCATGCAAAAAACACTGGGCATCATAATAATTGGGACAGTGCAGAGAAAAATATTTGCAGTAAATTCTGTGATTATATATGACAACCAGTATTATCATAGTAATGGTGAATTATTTCTTCTGCTTTGAGGATTATGCATCTTTGAAATTTAAAAAATAAATGCTTACAACATTTATGAAATTTTTACCTCTGCTACAGACACTGATGTTATCCTTGTTTGAAGTCTTTTGACTATCTCTTGAGGTGAATTACATTTTACAATTACTTGTCAATTAATTTTTCTGTGCTTGCTGAATCTTGTTATCAAAGTGGAGATGATATAATACCAATACAATGGAATCAACTGGTATATTTTTCATTTTTACAGCTGTTTCAAAGTACTATTAAAACTTTCTGTCTGATTGTTAGTCACACCAGTAAATGGATGATGCAGTTAAAGGTTTAAATACCCATCTATCAAGATTGACCCTCGTCTTAATGCAAGCGTTCACAATTTTTATCCAATGCGTAATAATTATCATTATCACATTATGTATTTCAGTCATGAAATACTGGTAAAAATTATTACTTTGTAGAACTTTCCAATAACGTAGCCAAAAACTCCGGGTAAATGCTTCTCCACTACCTCAACAACAAAATATCAATAATGAATATGTTTGAGAACAAAAAAAAACAAAAAACAATCTTGATATGAACTTCCTCACCTGTCACCAAAGGCACTCTTTCAACAAGGGTTTACTAACTGATCAAAATTTAATCATGTGGGTATTATGGCTTTTATTGAATAAAAAATATCTATAGCTAGCTATAGTCCTGTTTGTGCAATGTGATTCCAATATGTGGCATTTGGTTATACTAGCTGAATAGAATAAAAGATACTTCCCATTGTAATGCTAATTTGATTGCAGTGTGATTAGCCAATTTACTTTCTTTTCAACTTAATGTTGTGGAGGAGCAAATCAATACCAGGAACTGTGATGACACACTCAAAGCCAGGTTTGGTGTGCCTAAAGTTATACATAAGGAACATTTTCTTGCACTAAGAAGCACTGATTGGGTTAATCTAAGGATCCCCTACACAGTGTAGATATTTGGGGAGTTATTGCCTTGGGACTGCATGACTATGCAACAGACACCCATAAGGATTCATTGGGATGTATTTTGGAATATTATTTTGATCAAGAACTCATGCAACGGTGGACAGACTATTCTTCAACAGCCAAAGTACCACCAATTATTCCTGAAATACTCAAGTTCTGTTCTGTAAAGGCTCAAACCTCTATTCCAGATGAATAAATCTAGATGAACTCGTGTCCTGATCATAAACAAAGAAAATTAATCTCCCCAGAGTGAAACCACAGTGTATCCAGTCCAGCACTCCTTCTTCAGTATCTAAATCAGCATTGAGACCTACAGCGAAGTTTTCCATAGCATGGTTGGCCTGTGGAGGAAATTGTAGCGGTGTCTTTTAGTGTGATGTGTGTTCAAGAGTTGAGAGGTGACACTCCAGCTGCAGCGAATACAAGCTCATCAGAGATGTACCAACTGCTTAGCTCCAGGACACAAATACAAAACTGCCACTCTTGGAGTAATTGATTCACTTGCTGACTCAGCTGACATTTCACAGATGTTCTGGGTGGCTGCCCTGAATCCAGATGAGTGGAATTTCCATCTGTCTAATTTCCAGGACTTTCACATGACTTGATTGACTTTAGGAGTGAATAACTTCCACTTCTGGTGATACAGGTCCGACGCCAGCTTGCATCCAACAATTGTGAACAGTACCACCCTAAGGGTGCCCAACAGTTGTCGACGACATTTAATGTAGACGACTGTTTGTCTGGCACTTCTTCCTACATCACTAAAGTTTTGATCAAGAACCAGTTACTCCAGCTGCTGTCATCTGCAGGGATGTTCCTCAGAAAATGGTGCAGGAATGCAGCAGATTTTCTAGCCACTGTTCCTACTGAATTACATGAATCGTCATGTCTAGGGATCTTGCATTATTTAAAGCACTAGGGATAAATTGGCACACTATAACAGATCCCTGATATTGCTTTCTTCACAGCTCATGTGTTTTATGCTATAAGGTTTTCCTCACCATCCTTACTCCCTATCAAGATTATCTTGCTGCAGCTGTGAGAGTTGAGTTGTGGCTGGGATGATTCTATTCCAGACACTCTCTCCCACAAGTTTAAAGAGTGGGCATCTCAGATGGATCTCCAGTCGCTACACCAAATTCCTCATATGGTCCTCAATCTAAACCTCCAGATTCAGTCCATGCAGTTGCATTGATTTTGTGATACCCCTATAAAGATGTTGTCTAACTGCCTATTATCAGAGTGATGTACTCCACTTTACATGTTACCACATCATAGTTACTCACCAAAGCATGTGCTAAAAGAGCAACAATCCCAATATTGGAATTGTGTGCAGCCCAACTACTGGCCAACCTCCTTGACCTCACAGGCAAGGACCTCAAAATACCCAAAGAGAACATCACGCTTGGATTGACTCCATGGTGTCCATACGTTGGATTCACAAAACTCTGTCATCACTCAAAACTTTTGTTGCCAATAGAGTGGCCAACTTTCAAGAAATCCTATGTCCTGAGCAGTACTGTCAGTCAAAAATCCAGCAGACCTAGCCAACAGAGGTGTCTCACCTGCTGCTCTGCTGTCCTCCACTTTATGGTGTCATGGTTGTACCAAACTTGTGACCAGTGGCCCGATTAAGACCTAACCCAGTGCTGCGAATAAGTTCTACAATTGATGATATTTCACCCGCTATTCCACCTTCCACAGACACAGCAGGGTGTTGGCATGGTGTTTGAAACTACTTAACAAAACAGGGAAGTCTTCCTCCAAGCTGCTATCACTAATCCTAACAACCATGAGCTTCAACTAAATGACCTCCTGATTCAGACCAGACAAGATAAATCTCACTTCAAGAAATCCCCACTCAACAAGTTAGATATCAGTCTAGGAACCAATCAACTACTGCTTGTCTCAGTGCAAGTTGGGGAGCCTCTCGACCCCATTGCAGCCAATTGGTACATACTCCTCAGCACTAAATCTGTCATCACTCAGTTTCTCTTGACCGCACTCTATCTGGACCTCACCCACAGGGCGGGCCTTCAGTTATGCTGGCTGTAATTGTTACATCATAAACATTATGCAGTTCGTGAAGTGTCTCTGCTGGGCCTGTGTGTAACTTGCCAGAAGACCAATGCCAAGGCAGACCTCTGCACATGGGCATGCTACCTCTAGTATGAATACCTCCCACGAACCCATTTTGCTACACATATGCTGGCCCAGTGATTAAAACAGGGTTCTCCACGACGTCCAATTCAAGTCAAATTATACATCAGCCTATTTGTCTGCATGGACACGCGGGCAGTACACCTGGTGTCGTATAGAAACCTTTCCACTAGTTCTTTTCTAGTAGCATTATCCTACAGAGTGTGTCTACTCTGATAATGGAATGACTTTTCAGGAAGCTGTTTTGTGAATTGCAAGACCCTCTACAGTTTATGGAAAGATAAGAATACCAAAAGTGCTATAATGACCTGCTGTGTCAAGAAACAAATCAAGTTGACCTTCTCATCACCCCAGGCTCCCCATTTTGGAGCTTTGGGAGGCAGGAGTTTGAATTATGAAATTTCAGCTCTGAAATGTTATGTATATTGCAATATTTACTCTAGTCTAGTTGATGTTGAGGCCACTTCAAATAGCTGGTCCATACTGCCTTTAGATTGTACAGATTCTGATAGTCCCAGGTTACTGCTGGCCACTTTCTTATTCCAATACTACTCATTCCAACTCAATCAGATTCTAGACCAATGGCAGCCAGACACATTGGAATCTGGTTCAAAAACTAGTTGCCGACTTATTGTCCTACTGGTTGTCTAGTGCATTTTTCTACCACTTCCAATTTTTTTACATCTGGTTTGTTTCTATACATTAAAACCAAACAACTGTAAATGAAAGAAAGGGAAGCAGTTAACCTTTATAATAGTACCGAGCGTAAGTTGCCCATTCAAAAATGTATGGGAAAAAATCATTGTTCAATAGAAATTGCATGGGGAAAGTGAAATAGTGTGTAACTAATTGAAATAGCATGGTAATTAAGTGGAAACTAAGTGAAATACTGTGGTAACTAAGTGAAATAATACGGGAAAGTGCGCACGCGTGGAGGAGCAGTACATTGAAAATGAAGTTCCAGCGGAAGCTAATCCTGAAATAAAGAGATAGTGAGTGAACAATACAGTGTAGCTACAATTGCAAATGATGTTTTAATAAACTGGCCTACTATTAGCGAGTGATAGCACGGGTAACCTGTGCTATTAGGGATCAATAGCATGGTTACCCGTGCTATTACTCGTACAAATAATTAGAAAAAAGCAACAACTACTATTGACATTAAAGCAAGGTTATGTCTATTGGTTGCTGGACTATAAGATATATAAAAATATTTGTTGTACCTGATTTAGCTTTTCATATTTAATTTCTAAAAATTTTAATCATAATTTAGCAACTTTATTCTTTCTTAGCATGTTCAAAATGTTTATTGACAAAAATACAAAAAACGAGCAAAGTATGTAATACTGTAACAGGGCATAATTAATATGATAGTTACAGTTAAATTACATAAATTTATTTTCAATACCATAAACTGTTTCCGACAATTAAATTGCAGCTTTCTAGCTACCATTTTAGCAGAATATTCTTTGAAGCAGAGGACGATATTTTCCTCCATTGCTGTTGATGACTTCTCAAAGCCATCTATTAAAATGTATATTAAGCTTTTCATAAAAATTAACAGTTTAATGAAGTAGCGTATAACTTACTTCAGCAATCTCAACCTTTCTCTCCCATGCTTTTAAAGTTCTAGATAACTCATAAATGCATGCCCTTTCATTCACATAGTCCATTACCTAACCAAAATAAAAGGTTTAAATAATAGTTAAACCATGGGTGGGTTCAAGGAGTTATAGCTGGTAATTGTCCAAATTTGGAGGGCAAAGCCTGAGGAAGAGGGCAGTTGTCTAGTGATAATTCCGACAGTTGCCATTTAATAATTTTATACAATAGTTACCTTTTTGAACAGAGTAAAAGACCACATAAAAGAGCGGATTGGAAGGGAATAATACAGGGAGTAACATTATTTAATCCATGGCTACTACCACATCAACTATGGTATCAATAAAATTAACCATATCTACATCAATGCACAATCATTGTATAAACACTAAGTGCCAAAACTACCACAAAATTAACCACTTTAACTCACATCAGGGACTCTGAAGTCTCCTACTTTTTTTCGTGCTTGAAAATTAGTTACTTCTGCTTTTTTCTTTTCCTTAGGTGAAAAAGGTGCAAATAGTGTACAGCTATGTCATTTTTTTCATATAGTTAACTATCATAAAAGATAATTTAATTAAAATAAACTATACTTACTTGTAACACATCATCTTTTTCAGCTGTAACTCGTTTTAGAAGTTCTCTTCTAGACTCAATTTCTCCTTCAATGATACCTAATTCAGCTGATACTGAATGAAGCCTTTTCTGTGTGGAATAGTATTAGAATTAAAATGGAATAGTTTATCAGTCCAATACCCCTTTTTGCTAAACCTTACTTTGCTGTCAATAGTAAATTTCTCTATAGCTTCAACTTTTTAAAGTTAATATATTAAAGAAAATTACTAGACTTCCAACAAAATTGGGAATTTTAATATATTAAATATAAGCCACTTTTGCCAATACTGGTTGTGGGTTAATGTATTTTTGTTATATCTCAATTTTAGAACTAGACCAAACAGTAATATACCTACATAGCTCTCTAAGTCAATATTTTGATATTAAAACTCACACTAAACAATTAATTATTTTTTGTAGTGCAGAGTAGCTGTATAGTGGTAAGTAGCAAGCTATTAAAAATAACTAGTGATGTGCTTGAGCACAAATGGCGAGCGAGCCTAAAGACTATACTATTTTTATATGAATGATTTTGACTTCTAACACTGAAGCTACTGAAAATAAGGTCCAGTTTTTTATTTCGCATACACGGTAAAGGGATTTCAGTGCCATAGTAGCAACTCTCTGCAACTGCTTGAATTGAAGGAAAAAAACAACAACAAAACAATACACGTTATTTAAAAGTTTTCTTTGTGATATTGTTTAGCTAAGTAGTGGTTGTAACACACAATGCTTTGACACAACTGAACATGAACCTACACAGACTTACCTTCGCGGTAGTCTAGTGGACAATGTATTTTCAAGTAAATACTGTTGCGCACGGCTTATAACCATGACAAAGAGCGCATTGACTTACCACCGCCACTAACTCAATAGAAATGGAAGTCCCCACAAAAAAATTCAAAACGGGAAAACAATTCAATTTCTAGGGTGATACAGGTACTGATCGATAAACCAGAGGATTCTGTTTAGTGCAATTTGGGACGGGGTCGACCACATAACTAACACAAAAACGCGAGGGTCAAAGTACGAAATGACATACGCACGTCCAAACATATATACAAATAAATAAACAAACATCCCCAATTTTTAATTGTGTTACCCCTGTAAGTGTCTCGCTCGCCAACCCTCAGCGCGCATGCGCAAGAGGGTTACAGTAGTCCTAGTGTCATTCTGTCACTCTGTCTATCAACAGGCACTTCTGGAAGGTAGGAACCAGCCAGACTCTGAAAGCGGCATCAAACAACAGTATTTCACGAAGTAAGTTTTTTAAATATGCCAGAATTTTGATTTTGGACTTCATTTTCCAGAAAAAAGCGAGTCTTTCCAGAGCCGTGCGATCGTAGGCTTACAGCGGGAACCGCCCCTTAAAAAAACTTGCTTGTCACGTGAGCCAGCTTGCAGGTTGCAAATCACTTTTAAATAGTTAACAATTACATGCATTCAGCGTGAGGTGTTGCGTTGCGTAGTTGTTGAGTGAGCAAATACCTAACAGTGTTTCATCCAGACATTCTTGCAAGGGGGGGCAAAATAGAGTTTTGAAAATGTAAGGGGGGGCGGGCGGCACTGGTCACCATGGGAGTGAAATAGAATTATTGGAAGGCCTATGTCCTACATTAAAAAAACATAATCTTATCTAATGAGGTCTGCATATGTCAGATCCTGACAAGTTAATTCAGCTACTCATTTTCACCTCCACCGTCTAGCAATTTTCAGTCAACTGTGACATTCACTATTTAGATGCTTTTCACACACTATTCAACTCTGACTCTCACCTCCCCTTAGGTTTATCACACGTTGATTCACACTTACGGTTGCTGGCTGGCTATAAAAAGGCCAGCCCTCAGCTCACCGTAGCAGTTGTTGAGTTTTGATCTATACAGATTCTACAACTTCCAGAACCAGAACTCTAAGCACTCGTAGTCCCTGACAGCTTAAGATAGTCTCAAATGGATATTCGCTCTTTCTTCTGTGGTGCAAGCTCTTCAAAGTCACCTGGCCACTCAAGTAGCAGTGACACAGAAGATAAAATTGACAGCAATCAATCTGATACTGAGTTTTTGGAGCCAAGTCCTGCCAAGAAAAGATTAATTGTCCATGAGAAGCATGCAAAGGAAAGATTAACTACACATGAGAAAAGCAAGAAAATCACTGCAAGCAGTCGAAAATACAACAAAAAATGGGAAGAGAGCTTCAATTGGCTGATGTTTGATAAAAATTTCCAAGGAGCTTTTTGTAAGGTTTGCAGGAAGAGAGGAATTTCTCTTCAAAGAACAGGAGGAACATGGATCTCAAAACCTTTCACGAACTGGAAGAAGGCAATAGAGAAGATGAAAATTCATGCAAAGAGTGATATTCACCTCCTATCATGTGAAGCAGAGATGGCTGCAGCTACAGCACTACAAGAAGGGTCAGTCATTCAGCAACTCCAACAAATTAATGATGAGGAAAAGTTGAAGAACAGAATGGCCATTAAAGCTCTAATTCGTTGCACCCATTTTCTAGCTCGTCGCCACATTCCCCACACAACAAATTTTGATGAACTTATTGATCTAATCGTAAGTTGTGGTGCAGAAGATTTAAAGGGGTTCCTTGAAAGAGCTAGATTAAATGCAACCTACACATCTAAAGTTGCTGTTGTTGAATTTGTTGAGGCAGTTGGCTTATGGGCTGAAGAATGTTTACTGAAACGGCTTCGCCAAGCTTCCCATTTCAGCATAATGGCAGATGAGTGCACTGATGTGACGACCACAGAAGAGCTTTCAATTTTCTTCCGCTGGGTGAACATGGACGGTCAACCTGTTGAGCACTTCTTGGATATAGTTCCATTGAAAGCTACTGATGCAAAGACTATTTATTCTGCCCTTGTTGAATTCATGAAAGATAAAAACATACAGATTAGCAAGCTGGTGGGTATGGGATTCGATGGAGCAGCTACTTTCTCTGGGAAACACAATGGTGTGCAGAGTCTCCTGAAGAAAATTTCACCTCATGCACTTTTCGTACACTGCCATTGCCATTTGCTACAGCTAGCATGCGTTCAAGCAGCTAATGCTACCAGTGGGATAAAACATGTGTACATCACACTCACCACCCTCTGGAAATTTTTCCACTATTCTCCTAAGCGAGCTGAGAGTCTCAAAGCAGTACAGCAGGTGCTTGACTTACCTGAGCTGAAAGTTGTGAAACCATCAGATACTCGCTGGCTGTCCCATGAACGCTGTGTGAAGGCAGTCAAAGCTAGCTACAGTGCAATTGTGACTGCTCTAAACAATATCTATGAGCAGACACATGCACCTGAAGCTCTAGGTATCAGTAAAGCCTTATGCAGGCCCTCAACTTTAGTGGCCATATACCTCCTTGATTATGTTCTGCCACAAGTGGCGAAGTTGAGCAGAGCTCTCCAGACTGAGAGAATAGACTTGACAGCTATCACCCCTCTTGTTGATGCCACTCTCAATACACTTGATGATGCCATGTTACCTGCTGCTAACTGGGTATTAGAACTGATGGATGCAAAGAATGAGATCGAAGAAGTCACTGACATCACGTTAACCACGGAAAGCATTGCTACATTCCAAGGACAAGTGGCTGAACCGTTTATCAGGATGCTGAAGGCAAACATATCCAGCAGATTTATTTCACAAGATATTGTCTCCTCATTTGGCATCTTTGATCCGAAGAAAGTGCCAGCTGCTGACTCTTCTGACTTCCATACATATGGTGAGGACTTAATAGATGTACTATTAGCTCACTATGGTGCAGAGCTGCCTGCTAAGACTGCTGGTGGAGATGAATACACCAAAGAAGCTCTTATTTCCCGCGAAACCCGAGAGGAGTGGAAAACATTTCGAAGCTACTTATCGAAGAAGCCGAAAGGTAACCTGCACTTGCAGTTGAAAGAGCTCACCACAAGTGATATGCTTAGTGAAATTTTTCCAAACATTAGCACCCTGGCAAACATATGTCTATCTATCCCTGTCAGCACTGCTTCAGTGGAAAGGAGCTTCTCCAAAATGAAACTAATTAAAACACGAATTCGAAATCGAATTGGGCAATCACAATTATCCTATTTGATGAAAATAGCCATGGAGACACCCGAGACGCTCTCATCTACACAATTAAATGACATTATTACAGTATGGAACAAAAAACCTAGACGAATTGCTGTGTGAATATTGTTTATTATTAATTTGGTTTACATTTTTCTCTTAATAAATATCGGTTCTTTCAAAAGGGTGGGGGGCACTTAGAATCCAAGGGGGGGCATTTAGAACCCAAGGGGGGGCAAATGCCCCCTTTCGCCCCCCCTAAATGAAACCCTGCCTAACCTGAAAGTCTCTGGTTCGAACCCTTGTCGACGCTTTTTTTTTTCATCTTTTTTCATTCCATGTTTTTTTCCTGGGGGTTTCGTCTTCTTGGATTTTTTTCTTTATTTTCCCTCTGGTTTTTATTTCTTTCCTACCTTTTCCTTTCTTTCGTGTACTTTTTTCATTCTTTCTTCTTCCTACTATTTTTCATTCATTCCTCTTTCTTTTGTCCCTCTTCATTGTCTTTTTCTCTTTCCTGCCTCTCTTCATGCCACTTCTCTTTCTTTTTTTTTTGTTTCTACACTTTTCCTTTGTTATTATTTTCTTTATCATACTAGCTAACTAGGGCTGACCTAGTACTTATAGCAAACCTGTGCCTCCAATTTTCTGGGTTTTTACAGCTACCTTTCTTTAGTGGAGCATATAACTAGGTTAGAGCAGCTGCTAAAATGGTATGGGGGAGCCCCTAGAGAGTTTTACCACCAACTGTTACAAGGTGAGTTACCTAGGACTATTTCAGTGAAGGTATCTAGCATGGAATAAACCACTTATTACACTCTATCATAGTAATATGGCTAGACATTTCACTCTCAGGCTTTATTTTCAATCACCTCTGGCTCTTGAAAATAAATTATCCTGCTCTTGAAATATTCGCCATATAACACTCTGATTCATGTAATAAGTACTACATATACATACATATAGTACTTATTACATGAGTTAGAGTGTGATATGGCGAAATATTTCACGAGCAGGCTAATTTGTTTTCATGAGCCAGAGGCAGTGAAAAAAAAGCCAGAGAGTGATATATCTTGCCATATCACTCTGACAAGTGTAATAAGTGGTTTATTCTACCTTAGATATCTTCACTACTGTAGTTTTGTACTAGGACCTGAACTCACAGGTAAAAGTTGGCTATAGGTATTCCCCAAACACTCAGCTGATATTTTAGCAGCTGCTCTAACCTGGTGGGTAGGCTACATACACCAGAGGAAGGTAGTAGCTGTAAAAACCAGGAAAAGTGTTGAGATTGGCCTGTAGCTATAACTACTAGGGTAATGCAAGCTTGCAATGAAATATCTTGAGTTATTTCACAGGTCATGTACCATTGTGAAGATATCTAGGGTGGAATAACTAGTAATGTGCCTGAGCACAAAGGGCAAGTGAGCAAGCCTATGTACAAACGAAACACTTCAATATAATCTATCAGTCCCTTTCTAATATGTAGCAGTTGTGACTATTATACTTTAGCTAACAAATACGGAACTACTTTCTTACCTCAATTCCCAGAGTACTGGTATTTTCTGTAGTCTCTGACTATCTGAATTAGCAGTAGCCTTTGACAACAAACACTCGTAGCTACTAAAAAGGCCAAGTTTAAAATAAATTACATCTGGTAAAAGGTTCAATACCATAGTAACCATTTGCCATAACATTTTGCGACTCGAAAAACAAGAAGTTCTAAAGAAGCACAGTGTTGAATCTAACAGTGAGTTTTTAAGACCTAAGTGTGTCTTGTGTCATTCACAAACAACCTAATGCAAAGGGGTAAACAATTAATTTCCTTGAATGATACGGGATTGCTAAACCAAAAGATTCAGTTTAGTGGAGGTATGGGAAGGGGTAGACTATGAAGCTAACACAAAAACGTGAGGGTCAAAGTACAAAATGACATACATACACATATATTAACTAGTGATGTGCTTGAGCACAAATGGCAAGTGAGCCTGCTTAAGATAGGTCATTTAAACTATTTACCACTGGTGTCACCTTGTTCTGCCTCCCTTTTTTTTGGAGAATGCTCTGTAAGATTCTGTCAAACTTTAAAAATTATTTCTTGACAAGGTATAATTAGCTAATGGGTATGATTGATTAGTATTTATCATGCTTTCATCAAGTTTATATCATTGGCGAGCGAGCGAGACACTTTCAGGGGTAACACAATTAAAAATCGGGGATTTTGTTTATTTATATATATATGTTTGGACGTACATATGTCATTTTGTAATTTGACCTCGCGTATTTTTGTGTTCGCTCCATGTTCGACCCCGTCCCAAACTTCACTAAACAGAATCCTCCGGTTTAGCGACCATTACCCGTATCACCTTAAATTGAATTGTTTACCGCTTTGAATTGTTTTGCGGGTGCAGTTAAAACTCAAAAACTTATGGGAGCTCCATTTCTATTCGAGTTAGTGGCTGTGGTAAGCTAATACGCTATTTGTCACAGTTATAAGCCCTACGCAGCAGTATTTACTTGAAAATTCATTGTCTACTAGAGGAACCACGAAGGGCATACGTACCATCCATCCATATACCCAATTTTGCATTGTCCACCCCTAATACTGTCTCGCTTGCTACGCTCGCTCATCAACAAACATCCCTGATTTTCAATTGTGTTACCCCTGAGAGTGTCTAGGTTGCTTAGCTTGCTCGCCAAATATATATATGTTGTACTTATTACATGAGCCAGAGTGTGATATGGCTGAAATATTTCAAGAGCAGGCTAATTTATTTTCACTAGCCAGAGGCGATCACTCTGACTCATGAGGTAAGTGGTTTATTCCATGCTATAATATCTTCACTGAAGTAGTATGTTGGTAACTCTAGGTGTAAAGTTGGCTATAAAACTCTCTAGGGGCTCTCCATACCCCCAGCTGATATTCTAGCAGCTGCTCTAACCAAGTTGGGTAGGCTCCACTAGAGTAAGGTACAGTAGGAGACAAAAAAAAGTTCCGAATTCCGTTCCGTAGAACGGCCGTCGCACGATAAAAAAACGGGGGAAAAACGGTACGCCGTTTGTTAAAAAACGGCCGTTTCGTTCGACCGCGTTACCGTTTTAATCTTTCTCGTTCACCGTATGTCTCGCTCAAAGAAATATAAAAAATCGTTTATCCAATAAAACGTTCCGATTTTTTGTTTATAGGCTCCAGAGGCGGAGCTTTTCGGGTTAAAAAAAATTGAAGCCGTCGTATTGGAAGTTGTCTTGCGGAGAATTGTTAGTTAGACAACCGCACAGTATCGACGTTTTCTCGAAGTTAGGGCCTTCTCCGGCTTAGATTTTTACTACTGGAGGTCCATCAGTAGCTAACAGAAGATCTACAAAGTGCGGACCTCGTTATAGCTCTGTGGCCATCGGAATTTCGGTCTGCAACTTTATTGAAGCAAGTTAAATTTTGTACGAACTTTTTTTCACTATCCCTGTAGCATTTAATGGTCGATATAAGGCCTTAGCTTGCTGATATAGCTATAGAAGAGTTTCTAGCTAGAAAATATCTGTGAATTGACGGAAATGCTTCACCGTTTGTTTTACCGTTTTAGTAAACGGTGTCGGCCGTTTAGTCAAAACGGTACGGAACGCAATGATAAAAACTACGGTAAAAAAACTACCGTTTTACGGCTGTACTACGGCACGGAATTAGGAACTTTTTTTGTCTCCTACTGTAGCTGTAAAACCCTGAAAACTGGTAAACCAGGCTGATTGCTATCTAAGGTAATGAGAGCACTGGTCACCTACCTAAAGATAACATTGTGAAGATATCTAGTGTGGAATAAATATCATTATTACATGAGTCAGAGTGTGATATAGCGAAATATTTTCAAGAGCAGGCTAATTTATTTTCATGAGCAGAGGTGAATGAAAGTGAAATATCTTGCCATATCACTCTGACAAGTGTAATAAGTGGTTTATTCTACACTAGATATTTTAGTGCTAGTTTTAGGACTGTTAACTATCTTTGTAAAGTTGGCTATAGGGGCTCCCTATACCCCAGTTGATACTTTAGCAGTTGCTTTTACTCTGGTTAGGTAGGCTACGTCAAGTGAAGGTAACTGTAAAAACAAGGAAAACTGGTAAGCTAGGCAGGTTGCTACAACTACTAGGGTAATGAGCTTGCCAACACCATTGAAGTAACTAACTTTCAAGGTCACATACCTAAAACTAACATTGTGAAGATATCTAGGATGGAATAAATATATATGTGTAATGTTAAACCATGGATTCCAGGAATAATCACTGATAACCAGCAAGCCCAAGGCAGGGGGCGGTTACCAGCCATAATTCCGAGAGTTGCCATGGCTTAACTATTGTATACCATTGATACCTTTTTGAACAGAGTAAAAAGACCAAATAAAGAGGGGATATTGTTGTTTCGAGGGGAGAATGCAGCGAGGGTCATTTCAAAATACCAACCACAAGATAAGTGCATTTCATTACCTTTCCACTGCCTCCAAAAAAAGTGGTAATAATACTGCAATAAATATTATAATTCTCTGTGTTAGTTCTTTATACAGGAGTGGAGTAACCGTTTGCAAAGAAAGCTTCATACAAGTAAAAAACAACAACTAGGCTTTCATCCATAGATTTAAATAAAACCATGATACAGTACTTCTTAACTTTATATTTGTGCATCTCCTTAAGACTTATTTCCAAGTCCTGATCCTCAGAGATCAATGAGGTCGAAGTCTCTGTGGTGATGCACAAACATAATGTAAAACTGGTGGGCATGCCTACTGTTCTTATATATCCTGAAGGGTGACTTGCATGCAAGATAAATAGCCAGCATCCTGGAAGTCTTTGTTTTCTGGTGTCACCCGTATGTGTAGAGCTTCTTTGATCTTTAACTCATGATTCTTAGAGGCTCTATAACATTTACATCTTCTCATTTAATGGGATGATGTTGCTGCCAAGCACATCCAACAATGGCTGTGATTGTGTGTGCTGCTGTTATAACTTTGTTCATGCGTGGTAGCAATTTATTATACAATGTGTGACCACGTCACTTTTCCTCTGTATGTCAAGCCTAAATTGAACTATCTATTGCAATCGACTTTCTAACTGGTGTGGGATTGCACACTCAGCAGTGTGATGAAAAGGATTGAGATAACAAGTATAAACAGGTTATGCTATATACGTCAATAATAAATAGTTCAGTTTAGCGGCTCTCTTATTCCTCTAAAATGGTAACTTAGACATGCAAGCTCTGGAAGTACTGATTTTACCAAATCTTCCAGTTTCTTGAGGTTTGATTGGTGGTACCAAAGTTGAGATATGACCAAAATAACTTACACCGCACGCTGTCAACTTTTATAATTAAAATTACCCAATGCTGTCTGAGGTTTAGTAAAGTTATTTTTAATATTTGAAGTTTTGTTTATGAAAAAATCAACAACAACAACAATGACTATTGACACTAAAGCTAGGTTATGTGTAGTGGCTACTGGACTATGATAGAATAAAGCAAAAGTGCAGAACACATTTCACAATAATGATGACTGGACAAGTTATGGAGGTATAGTTACTCTTTATCACAAATGAAGCACCAAAGGTATGAAACCCTCCAGAGTTACTATACACTTGCTCACGATAACCAAAAGAAATAACTTATTCATGTACAACATGTAGCTCATGTACAGTAGAAGACACAGAAAAATTCCGAATTCCGTTCCGTAGAACGGCCGTTGCACGATTAAAAAAACGGGGGGGAAACGGTACGCCGTTTGTTAAAAACGGCCGTTCCGTTCGACCGCGTTACCGTTTTAATCTTTCTCGTTCACCGTATGTCTCGCTCAAAGAAATATAAAAAATCGTTTATCCAATAAAACGTTCCGATTTTTTGTTTATAGGCTCCAGAGGCGGAGCTTTTCGGGTTAAAAAAATTTGAAGCCGTCCTATTCGAAGTTGTCTCGCGGAGAATTGTTAGTTCGACCACCGCACAGTATCGATGTTTTCTCGAAGTTAGGGCCTTCTCGGGCTTAGATTTTTTACTACTGGAGGTCCATCGGTAGCTAACAGAAGATCTACGAAGTGCGGACCTCGTTATAGCTCTGTGCCCATCGGAATTTCGGTCTGCAACTTTATTGAAGCAAGTGAAAATTTTGTACGAGCTTTTTTTCACTATCCCCGTAGCGTTTAATGGTCGATATAAGGCCTTAGCTTGCTGATATAGCTATAAGGAGAGTTTCTAGCTAGAAAATATCTGTGAATCGACGGAAATGCTTCACCGTTTTAGTAAACGGTGTCGGCCGTTTAATCAAAACGGTACGGAACGCAACGATAAAAACTACGGTAAAAAGACTAGCGTTCCACGGGTGTTCTACGGGACGGAATTCGGAACTTTTTTTTGGCGTCTACTGTAAGTCGATATGTAGCTCATGCTAGTCGATATGTGGCTCATACAAGTCAATATGTATCTCGTGCAATGAAACGGTAGACATATATGCTGCCTTCATAAGAGAAGCTAAATATATAAAGGGACATTAACCTTACCAGTAGTTCCAATAGAAAAGTTCCAATTCCAGCACTCTGGTAAACCATTGAGTATACAATCCCGGGCAGCCAAGAAATTATTTGTTCACGTGATTACAGTGTGCCAATTGTTACCAATAAAAACTGATGATCATATAGCACCCAAAAAACTAGTTTTTTTTTTAGTTTTTTTTTTTATAAGTCGGAATAAATTATTTTGGCACAATAAAGGGACTTAAATTGTCCAGTACAAAATTCTGCTGCCTCTTTCAATCTTCGGGATGCTGACATCTTTGAGATCCACCATTTTGCAACAGAATTACTGACAGACAAACTGAGTACAATAACCATCTCACGAATGTGCACTGAGTGATACTCACATTTAATGTTCATCCAACCTAGAAATATATTGGTACACTTTGATTATGGAACTAGCCAACTTTTTAGGACTAAAAAGGTTTCTTATTCAACAGAATGTGTCTGAAATATTACCCCTCCAAAAATAATTGCTCTTCCTAGATTCGTCATCTGTATAATAGCCCTGAATATACTACATTTTAAGTTCTTGCATTGCGATTTGTGTACTTACCAGTAATAAGAATTCTTTCTTTCCTTCTAAACCATGACACAATAGTCATCTTTATGCCTCCTTTATGGTTTCACTAAATGCTTACAACCCATCATGATCAATATGATTTCATAGATTAATTGTAGTAGTAGCCTACCCCGTATTCCTGTGCTAGTTGTATGTGAGTGAGAGAGCTATTTCCTAATGTTTAATCTTAAGAGTTTCGTGAGTTTTTTTTTCTTCCAGCTACATTCTTCCAAGAGACATGTATCTGACAGTCAGTAAAAATTGACTGGCAAGATTTTAAAGAATATCATGCATTAATTCATGCTCATGCTAAAGGTTTCCAATTAGCGAGATTAGAATCAGTGAGGGTCTACTGTACTTAAATCACATTTAAGCAGATATGAAGTTGTAGTAAAAAGGACTCTGACAAATTTGTACTATAATCTATGTCATACTTTAGTTAAGATCACTGCTGCAATGAATTAAAAAAAAAAATTTGAATAGATTTATTCCATCTCTCCATATAAATTTTGGAAGGTTTTATCATACACACTATAAATGTGACCGTCTACAGGAAAACCAGGCACAACGCCGCACCCTTCGCAATTTTTTTTGTTGCACTTACAGAGTTGTTGGCGTCCAGATATTGAGCTCTCCACGTTTTATCGTCGTAGCTTAAGTCGTTCCCACTATAATAGACCTAACCGTTCCCTTCCGTCGGATTAAAACAATACATTTTTAAGAAATTGATCGATCTTTTCTCGATATTTACGCACGCCGCGTTGTGCCCGGTTTTCCCGTAGACGGTCACAAATAGTAACAAACATTTTATGAACACAAGAGAAAAATGTGACGAATGCAGTGACGTACTCATATCATGCTATTTGATTTGCATGTGCCATGCATATTTATGCAAAATTATACGAATATTATTTAACTGTTACCAAATGAACACTGATTAGCTACTTTTAAAATAAATACACGCACACCTAAATTGATTCATTCGCGAAGACGACATTTTCATACTTGCCAACTGTCCAGATAGCTCTGGGACAGTCCCAGACTTATCACTTAGCCACTTCCGCAACAGAATTATACTTTATCTTTTTTTATACTGGAAATTGAAAGTCAATGCAAGATCATTAGCTAAAAAACTTGGTTTAAAATAGTGTACTTTTTCTCTCAAAAAACGCTTTTTCTTCATGAAATATATACATTCAATCAGAAGTAAAGTTAGCTACAGCACAATTTTTTTACTACCTATTGTCAGCAACCACTACGTATCATCAATATGTTTTTTCCACTGTCATGAAGTTCAGCTTAGACAGGAGATACTACCAACATTTGGGTAAATACATACTTTTAAACTATCATTGGTTCCTAGTAATTGATGTGGGTTTGGGTGTGGTCTGGTGATATGGGTTTGTGTCCCTACTACGATTTCAAAACTTGGTAGCTCTTTTTACTGGTGGAGCATGTAGCATGGAGAGAGAGAAAACTGGTGAGTGTTAGTAACAGCTTTATGCCGCTGTGTTTTCCCTGTAGCTAGCTACAATTCGTTGGTAAATTTTTTCCAGCACAAATCTGCTAGCTATTCTTGTGAATATATAAGGAATAACTGATCTAGCTTTGTTTTGAAGGTCTAGCCAGCATATGTATGTACTACCTTACAGTTCTAATAATTTATTTGTTAACACTATACCTTCCACAACTCTGGTCCAAAATTCTCACTTGATGTGTGTACTTTTATTGTCTAAACTCCACCCACTTCCTGGACTGGCAATACATACTACTAGAACATCCTATTATCAGGGCCGTAGTAGATAGTCCGACCAGTCCGACCTTGGTCGGACCGTTTTTTTAGAAAGGTGGGTGTGTCAATTGGATCATTGATTGTTTTGGTAAAGGGTCTCACCGCACGCGTGGTTAGTAGTTGCTCCCGTCGATCTTGTAGCTCTCGCAGCAGATTTATGGCTTCCCAGCCTAGTGGTAACAACGATGGAATTGCTGACCAAGATTTTCTGGGAAATCTTCCAGAGCTTCCACATCAGTCTAACCTTCAGTTTTCCTAAGAGAACGTTTGGAAAAAAGACTAGAGTGGAACGTTGCTTTCAAGCCAGTTGGTTTCAGCGCTGGACCTGGCTTCATTACAATGAAGCCAAAGACACAGTACATTGCCATCTCTGTTTGAAAGCTGTGAAGCTAAAGCACATTACTTTTAAGAAAGGAGATGATGCTGCTTTTGTAAGTTTCAAATAGCTATGATTCTATTTTTGTTTTGGGGGGAGCTTCTTTATGCGAATGTCATTATTAATGAAGCTGTTTCGACTGAACCAGTTAATGATTCTTCACATTCATAAAGAACTTACAGATAATCTCAAAATGAAAGAAATAGCAAATGAATTTATTAGTATAAATGACCGTCGTATGCATATTTTTGGAAAATTCATTTAGTTTGTCACATCAGTTCTTGTATTCAATGTATTGTTTGTCATGAATGTACCAATCTTTTCAAATACTGAGCTATACTTATTAAATTAAGACACACCCTATATTCAGATAAACCACACCCACTTCCTGGTCTGACCCTCTTGAAAGTAGCAGAGACGGGCCTGATTATGACCCCCCCCCCATATTCTATTAGTTCGTGCATGTGGTGTCCCAGATTCGTGACTGTATGTTACGCCTGTCACAAGTCATGAATATCATTTTCTAAGGGTCAAAGTTCTGCCAAATGGTTAAAAAAAAAAAAGTGGCCAAGACAACATTCATTTATGTTACGTTTAATTGTACCTACTTTGTATACTCCAAGAACTTGTAGCGTTTTGCCAGCACTAAGTTTTAATTTCAACAACTCTTGGTTTTTGTCTTCAAATTTCTCATTGCATTGCTTGTTTTCAATTTTAAGTTGCTCATAATCAACTTCACATCGAATTTCACCAGCTTCTTCCTTCTGCTTAATTTGGGACTGAAGTTTGGTTCGTTTAGCTTTTAATGAAGCACTTTTTAGATATAATTTGTCCTTTAAAGTATCCTACATGACACAATCACAAAACTAATATAATTTATGGCAGGTTATTAATCTGAAACAAATCAGACGTCACATCTATTATGTGAAATTCATCATTATTTAAGGTACTGATTTGGTTAGAATTGAACTCCTTTTCTTAGATACTAAAATGTAGCAGACAAAGTCACGGCTAGAAAAAAAGAAAAAAAAATACAAACACTAGTCCTATTCAATCTTATGAATTTGCAACGGAGTCCTAAAGTTCATTACGTATTAAACTAATGGATTAAGTTGCTGTTTACCAAAGAAAAATGGATGATATCTGTGTTGGGCAACACTGATGCACTGTTCAATGAAAAAAATTACATGAAAAATATTACACTTCTCAACGAAAAATATTACTCTATTTAGACAGGATCATTGGCAACATATTCCTACTTTCCTAAACTATGCCGTGAATTTGTAAAGATGTTAAATGACTTTTAAAAATGGCTATGATATTGTGGTGGATGCTTAATAACCTTTCGTCATTCTTTTGCTCCTCATGTCTCACTCAAATTACTCAAACACTAGCAGTACTCGTCAAACACTGGTAAGAAATACCAGCTAATCAACAGTGTTCAGCATTTTAAGGCCTTTTTAATGGGGAATATTACCCTCCCTGAAATGATTTTTCCCGCTGAAAAGTACTACTCTTTATGAAGACATTTGTTCATTCTGAAAATACCCTGATTGTATGTTCAACATTCTCACCGATAAAGTGTGCAGAAAAAGGGATACACTAATTAGCATGGCTTATTTTTTAAAGTTAGGCCAACAAAAATGTTTAGTACAGTTGCTTTTTGCTTACCCTTAACTTCAATTTATGTTCATAATACTTGAGTACTTTTTCTCCTTCCATCAAGCCTGTATGCTACAGTTGACATAAACACACAAAAATAGAATAGTAACTAAAAATCAAATAATGAGAATAATGATTTAAATTATAATATTTAGCATGAAATTTGATACACAGTTGTACATACTAAATAAACTTTCAAGGATACAAAGCCTCAGTATGGCAGTCATTTCGTACTTATCCCGGGTTCTATAAAAAATGTTTTATGAGTAACCTTCAACTCTACACTAAAAGATAATGTTTTTAATGTAGTAAAATTTCTCAAGTTATTTCGAGAATCACAGTAGCTAGGTATATGTTCAGGAAGCAAGTGTTGGCAACTCATGTTCAGACCTATATCCTTAATAGCAAGGATATTTAGTTCAAAACAACAACAACAACAAAAAACCACACAAATTAACACCATATTTAAACAACGAAATAATTCTTTCTGCAGTCTAAGGACTAGCAACAGACTATTAGATAGACAGTAACAGGTTTTTCAAGACACGTTACCACAACATCAAAGGATAAAAAGACAAGGAATTAAGAGTTAGTTAGTTTGTTTGTTTTTTGCTCAAAGCACGTGTTATATATCATGCTACAAAGATTGTGGATTTTGACAAAACAATAACAAAGTAGTGTTTAAAATGTGGGTAAAATTAATGTGGGTATAAATATTGTATGTACATAGTGGAATAATAATAGAGTATTAGAAACTACAATTTCAAAACACATTAGAGATATAGCTACACTAATAATAGCCAGGTATTACTGCAAAATGGCCAAAGGCCAGCTCCAATAGAGCTATTAAAGTGTGTATTGTATTTACAGTAAACTAAGACAAATAATGAAAAATCTATGATAACAAATAGTCTACTGCATAGTGAGCCAAGTAGCTGTCAGAGACATCCTATTGAAAGAGAGTTCTGGATCAAAATTTTTTTTTACTATAATTGTTTGTGCTTCATTTCATCATATACCGTAGCTTGAGAAACACCACACTATAAGTGCTTAGAAATGGCCAAGTCATCAATAAAAATAAAGTTATGAGAAAAATGTTAAGACTGGTGACTTAGCTGGACTCAGCATAAAATATAAATTGGGATAGTCAATTATAGCTACATGTATATTTGCTCCATTTACAGTAAAATGGTGCTCTAAATAATAATACCGCCTACCTTGTTGAGATCTCCTTTAGTGATATCTTTTTCAAAGTCAGAAATAGCTCTGTGCAATTCTAAGATGCGTATACCAGCTTCTGATATGATGGCCTAAACAGATAAGAAATACAATGTTTACTCGTAACAAAGTAAAAAAAATTTTTTGATCCAGAACTCTCATTCAATAGGATGTCTCTGACAGCTACTTGGTTTACTATGCAGTAGACTATTTGTTAATAAATATTTACAAAATGCACAAACGTTTCAAAAATTTTACAATGGTCATCATCAGTGTGTGGATAATAAATAGTCAATATTTTATGACCAGTGAAAATACAAAGTATATGGAACTAATGTCTATATCTAGTCACATATGAATTTTCAAATTAGTAATGAACAAATCTATCTAGATTGTTTGACTATGTGCATCTACAAAATTAAAATGATAATTGTGCATGAATTATGTCGTGGGGTTACCTGGCCTTTTATCCTACATTCTCCAAACATAAGGAAATTCATTTAGCAGAAAATGTGCTCACCAATTTCTAACTTGATCAAAAGGAAGAGGATAAATATGTGGTAAATGACTACGTTTGACTTGTAACAATTTTCAGCACAAGCTATGTTACAACAGTCTACCCCATAGTGACCAAGTTGCTGTCAAAACTGGTGAAATACACTGCATCCTGAATTAGAGTATGCCCACAAATGGTTAACACAGTTCGAATAGGTCACCATGCAGTCGTTTATACTATTGGTAAATTTAGACTTTTCTAATGGAACTAACTTTTGAGTATACATAATAAGTATAATAGGACACAAATGATTCATAAACTAAATTTAAATTTAAAACTACAAAGGTAAATTCTATTATAGTAATTAAATTTTTGAAAAAATACTTTAGCCACTATTTTTAAAAAATTAATTTACCTCATGTGCAGTATTAAATTTGTTATAGCCTTCTTCAGCATCTGCTGATATTTTCTGCAGCTCCTCTAACTCTTGTGCAACAATTTCAAACTTGTCCAAGTCACTCAATTGTGGAGATCTTAAAATATTATATGTAATATAAATTCAACATTATTATCAAGTAACAATGTACAAATAATTCCGCCAGCATAATATGATACTTATACTCTACTAATCCTTGCTTTTGAAAGTCACTGAATTTATTTTTGCTATCAATGATGTCTACTTGTCCAACAAAAATTTGCAAATCAGTAATATATTTTTGTTATGTATGTCAATGATTCAAGAACTGCAATATGCCAACATTATCATAAATAACTAAAATTAATGACAGCCAGTGGTGTAGGAAAGGTGGATGGGGGGGAGGGGGGGGAAGGGGGCTAGCCTCCCCCTATAATTACTTTGGGCACAATCCAAAAATGTGATTTTTTTCACATTAACTCCTGTAAGTTACAAACACATAGAGCCCACCCATAGCGGAACATCTTCCTACACCACTGATGACAGCAACAAGGTTTTTACAATTGAAATTACATTTACATAGAGTATACCGACTCTTACTTGACTGAATTTATATCCGCATCTCTTACAGAACCTAATTTAAAAGAAAGAGCATAATTGTACATTCACATTGCTGATTATAGGTCTATAGCACCTACAAGTGTCTATATATGTGACCGTCTACGGGAAAACCGGGCACAACGCGGCGTGCGTAAATATCGAGAAAAGATCGATCGATTTCTTAAAAATGTATTGTTTCAAGCCGGCCGAAGGGAACGGTTAGATCTATTATAGCGGGAACGACTTAAGCTACGACGATAAAACTTGGAGAGCTCAATATCTGGACGCCGACAACTCTGTAAGTGCAAAAAAAAATGTTTCGAAGGGTGCCGCGTTGTGCCTGGTTTTCCTGTAGACGGTCACATATATATGCTCTAGTTGTTTTTGTGATTTCACAATTATTATGGTAACAGGTAGAAGTGAGAGCTTCTAGCCTGAGATTTTGGTAGATTTTGAGAAGGGTGGAGCTTTGCTCACTGATAGTTAAGTAACGTTCCTAAACTGGTGATACTTTTATGTCCAGTGTTACGAAAATAAAGTGTTTAAGAAAAAAACTTTTGGGTTATATCTCTATATGTTTTATGGTATAAAATGATGATACAAGTTATGTAGGACTATTTAAACAGATACCTGGCTGAACCCTGTGTAAGTAGGACCTCATAGTAGTCACTTCTTCTCTAGCAGAAATGTTGGCCACCCTGCACAAAATTGAAAGGTGATCTGATCACGTCATCTTTAATCTCTGTCAGCATGTAGCATTAACACACGAGTTCCATCTAAACAGGCTATTGTGTCAATTATTTACATCTGGCTGTCTTCTAGCCAAATTCTACTGAGAGAACTTGCTCATTATAATTTTAATATAATTCAGTCATTTTGGGCTGAAATAATTGGACTTCGAAACATCAGGTTAAGTAATATTGGCTGTTAAAACAAAAAACTATCAATATAGATATATGTACCTGGATATAAAAGGATACAAATTTAAAATGTTTTGTGAGATATTGAACACCAAGTTGGACGGCAGATTTTGCAGCTTACTGTGTATTTTGTATGAAACACACCTAATTTTTTCAACGTTATCCTTTAAGTCCTGAACGCTAAGGCTTCCGAAGTCGACTAGCGCATCTTCCATATTTCGGGTATTAGACCAGTAGCCCCTTTAGACTACTTCAGAGAGACTAGCGTTGCCAACGCTAGGTTTCCATAGGAACCGAATGGTTTGTTTTTTTTACGAAGACACCTTTACCCACTATTAGGATCGATGATTACTTACACGCGCGCTTACGTAACGATCACTACCATTATACTGGAAAAAATTTTTTGTCTTCTTCTTCATTCTCTCGTTCAGGTTGGTGAATTCTTACCAGGGTGGTGTGTGAGCTGGAGGGGTGCATGTAATAAAAAATTATACTTATAATAGTGATATTTTAGTGGAATTTATCTTGTGCTCTATTTAATGTCCATCACTAGGAGTGGTTTACGAATGTAGGAAGATATTTCGGTATGGGGTTTCGGGGGGGGGGGGGGGGGGGGGGGGGGGGGTGGCTCCGGGGCCCTTCCTACTCCACTGCTAGGTGACAAGATTAAAAAAATAATGAATAAAGCGAGTAACCTAACCGTATTCATACCCACTTTTGGTCAATACTTTGTTTCTAATATCAATAGGCATATTTGTAAGCATTGTCAAAGTCAAGTAAATTGTTGTATATTGTTTAGATAAGCAATGAAGCTAGTAAGGTGAGTTGCATTACTGTAACGTAAAGTTACATATCACATTAGTTTTCTTGATGTGAGGGGCATATAGCTATAGTGAGTGTTAAATCATTTAATTCTAATTTCTCTTTGCTCTACTTCAATAATGTACCATGTTTAAATGTGTCATTTTACATGCGTGGAGGTACAGCAACCATGAACTTAAAATGGTAACCACGATGAAATATTTCCTACTTAATTTTGTTATTTTCTGGTAGTTATATGTGCAAATAGTACATATGTAACCTAGGAAAAAAATTACTGTTTAAGAACCCTTCACCTTGGAGATATAACCAAAATCTTTTTTACTTTCTGTTGTAGACGGGGCTTAGTGATGATGTAGACAGGGGAACAACTGAGCTAGTAAGCCTATGGCTATGGGCTTGTTTTCGACTGTAGCTTGCAATATCTGATGAGTCTGAGGCAGAAGAAAGTAGTTAGTATAGATCACATTACAGCTCATCAGAAACAGTAATGGTAGTATAACAAAAGTGCCAGATTCCTTAAAACTCAAGCAGAGTCTGATAATGCTTCAGATCATAGGTGTAGGAGTAACATTTTAATTGGGGGGGGGGGGAAGGGCACAACATGACAAGGACAAAAATACACTTAAAGTAGGGTATCCTCATGCAAAGATATTTGTGCTAATTATAAGTATATAAATTAATTATCTTCAAATTAATTAAGGAAGTCCCTCCTATCATTCGTATGAACACAAAATTGTTAATTAATGTATGGCTTCTACAAATGCATAAGAGGTTTTTAAAAATATTGGGGACGAAGAGGGGCACATGCCCCCCCCCCCCCTCTACCTTGCAAATAGTGATGCTTCAAATATCAGCTGTGATGACTCTGACTGACTTGGTGTGACATCATGGTTAGCAGGGTAGACTTTTTATACACAATATCTAGTGTGGTTGTTGGTGTATTGTGAGGACCGCAACATTAGTGAATAATGTGTTGAGTGTGGTATTTACTCTGTTGGACCTATCACACTAACGAATCAGAGAAACTATTTTTTCTTCTTCTTTGATATAAGGTAACTTTCAGCAGTAGCTACTTAAATGGTTGTTTACAATGGAGATAGTATCAAGCAGCCCAGGGCAAAATTGCCATCACCTTTAAGCAATGCAAGTGAGCTTTAGTGTCACAAATAGGATAATTGAATCCAGTGGATGTGCTGGATGGAAAGCTTGATTGGGCTTACTCAACTAAATACTGTGGTTGTCTTATAATTTCGCTGTCACAATTAACAAGTTCTGACCCTTCATAAAAACTCCTTATAGAGACTATGGAGCCATCTCCCCCCCCCCAAACATTTTAACCCTGACTGAACTAAAAAAATTAATGATAAGTATGCAAAAAATTATAAGTTTCTTAAATAATTGTCCAACATATCTTCAAATCAACACTTTCTAGTTCTGGTTTTTATACCAATTCATTATAGTTAGTACAAGTTTTCATCTGACAATCTGTTTCATAGAAGTGACTTCACCATAGTAATGTGGCTAAATGATTTCGTGACTCTACAAAATCCCTAACGATAAATCCTGTATGAATCGCTGCAATTTACACAAGACATAATACAACTTCAACTGACTTTGACAACTGAATAGTAAGTGATTAGATACACAATCAAACACTACATGATGTATTGGATAAAATTATTAAGAACTAGTCACTGGTTATACTGCATTCATGTTCCTGCCACTGCTGAAAGTACGAACCTTGAAGTGCCCATAAATTGAGGCACACAGGACTGGAGTTAGGATGTGCAGGTTTTGTTGAGGTCACCAAGTGCATTTACTTTGCCAACAACTTCAGCTATTTCCCTACAACACATGCAGTTCACAACATACCTGCAATTGAATTATTATAAGCCTGCCCACAACAGAAAGTAAATAAGGTTTTGGTTGTATCTCTAAGGTAAGGGGTTCTTAAATAGTAATTTGATTTCTGGGTTATATTTGCGCACATGAAACTACCTGAAAATAATTTTTTTTAATTGTACAATTTTTTCATTGTGGTTTGCCCTTTAATATTTTGTTAGGTTTTACACATACTTACCATTGTATCCGTGGTGAATACCAGGACAGACACAAACTTAAGAGTTTCTCATCTCTTATACTCCAAGTACAGCTCCTTCAAAATTATTGCAACACTCTTTTCTGCATATGCTATTTGCCTTCTATATAATTAGAACTTTAAATCTGTGTAAAGATTTATAATGGTGGCAATTTCAGTTATTAATTGTAGGTAATTTCTGGGGAGGCTTTGATTCCCTTCAAAGTATGTGATCTGTTGTTTTATTAGATTTCTGATGAAGCTAAGTCATGAAACAGTGACGATTGAATTAAAGAATGGTACAGTAGTACATGGAACAATTTCAGGTATGTTCTGTAATATTATAGTCACAGCTGCATTTATCGCTCTGTGTTATTGCTTGGTAATTCTTTGGCTGTGTATGGTGGGGGGTTATTCCTGTGTTTTTTCCCCTCCTTCCCCCTGAGAGTATTTCAGTGAAATGAAAATGATTGAAACCAGACTCAGAAATTGATTAGAAGACTGCAACTTAAATAACTCACTGAAAATAGTAGTGAAAGGAAGCTTCAGAGTGTTCGATTAGAAAAAAGTATTGATGTTTTAAAAAAGAAAATCGATGCATTGTGCTTAAGATGTGAACAAATAAAAACAGGGGAAACTGTACAGAGTGCAGCACATGTTTACTTCTTTCATTTACAGTACCTTTGTAGCAGCAATCTTGAATACCGAAGTTGTTGTTTTTGTTATTTTGTTGTTGTTGTTGTTTTTTGTATAGGTGTAGACATGAGCATGAATACACATGTAAAATCAGTAAAAATGGTTGTCAAAGGAAAAGATTCCATAACATTAGATTCTCTAAGTTTACGTGGCAACAACATCAGATATTTTATATTACCTGAAAATCTCCCTTTGGACACTCTTCTTGTTGATGATGCACCTAAAGCAAGAGCAAAGAAAAGAGAAGGTGTGTAAAGGAGTCTTGATGTGTAATTAAGTGTTGTTCATTCTAACTGATATGATGTTGTATCGGTAATCTGGTATTGTTTAACCTTGATTTATTTTGATGTTGCTGTGTAGTTGCTATGGGCCGTGGACGAGGAAGAGGGAGAGGCCGTGGCAGAGGAAGGGGGCGTGGTAGGGGTGGTATGAGACGATAGTCTGACTGGACTCTAGCATTGTTCTCTGCATAAGTTGGACATTATTACTCTGTTCGTTCATTACAACTGCTGCTTTGCACTCTTATCTACTAATTTTTCCTTCATTTTTTTTTATTGATAAACTGAAAGTTTTTATCTTGTCTCCGGCTGAGAATATCTTTGAAGATGAAATGATTCTGTGCATGTTAAGTGCAGTTAAACGATATTCTATAATATGGGTGTAAAAATTCAAGCCATAATTACCTTCAGCATGCAATGCACGAGAGGGTTATAGTCATCCTGTGTCAATCACGCTAATTTTGGAGATTATTGACAATTAACTGGTAATTTAGGTGTAAACTTATTCAGAACAACTTTTATTGTGCCATTTCTAAGTTTGGTCTGATTTTTGAGAAACGCGAACTGTCAGCTCTGCTTAGTTACTAGCTTATGCGGGTAACGCCCCTATCATCACATTGTAATCACTTGAGCTAGTAATTGCTTGCTGCCCACGGTAGTTTTGTTTAATGCTGGGAAGTTAACCGAATGCTGGGATTAGAATTTTGTGTTGAAAATATGTACCGGTGAGTGTTTTTGCCCTGCTTAGCTTCTTCTCTTATGAAGACAGAGTTTACTTCTACTGTTTTTATTTGCAGCTATTATTAGATAGCCAAATGAATTATTCTTTAGGTATGATAAATTATTTTGTAATAGCTAGCTAGTGATGCATGATGAGGGTTGCACCTTTGGTGCTGTATTAATATTTGCAGTGGTAATCGGATTCTTCCAGAAAAAGCAAGTTATAGTGGAGCGGCTAAGCAGATGGATTATGTACTTTATGATAAAAGTGTGAAATTTTAAATACAAACTTTGTACATCATGTCTTGGTTGACACCTTTATACTGAAAATACTTGTTCCAGATTGTTATCAGAGAAAAGCTGATATTTTACTCAGTATAGTGGTATTAAAATCATGTCCATAATTCACTCCATTCCAGAATTATAGAATTTTAAACTTTAGAATGCAATGAGTCTATGGTTTATGGTAATTAACTACACTTGTTAAATACAGTGACAGCACATGTGTGAACATTAATGCATACGTGAACATTACTTAGTTCACTGAAGCTAGCAAGATGATCCGATAAATGCTTTCCTTTAGCAACAGTAGGACACTGCAATGTTGACCCAGTGTCTTCCTGGCATAATATAGATTCCAATTAATTTGTAAACAGCTGGTTTTGGTGCAGATGAGGCAACTTCTACATAAACATGAATAACTCAATGATGAAGATGGTATAGAGGCAACCTTGATGAGTCATCATGCAAGGTGGCACAAATCCTGCAGGTTGAAGTTCAGCCAACTTGGAGCTATTGCTGAAGGTCAAATACATTTCAAGGCTTAAGCAAGATTGGGGAGTGAGGATCTCTGAACAGTAGTGATATCATTTGAGTTCAGTTGATGTAGTAGGTGCCATGGGAAGGGTAGTGGGAGTATATGTTAGATTACTAGTTAAGAGTATCTACGAGGTTTAAAATTAAGTGGGAGAGATTAAAACCAAGTAGGTGCTCTAGCTGGGATCTAACTGGCTTAGATGGAATATCAGTGATCGAAGTGTAACCAGTGACTTACAGTACAACTGACTAAAGAAAGGATTTTGTTCTTATTGTCTATTTCTGAATGTTTCATAATTATTTTCCAAAATTATGAGTTCCAAACCTGGTACAGACATGAAGACATCTCTACTCATCACACATGTAGTTTAAATTTTTCCCACCACTTCATGTATTTAATTTATAATGTAGGAATTAACATATGTTGTTGTTTTTTACTCAAGTGTTAAATTGCTTTAAGCTGGTATTCTTTAAATCCATAGAGTTAAGGTCTGTTATGGACTTATTTAGTTCTTAAAAAACAAACAAACTTTGGAATGCAAGGCTCTGCATGCTGGAAATAAGTTTTTATGCAGACAGTAACATACTCTCTTGGTGACAAAGCTACATGATGCTCAAAACTCAGCTTTGCTAAATTCAGCGGTGTTGGTGTTCTCATAGTCAGATAAAGGGAACATATCATTTGGAGTGTTTAATGAAATTGAAAATTGAATAGTAGTCATGTGAGAATTAATTACCATCAAAATACGTATACGTAGTGATTAAATATTAAATGAGTCAAGGGAATTCATGGAGCTTACAAGTCCCAGAGAGCAGATGATTCTGAACTCTCCTATTTCTGAATACATTTCATGCATGCAGATCATGTAGAGGACCTGAGTATCAATAAAGAAATGAACAAAATCGGACAAGCTTTAGAGCAAGGGTCAAGATATGAAGGTAAAAAATGTTACTATGGTTTTGAAGATGGGATGAAACAAATGCTAAAAGAAGCCTTCAGGAAGCAGAATTTTACTGAAGAGGTTGCAGCTCTTGCTTAGGCAGCTACCAATAAATTGAAATGATATTTTCTATTACTTTCTAATTTCACAATATTAGTGGTAGTTTTCTACTAAAAGGTCAAGAAAACTTTCTCCATTCAAAACTTTAGTCTTACTTATATTCAATGGTCCCAATTTAAAAGATCAGGACAAACAAGAATCACAGCTTGTGTTACTGTTTTCAAATTTATTCTTCACGATCTAATAAAACAGCTAGCCAAGCACACTCTACAAGAAGAACCTCCTCCCCACCACCTGTGTATATTTGACTAAACATTCATCAGGAGACTTATGAGATACTTATCCAGCACTCTTATCAGATGGGAATCAGTATTTCTTATGATAGGGTACCCAAGCTGGAACAATGGATTGCCACTTCTGTTTGTAATCAATTTCAGAAAGATAGAGTTATAGCTCCTGTTGGTCTCCAAAAGCCGTAGACAACTTCAGTATGTTTAAAATTTCAGAGGGCTTCTGATTTTAGAAATATTAGTGGATGGATAAACAAAAGTTATTAAAATTTGTGTAGACATGCGAGTTTAAGTAAAGAGTTTATGTTTTCCTATTCAGATGGGTAGGGCTCAGCCCTCTACAGCATATCTTTTTGGTTAAAAATAAAATTGAAGAGCATTGATAAGTAACTATTATTTTTCTAGTCGAAAAATATTGAATTTGAGATATGGTTGTAGTGAACTTGTAGTTGAACTTTGAACGAGGGAAATCTCATTTTAAAGGTTAAAATTAGGATCCAGTTTCCTGCACCTTGCAACATAGCCTTCCAAAGTATTGGTTGGATTTGTTGCAATGCTCTACAGTTGAATTAATTTGACTGAATCTATCTGTTTATTTTTCAACTAGAAAAAACAACAAATTACATTTACCAATGTTCTCCAATTTCATTTCTAACCAAAATGATATGCAGTAGAAGGCTGAGCTCTGCTTACCCATAACATAAACTCTTTTCAACTTAAATGGAAGTGTGGTAGTGTATATTATGTGTGGTTGTGTATAGTTCAACTACGAAATGTGATCTGAGGTATCTTAAACATTTCCATTTTTGGTCATTTAAGTAAGGTCACTGATTTTTAGCCAATTGATCATATTTTAGAGTGAGCTGAGGAATCAAGGTTATATATACTTTGGCCATGAGCCTCAGCTCACTCAAAGTTTTGTGTTCATTGTTAATTTTCTGTGTGCATGAGATTTTGTGCTTGCTGAGTTTTTCTAACTCAACCAGAGGGAAGACCAATATCCCTACGTAGGCCCATTTAGTTATAACTCAGCATCTCTACCCCAGATTCAACTTGAGCAATCTCACTGGTGGCAGTGGAATGCTACTTGAACAATCCCCCTCCCCCCTCATGCAGGCGCAATGTACTATTTCACTTAGCTACCATGGTATTTCACTTTGTTACATGCTATTTTCACTTCCCCCCATGCAATTTCAATTGAATAGCGATTTTTCCCCCATACATTTTTGAATGGGCAATTTACACACCGCGCCATACTATTATAAAAATTAAAAAAAATGTAATAGTTGCTGGTAGATTGGCAACCCAGAACGGGTCGCTTCACTTGCTTATAATTTTTTTTTTTTTAAATTACGGAAGCGATTAAAAAAAGCTTTTGGTTTCAATGCATAGAGTATACAATTAGCTACATTTTGAACACTAAACCAAAAAAATAAAATATAGTACACTAATTAAACATCCTGTAGCCGTCTGGGAAAACATTGCCTGATGGCTACAAAATGCTATGTCCAACTTATACTTATCCTAGGATATAAATATTGGACAACATAAGGGGAAAAAAATACAGCTACTTACCATTAAAAGAATATTTTAGCCTACTTGGATATATAAGTACACTACAACATCCACCCAGAAATATAAGTACTAAGCATGATGTGTATATACCTGCATCTTTATTTCTGCTATGTTTGTAAATTCACATTCTTACCATGTTTCTGCTAATTACTCCCACTATCGTGAATATGGCAATGGTATATGTAGAAAAAATAGTAAGTGAAATGATATATGAGTCACAATGTAATGCTAAGCGAATAATTAAGTTTAAGAAATAAATTCAGCAATTAAATCACAACTGACATTATATTTATAACAACACATATTGAGTTAGGCTTGTAATTCTTCTGCAGTGAATTCATCAAAGTAATTTCTGTACCAATCTATAAAATCTCTTTTTTCATTAACAGTATAATCAGGATTTTGAGATAAACCTGTCAGCACCAATTCCATAAAGTGGCGAACTGGACCTAAGTCAATATGACAGTAATGTAATAAAAATAATAATATATAATAATAATAATATAAGACCGGTTCTAAATTGGAGTAGCTTTAGTATATAAATCAATAAATTCTCATTTTTAAAATTGATAACAAGTTTCAAATAACAATTATACAAATTATTAGAAGTATTCTCTCTCTCTTTCACAGGCTTTTATTTTATTTTTTAACATTACAGAATTAAAATCAGTCACCGGGGAACCAATTATTAATGCAAAAGCACTCTAACCACTGAAGCTACGATAATCAACGGGCAACAAAACATTATAAAAAAAAACCTGTAAAAGAGGCACTACATCTAATGAAGGCTGAGAAAGAATTGTAAAGTAATAAAATAGAAGAGTAAAATATATAATAAAAAAATCCAGAGATAAAAATAATTTTTGAAAAAAAGAAGAAGAAGAAATGAAAGTTCTATTGAGAGTGAGACTGCAGCATGGCAGCACTTTTCAACTACAATAAAAAAAAGAAGAATTTTTCATTGGTCTGTTGAAACTGTAGCACAGCAGTTGGTTGTCATTGCTCAGTAGTTTGAGCGCTTGAGCATCAAGCAATTTAAAATATCATTTTGTAAAAAATGCTCCATGGCCATTAACAAGAGCATCTAAAACACTTAATGGGAAGACTTTTATGTTATAAGGGCAGTAACTAATATGAAAATCTCTCTTGCATAGCTCATTATCCTTTCACGATCTTATTGAATACTTGAATGAACTTATACACGAGTTCAAATATTAAGAAACTTTAGAGAGATTCACACATCTTTGATTGATGACTTCATTAGAGGTGTGGCATTTTACCAGCATACTACAATAAAAGTGGTTATTTATAGAAAAAATATTTACGCCAAAGTGTACCGTTAGTAAAGATGATTGATGAGTTTTGCTTTTCATTGCAAAAGTCCAAAAAGTTAGCCCACACCTATGTATGCACTCACAATGGAAATAAGTCTAATTTTTTTAGGGAGTTCTCTGTTGAGATTTTACATAATTGATATTTCTGTCTAATTTTGGTGCTCAATAACACCTGTACCTTAAACAACAACCAAAACAATAAATAAAGAACGACAAAATAACAACTACTTTCTACAAAAGCTATTGTCATCATTTGTGTCTAATACTTATTAGTAATTTTTACAAAATCTGCTAACTAAAGTTAAACTTAGGTTCTCAATATACCATACCTTTTGCTGGAAATCCTTTTATGAGATGATCCAAAAGTACATGATCTTTGAAACTTACTTGGTGCTCACAACTGTAATAAAATCATACAAATTATGTACTTGCAAGACAGGATACACAAACAATTATTTTTGTGACAAAATCTTTGTATATGTTGTAAATTATCAATTTAATATACACACTTAGAACATAGCTGATATAGTTTTTGAGGAACTTCAAACTGTTCAGGTCCTTCAAAGAGGGACACTGTTAACTTAGTGTTCCTGCCTTGAGGGCATGGACACTTAGTATCTCTACGATTGCGTTGCTGTAGGATCAGTCGATTTGTTCTAAATCAGACGTTGCGTAGCCATCGTGAACTAGGGTTCCTCAGGCCCTAAGTAATGTCCTCGCTGCGCTTGGGATGCTACAGCCTAGAGCCTTTAAGACCCTAAAAACGGTAGTTCCCTCCCAGGCAGCACCTAACTATTAAAGGTTATCAGTTTCAGATGATATAGAGTTCACATCACTTTAAAAAGTACAAGCAATCCATAATCATTTAATAAGCCACTCAATACATGAATTACGATCTGTGTTCCCTTAGAGAGAGAGAGAGAGAGAGAAAAAAAAGAAGAAGAAAGAATAGCTATTTTGCCCAAGAATTATCACCTAGCAAAAAAAGAATTATGGCAATTAATAAGCATAAAACCAGCCAAAAATAGGTAAAGCTTGTCCAATTTACCTACAAAATTGGATTGACACTTATAGTGAGCAAACTTGTTTGGCAAGTAGCAGTGATGTTTGTTGTCAAAATGCAAATCATAGTATATACATATGTAGCTATATCAAAGAGATAAGACTCATTTTTACTAATTGATTATTGATGTATATACATACACAACTGTTTAAAGTATGTTTTGACTCATTAAACTCAATTTTGCTAAAAATTTTGGTTACAGATAATATACACACACATACAGACAAAATGAACTCAAGTACTCTATACCCTGCAATGCTTGCATGCATGGCAAAAATGGTGAATAAATTTAGCATTGGTTTATTACTATTTATAGATTATTTATAGACAAGTAGTATTATTACACGAGTCAGAGTGTGATATGGTGAAATATTTCACAAGCAGGCTAATTTATTTTCAAGAGCCAGAGGCGAGTGAAAATAAAGCCTGAGAGTGAAATATCTAGCCATATCACTCTGACAAGTGTAATATAAGTGGTTTATTCCATGCTAGATATCTTCACAAAGGCCTTATATCGACCATTAAACGCTACGGGGATAGTGAAAAAAAGCTCGTACAAAATTTTAACTTGCTTCAATAAAGTTGCAGACCAAAATTCCGATGGGCACAGAGCTATAACGAGGTCCGTACTTCGTAGATCTTCTGTTAGTTACTGATGGACCTCCAGTAGTAAAAAATCTAAGCCGGAGAAGGCCCTAACTTCGAGAAAACGTCGATACTGTGCGGTGGTCGAACTAACAATTCTCCGTGAGACAACTTCGAATAGGACGGCTTCAAATTTTTTTAACCCGAAAAGCTTCGCCTCTGGAGCCTATAAACAAAAAATTTGGAACGTTTTATTGGATAAACGATTTTCTATATTTCTTTGAGCGAGACATACGGTGAACGAGAAAGATTAAAACGGTAACGCGGTCTAACGGAACGGTCGTTCTACGGAACGGAATTCGGAACTTTTTTTTGTCTCCTACTGTAGTTTGTTGGCAACTTTAGGTGTAGAGTTGGCTGTAAAACTCTCTAGGGCCTCCCCTGATATTTTAGCAGCTGCTCTGACCTGGTTCATAGGCTCAGCTAGAGCTGGAAAAAAACAAACCAGAAACCTGGTAAGCCAGGCCAGTTGCTATAACTAGGGTATGGAGCTTGCATACAGCCATGAGATAACACTATGTGATAACATTCTCATGGTGAAGTACCTAAAGATAACATTGTTAAAATATCTAGCAGTGGAATAAATATATACATAATACTTATTACATGAGTCAGAGTGTGATATGGTGAAATATTTCACCAAGCCATAAAGCCTGAGAGAGAAATATCTAGCTATATCACTCAGACAGAGTGGTTTATTCTACCCTAGCAGGGCTCCAACTAAATATTTTAAGTGCTGCAAGGACAACATGTCCTTTCAAATGTATTGTGACCTGACAAACTAGAAATTTGACCAGACAACGTTATCAGAAAAAATTTCATTCAAAATTGTTTAATAAAGCAATGCAAAGAAATACATAATATTTTTCCAAAGTGGCTAGTTACTCCCCTTTTCTTAGTGGGAGGGCAGGAACTGCTGCAGCTACTGGAGCTTCTTTTGATACTCTTTACAAGCCAAGGTACTGAAGTCAGCTGCTACTTGACCTCATTCACCCACCAGCCAGCCTCAGTGGGGTAGTGCTAAAATGCAGCTGGTAATGGTTATTATTAGGACCTTATGTAAGACCAATACAGGGTGGCCGGACAAGTGCTATTTTTGGCCTGAATGCATCGGGATGTCAGGCAGCTATTTTGAGCCCAGCCCTAGATATCTTCACTACTGTAGTAGAGTTCCCCAACCCCCCCAGCTGTTACTTTAGCAGCTGCTCTAACCCAAGTTGGGTAAGCTACACTGGAGGAAGGTAGCAGGAAAGTGGGTTGCTACAACTACTAGGTAATGAGCTTGTCAATACAGCTTGAAATAACAATGGCCATTTAGCTTAGAGGCTAGGTGGGGTTAATCCAAGGAGGCAGGTAACTTGTCATTCAGTCAATTGAGAGACACAACTCTAGACAGTGTTTCAGAGCTCTTAAAATTAGTCAAATTTAGCTTTTCAGAGCTCTTAAAATTAGTCAAATTTAGTATCAATATGTCCAGGAGGGTACCTCTACTGGTGGGGCTACTGCTGGACGAGATGGTTGCATGCATACAGAAGGTGGTGGAAGAGACAGTCAGGCAACTGGTGCCAAGCAGGGGCTCCAGAGAGGGTTCTTCAGTAAGTTCCATTCCAGAAGGTTCAGCTGCAAGTACTCAGGCACCTGCTTCTGGTGAGCCTAACTTACTAGGTAACCTTAGCTGTTGGGGTGGGCCTGACTAGTGTAGGTGCCACACTTAAGTGAGCTAGTAACCAGGTGGTGTGACCCCTGGTTGGGGTAGCTGCATTGCAGTGGGATAGCTGCATGTTGCTCCATGTGTGTGTGTGCCCTGTGGCAGAGACCCAGGTTGTGGTGCCAGGCATGGTGCCAGTCATGCAACTTACCAGTATGCTGGATATGCAGTAGTGTGAGAGATGCCCCCTGTGGTGTGTCCCAGGCATGGTGTGTCCATCCAGTGCCATGCTCCCTGTGGGGTGACCCAGGGTCTTGCCTTTATTTATTGTGTTGCCGCCAGCCAGAGGTGTGACCTTGGCTGTGTGTGTTTCTCACTAGTTACTGCACTCCCTGTTAAATGACCCAGGGTGTGTGTGGTTTGGGGGCACAGTGTGCTTTGTTATTTGAGGTGCTCTGATTACATGTGTCACCGAAACTGTGTTGGTGTCCATGTAGGTCTAGGCACAGTTGAGGCGGACCGAGTGCGTGATCTTGGCCTTCCTGCATTTGATGACCATGTGTCTCCGTCAGTGACTCCTGTGGAGGAACTTAAGCATGTCGGAGCAGGTCCAGTGTCTGCCAACACCAAGAAGGGTGACACAACTGTCCAGAAATTCCAGTTGGGTCCCACACTGCCGGTTGTTCCAGCACGCATTGTGCGATGTGTGCTAAGGGGCGACTATGTTGACATGGCGGAGTTGACCGAGGACAACTTGGAGCTGGAGCTCCGTCGCTCAACAGAGGGCGAAGAGGGGAAGCCCACCCCTCTGAGCAAGCTGAAGCCGGTGGCGGACCCGTTGATCTGGGCTAGGTCATTCTGCCTGTACGCCGGAATCGTAGTGAGCACTCATCCCGGCAAGGCTCGGGATCTGTTGGCCTACCTGGCTACCCTGTTGGCGGGTGCCGAGAAAGGTGATTGGTGGAGGGCGTACGATAGTCGGTTCCGGCAGCAAATTCCTGCTCTTGAGTTGGCGGAGTTTGGAAAACTCGACCAGGCACTCTACACCCGGTCTATTTTTGATACTGGTGTTCAGGCAGAGGGCAGGAGCGCACCACCAGCGAAGAGGCGCAAGGTGGCACCATGCTTTGCATGGAACGACGGGAAGCCTTGTGTGGCATCTCCTTGTCGCTTCTCTCACGTATGCTCCAAGTGTGGCGGTGATCACCGCAAACCTGCGTGCCTTCTTCCGATAGAGAGTTCTCCTGTGCCGGCCAGCAGTGCACGACGGGGCCGTTTGAGACTGTGGTGTGCTCATGACTTTTGCGTGTTTCACTCATTTGAATATTATTGTTATCAATGTATGATGGTGGTTGCTATTATTTGATTGAATTTCTTGGGTTGAGTGAAAACTTGGTATCGGGTACACTGTTGCATGTGTGTGTGTGTGTGTGTGTGTGTGTGAGTAGGAGTGCATGCGGGAGTGTACTCGCACGTGGCCGACCTGCTCATTTTGGCTGGGAGAAAGCCGTTAGACGACACTCATTCCCACCTGTTTCCAAGAGAGTGGAGTTCTATCCAGACTCCTATGTATGCTGACGTGTGGACGAGCAACCTACAGGATCACCCTGACAGAGCCTATTGTGGGTTCCTGACGGACGGTCTTCGTGCCGGTTTCCGGGTTGGGTTACGGTAGGGGGGGGGGGGGGGGGGGGGGCGTTTGCAAGGGAGTGGCTTCGAACATGCCGACTGCTTGTGACCACCCCGAGGTGGTGAGTGAGTTCTTGGAAAAGGAACTGAGAGCAGGCAGAGTGTTTGGCCCAATTGAGGATGAGTGTCTGCCTTTAGTGCAGATCAACAGATTGGGGTTGGTGTCTAAGAATCACCAGCCAGGTCGTTGGAGGGTCGTGGTTGATTTGTCCTCCCCTAAGGGTTCCAGTGTGAACGACGGCATTGGGCGTGAAGTGTGTTCTGTGAGCTATACTTCAGTTGATATAGCTTGCAAGAGAGTGGTGGCGACTGGCCGTGGTTGCCTGCGACAGAATTGATGGTCTGCACTACCTGGACGATTTCTTGCTTTTTGGCAAGCCAGATTCGCCACAGTGCGAATTGTCTCTGCAGTGGGCGCTGGCTCGTTGCAGGGTGTTAGGGGTGCCTGTGGCCCCGAATAAGACTGAGGGTCCGACCACCAAATTGGTCTTCTTCAGATCTGAACGGAAGCCTGCATTCAAATGGACTCTGTGGTGCGTCAACCGAACAGACTTTGACAGCTCGATCATTCTCCTCAAGAAAGATCGGCCAGGCTTGACCACACAGCAGGCATGTTGCAACTGACCAATTAAAGACAACAGCTCCCTCTTAGTGCCAAGCTTCAGAGTACTCCATCTCTGGATCTCTCTCTGAAGTCTCTCCAGTTTGACTGCTGGCAGCCTCAGTGTCATAGCCACAGTATCGATCTCAATGCCCAAGCTGCCTATTGTTCTGGGCGTGGCAGTGTGGGGTGAGATGTGGCAAGGTATGAGTGTCTCTTGTAGATGTGACAATGCGGCAGTGGTCGCAATAGTGAAGTCTGGCAGGAGCAAGGTGGAGAGGGCTATGCACAGTCACCCTGTGATCTCTTCACTCCCCTCAGCACGTAGTGCAACTTGGGCCACGGAGAAATAAATGGGTCACCAAGGCCTTCACCAATGTGCAAGTGCCTTACACCAGCCATGTATGACTTGATCGTACGGTGCTTGAGGCCCTCTGTAGCATGTTGCGCCACAAACTTGCACACGACGCCCTCCGAAGCGGGGACCCCGCGAAGCCCCGCCCTGCTGCAAAAATCCAAGTACCTTTTCTGACCGGTGTGGTACACTCTGTGGGTGTTATCTGCCAGTCCTCTCAAAAAGAACGACTGAACATGCTGGTCCAATCCACCTTGGTCCAGTCTGGCATTCTGAGCACCAGGCACTCCAACAGCCTGTCCGGAAGAACTGTGGCAGACTCGTTCGCTCCTGGAACCAAACGCTGGAAAATAGGCAATGCGTTCCTCGACAATGCATCAGCCTCCCCGTTCTGAACACCGGTGATGTGCCTGCACCTCAAGGACACTCCCCACCTGGCCAAGAAAAAGGACAGGCACCTCATCAAGTGAGACTCCCAATTACGCCTCCTTTGTTGCATAGGATGAAGGAGGTTTGGAATGGTCAGGCGGAGGACAGTGACATTGTCATGTTGTGGGCGGCCTGCTGCCTGGCACTCTTTGGCTTTTTGCGGGCGGGGGAATTTACAATCCCTGATGATTCCTCTTTTGATCCATCGGTGCACTGGGGTGACTTGGCTGTGGACAACCCCATAGACCCAGCCATCTTGAGTGTTACACTGAAGGCCTCCAAGACGGATCCTTTCAGGAGGTGTATCACACTGTATATTGGACGTGTGGCTTCCGATTTGTGTCCGGTGTCGGCAGTGTTGGCCTACCTAATAGCCCGAGGCAAGACACCTGGTCCACTATTTATGTTCAAGAACGGCAGGCCTTTGACGAGACAGCGATTGGTGTCAGCGATTCGTGATGCCCTGGAGCGTGCTGGGGTGGAGGCGGATAAGTATGCTGGCCACAGTTTCAGAATTGGGGCTGCTACCACCGCTGCCTCGAGAGGTTTGGAGGATTCCACCATTCAGACGTTGGGTAGATGGCGTAGTCTAGCCTACCTTGAATACATTCGGATTCCGAGACACCAGTTGGCCAGCTACTCTGCTAGACTGTGCTGATGGTGTGCAGTTAAACTGCGGCATTGTATCTGTATTCTGCATTGTTGTGTGTGTTCAGACTTGTATTGTTATAATGTATTAGTGTTGGGTTGCTATGATCATATCGTTTGTAATCGTGATTGAATTGATGGGTGCATGAGTGGGTTGTGGGTTCAGCCCTCTCTTCCTTCCGCTTGGCTGGGGGTTGGGTGGTTGCCGCCTTTGGGGCAATGGTCGTGCCTTCCCTTGGAGGAATTAAAGGGGCTTATCCCCACCCCGTTAATTTGCCCCAATTAGGCAACTGCTGATTGGGGGCGGGGCTTCCGGCCCCCACCCCCGCCAAACCACTCAGCTATTGAAGCTGCAGAATCAGGGAGGTCCACTGATGACGTACTCAGGATGTTGGTGAGTTAGACGGAACGGGAGGCGTAGGATTAATGGCCATTTAGCCGTAGGCTAGGTGGAGTTAATCCAAGGCGGAAGTCCCGGCGTCGGGTGAAGGTCGCACGGCATGCACATGCGGGTAGGGCTGGTGAGTAGCGAGAGCACGAGGCCAACGTGTCATTCAGTCAATTGAGAGACACAACTCTAGACCGTGTTTCAGAGCTCTCCCACCCACCCACACGCCTTCACCCTGGGGGGGGTTAGCTGGCGGCCGGAATTAAAGGGGCTTATCCCCACCCCGTTAATTTGCCCCAATTCGGTAACTGCTGATTGGGGGCGGGGCTTCCGGCCCCCACCACCGCCAAACCACTCAGCTATTGAAGCTGCGGAATCAGGGAGGTCCACTGATGACGTACTCAGTATGTTGGTGAGTTAGACGGAACGGATTAATCAGTGATATTTCACAGTCACATACCTAAAAATATCATGTGAAGCTACCTTCTTCCTCTGGTGTAGGGTACTCAATGGGGTTAGAGCAGCCATGTTAGAATATCAGCTGGGGGTGTGGGTAGCCCCTACAACCTTACTTTACTGGCTGTGAGTTACCAGTCCTAGTACTAACTATGGCGTGAAGATATCTAGTGTGGCATAAACTACTTATTACACTCCTCAAAGTGATATGACTAGATATTTCACTCTCAGGTTTTATTTTCACTCACCTCTGGCTCATGAAAATAAATTAGCCTGCTCCCGAAATATTTCGCCATATCACATCGTACAATATGGGGGAGACATTTCACTTCCACATGTGTAAGTATATTAGTCTGGAAGCCAGAGGAGTTAACCTGGAATTTTGGTATGCGGAACTTTTTTTCTTCATAAATATGTTCTATAGGACCTATGAAGTCATAATCAGATTCATGCCACTTTGGCATGGTTGGGCAATTCGAAATATATGCGAAAATATTTATTGTTAAATTTTAGGAAATGGTCACATATAAAGTTGCACCAAATTGAGTCATGTTGTATATCATTTGAATCCTTAGAAGGTACTGATCATTACTTGATAAATTATATTGTATATAAGTCAACTAGATTAAAGTTATAAACAAAAATTAGTATTTTCTGACAAAAGTATGTACGATCTATACAATAAATCGGGTATTGTTTCACAATCTTAATCAATAATAATTTTTTTTTGGATTTGCACCAATCAGTTAAAATAAAAATGTGTAATAATGGTATTCATAGCTATCATAACTATCACATTAAAAAAAATGTAAATGGTTTAAAGCTGGCAAAATAATTGTGACCATAACTTCAGCTGCTTCACAGGAGTTATGGATTGGGAATCTTACTAGTGTATCTTTCAAAGTAGTCCACACTGCAACTGCTCTGGTAATGAGGAGGGACTGAAGAATATTAGCGAAGCAAGGATAGAGACAGTTAAAGCAAAAAGCTGCTGGACATCATAATTATGCCAGGTATGGAACCTACTATTTACAAGACATGAGAAAGCTGCCACATTCAATTCTGGATAAATTTCTACATGGAGAGCATACTACACGACATCACAGAGATGTATGGAATGACATTTGGTCTGATATGTTCATAGAGACATACTACACGACATCACAGAGGTGTATGGAATGGCATTTGGTCTGATATGTTCATAGAGACATCATTCATGAGATATGGAAAAGGCCCTGGGGGACTCATAGGCCTAACACTCAATGAACAATCAGTCAAAAAATGGGCTTATGGTTTACATATTTGTACAGAGATCATTCGTGACTTGGCAGAAATGAGAAGTAATGATGATTCAAAAGATGTTTTAGTCCACAAGGAAGAAATGCCATCTAGACTAAAATCTGATAATTGTGATCGCAGCAAAATTAGGATAAAATTGGAACAGTGTATAAATCCACTTGAACCAACACAACATCCAGCAAATTTAGTGAATGTTTCAACTGGATATATAAATAAATCCAATGCTGTAAATGTTGAACAAGCAATTGACATTGGGTGTCAGCAAATGCAGACTTTCGTGGAAAATTTTCCAGATTGTTTCCACAAGACTATATCAAAGCAAGTACATATGCTGAAATCAGAAAAGAAGGGAATTCATCTTGGCCACACTCAAGTTTTCAATACTGAGGCAATTTATGCTCGTATAATGTACTTAATTTCTTTGGGTCAAACCACATTACAAAACTGCATTAAAGCATGAGTTGTCTCCTGTTCCAACTTCTCTTTTTCAAGATTCTGGAGACATGAGATTTCCGAAGACAAAATCAGTTTTGAAAGCAAATCTAGAAGTACAAGTATCTCGTCGTATTAACTCTAGTAAAGGTGCAGTTATTATAGATGGAAATGCAATTCTCTGGTGTCTAGACTGGCCAAAAGAATGTGTTCTTTCTCATCTTGCAGAAAAATTGTGTGAATATATTGAGAAGAAATGAATGTATAATGATGTGTACCTAGTCTTTGATCGATACAAGAAATTTAGTATAAAAAATTGCATATCAACTAAAATTTACACCTTCAACTCCACTTCCATGTAAAGAAAAAATATTAAAATTTTCGATTCTGGATGTAATTCTGTTACCATTATATCTGATGATACAGATGTCTTCGTTTTAGCTTGCCACTATTTTCCAATAGAAAGATCTGATGTCACTGTGATTATGGAATCAACCAAATCATGTCGAGCAATTGTAGATATTGGAAAAACAGCAACAAAAACATAAATCTCTATTATCATCCCTTCTTGCTGCTCATGCACTCACTGGTTGTGACAGTGTTTGCTGTTACCATGGCATTGGTAAGATAACTGCAATTAAAGTGACGAAGCAGAGAAAACTCTTTTTTCTAGGAGAACTAAGTAGTGACATTCAAGATGTAGTTTCAGAAGCCACTGCATTTATTGGTGATTGCTATGGAATATCTGATGGAGAAACTATGTCAGATAAGAGGCAAGCGTTTGTTTTTTGTAGTACACTCTATGCATACATAATGTTATTACATTTTTTTTCTGTTTAGATACTAAATGTGGATTAAGAGAGCCAGAGGAAAACTTTCAAACGCACCAAAGTTGGCAAATTTGCCTCCCACATCCGAATCATTCCTACAAAATGTTCTTAGGGCACATTATCAGTGTGCCGTGTGGAAGTCTTGTCTTCTACCCACCAGCAGTTGATCCAACTAAGGTATGAAGTAATATATTTTGCTCAATGTGATTCTTTAATTGTTTTTTGAATGTGTACAGTTTGGATGGTTACGAAATGAAGAAGAGGAAATATTAGTGCCAGTTATGGTGGCAGAAGAGGTCCAAGTTCTTCCCAATAAAGTTTCACGTGTTTTAGCCTGCAATTGCAAGGCAGCAGAGCTCCTGCAAGTCTTTCAAAATATCATAATGTTATTACATTTTTTTTCAGTTCTGTGCATGTTAGCTACTCAACCAAATGCTACAATGAATGGACAGTAGAACAAGCCTCATTTTATGATTTGCAATCCGACTCTGAAGAGGAGCTGGTATAAGCTTATTGATTGCACGTAAAATTCTCAGTAATTTTTTGTAACCTTGTGATTTTTCGCTTATTACCAATATTAATTTTTTGATCATAAGTGCTATTGTAAAAAATAATCTGCATGAAATAAGGATTTCAATGATATGTAACATGATGCTATTTGATTTCAACTAGATTTCAGCGAAATTTAACAAAAATTGGTGAATATTTCACAATGCCCAACTGTACCAAAGTGGCATGAACCTGAATATGATTTTGTAGACCTTGTAGAATATGTTTATGAAAAAAAACTTTCCGCATACCATATTTCCAGGTTACCCCAAATTTGAGTGTTTGGCCGCCAGACTATAATATAATAAAGGTCCTCCACATCTCCAGAGCACTATTAAAATATTGCTTAATATACTGAGGAGTAATTATACATATCCATTATTCTAGTCACCACCCCATTGCTCTTCCTTTATAATAACAAGTTACTTACTTATTCAAGTCTTCATTGTCAATGGGAAATCTTCTAAAATATGGATTTTTTTCACCATTCATTAATTGGTCAAAATGAGAATGGACTTGAAGTAACTGAAGCTGCCTCAAATTTTTATGATGGCAAATCTATAAAGTATGATGTTAACAAATAAAACATCACCATATATTGGTAGGCTTACACACTAAATGAAAGCAGTATTTGGCAAGTGAGTGAGACACTATACAGTGGTGTCAAATTGAAACCCAGGGATATTTGCTTAAATATGTGTGGACGTACGTATGTCATTTGTAATTAGACCCTATTGTATTTTGTGTCTGCTTGGTGTTCGACCCTGTCCCAAACTTCACTAAACAGAATCCTCTGGTTTATCAATCATCCTAGAATTGAATTGTTTACCATTTTGAATTTTTTTTTTTGTTTTGGCAATGCAGAGTTCCATTTCTATTCGAGTTAGTGGCAGTGGTAAGTTAATAAGCCCTACGCAATCACAAAGAAAACATATACCTTTTTCAATTCAAACAGTTGCGGGGAGTAGTACTATGGCATTGAATCCCCTTTACTGTATACACGTAATTTAAAAACTCAACTTTTTTTTAAGTAAAGCTTGAGTGTTAGAAGTTAAAATCAATTGTTTAGCAATAGTGTAGTTCTAGGCTCGCTCACCATTAGTGCTCAAGCACATCACTAGTCTCTTATGATACTAATGGTGATGGGGGGGGGGGGCATTAAATTTGCATCAATGAAGAATACGTGTGTAATGTATGTGTCTACATAAATATTATGGCATGTTACTCTGTATAAACTTTCTCGTTTTATAGCAAACAGTTAAACCAATTGGAATAACCAACCAACTTAATCATTGTCCTATTAATATTAAGATTACATTTTAATAATCACTTCTTTTTAAATTCTTGGGAGGACAGGGGGGAAAGGAAATCCCAATCCCCCCACACCCTTACCCCTCTGCGTGAAACTCTGCTATTGACAAACATACCTCAGATAAAGTAAGCTTCGAAGAATTTCTTTCAACAGATGCCTGAAAATTTTGTAGTCTGGGTCCTATGGAATGTTTCAGAAAAGAAATTCGTCGATAGTCCGTGACTCGCCTAGAAGATCTTTGTTTACTCAACAGATCATTTTTTCTACCTTGATTATTGCCAATTTTTTCTATATACATCAAACAGAAAACAACTAACATTACATTAATTATTGAAACAGCTACAGTATAATGAAGAAGAAAAAAAAAAGAAGAATAAATCACCACCTAAGTCCTTATGTTTTAGTAAGTATTATGCACTGTAGTACTTTCAAAAGATGAGGTGAAATGTTGAAGTGATTCAGTCTATAAAAATCACTTCCACAAAAGTAGCAGTTATTGATTGTAGCTCATGACATCTACTAATCCTACATGATTGAGTTGGCTGCCATTGTTGTAGACACCCTAAAGCAGTATGATGGTATCAACATTCATAATGTGAAGTGGATTATTGGAATGCAGTGTGGACTATTACGGTTAATTATTGGACACTTGTCACTCAAGAGAGCTGAGTATACCAGTAAAACATTAATCATTCAGGCATTCAGTACAAAGTGGTGTTACAAGGATGATCAGATCGGCTAGTGATACACTGATTGGGTCAATCCCGGTGAAAGCTAAACAGTTTTAAAATCCTGTATTGTTTAAAAATGAACAACAAAAGGCTAAGAAAGAAATTATGCAATATAATCTACATTTGTCCTACTATAATAGTTACAGTATAGTAGTAACTACTCAGTATTAATGTGTACAGCAGACACCTTAAAAAACTAAGAAAAAAAACAAGTCAATTTTAGGCTGTGCTACTCTAGCTCTTCATTAAAGAGGATAACCCTACAAATGTTCTGTCAAAAATTGCCAACTTATTTAAGTCTTAAAGTGCGAGTAGTTGTAATGACATTGACAACCTTTTACTCAATGATTGAGTCACAGAAAGCTGTTTATAACCTTTAAATAATCCTGGCATCAACATCACAACAGGAAGTTCTTGAACTAAATATAGCTTGCTGTCAGTCTTCCTAGTCTCCTTTTATTTTTATTTTTATTTTTTTATTGAGTCATTTGAATTCTGAAAGTTGTGTACAGACTCGGTAGCACAATTCTGTACATAACATACCATTTAGGACACATTGTCAATTGTTTATATATATCTAGGCTATCTTGAAAGTATTCACTCTAGTACACCATTTGAAATTGTAGTATAGTAGTAATAATAATATTATAATCATCTTTATTATTTTTGCTCTTGTATGTAATAAAAGATGATAGTAATCTGAAGAATCTACATATAATATTCAAGGTTTGGTTTTACTATTAGCTACAGTAAAATTGATAAGCTCCAAGCAGAGAGCACAATTTATATTCATTGGGACTCAATTTTTCTGTTCTACAGAAATGCCAGAGGCTCCACACAAATAATTGCAATCATTTCACTCAAACACCAACTACAATAATAACGCAGTGTAATTGAAAGTATACTTACTAAATCCAACTTGTAATTCTTCAGGAGCAAGCTGGTGTCTGAAAACAAAAAATGTCTTTAGTCATTCCGTGAATAATAACCATTGAAATGTTACCTATTTAGTGATTGATTCTTATGAAACTAAGCAATTGGTACTACATGCAATACTTTCGGACCTTTAGATTAAGGCATTCTAAACAAGTACAAACTATAAACAATTATCCTACATACATATAGTAATATTATGCACATTAAGCTAATTATATAGTGATCATAACATTCTGTTTCATTAAAATCCACAGAACAAAGAAGAAATGGAATATCCACGTACGTATGTACTTTTCTAACTTAATCGTTATACTAATAAGCTCTTATTTCTCACTACTTGAAATACCAGTAGCTCTTCACAAATACCAAACTGGCTTCGAATTGTCTCCAGAAAGCGATTATACAGAATGAGGAAAACACATTTAATAAGGTTAATTCATACTTTTCTAAGACTATAAATCTCATAATTCATAATGGTTGCCCATTACAAAATAAATCTGTACAAAAACGAACAAAAAAACAAAAACAAAAACAAACAAAAACAAACGAAACCAAGAAGGCTGTATTATATATTAATATGTATACTTAAATGAAAAAGCTCATTAATTAACTTAAATGAATTAAATGTTCTAAATTCTATCCACCATGCTACGGATTTCTAAATACAAGTACAGTCCATTGATAAAAACATTCACTGAAACCAAAACTAAAAAAGAGCACAAGGAATCCAAATATTAATTAGTAAGAGCTAAACACCGGTCATCTAATATTTCCAGACCTGTTGGTAGGTTGATGTACATACTAACAAGTTGTCTTCACTGAGTTTTCAGTCCACTGTGAAGAGTTTGTAAACACACATAAGAAATAATTTCTTGATTAATAACTCAATGCATGAAGATGTATAAATATACATCACTAATTCCGAGTACTATGAAAGAGAGAAATTCTCCTTTAGTTAATAGATGTCTTTTGAACATAGTGGTGTTTGTTGGCTTGGCAGTAGTCCCAAAAATAAAAGAGATCTTTCCTTAATCAAAGAACTTGTTAAGTTCTCTGCCAGCATGCATGAAGTATGTGTCAGTAACAAACCGTTGATAAGAATAGAGGCGAATATAGCCTAATTAGTACAGCTAATGACAACCCGATATTAATCCGGGACCACGGACAACTTGACTTAGACAGCATTAAAAAAAACTTCCAGGAACAAGCTCACCACAAGACATCTTTATCTATCATTCATGTACTTGAAGAAACCATACAGCAGGCTGCAGGAGAGATAAAATAAGTTCATAGTCTTAACTCAATTCTGCATTTGCTGGAGCCTACATATCGTAATTATAATCACAAGCAATTGGCAAAATTAACATAACCAATACTACTTATTGCAGCTGCAAAAATGCAATAACCTAACATTTAATTTTTAAAAGCCAGTCCATTCAATGAAATAAAACAATGCTTTAAAGATCCAAGTAAACACAATGATTCTGAATACATGATATTTGTAAGATTTGTAAAATACATCGTGTTATGTACATACGTAGATACATACATAAGTAAATTAGTCTAATGTCAAACAAATTACAGCTTTAACTTGTGTCAAGCCAGGCTAGACAGAAAAGGTAAAATATACTATCACAAAATTAAAGAAAGAAGTACACTGTAGCCAGGAACTGATCAGTGCATCTGGTAGGGATAGTCAATACATGTTTATGAATGCAGTGTAGCAAGAGCTAGTTGTAATACTAATCTGATGATTATTGTATTTGTAATTAGAAATACCCACATAAAAGTTCATATAAACTTCCTTCCGATCTACCAGTTTAATATCTTGTTTTCAATGAGTACATATTTGCAACAACAACAACAAAAATGAGTAATTTAATACAGTCAATAATTGTAACAATTATTGTGATGTATTTAGTCACAATACACCATTAGGTAAAGGATGACACCTGTGGAGCTGCTTCTTCCCTAGTTGGGCGGAGCCCGACCTCTGCTGAAGGGAGAGGTCGGGTAACAAGCCTATACCCGGGTTTGTTCCCTGCTGCAACGTACGTTGCAGTCCAATCAGATTGCAGTGTGGTTAAATGCTAAGGGAATGGGTGGGCGGACAGGAATACGCCTACGCAGAAATATACGTACACACAAGGAGCAAAATGAGCAAGAAATGTGCGTGGGTGAAAAGAATGGCCACAAATTGTAAATCCCACACAATCGGTTCACGACGTCATGATTAGCTGACTCAGCAGGAACAAACCCAGGTATAGGCTTGTTACCCGACCTCTCCCTTCAGCAGATATCGGGCTCCGCCCAACTACTTCTTCCCCACTAAAATTATCATTGGCCTTATAACTCCCTAACCAATTTTCAGAAAGTGAACTTACTGATATATTGCTTTATCACTCTGACTTCCAAATTTCTTCAGTTTTTTCTTCAATTTATTGTTATAATTTTTTAGTGGACCCTTGTCCCCAGAGCGTTTAGGCCGGTTCCAGTTAAATGCTAAAGGAGAAAATGTCGAAACGTTTAATGTGAGAGCACATAATTTCAATTCTAACACTGAGACTCTTCTAGTAAGCATTATTCATTCGACTTGGCAGGTTAGTCTGGCCGCTTTGGCGTTGCCGACCCTTTTCCTTAAATTTATAAAAGGAAAGGGGTCGGCGACGGCTGAATTGCCCAATAGCTAATCAACTTTATATTTATATCGTATGTATGTATATACAGTAAACACTATAAGATTACAAACTAATTTTTTAAGGAATAGGTTAATGACCAAAGCAAAGATTAGAGCAAGACTAAATACAAAATTAGGAGAAGCAAATTCCATAACCTTGATCATACCTTTTCATTTTTTCTAGTCTTTTGTAGCTAATGTAGAGGCAAAATTACAAGTTCGACACAACTATTTAGCATGGACCTTATGACAAGGACCCATTAGGATTATCTATACTAGCTGACACTATACAGACAATAGTCAGGGTTTACACTTCAACTTAATACATCAGAGTGAATCGTATGGCAATGTTCAAGTACTTACATTGCTTTAACCACATTTATAATAAAAAAGCAGATATAATAATGTCAGGGGAAATCTGGGGGTGGGCAAGTACCCTTCACCCTCCAACTAAATATATTGTACAAAAAATAATAGGTTCACAGAACAACTGCGTGCTACCTTAGTTCTTCATTCGATGTCCAAATCATTTTTATTTCTTTAGTTTTGACCTAAATATACTTGGGTCCTTCCCTGTCATTAACGTTGGATTGCCTTTGAATTTATATGAAGGGTGGATAAAGAACAAACTCAATATAAGAAGAGCAGCATAGAGGTAGCTAAGGAAACAATAGTAAGTAATTTCCACCAAGTGTGTGATGCGAGTTGGTCCTTACTTAAAAGTTTCTTCCACACCACCCCCATTTATAGTCCAACAATGGCAACTTCACTTAGGGGTTGGACAATTCTAATCAATTCTTTCAACTACAAAATAGTGATACAAAGTGTTGGGAACCGTGACTTTCTGGGGAACTTTTTTCTACTACAGGAAATGTTCTGAGCAAGAAGCCAAATTGGCTTGCTCAACAATATGCTTATATTTTATGCATAATAATGCATTGCTTATTATTATGTGGCCATGTAAAATTCATCAGTAATGCAATGTTGAATCATTCAGACAAAAATCATGACAGTATCACAATTTTTAACCCTATTTACATGAAGACCGAAATTATTTAGGCTTATTCCCCGAGTAAATAGTGTCTGAAAATGGGCTATAATTCCAACCCCACCACAGGCAAAGTCAAAATAAATTGGACAGTTTCTGCCATAAAGATACCACTTTCTAATCTTGTAGAAAGGCAATTCACAATAGTGTCAGCTTACAGGTCTGCGCTATTATTATGGCAGGAAATAACAAACAAACTGCAAATGTGTAACTGGAGTAGAGGCTTGAAAAAATAAGCATGTCAAAATTGTTCAAACACACACGCAAACAAAAGCAACAAACGAACAAAAATAACACATCCAACTAATAAAAATAATACTCTTTTCATATATTAATATTATGTTAAAATTGCAAAGTTTTCTTTACATCAGGAGACTGACTAAACTTTCTTCTGGCTTCATCTTCAGCAGTTTTTCTTTGTGGGGTTGGTGTTGTATACATAGTAAAATTATCATCTTGCTCAATGTCACTATTTTCAAGTTGCATGTCTTGTCCCTATAGGAAACACACACACAGCACACACAAAGAAATTTAGTTGAATTGCCTCTATTGGGATCTGTTGGCACCACCAGGGAGATGCAATCAACACAGTAGTAGGACTATGATAGGCAAATGAAGATTGACACCACACCCCAGAGTAATAAGACCCAAGTAAATTACATGCACTTGAAGATTAGAAAATACGTAGCATCATAGTAATACACACACACACCAAAGAAAACAAGCTTCGAACCAGAATGAAATCAGCAAGTAGTGTAAATAGCCAGCCTTACTCAGGTTGATGTGTAAATGACAGGCCCGGAGGAACCAGTCTGGTTGGTCTGGTTTTGGCCGGACCATCTTTTGAAATGGGGAAGTTCGAAATAACCATTATCTTTAAAGGGAAATCCCAAATTGACAATCAAAACGAAGTCTAAGATATTTATTTGTCGCAAGTGTAAGTACAGTTTGCAATGTAGTTTGTACTGTCAGTTACTATTCTAGCTATGATGACATCATTCTAAACTTTAGCTAATACAAAATTTCTTTTCTAAAAGTATATATAGACTTGTCACACACATGAATTATCCTTAGCTACACCCATGAACTATTTAGGTCACACTCACTTCCTGGCTCACAATGCTTCCTGAGTGGTACTTTCAGTCAGCTTATTCTGCTGTTGACAAGTTATCTAGGCTTAAGACGATCCTCAATCAACTGTATTTCACTTAATTAGCATTCTGCAGTGGCTATTCCAACTGGTAGAACGAGCATTTTGTTGAGAAATAAAAATAATTCTGGAAAAATTGCTCCGTTTATTGCACCAAAATGTCTTTCTTTTCTCCTCATAGCTCTTTTTTGTGCCATAATCAGCCATAAGTGCTGTGGGCCATTGTGTTGTATGTTTGTGTGTTAGAGCTGTTGTAGAGAGTTATTGCATATTTCCTTGTATGGTCATGTTGTGGCTTGTTGCTGGTGTTGATGGCTGATAATTAGTCATTCATGTCCTGTGTTGTCATATGCTGTCATGTTGGGCGTTGCCCTCACTTGAGTATTTATAGTCGCCATGTTGAGTTTTATAATCGGTGTTTGTTGAAATTCAAGATCAATACGTTGAGATTGTAACTAAATACGTTTAGCTAGGTAGTGCGTTGCGACAAACCCCTAGCGTACCTTGCTGCTCCCAGGTGTGCGAGTTGAAGCCCTACGGAGCCGAGGCCCACAAACTGGTGGCAGCGGTGGGATCTAGCAGCGAGGACATTCCTACCAGACCACGAGGTCCAGAAGGTGAAGACATTCGCCGTGGAACCAAGAACCCGCAAGTTCGGAGACATCCGACAAGCCGAGGGGGACAGCCCCCACTCTACCGCGGAGAACATTTTTTTCCGACCAAGCAACCTTGCCTAGGCAGTGGGAGCATTTCCTGGAGGCAAAGACATTTCCCACGAGGATCTGAGAAGAAGGAGCGCGGTTTCGAGTTAAGGCGGAGGAAGCCATGACCAAAACAAGGCAGAGAGAGCTGCGGCACCCTGTCCAGACCGGCATTTGTGTTGTATTTTGGAACTGTATCGTTTGGTGAAAAAAAAAATTCTCTTGTAACCGTTTCTTGTAGTGTGACTTATTTCAAATTTCTTTTTTGTGTGTGTGTGCGTGTTCATTCAGGTTTCGGCGGAAGGCGAGGACACTCCCCTTCCCATAACAGAGGCCGACAGTGAGATCAGGAAGCGGACGACCAGGAAGTTGCCTGCTGTCAGCCCCGATACTGCTTACAGACCCCGCATGGGCTGCAGACCTCCGTTAGATCTCCATACCGGACACGCCCTGCTGACATTCGGTACGCTGAAGAGGAGGAGACAGAGGAGACGGAAGTGAGTGGGTACTTGAGTGTAGAGGCAGAGGATAGTAGTGGTAGCGAGGAAGGGCCAGTCAGGAGTGAAGAGGAGAAGATGGCAAGGAAGGAGGAGAGTGAGATGATGAAGTTTATGAAATTTATGATGGAGAGGGATGCGGAAGCTAAGAAGTCTGAAGCGAAGGAAAGGAAGGAGAGGGATAAGAGAGAGACGGAATTAAGGAGAGAGAATGAAGATGCGAGGAGGACGGACATGGTTGAAATGTTTCGTCAGTTGAAAGAGGAGGAGTCTTTGAGGAGGAAGGATGAGGATGCGCAGAGGCGTAGGGAAGAAAAAGAGGGTAGAAGACGTAGGAAGCAGGAGGAAGATGAACAGAGGGATAGGAGAGAGTTGCAGCAAGAGAAGCTGAAGGTGTTGGGGGTTTACAAAGAGTCGGCGGAATTGATGGGTTACTTAGACAAATTTGAAAGGATTTTGAAGGAATGCAGGATTGATAAGACAGAGTGGGCGGAGAGGTTATTCCCGAGACTTCCGGAGAGGCTATGTACACGGATAGCTAGTGTTAGGGACAGTGGTGGAGACTATGAGGCGGTGAAGGCGGTGGGGAAGACTACCCTTACCTATGGACACCAATTGTTCGAGTTGTCCGGGGAGTATTTGAAGGTAAAGTCGGCAGGAGAAATAGTGGAGACTATAGAGAGAGTTTGTCGTGGGGTGTTGCAAGGATGTGAATCGTTGGAGGATGCGGTGGTCACACTGGCGATGGCATTGACGAGGAAGGTGATTCCGCCAGCGGGAAAGTATTATTTGGAAGGAAAGAAGGTGCAGAAGATGGAGGATTTAAGAGAGGCATGGGAGACGTGGTTGTCGGGAAGGCAAAGAGGGAACTTTTACAAGACATTGATGAGTTCTAAAATGGGTGAAGGTGATGGAGCATTTAGAGGTGGACAAGGAGAAGGGTCTGCGAATAGAGGTGGAGTAGGAGGGATAGTTACGTGTTTTATGTGGCGAGAAGGGTCATCGATCGGTGGAGTGTAGTAAGCAGAGTGGAGGTGCGAGACAGAGTGTGGGTGGGTCGAGTGTGCGGCCCATCACTTGCTTTAGCTGTGGCAAGAGCGGTCATAGGAGCGTGGAGTGCCCAAACAAGATGGTGGGAGGGCCAGTGAAGAAAGAAGTTGTTACTAAGAAGGTGTCGAAGATAGTGGTAGGAGGGAAGAATAATAATATTGCATGGGGATTCGTGAATGGAGTAAGGAGCAGGATACTAATTGATTCAGGGGCGGAGGTAGGAGTGATTCCGAGGTCGTTAGTAACCAAGGACTCTGGGGAGTATGGTGAAGTTCATATATGTGATGTACACGGAAAGACTAGCGTACACCAGAGCACTATTGTGGTGTTTGAGTTAGGAGGTTTGAGGTGTGTGAAATTGGCAGTGATTGACGAGTGAGAGAGTGATGACGTAATCAGTATTGTACCATTTGATGTTATGAACCCAGACGAAGTCAATGCCTTCAGGAGAGCGATAGAGGAGAGTAAGGTAGTTAGTAGTGAGAATGAGGAGGGCGTGAGTGTTGAGGTGAAGGTGTTAACTAGGAGTCAGGCGAGAGTTGAGGCGGACTTAGATAGGAATGAGAGTGATGCTGTTGTAGAGGATCTATGGTGTGTAGTAGAAGGGGAGGAGTCTGCTCAGAATGAGCGTGGTGATAAGTTGGAAGCTTCGGTTGTACCGGTGGAGGAAGGGCCGATGCAAGAGTGCTTAAGGGAGATTGTGGATGAGGGTGATGAGTTTGATGGAGAACCGGTAGAGTTAGACAAAGTAGTTTGAGTGAGAGTGAATGTGAGAGTGAGCTGCGTAAGTTGGCAAGTGAGAGGTCCAATTAAGGGTGGATCTGATGGGAGTGATTGTAGGAAGGCTGTGTTGGGAGATGATAGTTTGCGTGAGTGGAGAGAATTGGGAGAGAGGAATGAGAGGGGCTTTGCGTGGAAGAGGGGAGTGTTGGTGAGAAGTTTATTTGTGACATGGGAAGAGTTTCGTGATGTGTTGGTGGTACCGAGGGAGTTTAGACAGCAGATTATGACATTAGGGCGAGAAGAATGGTCATTTGAGTGGAGATAAAGTGATTGTTATGGTTAGTAGGTATTTCCTTTGGCCGGGAATGGGAAAGGAGCTAACAGAGCATTGCAGTAGCTGTACCCTCTGTCAGTTCAAAAGCAAGCATAGGCCTAAGAAGGCACCTGCAGTGGAGAGACCCATGCTCACGGAACCTTTTGAATCCGTGGCAGTGGATTTGGTGGGCCCTTTACCTAAAGGTCGAGGTGGGAATAGGTACCTTCTCACATGCATCTGCCTAGCGACCAGGTGGCCGGAGGCAGTACCCCTACGAAGTGTGACAGCAAAGGCAGTGGCGGAAGGCTTGTGGAGCATCTTCTCGAGGACGGCGATCCCCGAGAAGATTTTGTCAGATCAAGGTGCGCAGTTTTGTAGTCGGTTGGTGAAGGAGTTGTGTGAATTGTTGGGTATCGAGAGGTTGAGGACGTCGCCGCACCATCCGGAGACTAATGGTACGGTTGAAAGGATGCATGGGACAATGAAGGGGATATTGGGAAAGTGTATTGCGGAGGGACTAGATTGGGTGGATCAGGTGTGCTATGTACTTTATGTTTTACGGCAGATGCCTCATGCGGACAGTGGATTCAGTCCATTTGATCTAGTGTTTGGCTTTAGAGTGCGGACACCGCTGGATGCCCTTTACCACGGGTTGTATGAAGTCGAGAGCAAGGAACTGGGAGTATGTGAGTGGGTTAGAGGAATGGCGGAGAGGTTGGAACTTATGCGTGATCGTGCGGCGTTGAGGATGGCTAAGGGGAAGGAAAGTAGGATGAGGCTTTTGAATAAGGGGAGCAAGTTGAGGGAATTTGAGGTTGGGTCGTTGGTTTTGTATAGAGTGCCGGGTATGCACTGTAAGTTGGCTGACTCGTGGGAGGGCCCTTACAAGATATTGGTTAATTATCGTATTGGGAAGATTGGTTCGGAGAGGCATGCAAAGGTGGTACATATCAATTGTTTGAAGGAGTATAAGGAGAGGTTGGCAGTAAGAAGACTGGATGTTGTGGTAGAGGAGCAAGAGACGGATAGAGGTGTGTTGAGTGGGGAATGTGATGGGTTTGTGAAGGAGGAGTTAGATGTGTTGTTGGGGGAGTTCGAGGAAGTGTTCTCAGATATACCTGGGAATACTGACAGAGTACAGGCGGATTGAAACGAAGGAACCGTATTATATACCTTCCTTCGAAGAGATGGTGGAAAGAGTGGGGAAGGGTCGCGTGTTGTCCAAGGTGGACCTGGCGAAAGGGTTCCACCAAGTGGTAGTGAAGGAGAGAGATCGGGATAAGACCAGCTTTGTTTGCCCGTTCGGTAAATATCAATTCTGTAGGATGCCATTTGGATTGACCAATGCGCCATCAGTTTTTCAAAGACTGATGGACGAAGTTTTGGTTGGCTGTTCAGACTTCGCCAGGGTGTACATTGATGACATCCTGGTGGTGTCCGAATGTTGGGAGGTTCACTTGTGCCATCTTAGGAGTTTGTTTGAGACGTTACGTGAGGCAGGTTTAACTTGCAAGTTGGGAAAGTGTGCATTTGGGAAGAAGAGGCTTGAGTTTTTGGGACACCTGATAGGTGACGGTGTTGTATGTGTGCCGGAGGCGAGGGTGAGAGTAATCAGGGAGCACCCGCTCCCCAGAACACGGAGGCAACTGCGTGCCTTCTTGGGTCTGATTGGGTATTATCGGAGGTTTGTCAGTGGGTTTCATCAATGGTCGTCGGTCCTGACACCTCATACCTTGAGGACTTTGTCTGGGGAGATGGAGTGGACGAGCCGGATGCTGGACGCATTCCGTATGTTGTGTATGTCGTTGTGTGATTCAGTATGTTTGCATGTTCCATGTGTTAGTGATTTGTTCGTTGTCGAGTGATGCCAGTAGTACAGGTGTTGGAGCAGTGTTGTCGGTGCGGAGAGAGGAGGAACTGAAACCAGTGGCGTTCTTTTCCAGACAGCTCAGGGGCGCCCAAACGAGATACAGCGCCCAAGAGTTGGAGTGCCTGGCGGTGTTGGAAGCTATCCAGCACTTCGCCTTCTATCTATATGGGAGGAAGTTTGAGGTTCTGACGGATCACAAGGGGCTGGAGTCATTGAAAACTGGAAAGCAGCTGAACCGTCGTGTGTATAATTGGGCTTTGAAGTTGTCAGAGTTCGATTTCACCATTGGCTATAGGAAGGGCGGTGAGAATGTTGTGGCGGATGAGCTGAGTCGCTGTCATAGTGTTGGCAGTGTTGGGGACACCCGTCTCAAGGAGGAGGAGGGAGATGTGGGCCAGCCCACATGAGGAATGGATGTGAGAAGTTAGAAGAGAGGAGAAGAGAAGAAGAGAACTTGAACTTGTGTGTGCGCATGTCAGAACTGTCATTGTGTTGTATGTTTGTGTGTTAGAGTTGTTGTAGAGAGTTATTGCATATTTCCTTGTATGGTTATGCTGTGGCTTGTTGCTGGTGTTGATGGCTGATAATTAGTCATTCATGTCCTGTGTTGTCATATGTTGTCATGTTGGGCGTTGCCCTCACTTGAGTATTTATAGTCGCCATGTTGAGTTTTATAATCAGTGTTTGTTGAAATTCAAGATCAATACGTTGAGATTGTAGCTAAATACGTTTAGCTAGGTAGTGCGTTGCGACAAACCCCTAGACAGATCTCTGGTGGCAGCGTACCTTGCTGCTCCCAGGTGTGCGAGTTGAAGCCCTACGGAGCCAAGGCCCACAGGTGCTTCCTCTGTAGAAAATGACCCAGGATTAAAAAAACTGAAGATGACACAACTGTGTCATAAATTTGAAAGTCTATATTACTTGTCAATGTAGGGGTTAGCAACATGCTTAGTGAAGTATGAGGTTATTGTGTATGTACAAGAACTACTTCTCATATCTAGTAATATTACTGGTACTATATCATTCAGGGACAGAGGAAGCTCTCATGAATTGGTTCGGCCGGCATCCTGACAAGTGAAGAGGAGTGCAGAATAAAACACTCATAGAACACTATTCCATGACACTATGAACGTAATATTGGATTTTTGGTGATCCCTACTATATTCACACTTTATTTCATTGTGTACAAAATATCTGATTGGATTATTAAACTAAAGTATTTTTAAAATTTAAATCTTACCTCAGATGCTACATAAGCAATTTTTTTGCACCATGTTCGAAAATACCTATTAAAGAATGACAAAAAATAAATAAAAAAACAACAACAACCAAGGCATACGAAATTACCTTCGAGCTGCTTGAACACGCTTATAATCAAAACATTTACAATACACTCGAATACTCTGCTCACAGAATATTTGTGGCAGCATTTGAGACACTTGGTCTCGACTAACTTTCACAGCAACAGTAGGATTATCTTTTGTATAAAATCGCATGTGTTCAATTGGATCTTCATTCTTCATACCGTAATCATAGGTAACTATCTAAAAGGGAAGAAAAAATATAATTAGCTGGAAAAAAATTCACCGACACATATACCAAATCAACAAGAATCTTGGTTACTTGGATAAAACTGTTACCTGAACAACAATGTCATCCACAGTGAGTTGTGTACAATCCTCAAGTTCTTCAGGCGATATTGATGCTATAATTTCTTGACTGTAGGAAACAGCCTCCTTATCCTGAACTTCACAAAAATGTAAGTAAACATTGAAGATCTCAGCAGACATTTATGAAAAAAAAGTATTTTATACCTTATCACCATTAATTTTTCTTTGCGTTTGTCCAATAAATTTGTACAACTGGCGTTTTTCTATTTGTTGAAGAATAGTTTGAGCCTGTAGTATTATTGTAAATAATCATGAAACATTAAAGTCACAATAAAAAGCAGCAAAGAATACTTAGACATATTTTAACTGTGAATGGTTCCACAAATCTTAAGGCAAGTGCACACGTAATTAGTTCAACAAAAAGCAAATCAACTCCAATGGCACTTTACCAGTATGACAATTAATTTCCACTTAAAATTGTTCTTCAGTAGAGCATAATTATTTTTCTTTACATAAACTAACACACATGTAAGTTAAGCTGTCACTCTGTTTATATTACCTTGCATACCTACCAATTGCTTATTCAATATATTTTACTAAATCTGACTGAGCTTGATCAATGTTGTCAACTTTTAATCAAGGAGTACACACTGACCTCTTTTAATTTGGGATCATTGGAAGAAAGAATGCTCTGAACCACATTGTCTGTCAATCTTGTATACGCTTGTGGATCCTCAATTGCTTGTGACATACGGACCGGCCTTAGAAAAAAGAAGAAGTCATAACTGTGTTCATTACACCTATTGGAAGTACTGACTTGAACATGTGACCATAATACAAGGGCATAAAGTATAGATTATCTATCACTCCAACCTTAACCATACATAATACATGCAAAAGCAAATAAAGTATACATTATTCGTGACTCTAACTTTCATCGTACATAATACAAGTAAATCCCATATATCACTCCAACTTTCATATTTTAAAGCTACAAAATTTATATCTGCATCAGATCAGACACTACTTAAGGAGATACTATTTAATGGAATTTCATATTTAACAGTCACGAAGATGAAAATAAGAATAAAGGCTTGATTAAAGTTTACTTCATATACGAGAGACCAGTTAATCAGTTGCTTCATAAAATTAATGCTTACATGTATGTATGATGAAAAATTTCTCTGCAATATAATGCTGTACCAGCCATCAGTCAGTCATCAACCATTCAGTTGTTTCCACCCAAGGAAAATTGAGCAAACTTAGTCCGAAACATTGTGGATTAAATTCAACCAGACATGAGTAGTCCAATTTTCAGAGGGTATTACACTCAATTAGTTGACATACAATATGTACTGGTATGAGTCTTTTTCTGTACTATGTATCATTATTTTTACCCTTTAGTTCCTTGCATATGATAGTGTTCGTCTGCCTTTAGCAATGCTTCTGTGATCCTGTAAGTCAAATTTAAAGAATCATTCATATTAGTTTCAAACAGCCAGTAACATATAGTATATTGTATTGAAATAAATATAATATATAACACTGTTTTCAGTGTATAGCCAAAACTGACTACTCCTATTAATCTATGCAATGCATTTAGACATACAAAAATATGAACATACATATATTCAATAATCTTGGCCGTTTTGTGTTGATAAGCCCTTCGATGTAAAGTCATTCTCGTGTGAAACATCTCATACAAATTTACAACTTCCTAAAAGTATAAAAAACATTTTTTTATCAAGATACAATAACTTGATATACTGTTATAGTTTTAAATATTAATTAACCCGTGAATAAAAATAAAAAAATGCTTAAATCATTTACAGCAATCTAACCTTGTCTCTTGTACAAATCTGTCTTCTTGAATCAACTGTGATTACCCGGGCAAATGCCATGTATCTTTTCTGATCAAAATTGTTTGGAATTCCCAAGCAATGACAGTCACGTGCAAAATAATCCCACTTGTCAACATCAATTCCATTTCTTTTATTAGCTACAATTTCATAAAGAAACGATTTTTCTTCACTTCTTCCCTTGTATGGCCAATTAGCCTCACTATTGCCCTTTTTTTGCTCAATTGGGCCTGTTATTTGTTCACTGATGAATTCGATGTCAATCTCATCCAGTCCATACTTCTTAAATTCATCGTTTAGATTATTAGATTCAAGTAAGTAATTAAACATCATCACCGAGGCTTTTTCATGCTAAAAGTAACAACGTTATATTCATTAATTTTACAACTCAACTATTTACATACAACTTAACAACTTACTTTCCATGATACCTTTGGTCTTGCCTTAGGAATAAATTCATTATCAAATAAATGAGAGAATGGGCCATGTCCTGTAAATGATGCATTAATTTACACACTTGATAATAATAACTTCATCATAATGAGAAAAATAATATATTACCTAGATCGTGACAAAGGCCAGCTATTTTCACACATAACACATCTTTATCTGATACAGAAAGTTCAGGTTGTTTCCTTTGAAGTGCTTCCACTAATTCTCCTGCCAAATATCCTACTCTATAAAAACAAGTATTTTATAACCACATCCAAATTGACTCCATTGAGCATTATTTATAGCTCAGCACATACTGTATGAAATTGATAAATAATGTATTTGTGATACTATTTTACCTTTTAATAAAAACAATATCTTCCAACTAATACTGACCACAGAATAGAAGTATACTAATTGAGGGTTTGGAAACGTCGTCTAATTTATTTAAATGCACGGGAATATGTGCTCCAGAGTGGCGGATTAGCAGGTGAGTTGTGAGCAAAGAGATGTGCTCACTATGTGTGAGGAGGGTAGAGATATGTAATGCTTATAGAACATAACTATGTACTTATTGGTCCAGATAACTGATTTATATGTAACAGACTGTAGCAAAGGGTACTTTAGTGACCCTAGTAAATAATTTTAGAAGGTAATTGCCATTTTGCTCCTTCAAAAAACATTTTCAATTAACTTTTCTACAGTGACTTACCCCAAAGAGTGTTCAAATCGATTATGAGATGCTCCCGCAAAAACTTGGTAGGCTCCGCCCAATTGTTTGATGTAGCGCAGCCTCTGGAACTGCGGTGTATCTATGATTTTCACCATGAGTGGGTGTATTTCAATGTGACCGTGAATCGGGTCATTGAACACCTAGAAAAAGTAAATGTACTGATTGTGAGAAATGTAAATTACAAAGATAAGTGGCCATAGTCTGACTACATGTTTACTTTCAACTTTATGTAGTGAAACTTTCATTAGTTTCATTGCTTGATGTGACTTTGTATCGAAGTAGATTCAGTAAGTTTATGTCCAAATACACAACAACCAAAATTAGACATTTACTATTCTTGCTGATGCTGCATGGCAAACCCTAAACTCCATTAGTTTGGAGAAGACAGCACAATTTTCCAGAATGTTTTACTCACAGATTTATGACTAGCTCTGCAATACTTATACCAGTACAACAATCTTCATCTACTTATTATTGTTTTGTCTAAGTAGCTACTATTATAGTGTAGCAGACCAGATATTCCGGGATATTAATATGAGCACAATTTAAGGGAACGTTTGGTGAGTAGAGCAAGGCGCAACACTAACTATAAAAAATTTAGGAATATAAATTACTTAAATGGTCCTTCCGGTTGTGTAATTAAACAATACTCTTTTCTCGAATAGTTCTGATACCACTGTGGTAAATATTCACATTTAGTGGATATACCACTTTAGTTCCAACAAAAAACTGGAGGCAACATTGTGTTAAGCAAAACAATGTGAAACATTCCACACTTTTTTCTGTCTATTCTACAGTAACTCTGTAATTTTCTTTTCATGCTTGTTTAATTATACTTTTTAGTTATCTCATAATTAATTACACACATTTCAACTGTACAGATTTTGATATATATATGTATATTTTTTTTTTAACACCTGATCTTCTTTAGTTAACAAAGTTGAATTTTTAATGAATGATCTTTTTCTTAATAGCTTTAATTGTAGAGTTCGATTGGTGTTGGCAGTGGTCTACTTTCCCAATCATGGTCACACAACATACATACCATGATGAACAGCAATTGCACTGACAAACAGAGCTTAAGGTTACCAAAAACATTATGATGATTTCAATTCATTCTCAGGCCACCATTTCTTATACAAACACATTTTACAAAAATATTATGATGATTTCAATTCATTCTCAGGCCACCATTTCTTATACAAACACTGCATAGGTCACTAGCGAAAAGGATTGTTAAATAACTATGACAACAGTCACAATCAGGACATGATTAAATTGGTAAAAATGATTATTTTACTCCATTCCTCACATGTAATATATACAGCACATTATAAATTAGATTTAACCCTTTGCGGACGAACGCGGCGAGCAATTATGTAATTAAATACGCGCACGCCGTAAAACCAAGTAGTTGCCTGAGACGACGACGTTTTACCAGTGGAGTTCGACACGTGGAAAAAGAAAACGGGCGAGTGTTTCTTTTGTGTTAGGCCTCAAATAATCTGCCTCTAGCGTTGTAGCTATGGTAATTCGTTAGTTTAGTTTATAGAGTTGTTTTGAATACAAACTTAGTTGGAATTATCGAGGAGACCATAGTTTGTTAGCTATTTTTTTAGCTTATATTTATGAAAAGAGAAATCACACCCAAGTGTAAGTTCTAGTTTTAGTTTGCTTATTTCTAGCTACTTTTAGGCCTTTACTTCTTAGTAGATGTTCTGTTTGAAAATAGCTAGACACAAAGTGTAGAAAAAAAATTTTTTTAAATTTAGTTGGTGCACTTGATAAGTTATACTTGTTTTATATTGTAGAATAGAGATTGCAAAATGTATACTATGTAAGCTACTGAAAGTTTTAGCGCGCTACGCGCTCTGTAACTGTAATAACAGAGCGGGAAAGAGCTTGTCACGAATTCGTGACAGCCGTATTCTCTTGACGCACCCGGTGTGTCACAGATTCGTGACCATCGTACGCGCGCGTTAAGTTACGGTGGTCACGAATTCGTGATGATCGTACGCAAAGGGTTAATAATGCACATTATATGTCCCCCCCAAGAAAAATCCCCCCCCCTTTTATCAACACCTACCTTTTCTGTAAAAGTGACTTCTTCTCGTCTTATTTCATCAATTGCACATAATACATCTTTTTGATCTCCTAATTTTCTGGATATATGTACATACATAAATAAACAATATAGGCATCATGAATATTGCGGACAAAATAATTAGTTACTCTAACACACAAACATGCTCACACAGATCATTACAAGTTCACACTTATATGAACCATCAAAATGCTGAATAATGGTGCTCTTTATTGCATTTCTGAAGCTGTCACAGTCTATGCTAGCAGTGTGTTAGACATGTAGTAGAGTGGTGGCAAGCGAGCTAGCCTAGATATAAAAATACTGGTCATCAACATTGGCAGTTTTATATTTAGTTCTGCTTCGAATCATATCCATAACGAGTTCTAAGACAAACCAAGTCATTTATTTAAAATAAATGTTTAAATTCAAAGTTTTTCTGTTGGAGGTGATAAAAATTGGGATACATGTTAAATTGACACAAAGAGGATTAAAAACAACAACAACAACAATGAGGATATTGCCAAGCCTTCATAATTTCATATACAATTTGTCTTGAAAGTATTAATCAAATACCAACATCAAACCATAAATAATGAAGCAGCAATGTACTAATTAAATGGACAATACTAACCCACTAAATTCGAAAAACTACTTTTGTTGGTTGAGACTGAATTGCAATCATGCAAGAAAACGCTAAATAAAATGGGCACTTCATGACCATTGTTTAGCTTCTAGGGACATGTTCATACTATTTCTGTTGTAATAGCTTTTTTTTTTTTCTCGATAAAGATATGGTTCAGTAAGACACCGTCCTAGTGTTAATATGGGCCTACAGTGTGTCCAGCGTGGATAGTGGGTTATTTTTTTTGGGTGATATCTGCTTTATTGGTCTACAGGTAATGTTGTTTGAAAGTTAGACAAAATTTCATACAAATATTTATTCATGTTCATAAACCATAGTCAGTCAAAAAAATATAAATGTGGTATTGAGGTTGCACCTGTGGTTATGGCTGTGCGAACTACTATCATAAAAGTAGAAATTTTTTATATCTGCTCAAGCCAGACAAAGAGTAAATCTAAATAGAGTGTCTGCATACCTCTTAGACTAGTTAAAGTTTCAGTTTACCTAATTTGGTGGTTTTATGAGCATTGAAAATTGGGAATCTTTTGTTTGTGTACAAGTATGTTTGGACGTACGGATTTCATTTTTGTACTTCGACCCTTGTGTTTTTGTGTTCACATGATGGTCGACCCTATCCAACTTAACAGTTCTTTATTCTTTTTGTTGGCGATACTTACCCGTATAATCAATATTTACCCCTTGGAATTAGGCTGTCTCTGATATGATCTGAATATTGCGGGACACAGTTATGTTTTATAAACTTACTGGAGTACACTTGGTGGCGGAAGTTATATGTGCTGTATGTTATAACTATACACACTACGCAAAAGAAGCTTACTTGAAAATCCATTGTTCAATAAGTCAAGTCACGGAGAGGATACAATGTAAGTAGTCTTGTGTGTCGCATTTACTACTTAGCTAAAGAATATCTTGAAACAAAAATTTAACTAATATATACTATATATACTTCTTCCCATTTTCTTCGGTTAGTACAGCAGTAACCAAGTCTATTTTAGGGTTAAGCTCAAAACTATGCATAGAAACAATTATTGTTTTAATTCACAAAAAGTTTCAGAGAGTGTTTCCTACGGATTGAAAACCCTTTACCAGATGCTAATTAAAAAACTCTGCTGTGTTTTAGTAGTCGAGTATTTGTTGTCTGAGCTATTGATTATTTCGATAGTGAGAATGGCTTATTTAAATAAGTACTACAAAAATGAAGCACCAAATGTGCGAACCCTCACATGCATGCTGAGGGGTTATATAACTCCATTACTCAGGAAAATTGATGTAAGATAGTAGCTAAATTTATATTTGTTAGCTAAAATTCAACTGCACATACTCACAAATGATGCATTCCTAAGCTAGGTGAATAGCTAGGAGCCAGAACATTATGGGAAAACTAGATATTTTGCATACAGATTCGTAACGGTAAAAATAGACTTCTGTCGATTTTAAAGTGTTTTGCCTGTTTAAATTACTTGTGCACAATGGTTCACTCGCCATTCGTGCTGAAGCACATCACTAGTTATATTTTTAACACATATGAATATGAAAGAAATGCATCACAAATTAAGTGAAATATAAGTTTTTATGTAAAAGTCAGCTTTTATCCGCTCAATGATGACATTTGCAGAAGCCCTTCTCCCAATTACGTATATGTAATATCACAACATTAGAGCACGCGCACCCACAGTAGAATTAAAGTGGCTGCTAAACACACACGGAAATGGTGGAAGATGAAAGCCAAGTCATGGTGGGCGAGTTTTTGATCAGAGGCTGCGGTGATTTTCTTTCATAACCACCTCTATAGGTGGTATGAAGCTCAGCTATAAGTGGGAGCTGTTGAACGCCAAGGACTCTAGCTGCATTGGTTCATGATTCACTTTGCATTCTAATGAGCAGGAGCTGTTGAAGCCCAAGGACTCTAGCTGCATTAGTTCATGATTCACTTTGCATTCTAATGAGCAGGAGCTGTTGAAGCCCAAGGACTCTAGCTGCATTGGTTCATGATTCACTTTGCATTCTAATGTTAGAGAAGCTTCTGTTCACTTAGCACCTACCACTACTGAATACAATTCATCCCGCGGTTGATTCCGAATGTAAGCCATAGCATATAGGACGGGCTAAAGTTTAGGTACGATTTATAATGAGCGTGGGAGAAACTTTGACGTAACAAAAAACAGCAATTAATGTATGGAAAGTGAATGAGAATAACACGATTCTCATATTCCTCCCATATAAATTGGCTTCTTTTTTTTATGGAAAGACTTGACAAGGTAAACAATGGTATAGCTAAGCTCAAATCAGTTGGAATATACAATGGCACGCTGTCACTCTTAAATCATGTTGAATTTCGATTTGAGACATCGCGCCATTTACCTGTAATGGTTATTATCATCACTTAATGCTCTATGTGGCGATACTGCTGCCACATTTATTAAACTTGTGAGTCACCTCTAACTTTCACATCCATTACCCACCCACTATTCTGTTTTCTACATTATGGCAGAACCCTTTCTGTATGATCATTCCTTACCTTAGTGCATACTAAGTGCTGCCAGGTGTTTGAAAGCCATATTCCTAACTTAGACTTATCATCTAAGGTGTGATAGCTTAGCTAGAGTTATCCTCAAGCTGGCACTACTACAAGTTTTATCCACTTCAGTAGTTGGTCCTCATCCTTCCTGTCTCTTCTTCGGCTTTATCGGTCCCAGAAGAAATACCCCTTACAAGGTAGCAGCCAAGGAACCTGGTGGCAGCGTACATCTACCTGTCCATCTCGGCCCTTGTCCCCCCCCCCCCCCCAACACACTCTAGTACTTGTGTTAATGGTTGCTATTATCACCACATAAAGCTTCTTAAAATCACAGGAGACCCTCTACAAATAAGAAAGTATGGATATAGGAATTGTTGATACTTCTAAGTAACCTGGACTTGAACACATGTAAATTGTGGACAAAAGATATGGAAATTAATTGTTTTTCATCATATAAACGAATGTGTCCCCACAGGAACCACTAGTGTATAATTTATAAATGAAGTTTATTCTCTCGCTAATGTTGCTCCCCACTGCTCTGTAACAGTGACTGGTGTCCACCCAAACAACAGAATTGTATTGGAGTAGAGGTGAAATTAAAATGAAAGGCTGATTTGCATAATAGCTATTTAGATGAATTTATGCAAAAGATACATAAAAGAAATGCATCATATGACAAATATTACCCAGCAATAGCTATAGACTGCATGCAAATCCATTCCACAAAAAAAGTGTCAGTAACGATGACGACTGGTGTGTGTATTCACGAATAATTCATGAGCGGTAAAGCAGCATCATTACCTGATTGGGAAAAAACATTTGACAAGGGAAAAGAGTGGAAAAAAGGCTTTTTCAAGATTCTAACCTACAACCTCTGATTGTGGAGTGTGCACACAACCATTAAACCGTCGGGATCTAACAGCTTAGTCTAGCTTGAAGTGCCTCATTAACCTATTGTATCCTATAAAAACTGAGCCATTGGTTACTGAACTCAGTTGGGAAAGAGTGTACACCTCTGTCTACCTCTCCTGCTCCCCAGTATCTCTGTCCTTTCTGTGTATTTTCTTTAACTTTTCACTGAAGTAGTTCCATCAGCCAGCACCTACTTCTATTTTTATTGACCCTTATATCTACTGTTTCTCTGCCTCTCTTATACCCTTTATGGTTTGCTACTGTAAGAAGGGAATCCATGAGTTGAAAGAGGAATAAGAAAAACAGGGCTGGGATGGCTAAAAAGAGAGCAGGAGAGGGAAATCATGTGTGCTACTACTCCTAATTTGCACAAGTTAGTACGAGGTGCCACTCTGTGGCGGGGTACTTGCTAGTATTGTGTTAATGTTACATATACTTGATAACACAATCATGCTAGAATTAAAAGATTGAGGTATTGTAAATAGTGTTTTACACACGCCTAGTCTTGATCCTGTTGCATGCCTCTTCAGGCCATATATTTCAACTGACCGAGCTCATGATAATAGTAGGCCTAACTTATAATCCCATATTCTACTATTTAAGCAGGATGCACTGTATTTGTTTCAAGATCTTGTGAAGTCTGAGCTCCCAGGTATGTATGACCTAATGAACCCCGAACAGATTACGCTTAAATGGTTTGTAAACAATATTTTCTGAGACAACACATGACACACTAATACTTGATAACACTGCCTATTGAATGGAATACGATGTAATATAAGGTGTACTCTCGTAAAGTAATTAAAATTCACATGAACAACATGAATAACTTACGTAATTCCAATCTGACTAAGTTCTTGCTTGGATATTGTTCGCAAGTGGCGCCCCGATATATTCTCATCTGTATCCACACAATACAAGTAAAGGAACTTTTAAATATTATCTTATTGTAAAGCCTCTATATCGTATTATGAAAGCACACAACAGTTGCAGAAAAAAAAGACACCAACATGAGCAAAAGTTCACACATATACTTAATATGTTTCAAACTATTTAGAGCTTTAGAGAAATAGGCAGCGACAAAAATAGTGTTAAAGCATTTCATAAGCAAGAAAGGTATGTTAGAACAACAAAACTTCGGTTACTTTTGAAAAATGCAGCCACTGATGACAAATTCTTTCGAATAAAATATTCCTGAACATCATCTGAACTCCATTCCACGTAAGAACTGGCTTTGTCTAAACTACTGTTAGTTCTGGGACGTTTCAGAGGGCGTAACATTTCCTGTTCAGGAGGTACCACCACTGCATTTTTTCTTTTTCTCTCTCCCTCCATCGACACCCTATCGCAACCTACCTGCGTTGAATTCTTCCCGGCACATTTTACCGCGTTTTGTATTGTCCAACTCGACCGGATATATAAAACCCTTTACCATTTCTAGTTGTAAACAATAACTGACCTCGATCGTGACAGACTTTTAGTCAGTGGATGAGAGCCGCTATTAGCAAGTGATGGAAAGGTACGAAATCAAATTTGAAGTTTTGTAACACTTGAATAATTGATTTTTTTTTATTGTAGGTGGATAAGCGTATTGCGAACTAGGCTGCCGAAATCGTGGTTGACGTATATACTGATAATAACATTTGGCATTGGATCTTGGGTTGCTATAAATGGGATATGGGCTGAAATATCTGTTTTGGTGATTGTCACACCTGAGTGTAATAAATTTCCAGCTTTAGTCGTGGTAGTTATTCAGATTGCCAATATTGGCCCTGTATTTTATACAGTAACCAAGTACCTATTTATGAAGTCTAAATGGAGCAAGTATCAGTTTATATTTGATTCTACAGTGATCATGATTTTAGTAGGAATAGGAGTATCTTCTACAATTTTTCTATCTCTATTCTGGAGCAGAACCTCCCGAATTTTTGGATCAGAACATAGTGTTGCTCTTTTGGTTATAACTTTTTTCTTGTCCCTGGTGGACTGTACTTCATCAGTAGTTTTCATTCCGTTCATGAAATATTTCCCTGAATTGTATTTAAGTGCACTTTACATAGGAGAAGGACTTAGTGGAGTATTGCCTACTATACTGTCACTTATTCAAGGTTCCGTGAAGAATGATTTAAAATGCAATTCTTCTAAATTTTACACCGATTACCAGTATCTTGGGATTAGTTATAGTTTATCTATCTACTTTTTGGCATTATCAGCTATGATGGCCATATGTGGTATATCATTTGTGATGATAATCTCATTGCCTCTTGTACGCCGCCAGATGATTCATAATGGAATGACCATTAGACCAGGTTTTACTCAAAGTAATCAACATATTGAAACCAACAATGAAGATATTGAAAATAATATTGAATTATTGAAGATGCACAGGTGCTGTCAATGTACTGTACCACAGGAGCAATCACTGGCTTATGATAGAGTATTGCCTCACCCCCAGAAAAACACACCGGAGGATTCACTTGCAATTGTGAAAGAATCTTATTTTTCTTTACGGAAAATAGCTAAAATTATGTACCAGCAGTCTGTATTATATGTGTGCTTAGGCATGCTTAGTATGCTTTCTAATGGAGCACTTGGTTCTATATCATCATTTGCATTCTTGCCTTATGGGAATTCAGTATATCATGTGGCAGTGAACCTGGGATTATTGGCTACTCCTATAATGTCCATGTTTTTCCTCATCATTCCATCAAAGTCTAAAGTGGTTACAGCAATGATAACAGCAATATCTATCTTATTGGGCATATATATTATTGACAATGCAGTACTGTATCCGACTCCACTTCTCTACAAGAGTCTAATAGGAAAAATGTTAATTGTAAGTTTGAATGCTGTATATGTACTGTGGGATTATTGCTACCTGAGTAATTTTTTTGTTTTCAAACTTTTTGAGTTCTGTCTATATATTGGCTGTTTTTCTTGAATATTTTTTTCTGCATCACGCGAGTGTTCAATATTTTCCTTTACTGAATGCTGCATATTATATGTTCCAATGCACCCGTGCGTAGTTCTGGATGACTGATTTTTTTTAAAGAAATATGGCAGAGTTACTTCTGAATGACGAGGCTTTCCTTTTTTTTTTAAATGAGAAATGGGGAAGAATACAAACCTGGTAGCTTATCTTCTCAAGCAAGAAGTTTGGATAGACACATGCATAATTTTCAGGAAAAGAGTATTGCATTTTGATGGACAAAGAATTTGAAGGGTGTCGAGAGACATTAGAAGTTAAGAGGAAAACATTAGAAGGCAAAATATCCAATGTATAATAAACAATTTATTATACTTGTCATACAATATGGGGGAGACACTTTACTCTCACATGAGTAAGTATTTTCATGAGCCCAAGGCGAGTGAAAATATTTATGGGTGCTCGTAAAAAAAAAGCCTGTGAAAGAGAGAGAATACATCTAATGAGTAAAAAAAGACTGAGAAAGAATTTTGGAGTGAAAAGTAGTGGAGTAAAAAAATTCCAATTAAAAGAACCTTTGAAAAAAAGAGAATTATGTTGGTCTGTTGAGAGTGAGACTGTAGCATAGCAGTACCCCTTAACAGTATAATACAGAATTGGAGTGTTTGTTTGCTGGCTGGTTGTCATAGCTCAGTGGCAGAGTGCTTGTGCGTTAAGCTAGCAGTCCTGGGTTCGATTCCCAGTTGTGAGCAAACATTTAAAAAATTCTGTATTGTTTAATTAAAGCCTGTGAAAGAGAGAGAATACATCTAATCTCCCCGTATTGTATATTGACTTGTGCAATAAGTATTATATATTATATTAATACCATAACCGAGTCAATTTTCAATACAAATAAGTGTGGTATTATTTTGAAATGCAAAAGCAGTGGAAAGTATTGATCTGATTGGTCATAATCTGTCCACAACCTCACCATACTTTAGCTGCTAGGGCAATTATGGGAAAATTCAACATACATGTATGATAGCATGGACTACTGTGGTATTCGGATTAACTGCACGACTACTGTTAATCCTGAATACCCCTGTTTTCCATGCTAATATATTTATATACGTGTGTGTATAAATAGACAGAGAAAATGTGATTAGTTATGAACTTTTTATCTAGACAAAAATTACTTGTCTATTTAAAAAATCACCCATTGATATTCTATGGCTTTATTCCAACTTTTGCTGTATAAGATTTTATATATTGTTAATGGTATAAATGCACTATATATGTATAGTATCATAAATTAGCACATTTTTGTAATAAAAAAAAAGATGTGATGCATACGTGATTTCTACAACAGGAGTAGGAGAACTAACCTACTTTAGGTCATTCAATCAAGCCTCGAAAATATCTAAGAAAGAAACCTTGTTTCTACAATCTCTACTATAAAATGGGAATCATCTACTGTCATTTTTTTAATTCCTAGAAATTACTTATCTTTTTATTTCTGGTGTTGTGTAGTTTACCACCTGTTGGGTTTTGAAGCTTGATTTAGACGTTAAGACTTTACTTCCTAGGTGTTTTTTGTCTTCAAACTTTTTAACAACCCTATAATTATAATAAAAGGCAATATTCAATGATTATGTCGGGACTTTAAAAAATAAAAAATACATGTAGCACAGCTACTTTAATATATATATATATATTATATAATTAAAAAAAATTAAATAATAAAAAAAAAAAAAGGTACTGCTATGATGACTCAGTAGGGTAATACGTTGCAATAAAGTCATCCAGCACTGCTGATAGTCCCCAAGATGGCAACACAGTTCCCTTCTTGTACTGCTATAGATAGCCTCTGGAATAGGTGACTGGTGGAATTGGAGTCGCCTGACTCACTGGCCAGGCGATCTCCCAGTAACTTCAGGAAGGAAAGGGAGCTTGGGCCTATTACTCCTGAGGTTTCTATTGCCACTGGCTGAAAGAGGTGGTGGGGTGCTAAATACTGATATTTTTCCAGCTTTCGTTCCTCTGCTCTAGCTGCTACATCACCAGCTTTAGCAGTTGCTTGGCCCCTATATGAAGTAGCAAACGTATCTGGGCAGGTGGAATCCCAAACAAGTGGACGACCAGACTTCCATGGCACCAAGGTCATCCCATCCAGGTCTCTTCCCATCCGTTCTCAGTAGACCAGGTGGCTCCAGTCTTAAAGGAGTTCCAGCTGCTGTCAGGGATCGGTGGATAATGTCAGTGATGGCTGCATGTCTCACATGTCGACCTTCACTTGATTTACAGCTGAGACCATGCAATCCTCATGAAGGCACCTCAGCACCACAATGTCGACAAAAGTGTGGGGCACAGATAGTGGTGCCAAGACGCAGTCCGACAGCCACTCTCAGCGAACTCTCAGGCCAAGTGATGAAACAGGAAAAGCATGTAACCAAGCTCCGGAGGTCTTGTCCCTTGCAGCTACCAGCCTGGGTCTCTCTATATCATCCGAGGCTTCATTCAACAGGGACTCAGCCACCTTGATTGCCTTAATATTGTCCCAATTCCTTTCCTTCTCAGCACTTGCTCCAACGAGATTATCATTGTCATGACCTTGGGACCAGACTTGTATGGCAGTGTCGTAGGAGGGGACTGGTAGAGATTGGTGGGTAGGAGGTAGGATGGCATCTACTAGGTCAGCAGTAGCAGCGGAGGAAGACAGGTACGCTGAAGGAGCCAGTACTGCAGCACTACACACTCCAAAGCCGCCGAATCTGACAGGCAGTGTTGCTTGAGCCCAGGCCTTGACATCCAGGGTAAGAAGGGTGTTGGTGATTTCACTCATGATGGAGCATAGAGTAAAATCATACTCTTCCAGCTTTCGTGATAGGAAACAAGGTGCTGTGCGTAACAGATAGTGGAGCTTGGGAATGGCAAAGGAGTGGCAGAGGAGGGTGAGAGTATCATGAGCCGAAAAGTATTGGAAGCGTGAGCCCATCAGTTTTAAAGCCTGTATCTTCTCCTCGAGGCTGGCATCTATGGAATCCACACACCCCAAGGGGGAACCCAGCAAAAAGGCACTATCTGGAGTCACTATTTTTGCACCTGGCAGAGCCACAATGAGGTTGCCTCGCACAATGTCATCATGGCAGATGATCTCGCACTTTGTGGTATTCAGTGTCAGACTAAGAGAGTCAGCATTCTTGATGACATCCAGATCATGGAGAACATCTTCAACAGAGCCGCCAACTGACACATCATCCAGGTACATCACAGAGAGAGGGGAACGCAGCTGCTCACAGTGGCGGTGTATGGCCAAGCAGAAAAGAAGTGGGCCCAGTGGGTCGCCTTGCTGCACACCCTCCTGTGATAGAATGATCTAGTCATTCCATAGGAGAGAAGTAGGGGAAGAATAAGCTGAATGAACCAGGGGATAAATTCCTGGGGCCAAGTCTCGTACCGCTTCCAGCACTTTGTCACGACGGACTGAATTGAAAGCATTTCTGAAATCTAGCTTCAGCAATGCATGGCTACTGGGTAGGTTATGCAGGTACTTTCTGGTAGCATGGACTGCACCTTCTGCACCACCACGAACACCAAAACCCAACTGTCTTGGACTCAAAAGGTTAGCCATGTCTTCAAGTTGACTCGCAATCTTAGCGGCTAATCTGCGGAGGGTGCATCCAACGGCAATTGGCGCACGCCACCCGACTTTTTTTCAAGTGCGACTAGTTTTGCTCCAAAGAAATATGGACGTATTTCGGCTGGTACTCTTCCCTCCAAAACTAAAGTGCAGAAGGATGCTAGGGTCTCCACAAAGATTGAATCATCATCCCCAGCAGCACTCAAGAGATCCTTGAGGTGTTGAGACCGAAGAAGGTCAGGACCGCCTGCTGACCCACTAGGAAAGGACCCAAGTGCATGCATGACTAATGCAGGGTCTACTCGCACAGCCGTAGAGGTGGGAGGGGGAGGGATAGTAGAGTCAGGATGGGGAGCTGGGTGCTTTTCTTGCAGGGCAGCAAAGGTGGCAGAATTGAAAGGGGCCAAATGGTCATCAGAGCTGGCTAATCTGATAGCACCTCTAAAATCTCCTTCTTCTAACTTACAGGTTACTCTTCTACTCTAAGATTTCATGGCATCTTCCTCAGATTCCAGGTGATTGACCAGCTTCCTCCTCCGCTTGGGCTTTGATACAGTAGGGTCAGGATCATTGTCCTCCATTATCTGGGATTTAACCCGGGTTGCCCGCTAACGAAATTGTACCGACGATTTTCAGTGGCTTCCCAGACCCAGGACATCGACTATGAAATGGGCCGTGAGATCTAACAAGCCTTGAAGCGGTGATAGAAAAGGTACACAGGCACACACTACAGGAGTCAAACGTCGGTGCCATTTTTTTTTTACCCTATAATTGTAAATTTATAGATTTAGTTTTGTTACTAGTTTCTTACTTTATAGTACTCTCACCTGTGTTCCTCTTAAGAAAAAAAAGTTGCACAATGCAAGAAAATAACAGACTTCAACAAACAAATGACAAATAGTATAGTAACCACAAATACATACATTTGTCAACTGAGAAGTAAAGGCATCACAGTTTTTCATGCTATGCAATGTGAACATGCATTGAGGGTGAAGAATTAGTTTGAATGATAATGAAGTGGTGGACCTTTATTGGGCAATGTGTGGCAGGGTCATAGAACGTTTGGCTCGTCAAGTTCAGCCAGTTTTGCTCAATCCTGGCTCAAGGAGAAGATTGAAACTGCAGAAAGAAGCTTCTCCAAGTCAATGGCTTAGATATTTATCTTTGAGATTCCTTATTATATATCAGCTGCCTTTTCTGATATGCATTTTTTACAAGATAGAAATATTATTATTCACTGTTGCAATATTTTGTGAATGTTACGTCAGCAACCTGCAGTAAACGTAGTATTAGGAGATATAGTAGCATGTAAAACTGTGGTATTTGGGATAAAGAGCATGAGTGGAGTGAGAAATTTTTCACGAGGCAAAGTCGAATGAAAATTTTCGCCTTACGAGTTCTATTTATCGAGTACTACAGTTTTCCATGCCATCATTAAGACTATAGCCAAAGATAACAATTTTCATTCTGGTTCTGCTATTATTCATACTTTTCTTACCATTGTTAAATAGCTTTGCCCTGTAGTTTTGCCACAGAATTGCCTAGCGGATGAAAGTGTGGCGAAGTTGTGAAGAAATTGCCGTGACCAATCAGATCATTATTTCAGTTTTCCACTACTGTAGTAATTTAGTCCAGTTATTTTAAGGATAAAAACAGCTTAACCCTAAAATAATTGCTACAAACGTTTTTTTTGATTGATTCTGGTACTGTTCCACATCACGTTCAACATTCTAAAGTCTACCAAAATCTGACCAATAGAAATGTGTTATTTTAGGTAGTATATATTCACAAGCTCATTAATTCATGAGATGTTATTGCTGGTTATAACTTCAGTCTATTTCACTTTTACCTGAAATTACTGGTATGATTGATATAAATACACTAAGTAATGTAGAATCTCCAGTGAAAGTCAATTTAATCATTCATAGTCATTATCTGTCTGCCTGTACACGTATGGATCTTGCAGCTAACAGCCACCACAGTCAGTTTGACAGGGTTTACATCATGCCTACAACTACATCTCAGCTGGAAATAGTCATTTATTCTTCAGCCCCATTTTGTGACATCCTGCCACCTTCCTGTTCAACCCAGGCTATCAACTGGTAGTAGACTCTTAAGGCAGTGAAATTAGGTGAATGCAGTAGGAGGAAGACGTTTCAATGTAACAAATGACTTAGCTGAGCTTAGTTGAAGATACTTCTATGAGAATGTTGTAGCATAATATAATGATTGAACATGGCGATATTTGATCAGGTTTTGGAATATTGCCTTCTTACCAACTGTGGAGGCATGAACAAGGGACAGTTGCAAAACACAAATTGTCAGTTAATATTGTACTTTTGTATCTTTACCCTTAAGGTCTGAGCAAAAACAATGACTGTTGTAGTCTGTATTGGTATGTGCAATTATAAATCAGAATTAATTTCCTCTAATAGCTGTACTTCTCTGTATGAGGAACAAAACCCATTACATAATGAGTAGCTATGCGAACTTTGAGCAATACAAATAATCTGTCTGCAAGTAATACTAATTTGCCGTAGAAAAGCACAGCACATGACATAACTGCTTAAAATATGGCTTGCCCAATACTAGCAACTTTCCTCTTCACAATTTCTTTTTCAACCATCTTTTACTTATTAGATCTATTCTCTCACTGTCACAGGCTTTTTTTTTAACAATACAGAATTAAAAATATTCAGTCGCCACTGGGAATCGAACCCAGGACCACTTGCTGCTCTAAGCAAGTGGTCCTGGGTTCGATTCCCAGTGGCGACCAAATCTTTTTAATCTGTATTGTTTTAAAAAAAAGCCTGTGAAAGTGAGAGAATACATTTAACTTTCCTCTTATCTCATAAACAGGGAATAAAAAAGCACAATGTTGCAGGACTATAGTCTAGAGAAGAATCAACTCTTAAGAAATTATAGCTAGGATATTTATTCACTGGTGTCAGATGTTCAATTCAAGGAGAATATATTTCATACCCACTTCCTAGTAGGTGAATAAGTGAATCATCCAATTAAAAACTTAGTTTTTATGTGTCTCCTAGAGCCAAGTCAGTTGCACCCCTTTGTTAGGTCAGTATGTGATTTACGCTATCCTCGGACCGGTGTAACCTACGTATACATTATGGTGTAACTTATACATATTTATATTGCTTCTAGCAAGGATGAATTGTAAAATCAGGTAGAAAGTGTGAAATGTTAAATTTCAAGTTTTAAAATTGCACACAAAGTTACAAAAACACATTGGGAAAACAGGATTAACATTTGAAACAATTGAGAAAAGTGCTTAATTAAATTTTTATAAGAAATAAAATTCCAAGCTTCAATTTCATAATGTGTTGCCCAGTACTACTTTGAGAAGAAAGGTCACTGCTTTTAGAATTACAACCATGAATTGAACAATGCAAGTATGTACATAAATGTCAAATTTAAAATGAAGTGGCAAGCAATTCATTGCATTTTTGAGGGAGAAGAATAGGCATGCTACCCTGTAAATGTTTTAGTTTTTCATTGTAAGCTAATTGGAATAATTTTATCATTACTCTATTTTTATTATGGGTTTGTTATAGATTATGTTAATTTAATTCCTATTTGATATTTTATTAATATTTTAACAAATCACTTTTTCTAAAATTCTTGGGGAGGGTTTGGGGTTCAGATTGTTTCTCAATATCCAATAGAATTAGCCATGAGGTAGTAATAGGAGCCTGTTATATAAGTGATTTTTAAAAAAATGTTGTAGAATATAACTTTATTGATAAGCTGCCTAGCCATCTAAAACCTCTATACTTTCCCATAAAGGTAATGTTTTATATATCATTTTAAAGCTTATGAACCAAGGTCTCCAGTTAATTAAGTCTCTCTCAATTGAATAAAACAGAAGATAAGGCCAGCAAATGGGCGTATGGACAAATACTACCTAAATAACACATTTCTATTGGTCAGATTATGGTAGACTTTTAGTATGTTGAACGTGATGTGGAACAGTACCAGAATCCATCAAAAATCCTTTTGTAGCAATTATTTTAGGGTCAAAGCTTATAATGACTGGACTAATTGTGAAATAGTACACTTTTTTAAATGACTCGCTATGGTATTTATATGAGTAATAGCACAGGTAATTGTGCTATTTGGGATTAATAGCACGAGTAACATGATTGAAATAGCACGAGGTGAAGCCAAGTGCTATTTCAATTGATCTACAAGCTCACTTATAGTAGGCCAGCTTTTTTTTTTCTTTCAAAATTAGCTTCCTCTGGAACTTCATTTTTAACCTACGCTCCACGTAATCTGTTTGAAAAAAAATCCATCTAATACGGGTAGAACTTCTGCATGGCATAGTTTCCAACTAAAAACTACTGGAACTGTAAGTTTCCAATGCTAGAGTTGCACACATGCACACTTACCAATACTATTTTACTTTGCTACTGTGGTATTTTACTTAGTTTCCGTGCTATTTCACTTAATTACTTGCCGATTTCACGTTTCCCAGTGCAATTTTAATTGAACAGTGATTTTCCCCATACATTTTTTAATGGGCAATTTATGTGCCATGCTATTCGGGATTAATAGCAGGAGTAATGTGATTGAAGTAGCACGAGGTGAAGAAAAAACGGTAAAGTCACATGATAATTTTTGTATTGTTTGTTCCTATGGTATGGGGCTGATCAACCATAAATAGTACTGCACTATATATACATGGTTGGATACAGGATTTTGGCTAGGGGATAAAAATGTCAGTGTTAGAGGGTGGAGCTATATGTACATATTTTAGATGTGGGCCAAAGTTACTAAACATGTACTCATTACCGTTATAACTTTGAAGGTGAAATAGTGTCAAATATTGTGTTATAGTAAGTAGGGTCACAAAACAAGATGAACGAACTAAACAAGAATAAACTGGAGCTTCTTGGTACATGTACATAGCAAGATACTGACAAATTAAATATTTATTTTGATTACAATAAACGATGTCACAGCTAATTACTTGGCCATGAGAGAATTGAGTAAAGAGTGATGCAATTAGTTGTCAAGCACTTTAGCATTTATTTAGAACATGTAAGTAGTGTGTCCTAATTGCCTATTGTTCAGTCAAGGAGAACTACAGTCATAGTCAATAATAATGTTCTGAAATTTAGTAGTTCTACAAGTTAGTGTATTGCATATAACTGTGTTCAGGTCTGTGCTCGTGTGGGAGTAGCAGCTTTGGTAGCCTACTGCAAACTCAGTATTGTAATTCAACTTCACAGCAGATATCAAGACAGTGGCACAGCATTATTTCTTGCTGGCAGTGTAACCCAAATTGGATCATTAACTGGTGCAGTGTTTTTTTATATCCTAGTTTACTACACAAATGTATTTTCAGACAGTTAATGTCTCTATTTTTTTAAATAATTATATATTTGATCATATGCAGGTATTTGTGGAGTGGTTAAACAAGAAGGGGCTCTATTAAGAATATTTGTACGGAATGCGTGGGGAAATAAGAGGAGAGTACATAGATTCTGAAGGGTCGGGTTATCTTTCTGAGAAGAATAAATTACACGACATCAATGTAATTTTATGATTCACCAATCTAACACTGGACACAACATTAGAAATTATATTTAGTCATTACAAGAAATAATTAATAAAAATCAACAACAACAAACAAACAAGAAATAAAACCATGTACTGACAGAGTCATAAAAATATAAATATTGAATAAAGTATAAAGATAATCAATGGGTGTTTATAAAAGAATTAGCTGTGGATATGTTGCTTTCGGTATCTGTTGTCTCGGTCCTGCGAGTTTCTCCTCCTAGTTGAACAGTTAGAGTTGGTAACCTGGCTTGCAACACAACCCGACTGACTGTAGTTGTTGTGGTTTGTTCTTCTGCGCCTCTATCTGTGACATTCTCTGTCTGCTCAAGTTTTTCTGATTGCTCAAGTTTCTCACTTTCTAAGTATGATGGAGGTCGTTCATCCAGTGACGCTGCAAATTCACTTTGTGTAAGTGGAGTGAATTCTTCATCATTAATATAATTCAAGTAATCTTGAGGAGTATTGTTTCCACGAACTGAGCTGACACCAAATGACCTCCGTGCTCTTATCCAGCAAGTAATTATTGCTACTATAGCTAAAGTTCCCAATAGAATGACAGCAGATATCGTATATACCAGCGGATTTAATCCTAATAAAACAACAACAAGTAATTTAATAACTTGCAAATTATAAACTTGGAAATAATGGTACATTGTCCACATGCATGAGCACAAGGGTATTTTTTTTACTGGTATCTTTAGAGAAAAAAGAAGTCATACGGTTGGTTGCATATGCTATGCTGCAGGCCCACAAAAATTTCATAGTTATAGTGATAGTTATGCATGCATATAACTATATAAACAATTAATCCTCAGTGCACATGTGCAAGAGGGTATAGTAATCATCCTGTCTGTCTGTCTGTCTGTCACGGTCTGATTTGGGAGATTACTGAATCCACATTGATTTAGCTATAAACTTACTCAGAACAACAATTTAAGACTTTACTGGGTTGATTTTTGAGAAAACGCGAAGCTTTCAACTCTGCATAGACAATAATTTGTGTGGGTACACCCCCTTATTATCATGCCGTATTCACGTGAGCAAATAATTTCTTGCGGCTCATGGTAGTTTACTTCCACTGGGAAGTAAACGGAGTTGTTGGAAATGGAGTTTCGCGTTAAAAATATATACTGATTAGTGTCTGTGGCTAGTATAACTTCCTCTCTTAAAAACACAGCATTTACATTATACTGTTTTCATTGTTCGAGCTTATTGATGCCTGATTAGAATAGCCAATAAATTATTTTTTTGGTCTGAGATTATTTTGTAATTAGTTAGCTAGTGTATAGTAGTGCTGAGGGCTCACATCCTTGGTGCTTCATTGGTACTGTGACCAGGTCACTTTTTGAGCATTAAAGTCAATTGACTACACTGAAAAGCCAGGTATGCATGATGTGTGTGTAGTAATTAATGCATTGTTTGTGTGAAATTATCAGCTATAATATATGAAAATGTACACTGTCAATATTGACCAAGCATCTCAAAAGGGCGGCTCACAGGAACCCCCACGAGCCCCTCCCTGCTTACGGGCCAGTAACTGGTGACTTGGTCAGCTTTGAACATAATGGATATTGGTTATAGCCACATGAACTTAGTATGAAGTTCTGAATGTGTCTCTCTAGAATTCCATTAAAAAGTGAAGACTCTTTGGAGATGAAAAAATGAATCGTTCAATCCAAAATTAGTTGTTTTATTTTTGCGTTTCCTATAGCCTAGAGCCAGAACAGAGTGGTTGCACCACTCTGTTCGGCTGATACGGGATTTACACTATCCTTGTGCATTTGACCCTTGGGTTATGTAAATCCCATACAGACCTTTATGTCATGGTGTAACCTATACTGACAGTGTGGATTAAACGATATGTGCAGTTAGTAACATATGGATCCTTTTATTTCCTACTACAACTGCTAGTTTTACTCTATTGTTGCAACTTACCTTGAAACTCTGAGGAACCTATATGGAAATAATAATAATAACAACAATCATATACATTAGTAGTATAGTATGAATTTCGAATATTAGGTTTGTAATACAAATCTAAAATTATCTCAATCACACCATGCATGCACTAAATACTTAAAATCACCACTAAACAGAATTGTATGGTTCAATACCCATCCACTAGCTTATAGTCCAATGAATATTGTTACAGTAATTAGAAACAGCAAATACATAATATCGTTTACCTAACACCCATTAACTTAGTGATTGGTCCACATTAGATAGGATTATAAATATATTTAAATTGGTTAGTAGGAATGATTAACACTAGACTTCATTGTGATATTGACAGAACTTATTCATTCTACATTTTGTGTTGTTCACTCACTGCAACTTAATATGAACAACAGATAAAAGTCAGAGTATAAATAAAAATATTGTCGAGTAAGTTGGGGTTTCTGGTTCCAAGCTACTGGTAATTCACATGGAAAGAACAACCAAATTCTTGATAAATTAGATACCACAGAAGCTATCATTACTTTGAAAAATAGAAGGTATTTTGAAATACAGAATTAAAAATATCCACTTGCTTAACGCACAAGCGCTCTGCAGTGGCAGAGCGCTTGTGCATTAAGCAAGCAGTCCTGGGTTCAATTCCTGTGTTTAATAAAGCCTGTGAAAGAGAGAGAATACATGAGTAAAAAAAAAAAAGGCTGAGAAATAAATAAATTAGCAGAATAAAAAATTCCATGGATAAAAAGAATTTCTGAAAAAAAAGAAGAAAATTTCCGTTAGTCTGTTGAAAGCGAGACTGTAGTATAGCATAGCATTAACAGTATAAATACAGAATTAGAGTGTTTGTTTGCTGGCTGGTTGTCGTAGCTCAGTGGCAGAGTGCTTGTGTGTTAAGCAAGCAGTCCTGGGTTCGATTCCCAGTGTGACCAGATATTTTAATTCTGTATTGTTTGTGAAATAGAGAATACATCTAAGAATTTACATATTTAGATGCTTAAACCAAGTAATATGATGCTTTCACTTTGGTTCAACTAGAGCTGAGAGACCTTCAAAACCTAGATTATGAAACTGGCTATCAAAACAGAAGAATCATTTAACAGACAAATTAAAATAGACCAAGTATCATGCTTTCACTCTAATAGTCACTTTTTTGTTGTTATCTGGGTTTTTTTGTTTGTAATGTTCTTGTGTGGGGGGGGGGGGGGGGGGGAGAAGAACTATTCCTTGGGGAGGGAATATCAGGTTAACTTCCCCAATAATTTTGCATTTCCACTACACACATTTTTTAAACAAGTAATTGTGCCTTACTTTAAGATATACCTTACCATAATCTAGTGTGATTTGGATGTGATAACGCTGAGTGTAGTCACTGCAGTAATATGCATGCTTATAACTTCTTTCTGAAGAGAGTATGTCATATCTTATGAATTTATTAAATCCGTTTTTTGATGGAAAATAATTTAATCTTGTTTTAGCCCCTAAAGAATCAATTTTATATAAGCTTGGTTCTTGTATAATTACATCATAAAAACAGTCCAAGTAGAAATGGTCCGAGTTGCTTTTCACATGATTTACAGTTGAATTGTCATATTGAACACCATTCACTTTGAAGTAGAGAATTTCTGTTCCTAGAATTAAAAAAAAAACACCCAACAACATTAAATAAATCTTATTGGGTGAGCAAAGCAATCCCCTCACAAATGAGTCTTGAGATTTTGGTATTCATATATAAATATTATAATTCGGCTGAAAAAATTATAATAGCAAATTTTTCTCGTTCTAACAGCCAATATTGTTAATTAAAATTTAACCGACATTTCAACTTCTTGCTGAATTCTTTTTCAAGAAGTCGAAACGTCGGGTTAAGTTTTAATTACGATATTGGCTATTAGAACGAGAAAAATGTGCTATTGTTGGCGAGCGAGTGTAGCGAGTGAGACACTTACAGGAGTAACACAATTGAAAATCGGGGATGTTTGTTTATTTATACATGTATATACAGTATGTTTGGACGTACGTATGTAATTTTGTACTTTGACCCTCGCGTTTTTGTGTTAGTTATGTGGTCGACCCCGTCCCAAATTGCACTAAACAGAATCCTCTGGTTTATCGATCAGTACCCGTATCACCCTAGAAATTGAATGGTTTACCGTTTTGAATTATTTTGCGGGTGCAGTTAAAACGTGAAAACTTAAGGAACTTCCATTTCTATTCGAGTTAGTGGCGGTGGTAAGTCAATGCGCTCTTTGTCATGGTTATAAGCCGTGCGCAACAGTATTTACTTGAAAATACATTGTCCACTAGACTACCGCGAAGGTAAGTCTGTGTAGGTGCATGTCCAGTTGTGTCAAAGCATTGTGTGTTACAACCACCACTTAGCTAAAGAATATCACAAAGAAAACGTTTAAATAACGTGTATTGTTTTGTTGTTTTTTTCCTTCAATTCAAGCAGTTGCAGAGAGTTGTTACTATGGCACTGAAATCCCTTTACCGTGTATGCGAAATTTTAAAACTGGACCTTATTTTCAGTGGTAGAAGTCAAAATCATTCATATAAAAATAGTATAGTCTTTAGGCTCGCTCGCCATTTGTGCTCAAGCACATCACTAGTTATCTATATAATAATACCCGTGACCGACAACGACGCATACATATTCATGAATAATTCATGAGTTAATGAGCTAGAACGCGCAGACGCACAATACTCGTGAACTCGCGCTGAATTACCGGGTAAACCTAGAGCACGAGGTGAACTGGTTAGCAACCAAACCCAGCACAAACAAAATGGACAGTAGGCGGGAGTGGCACACAAACAGTTAGAGCGGCTTTTGTGAACTAGCGCTGAATTACCGAGTAAACCAAAAATGCAGTTATAAAGAAGTGAAGGGTTTGGCTACGCTAGACTACAGGTGGGCGAATTTGTTTGCTACCTAACCAGGTACAACTAATGTAAGAAAACGAGAACCAAGAACGCAGTTAAAAAAGTGAAGGGGTTGGCTATAACTATGACAAAGAGCGCATTGACTCACCGCCGGCACAAACTCGAATAGAAATATAATTCCGGTATGTTTTCAAGTTTTAACAGCACCCGCAAAAGAATTCAAAACGATAAACAATTCAATTTCAAGGGTGATACGGGTAATGATCGCTAAACCTGAGGATTCTGTTTAGTGAAATTTGGGACGGGATTGATTACCGAACTAACACAAAAATATGCAAAGGTCAAAGTACAAATGACATATACATACGTCCCCACATATATATATAAACAAAAATCCCCGATTTTCAATGAGTTACCCCTGATAGTGTCTCGCTTGCTTTGCTCGCTCGCCAATAAACAAAGAAATATCCCCGATATTGTGTTGCCCCTGAGGGTGTCTTGCTTGCTCCACTCGCTTGCCAATAACTTGAGCTCTTTCAATATGTATTTCTGCTACTACAACAGCTAGCAAGTCTTATTTCTTTATATGTGCAATTCCTTAGAAATGTTTTATCTTTCGAGTCACAAAAAGCTGTAGTGACTATTACAGTGATGAAGACCCTTTACCAGTGTTGTTTTTTGTTATTGTTTTTTTTTGGGGGGGGGGGGGGTTTTCGATGCCATTTTTTAATAGCTGAGTTATCAGGAGCTACTGGTCATTTATATAAGACTACCAAAATTTTGAGGTGAGAAAGTAATTCAGTAGTTGTTAGTTAAAAGTAATGGTCAACTGCTACATACTTGTAAAATAAAATGGAGTAGTCAGGATCATTCACCAAACATTATCACGAAACATTATTATATTAGCGATCATTACATACAGTACATGTCTAGTATTTCAATGTGCTCGTGCATGCATTACAAAGTGGGCCCCACTTAAGTACAGTTAGCAGTCTTAGAAGATTAGAACACTATAGAATTATAATTCATTGGCGAGTGAGTGAAGCAAGCGAGACACTATCAGGGGTAACGCAATTGAAAATCAGGGATATTTTTTATGTTTATATATGTGTGGACATACACGCGTCATCGCATTTTTGTGTTTGCTAAGTGATCGGTCCCGTCCCAGTACACTCCTAAACTAAATCATTTGGTTTATCGATCTTTATCTGTATCATCAATTGTTTACCCATTTGAATTTGGTTGTGAACAAATCTGATTTTGTGTGGATGTAGTTTATGGCTTACAAACTTAGGAGTTCATTTTCCATTCGAATTAGTGGCGGTGGAAGTTGTATTGGCGCTGTTTGTCATAGTTTTAGCCCTACGCAACAGTATTGTTCTTACTTGAAAATCCATTCTCCAATAGTCAAAGTCACAAAGTAAGTCTCGTGTTGGTATATACAGTGAACAAGTGTGTAAGTGTGTGTGAAAGTATAGTGCTACAGCTACTGCTTAACTACCAAATAAACATATTTTCTGCCTTTATACAGCTTTTTCGGGCTACTGCAGTAATTCACAAAACTATTGAATAGAACATATCACACAAAAGCTCATATCACACAAAAGCTTTAAAATAAGAACCAACATTTTAAAAACTTGTGTACATTTATATAAACATGAGGCATTCCGCATGTTAGACGTGAAAATGTCAGTATCTCTAATATCAGGATACAGTTAATCCAAAATAGATTTGTATGTACAGTTCTTCTATTTACAATTCTAAAAAATCATATCACCCAAAAGACTTAAACTTACCTCCTTGTGAAGATGTGGAACCCAATGCAATAACAGCTACAATATACAATATGTATGAATAAAGAATGTAGCAAAGTAATAGCAGAGAAACTTAAATTAGCAAATATTGTGAGATTAATTACTTCATAGCATTTTTGCATCAAAACCAAGCCATAAATAGCTGATACTGATTCTGATAATCATGTCCTGGTCCAGCTTAATTTAGGAAATACTTGTAAATTCACGATACCCTTTACATAATTTCATAATTTAGAAAATGTAAGCACAGTGAAACACGAGGCAGCAGTAGCAAGGTCATAACATGGCACCAAATACACAATTATGGGTAGTCACACATTACATTACATTCAATTCTGGTATCCCTGTCCACTCACAACTAACAACCTTGGAGAAACCAACGGTAATAAATCAACTTGGTGTTTAGCTTTCTCTCTTAACGTAACTCCTTACCTAGAAGCGTTCCCAATAGAGCTACCTCCATAGACCCAGCGGCTAATAATCTGTCGAGGACTTCGAAGCTCCACTACAAGTCAACTGCTTTTCTGTTTACAATTAACTTCACCTCAACTTCCTGCTTTATTGGGTGTGGTCAAAATACCACGTGATAGTGCAGGGGGGGGTGTCTTCGTTAACGTGTGGTGTCGGGAAAGAGCTAGAGAGTGTGCATGTTTAGAGAGAGAGAGAGAGAGAGAGAGAGAGCTCTAGAGAGCAGTTACTTTTCGCGCATTCCTTGGATTCTAAGCACTTTATTTCTCTCTCCCGTGCATGCTGGCCCAGTTGCGAAGTCGAGGTAATTTGTCTTGTGGAGTGTGAATACAGCTACACACTGTAAATCGAAAGGTGTGTACTGCACACCAAATTGAGTGTGACGCACTTGTCCCTATACTCACACCCAAAATAGCGTGGGGTTCACGCTCAATGAATTTGGTGTGTTGTACACACCCTTATGAGTGTAAGCTCACACTTTTGTTGGTGTGTTGTACACACACTTATGAGCGTAAGCTCACACTGCTGTTTGTGTGGATACACACCGCTTTAGTGTTACCTCCTACTTCCCAAACTCCACCCAAACTCCACCCACACCAATTACAGCAGACTCAATTAAGCCGAGCAGCCATCTTCTGGATCAAATCTTCAAAACCAGCCACCTGAGCCTTGCAGGTAAACCCATTATACATTGTGTGGTGTATCATCAGAATTAAAAGGTTTATTAAAAATTCAAATTAAAAAGACAGAGATGAGTAAATGCTTAACAGAAATTGAGGCCTTTTTGGCCGGAAACTGAAAAAGTAATATTTCCAAAAATGAATAAAATGTATTGCATCTAACTGGGTACTTTAAAGCACTTGTTAAAACAAATGGAATGTCCTCAAAATTCATTACTTCATTGATGATCTTCTTATCTACCACCAAGAAAGCTTGCTCTGGCTGAAGTAGACTTCCTGTCATTAAGATATAAGGAGTAAGATAGGAGACCTCTTCCACAACTGAATGGATATCCACACACTCCTACAGAGACATAATAATAATAATAATTGTAATAAATCAATAATAAATAAATAAAAAATATAAATTCAGTTTCAAGTGATAAAAATGATATATTTTCTTAGTTTCACCAATCGGCGACTCCACTAACTAAAGGGATGTTGGTATGCCTATGGAATTGATCGAGTTGAATAAAACAAACTTTGTTAGTCAAGACCTAATTAAAATGAAGATGGATACGTCAAATAAATAAATAAAACATAGTATTGCATCAGACTCGGGGGGGGGGGGGGGGGGTAGGGGGGGATCCTTGAACGTCTTTTAATAAAACATTTAACCTCGCATCGTATATGACCTGCTGGGATCAGCTTTAATTCGCACATGCTGGCAGTAGGCAGTGGCAATACCATGAGGACACGCACCAAAGCATTCACTCCTTCACGATCCGCAATCATCATCTTATACATTGCATGACTTCGGAGTACAATATTGTTTGGCTGTCGCTCTATAGTGTGGTAGGCACTGCCTACTAAATGGTGTTTTTAGAGAGAACTCTTGCTGGTGGGAAAAATATGTATCTTGCATGAAAATTTTGTGACCCCACAACTCTGTGGACAAGACTTATACTAACTTGACTTGAAATAGCCTACACACACGTACTACACCTTACTGAAATACCAACACACACGTACTTTTACTGGAAATACAACACCCCCTTACTTTACTTGCCCATTACACCAACACAGACGTATTGCTGAAATACACACCCACGTACTTTTACGAAGATACCAACACACACCGTACTTGACTGAAATACTAACACACACGTACTTGACTGAAATACCAACACACACGTACTTGACTGAAATACCAACACACACGTACTTGACTGAAATACCAACACACACGTACTTGACTGAAATATCAACACAGACATACTTGACTGAAATACCAACACACACGTACTTGACTGAAATACCAACACACACGAACTTGACTAAAATACCAACACAAAAAACTAGACTGAAATACCAATACAGACGTACTTGACTGAAATACCAACACAGATGTACTTCACTAAAATACCAACAGACATACTTGACCGAATTACCAACACAGACGTACTTGACTGAAATACCAACACACATACGTACTAGACTGAAATACTAACACACACGTACTTGACTGAAATACCAACACACACGTACTTGACTGAAATACCAACACAGACGTACTTCACTGAAATACCCACAACACAGACGTACTTGACTGAAATACCAAACAGACATACTTGACTGAAATACCAACACACACGTACTTGACCGAAATATCAACACAAACATACTTGACTGAAATACCAACACACACGTACTTGACTGAAATACCAACACACACGTACTTCACTGAAATACCAACACAGACGTACTTGACTGAAATCTGAAATACCAACACAGACATACTTGACTGAAATACCAACACACACGTACTTGACCGAAATATCAACACAGACATACTTGACTGAAATACGAATGCATAGACTAATCACCTGAACATAAGAATAAATAAAACATCAACAACCGTTGGTGATAAAAATCCAACAAGCAAACGGTAGATTATGGCAAGGGGGGGTGAAGAGTGGGGCCAGGGGGAATGCAAGATAAGTATAATTTTTACCGCAAAATTGGTCTTCAAGTCAAGTTGTCAAGTTGATTAGAAATGGGTTGTACTAAAGTTCGTTGACCACGAGCACCAATCTCTCATCATCAAAATCAAACCCTTTTGTAAATCCTAAGTTACAAGCCAGTCCATGGTTCTGCTAAAACGTCATGTCATGATGTGCACGATTATTGTAGTATTTAGTTCATTGTTACGTTACTTAATACTTACCATCAGCATCTTGCTTAAAAAATGCAGAAAGTCGGCCAGTGTGTCGTTCTGCTTCTAATTTGGCTTGTTCCAAAATACTTGGTATCTTGAAGTCCACCTCTCCTTAGCTTTACTCTGTAAATCACTATGCTCCATGATGAGCTCCATTTCCATCATGAGCTAAAAATGTAGTGTAACCCCTTCCATTCTCAGTTAGCATCAGAGAATCTAAAGTCTCTGATCCCAGACTAAGGAAGTGGACCCATTGTAGTAATAACTACCTGAATAAACTTCGAAAGCAGTGGCAAAGAAGCGCAGCTTGACAAAGACTTCACAATTGTTTCGAGAAGAGAGTAGCTATAAACATTTTGGTTGAAACAAAGTTGCGTAAGGCAGTGCAGCAGGATTCTCCGCGCTAGTTAATTGAAAAATACTGGAACTGTGAACGCTTTACCTAACTTACGTAATTAGAAGCGCGGGCGAAATATTTTGACGTACGTATACATACATACCATATCTGAAATCTCAATTGAACACGACCGATAGTCAGCTTCGCTCGCTCGCTGAATGATTGTGGCGAGAGCACACTGTTATGTTGTAGGAGGTGGACATGTCGACTTCGCTGAAAGTATGGAGCTGTCCTCTTTGCCGGGGTATCTGTGAAACGCGTTATGCGTCACATAGCTATCTCAAGGATTTGGCTCACTGAGTGAGATGTTACAAGAACATTCCGAAGACTCTTGCCACACGTCACCAGCATATGATGTTGGTGCAGCATCCATTTCAACCTATCCGTTTGGAAAAAAAACACTGTAGGTGTGTATTGGTATTTCAGTCAAGGACGTGTGTGTTGGTATTTCAGTCAAGTAAGTCTGTGTTGGTATTTCAGTCTGTGTTGGTATTTCAGTCAAGTAAGTGTGTATTGGTATTTCAGTCAAGTACGTGTGTGTTGGTATTTCAGTCAAGTACGTATGTGTTGGTATTTCAGTCAAGTACGTCTTTGTTGGTATTTCAGTCAAGTACGTGTGTGTTGGTATTTCAGTCAAGTACGTGTGTGTTAGTATTTCAGTCAAGTACGTGTGTGTTGGTATTTCAGTCAAGTACGTCTGTGTTGGTATTTCAGTCAAGTATGTCTGTGTTGATACTTCGGTCAAGTACGTCGTATGTCTGTGTTGGTATTTCAGTCAAGTACGTCTGTGTTGGTATTTCAGTGAAGTACGTGTGTGTTGGTATTTCAGTCAAGTACGTCTGTGTTGGTATTTCAGTCAAGTATGTCTGTGTTGGTATTTCAGTCAAGTACGTCTGTGTTGGTATTTCAGTCAAGTACGTCTGTGTTGGTATTTCAGTCAAGTACGTGTGTGTTGGTATTTCAGTCAAGTACGTGTGTGTTGGTATTTCAGTCAAGTACGTCTGTGTTGGTATTTCAGTCAAGTACGTCTGTGTTGGTAGTTTTAGTCAAGTACGTGTGTGTTGGTATTTCAGTCAAGTACGTCTGTGTTGGTATTTCAGTCAGTCAAGTAGTACGTGTGTGTTGGTATTTCAGTCAAGTACGTGTGTGTTGGTATTTCAGTCAAGGACGTGTGTTGGGTCAAGTACGTGTGTGTTGGTATTTCAGTCAAGTATGTCTGTGTTGGTATTTCAGTCAAGTACGTCTGTGTGGTATTTCAGTCAAGTACGTGTGTGTTGGTATTTCAGTCAAGTACGTGTGTGTTGGTATTTCAGTCAAGTACGTGTGTGTTGGTATTTCAGTCAAGTACGTCTGTGTTGGTATTTCAGTCAAGTACGTGTGTGTTAGTATTTCAGTCAAGTACGTGTGTGTTGGTATTTCAGTCAAGTACGTTGTGTGTTAGTATTTTGGTTAGCTACGTCTGTGTAAATACTTCAGTCCATTATGTCTGTTAGTATTTCAGTGAAGTGTGTCCGTCAATGTTTCAGTCAAGTACATAGTATGTGCCAGTCATTTAATACAGGTGTATAATTATTATTAGTGTTGTAGGAAAATATTAGTATGGTATTTTTATTTCTTGCTTCTATTATTATAGTTGTTGTTGTTGTTGATGATTATTAATTATGTGCCAAATTTTTTTTTTAATAGGGTGCCATGGATCGAGTTATGTGGTACTCGCTACACATCCGGGGACGTTGTGGTCGCAACGTCTGATCTGCTTCCTCAATTCGGAATTATTCAAGAAATAATTGTTGCCAACTTGTGTTGTTTTGTTTTGGAACTGCTGCATATAATTTGCTTTTCTACTCATTTTCATTCGTTTGAAGTAATTAATAACTCTCCACCTGTGTTTAGTGTGATCAAGCCGTCAGATTTATTTGATCATTGTGTTTTAGGTTTATACCATATTCAGTCTCACCGATCTTTTTTTGTGCCACTTAAATATTTTTAAATGAACAATTAGTTTGAATTCGCATTTATTGAATTTATTATTGTTTCAGTGTGAAAAACCACCAGGGTTTCATAGAGGATAATTTGCGGGAGCAATATGAATATTTTAGACCACACCCACTCATAATACATAGATAGGACCGTATCATAAAAGATACTACTTCGGTCCTGCTAAAATCACCCTAATTTTTCTCCCATTCCAGCTTGCAATTCAAAAATTACCAATGATGAAGTAAAAAAAATCTATCAAATTTCTTGAGGGTGGAAATCTTAAAGACCACCCCTCTCCTCAACCACTATAGGAAATCCTGCCATCTATAATTACATTCTACAGCTAAAATTAATTAGGGAGAAAGAATTGAATAAAATATGGTGTGAATGTCACACCTAATGCTTCAAAAGGTATGGATTTGGTGGGAGTTCACACCAAAACGGGTTTATTGACTCACTGGAGCCCTTGTGTGCTTTATTATATAGGCCAGAGTATAATTTCAGTAAAATATCTCATTACTTTTTTTTTTATGTATCAATATGTCTTTACTACAATTATGCACTGCAGATTTAATTGTGGTGGAGGTAACTGCAATGAGACCAGTGTGAGTCTTTACAGTAACTGAGACAGTGATGCAGAGAGACAGTGATGAAGAGAGACAGAAATCGTGAAGAAAATTTCAGATATGGAATTTCTCTGAAACACGTGGTACCTTATCAATCTAGTGTTAGCTAGACAAACTTGGTGTATATTCTCATAATTTGATACGTCTATGGTTCTGAAAATGTGTATTTGCTCAAATATAGCTAATCAGCAGTTATTTAAAACTAGCTAGAGTTTCACACCTAGAAATTGCTGGGTTTTTTTCTTTTTTTCTTTAGCATTGACTTATCTAGAATTCCTAACCTAGAATATTATTGATGGAATATGTTGAAATAAACATAGCACTTCATCTGTGCCATTTACAGCTAGTGTTTGGGTGGCTGGAAAAATAAATAGCAATTTTATCTACTCTTAGCCTAGCTACTTCAGTGAAACCTAATTATGTATTCAAAGGTACAAATACATTGCTTTTATCGCATCCTCTTTATTGGCTCTCATGAGTAGTTGGCTAATTAGCTACCTAGCCACATTTTTTTTTGTTTCAAAGACATTGGAATACTCCTAAGAAAATGATAGCAACAGTAATAAGTCATGGCTATAGATCGGAGGTAGCGGGTGTTGGAGCAATTGGGAGTGCTTTACTATTTACACTAAAACCTTATTTAATCAATTGTTTAGAACAATCTCTTGAATTAAGATAGTCCAACCCTCAAATGCAGTAAAAGAGGATTATGCAAGTATCGTCAAAGTTTGGAGTATGTACCTTATTTCTGTAAATGTGATATTTAGTACACATGAAAAATTTTTCAGTCAAAGAGAACATTCTGCAGAATTCTAAAATAGGCAAGTAGACTATTAAAGTCTGTCTCAAGAACATCAGAGGCCAATAATAAAGGGGAAAAGTGCTGGGGGAAAAACTAGACATAAAACTTGTTAAAAAAGAGAAAAGTCTTGGAGCAATATTTTCCCATCTTATTGTTCTTTTTAGGCAAGCTGAAGTCAAAAACATTTTTTTATAGAATTGAAATAAATGGCCTATAATAAATACTCATTATTACTTTCAATGGATATTATGTTGCTAACTTCAATAATGATCATGTCACAAATTAATGATGTATATTTTAGAAATTAAAATAAATAAGTTTATTCTTAATTTGATGTTGCTACACAGCATATCAGACATTATATAGATGCTGAAAGTCTTCTTTCGCCATTCCTAAGCCTTGCCAACCATTTGTTTTCTTTGCATCTAAACTAGTAATAAAAAAAAGGTACAATAAAAAGAGCAATGATAAAATATAGTGTACAGTAACCAACTTTGGGAAGTTCTTGGATATGAATTACACCAGAGTTGACTTAGTCCAAATCAGCATCAGAAACAACCTCAAAATCCTAAGACTACATTCCAAGTGGTCACCATGTGCATCTAAACTTGCCCTACTGGCATCATGTCCATTGCATTCATAATCAACCAATTTTTCATCCTCTGTACTTTTTTTAGCATATTGAATAAAATTATCTTCACCAATTGCTATTTCATCCTCATCCCCTAACGATTCTTCCTCACGGTTGTAACAGTATGGCAACACCTCCATTTCTGTTTATAGTCTTCTAATGCTGTTAAAACTTCAGTGAACCTATTCCAACTATTTTGTGACACTTGTCGAGACTCCATGTAGCTAGTATTCACATCTTTCATCACCTAATTCGCAAACTCACCCACATCTGTGCCATGTTTCTTCAATATAGTTTGTGAAGAAACTTGTAGAAAGTGCTTGGAGGTGTCTGCTCTGAAGGCATCCAATGAGGAAGTGGAAGTCTAGATGTCATGTCACTTGAAAGAGAATCTGCATTGAATGTGAACCAGCCTCCATGACAGGCATTCTCAAAGTTAGTAGCTATGAGAAGTTCCTTCAAGTGATACTTTCTAGGCTTTGTCATTGTGCCGCCCTCATTTTTGGGAACACTCTTCCTTTGTCATCTCCTGGACTAGACCACTCTCCCTATGACTTTGGATTTCATTGGTATTAACTTAGAGTAGGAACTTGGTGGGGTATATCCAGAAGAAATATCTCCATAGGCTGCAGAGCGGAGAGTATCAGCAGTAAACAAGTAATCCCAACCAACATACTCTCCAGGTCTTCCCAGTTACTTTGCCTGGTGATGTTATTGAAGGCATATCACGAATTGCTGCATATTTGTAAATACTCAAATTTTCCCAAAACTCTTTCCTCACTTCCTTTCCATCATGTGTTGCTGAATGGTTTGAGAACAAAGTAAAAGTAGTTTCAGAAGGCATATCTCCAGTTACGGGTGGAAAATTCCAGCAAGCAGTTGTCCTACAATCAAGAAAGGAACCCTTCATGCTTCCTTGAGACTTTATGTCTATTGATCTTATTTAGAAAAGATGTTCATTAGCTGCATTGATAGTACTCTCTTCCCTTATCATTTGTGTATTCATCTCTCCCTTATCGCAGCCTACTTCCTGTTTAGGAGGAGAAATCCAGAAATTAGATATCAAGCTGGGTGTAAGAGCAGGCTGTGAAAGAGACAACAACAACAATAAGTAGAAAAAATATTTACAAAACAGCGACTAAAATATTGAAAGGAAGCAGGTGAAATCATTTGACAGGTTGACTAGAAGCAACACAGATGGATTCAAGCATCTTTTTGACTGGCTCACTTTATTGCACAGTATGGTAGTGTGTCTTTCAGAGTTTTATTTTTTTATTTTTTTTATTCTTTACTTGGTATAACTCTTTCAGTCTTAGTACAGTCTGGATATCTCCAAATAACATTAATTGAGTATGATTTATTCTTTTTACTGTGCCTCCATAAGGGTGTGTACTCAGCCTCTGAATAGCGTTGCTTGGTTCCTGAGTTATGACCTCAACAGATACCGCTATTAGCTGGAATTTCATCTCCATAATGCATCTGGGTAAATCGTTGCATGCTGTATTCATAAATGAGCAACAAAAGATGCAACAAAATTATTCAGTATTTTTTTTTTTTTTTGGCAACTTAGTATATTTTAAAACAAAAATACGGATACAGTATTCGGTACTTATACAGCTCAACTTATGGACAAGCCAACTTTTTAGAAAGGTCAGTTAGCTACAATTAAAATTATTTTGAGCAGCAAGGTGTAAAACAAATTTAATGAAACACCGTATTATTCCTTTTGCATGTAAGGGTGTGGCTGACAGTGATATAACAACACACCAGAAGATAGAATGGGTCTTCTGAGAGACAATACTACTGCACATTCCATGTAATACTAGTAAGTAGGTCATCATCAGTAAAGCAGATGTATTTTTGAAGGCATGAGGACTGACGGTCATCTACCATAACACAAGAGCTAATTTAGCTAGCTAATACTAACAGAATGACACTGTGTATTTTTTTGTGAGCAGGATTGAATATGTTTTGTATTGATTATGAATTGAAGTGGAATGTGAAAATTTTCTTAAATCCATATTGTAAAGGTATGAATAGCCAGACTACTATATTTTAAGCACACACTAATAAAATATAAAGCTGTCAACTCTTTATTCTCAACCTTGAGTTAATACAGTTTAATCTTTTTCATCTTGTACCCAATATTAATTGTCAAACTATAAAATAAGTGTAGTGACAATACATTAGGTGTGATCTAGGTGTGGCTTGGATGTGGTCATAAAATAACCCACCTTTTCAAGTCTGCGTATTGCCCCTGGTACTTCAATACTTTTTAATTATAACATATTGTTCATGATATGCACACATATATTTTATAATTACAATGAAAAATGATGATATACACAAGAAGAAGATAACACACAAAGTCAACTACTACAAGTAGAGCAAATCCAAGAGGATGGTGCACATGCACAGCGAAAAGAGTCTTTACACTTGCATGTAATTCCAACACATTTGTAGTGAAACCAGGAATTACATGACTCGCAACTGATCATGTAGTTGTCAAAACATGCAACTGCAGGAAAACCTTCTTAGACGAAGTTCTTTGAACTGAAGATTTACTACTAGGAAAAGCTGAAAACTTGCCTTTTGTACAACATTGAACAACGTCCTCTCTCATCTTTCTCTGATCAAAATTAATTCGGCATACTTTATCTCCATTAGCTAAATGAAATACGTTTGCTAAAGCGAAGACTCCACAGTCTTTGGCACCACTTTGCTTTTGTGCATTCACAGCATTCAATTGAAATAACATCATCTTTTGCAGTTCCACCATTCTCGCAATTTGAATCTGAACATCACAAGGCAACTCTTTACCAGGAGGCAAACTGTCGTAGATGCAGACACTACTTGCTTTACTGTACGAAGTACAAATCCAATGGCCATGACCAACAAATAGTATTTGGACAGCTGTTTGTAAGAGATAAGGAAAATGATTAATCGTAAGAATATACATTTCATTGTGGCTTACCCTCACCATAAATATATTTAAATTTTTCCGTCATTTGGCTTAAAAGAGTATCCTGCAGACCTTACAAATTCAGAAACTGTTTGCGTAAAAGGAGATTGCCAACAAACATTATGTCTGTCAGTAAGAAGTCCATTTTCTTCAAGAATTATTTTTTCGTTTAACCTTAACTGGAGAGACTCCAACCACCACACACTCTATGAGATGATTGTTAACAAAATTACAGTATTATAAAATAATAAAATCAATTTAGTTGTAGTTCACCTTATTCAGACGGACTTGTTTTCCTTTCATAAATGTTTCTGTGATGCATTTTTGAGATAGCTGAGTTCGTTTTCTCTTAAGGATCCTTATAGCAGATTCATTACTGACCTCCCCCACTGCTGCAACTATGTTAAAAGAATATAATTATTCAATTAACTAATTAAGTCTATCGAAATTTGTTTCTTCAGTCACAAACCTCTGCGTTGGTTACAATCTTTCCTCTTCTCATAAATTCACTCAATTAATTCATCAACCAGTGTTGCATGAAATCGAAAATAAGTGAATCCAAACTTTGTTATTAAGCATGGTATTTCATCTCGGTCAGACATGAACTCCTCTAATAAGTCTCCCCATTTCAAGTAGCTATAGCTCAATGTCATTATTACAAAATTTCCGCCTGAAATATTCAGTAAATTTGTGCTGATTTTTTTCATTATATGTCCAAAACTTACCTGCTTCTGGAAGCTTTGGAAGCTTACCGAACTGTCTGAAATCTTGCCAAACATACCACTACATCAACATCTTTGCACACAGGTCGTTGATTTGTTGATTGAATATACTTTTGTAACTGAAATGTAAAATACAACTGGATGTACTTTGTTAGCCTAGTACAATCTACTTACATAATCATAGTGATTATCCTCATCCTCAGTTCTCAGGCAATGATGTAGTGCCCCTGTCTTCAAGAGATGCAAATACTCATCATCAAATAGTTTGTTTGATGAATGACTTGTGGCACAACATTCACCTATGTCAAAAAGTGTACATTAAGTGTAAACAAAATGAGAAAAAATCTTCAGTTGCACACATAGATGTTCCACTTTCAGTTTCTTTGGTCACATCAGAGTTTTGTATTTCTTCGTTTGCAGAATTCTCAACACAATCCAAACAATTATCTTGAGTCATCTCCTCTGCAATAAGAAATGTGAGGTATCTAGTCCGACCAATGTAATCTGAAGTATAGACTACTACCTTTAACTTCATTAGGTGTTAACCACAACTTCAAACATTGGGTATTGTAGGACTTCTTCAATAAACTCCCTCATCATTCATTAAAAGACATCTTCCCTTTCCTTTGTCTTCTACTATGGTGTATGGACCACTAAACTGAACATCCAACTTTCCACCCTTTCTTCCTTCATTTTTTGGACATTGAGCAAGTACTCTATCTCAATTTTTTTTTGTTTTACTATTTCCCCCATTTCATTGCTCATCATACACAATACTCAAAAATTGATCACAACAATAGGTATTTTCAATTTGTGATACTAGTGGTCTCTACAATTGTAGCAGAGTACTAATTATATATGCAACCAGTTATTGAATAAGCTTTTTAATCTCCCCTTGTAAAATTTAGGGAGTTTGTGGTCTAAAATGCTGTTCTACTTTATTTTGTGAATGAATCAATAAATACATTTATGATAGCCATACAATATAAACATATAAATGGGACACTACCTTCAGATTGGTTCCAACATTGTGCTTTTGATCATATTGTATTTTTTTATTTTCTTGCGCTTTATTTTTTAATGTTATCCTTTACTTGATTATGGAACTGATTCTTCCTTTCAATAAACATTGCACTTTTTTCATCAATATTGTTAGAAACAACTTCTTTACTGGCACATAATGAAGCTTCAATTGGAAGTTTAGCCTCATGATTATGCATAATGAAAAACGGAGTAAACTTTGTTGTATTTTGCCGACTGGTTTGATAAGCAAATAAAACCTCATCAATGAGATCATCTGAATCATCCTGTTTGTCATTCACTAATTTTTGTAGTGATGCTTTTAAGGTCTGATTCAGTCGCTCATCAAGGTCATTTGATTGAGGATGATATGCACTAGATACCCTGTGCTTAAAACCGGTCAATGCCTCCAATCTGTCCATAATCTGGTTACAAAACTCCTTTCCCTATATCAATAAGCACAGTTTCAACAACTATGCTTTGATCTTTTTGCCAATTATTGCATTTATTTTAGTTAGCTAGAGTATACCTGATCTGAAATTATCTCCTCAGGGCAACTATGTCACATAATCATCTTGTAGAGGAAGGTAGCAACATGTTTGGCTTAGTTGGAACTGGCTGAGCTTCTGCCCACTTTGAAAAGTAATCAATCAGAGTTATACAGTATCTGTTGCCTTTAGAAGATATTGGGAGTTAAATAAGATCAATACCAACTTTCATCCACACATCTGACACTAGAATTGAATGTAATGCTGCAGCTAATTTGTCAAATCTTCATTTCAACCTCTGGCCTACTTCACAGTGCTTGACCTAATATTTATATATAGTGTTGTCAATAATAATTGGAATTGAAGCAACACCGATATAAAAAGCCCTCAATTCTCTATAATTTATAATATTGAAGCTACCCCAAATAACTAGATATAGTTGGCTATCAACTTTTTGTGTTATATGATGCAAAGAGCAGTAATTCTTTAAAGGGTAGGTCCAGTGTAAAAACAAAAAAAATTTTCCATTTATTAATCAGTGTCTCAAATACCTCAGAATTTTTTTTTAATTCTTAAGATTATTTTTTGTGGGAGTTATGGGCAGTTAAAAAACCATAATTTTGAAGCACTTCCTTTATGGGTGGGGCATATGAATGACATAATGGGGGACACCAAGTACACAAATAACTCTTTTGAAGAAGCGAACACACTACCATAAAACTTGTACTATTTGTATCATAGGTTGTAATACTTACATTAAATGTGCTACATGTACCATTAAATAGCTCTACTCTATTTAATAATAGTGGTACATAGCTCTACTCTGTAATAATAGTGGTACATTCCTATAACTAGCTCTACTCTATGTAATAATAGTGGTACATCTTCATAACTAGCTCTACTTTATGTAATAATAGTGGTACAGCCCTAGAATTAGATCTACTCTATGTAATAATAGTGGTACATCTCTATAACTAGCTTTACTCTATGTAATAATAGTGGTACATCTCTATAGCTAGCTCTACTCTATGTAATAATAGTGGTACATCTCTACAACTAGCTCTACTCTATGTAATAATAGTGGTACATTCTTATAACTAGCTCTACTCTATTTAATCATAGTGGTACATAGCTCTACTCTGTAATAATAGTGGACTGGTACATCCCTATAACTAGCTGTACTCTATGTAATAATAGTGGTACATTCCTATAACTAGCCCTACTCTATGTAAAAATAGTAGTACATCTTTATAACTAGCTCTACTCTATGTAATAATAATAGTACATCCCTATAACTAGCCCTACTCTATGAAATAATAGTGGTACATCCCTATAACTAGCCCTACTCTATGTAATAATAGTGGTACATTTCTATAACTAGCTCTACTCTATGTAATAATAGTGGTACATCCCTATAACTAGCCTTACTCTATGTAATAATAGTGGTACATCCCTATAACTAGCTCTACAGAGTAGAGCTATGTACCACTATTATTATATAGAGTAGAGCTATGTACCACTATTATTAAAAAGAGTAGAGCTAGTTATAGGGATTTACCACTATTATTACATAGAGTAGAGCTAGTTATAGTAATAATAGTGGTACATCTCTATAACTAGCTCTACTCTATAATAATAGTAATACGTTTCTATAACTAGCCCTACTCTGTAATAATAGTAATACATTTCTATAACTAGCTCTACTCTATGTAATAATAGAGGTACATCTCTATAACTAGCTCTACTCTATGTAATAATAGTGGTACATTTCTATAACTAGCTCTACTCTATGTAATAATAGTGGTACATCCTTATAACTATCTCTACTCTATGTAATAATAATGGTACATTCCTATAACTAGCCCTACTCTATGTAATAATAGTGTACATCCCTATAACTAGCCCTACTCTATGTAATAATAGTGGTACATTTCTATATCTAGCTCTACTCTATGTAATAATAGTAATACATTTCTATAACTAGCTCTACTCTATGTAATAATAATGGTACATTCCTATAACTAGCTCTACTCTATGTATGGTGCATCCCTATAACTAGCTCTACTCTATGTAATAATAGTGGTACATCTCTATAACTAGCTCTACTCTATGTAATAATAGTGGTACATCCTTATAACTAGCTCTACTCTTTAATCATAGTGGTACATAGCTCTACTCTGTAATAATAGTGGTACATCCCTATAACTAGCTCTACTCTATGTAATAATAGCGGTACATTCCTATAACTAGCCCTACTCTATGTAATAATAGTAGTACATCTTTATAACTAGCTCTACTCTATGTAATAATAATGGTACATCCCTATAACTAGCCCTACTCTATGTAATAATAGTGGTACATCCCTATAACTAGCCCTATTCTATGTAATAATAGTGGTACATCCCTATAACTAGCTCTACTCTATGTAATAATAGTGGTACATTTTCTATAACTAGCTCTACTCTATGTAATAATAGTGGTACATCTCTATAACTAGCCCTACTCTATGTAATAATAGTGGTACATCCCTATAACTAGCCCTACTCTATGTAATAATAGTGGTACATCCCTATAACTAGCTCTACTCTTTGTAATAATAGTGGTACATTTCTATAACTAGCTCTACTCTATGTAATAATAGCGGTACATCTCTATTACTAGCCCTACTCTATGTAAATAGTGGTACATCCCTATAACTAGCTCTACACTAGTGGTACAGCCCTAGAATTAGCTCTACTCTATGTAATAATAGTGGTACATCTCTACTCTATGTAATAATAGTGGTACATCCCTATAACGAGATCTACTCTATGTAATAATAGTGGTACATCCCTATACTAGCTCTACTCTTTGTAATAATAGTGGTACATCTCTATAACTAGCTCTACTCTATGTAATAATAGTGGTACATTTCTATAACTAGCTTTACTCTGTGTAATAATAGTGGTACATCCTTATAACTAGCTCTACTCTAGTGGTACATAGCTCTACTCTGTAATAATAGTGGTACATCCCCATAACTAGCTCTACTCTATGTAATAATAGTGGTACATTCCTATAACAAGCCCTACTCTATGTAATAATAGTGGTACATCTTTATAACTAACGCTACTCTATGTAATAATAGTGGTACATCTTTATAACTAGCCCTACTCTATGTAATAATAGTGGTACATTTCTATAACTAGCTCTACTCTATGTAATAATAGTGGTACATCCCTATAACTAGCTCTACTCTATGTAATAATAGTGGTACATCCCTATAACTAGCCCTACTCTCTGTAATAATAGTGGTACATCCCTCTAGTGGTACATAATAGTGGTACATCCCTATTTAACTAGCTCTACTCTATGTAATAATAGTGGTACAGTACTAGAATTAGCTCTACTCTATGTAATAATAGTGGTACATCTTTATAACTAGCTCTACTCTATGTAATACCTGTGTTTCATATTTCTAATATTGTGCGTGGTACATGCGATAAATTATGTAGTGCCTGCGTTGGCTATACTTCTAGGGCTAGACTATGGCTAAAGTATAACATGTGTACTTAATATACCACATGTTAAATCATATGTGTCTCACGCTAATTTACATGTACCACATGAGGTACATGTTTCATTATGCGACTAACCTGTCGTACCACACGTGGTACTGCATATACAACAGCTATTAAGTAGTGTATTAGTATACCCAACCGTATAGGCCCTATCTCTGGAACAGTCTGAAACTTGTAAATTCCTCTTTCTGGCCCCAAACAACCCCAACAAAGTCTTTATTTGCATCTGTAACACCTCCCCCTTTGATATAAGACTCATACCACAATAACAGGTTTACGGAGAGCTAAGTGCTACGTTTACTGCACTACACACAAAAATACTGACTCCGTAGCATTGGTAGGTTACGGGCCGGGCCTCCATGACGAGTATGACGCAATAATGATGACGTAGTACAAGGTGTGTGCGGGTCATGTGCACGTGATTCCGTAGCTAGACAACTTGTCTCGTTGAAAAATTGGTTAGTAAGTTGCTGTCGTCTCTACTAGCCGTGGTTGCCATCGTCTCTCTAGCCATAGTTGCTGTCGTGCCGTCGTCTCTAGCCGTAGTTGCTGTCGTGCCGTCGTCTCTAGCCGTGGTTGCCGTCTTCTATAGCCGTAGTTGCTGTCGTCTCTAGCCGTAGTTGCTGTCGTCTCTAGCCGTGGTTGCCGTCGTCTCTCCAAGTGTTGCTAGTTGCTGAGTTTCATCCGTTTTGGTAAGAAACTGGGATGATATGGATTCATGCTAGCAGAATAATAACCACAAGGCTCAAAAGCAGCTGGCACAGAGAGGACAAGGCTTTTGGTGGGATTTTTTTAAGGGGGTAACTGTCATGCAAAATTCGGTCCCCCCCAAAAGTGGTCCGGCAGGACAATCTGTGTGTACACCGACGGTCCGGCGGACCGTGTGTGTATAGGCGTGAGTGGTCCTAGTGGGACCGTGTGCGTTAGCACAGACGGTCCCACGTCATCATAGATAGTCCCCCCTATCTTGACTGCATTCAAGTTACAATTTAGTAAGAGCGACGACTTGACTAGGACTATTGGGAGTTGGTTTTGCCTTAGAAATGAATAATAGCTATTAAAAAATGAGTACGGAGCAAAACAAATTAAATGAATGAACAGTGAACAAATTAATAAACAGGAGCAAAGTAAATTAATGAAACCAAACATATGAATAAATAAATAATAACTAAATTGGCCTTAATTCAGCCAGATTAGCTTCTCAGGCAGAGTATTCAGTAGCCTAACCTTAGCTTTGACTAGGATATATGTGAAAGAAATGAATGACTGGAGACAGTATTATATTTAAGCAAGGGAAAATTTAAATGTTGCCTCATGTCACACAATCTAAAGATGCCCGCTCTCAGAACTTTATATATATATATATTATAATATTAAAGATTGCACAAGATGAATTATTTGCAATATCACAAGCCTGATTAAAATACTTTTAAAGAAATGTTTGATAAAACAAAGTGTTGTTAGCAATATTCTGAACATTGGACTTCAAGAGTCACTGTGTAGCTCTTTCTTTCATATTTGCAGTTTCTCTATGGTAGAGTGAATGTTTCTGATAGACTGTAAAACTCTGTCTACAAGATAACATATTTTTCAAGCTGTTTTAGTTAATTAAAACTAAAACTATTTATACAATCTGTTGTTGTTACAAATTTCCAAAGTATAAATTAAAACTAAAACTAAAATATATTTTAGTTAGCTCTTTCTTTCAGAAACTTAACTAAAGCTATGACTGGTTTGACTCTATATTGTAAATATTTTAATAAATAAACAGTTTCTCTCATTTGTGAAAAATAACACAATTTTTTTACAAGTCAAAATGATAAAGTTAGTTTTTATGAGGTGAATCTCGAGTATTGAAAACCTGAAAAAGCGTTATTTTAAGGTTAATATTAATGTGTTTGTTTTCTGGCATTTTCTAAATTTGTATATTACATTTATATACTTGTAGGACTGCAGTGGTGGTTTAGAATGCACAGTAAGTGTTACTTTTGAATTAGTTCTGTTTACTATTCTTTGGTTCGGAGACTTTTACCAGTATAATCTATTGCCTATTACTAATGAGTGGTCTTGCATGTTGCAAAGGTCTAACTGTATCGAGAGAAAAAAAAGGAAGTTAATGTCTCATGGGATCCATTATTGTCATTGTTTTTTTTTTGCTTTTTTTTAATGTTCAAAAAGTATATATTTATTTATATACGGATGCAATATAATCTTTATTTATTTATGTGTGTGGGAGATACAAATAATGAGTAGCCTTGCATGTTGCAAAGGTCCAACTGTATTGACACAAGAAAAGAAAGTTAGTGTCTCATGGGGGGTGCAGTACCACTTGAAACCGCAGCGCTAAACCGCAGACGGAGGAGTTATGCTATGTATTTATTTCTCGTTGTCTGTTCAACGTATGCTTACTTTGTTGTTGCAGTTGAAACAGACACCAACAGAGAGCTCTTATAAACCAAGTTTCAAGAAAAAAGACCGACCAGATATCATGCAGTTGAATTCAGCTGCATCAATGATAAACAAAACTCTCCTTTTTCCTCTCTTTGTATCCCTTTTTTTTTGTTATGATTTTTTCCCCCTTCTGTTATGGTGCTCATAACTTTTTAATACTTACGTAACATTGTGCCTTATTCTTTTCTTCTTTTTTTTTTGTTCTTATTTTTTTGTTTTGTTTTGTTTTTACACAAACTCTACGTTTAAATGAATGACTTCGGATTTTTCAGGAGTGTGATATACAGTTTTTATCATTTTTAATTTAGTTTTTGTGGTTTTTTTCTTTTTTTCTTTTGTATGTTTCTTTATTATTATTTTTGGTGCATCCGGTTCCAGTACTTTACTAACTGCTAACTTTATGCCAAGAGATTATTTTTAGTAGAAATACTTAGAGCGACTGCATCAGAAGCCATAACAACTGTTAAATAGTATCTTTCTAAATATACGCCACCTAATGGCTCATTATGCATAATTCTCATTAGTACCAGCTTATCTCATTGTTCGGTTTTGCTTCCAGCATTAACACTGACAAATGAACTGAATGAGAGAACTGAAATATTGAACTGCTAAAATTAACTTATAGGAAAAAATTAACTTATAAAAATCAATGGGTAAACAAAAAGCTGACACCCAAATGAACGAGTAAGTAAGTAGATAAATAAATAAAGAAAAAAAGAAAGAAAGAAATAATGACATCAATAATAATAATAAAATTGTCAAAATTAATAATAGGATTAGGTGGTGATTGCTCCCAGGACAGGGCCACAGTTTACTCACTGCACAGCCATTGAGAGATGCTGGAAAATATAGTCTCTAGCCCGTGGGTCTCACTCACTACGAAAGAAAAGAAAGAAAAAAACCCAGTGTAATCTATTACAATATTTATTGTGTTAATGATTTACCAGTTTTTTTGTTGTTTTTTTTGTTTTTTTAATAACTGTGTTTGAATGGTAGTTTTATGTTTGTGTTTGCAGCTAGATTTTTATTTTCATATTTATTGTTGTAAAAAAATTTATCCCCAGAAACTTGAGAGACCAGCACATTATGTGGAAGTATACAGAAGTAAACAGGACTTGGATAAAGAGTGTAGATGTGATGGGAGCCAGAGGTCCGATGGCGACGGAGAACACATCAAGCATTGTCTTAACCCAAACTTCAATAGATCATCAGAACTTATTTATTGTATTTTTATGCCAATTAAACAACTTCAAATTACATTCATTGTTTCGGGGTTGGTTCAGTTGCGACTTGTGAAGTCCAGGTTGTTAGCTACCACAGACCCAACAGAACTCTCTACACTTTTCTTTTTCAAAAATAATACTTTGAATGCACACCACAGTTATATAGCTACAGGAATGAGGGTGATAGTAGAATACAACAATGTTCAAGATAAGTGGGGACTGTCAAACATACACTCAACACACACAACACAGCAGAGGGAGAGCTCAACTCTTGTGAGGGTGAAGCTGAACATTCATGACATATACACAAGAATTATACATTTGGAGTGTAAAAGTCACTTGGATATACACTGTTGTACATTAGATAGAGTTCCTGAGTATACCATTGTCTATATCTTTAGTTATTCCTACTTAGATAGAGTTCCTGAGTATACCATTGTCTATATCTTTAGTTATTCCTACTATGTATGTATGGTTTCATTCATGATCCAGACGACTCCATTGAGCTCTCCAGAATGAGAGGGAGCTTAGGCCTATTATTCCTATAGTTTCTATTGCCACAGGCTAGAAAACTTTAGGAGCTATGAGCATGTTTCTCACAATCAATTCTCTGCAATGTGCAGTCAATAAACTCCCAGTAGTAGCTTGACTCCAGTTGTATCTTGAAAGTGACATAGGAATCTCAACAAAGGGTTGGAATAACCAAACTGCTGAGTGCTTGTGTTCATACAGTTGTTTACCTCAGAAGGCAAGGTGGTATTTTATTAGCTAGTACATAGTTATGAATGTATTAGTCAAATTAAAAAATTATCATCATCATCATAATAGTATACAATGATAATAATAATAACAACACAATGTGAATAAAATAATTAATAAAACTTTCAGTTGATAAAACATGATGTATTACTGATGAGGTAAGTCCTGTAGTCCAGCAGATAGTGGAAAAACCGTGCACTTTGTGATAAAAGCATCAAACTTGGCACACATCTACATCATCCTAGTATATGAGAATTTAGATATAGTGCCATCTCCAATTTCTCGTTTGGGGGGCGTGGCAGCTGTTTTCATATTTAATACCCCATATCTCGGAAGCCATGGGGTCTAGAAACTTCTTTAAGTGTTTAGATACAGGTAATGGGTGACAGAGTTCATAAAAACACGCATCAAATCATTATTTGAAAAAAGTGATAATTAGTTATGTGAAACCGACTGATAATTAGTTCAAAGTGGCAATAATAATGTTAAATTGTGCATGATCCAGCACACTTGCACAAAGCAGTGCAGGCTAGTGCAGCTTTTTTACATTTGCAGCTTGTGTGGCAGCCTTTGGTGCAACCACAGCGCAGGAGTTCCCTACACACTTTGCTAGCTTCAGGAAGGTTGCTCCACATCACATCCCATGTTCCTCCAGCAGCCACTTTCCAGCCCCATTCCTCCGGTTGTGGAAGCTGTACCATTGGAATGAGAGACTGGCTCCAGCAGTATCCAGCCTGATGCACAGCTCTCCTTGTGTGCTGGAGAAGACTACCCTGTGTCGGTGGAATATGATTGACATCCCGGCCTTTCCGAGCAAACAAGTCAACTCTTGCCTCATTAACATGGGATTTGGAACTTGTTTTGTCATACAGAAGAACTATGAATCTCTCCAATGTTGTAAGGGCTGCATCTACATCAGACTGTTCCGGTAGTTCCATTAAGGCAGCGAAGGTGTCAGTTACGTCCGGGAACACATTCCATATCTCCCATGCAGTCTTCTTCCCCCTGCCAGAAAAACTGGAAACAGTATCACAGCCTGTAAAGGCATGAAACATGGGAAGTGCTTGACTTTTCATGTTACCAATTGCAGCGTATATCCTGTGTGCAGGAATCAGTCGATAGTTCTTGCCTGTACCAAAGGCCACCCACAGTGCAGTCAATGATGGCACCAACTGAGCAAACACAAACACAGCCAAGACAACAACGTCACTGTCCACTGTGCGTATAATAACAGTGTTGTACTGTTTGGCTGCATCTGCAACATGGACCATCATTCGGGTATCTGCTTCCTCGTGTGAGCAGGGGGCAAGACCCTCTTTATCTCTCTCCTGTCTGTAGATAACATCATCTAGCAGTGTGCTTATAATTTGCTTATCTGTTGGCATGGTGATAACTTCTCTGCTTAGAAAGGCAAAAAGCTCCTTTTTGTTTTCCGAAAGCCTCAAAAATTCCCCCCAGTTTTTTGGAATAGCATTGTTTGGTGCTACCCTACGACGAACTCCTTTTCCTCTTTTGTCCCGTGCTTGCTGTTTCAGTGTGCCTGGCCTATACTCATCCCACACTATGTCCACCCTTTGGGCCTTGTCCAGCTGCAACTTCACATATGGAAGAAAAACATTCAGGGCATAGTCTCTGAATGTTTTGGATGATCCAGGCCTCAACATATTGACAATAGCCGCTCCATCAAGCACAAAAACATCAGCAACACCCAGTGTTGTGTCCTCATCAACTGTTGTCACAAGTGTATCTTCAAGGCAGTGGACAATATCAGATTTGGTACCCAGTCTGAGTTTTCCCCCATCTGACAATGATGGTGGGCATGGCTGATTCTCGTAAGAAAAAAATTCATCAAGATTGCCATCACGAACTTGGCATGCAACATAAAGTCGTGAAAACAGATTTCTGTCACTCTTCATCTCTGCCATAACTTCCTGTGCTTTTGTTTTTTGACGTCTTTTTGGTGTACGGAATAGACATAGCATATTCTTCTTTATGCTGTCATGTAATGGTTTCGTTCTTTCAACAAGACGTTCCTTCACGAATGTCTTATACTGTTCTAGACCAAGCTCCTGCACCTTATTCACTGCATCAACAACTGTTTCATCGACAATATCTCTTGTGTCTAGAACAAGCAGATCACCACTGGATTCTAAGAATGGATTCCCATACTCATCAAATGTAGCTTTCAGTGACATTACATCTTGAAGGAAGGCTTTCTGTACTCCTGGTCGTTGCTCATGATGACGTGTGTCGGTTGTCACCTGAGAATGATTAACAGATGTTTCGAAATCATTGATAAGGCCAGCCATCTCTGGTCCACTGACCATCCACCTCTGAATAGCAGCAGGAGATTCGGTGAGGCCAATTGCACCACCATCGTTTTTCACAACAGCATTGTTTTGTTCGTGTGCTTGATCGATAGCAATGTTGGAAAAAGAATGGTCTGTCTTCCTGACTGTAAAGTTTCCCATCACAAACTCTGTGTAGATATTTGGATGCAAATGTGCCAGGGTCACCATATCGCGGAGGTGGACTGATATCCATCGTGAATAATTGAAGTGGTCCAGGGAAAAAAACCAAGGCACAAGCTTTGTAAGTGATTGGACATACAGTTGGAAGTTAGCAGTCCGGATAGACCGCACAAACACTAGTACAGTGAGTTGCAACTGCAAGACAGTAAACCAAAATTTGAACATTGGTTGACTGTTCTGTTGCTCACACCAATCATCCAGGCTCTTGACCTCTACATCTGGTTCTAGAGAAGTCACATACTCCTGGTATGCCTCATCCAGGGCTTGGTATAAGACACAAGCTGTAACTTGGTGAGTACGCCGTGTTCGGGTGATGTGAGCTGCACGCAGGAATGAGTCTGCAGTACCAGCAGTTGCTACTCCTGACTGCACTAATGCTGATGTCCATCCACTACATTGGAGAAGATCTCCTAGTGTCTTCAAAGCAGCTAACTCGATGTGGAGTCCTCCAAACAAAATAACAAACTTCTCCTCTCCATAAACTAGTGGCCATTTCCACTGGATGTTTTTTGCAATGGCAAACAGTGGCTGGTCAACAGTAACTACTGGTACCTGTCCTGGGTTAATGAGATCTGTGGCTTTCTTGATGACATCTAGTGAGTGTCTAATCATGGCAACTGTTGCAGCGTCTTCTTCAAACAAAGGCAGCAGACAAGATGTGTCAGTTGGTATGTCCGTGGAACTTCCAGGATCATAACAATTTGCATGGAAAGCTGACCAAGACACATTAGATGTGTTGGTTCCTACACGCACAGCCAAACTCACATGTTGCAGCCACCTGCCAAACAAAAGATGATGGTAAGCAGTTATATAACTTAAACCTGCATGCAATTGAGCCCTATATTATACATGAGCAGACATTACCTGTATTCCAGCTGCACAGCAGGGGCCATGAGTGGGCATTCAGTGGTCACTGGCTGGTCTATGCTGGGGATTTGGCAGGACAGCTTGCCCTGTGTCACTGGGGCCACTTGCGTATAGGATGTGGGAAGGCTAGGAAGTCTTTTCCGAGAGGGATTAGCCTGTTGAGAAGTGCTGTTTGAGGGTTCTTGGAGTGTCATGACTGACTCATCGGCAGCAGTTTGGTCAGTGGTGTTGAAGTGTTGGAACATGGAGATACCTGTGCCATTGAATGAGTTTTTTTGCTGTTGTTGCACTTGTTTGGTGATTGATGTTGTCCACTGCAGATGTAGTGAACACACCCTTTTTTAGCTGTGGTGGGCACACAGTGTTCAACCGGTTGTAATAGTTACATATCTTAGTGCCCACATCCGTTGAGATTTCAAGAACTCTGTCGTAGGACACTGATAACCCAAGATCATAAAGCATCTCCACTAAATCTCGTTTGCGTGTCTTGGTGTGTAGGAGTACCCCCAGATATACTGGCAATGGTGGTTCACGAGACTTGTTGTGACGTGTTCTTTGCACATGTTTCTCACTGCGACCCAAACAGTTGAAAAGTATAAGTTGACAGATGCTCAATGGGGCTTGGCTCTTTGATACAAGGGATTGTTCTGTGATGTTGGCACCATGGCATATCATTGCCACTAAACTTTGCAAGGATGGAGGAACAGCTTCAATTTGACAGTCTTCAGGAAATGTACCATTGAACTGTGTTGTTGTTTTTTTAATTTCCTTGCGTACAATTCGTGCTGCTCGAGCTAGTATGCATGCATCATCATCTGCATCATTCTCACATGCTTGCCGCAAAGCAGTACCAACATCCTCATTGGACATCAAGAGAATATCACGTCCTTCTTTGAAGGCCTGCAATTCAGGAAAATTTGCTAGAAGTCTGTCCTTTAGCCTTGTTGAGTGTACGCATGGAGAAGGTACATTCAGTTGCACTAGTCTGTCTTTGTACAACCGAACAAGATCAGAGAGTTTAAAAACTGGAGTTTGTTGCTCTCTGTCAGCAAGTGTGTCCTCAATAAATGCAACAAGTTCTGCAAAGGCTCGTGCATAAAACATTTCCGTTGTCGCACCTTCACGATTCTCATTTTGCTCTGATGTTTTTGACCTAGCTGCATTATACAAGGCAACCAAACACTTTGCATGGTATTTTGCTTCACTAGCAATAAGATCCCCAGCAGACACCTTTGCTAAGAGACGCTCATCAAGGATTTTCGTTGCACATCTCTTGACTCTGTCACTCACCATTTTAGTCATAGCTTCATGCAGTGGATCAGATGGGCTAGCTGGTTTTTCACAGAACAGACATAGGAGACTATCCTTGTTTCTATTCTGTTGTCGGGGGTGCTGATGCCGACATGTTTTCTTCCCCGCACCGATTGCACTTGACTCTGTATCGGTGCTTTTCCTCTTCATGGCTCGCTGAAGTCTGGTTTTGCTATACTGAAGCCTGCAGGTATTGTGAAACTTTACCGTATGCCTTTGCAATGTTGCTTCTATACCATCACCATCATCTATCCGTGAGATATTAAAAGGTTTGGTTAAGCATCCAGCATTGGAAAAAGAAGTCACGTCCTCTGCTAAACTGATGTAACCAGCTCCAACATCAGGACGCTTTGATTCCGCTGGGCAATTCAGTTTTTCACTTTTATCTTCCTGGCAGATAACACATTTTGTCCAGTCAGTATCCAGGAGTGCTGGTGCTGGTTGGGTGATTTGCTGAGGGTCAACAAGCTTCACTTTTGAGGACATCTTGGCCTGAACTCTCTAAATGATGTACATCCTATGGCCAACTATAATTTACACTAAAAGCTTAGTACATGCATTTCACCATATTTGGCTAAAGCACCAAAAACCTCTTTCTAGGCCTTGTAGTTTCCCTAATAAGAAGTATTATGGCAGCCATTAACAAGCATGGGTGCCACGCCCCCAAAACGCGGAATCAGAGATGGCACTATAACATGTATTAGGATGATGTAGGTGTGTGCCAAATTTGATGCTTTTATCACAAAGTGCACGATTTCTGCATTATTTTACAATTATCTGCTGGACTACTGCATGTAAACTAGTATTCACTGGGGTCCCAGTCCCTGTGCATAAAAAATGTGAATAGTGATGATATCATAATGGTGAGGCTAAGTGTGTTAGTAGCTGATTGGACTGGAAAAATCTTAACTTAGTGTTGAACACATTACACACATTGGTTTTAAAAATAGCTATTGATTGCCACACACAAAATGTTCAGATGGACTACGTGCATGAGCTTTTACAGCTGAATTGGTGTACAATGCTAATCACTTCCTCTTAGTTTTAGATTCTATGCTAATCTGGGAGGTTATATTTTGAGTTGTGTATAATAATAGTGGATCTGTAATGCCACAAGGAAGTGATGAAAAGGGAGTGTCAGTATGTGGAATCTATTCATTGCAGCTCATGAGAATGCCTATGGTGGAACTCTGTACTTAAAATGCCTATATTGGTTCCGAACATTTATCATTCAAAGCAATGTTTGTCTTTTTTGTGGTCAGTTTAGATGTTTTGTTTTTGCTTGATGCATGGAAAGCATTTTATTTATGTTTGTCATTACACTAAATATATCGCACTAGTGTAATGCACACAATGTAGCTACTCTAATGGTCCATAGCTACAGCTCCACATGGCGCATGTACATTGGTATATTCTAGATAAAGTTCCAGAAGTATAGCTACCATCTGCATATCATTAGTTGGTGCACAGCTACATATTATGTCTCACACATCCACATGTGGTGCCACACAGCCAGCTCCTGTTGGAAGTTGTATTGGTGTCCAGGCAGGTTGTATCCAAGACATGTAAACAACCAGACCACCAAGGCACAGGAGTCATTCCATGACTGAAGGCTAGGTAGCTAGCTACAACCATAGGCTAAGTGATGATGCGTAATAGCACATGTTTTGTATCTCAGAGTAAAAATTGAGTAGAAACATTGAAATTGTTCATTCATAATTGTCACAAAAACTTGAATAAAATATAAATCAGTTCTGACAAGTTTAGTAAATGACAATGCTTGATGTGCTGTCTTTCACCCAATCTCTGGATTCTGTTGGACGTACACTCTTCATCAAAGTCCTTTACTTCTCTTATTCTGCTACATAATGTGCCGGCCTCTCAAATTTCTGTTAGATGAAAGAAAAAATAATAAATAAAACTATCATTCTAATTCTGTGAAAACAAGAGTTTGATAGCAAACAAAGAAACTTAAGTATCACAATTGTGGGGATGAATGCTGAAGGGGTTAAGCTATCCACACCCAAGTTAGTCGTACTGCCACCAGGATCCTTAGTTACCTACACTGTACTGCACACTGCTCACAAGCTATAACTAGACCCTCAGACAGAGTAAGTCACACTGCAGGTTTGCTTAATGTACATCAGGTTTAATTGGATCTGAATGAAACCATGGGTGGCTCATTTTTATACATTCGCCTCCCACGGGTGAAACACAATTAGAAAATATGCAATGAGTGTGTGTGACACACCCGGTCATACTCAGATAAAAAGTGCACAAAAGTGGAACACTGACATAGATACACACATACAAACGAACATCAGGAGAATATGTCTGTTTATTGTTATTTTAGGTGTGGTTGCTAGGAGATGGTCCCACAACAATCATTACACCAACAACTTTAATTCTGATAAATCCTATCAGCCAAATCACATAAAAGATAGTATAAAATGAAGGAAAAATAAAAAATAAGGAAATCAACAAAGAAATATTGCAGCCATTATGCATTGTGCTAACCCATGTCTTGACAGTTAGCTATTAGCTTTAAAATAAATGATGTCATTGGCGAGCGAGCGAGACACTCTCAGGGGTAACGCAATCGAGATTTCGCTATATTTATTTATTTATCTGTTTATGGGGTACGTGAGACCTCTGTTTTCGCCCGCGCTTCTAATTACGTAAGTTAGGTAAAGCGTTCACAGTTCCAGTATTTTTCAATTAACGAGCTCTGAGAATCCTTAGTGGCGGTGGTAAGTCAATGCGCTCTTTGTCATGGTGGTTATAAGCCGTGCGCAACAGTTTACTTGAAAATACATTGTCCACTAGACTACTGCGAAGGTAAGTCTGTGTAGGTGCATGTCCAGTTGTGTCAAAGCATTGTGTGTTACAACCACTACTTAGCTAAAGAATATCACAAAGAAAACTTTTAAATAACGTGTATTGTTTTTTTTTTTTTTTCCCCCTTCAATCCAAGCAGTTGCAGAGTTGTTACTATGGCACTGAAATTCCTTTACCAAGTATGCGAAATTTAAAAACTGGACCTTATTTTCAGTAGCTTCAGTGTTAGAAGTCAAAATCATTCATATAAAAATAGTATAATCTTTAGGCTCGCTCGCCATTTGTGCTCAAGCACATCACTAGTTTAAACTCGACTTTATTTTAGTAGCTGAGTGTTAGTCGTTAAAATCAATCATTGAACAATAGTGTAGTTTAAGGCTTGCTCGCCATTTGTGCTCAAGCACACCACTAGTTATTACTATTATTATTATTGGTGAGCGAGCATAGCGAGTGAGACATTCACAGGGGTAACACAATTGAAAATATGGGATGTTTGTTTATTGGCGAGCGAGCGAAGCGAGCGAGACACTATCAGGGGTAACTCAATCGAGATGTCGCTATATTTATTTATTTATCTGTTTATGGGGTACGTGAGACCTCTGTTTTCGCCCGCGCTTCTAATTACGTAAGTTAGGTAAAGCGTTCACAGTTCCAGTATTTTTCAGTTAACGAGCGCGGAGAATCCTTTGTTTCAACCGAAACGTTTACAGCTACTCTCTTCTTGAAACAATTGTGAAGTCTTTGTCAAGCTGCGCTTCTTTGCCACTGCTTTCGAAGTTTATTCAGGTAATTCTGTTAGTTTAGTCTGGGATCAGAGACTTTAGATTCTCTGATGCTAACTGAGAATGGAAAGGGTTACACTGTGCACTACAGTTAGATGTAATTTCTGTCTTATTTTTCTGTAAAAAGAGTCTGCTCGCTCGCCATGCATTTGCGCTATTCGAGCGCACCACTAGTATATAATTATATATGTTTGGGCGTACGTATGTCATTTTTGTACTTTGACCCTGGCATTTTTGTGTTAGTTTGGTGGTCGACCCCGCCCCAAACTGCACTAAATGGAATTCTCTGGTTATCGATCATTACCCATATCATCCTAGAAATTCAATGTTCTGCGGGTGCAGTTAAAAAACTTAAATGCGCTATTTGTTATAGTTATAAGCTCTACGTAACAGTATGAAAATTATTTTGCCTTAGACTAACCACAAAGGTAGCTAAGTCTTGTGTAGGTATGTCCAGTGGTATGAAAGTGTTGTGCATTAGAGCTACTACCTAACTAAAGAACTTAACAAAGAAAACATTAGAATAACATGATTTGTTTCATTTTTTTTTATTCAAACAGTTGTGTTGAGTGGTTGCTATGGCATTGAAACCCCCTTCACTGCATACATGTCTCGACTATTTTTTTAGTAGCTTGAGTGTTAGAAGTTAAAATCAATCATTTAACAATAGTGTAGTTTTAGGCTTGCTTGCCATTTGTGCTCAGGCACATCATTAGTTATTATTATTATTGGCAAGTGAGCAAAGCAAGTGAAACATTTTAATGGAATGGAGATTTTACGATATATATTTACATGTTTGCTTATTTATTATAGTATGTGCAACTCCAATTTTCACCTGTACCTCTACTTGCGTAAGTTAGGTAAAGCTCTGCATGGGGGATATCTAGGATATACATGTACTAGTAGTTATTTCTGCACTTGAATTTTACTTCAAAGAGTGTATAGTGACTACGAGACCCACTGTATGGCTGCACTACTATTCTAGCGCTATACATGCGAGTACATATGGACCATTTCAACTTATACAGCTTAACAAAGCATAGTGGACTATAGGCAAGAGCAGCTGAAAAAATATTAATTGTGGTACATTTAAATGGCAAGTGCACTTTGACTTCAGTGTGCCACTAAATTACAGAGGTGAGAACTAATAAATTATGCCAAGAGGTGTATCTCAAAGTTTAGCCTTGGTTAAGGGTGCTGGCACACTCTTTGAGCGCGAAAAAAACCCGCCAAATAGGCCACGGTTGCTAGGGCGTGTTAAACTTACTTCTGCTTTTACCCGAATTATTTTATTTATGCAGGCCAGCAAGTACTGCTAGGAGAAAGCACCTACCAAGAATGAAGACTGGAAGTCGATCGCATCTCAAGAAATACCCCCATCACCATTTTGGACTTCCTGGCAGTACTGCACGGCTACCGCCGTAGTTTAGAAGCCGATTTTTTGTATATCTTCTTACGCTTGCGTGCATGCCACAACGTTGAGTTTTTGTTGAATTTTATTTTACTTTTCTATTTACTCACCTTACCACGTGAACTATTGTCGATTATTTCCGTGAAATTCCGTATATTAAAAATATCTCAACGTTATAGGGTCAACCCCTTGTGGCCCTAAACTCTGGCAAAATTTGAACCATAGCAGTTAGTCCATTCCTGAGCAGTACGCAAGAGAAGATTCTGGATCCATTACTTTAGAGCGCGAGAATTTTTTATTGTAAGTTGACTCCGCCCCACCCTATCAGTACCCGCGTAGTGGTGAGTGAGGCACAGCTGCATTTCATGGGCGCTAATTTGTTACAGAGCGTAACAAATTAGTGGTAGATAACGCGCTACTATTCAGCTGGAGTGCGCTACTAAAGGCGCCCAGGCGTTGCTATGTGCGAGCACCCTTAAATAAGCTGATTTTTTTTTTAATCAACCATGAACCAGTGAAAAAATTTATGAAGAGCAACAGACATTTACCATAAAAGTAAGCATTAACCCTTTCGTTCCTGAATTGTTTGGACGCGCGGGGAAAAATCTAATTTTCTACCGCGGAATAGAGCATTGCCGTTTTATTTTTTTAACTCGATGCTGGCTGGGAAAACCCCATAGCAACCATATATCACTAAATAGACCAAGAGTTTGGGATTCCCCTCATTTTTGATTGAGAAAATTGAATAATATTTAAGCCATCTACTAATATTTCAAAAAAAAAAATTTTTTCCCCCCAAAAAATCCACTTTTCCCATCAATAAAAAAATAAAATAAAATAGAAATAATATTGTTTGATGCATTTTATACCAATATTATATTAGTTCAACAATAAAATATGTTGTTTGTTGTGTGTGGTGCTGATTGTGATCATGTAGGAGACATCTATGAGTGTCCACAAGGAACGTATGCCATCGGACGTCGAGCTCCACTACAAAACAATTTCATATACACAAAAACACAAACAACAAAGATATTTGTAATACAAACAACAAATTATTCATGATCCTATATAATTGCAACTTTATGATGTATTGTATGCGGTTTCATACAGGATTTTTGTTTGGGGTGGGGCTCCGAGTGTACTTCGCCACACCCATTTTTTGGAACCTACAACTACTTTGATGCACATCTTTGCATACGAGTCTATACTTCACACTGATGATCAGTGTTCGGTCCTATGCACTAAATGGCTCAGTTATGATAGGAACATAATGGGATACAATATCAGACTAAAAATAAATGCTTCCTAAATGTTCATTTCTATTCAACTCCCAAAATTCTAGGGGGGAACCCAGCGCTAGCCTCCCACTGTATGAACCCTGGTATGTATACTCCACACTGTACATGAGAGAAACAATCGTTGTATTGAGAAAGTGTAATTTGAAAATGAAAAGCAGTACAAGCACACACGTGGAATTCAACTTACCCGGCATGGATGGTGGCACAGACTGAACGATCCCTCCCATAGGATCCGGAACCTCCATACAATACCAAAAAAACACAAGACAACAATGATATTTGTAACATAACAGCTGGCTGAATTGCCCCCCCTCCCCCGTCATTACTTTTCACTGACATTCTTGTACCATAACCCCCCCTCCCCGTCATTACTTTTCACTGACATTCTTGTACCATAACCCCCCCTCCCCCGTCATTACTTTTCACTGACATTCTTGTACCATAATCCCCCCAGCCCTAGCTGGACACCCAAATATCAGTAAGTTGAAATGAAATTCAACTTACTTGGCATGGATGATGTCACAGACCGAAAAAGACCACCGAGTTCGTTCTCTCTCAGGTTGGATCCGGAAGTGCCACATACTGTTTGTTCATGGTTGCTCTCTCTCTCTTTCCACAAATGCACGCACACACATACACATACACACACACACACAAGAAAAAAGAAGCTACAGGTGAATACAGATCATAAAAATAAATGTATAATTTATTATACATAAATTGACTGGTGTACACACACACACACATGAAATTCAACTTACATGGGCATAGTAGTCACGATCCAAAAAGATCCAGAGTTCCCTCCCAGGTTGTATACGGAAGTGCCACATACTGTTTGTCCACGGTTGCTCTCTCTCATTCCACAAATGCACACACACACATACACACACACACACACTAGAAAAAAGAAGATACAGGTGAATACAGATCATAAAAATAAATGTATAATATAAATTGACTGGTGTACACACACACATACATGAAATTCAACTTACATGGGTATAGTAGCCCCGATTGGAAAAGACCCCCCTCCCCCCCCTGGAAGCGCCAGAATAACATTTCAACTCCACGCACACACATATACATCGAGTGTGAAGCTCCACTACAACACCACAAAAACACAGACAACGACAACGACAATAACAATACATATTACAACTTTTGGGATGTTCAGGGGGGGGGGAGGAGCAGCCACAAATATCAAAGTCTGTGGTCCTTCACACAAAAGATTATGGAATATCAATGGGTGTGTTGTCATCTTCTCTCCCCCTACCTCATCCACCCGACTCTTGTTCTTCGATTCCCGCCTTCTCCGACCGCGAGGACGTCCAGAACTCGGAGCAGGAGGAGCCACTTCCTCTTCTTCATCACTGGAACCTGCTGCCTATTCGTGTTTCATCATTGGAAGACTCAGGTCCGGTATCCTCTCCTTCATCACTGGAAGACTCTGCTCCTGTCGCCTCATCTGCGTAATCGGGTCGGTGACTGCATTCACATCTGGTCCTAGTAGTATATGTGGTAAAAACTTTTTTTAAATTTTTTTGAAAATTTGAATTTGTTCAAAAAACCACAAGCCACTTTCAAATCTCAAAACTCAATGAAATATATATATATTATAGCTAAACAGCTTACTCTATCTCAATATAGCTATAAATAAGTCCTTTCCACAACAGAAGCTTGCTATTTTTCAAGAGAAAGACAAGAGAAAGACAAGCTTACCTCGATCATCTTCTTGACTCCCATTTTCAGTATCAGAGTTGACGGGGTCTGGTCCACCAACCCTGATACAGGGCCTCCTATAGCCCTAGATGTCGTCTCCCTTCTCTCCGCTTGATCCTGAGTCGCTAGAGTCAGCATCAAGCAAGTCTAACACTTGCACCGCATTGTAACTTGTAGACGCCATCTTCCAAAAAATGACTTTGAAAAAAAATTTTTTTTGCATAGTTACCGGGGTCACACGACACGCTCACTTTTTTCCTATGATGTAATAAGCATTACCTAAGACTGTACGTAATAGGGGGGTCCCCAGTTGAACTGGCGATTTTATAAAAAATGGAGAAGACAGTAAGTCAAACCGCAAAGTCTTGGTCGGCAAAGAAGCGGTTGTTTCAATGTGTTATGGAAGGCTACTGAGCTCAAGCAATTTTTTGCTGCTTCTACAAAGCTCTGGAGATGACTGGATCCATAAATGAAGCTGCTGTGAAGAAGGTAACTTTTTTTAAAATTCGACGGAGAACCGATGTTTTTTTTTTTTTGCCGAGGAAGAAATAAACGCAACTGCTGTGAGGTACTGTCGAAGCAGTCCTGGCTGAAAGCTATTTTAGATGCTTCTCCAATGCATTGGGCACCTGTGTATGCAATCTGAAGGTTCTAGCTATAAAGTAACTATTTAAAAAAATTCGGAGAAGTCAATCGGTCTTCACCCGCTTCGAAGCGGGATCCGGAACGAAAGGGTTAATTTAAATTGACAGCAACCACTGAGCACCAAAACAAAACAAAACCAAAAAAAAAAAAAAAAAAAAAATCAAATCAAACGTAGTTAGCATGCATGAAATACACTTACAGTATACAGAATATCATTATCTTTAATGTTCACTCTATCATGAGGGTTTGGATTATGAATCCAGGGTTCCACAGAGTGGAAGGGTGGGGGGAAGGGGAGAATCAGGATACCCTTCCCCCTTCCTCCAAGCATCAATTTCTTTTCAAGAAATAACCAACTTAATTACTCAAACAATCTAATAACACAAATAGTGACAGTAGCAGGAAAATTACAACATGATTTTTTTTTATCATTCTGCTTGAATTTGACAAATAATTCCGCAATTCTCTTGGTTATGCCCGTTTTAGCCTATTTCGTAATCTAGGTCTTGAAAAAAGCTGTCGCTATAGTACACAGCAAATAATAGCTATGATGTAGCTAGTTTAAATATCTAAAAATGATTCCAGAACTTCCAGTTCTTGTAAAACCTCTTGGAGCCCTAAAACTTTCCAGAGATTTTGATTACATAATCTTATTATGTCCTTTAAAATATGGGGGGAAAAAGCCCACTCAAGCTGTACTATAAGATGTGCACTATTTGAAATTAAGTATAAGCATTGGATTTGTGCTTATGAGTCTCATTTTCTGACTTTGTAAATATAGCTATATAATTAACAAATAACTTCAGGATACCCCAATAGACCACACCCCTCACTTACAATTGTAGGACTCAGGACTCCTAGTCTACAAAACTTTCCGTCATCTGCTGGAATATTAGTAGCTGGAAGAATTCCAGGGATCAAAACTGGCAGAGAACTATGAGATGCTGCATACTGGTCTGGAATGGAACAAAGGTACATACATACACTCACAATGGTGTCTTAAAAGTACACGTACCTCTACATTTAGGACATGATTGTAAAGTATTAGTTCCAAATGGCACATGTATTACTGTAAGTAACAACAATGGTGTATGCATTTTTGGGGGGTCGTCTGCTGACATTTCACATAATTAATATATTTTGTTCTCTTAAATCAACGCTTATAATTTTGTATGTGTATAATTCATGAATAATTTATCAGCCGAGCTAGGTTGGTAAAGAGTTATCAATAATGGGTTGGTAAAACATTGTCAATGACGATGGTGGGTCAGCGAAAAAAGCGACAAAGACGACAGTGTGAGTATTCATGAATAATCATTAACACTTTCACCAGTGTAACCACCATATGGCAGTCGAACTACTGGCAGTCACAAAAAATCATTAAAACTGAACCGCCGAAGCTATTGACTTCATTCAAGCATTAAAATAGCTAAAGCTTTGCCTTTGTATTTATATTTAGAATTTAACCTGACCTTTCGACATCTCATCAAGATACTTTTCAGGAACAAGAACTCCGTATGATCATTTTATGTAAAGAAAAACACAAAACAAAAACACAAAAAAAACAAAAAAACAAAAAAAAACTGCAAGATAATTGGTTGTATATATTTCTATAATAATTACACCTGCAGGACAATTTGCACACACCATAGAAAGCCAGCATACTGGAAACTAATGCATCTATAAAACTTCAGGTTTTCTAGTAATAATTGGGATATGTAAAGCTTCCTCATAATTATAAGGATGTATTAAACAGTGAACACGTGCCACTATCCTGCCATTTATTTATAAAATCTTCACAGAGAACTTGACCCTTGTGACCCCAGAGGACTTCAACAAGAAGTTTGTGGATAAAATGTAGTAGAACTTCAGTTATCCGAACTTCAATTATCTGAACATTTCATCTCCATTTCAGTTAACAGAACCCCCTAAATTTAATAGTAGCACATACAGACATGATTGGTTGACCACACCCCAACATTAGTGCTGCTTTATAATGCATTTGAATGGTGTTCAGTTATCTGAAAACTCCAGATATCTGAACACCTCTCAGTCCCTAACGTGTTCAAATAACTGAAGTTCTACTGTATGAATTTATTGGCTGTTAACAGCACAGAAAACTGTAGGCCAATATTATTGCATGACTATACTGTAGGATGTAGCAAGCAAGAGATGGAATCTGATTACATACACACCATTTACTTCCACAACTGGCCCAACATCTGTCTTCTAATCCATTCCCCTCCAATGGTTGAAGCTTCCAAATTAGTAGGTGATGGGCTCCTCCAATAGTCTTGTTTCATTCACCTCCAAGTTCCTGAGGAAACGACTCATTTTCTCGGCCTTCGGTTAGTGAGCTTCCAGCTAGAAACGTTAACCAAAGATGAGCCACAGGCAGGTATTATTTAGAATTACCTGGTGGGGCATTATGTAGAAATGGCAATAGTTTTAACAGTTGCTATGGTTTCTGGCTCAAAGTCTTGGTTTCTAGGTGCGGCATGCGCGTTTGTACCGGGTGCCAATTTGGCCCCTTCAAACTAAGCGGCGAGTGCCATTAATTGCCCTTACTGAATAAGGGGAAAAGTACCTGAACCGGGTGAAAATCTGGGGATACCGAATTTCCTGTGACACCGGCCAACGGCTACAATATCCGATAATTACGCGCGCCAGCCAAGCCACCCGACCATAAGCTGAGTATCACCTTAGAAATCTATCTATTCCTTCTGTAAAAATGAAAAATAGTCCAATTGTTGTTATTATATTATTGTACAGTCTTATTTCCTGGCTATCTGCGGGGTTCCCTTCAGTAACCGTATTTAATGCTTATCCTAAAAGGGACATAGCAGCTTTAATAACATTCGGAACAAAGAAGTTTTACAAAGATATAGTTCATTACGGTGAATTTAAAAATCTTTCTTTAGATTCGAATAATTATGACTACATTATAGAATACTTGAAGCCTCCAAAAGCAGGTAGATGGCACAGCCTTGATGTTGCTTGTTCCTTTGCTGTATTTTATTATAGTTTGTTCCTGTTTTGTTATTGTTGTTGTTGTTGTCTTTTACCTAATTGCCATTTGTATAGATCCTATTCCAGAGTTTACTACATACGGTTATTTAAGTGGTTATGATGAAAATATTCAAGACTCTTTGATTGTAATCAGCAAAGATGACACTAAAAGTGAAGGTATACAAGATACTAGTATTCTTTTTGAAAAAGTAAAGGATGGACTGAGTAGAATATACCTTTTTAATGCTATGAAAAAAGTGGGTACTAACAAAGGTAAATCCTCCTTTATTTCTCCATGTCTTATACTTGGTGTCCTATTACTGTATATTTTTTTTTGCATAAAAATATTTTCCATAACTAACTAAGGATGAATAGGGGAACAATCCAACCATCATGGTTTTACATGTAACCTACAAGCTTTCTTTTCAATTCCTTTTTATTTATTTATTTATTGCTTTATTTATTTATTTTTGTTTGTTTATTTGTTTGTCTGTTTGTTTATCTTTGTCTGTATTTATTTATTCCTTTTTTCTTAATTTATTAATTTGTTTGTTTATTATTTTTCAATTAATTATAAATTAGGAAGGGTTGAAGGTATGCAAGCTCAGTGAGCAGGTGATTTTTTTAGGCTACAAGGCTATGTAGCTAATATTTTATAGCAAGTAATTTAACCATACCCTGCTTTTTGCAGCATTCCACGGTAAAAAGTGGGCTGGCACTGACTGCACTATATCGACTACTGGATTCATGACAAATGAACAATGTATGGGTGGCCTAAATTTAGTATAAATGACCCCCGCTACCCCTGATAATCCTATAAAAAAGTTTGTTCTGAAGCGTCATAGTTATTTGTGACCAAAGTGAATAACTTGTTATAATAATACAATTGCAGTGTTTGTCTTCCATGCAAAAATGTTTTGCTGTTGAACTTCAACTGTTTGTATTATTTAGCTTGTAGCCATGTTTATAATGTTAATTGCAGATAGTATTAAAGGAATAATATTGTCCATTAAATAGGTGTCTATGCTTACTGTTTATATGACCGAAATAATTATGGAGGAAAGACAAAGAGCAAGAGCATTCTGCAATTAGCCAATGATATTCCTTATGGTAAAGGTGTAGAAAGTGTGCTACTGCCCAATGCTAAAATTAATATTAAGGTACTTTTGCAATGATTAAAAAGGTTTATATAAAGTAAAATTGTATTATATATGAATTCTATAATTTTCCCCACAATTATATAAACTGAAGCAAGAATTATACCTATATACCTATATTATTATAAGAGTTAATTGCATTTTATTTTTCTATGACACTTGTCTGTTGGCAAATTCCTATACAGAATAATATGTATGACTCGTACTAACAGTAAGCCAACTTTCTCTTCTTTTTTTCCCCTTCCTTTTCTTGTTATTTACACCCATGTAGCAACACTGTATTATTCTCTTGCTGGATTTCAGAATTAGTTTCCTCTTGGTAATAATAAATAAATAAAAATATAAAAATTAATAATGATGGCTAATTTAACTAACACTGCTTTCTAATCAACTCTTTTTATTTTCTTCTATTATTGTGGTCTCGCTGATATTTTTAAAAATCAAGTTTGGTTTGGAAATGCTGAAGTAAACTTTTTATAACAGCACCTGGACAAATTTCAATAATTATAATGTGTAGGTATTGTAGTGTGAAAGAGATATACATCTTTTACTCTTATAGCAATGCAACCATGAGAGAGATTTAATTTTTCTTTCTTTTTTTATAGTGATAGGAATTCACTAATATAACTCTGTATAGCTTAACTAACGTTCTTATTTTTTTATGTGAGAACTTGATATATGATCATATCAGTTTTACTACTCTATCACTACATAAGAATCTAAAATTATTATGATGAATGCAACCTTATTTGTTTTAGGTATTTGACAAAGTCATTCATTCTGTATTTGATTTCAATCAACATATCCCACTGCATAATAATTCAGTTATTGTTCAGACTAAAGAAAATAAGTATAATTTTATTGTACTCACTGGGAAATACATGGACTTAACTGTACCACCACATCTTTCAAGTAGAGACCTAATTGTAAAAAAGAGTGGGGTTGATTCTAGACAAGCATACACTAATCAAACATATTTAACTTTGTTGTTATTACATCTTCTATCTTGCTTTATTATATTATAAAGGTCTACATTATGTATTGGCTAAATTTTGATTAATATTCTATTTTTACTTTAGATCTAGCTACTTCAATCTAAACTAACTTTGAAATCACAAAAAAAATGCTCCCTTTCTCTAATTGAGTAGTGCATTGAATTTGGCTTTAGAGTCTTAGTAAAATCATTCTGAAAATGCTCACAGAATTAGTTCAAGGGATATTAAACTTGAGTATTTAAGAGGGTCAGTTCATCCCATTTTCACAGAGAAGTCATTTTTACTAAAACGATCCCCTTATTTTCTGGCAGAATTATCTCTTTAATAACAGAATTTTGACATTTTCTATGACATTAGAGATATGGACTATTATAATGACAACATCATTTTTCAAATTGTCAAACAGTCTGTAATCATTTGTTACACATGTCACTTTATTTCAAGATTTTAGGTCACAAGAGAAGGAAGTTTACAAGCTGGTTATGAAGCTCTCTTAATGAAGAGGTCAAGTGCTGTCAAAAGTAATTGTGGTCACAATAATTCAGATTTATATTTGTAGGGGTTAAAGAGCAGAAAATCACCTCTGTATTTTTTTCTGGATTGGTTTCTCCCTCCCCTCAAGTATATATGCCGGATATCATCTGTTTGGGTGCCCAGAGTCTTTCATAATGATGTAGTATTCTCCACAAAAGCTATTTAGATTGTTTTGCACTTTTAAGCTTAGCTACTGGTGGACATTGGTAGTTTTAATTTGTATGCATTTTTATGCAAAGCTTTCTGAGTTGCTATCTTGTGAAAATACTTGTTGATACACTTTAAACAGAGTATATTATCTATGTTGCTTGACAACTGCTCCAGCTTAGTGTGAAATAGGAGGATAGTGCCAGAGACAGTCACAGAGGAGCTGCTTGTGGAGGAGAGGGTTTTAGAGGAGCTGCTTGTGGAGGAGAGGGTTTTAGAGGAGCTGCGTGAGCAGATGGTGGTGGTGGCTAAGATGGCTTGTTCAGCAAGGTGTGATGACGCTGAGGGCACTTTCGACATGATGCTGACTAGGACATTTCCTACAAAGGTCATCTGTCATTTTTAGCTCTACCTGAGCTGTCAAGTATAGCTCTAGGGTCATACTTTTGTGCCGCTCTAGTTCACTGTGATTAAGTATGAACTTCAGTGATGTCCTGGAATCTGACACAGTTTGTTTTTGCTCACATAATTTCTTCACACAATGGCTTTATACAACTTTGGGGTGATCGTACGTCTTCTTGAGGCATGCTTTGACTTCTTTGTACTTATCATGAACTCCAGCACCAATCCGAGCTTCTTTCAAGGCCTCCTTGCCTTGCATAGACTTCAGAAGGTAAACTATCTTCTCTTCATTTGTAAGGCCAACTTCTTTGGACAGTAGTTGTTCAAAGACTATCCAAAGATCTTGCCAATCCAAGATGTCACTTGAGAACTTGGGAAGCTTGGTCTTGAGATTATTATTATTATGATGTGAGTATATGGAGACCAAAGCAGAAGATGCAGATGGAGGACTTGCAAGAGAAGCTGGAAGTGTAGAAGCAGGTCTCAATTTGTCATCATCTCTCATAGTGGCCAATTTCATCATAACCGTGCAAGCTTGATGTGTCTGACTGGAACTGTTCATACTGTGTCTGCTGTTATTTGCTTACCGTTGCTAAATAGTGTTTCCCTGGAATTTCTCCACGACATTGCCTAGCGGGTAAAAGTGCGGCAAGGTCGCAAAGAGATCACAGTGACCAATCAGATCGTTTTTCACTGCTGTGGTATTTCAAAATAATACTACACTGTTTGTATTTGAAAAATGACTCGGCTATGGTATAATATATTATAATAATATTCATACAGAATTAATTGTTTTGGAGGAGGGGGGACATATACCATATATTAACGAAAATATAATGTCTATATGCACTGCTTCCAGCAAGGATGAATTGTGAAATCAAGCTTAAAATTAACTTTTCTCCTTATGTTGTTGTTGTTTTTTTGTCTATTTTTAGTTTGACCCTCTTTTAAACTCTATACATCCCACTGTTTCCATAGGGCCTGGCATTTGGATTTGAGTGAAGGCCTATGAGGTAGGGTATTCATCAATATCTGCTATCAGATCATGAATTCTATTCCCCAGAGACCACATAGAAACAGTTTGAATGAAGTAGTTCAGTTTACAAGTCAGTTCATAGTTGAGATGACGTTGTTGGTCTTGCTCTTCGGCTTTGGAGTCGATAAGTGATGCATTTGACACCTCATCAATCCAGTCTTGGATGGCCTTGAATCTATTGACCTGCTCTTTGAGATACCCAGAACATTTGTGTAGGTCTGCAAGGTTTTGGCATCACAAAGCGTGATTAAACAATCTTGATGTGATTGTGCATTTTGGTGATATTTCCCATCCATGCAGCTCGTTTAGACTGAAGGAGGGAGACACATCGGTGATTGTAGAGACTTGGTCTGCTATGGAGTCCATAATCACTGCACAAGAATTGGTGTTCAAGGTACGTCACACAATAAGAGTAGTCCTTTTAGAGTGTGAAGGCTTGGTTGAACAGCTGAGTGAAGGCTGATAAGGATTCTCCTAACTTGGAAGATCCAGCTCTATGGACTCGTTTATGGGGCAGCAAACACTATGGAGAGTGGTTGTTAGGCCCTCAAGCTTGACCCCACTACAAGAGGAGTAGCTAGATTTAGATTTTAGAATTGTAAAGAGACTGAACACTTTTAGTTACTTCAAACTTCTTGCAAGAGAGACAAAACCGAAAGGTAGAGAGAGCTATATACGAGGAAAAAAATGATACTAATGATAGAGTTGAATAGGAGGTGATAATTAGGTGTTGAATGGGACGTGTGACTAAATCAATACTGAGGGAGACACAACCAGGCTGAAAATTTTTCTTTGACGGATACTTAATAGAAGATTATGGCTTTCAGAGCTGCAGAAATGAACTGTTATCTTTGGCTACAGTATTAACATTATGATAGCACGGAAAACTTAGCACTCGTGCGGCAAGAAATTTCACTCGGCACTAAATCCACTGGTGCTATTAATTCCGAATACCACACTTTTCTGTGCTATTATATCTCCATATATATATATTAGGACAAATTGGCTCCATGAGGATAAAACACGCCATAGTTGGATTAGTTCTGACGGTTAACGACTACTTAAAATATTTTTGCATATTAACTTGTATTTGTTAGGCTTTATCAGGTACTGACACCAAACTATTTTGAACCACTTCATATTGTGAGTATAAAGATATTTAGCAAAGGAAAATTATTTGCAAGTGTGCACACATGTTGAGTTTGCCAGAGGATAAACTTGTACATAACGAGACCCAACTATGAAGCCAAACTCAACAGGCCACTTCTCATCCACAGAGTGGGTGGAGCTTTCGAAGTTTGGAAAAGCTTTCAACTTCAACAAGTGTAGTTGTTGAACTCTGTAGAAGTCATTGACAAAATAATATACCATAAATTGTATTTGTAAATCTTACCCGACTTTAGATGATCACTACAAATTTTTGTGATTAGGTAGCAAGTCTTTTCTACACACTGTTACCACCTACTTGCCACATTTTCTTTATCAATGAGTGAATAATATCACTGAACAGTGACCTGGGCTATTTTTTAAAGAGTCACTCTAGACAGAGGCATTCCATTAGGGGTGATGGAATTGCTTATATTGTTTTTTCCCAACAAAATTGTTGCACCCATGAGCAAAACCATTTACCAAGAATCTGGCTTGTGAGACTAGCATCCAACTACGCAGCAAGTATGCTATTAAGAATGAGTTATTAGACTAAACAAAGCTACCAAAACCAAGCGGGCATGACTTAAATGAACTATTGTATGTGCACTCTCAAGATTCGTAATCTGCTGCAAGAGAAAGGTCTATATGTAGCAAGCTCAGAATATTAGGTCATTTGACACAAAACATTTTACTCATTGCTCTACTTGAATTATAAGTAGGCACTTCAGTTATTAGGAAGGACCTGGCATTCACTTTATGTTCTGGTTAGGAATCCCCAAATCTAATCACGCTTTTGTTTACAAAAAATGTCATTATTGTTCATATCATTCTAAAAGGGCCTAGCATGGCCTTAATAATTTGCCTGACTATACACTTTAAGCACTGTACATGAAGAGAGAGATATTTACACACAGTTTATTATTATTTGGTCAAACATGCATTGAATATAGTTGGTACATTTTTCACCATTCGTGTATATTTTTGTTAAAATTTTCAAGATAAGTGCATACATGAATTACTTTAAAAAAAAAAGGTATCGTAACACTATCTGATACTGATGCATATACAACAAGAAATTGAAGTAAATAATTAAAAAACTTTTCCTCATTGAAAAAGATCTGACAAACCAATCAAGAATCCCATGATTTATTTTACTTCAGTACATGGAATAAAATTGTGCTTTTCATATGATTAAATCATACACAATACTTTTCGAAAACATAGTGAAAGTTGTTATAAAAATAATGACCAAGCATTTAATGAATAAGTCCTTTAAGTTCTTTTTAGTCTACAAAAAACGCATATTACGATATCTTGACCAGAATCATTCTCCTTCGGACAAGCAAGACCACATTTAAAACACTAATTCAACAAAAATTGTAACAAATAGTAAACATACTGTAAAAACAGACATAAGCATTTAAATATATACATCAGGAATGGGTTCAAGCACTTAGTGCTTGTGCTGATAAGTACTTTAAGCACTTTTTGAAGTGCTTGATAATGCTATCAAGCACTTTGGTAAATAAATCACTTGTTCTTGGGTTTGTATTTAAGCCCATAATTTCAAAGTGCTTGATAAGCACTTTCAATGGACGTGATAACAAAATGTAACTAACACATTTGCACTGATAGATGGAGGCAGAATGATATGCCTATTCTCCTGAAGTCTTTCAAATTAAAAATGATCTTGCAATACTTCGTTAAAAAGTGCACAATGTGCTTGAAAGCATTTTAGGGTTAAGTTTTAATGAACAATATTGGCAGTTAGAACGAGAAAATTTTCTATTTATATAATAATACGCTTGTGTGTCAGTGACGATGGTGTGTGTATTCATGAATAATTCATGAGCTTTGTGTGGTTAGGTAAAGCATCGGCATGCCATGGTAGGTAAAGGATTGTCACATTCAGTAGAAAGTGCTGGTTATTTGTAAAAAGCAGGTGCAATAGACAATGGAAGGTGACACATGTTTCAAACAGGAAAGCAAAAGCATGAAAGAGAAGGTAAAAGACGACTAATCGTAACTGAAAAGCGGGTGGAATTGGTGAGGTAAGCGGCGGTAGGCTTAAAATGGAAGGGAAGAGAAGGCAAAAAGGCAAGCTATTAATTGTAACTAAAAAGTGTGTGGAATCGACGCGTAAAGGCTGGGAACTAGAAGACAAAAGTTTTTCAAAGTAGGACAGAAATGCAGATGTAGGAGAGATAGACAAAGGAAAAGGGGACTTCATGACTCAAGAAGAAGAGCTGAAGAAAGGAGAGGTGGATATAAGAAAAGCTCAGATAGTTCAGAAAAAAGAGAGCAGGCGAGGGAAAATAGTAGAGAATGATAACTGAACAAGAAAACTTGTGCTACTGCATTCTTACTTTGCAATACGTCAAGCCCCACTATATGACTGGGTACTTGCTAGTTAAAAGTGCTTGGCTGGGTGTTTAAGCATTTTTTAACCCAATTGCCCATTCAAAAACTTAAGGAGAGAATTGTTGTTCAATTGAAATAGCACATAACCAAGTGAAATAGCACAGAAACTAAGATAGCTACCATGGTAGCTAAGTGAAATATATGGTTAAGTGCGCATGCATGCAGCTTTAGCTTGGGAAATGTACAGTTCCAATAGCTTCTAGTTGGGGACAATGTCATTTTTTAAGTTCAACCCTTGCATCAGAGGGATTATTTTTTTAAACAGATCAGGAGGCGCCATAGATTGAAAATAAAGTTCCAGAGGAATATAATCATGAAATATGGAGATTGTGAGTGAACGATACAGGATAGCTACAGCGCAAAGGTTAAAAAACAACAACAAAAAAACAAACAAAAAAACAAAAACAAAAACAAACAACAAAAAAACTGGCCTATTATTAGCGAGTGATAGCATGGGTAACCTGTGCTATAGGGATTAATAGCACTCGTAAAGCAATTAAAATAGCATTCAGCTTTGTCTCGTGCTATTTCAATAGTGTTACTTGTGCTATTAATCCCAAATAGCACAGGTACCCGTGCTATTAATCCCAAATAGCACAGTTACCCATGCTATTACTGATACTAACACTATTTACAGAGAAATACAAAAAAATGTGGTATTGTTTTGGAATATCACAGCAGTGAAAACTAGTTACAACAATTTATCCATGACCTTGCTGCACTTCATCTACTAGGCATTACGGCAGCTGAATTCTTGGGCAGATGGTCATTATGACAGCACAGAAACTGAGATATTCGGAAAAATAGTATTTATGTGACAAAAAATCCACTCAACTTTGCCTCGTGAAATTATACAAATATTAGTATGAGTAATAGCACGGACAACCGTGCTATTCTAGATTAATAGCACGATATGAAGCCAAGTGCTTTATGAGTACAATTGATCCCTAATAGCACAGGTTACCTATAGTATAACTCGCTAATAGTAGGCCAGCTATCCTTTGCACTGTAGCTACACTGCATCGTTCACTCACTCTCTCTGAATTTCAGAAACTTCCTCTGGAACTTCGTTTTCAACCTAACTCCTAAGTGTTGGAAAAAATTCTGTCTAATACGGGTAGAACTTCTGCACCAATGAATGGCATAGTCTCCAACTAGAAACTACTGGAAATGTACGTTTCCAAGGCTAGAGTTGCTAGCTACTGTGGTATTTAACTTTTCCCGTGAGATTTCAATTGTACAGTGATCATTACTGAATGAGCAATTTATGCACCGTACTAGCAACACTTTGAAGACAAAAGTTATTAGGTTTTTGAAGCACACTAGTCAAATGACGACAATATTCTTAGCTTTTCAACTACATGTAGCTTTCTGCTGGGCAGATAGTGGAAACTATGCTATCATCACACATTAGTTGTAACCTCAATGTAATGAGCCTACCTTGTATTGATTACTATCTCGCCTACTTATTCCGGACCATAATTCATCCCCTTGATCTACTGTAAAATCAGATTCTCTGTTCCAAAAACCAAGTACACCTTCCTATAATAAATTAGAAACAATATTTAATGGAAACTGAGCACAAATATTAACATAAATGGAAAAAATAAATACATGTAGCAAGATGCTGTGTAACAGCCTTCTAACCTAAAGATGCGGCTATGTCCAGTACATATGTAGTAATCCACATAGTGCATGCCACTTATAATTAATGACAACAAATCACAACACTATAATAAAGTTGTATACCTTAGAACCTGTGATGAACCAATTATTGGATGGACTGAAATTACACCAATAAATCCAGCTAGAATGACCCTGTAAGTACACACACATGGATACACTAAGTTATATGGCCTAATTCAGTGTTATAGGATAAAAATACAGGTATCATTAATGGCAATTTGAATTTATATTGCGGTGAAAAAAAGTTGACCGTTACTGAAAGTGCAGAAAAGTGGCCACAATAAAGCGATTAGTATAATCTTCACAGGTTCAATGTAGAAGATGACAGTAAAAATCTCAACAGGATTATATTAAAATGTGACTAATTTAGGGACAATGCAAACTTAATGAATGAGTGAAATGAACTGGAGTACTGTATTTGTATGATCTTCTAATCTTTTATGACACTGTAAGCAAAATTTTCCTGTAATCAAAGTCTTGCGCAAACAAAACAAGCATGAAATCGAAATGTGGAATCTGAGATGTGTGATATTAGTAGCAGATAAGTGTCTCAATTATTAACAGAATATCTAGTCTGCCAGAGCTGACCTAATCACATGATTGTAATCGAACTAAACAATAGTTTAATAGTACATATCTATTTCAAATATGATAGGTCAAAGTGTTTGAAAATTTTACACGGTTGTTTTTATTAATGTTGAAACTGGTTTTGTATGAATCCTTCCTTAATCTTGTTGAGATCTTGCACGCAAATCAAAGTAGAAGGACATTAAAAAATATTGCTTGTATCTCATCTATATCTTGTCCCATTTTCTGGGACAAGTCAATATTGTAAAGATCTTGTCTAGTATTATTAGTGGGAGTATAGTCAAGGCCGTAGCAGAATTAATGCTAATGCCAGTTTACTATACATGCCTAGTATGGATACTTGGTAAGTATCTTCCTGATTTTCCTGTTTCTACCAAAACAGACTCATGGTCGACCAGCAAATAGAATAGGGCTGATAAAGATGTGTAGAAGCAATAATCAGTATTGTTAAAAGTATGTGTGTGTGAGAGAATAAACAATATGAATTAAGTTGAGAAGCAATTGGATAAACAGTAATGGCACTTAATCCCTTACAATCTGCTATTTTTACCTTAAAACACTTCTTTATGCTGCACAAATTCATATCCCATAAATTGACCATTTTATCAAATCCACTTGTTAACAATAGTTCATCTAAAATGTATTGTACATATGAATAAACTGTGCAAAAAAAATACTCTTTATATTCTTACCATCTGATGAAAAGCAGCAGCAACTTACACATCCATTATGTTGGAGTACTACTGGCCCTCTGCTTCTATATGTGCCTGTAGCTATATCGTATATTCTTATTGTTTTGTCCCACGATGTAGTAGCTAGATGAGAGTCTGTCTTGGTGAATGCACATGATGTCACACTGTTACAATGATCCCTAAACAAAACCCAATAAATAATAATACTTATATATTAATAATTATAAATAAACCGTACAAACTGCAGACATGAAATGATGTTAAATTGTGCTCACGTGAGTTTTAGAAGACAAAGGTTTGTCCTAATATCCCAAATACAGACAGTATTGTCTAGAGATGTAGAACACAACTTCTGGCCATCATGAGAAATTTTACATGATGAAACAGTGGAAGTTTCTCCTGTGCAATATAAAAGTTTAGGAGATACTAATATCACTTGCATTAGTATATGATCGCTTTAAAGTTCAGCGAATTAAGTGTAAAGATGAATGTTTTTGACACTAATTCTACCAAATTAATAATAGATGAGATCTTGAATTGAGTGACAAATCTAGATGCCCTCTCGTCAAATCATGAGTCAGAGGTGGAGGCTAACTGTTAATGTAATGACTAAAAACTTGTTTGTGGATGTGTTTGGTAGACACCAATATGAAGACACTATTATATTTGAACTGAAATTCTGGCAATGCCTCTTATGGCATGCAATAGCACACATTCGTTCATGATTTTGGATTTTGGCTGGAGCAGAATGGGAGCTGCAAGGATTTCTAATAGAAAGTTGTACTTGTACCACCATGTTCTGGTGTTGTTTCTTTCACATAGCTACTTTCCGATGTGTTCCCTTAGCGCACATGTGCGAGAGGGTTACAGTACTCAGTTTGTCTATCAGTCAGTCAGTCACATTACACTATATTCTCAGCAGTTCACTGGAGTCTTTGGAGTTTCCCATTGAAATTACTGGTGAGGTGAGTCAGTGTCGTTTGTATGTTAAGCTTCTCTTATGAAGACAGCACTGAATAGATTCATTGCACGAGTTGCATATTGACTTGTTAAAGCTTTACATATCGACTTTCACGAGCTACAGATTGGCACTTTCATATTGATACTACTCCAAATAAATTGTTCTTTTAGTCTTTATAATAGCTAGCTAATGTATAGTAACATTGAAGATTCACAGGTGCTTCATATCAATTGTTTTGTTATCATGAATTCTGTCTGTTAGCTTATTTGTTCATAAAAGTACACATAACTTTATTTCTAATCAGTGCAAATGCTGTTAGCATTGTTGATCAATATCATGGGTCAGACCCTTTCCCATACCACACTATAGGAATGTAGTCTGGCGTAGCCAGACCCTTTACTAAACCGCTATGCTGAGAATGGGTCTGGGGACATGGCCATACCAAATTTGTTCTGCCGCACATATATTGCGGCAGTCAATTACCGTTAGCAAATTACCAGGAATAGCCCTCCTCAACCACAAATAGAAATTCCTGTGCGTGTCAGCCACCCTTTCCAATGCTAGGTTTAGCAATCATGGCTAATTTGCGGTAGAAACAGGTATAAGGAGGTGGGGCTCTCACTACTTCCACATTCCTCCAGAACTAATTTGGTACGGCCATGTTCCCAGACCCTCCGCGCGCTTACGTGGATCTGGCTACGCCAGACTAATAGGAGTGTGCACAGAGCCTATAAGAGTGTATCGATTAATTTGAAACAATTTAGATCACAACTTCTCTACTGATTGCATCCCACCAGAACTGGGGAAAACTGTAGGTGTCCACAGACCTAGTAAACAGAATGGAGGGGAAGGAAAGTCTGGCATGTGAATGTTGATCATTATTTCAACTATAGTAAGCTGTTTTAATATTTAAGAGGATATAATGCAAACTGAAAAATTATAGTCAAGTCCAAAATTTGGGTTCCCATAAGCAATAGATAAAAGCAAACACTCAAACTACAATAAAACAACAACCATTGAGAGACAATATACAGCATATGTTACTATAAAAGCTACCATACTAATATGCTAGCATTATAAATTACAAAGATTGCATACAAAGTTTGAAGGTCACCAGAATCCACAATCCTTCTTCTAAACCTGTTGGTCACTAGAATCCACAATCCTTCTTCTAAACCTGTTGGTCACTGAATTCTTTAAAATAACCTTGGTGAATGAACTCACTTCATGCTTATTTACAGAATAGTAATTATGGAAAGCAACCCTTTACCTACAAGGAAATCTAATACATGCCAATTAAAACCCACCTAAAAATCTTCTATCAAAAATGGCACATTCTAGTCGAGGAAGAGGGCAAGGAACTGCCAGCAAGATTCAAGGGGATACTAAAAAGAAGTCTTCCAGAGCTGTTAAATCTATAGATGATTTGAGTAGCTATCTCTATAGCCTCAGCCTATCAAACATCAGTGTGTATGGTCATGACTTTGCTGAAATGGTCTTTCAGTTTGGTGGTACTGATGATTCTAAGCTAGAAGAAGTTGTTAACCTAATATTTGAAACTTCAGTTTCTGACAGAGCTTATTCAGACTTAGGGGCTGCTGTTTGTCATGTGATATTGGAAAAAGAATCTCCAGCATGTGAAGTTTTCATGGAAAAGCTGATGCACAAGTTACAGTCTGAACTTAAAGTAAGGAAAGAAACCAGGCAGGAGTCAGTTGAGCAATGGCTGGGATTGTTTGCTTTCTTGTGTGAAGTGTACAATCAAATTAAAGTAGCTGGCGCCCCTATCAAGGTCGTTGGATCAAAAATACTGAGCTTAACTTTGCAGATGCTGACTGATGATGATGTTATTGATGACGAGATAGACTGCATTTGTTCAAAACTGAAAATTTGTGGAAAACTTTTAGAAAATGAGTGTCCTGAGAAGATTGAAAAGATTTTTACAGAGTTGAGAAAGCTAGTAATCACTAAGAGAAGCAGTTCTGTTAGGAGATGTTATATTCTGGAAATAATTGAGTTTCGGCGCATGGAATGGAGTGATTCAGCTAAAGTATTGGACAAGTTCTACCCTGATGCAGTTGCTGATGCTATGGTGGAAGATGAAGGAGACTAATATGTTTAGTTTTAAACTGTATGGAGTACACTTTCTTTTATATTCTGAATTAATGTATACACAGCCTTTGATTTGCTTTTCTAACAATTGTATCTGTCTCCCAGTATTTTTTTCACTGAAATAATGTATCATGTAGTATCAAACTTGTTAACATTTTTGTAACAGGTGCAACCACAAACACTTTACATTCAACTTGAAACCTTAATTAAAATATTTTTCATGTTAATAAATTTGTTTGAAAACTTAAGTTTCAACTTAATGCAAAATAATAGTCCATTGCCCTGTGATACTTAACTGAGGTGGCCATAAGTTGCAATGTGCAGAAGGATAGCATTACAAAAGATTAAAAACCACTAGTTTAAATTCCTGACATACTTGTTTATAAATATTTCTATGGAAGTATTTTCATTAAAAATTGGTCAGATAATTGAGGTAAAAATTTAATGTATGGTATCACCTACAAGTGATGAAAGTTCTCAAGAATATGTCATTTTATTATTCTTCTTGTGATGCGCCATATTTTTAAAAAGTTTACCTGTACGTAATTATTTTAAAATATTCAGGATTCCGTACCCTTAAGAGTTCCTGTTTGTGAAGTAGTTCTAGTGTCCCAGAATATCACTTGCCCAGAATCACAGCCAGACACAGCAGTGCCGCTTTCTTGATGTAGATCGCAACTAGTCACTTGAGACACATGCTTACCACACCACTATAATAACACACAGTAATGGCACATCAGGAATATAGTGTATACATGAACATATATTCCTACACATTCACAAAACATGCATCATCCATATCTTTACATTTTTCTTCATCAATGTATGAAATAGTTCTAGGTAGCTTATACCAAACGCATATATATATATATATATATATATAGCCCGTTACCGGAGCGATTGCGCTTGTTGTCGAGTACTATAATCTGACATAGTCCCTGGTATTCCCGTACAAAAATGTATTAGAGGGAAAACTTTGATATAGTTCATAGCAACCACTAAAAAGTAATGGGAAAATGACAGGAGAGAGCTAACGAGCTATAAAGTAGTTATAAACCAATAAAAATCAGTTTGTATTGTGATTCACAAACCCAGGCCACTCTGGGCCATTGCATACAAACCTCAATATTGGTTTATAACTATTACACACACACAATACAGTATATACAGTAGAACTTCAGTTATCCGAACACTTAGTTAACTGAACACCCAAAATCTAATAGTAGCATGTGCAAACATGAAGAATTGCTTGACCACACCCCATCGTTGGTTCTTTATAATGTTTTTCTATGGTGTTCAGTTGTCTGAACATTTCTCCGAACACCACTCAATCCTAATGTATAACTAATTAGCGAGTGAGACACTATCAGGGGTTACACAACCGATATTTTTGTTTTGTACATAATAATATGTCATTTGTACTTTGACCCTCACATATTTGTGTTAGCTCGGTGGTCGACCCGTCCCAAATTTCCTGAACGGAATCCTCTGTATGATTAATCTTTACCTGTATCATCCAATGAAATTAAATTGTCTACCACTTTTGCGGGTGCAGTTTAAACTTGCAAACTTACTGGAGTTCATTCCTATTCGAATGAGTGGTGGTGGTAAGTTAATGTGCGACTTGTCATAGTTACACACCCTACGCAACAGTGTCTTCCTTACTTGAAAATCCGTTGTCCCATAGTAGTCTAACCACAAAGGTAAGTCTTGTGTTGGTATGTCCAGTGAACAAATGTGAATGAAAGTGTGGTGCATTACAGCTACTGCTTAGCTAAAGAATAGCACAAAGTAAATGTTTAACAAATAAAAATATGTAGCTGCCTTTTTCAGCTACTACCAGCAGTAAGCATGTTTTAATATACGGTTGGGTAGGAATTCAAACATGCCACTAGTATTATAAATTTATGGAATTGGGGGTGAGTGGATGGGAGTGGGTACTGAATGGGGTTTGGTTTGAGCTACCAAAGAAACTGTATGCAATTCATCTTGGATCAGTAGCCACTAATTAGTTGCTGCAAATCCACAGAATTCTTTTCCTTACTAAGGACTTTCCTGTCTCGACTTCCCAGTACAATATGGTTTTGTCCCATGATCCTGACAGTAGCTTTCGATTGGCTTTATCCAATGCACAAGCGACGATTCTCTGGTCATGTCCAGACAACTTCTGCTTCAGTTCATAATTGGTGCAGTCCTATTCGAGAGATGATATAAAACCACATTAATAAGAAAGGTGAAACAATGACAGAATAAAGTAATAAAATAGGCTTACAATACGAGAATCCTCTGCATTTATAATTAAAAAAAGAAGAAAAGAGAAATTCAACTAAAAGAACTGTTTACTTGTTGTTTTTATTGCATTTAAATTATACAAATATAGTAATGTAACTTGGTTTGTTCTTCCTACCCAGAGTGCTATTGTTTTGTCATAGGATGAAGTCACAACTGTAGACTGATCCAAATAACCACAGAAAGAAATGGTGTCTTCATGGGCCTTTATTTCATGATGCTGCTGTGCTAAGGATACAACATTGAATTACTGACATAGCTATGTCCTAACAGCTAATTATATGTAGTACCAAAATAAACAACAGTTTTGCCAATAGAAATGTGTATACTATCAATACAAAGCTTTTTTTTTGGTAGCTGAGGATATATATATATACATATTTATTACACGCTAGATATCTTCACAATGTTTTTAGGTACATGACCCATGAGATAACTTAACTCACACCAACTTTACACCAAGAGTTACCAACCCTAGTACAAACTACTTCAGTGAAGATATCTAGCATGGAATAAACCACTTATTACACTAGTCAGAGTGATATGGCTAGATATTTCACTCTCAGGCTTTATTGTCACTCGCCTCTGGCTAGTGAAAATAAATTAGCCTGCTCGTGAAATATTCACCACACTCTGACCATGTAATAAGTACTATATATATATATATAAGACCATTTTGCCCAACTGGGAGCATGCCCAATAAATGAGCACCTAACTATCTAGAGGGGCCTCTACTAATAGTAATCTGAACACCAATACTTTGCAGTGACCACCGTCCTACAGCTTTTAGGAGCAGCCCCACCCCCTCTCTCTCAATTACCATCGATTACATACTCACCAGTTTCAATTGCCATAAGATGAGTGGTGCTTTCCACCCGTGCAACCGCCAAAATGCAGCTTCTTTGACTTTCTCGCCTCCAAGTTCGACACGATAAACTGTAAGGTAGTTGAGCTTAGCCGCGCAGTTGGTAAAGGGTCAGGCTAATGCGACTGTAATTGCCCATTGCCACCCGCTCAATTGCACAGTCGGTAGGATGTTTGTTACTCGTGGCCTGCACCGTCCTTTCGGGTTTGTTTGATTCTGTGGCACTTTATTCTGACTATTGGCTTTAAGCTCTCTAGGATAATTAAGGTTCAAGTGTAGATTTTTTTTTTATGTTTGGCTTGGTATATGATAGTCCTGTTATGTTGACTACTATTAAAGTTTGAGTTGAGTCTTTATTCACAGACACACACTAAAGAAAAGATTTTATACAGAAGATGTTAAAGTGCTCCCATCCAGAGCACAGGTGGTAGTGTGTGGAGGTGGAGTAGTTGGTTCAGCAGTGGCGTATCACTTGCCGAAGTGTGGCTTCATTGATGTTGTCCATTTGGAACAGGGGAGGTAAGCTATAGATTAACACATCAATAGAGTATTGAAGACAAGTCATAGAGTGGCAACCTACTATATCTCCATATTGTGATAAATTTGAGTTCAGTGCTAAAACTGCCATTACTTTACTGCACCAGCAATCACATAGAGAAAGCTGCCGTAGCCACTTTCACTGCTAATTAGAGTGCTAGTACATCTATAGGTTATGCTAATCTTAATGCAACCATCCACACTAAATTTATGTAAGTTCTTGGGGCCATACCAAAGCAAATAGTCCCGTGTGAAACCATGATCCAATTACTTTTTTTTTTTGGATGCAGCTTTTATCATAAAGTGGTGGTAATAACAATGGATTTACAAGAATAGGACATTTAGAACCATTTCTAATTCACGAAGTGTACTGGTTTGAACTGACCTTACGTATGTATGCAGTCTGATATAGTTGCACTCTCGTCATGTTATGTCTGTACGTGTGCTCAGCTTGGGTTGTGGTACTACATGGCATTCTGCTGGGCTACTGGGTGCAGTTCGTGGTTCAAGAGCCCACACAAAATTAACAAACTACTCCAATGAGTTATATTCCATTCTGGAAGCTGAGACAGGCGTTGGAACTGGTATGTATGTATGTGTGTGTGTATATGTATGTATGTATGTATGTATGTGCTAGGTTGTTTTTTTTTGTTTATTAATTCTTTGGGTTTGTCTCTAAAAATGATCTCAACGTTAACAGAACATCTGCAGTCATGGAAGAAACAGCTTGTAGTGCAATAACCCTGTAATGTAATGGTTGTAAGTGGTAGTATATTAATTAACGTAGGTATTCGACCACACGGTAATTTAACTGTGGCAACAAGTCCAGGAAGAATGACAGTGCTGAGGAGACAGCAAGCTATTGGCAGGTTAGCTTGTTTTCAATCCTGCCAATGACCCGCAATTGACTGTTGTTATTTGTGGAGCAGAAGTCTTGGAATAGAAACGTCCATTATTTCTGCTGAGGAATGTGGAAGACTGTGTCCTTACATGAGGACAGACGATGTATTGGGTGGTTTATATGTTGAGACAGATCTGTGTGCTGGAGATCCTAGTGATATCTGCCGATCAATGGCGGTAGGAGCACAGAAGCAAGGTATGTATGTACCTGGTCCTGTGCAATATGTATCTCTCCTTCCTATGAATATGCTCTGATTACACGGATAAATAAAGTGACATGAACAAAGTATAGTGTCTAAATATGAGGAGTTTTAACTAGGGAGTTATATCTTCCTGACTGTTAAATTATGCCTTTCAATGTTTTTATCATTTTTCTAAGGCAAAACATGTTGACCATCCAACTGCATTCCGCTCCAATTATAGTAATGATCAACATTAAAACTATTTTAACAAAATTGTTTGTCATTTATGGACCAACTTTCTTCAAATGAATCGATTTTATAATATAGAGAGAAATACACATGTAGAAATCTCTGTGTAGTAGCTGGTGTGCTTCAGCTAATATTACATTAAAATATCAATTGTTATTCAAAATTAGACCATAGGTGGTGTAGTTTTTGTATTGTGACAGAGGGACTTATAATCTCGTATGTAGGTCCTTCAGAGAGGGATACCACCTTCAGGGCATGGCTTCTATACGTAGAGTCTCTCCAGTTGTGTTGTTAGGAACGGTTGTTATGTTCAAATTCATCAATGGTGATACGCTTCACCAGCGATGATGTTGTTATATTTACTTTGTTCTGAATTAGTTTGGCATTGTGCAGCCGCCGTGAACTACCTTATTTAAGATCCCTCAAACCCTAAATGTAGCACCCTAGCTATCTTGAAACATTAGAGCCCAGGGCCCACAGAACCCTAAAAACGGGGGTTTCCTCTGAGGCATGTCTAACTATTATTTTAATAGGTCAAACAAAAGAGAGCTTTGAGCTACACTTCTTAGTGTAAAATGTTTTTTCCCCCACCTCTAGTTTCTTGAGCCCAAGTGTAGTTAATTTAGCAGCATTCTGAAGTTAAATGTGCATTTTCTATTTAATAGTGCCATAGTAGGCTTTTTTCTGGGGCTCTTGTAACTGCCTGGGCTTTGTGAAGCGGTAGTAGTTCCAGCGGAAGAAGTATGTTAAAGACAGCTGAGTTGATTTTTGCTAGATATCTCTGCCCCCCATGCACAGCAGGGCAATTCTTTACTTAAATTTATGCAAGTAGAGACCTGGGTGAAAAATGATCGCATGTACTATAGAAATAAGTAAAAAACAAAAAACAACAACAACAACAAAAAAACATTGCAGAATCACATTATGTTACCCCTGAAAGTGTCTTTGCTTGCTTGTCTATTAACTTGTAGCATTATGCAGGGATTGGTACCAGTTATTCAGGGTATTTTTCAGAATGAGGTCAAATCAATATTTTTTGAATTTTCAGTGGGATTTGTATATCCATGAAATTGAAGAAACTTTGGGGGCAAATGTCTCCACCAAGGTCATGATAATATTTAAGATGAGTTCAAACTTTTTAAAGAGTGCAAAGTGCTTCTGTAAACAGGCTTTAAGAGTCCCTACCAATAGCTAAGGTATTTGGAAAGTCGAGAAATATTTTGAATTTTTTTATTGTAGGAGTGAAACTGTTTGAAGGTGTGTCAGTGAATGGAGTTGAAGTGAAGGATGGCAAGGTGACTGGTGTTACTACCAGCCAAGGAGACATCGAATGTGAAATCTTTGTCAATTGTGCTGGACAGGTAACAATATGATGTTCATAATGCACATGTGCAGTAGATGGGCTAGAAACTTCATCGATATATGCATTTGGAGTGAGTTGTTAGCAATATGTACACTAATGATAGTGTAATACTAAAGAAAACAAGCTTGGTGATACTTACCTATGCTAGGGAAGATGTTATTCCTGTGTGTGTAGTGGGCGAGAGACCTGGGCTGTCTTTCCTCACCTCCTGTCAACATTCCACTCCACTCCACTGAGCACTTTTATGTGGTGACCAAGCCATTCGAAGGTAATACAAATATTATTATTATAATGAGTTTTGACCCATTGTAAACGTATATCTGCAAGAAATAATAAATCAAGTGAAAAAGGAAAAGCATAAGATAAGTGGCGAAATTTTGTGGTTTACTGAAAAAAGTAACACTAATTTGAGAGAATTAGCTATTTAGTAGGACAGTCTCTGCATAAGGTTGCTTCAGAGTGCACTCAGAATGAAATTTATCTAAGCAGCTATAAAAAACATTTGTTACACAGTTAGATCCCTTGTGGTCTGGTGTCTGCCATTTAAGCAGACTAATACTAGTTTCAAGCATGATATATGTTGCAAGCTGGAGTGCATGCTTTGTGTCTCATGTATTTCCAGGAGTCATGCAAGTTTGTTATGTTGGAATATTTTGCCCAGGTATTGACAGAAATATGCCCACTATTCGAGATCATGACAACCATTTGTATATCAGGCACTGGAGTGGTGGCATAATGGCAGGCTGTTTTGAAACCAATGGTAGGGCAGTTTTTGAAGATGGAGTTCCTAAGTCATTTGAATTTCAACTGCTTCCTGAAGATTGGGATCATTGTCGTAAGTCTACTTGTACTCAAAGTTATACTATTATATTTTCAGCTGACTGTTTAGGTTTGAGAGTATCTCCATTTCAGATTTTAAAGAAATCTCCAGTTAAGATTTTAGAGTATACATACCTAAATCAAGTATTTGTATATGGTCAAACACACGCTGAAAATAAGTTTTGTAGCTTGCTTCAGCGAAATGGTGAGCGAGCCATTTTGCACAAGTAATTCAAACAACATACACTCCTAAATCTATTGAAGTTGATTTTTGTCTTTACAAGATCTGTATGCAGTCAAAATATTGAAAAAGCTACGACTTCTGTGACTTGTAAAAACAAGCATTTCTAAGGAATTATCACACAATTTAGAGCGTAATCCTCAAATGAGACTTGCTTACTGCTGCAGTAGCGGATCAAACTCGGAGCTATGCTAAAAACGAAACTTTCATTAGGAAACAAATGGCAAAAGAACATTTAAATGTTTGCTTTCAGATTTAGTGCTTTAGGTAAGCATTATGTAGCACACACACACACACACACTTGTTCAGGATGTACAATCAACACAAAACTTGCATTGTTCTCTTTGTGACTTGACTGTTGAACAATGGATTTTCAAGTAGGAACAATGCTATTGAGACAGACAGAGGATTAACGGAGATAACTTACCACCACCACTAGAAAATGAACACTAGGTTTGTAAGAGTTACAGAACTGTGTCTTGCAACTTTAAGGTTATGTCAGAGACAACCTAATTTGAAGAGGTACACAATTAAACTTTCTTGGATGATGCAGGTAAAGATTGATAAACCAAAGGATTCTGGGGTGATCATCAAAAGAACACACAAAAATGCGAGGTTTAAAGTACAAAATGACAGATGTACGTTCTCACATACATATAAAAAAAATATCCCAGTTTTTTATTGTAACCCCTGATTGTGTCTTGCTTGCTTTGCTCACTCGTCAATTATATAAATCGGCATTGTTTAAAGTACTAGATCTTGAGTGGTTATAACGTGACATCTCTGTGTTGTCAATATCCTAATTGAATTGTTCATCAGCTACTGCGACACTGTAAAATTATACTATTTACAATGAGTCACAAAAATTATAAATTTCTTTTATAATATGCAATTATGGATCAATTATTTTTACCATCTTTTTAGAGCCACTAATAGACAGTATATTGCATCGCATTCCTGGCGTTGCTAATGCTGAGATACGACAAATGTGCAATGGACCTGAAAGCTTTACTCCTGATATGCATGCTGTCATGGGAGAAGCCCCTGAGGTAAACAAGTCCAAATTAAAAACATAAAAAAGTAGGATTTAAGCATGTTTTATTTTTTAGATAAAAAATTATTATGTGTGTGCGGGTATGAATTCCATGGGCGTGGCAACAGCTGGTGGTGCTGGAAAAGCCTTGGCGGAGTGGATTCAACATGGTTAGTATCACGAGTGGCAATGGCGGTGTGTCTGGTGCAGATGGAGGGGCCTTAGGCTGTTGTTACTGGCAATGTAGACTATTATGCTGTAGCTGAGACTTCATGAACATGTGAATTTTGTGCAGGAGAACCACCATTTGATCTATGGGAGTTTGACATAGCTCGCTTGAGTCACCATTATTCCAACAGGCTGTATCAAAAGCACAGGGCTGTGGAAGTTCTGGGTCGTCATTATTTAACACCATGGCCACATTATGAAATGGAATCTGCACGGCAAGTTAAGATGACTCCTTATCACTGCAGACTGGATGAAGCTGGAGCTTCCTGGGGCTGTGTGAATGGGTGGGAGAGGCCCAATTGGTTCCAAACAAAGCCAGGTGGTATGGGAGATATTGTAAATATACAGTACTTGTGTTAATTGAGTTGTAGTTTGAATGGTCATGTGTGGTTCACTTTAATCTGAAAGTATTGGCCATTTTAATTAAGGGTGGGGGGGGGGGGGGGGGGGGGAGTTTAGAGGAGAACAAAATGGAAGCATTGTCCTGTAGAAAAAACGTTTTAGGACCTCATTGCCTTACTTGTTAAATCCTTATTAATTACTCAATTATTCCCTCCCCCCTTTGTCCTCTCTTGATAGTTTAAAAAAAAATTTAATTAGAGTATTGTATGGACACATTTTTTTAAGCCTATGTATTATTAATTACCTGCAGGAACTGTTGAAAATTCAAAAACCTTTCACAAGATGAACTCTTTTGATGCTCAGGGAAGGGAGCATTTGGCGTGCAGACAGAATGTTGCTTTGTTTGACTTGACAGCATTTTCCAAGCTGGAAGTAAAGGTACACACATACCATTAAGACTTACGTCACTGAAGTTCTCATTGAGTAATTAACAGTTTTTACATACATATCCTTTCTTTCACCAGCTAATTAGCTGGTTTTAAGGGGTTAGAAATTGTGAACTGCATTGCAAGCTTGGTACAATGTAATGCTGTGTATTGTATACACCTCATGGTGTGGGTGTATGCCATGTAGGGAGAAGGAGCAATGGCTGCTTTGCAATACATCAGCACTGGTGACGTTGATGTTCCAGTGGGCCAGGTTATCTACACTGGAATTCTGAACACTCAAGGAGGTTATCTGACTGACTGCACTATTACTAGACTGAACAAAGACAGGTGAGATAACTGGAGTTTGTGGTAATGGTAGTGACTCATTCATCCTCCTAGTGTCTTTAGTTCACCACTTTGTCATGGATTGCTAAGATGATAGCCGTCTATGTTTATAGGAATTACTCACTTAGAGATTAGTTCAATTGATTTTCACTTTTGAAAGGTGTAACAATTATACTTTTGTGGCTATAATTTTATGCATACATGGATGAAAAGAGCCTTTGCAGATGTTTCTGTCTGATTACTGGCAATTTGCTGATCATGCAGGTTTGGATTCATGTGTTCAACTGATTTTAAGTCAATATTTTCCTCAATTTTAAAAATGTTAGGAGTAACAGTCACAAGCTTTATGATTCTATTCTCTCCTCCCTGAAATGATGAATCCTACTGACAACCTCATGGTCAACTATTTATATGAGCCTTGTCCTGTAGGTATTTTATTGTGAGTCCATCTGGTAAAGGGACTCAGGTAGCATGGTGGATCAATAAACACGTCCCAAGTTCTGTGACAGTGGAAGATAAGACTTCATCTTACAGCGTACTGGCATTAATGGGACCCAAGTCACGAGAAATACTCCAGACTGTCACTAGGACATCACTAAGCAATTCTTCCTTTCCCTACAGTACAGCCCAGGTATACTGTATGTTCTTACTCTAGTTGAAGTGTAGTGAGTTAATGGAGTAAGGCATAGATTTGCCATACTTAGTTTGTAAGAACTTACTATGGTTATTGTGTTATTTAGGTGATGGAAGTGGGCTATGCTGTGGATGTGATCGGTGTGAGAATGTCGTATGTAGGAGAATTGGGATGGGAGCTCTATGTGCCAATGGAAGTAAGTTAACACAGAAATTGTGAGAATCATATAAAAATAATTGTGATGACACAGGAATGATTAATCTCTTGATAAGCAAAAAACAACAAAAACAAACAAACTTTTCTTCCTTCACTAAAAATTGTAATACTTTTACCCCTGCTCTTTGCTAAGATAAAGTGATTAGTACATGTATTCCCCTGTTCACATCAGAGAGTTAAACAAAAGCCAACTTTTCAGGATTGAGCCTAAGGAGTCCTATGCTATAAAAAATTCCAGTGGGTTGCTATGCTTTTTTATATCTTTGATTTTATTTTGTAGTATGCACTGCATGTGTACGACGTTCTATCACAAGCTGGGTCAGCCTGCGACATGACACTAGCTGGCACTTATGCAATGGACAGTCTGAGAATGGAGAAAGGTTTCAGACATGCCGGGCATGAACTGGATTCAGAAACCACTCCTTTGGAGGCTAGGTTGATGCACTCTGTGAATCTTAACAAAGTAAGTTACATAACACAGGACTGGTCCAACTCATGTACGTAAAATAGAGCTAGATAAAGTTGGTTATATTATATATTAACAGTACTGTTGTGTAAACTCTAATTTTATTTACTGGCCATTTCTGACAATGTAATAATGCAGGGAAACTTTATAGGGCGAGAATCTATTGATGCACAGAAACAGGAAGGAGTGAAGCAGCTGTTTGCCATGTTCACTGCAGATATTCCACTCACAGAAGAATTTCCTTGGGGAAAAGAACTCATTTATAGAGATGGGAAATACTGTGGTTATGTGACTTCTGCCAGCTATGGCTACACTGTTGGCAAGCATGTGTGTATGGGTTATGTTAGTAATGGAGGAAAGATGGTCACTTTGCAGCATTTGAAGCAAGGTGCCTATGAGATAGAGGTCGGAGGTCAAATATATCCAGCTCAAGTGTCCACTGCACCTCTGTATGACCCCCAGTCTATCATTCCCAGGACCTCCTGAACGAGAGTAATCCAAGCTGAAGTTGTGTGTAATCATAATTTAAGGAACTGTTTTTTCTTCCTTTTTTTTAATGAAGTGTTTGTACATGAATAATTTTATAATTATGATATAAGAATTACATGATGATTACCAGTGATAAGTTATTCAGGTATGCATTGGCAGGAAGTTCTTATCAGGAACTTTCTATATTACAGACAGTATAACATAGCAATATCTAATCAGATGCCACAAGATCAGGTCTCTTTCACATAATATTGGCAATATACTATTTTATGCCTCCTTCCTCCCTCCCCCCCCCCCCCCCCCCCCCCCCCCCCCCCCCCAAAAAAAATAAGAAAAAAGAAAACAAGCTTGATACTTTCCACCATAAACTATTAAGTCTACACTTACCATGTCTCGTACTATTAAGCAACATCCTATTAAGCATAACAGTGTGTATATCATGGCATGTTGTTGGCAATGTAAAATACTATACACATACCATAACACAGATGCTCCAAATCAATATTGGCTGGTGAACATTGAGATACATGTGGAAAAGGAAGGCTTTCTTTGGGTTTAAAAATAGGAGCCTGTAAAAAAAAGAAACACGGAAAAGTGAATTGATTAAGATTGTTATGAGTGCTTTACCTGACAGAGTTGGCAAGTAGCTCCACTCCTGTAATCAGGCACACCGAGCTTCTCTCCAGTTCTAATAATGTGTGTGTGAATAACTATTAGGATATTGTGAAGTAAGGGAGTTCTTAAATATTCTGTTCTTTTCTGACATTGGCTGGTGCACATTATTATGAGTGGTCGTGCATTACTAATATTAGTATTGCATTCATTTACACACCCATGCAAGTGTAAAGCGAACCCTCAGTGTTGCTATACACTAGCTAGCTATTACAAAGCCCAAAAGAATAATTTATTAGTAGTATCGATATGAATATGCCAATATGTATGTTTGCACATGTCTGTATACAAAGCTCGAGTAAGTGGATATGCAACTCGTGCAATGAAACTGTAGATGTTAATATTGTCTTCATAAGAGAAGCTTAACATACAATCAACACTCGCCTCACTAGTTGTTTCAATGGGAAACTCCAAGCACTCAAGTAAACCACTGAGAATATAGTGTAATGCAAAACTACCGCAGGCAGCAAAGAAATGATTTATTCACAGAGCTATAGGGGGCGTTACCAACAATCGCTTGCAATTGTACAGCCTAAAATACCTAGCTTTTTCTGAAATATTCTGGCACATTAAAGGGACTTAAAATGTCCAGTGCAACATTTTAATCTTGTTTCAATCTTCGGGAGGCTACCGCGCATGCACGCTGAGGATTAACTATATGTGTTCTACTTACGTATGTGCAGGCTCCACAGATAGTTCAAGTTACATTTTACAAATCTGACAAAGTTTCTTAGAGCCAAGTGTGCGGATCAGTTCTCTATTGAGCTAGCAATTCCACATATCAGTGATGTACTCTACATACAAAGCTCTCGCTTTTCATTTAAATCTATCCCACTATTTCTAATACATACGTCGTGTTAACTTGCCTGAATATTGTATTCACAGTGGATGGAAATTTGGACTGCAAGTCTTCAACAAATGATGCTGTAACTTGTTCAATACTTGCACTAACCTAATACAATAATTGAAGGCTATTTTCATTACTGTGAAATAAAGTATAGAATTACACTAAACTGTAATGTACCATTCTGGTCCAATGCGGACAGAATTACAGGTATACGAGATTCACTATAAGGTTTGCATTCTAATTTTAGTTACTCGATAAAGCTAGTTTTATATTTTTATATTTTATGCAAATTGTAGATGAATCAGAGTTTGGGGTTTTCTAACTTTGCCACACTTAATTTTACACACACACACCAATACAATGCAAAAACAACAAAACAAATTCTCTTGCTGCTTCTAGGCAGTCACACACACTTGGCAGAGCCAGGATGCTTGTGCACTAAGCAGGCACTGTGAGCTGTGCAAGCAAAGCTCCGGGAGCCGGGTTAGGAACTCGCAGGAGAACAGGCCTTTCCTCACAGCAAGTGGTGTTGGCACCCGAATTCCCACCTGGACCATTGCTGTTTCATGAGAAAAGGCCTTGAATTTGCACCCCAGCAAATGCCAGGTACCCAATCACAGCTGGGTGGACTGGTGGGAGGCAGATGGAAAGTTGCCAGAGTGGGACTTGAAGTCAGGACCTCAGGCCCTGAGCCAAGGACACATACACAGACAGCCACCATGCGCACGCACACACACACACAAGCCTGAACAGTGCCAACATGAAATCACCAGCACTGACTCATACTATGTGTGGGCTGCTGGGGGCAGAATCCGTAGTCTCTCCGCTCAGACAACTCGCACTGGGGCAGGATAGTCGCTGCTACCAGAATCAGCAGACTTAGCTACCCCACGAACTGGCCCTCCGAAGGATGACTTAGGTTAACTAAGTTTAAATTTAATAAGAAGCACAGACTTACAATATGATGCTGCGACTGCTATCAGGTGTGAAGCAAGGCTTATATGGTTAGCCATGCTCCACCTATTTCTCACACAAAAATGATGCAACCTTCCTGGATCCACAAACAACCCTCACGGGGGGGGGGGGGGGGGGGGGGGGGGGGGGGATGGGGACAAACACACAATCTGCTAATCAGCAGTTCACAGCTACGTACCACACCACACTGCATGACATAGAACTAACTTAAATAAGAATGTTACTGCACATACACACACTGCTAATGTTCGAAGATACACACATACACACTGTTCATGTTCGAATGTGGGCGGACCCACTATTCAGTTGGGGGGAGCGCCCACACAATGTAATACATAGAAAGACAACAGGATATGCTCACTTTAGCGGCCAGGTGACTGCTCATTTCTGGAGTAGTGACAGAGACAATACCATTGAACCTAGCAAAGTCCTGCACCTCCTTCTGTTGAAACTCACTATAATAAGAACTGAGAAAAGTACACACAAATACACACAACATAATGACTAACATACCGCATTGGACGGACAATTGAAACAGACTGGTAATGGTCATCAATAAAACCCTGTAGTAATAAAACCCATTTGTCAATTTAATGACTTTATTCTCACACGTAATAGCTCACTGTGTCCAATGGAATAGTTGCCCCTCTGCCCTGAGCTATATTACTGATAAGATCAGTAGATACTTTGCTAGCATTGTCTCCTAAAAATATCTACAACAGCAAAAAGCAAATAATTACCAATAAATGAATAATAGTATCTAACTAGCTGTAAAGAAGCATTGGTGTACAGTAATTGTACTTGGTTGTTACTGGTAAACAAATGTAATATACATATGCATGTATGTACAATCTTGTAATAACAACAAGGCACTTCAAGTGCAGAATTAACCATACCTTGGTGAATTTGAGTTTTTGAGCAGCTTCCAGCATAACTTGTTGCCTACGTGTATATGGAATTATATCTTTCAGCATTTAATGTATTCCACACTACATACCTAGCAATGTGCACAAAAGATTGCTTTGCCGACAAAGTAATGAAATTGTCTACTGATGCCAACAGCTTTGATGTGGTCTCCTCACACGAAGTTATGGAGGTCATCACTCTTTCTGATGAACTATATCAATACAGCAACTAACTCATACTGTGTGCTAATGTGCATGTGTGTACAGGTGGATAAATTGGTTCATTCCATGTCAAATCAATAATAAACTGGTGGTGTGCTTGAGCACAAATATCGAGCGAGCCTTCCTATTTAGGTTACACAAAACTATGGTATTTCAGTAATTAATTTATGTAAAAAAAAAACATAGAATTGCTTTCTTAACTCAACTTGTGGTAGATTCTGTCGCATCTATTTTTAAAGCCTTCTGATTGTCTGAATTACATACCAGTAACTTGTGTCAACAGGCACTCAGCTACATAAAAACAACAACAGTAGAGTCCCCCCCCCCCCCCGTAATTTTAGTATAAAAAGACAGACTCACCTCATTTTTCCGAGTAGTGGTAGCTTTAATTCTGACTATCTGAATTTCCCCTTGACAACCAAACCAACAAGCACTCAGCTACAAAACGGCGAAGTTTTTTATTTACATCTGGTAAAGGGTTTCAATGCCATAGTGACAACTCGCAACAACTTTCTGTGCCTTGAAAAAGAAAGCATTTTTCAGGGAACTTTCGTACAGTTTTGATCTTAACCCTAAAATAACACTTGTTTACTGCTGTAGTAACTGGGAGCAAGCCCAAAAAGACTGTTTTTGGGAGAAAAAAGAGCCCGCACTTGTGTTCAAGGGGCTTATGTACAATCCATAATATATATAAATATAAATATAATAGTACGGCGCGTAAGTTTCCCATTAAAAAATGTATGGGAAAAATCACTGTTCAATTGAAATTGCACAAAAAAAGTGAAATAGCGCGTAACTAATTGAAATACCTCTGATATAAGTGGAAACTAAGTGAAATACCATGGTACCTAAGTGAAATAGTACAGGTAAGTGTACATGCGTGCAGCGTTAACCTTGGCAACGTACAGTTTGAGTAGATTCTAGTTGGAGACTATGTCATTCTTTACTACAGAAGCTCTACTTATATTAGACGGAATGTTTTTCAACAGATTATGAAGGAGGAGCCGTATGTTGAAAGCGAAGTTACAGCGGAAGCTAATCCTGAGATAGTGAATGAACGATACAGTGTAGCTACAATTGCAAATGACTTTTTTAAAAGCTGGCCTACTATTAGCAAGTGATAGCACGGGTAACCTGTGCTATTAGGGATCAATAGCATGGTTATCCGTGCTATTACTCATACTAACATATACCCGATTTCCAATTGTCCACCTAATAGTATCTCGCTCACTCGATAATAACACCACTACACTTCAGAATTTCAACAACAGTTGGACCACATAATCAATTATCTTGCGTAGTTTGATTGGATCTTTTATGAACCAAAAAATCCAGAATGCTGCATTACCTATTCAAGCAACATCCTAACTTCAAAGGAAGAAGAAACACTAAACAAAATAGCCACACTTATTCTCCTATACAACTTGCAGTCTTGGTGTTTCAATTGACTCTGTAGAGACATTCCAACATGTTTAGTTTAAAAAGCCCCATGCTAATAGATAAAACTCAAGCAATTTTGTATGACTTGGTGAAATAGATAGACCCAGACTTTATACTGATCACACTATAATTTCATCCATTGGTTGGCCTTACAGTGTTCTAATTATACAATGTCGGTTCCATACAGTGCTAGTGAAATCACCTCATCCTTTATGTACGTACAGTTCCTTATCATTGCAATCAGATAGTGGTGTCTGTGAGAAATCCAAAAATACCATCTCCATAGGAACAACAAAACATGGTATTCCCAGGCTAGCAGGCTCTGAAAGGACTCTAACAGCCGAGCTGCATCTATTCTCCAAACTCAAACCAGTCACGCCTCCTTCTATATTACATAAGACACCAGGCACAAAACTAATGCTTTTTCACACATTACATATACATACATACATACATACATACATACTTACATAATGCATAAATGCATACATACACACACACATACATACCATCAATAAAAAGTACAGCCAAAGTAGTGGGTACTTTGCGGGAAGAATGATCCTTCAATATCTAAATACAACCAAATACCGCCACACGGGCACACACACTACCAAACAAAACATTTGTTCTATCTGACTAGAAAAAAAATGTTATATTGATATTGAAAATGGATTAAAAACAAACAAACAAAACAATAACAACAACAAAACTGAACATACATCAAAACTCACATCTGTGAGAAGTCTTAAGAGGACACAGGAGTTAGGACCACCTGAATACGCTAACAACACCTACATGCAAAACACTGAGTCAATTGATATAAAATGATGGTGATTGTTCGTGAGATGATTGGTTTTTACTTGGATGTACCTTCTCTCCGGGTCTTATTACTCTCAATTTTCCCAAAGTTGTTCTGAACTTCTGACGAAAATATGTATTAAAACAAGATCTATAAAGAAACATGTTACAGACTATTTTATAAAGCTTCTAAAATTCTGTGATAGAGGCTTAACCGTGGACTATACAAGCAAAATTACGTAAACCAGCTATTTGTAATTCCATTAATTTATTGAAAAAAGAAAATAACCACAAACTAAACTACAATACGAGACTAGACACAATAAAGTGAATTACAGCTACTACAATGATGAACAATCTATATAATACACTCGTCTGATGTAATACTTTGAACACATTTAGAAACTTGACTAGCCTCATAGCTTTTCTCTACCCTTCAATATGAACATATTTTTTCCTTGTAGTTTGACCCAGACAGTTCTACTGATGTGAACATAGAACACTTTCATTAAAATTCAACACTAAAACACTTTAAAGTGCAATAACACATCATGTATAACTGCAGGTCAATTTTGAAACAAGATGGGGTGGTTAGCACTGAAGGAAAAAAACACACCAAAAACAACATCAAACCTGTAAATTAGAGGTAATAGGTCTGTCTAACAATTAGGCCTTAGGCCTGTATGTACAACAGCAAGAATTTCCACTAATATAATAGGCCTGAATAGGAAGATAATTTTAATGGTCTAAAATACATTCATTTATGGTCTTAATGTTATACTATAAGCATTTTTATAAACAAAAATAAATGAAGCTACTTGGGGAAAATGCTACAAAAACAAACAATACTAGCATGTAACATGACCTTGTAGAGGTAATCCCTGCCTGGCTAGAAATAATATATTCTGAAATAAAGGTATTTTTACTGAGCATGCTGAGGATAGAGAGAATTATAATAGGGGATTGAAGATAAGGCTACTCTTCTCATGTGTGTGAAATCCACCTTCTTTAGCCTGTTGTACCTTAAACAAACAAAACATTCCGTATCAATACCTATGATTTCCCTTGATTTAAATGCGAGCAACAAGAATGCCTAAAGACAGACTACAACTTTTACCACTTCTGTACGCTGGACCACTAAAATGATCTCCTGACTACAGATTTATTTTTCTTACTCCTACTTAGGAAAGGTAATATTGGGTTGATAAGGGTCCTTTGATGATACTTTCCAATTTTGTGATCAGTAAAATTAATCGGGCCATGGCCATACCGGGTTCCTACATGTCTGATAACAGTAAGTGTAATTCCACCAATAGGTCTATATGCTATATGTACAACAGTGAGCAATTCCACTAATCACAGGATGCAATAGTTTTTCTCGTGAAGATAAAAAAAATAAAAAATAAAAAGAGAGAGAGCAGTAAATGATACTGTCTACAAAATATGTTCTGCAGAGCTTTGCTATGTACTGAGCCATGAAAAATAATGTAGAAATACAAGTAAATAATTATGACATCTAATTTGCAAAAGGCATCATCGGTTAGGAGCTATGTCTTTATACTTACTGGCAGAACGGATCTTTTCCTCTTGCAGTGATAACTGCAGACTGTCCACATTTTACACAACTACTCACATCTTTATCTCTATGAATACAGCAAAAATAACCGTAAACTAACGCGGAGAAGAAACTATAGAACTACCTCTGTGAGCTTACAGCTTCTGTGACAGGGAACCAACTCTGATCGATAGAACACATTATTTAGACGACCCTTTACCCAACAGCTTACTATATCTAATTTATTTTTTTTCACTGATTTAAAATAACAAAATAAATACATAATATAAAAATTAATTTCTAGCTCCTGACTTGGGTCTTGGAATATGAGTCCTCTTTGATGCTGCCGTTGCCAACAGCCAGCAACAGTGAAACATCCAATACACCCACACATGGCTTGAGATAACCCAGAACAAGAACACAAGTACTGGCCAAACCTGATGAATGTAATGGACCAACAAACTTTGGTCTTCATCAACAGTAGAACCATCTGCATCGTTTGATTTGTGATTACCAGAGTCTAAGTTCTCTACTTCTATCTCATTTTTGTCTTCAAAGGCCATTTTCTGTTCTTCTGGGTCAATAGGCTCTTTTACATTCTGGTCTTTCATCTCGGAACTTTCACCTATGCTTTGAAGAAACACGAGGATCTCCCGCCACATGCTTTGATCTGACTCCATAAGACTGTTCAGAGACTTCACATTGGTGCTATCTTTGTTGTGAACAACTAAGGTAAGTTCTACACTTGGAACTATGTAAATACGAAGACCAGGTGAAGCAGAGATTATCAAATCTTTGGGTAGTTGAGGACACAAACATGAACCCAGAGACCTTGGGCAGTTGATCCACCAGCCATACATGTAATGCTGATCCACCATTCGGCGACTTGTCTTTGAAGAAGCACTGACCTTGTTTAACTCGTGAATAACAGCAAGACTATAAGAAATGAGATTTCTTATCCTCATTTTCACTCTGCCATCTGACGTCAGAGGTGCTTCTTCTATGCTCAGTGCATAAAAAGAATCAAGCCATGCTTCATGTTTGTCTTTTCCCAGTACAATGTTCACAAAAGAAACCGCTTCCAGACCATATGCTGCAAGACCACTCAAAACACTCTCAGAATCTTGAACTGACTGCTTTTTATCAAGGGGTGGCAATGAAGTCAACAAATCCAGCAGACTACTTTCCTTCTTGTGTCGTAAGTTAGGGTTATTTTGATCTTTGCCTTTCAAAGATTTTATCATTGGCTGATAGATCACAGCAGGTCGAAAACCCTCCAGTAAAATTCCTAGGTTGAAGCTAAGTAGAGCTAATACATTACTATAGGGCAGCTCATAGAAATCTTCTAAATTAATTCCTGCTACACTGTGTTTGCTGATCACATGACTGCCCTTAGCAAGAACATATGAACTTTTCGACCTAAAAGGTTGCAAAGTTGTCTTTAAATGAGTAACCATAGCACCTGCTTGATCAGAATTCATTTCTCCCAATATATTCCAGATTGATGGTTGATGTATATCAGGCATTTCCAAAGCAATAGACTGGATTGGTCGATAGTCAGACCATCCATCTCCGGGCTGCATGAAAACGATTCCAAGATTGCTGAGAATCACGAGTATATTTAGCAGCATCTATGCCAGATCTCATATTAAGCAAAGACACTTTACACACAAGTAACTTACCTCGATTGCAGCGAGAGGCCCAGTACGATAAAGGGAGTAAACTGAGATTGTAATTCGGAGCACTTTTCGACTGTATGTAACTAACTCACGTTTTTTTTGTTTGACCTTTTTTTCCGTCATTATTAGCGCGTGCTTCTATAGCCGTTAAAACTCCGCCTTTCCTACGGAGAGAGTAGAGATACACAATGTCGGTGTATAATAACATTTGATTTACCCGCTAACGTTTAGAAATTGACAATTGTCTGGGGCAAGTAGGTTGTGTTGGACTATATTCGTGGCTACTGCGACTATGGATGGAGAGGTATTAGCTGAGGAGTCTACTATAGGCGTGAAAGGCGCCCCGAGTTATGGCACTAAAGACCCCATTATTGTTAATGACGATAAAGCACCAATTGTAGAAATGGATGCCTTGGGAGAGGATGATGACGAGAGTGTAGATTCTAAGAAGGAAAAGAAGTCCAAGACTAGAGAGCAATTTCAAAACAGATTTCAATATATTCTATCTCTGGTGGGATATGCAGTAGGACTCGGAAACGTTTGGAGATTTTCCTACTATACTGCAAAAAATGGAGGAAGTAAGTTCTATAGCTACAGGAGAAAAGAAGAAATTGTAAGAACCAATTAGTCTTGTTGAAGTTGCTTTGTAATGGTTAAAGTCCAGGAGCATGTTGCTCTGTATCCTACCCAACTTTGCTTGAATTGGAAGTCTAGCCACATAAGAATAGATTCCTTACAACCGACCTTTCCATAAGAAGTCGAGTATTCATAGAAGTTGGTGAAGAAGAGTATAACAGGGGGACTCAATGTTTACCATTTGATGCCCCCTGAATCTCCATGGTATCGTGGATGAAGTAACTGAGACACGCACCAGCATATGTTTTCAAGCAGATGTCCATTCATATCCTAAAATTGCGTGGGAATTATAACAGTGGGAATGTAGTCATGTTGTGTCTGTCTGTCTGTCTGTCTGTCTGTCTGTCTGTCTCTGTTTCTCTGTTGGTCTGTCTGTGTGTCTGTCTGTCTGTCTCTCTCTCTCTGTCTCTCTGTTGGTCTGTCTGTCTGTCTGTCTGTCTGTCTCTCTCTCTGTCTCTCTGTTGGTCTGTCTGTCTCTCTCTCTCTCTCTCTGTTGGTCTGTCTGTCTCTTTGTTGGTCTGTCTATTGCTCTGTCTGTTTGTCTCTGTTATTAGAATATGCTCATCACATGCGAGCTATCTGATTGGTTCATTACATGAATCTATTCAAGTAGATTCATGCTCTGCGGCATTTAGAAATCAAGTCTATCTGATGCTTGTTGCTACACCCTAGGCTTTATTATCAGATTTTTTTGTTTGTTTCATTAGGTTTTAGTCATTGCTATGTTCTAAACAGATTTGTGTAGCGTGAATCAGCAACGTTTAGGAATTGACCGTGAATATTGTGTTCGTTATGTTCGTTATGTCCTAAACACAGCAAATTCATGGTATTTTAATCTAAAATATAACTATATATTTATACCATAGTTGCTATGTAGATGAAGGTGATGTCACCCTGCTTTTTGAATGGTCACTCCATCCCTTACTAAAGTCCTCTGAAACTGAGCATTATTCATATAGTAGCACTATCACCACCACTGTTTTGGATGTGGTGGAAGCTGAACCAAGTACACTTCTTGTAGTCAATGTTTTGGAGTGACAACCCTCGCCGCAAATAATTGATGTTGGACATACTTTACCCCCTCAAAAAACAATATCCAGTGGTCATTTGGTTTCTTAAAAATATTGTTTGAAATGGTAGCTATGGTATAAATAGTGAAACTATGGCAACTCTCGGAATTATCGCTAGATAGCTACCCTCTCATAGTCTAAACCCTAGCCACTGATTTATATTTCTTTGTTACAGATTTAATTGCTGATTCTTGTACATGTGATGTAGGTGCATTTGTACTGGCGTACCTTATCATGTTGTTTGTACTGGGAATTCCACTGTTCTATTTGGAAGTGGCTCTTGGACAAGCAGTAATGAAAGGGCCTGTAAAAGCCTGGTTTTCTGTGTCGAAGAATCTTGGGGGCATTGGTGTATGTGCACTCATTGTATGCAGTTATATTTGCCTGTACTACAATGTCATCATTGCCTGGGTCTTCTTCTTTTTTTTTAATTCATTCCACAAGTACTTGCCTTGGGGAGAGTGCTTTGGTTACTATGCTCCTGATTTAGATGCTGCAGACAAAATGGAGATTGTCATGAATGCAACCTCTGATCAGGTCAAGCTTTCAAGTTGTCTGAATGCATCCACAGAGTAAGCCTTTGAGAAGAGTTTGGTATTTCATGTGATGTGTGTGTGTGTGTGTGTGTGTGTCATAGGTATTTTTGGTATGTTGATGCAGTAGGAGCTAGTAGTCATATTGGTGTAGTAGAGTCTTTTAACTGGAAGTTGTTTTTGTGCTTGTTCCTGGCTTGGGTGGTTATCTACCTCTGCTTGTTCAGGGGAATACAGTCTTCCGGAAAGGTAAATGAAAGTTTGCATTGCATCATGTATACAAAAAGTATAGCAGTTTTTCCAGGGCCATAAGTTGAAACATAACTATAGAATTTTGTTGATCACAAGTCTTAGGGTTATTAAAAACAATGACAATCAATTGTATGCAGAACATGTCTTAGATTTGTTCAGCTTTTTGTCTGAATTTTGTCTCAAATTTTTATTTTTTATTTTTATTTCACCACCATAAGCACTAATCCTTCTTCTTTTTTTCTTTGTTTATCACAAGTGGTATGACATTGATGATTTACTAGGTACGGGATAGTGATAGTGGGGTTCTGATTCATAAGGTGCTTGCATGTTTGGAGAATATGTGACCTAATTGCTAAAGCTGGAGAATTGGTGTAGTATTAAAATATTATATGTATGGGTACATATGAAGGTGCACTATATTCAGTTCATTAATAATCTTGTGAAAACAGTATTTATTTTGTTTTCGTTTCTTTATTGTTGTTTTCTAATAGGTGATTTATTTTACTGCCACATTTCCGTATTTGGTTCTGATATGCTTATTTTTTCGTGCTGTCACACTGGATGGTGCTGCTAAAGGTTTACAGTTTGTTTTTGTACCATCTGATAATTGGGTGAGTAATAGGATGGTCATGCAATAGTTGGCCGACTTTGCTTCGTATAAATTTATTCATTCTACCATTTTCGTTTTTTTTAGTTAAAACAGTTCTTCACACCGCAACTTTGGTTGGAAGCATCTACTCAGATTTTCTTTTCTTTAGGAGTATCTATTGGAGCACTGGTAGCCTTGTCTAGTTACAGCAAGGCTAAATACAACAATCTCACAAACTCCCTCATTGTCTGCATTACTAACTCTATGACGTCCATTTTCTCAAGTATCATCATATTTAGCATTGTAGGATTCAGAGCAACTCAATTGAATGTTGATGTGGAGCTGGTAAGTTGTGCTACGTTGTCTAATATAGCAAGTCTTGAAAAGTCAAAGTATATTATAGTAAAATGGAAAAGTAGAATATGATTTCTTATATGGCCAATCCTTGTACAATATTCCATTGGCCAAATTTACTTACACCAGATTAGACTCTTCTCTCTGTAACATATATTACTTCAGGTTAGATCAGGGCCCGGACTTGCATTTGTAGTGATTACTGAAGCTATATTGCGTATGCCTGGCTCTCCGTTTTGGGCTGTACTCTTCTTTATTATGTTACTTACTCTTGGGCTTGACAGCCAATTTGCCACCTTTGAAGCTGTCATTACAGTCCTCTATGACATTAAAGTAATTAAGAAAATCAGGAAAGAAATTGTAGTAGGTAAGTTTTCTTTCCTCTGTCTATTTGTATTCATTGACATAGTATTAAACTGTAGGTGTTCTGTGTATCATATTCTTCATTGTGAGCTTTCCATTTGTCCTGGGCAACGGACTGTACCTGTTTCAATTGTTTGACCAGTTTGTAGGAACCGTTCCTCTTCTTCTGATTGGATTCTTCGAGTTCATTGCAGTGGGATGGGTATTTGGTGTGAAAAGGTAAATTATGTGGGACTTTCATTGCAGCTAAGATTATTGTAGTTTACCCGATAAACATATTCCAGACTTGCCTCCATTGTAACAAATACCTTGTGTCTTATATATTGCAGGTTCTTCAAGGAGTTCACTAATCCTTATCACAAGAATCTGGTCTACTTGTGGATAGTGATGTGGAAGTGGGTGGGACCCATAACCATGTTTATAATATTTGTATCTAGCTTTATTCAAGCAGTGGTTGTTAGGCCTCAGTATAGAAGGTTTTTCTATGATGAAGACCTGGATCGTGTAAGTTCCTAAGACTGTGCTGCTATTTGTTGGCATCTCACAGCAACATTGATGACATACCTCCCATATTATTACTGCAGTATCACACAGAGGACACGGACTACCCCTCGTGGGCTCTCTTTATTGGAGCGGTTGTAATCTTAACTTCTGTTTCCACTATTCCCATCGTTCTCATTGTACGTCTTGTGAGATACCAAAGTGCCAGGGAAGAAGCTGTAGAATTTTTGGCAAGACTTTACTTGATGGTGCGGGAGTCTTGGGAATGGATTAAAACAAGGAGAGGTTGCAACGTCAGAAACCACTATGAGTGAGTGCTATACTCAAAACAATCCTCCGCTCTCACTTGCCCCTCTTTGTGTATGTAGAAATGAAAAGCAGGAATATTCACCATATAAAGAGAATCTTGACAGCTCTCTAATTTTGGAAGAAAAAGTTAGACCCGCAACAAGATGAATGATTGAACATATGAATAGGTACTGCTGCGTGTCTTCTTTTTTTTAAATTTTTAATCCGAAATACATATGTATATAAAAAGATGCTAGACTAAATAATTTTTGCTTAAAATTTTCATTGAGCATTTTTGGTCTTGTTCTTTCTCATCCGAGGACTTTTCTCTACATCAGGAACAAACAAACATAAAATTATCATTCTGAAACTAACACGTATACTCATACTTGGTGATCCAGGAATAGGAGCTCCCTCAGGCAGCCAAGAATAGTCTACATCATTATTCTTTTGTGTTCCAGTCTCCACTGGCTTCTTGGATTTAGAAGTCTGAAAAATACAATTATGTCATTCTGTAATTACATCACTGAAGGTTTGAAAGAAAGATATTGCCCAATGAAATGTACATTAAACATATGCACAGTAAAGTAATGGCTAGTTATTGACTACATACGCTTACCTTTCTCACTGTGGTGGTGTACACATAGTGTATGATGAACATAAGCAGGGAGATGCCAGACACCATGAACACATACATGAAGAATCTACCACCACACACAAAAACAACATCTGAGATATCAACATCCTTCATGTATATAGCTACAGAAATGCATGGGTAACAATGAACTCCAATTAATTCACACCTTGGTGCTCCAAGATGCCACATTATCAGACTTACGTTTCTCCATCAAAGCTTTCTTCAGCTTCAACAATATTGACAGTGTCATTAAAGACAGCATCACGATAAATCTCTCCAGCCTATATTAAAATCCAGATGCAGTGTTAGCATTTCCTAACCCAGAACAAAAACGCTTACCGCATCTTTGTAGTGAACATTCACTGTCAAGCCAAATGGTCTGGCATAAAAAGATTCACTGGGTAAAAAGTTATACTGAAAGGACACCTAATAAATCATTAAAGACACTAATAAAGAAATGCTCTTAGAAACTGTACAAGGACTTACTTGAGTTTGTGGCTGAATGTATGTCTCATATGAATCCGTTGAAAACTACATAAACCATACAAGTGGGATTAAACAAAATAAACACAAACAGCAACAGATATACAACTATTGATGAAACTTCTGGCTGTTCTCTCAGAATAAGGCATCATTACTCATCTCAAGCACTTGGTTCATCCTATGCCTGTCATTGTGCTGCACGTGCTCTAGTGTGGGATAAGTGCCACTGCACTTGCACGTGAACGTGCAACCTGAAGGCATCATCAGAGCCTTGTGCTCTCAGAATATAAATTCAATCACAGAGAACCTTACCATAAAGTCTAATTCACACGCACACACAAAAAACAAAAAAACAAGGGGAAAGGGGGAGGGTACACTCACATTCTGTATAAAATAATTGAAGTCCTGTGGATACCTAAAAAAAGGAAGTTGCATAATTAGTCATACACTGTTCTGAGACATGCCTTACAAACTTGCCTGAATGAGCCTTCTACTGCTGTGACTATAAACTCTGTATCCGCCTCATTAGTGAATCCAATGAGTGTATCCACCCACTCCCCAGCAGACAACTCTAAAACGTACTAATTCACAATACAGGACACCGCTAGAGACAGCTTACAACATACGATTGCTAGGACGATTCACAAATATGAGTGTAGTGGAGGCATCTGGGTGAGGACCAATCTTCTTCACCTCATCTACTTCATCATCCTCTTCCTCATCGCTATCACCCTCTAAAACATCAGTTTTCTACAACAACAAAAAAAGGAGAAAAAAAAGGTTAGTCAAGTATTACTAGCGGACACCACACGAAATGCAATCAGCTGGGCACATCACTGCCTCAAAATAAACCCTTTACCCTATACTATACACCAAACATCTTTACCATGGCCTCATCTTTCTGATCAGGAACAGTCACAGTTTCCTCTTCCTCATCCTCCACTTCCATCTCATCAGCATCTTCTTCAACTTCATCTTCTAATTGAGCCAGAGCACCAGGAATTCCTTTGTGCACATGACAAACAACCAAAAGATAAAGCACACTGAACTTTCATAATTTATTTGTGGTTTGATTCCAGTCAACACTACACACCACATATTTACACAACCAAGACACACACCAAAGCAGTCCGCCACAACTCATCAGTCCAAACCAATGGCTAAAACCTCTCAGTCTTAGCCTCAGACATATTGTTGACATCATCTAGTCCACTAGGTGTAGAGATGAAGAATAGAGGCTTGTATTTACCCATACAAAGAAAACCACCAATAATAGAAGCAAAAACTGCTTCCATTAAAGATGGAATATCCATATAGATAAAACCTCTACTCTGTCACACACTAACACAGCTAATGAACATCAATCCAAATGCCTAATATCATCACAGGCTAAAGTCTCACTAAAATGCACGATTACACTAACTAAATGATATGCAATAAATAGAACATACAACCCTGTCCTTGATAGTACCATTATTTTTGCCTTCACCCTTCCAACTATGCCCGCCTTTCAAACCACCTCAAACAAAACATAACAAATTACAAATCTGGTACCTGAAAGGTTAAGTGTCGGCGTCAGGACTAGCCCCAGAAGAAATAGGCACCACAGCCTCGAAAACATCTTCCTTTCAAGATCACACAAATAAATATAATAATTCACCTTCACCTTAGTCCGGATTACGAAGGATAACACAGCTTCTGACTCACCTTCTATAAAAAGCCTACACACAAAAGCAACCACACAACTAGTGGGGGTGGATCCAATGTGGGCGGTCACTGACGACTACTTTCCAAACTGGAATAACGATGAACATTTTACCGAAGAAGAGGTAGCTATACCAGTGGAGGAATTATCTTTGAATCACTTGTATATTCGTTTTCAGTTGGCATGTCTTGTCTAGAGACAACATACAACGGGTTCGCCGCGATGAGGCCGCCGCTAAAGCCCAAGAAGAAGAGCTACAGAGGAGGGCAGATCTAGCTGTGAGTAAACCATAAGACTTATGTTATAGATATAGAAAATGTGTGTGCAATACTCGAGTACAGGAGAAGGAAGCCAGATTGGCACATATGCGCAAACAAGCAAGAGAGAGAGATGGCATTGAAGGTTTTTCAGCTGAACATCACAGCAGTACCAATGCAGGTGAAGATGAGAGCAGGCACAGCAACTTATTTGCTGATATTCAACATGGGGTAAGGGTGCCACAGCCTTTGTTGCAACATTGGCTTTAGTAACTACATTTTTTTTGTGTGTGTTTTATTTCCAATAGCCACGAGTATTTAATTACTTATTTAGATTGGAGTGCAGTCTTTAAAAAATAAAGAACATGAAAGTGAAGAAAAAAAGGAACAGGAGAAGTTTGAAAAGAAAGTTGGGATTTTAAACTACCTTGTGGATAAAGACAGTAAAAGCTAAATGTTGAGGTGTTGATAGTCGTTTAAGTCATCCATGTTTACTAGAATCTGACGATCCATGGTATCTCAAAGGTCAAAATATAGAGGAAGCCAGTGCTAGGACAAAGAAAAGAACAGAATTACAGGATCCACTCATCAAAATGAACGAATTCCTTGATAAGAAAAGGAAGATAGAGGAGAGGACATCAGAAAAAACTGTACGTAATAACTAGTTGTATGTATGTATGTACCTGGCATTGTACTGTTATTTTAGTTTTGAGCTAGTGTGTGTATTATGTGTGTGTTCTGAAGTTGGCATAATTTAGTTTAACTAAAATTCATCACTTTTCCCTTTCTCAATTATTCCCTATTCATTTCACTTCAGAGATTGCCGGGAGCGTCCGCTTCTATGCCTATGAAATCATCTCAGGATGATAGACACCATCGTAAAAAACACAAGTATAAGTCAAAGAAGAGCTCTTCTGATATAGAGAAGTTGAGACGTGAAAGGAAGCGAAGAGAAGAAGCTGAGAGGATGAAAACAGAGGAATTATTGCGGAAGTACCATGGTCTCCCCTCTGAAGCAGAATCTTCAACTATTGCAGCTACACCCAAAAAAAAGTACAAGTACCAACTAAGATGGGCACATTTACACACACACACACACCATAATGTTTCAATTTATTTATTTATTGTCTTTATTTTTAGGTATAACAGTCAGTTCAACCCCCATCTTGCACGCCATTGAAGACTTTCAAGCCAAGGTCACAACATTCTTTTTAAATTTTGCTATATATTTATCGATTGACATGTTACGTAACGACAAGAACAATGTTATAGTGACGAGTGAGTTATGGTGTAAGTAGAACAGGATGATGGGTACAGTGCAAATTCAGCGGCACATGTGTTGAGTGACTTGAAATAATCTCTTTACTTGCTTGAGAATCGCAGGAGAAATGGAGGTCGAGGATGCTTTGTCTTGTACCACACGCAACTGCTCTGAGAGATGCTTGATGACAGGTGCCATATGGCTCTTTGTTACTTCATCATGGACATCCAGAGCCAAGACAGAAGGATCCAGGAATCTACACATACACAATAAGATAATGTCAACAGGATATATTCTGTGCAGGGAACTTTGTAGGAAGCAAATAAAATTAAGCTTTTGTCAAGTTCTAGCCATCAACCATCCTGATTTTTGGTGTGAGTTTCTTGTTTTTCTAACCACTCTCACATCCTTCCTTATTTATACCCAGCATGCACATATTCATTCAATCGTCATAAAATTCCCAGGAAAAAATGACCAACTGATAAACCAGCTGCTAAACTTTCCCACTCACTTGATTTTCATTTCTAAATTGTCCAGGAGGTCTACTGACAACTGTTGAATGAGAGACAGAAGCACTGCTTGGGACAGAGGTATAGGAGAACAATCAAATAAAATATCCGGATCTACTTGCTGGCAAGTAAAGATCACCAAAGGCAAATCAGAAGTGGACAGGCACAACTCGAATGCTTCATTAAATTGCTGGGATTTTAAGAGTTGCGACACTTTAGCCTGAATGATAAATGAGGTATCAATAAGACGTGGAAGTATTTTTTCCAACATACCTTTTCCCTGTCAGACATCTTGTAGGAAGAGTTGGCAGCTTCTTCATGCAATGCACGGGAAACTGTCTCCAACACATTTTCTTGCATTCTGTCACATTTGTACATCCATGTAACACAAGGCATCTACTGCCTTTCAAAGTTACATGCAACTTGAATATTGAAATATAATGACTGTTCATTGTCTACTTTATCAATGCTAGCAGCTACAACAAGAACAATATTACCACCATCACCAGAACATGTGAAACTTGTCCCACCACAATTGCTGCTATTTAAAAACTTGTAGTTTCCTTACAAGCAACCTATTAAACAGATAATCAGACTGGATCTTGCCTTTGAGAGAAGGCAGTCAGCTCCTGGCGGATGGTGTCCTGAATGTGAGCGGTCACTGGAGCAGTGTTGTGAGCAGAGGCGAGGCTAGAGTGAAGGGACTGCAAAGATGAATCTACATGCTGGAACAAATTATTCTGTAGCTGTTGCTCCTGTTGCTGTAGTTGCAGCAAATCTAACACACACGCACACCTCTATGTAATCAATCGGCAATCTATTCATTATGGTGCAGTTGTATATATGAACATATATAGAGCTATTTAGCATCTGTATACAATAAGTTCAATCATCCTTAATTTAACCCTTTGCGTACGATCGTCACGCATTCGTGACCGCCGTAACTTAACGCGCGCGTACGATGGTCACGAATCTGTGACACACCGGGTGCGTCAAGAGAATACGGCTGTCACGAATTCGTGACAAGCTCTTTTTTGCTCTGTTATTACAGTTACAGAGCGCGTAGCACGCTAAAACTTTCAGTAGCTTACATAGTATACATTTTGCAATCTCTATTCTACAAAATAAGTCTTATAAAAATAAGTATAACTTATATCAAGTGCACCAACTAAATAAAAAAAATTTTTTTCCTACACTTTGTGTCTAGCTATTTTCAAATAGAACATCTACTAAGAAGTAAAGGCCTAAAGTAGCTAGAAATAAGCAAACTAAAACTAGAACTTACATTTGGGTGTGATTTCTCCTTTCATAAATATAAGCTAAAAAAATAGCTAACAAACTACGGCCTACTCGATAATTCCAACTAAGTTTGTATTCAAAACAACTCTATAAACTATAAACTAACGAATTACCATAGCTACAACGCTAGAGGCAGATTATTTGAGGCCTAACACAAAAGAAACACTCGCCCGTTTTCTTTTTCCACGTGTCGAATTCCACTGGTAAAACGTCGTCGTCTCGGGCAACTAATTGGTTTTACGGCGTGCGCGTATTTAATTACATAATTGCTCGCCCGCGTTCGTCCGCAAAGGGTTAAGGAAGTTCTTGCAAGACAATCTTCATTTTCCACAATCATTCTAGGGGAATGTTGGCTCAGATTTTCAATCAAAACAAAATCATTATCATTGTTCCCTCCGACTCCCCCACTTACATTCCATAGTTCCCTTTCTGAAAGTCTCGTCTATCTGTTTGAACATGACCTGGAATGCCTTCTCCACAGGCTCCAGAACCACTGCCTTAAAGATATTCTCTAACACAGCTGGTAATGCTCCTTGCAAGTGAACTGACACCGCCTTACCAATTGTGTCAGACATTTCCTAAGAGAAATACAACAGAGCCAGATAGCCACTGTACATTATATCTAAAATTAGTTATTCCACGTAATTAAAACGACTTTGATATCGCCTTTAACAATATCATTGGTAAGCAAGAGGTGGAATGCGTGTAATTATGCACTTGGTACGCCAGTTGATTTGTCGTACATTAGATGGACCTACATGTATGTATGTATGTACTATATTACAACCCATTCCTCTTTATGAACTTCTTATAACTCATGTATACCGGCCTTATGCACATGTTGCATAGTCCTATTGTAAGAGTCCACCACACAACCACTCTTACTAACCTTCGACTTAGTGAGTTCAGCAAGTCTAGTTCTGATGGCATCATTAGTCTGAGTGATGCAGTGGGAGACATTCTTTGACAGCTCGGCACGCACCAACAACATGGACTCATTCACAGCTGCAGTTAAACGTACACACAACCTATGAATGGATGGCATAGTGAGGTATCTGCAAGTATACCTGGTACTACGATGTTTTTCATCTCTGTCTTCACAAGCCTGTCCAACTTAGTCTGCACAGCAGTTGTTAAGGTCTGTGAGATACTGGAGATGAGCTTGTCTTGCTTGGCCTTGTCCAGTGATTGCTTCTCCTTCATAATGCGATCAAATTTGGATTCTGAGAGATATCATATTGTTAAAGAAACACCATTGACCATTGACACAAGATGAACCATCATGGTAGCTATAAATAATAATGAACATATTCATATTACCATCTCAACAACACTGTTCTCTTTTAGACAGCAAATAAAACCCAAGGATCAACAGAATTAGGGACTCAAGTACATATGACTCCAAGGATGGAATGTCAAAATGTCTCATTCGACGGCAACATTACATCACTTAAGTATTCCTATTCATGTAACAATCAGATCAGGATACGTTGTTCCCTCTTGAACTCTGCTAAAATTGCCTTCTGTTCTTCAAGAAGTCCTTCTCTAAGTCGTTGGACCTCCACTTGCATAGCCACACGAGTTGTGTGCTGTTCACTCCCCATCTTTTCTATCAATTCCTTCTGAGAAGCCAATACCTGAGACAATTGTGACAACATCACATCTTGTTGGGAAGTGGACAATCCAGTTGCTGCGACCATCTCTAAAGCTGGTTCTTGGTGTTGGGGATTGAGCTGAGCCAATGAAGTCTGTGGAGGCTCAACTAATATTAGCTGAGAGTCACTGCCACTCACTTCTACATCTGACAAGCTACACATACAACAACATTCGCTATAAAACTAACACATTGCGACCATAACACCCTACACATAGCAACAATGTGACCAAACACGAGACTATTAATAACATGTGATACACTGTAACCACCTGACAACACGTGACACACTGTAACCACCTGATAATACATGACACACTGTAACCTGACATGTGACACAGAGTAACCACCTGATTACACATGACACACTGTAACCATCTAACAACACCTGACACACTGTAACCATCTAACAACACTTGACACACTGTAACCATCTAACAACACCTGACACACTGTAACCATCTAACAACACCTGACACACTGTAACCATCTAACAACACCTGACACACTGTAACCATCTAACAACACCTGACACACTGTAACCATCTAACAACACCTGACACACTGTAACCATCTAACAACACTTGACACACTGTAACCATCTAACAACACCTGACACACTGTAACCATCTAACAACACTTGACACACTGTAACCATCTAACAACACCTGACACACTGTAACCATCTAACAACACCTGACACACTGTAACCATCTAACAACACCTGACACACTGTAACCATCTAACAACACTTGACACACTGTAACCATCTAATGTCACTGCATGAATACATGGTAATAATTTAACATCCGACTTAGTGAATTACAAAGTATACCCTATAATTACCGATCCTCCACTTCAGCAGCATCCACAGTATTAGCTTCCTTTTTGGTCTTCTTAGATCTTTTTCGTTTCTTCTGCTTTGTATTAGTCTTGCTAGATTCCTGAGTTGGTAGTACAGGTGTGGGTGCTTCTTTTGTCTTCGCTGCTAAAGATACTGTAGTAGATTCAATATTTTCATTTTCAATGGGAGTGTTTTTAGCTGCGGCATTTTCACTTTGAGTCTCAGCAGCCTCACTATGTGAGATGTCTACACGCTTTACTTCAATGGAAGAAGTAGCGGCAGGAGCTGTTTCAGTGGGAGGGGCTTCAGGCAATGTAGATTTAGTCGCTATACCCTTAACACTGGGAGAACTAGAGGCCGTCTGGAACAAAGGGTCACTAAGAGCACAAGGCATCGTCAGTTTCTCTTCTGTTCCAGTCAGTGCTCCACATGTTTCATTAGATTCATCTCCCAAAACATTACCAGCTTCAGGCACTCCTTCAGCATCAGGTGCTTCCTGCTCATCCAATCTGTTGTTCTCTTTTGATACTTCTTGTAATGTAGTGGGCAAATCTTGTGGAGCCTCTGGATTAGTCGTGCCATCTTCTAAGTCAACACTGCTCTCAACTCCAACCCTACTTGTCATTTCCATGGAAGCATCCTCCACACTAGCCTCTGTACCCATCACACTACCTTGATTGGGAAGTTCACACTCTTCTTTGTCAACAGATGTACCAGTGGCTTCAACCATAGCAACATTTTCTAAAGGAATATTTTCCTGTTTTTTCTTGTTATCTTCATGTTTATTGTCTGAGGCAAATGAACTTTGATTCTTCATTTCTTCGTCATCCACTAAATCAGGCAAGGCCTCGACCGAGTCTTCAACCCGTTGTTTCTCTGCTCGCATCTTGTCAGGGTTGTTAATGAGTTCAGCAAATTCCTGGAAGGTTTGCGGAGGCAACTCATGAGTTCCTGGGATTTTCTGCTTGTCAATCTGTAAAATCTGCATCATATCCACAAATGCCTGTTTAGCCTCCTCCTCAGTAGGTTCTGTCTCTTCCTCCTTCTCCTTAGCCGTCTTTTGCGAGTCTATGTCTAGCTGTAAAAGATCACTAGCAAGAGAAGAAGACTCGAGTCCGTTTTCACCTTCTTCCCCTACCCCAATGACATCATTGGTAGATTTGGACTTCACTTCATCCTCGCTATCAGGAATAGAAGGTGGGGTCACAGCACCAATGAGATCTCCCGCAGCTTGTCCACCTGGAGATTGATGGGCATTAAATAATGAGCTGTCAGCAGCATTACTGCCAGCGTCCAGAGATAAACTAGCAACAGTGTCAGTCACAGAGTTATCCAGGGGGTTAAATGCAGGCCAGTCTTGTGCAGTGTTCAGGTCAGTGCCAGAAGAAGAGCTAACGGAAGCTCGAATATCTGCTGGACTCAGTAAGGACATAGAGTCGTGCTTACCACTGGTGATGTCTGAAGGAGTTAGCAGTTTAGGAGAATGAGCCATAGGAGAGTGTGCTATAATTAGAAAACATTGAGTCGTAACAATTAAATTACAAGAACTGCATAAATTAGAGATGAAATGATAATAATCATAACAACAATAATAATAAATATTTTAAAAAGCATTTATTCGTATCTTAAGTAGAATCAAAAGCACTTACTGAGAGTGGATTTAGGAGGTGTATTGATTTCTAATGTTGTGGGTGTGGCCATGTCATTAGGTAAAGAGAGTTCAGCCTGCTGGGTAGTAGACGTTGGTTGCAGTGAAGCACTTGCCAACTCACTGGTACTGGAGTTGTGTTGCCCTGGGGGTAAGTTCAGCTTGGAATGTTCCTTGCTTGGAGGAACACCAAATAAGTCTGGCGGTTCAAATCTTACCAACAGCTCTTGCATGGATCTGTGATAAATCACACAGAGTTTATAGTACAGCCACCTTAAAAGGTTTTAACAGTGATTCCATTCTCACACGAGTAACACACCAAAACAATTCTCTCACACAGGCAGGCAGGGTATAGAGAAACTACACATTACTGAAACAATTCTCTCACACAGGCAGGCAGGGTATAGAGAAACTACGTACACATTACTGAAACAATTCTCTCTCACAGGCAGGCAGGGTATAGAGAAACTACGTACACATTACTGAAACAATTCTCTCACACAGGCAGGCAGGGTATAGAGAAACTACATATTACTGAAACAATTCTCTCACACAGGCAGGCAGGGTATAGAGAAACTACACATTACTGAAACAATTCTCTCACACAGGCAGGCAGGGTATAGAGAAACTACACATTACTGAAAGCACTTGTCACGTCACATAGTTTACAAACACATTCAGTAAAACATGGGGCAATAAAAATAAAAAAACGAAAACACACAAACACAACAAGAACCACTACAGTGAGCCAGAATATATTGGTAAAATATTTGATGCTTAAAAAATGTAAGGAATTTAGGATTAACCTGGTATGAACACAGTGAAGCTTGATCATGGCAACATTCCTGCGAGTGTCAAACAGTCCCTCACGCATAGTAACTGCTGACTCTCCACCTTCATCTTCATCCATACTGTCCCCGTCACTGTACTCATCGCGATCCATTCGTTCCGGTACAGCTGCACAGCCGCAGACCACAAAACTGAGAATGGGCTGAGTCAGCAAATACTCAGTCACGGATGTAACAGATGCATCACCCAAAGCCAAATCCGTCATCAATTGTAAGATATAAAATGCCTGAGGGGAAGAAAAACAACAACAACAACAAGATCAGCGTGAATGTCTGCTTGCTCAGCCTAATTGCCTCAACATCTCGCACCTTTCTCTTGCTATCAGCCACTATCAGGTAAGAAGCCGAGAGATCCATGTTGATGAGCATGGAAGGATGGACTGAATCTGGACCATTTTTGGGAGAAAGAAACCTACACACACACACATGTACACACACACACACACACACATCATATGTACACACACACACACACACACATTCAATGACACTTCAACACTGTGTTAATCCTATGGAACACTCCTACATAAACACTTACTACCATAATGTACGCTAAGCCATGATTGATTAAGTACTATGTATTTACACTTTAAGTGAACTCCTGTTATGTATGAATGACTAGTTAGAAATGAATTACCTAATAGACTGCAGACACCTCCAGTTGACAGTGCACCAAATCTTCACCTCACTGTTGCCTGAACTGGCTGTGATCAGGAACCTCCAGAATTGATTGTTAGGGTCCTGGCACAGGTGGTTGTCACAGAATATCAGTCGAGTCACTGGAGCTCCTTTGTGTGGTTTGAAGTTGTGCAGATACCTACAGTTTGCAATGAAGGCAAACAGATACAACAGATGGTGTAATGGCACATTAAACTATCAAGTGTTCACATCTACACACATGTACCATAAAAACAAGTCTCTACAGAGCATAAAGAATTATCCAATGGTAATCTATCCCGGTATTCTGCTCACATCTCGCTACTAATATAATTATATATACACTTGTACCAACGTTCGACTGTCCTATCATATTGCTCAGTTTTCGGTGAACATATTTCATACCCACCTCCTAGGAGGTGAATAAGTGAATCGTCCAATCAAAATTAATTTTTTGTGTGCATTTTCTATAGCCTAGAGCCATGATACAAGTCGGTTGTACCCTTCCATTCGGTCGGTACGGGATTTACACTATCCTCGGGCCTTTGATTGTGTAAATCCCGTACCAACCTCCATGTCATGATATTATAACATATCCTTGTACCATGGTACGTTCAAACTGTCCAATCAGATTGCTCAATTCGCAGTGAATATATTTCGTACCCACTTCCTAGGAGGTAAATAAATAAACTGTCCAATCAAAATTAGTTTTTATGCATTTCCTATAGCCTAGAGCCATGGGTACAAGTCAGTTGCACCCCTCCGTTTGGTCAGTACAGAATGTACACTATTCTCAGGCCTTCGGCCCTTGGTTGTGTAAATCCCGTACCAACCTCCACGTGGTGGTGTAACCTATACATACATGTACACCACAATAGAGAAAACAGTGTCATCTTGAAGTTAGACCTCCTAAGGGCCAACTACTGTCACTAACTAAACTTACTTTGGTTGTTCTTGAACATGTGCCTCCAAATTCACTGGCCAAAACTTCAAGCAGCCATCCACACCAGCAGTAGCCAACACTGAGCCATCAGGCGACAGAGACAGGTCAAGAATATCCTATCACAATTCAACACCAATAGCACCACAATTAACCCTGTGCGGACGAACGCGGGCGAGCAATTATGTAATTAAATACGCGCACGCCGTAAAACCAATTAGTTGCCTGAGACGGCGTTTTACCAAGTGGAGTTCGACACGTGGAAAAAGAAAACGGGCGAGTGTTTCTTTTGTGTTAGGCCTCAAATAATCTGCCTCTAGCGTTGTAGCTATGGTAATTCGTTAGTTTATAGTTTATAGAGTTGTTTTGAATACAAACTTAGTTGGAATTATCGAGGAGGCCATAGTTTGTTAGCTATTTTTTTAGCTTATATTTATGAAAGGAGAAATCACACCCAAGTGTAAGTTCTAGTTTTAGTTTGCTTATTTCTAGCTACTTTAGGCCTTTACTTCTTAGTAGATGTTCTATTTGAAAATAGCTAGACACAAAGTGTAGTAAAAAAAATTTTTTTTGTTTAGTTGGTGCTTGATATAAGTTATACTTATTTTATAAGACTTATTTTGTAGAATAGATATTGCAAAATGTATACTATGTAAGCTACTGAAAGTTTTAGCGCGCTACGCGCTCTGTAACTGTAATAACAGAGCGGGAAGGAGCTTGTCACGAATTCGTGACAGCCGTATTCTCTTGACGCACCCGGTGTGTCACAGATTCGTGACCATCGTACGCTCGCGTTAAGTTACGGCGGTCACGAATTCGTGACGATCGTACGCAAAGGGTTAAATACATCACCTAAATGGATTTTATTAGTATGTACATACATACATACAGATATACATAATACACTTGAGATACTATTGTAAGCAATTCCAATTACTATCATGCATCATTTTTATAATTTACAAATACAGTAAACCTACCCCCTCATGAGCATCAGACAGCTTGAAGTAATTGCAGGACAATTGTTCTTTGGGGACAATGCTGCCACTGGAGTATTTGGAGAAGATATGATGTACATCAAAAACTTCAACCTGTGAAACAATAAATAACTCATCTCGTGCTGCATCCTCACCAACTATAGTACATGTATTCTTGTATCATGATATCATATCAGAACCAACTCTGATTAAACAACTGCAATCTACATGATAATACGCTTATCTGTCAGTAATGACGACAGTGTGTGTATTCATGATAATTCATGAGCTGATCTGGGTTGGTAAAGCGTCATCAGTAATAACCGCAACGGTGGGGTAGATGTGTGCGAATTAATCTACGGCAGGTTGGCAAAGAGTCATCAATAACAATGACGATGTTGGTATATTTATACATATGGGCAAAAAAAGTAAGTGAAAAAATAAACGGACTGAAGTAATTCAACAACAGATAAAATATCTCGTGCTACTCCATTCGATTTGCAACAGTTGTACATAAGTGCCACTGTGCGGTGGGGTACTTGCTAGTAACTAATATTGTCCATCCCTATATTTCTTCTATTCACATTAATATAAACAAACGTCATAGCCATATACAGGCCTAATAGGAGGCTTACAAATACATTAAACAACTAATAAAAAAGATTATGATTATTTCATATAACTAGTGATGTGCTTGAGCACAAATGGCGAGCGAGCCTAAAGACTATACTATTTTTATATGAATGATTTTGACTTCTAACACTGAAGCTACTGAAAATAAGGTCCAGTTTTTTAATTTAGCATACAGGGTAAAGGGATTTCAGTGCCATAGTAACAACTCTCTGCAACTGCTTGGAAGGGGAAAAACAACAACAAAACAATACACGTTATTTAAAAGTTTTCTTTGTGATATTATTTAGCTAAGTAGTGGTTGTAACACACAATGCTTTGACACAACTGGACATGCACCTACACAGACTTACCTTCGCAGTAGTCTAGTGGACAATGTATTTTCAAGTAAATACTGTTGCCACGGCTTATAACCATGACAAAGAGCGCATTGACTTACCACCGCCACTAAGGATTCTCAGAGCTCGTTAATTGAAAAATACTGGAACTGTGAACGCTTTACCTAACTTACGTAATTAGAAGCGCGGGCGAAAACAGAGGTCTCACGTACCCCATAAACAGATAAATAAACTAGTGATGTGCTTGAGCACAAATGGCGAGCGAGCCTAAAGACTATACTATTTTTATATGAATGATTTTGACTTCTAACACTGAAGCTACTGAAAATAAGGTCCAGTTTTTAAATTTCGCATACACGGTAAAGGGATTTCAGTGCCATAGTAACAACTCTCTGCAACTGCTTGAATTGAAGGGAAAAAAACAACAACAAAACAATACACTTTATTTAAAAGTTTTCTTTGTGATATTCTTTAGCTAAGTAGTGGTTGTAACACACAATGCTTTGACACAGCTGGACATGCACCTACACAGACTTACCTTCGCAGTAGTCTAGTGGACAATGTATTTTCAGGTAAATACTGTGCGCACGGCTTATAACCATGACAAAGAGCGCATTGGCTTACCACCGCCACTAACTCGAATAGAAATGGAAGTCCCTTAAGTTGTCAAGTTTTAACTGTACCGGCAAAAGAATTCAAAACGGTAAACAATTCAATTTCTAGGGTGATACGGGTACTGATCGATAAACCAGAGGATTCTGTTTAATGCAATTTGGGACGGTGTCGACAACCGAATTAACACAAAAACGCGAGGGTCAAAGTACAAAAATGCCTTACGTACGTCCATACATATATACAAATAAATAAACTGACATCCCTGATTTTTGATTGTGTTACCCCTGTAAGTGTCTCGCTCGCTACGCTCGCTCGTCAATTAGATTATTTACTACCAATATACATAAATAAAAATTTTAATTTTTTTTAACTGAAATAAGTATTACAGTATAATTACAATTCTATAATCCTCAGACGTTTCGACTCGATGAGTCTTCTTGAGTGATCCAATGTTACTTTTAAAAGAATACTTTTTGAATATGTATTATTCAGCAGAGCGAGGGAGCTGTATACTGTATACAATGAGTTCAGGATATATATATATATATCTACGTCATCAATTCAATTTGTGTAGGCATACGTGGACCCTTTTTCTACTAATGCGCCTGCGCATGTTGTGAAGCTCCATGGTAATATTCAGCTACATGTTATTACACTGTGTAAGAAGTGAGTTTTATATAGCAAGATGAAGCAATACCAGCAGCTTCCTCAGTCACTTGCTCACTCACCACCTGACTAAATTCAGTAAGGTCGAACAAAAAGAAAGCTTACTCAAGAGCAGTCGAGCTCATCTTCAAGTATAGCTTCACAGTTATCTCTTGTCGATGTCCCAAGTAGCAGCGGGGGGGGGGGGGGAAATATATATATATATATATATATATAGTATATTTACTTACAGTATACTATATCTATATTGCTGATATAGCCCAGCTTTCCTTCAGAGAGATGAGCAAAACTGAAATAGCCTCAGTAGAGCCATTGAGGAATAAAATAAATTACAGGTACTGTGCATAATAAACATGGGCAAACTGAAATATTAGTCAAGATAATATTATCTTTCTCAGCAAACTACCTTATGTTCTAAGTTACCTAGTGAGAAAATAGGGACAGACAGACAGACAAACAGGTATATAGCAATCAGCTACCTGCGTGCTTTCTTGAAGCTGTCACTCAGTATGACATGGATTAGTGTTACATTTACATGTAGTTTTCAAAAAAAAGGCTGTTGATCATGGAGATTAATGAATCTGTTAAGAATATTACGTCTCTTTATATATTGATTTCAAGAGAAGCTCAACCATACATCTATTTAATTAGGCTACACATTTCTCCCCTTTGTACTAACTTACGTACACAGTTAGCATGGGTGATGACAAGGTTGCATATATCTTGTTCTTCCTCATCTTCATCTGACTGGATATGAGGACTCCATACAAGACGGTGCTCACCTGCTATGACTGTCGACCCACGTTGCACTGTAATCTTCATTGCATCCCTACAAAATATTATTATGTTTATATATTCCTGTTTGTCAGATTATGACATATATATTGTAGCATTAATATCTAAAAAAAAATTTTTTTCCCACCACGAAGTATGGAAATTGGGTGAATTAAACATTAAAAATAAAAAATAAATAAAATAAAAATAAAAAACCGCAGCTGTATTATGGGGTTTCCACTTTTTATGGTTGCCAAGGGTTAAAAGAGGGGGGTGGGAGGAACTGGGATTTCTAACCCCTAAGGTCAAGCCCACCACCCAAAATTTTAGAAGTGGATGTTAATATTATACTCTAAGGACATGTTTAAGTTGGCAATGAATTAACAATTCCTTCCTAATCACATGGAATATTGTGGTACTCCATTAATAGCATGAGTGGCATGAGAAAATATTCACAAGGCAAAGCCATTGAAATTTTTGCCACACGAGTATTATTAACCCCCAGCAGCAGAGACTTCCCAATACCAGACAAAAAAGATTAACACCAGAACTATAGAACGCACATAACAAATCTGAACTGGGTGCGGTAAAATTTGTATGCTCAAATGAGCGCACGATTCTAAACGGCAAGTAAATGAATGGGTGTAGCTGTATAGCAGCACTCACTGTAGTGTCTGCTTTTTCTTTCGTTTCCTCAAAAACAAAGCCGAAATTTTAAAAAGTGGCAAATTAAAGGGACTTAATCGTCATCTAGTTGGAGTTCCTCTTCTCTCAGGCACAAAAGTCAGTCATCTTCAAGATTCATTGTTGACAGTATGAAAGAATGAATGACAAAGAGACTACTGTAACCCTCACGCACATGCACACTGAGGGTTAAAAAGCGGTTTCTAACCATAAACCAAGTGGTAGAGGATAATAGCAATGGATAAAATACCTTATACTACTACATTCAATTTGCAAACTTAGTACATCAAGCACAACTGTGTAGGCGGAGTACTACGTAGCTAGTGATTCTGTGTCATAGAACTAATGAACTGGCAGGAAAAAAAAATTTTTTTTAGAAATAAAAAGAAAGAATTAAGTTGCACCAGAAGTTTCAAACTGATTCCATACAGGTTTGCACAAATAGGAAAATCTATAGTATCATTTTAATTCTCTTCTGACCGAACTATAGAAAAATTGATCAATTATGATTAATTTTTTGGTTTTACTTTTATTACAAAACTGGTACAGTATCTTCGCTTATAAATATTTTATTGTGATTATACATAAGCTAAACTTCTTATATATAGAGAGAGAAATAACCTTATTTTATAGTAGGAATTGTTGGGGGGTTTTTTAATTGCTGAAGTTAGGCTATACCACTTGAGTGGTTAGCTCGAATCTTTTGCAACTGGTTCTTCACATTGAAACACAACGTCTGCTACGGTGAATATGTTTGTAAAAGACTAGTTCAGTTAGTGTGTCTGAAGGTGACTGCTTTGTTTTATCAGACCCAGGAGCTGTTGCTGATGATCCATGATGAGCCTATGGCTATAGCTGATAATGCTGAAGCTTTAGCTTATGAGGAGGCTCTCTCTGAAGATTCTGAAGCTCCAGTTGACATTTTTTTTTCCTACTTACAAGGTGCTGATGGTAGTTTTGACTGTGATTTGGAATTTTAAATGGTCTATCAGTTAGTTCATGCAAGGTAGACTTGAAGTAAGAAAAATACCTCAAATTCCCCAAAGTAGCCAAAATAATATAACGCGAAAATTAAGCAAAATTAGTGGTTAATTTTGAAATAAAATTATACTATTATCTATGCTGATCAACATTTCTATTGTTATTTTGCTCTGTAATGCACCATTGGCAAGATATTGAAGTCATAATGAGTATATCTCAACTAAAATAACATATACACCAAAAAGTGTGGTTTTATATCATACATAATGAAACTTACATTCATGCTGAGTGAAAGTACTATAAGTCATTTTGCTCAAAACTTTACTCGAAAAAGTGTAGTTGGAAAGTTGGTATTTTCAAACTTTAAAAATATGATCCCAACAAATGCTACTATAAGACAACTGAAGAGTCTCATACACATTGCTCACTTGCCAGTACACTTACGTCTGAGCAGTAGCTTCAGTATTTGCCTTGTCCAAGTCCCATACGTATAAATTCCCACCCTCGTCTACACAAGCCAGTCGATTAGAGCGAGAGTGACAGAAGGCGACGTCCATAACCGAACCCACAAACCCTTTGAACAAAGCCCTGAATGTGTTGTCTCGACGAATGAGCCTTAACACACATCCTTTGCTCCCTTTCAATGCATAAGCTAAGTAATAGATATTGCTGGCTACAATCCTTCCTCGATGCTCTAATAATTCCCAATTTTGGTTTGTAATTGTGGTGATCTTCACCTACATATAGTACCATAGATAACATAAGAATCTAGGTGCAGTTTCCACCATACCTTGTTACTTCCAGTATCCTCTGCACCAATATCTGACGCTAGACTAGCACGAATGTCGACATTAAAAGTATGAACTGTATGTGCACGACCTGTTCCGTCAAGATTTCTGCAAGACAAAAAAAGCATCAACGACATTTTCAAAAAAATTTGACTCACATATCCTGGTAAAATTCGGCTCCAAGTATCGATAAATCATCCATTGGGAACCCTCAAGACTGCAATAGCTATAATAGTGAGTGGCTGGCAGGCAGTGCTCAAAAATAGTCAAAACCAAAATATAACCCTTTACCTTATTTGTGATGTTTCGTAATAATGCTCACCTGGTATACAGCTGATTGAATTGATTTCAGATTATAGTCAGTAATCAGCGCTATTGAAATGGCATTTTTTCGTCGTGGAATTTATAAACCTTTATGTTCTTTCTCCTCCGTCTGTTCGAAAGTTTTCTATTCTGAAGCTGCAATAGCACCTGAAATTATTGCTGGAACATCCATAAGGAAGTCAACACGTGATATGCCTTTACTTCACTATAATCCACCTCCAAAACAAGCTTGGTTACTCTCCTTTAAAACTGGAGACAAACTTGGTATTGTTGACTTAGATGATGACATATTTGGTCTTGCAGCACGTCTTGATATTCTGCATAGGGTGGTTGTGTGGCAAAGAGCTAAGAGGCGTGCTGGAACAGCAAAGACTAAGGATAGGACTGAAGTACGTGGAGGAGGTCGTAAGCCATGGCAACAGAAGGGATCTGGTAGAGCCCGGCAAGGCAGCATTCGTGCACCACAATTCAGAGGAGGTGGAGTTGTACATGGACCCAGGCCGAAGTCTTATTATTATAGACTGCCACAAAAAGTAGTCAATTTGGGTGTGCGCACAGCTTTGTCTGTTAAGTATATGCAAGGAGATCTTATGTTTGTTGACTGCCTGGAAATGGACACTTTAAAGACTCGGGACTTCTTGGAAATAGCTGGAGTTCACAACCTGACTTCTGCATTACTTGTTGATGGTGGGCCTGTTAATGTAAAGCTTTGCAAAGCTACTCGCAACTTGCAGAAGTTTAATGTACTTCCAAGCAATGGTCTCAACGTTTACAGCATGCTGGAACATGAAAAGGTTATTCTGAGTTTGGGTGCTTTACGTATGCTGGAGGAGAGATTGTTAGAATATGTGATGCCTGTGCAAATGTTAAAAATTGAGGACTAATACAGAATGCTGTTTAACTGTTCCTTTGTTCTACATTTTTTCAATTAATATTATCCAACAGTGCCAAAGAACAAGTAATTGTATGGTACATACAGCAATTTGAACAAGTGTGATGTGAATGCTTTGAGAGAGCCAGCAGCGTTCAATAGAAAGAGGGTGACCAATAAATAGAAAATAGAAGAAGAGTAGTCAGTTAGATTACTGGCTGCCATTGTTTTGCTGCTCAGCATTCTCTTTCATCTCCTCCTGTTCAGCCACACCTGTTCCTCCCATGGGTGTGGCTGCTCCAGAGGAAGAGCCTGATGGAGCAGTAGGGGTAGCTACAGAGGGACCTCCTGCATTAATGGCTGCCTCTTTCAATACTGGATCTAGATAAATGAGAAACAATGACCCATTATTATCAAGGAACACTAGGAGAACATAGTTGATTTTGAGGGTATTACAGACTTTAGTGGATATGCATACCAGTATGTAGGTGAATTGACCACATGCACACACTTGGAGAGCCACTACATCATTTATACACCAGCAATGTCCTCAGCATTACTGATCATTATACACTTTACCATATATATATATATATATATATATAGCGTAGTTTTGATACTGTAGAGGTTAGCTACATAATGTGAAACTTAATACTGCTGAGTCAACTCTAAGTTACATGTGTGATGAATAAGATTACTTACAGAAATAAGGATGTTCCATAGCTTCTTTAGCAGAGAGTCTTTCATGATGGTCATAACGCAACATCTTGTCTAAGAGATCTAAAGCTTCTCTGCTCACCAAATGTTGGTTTTCAGTGTGTACAAATTTCTCCCATCGCTTGCGTGAATGTCTAAGAGGGACAAAAACAAAAAATACTGTCTACACCACAACACCAATTGAGTGTCCAATGTATGGCATTATCAGGAATATTGTAAGGTAAATCATCAATAGAAGCTTTATGAAAAGTCCGATCAATTAGAACCGTTTTACAATCTGAGAATTGGTGAACGAATGACATTATCAAAGTTGTACCGAATCGAGTCAATAAATATGTGTATCATGTGGAATAAGCGGTGCATGTAACAGAGAATGAATTCTACTACCATGGGGCAAAACCTTACAAAGCTGGCTAATTTTAGAGAAGAAAAAAGTAACAACCTCAGGTGGTATTTTATTCATCTGCGTGAATGCAATAAATCCAATACAAGTATGTATATATATATTTGTGAAAATGTACCACTGGTATTTGATAGTCTCACCTTCCTAAAATGTCACTATATCTTGGGTCGGGATCAATTTTGTAGCGGTCAATATAGTCATACAGTTCTTCAGTTCCAAGTACTTTAGCAATACGCACAAGCTACAAATATTACATTTATATAAATTTGTAATGTATTAACTTTACAAGAAGCTATACAGTAACAATGGTAAAATTGGTGAGTTATCTAGTTGTACATATAACTGTACTATGTCTAATAATTGATGACCCAATATTCCATTAACAATTTTCTGTTCACAACTTGTGGCCTAATGTTCACTCCTTTTTCAAATGTTTATCGTAGACAATAAATTATCCAACATGCTTTAGGACCAGTTACAGTAACATTAGTAAACCATTGGTTAAAGAAAATGGTTGTAGAAAACAATATAGCAATTCACACAATGAACAGTACATGCAATAAACACACAGACATTTATATAAATCCTGTGCTACTCACTTGATCGTAATTGTCATGGCCATGGAAGAAAGGCTCCTTCTTGAAAATCTATATAAATACATTTGGATCAAGGGCTCTGCCATTTTTTTCTCACTCAAGTTAATGTAAAAATAAGAAATTTATAGGCAAACAGCCGAATGCAGAGTGTAAGAGGAGTTGAACATAATTTAAATTAAAAAAGAATTGTACAGTTTAAATAATAGGCAAAATGTTAATTTAGAATCAACAACTATCCTATCCAGGATCAGCCAGTTTTCAGGGTGGGATAGCTTTCTATTCTATTAAATTTACATACTCATACGTACCATACTGGCTAGCATACACCCAAAACTCCACATGTCTAAAGAATAGTCATATTCTTGGTAATCCACAAGCAGCTCAGGACCCTTGAAGTAACGGGAAGCCACACGAACATTGTACTCTTGACCAGGATGGTAGAATTCAGCCAGACCCCAATCAATAAGCCGCAACTGATAGGAATAAAGAATAAAAGAAACAAGCATTAAAATTTGAACAGAAGAAACTTTTTTTTATTACCAATACAATAGTAGTGTGCTTCAACATATAATTGCGATTGAGCTGAGCCGATGTTTTTCTTTTCAAAATGAGCAAACCATATGGTACTTTCAAAATTAAAGAGCCAATCAAAATATCGAGAGAGAGAGAGAGAGAGAAAAAAAAAAAAAAGGGAAAAAAGGAGACCAATAGGTTGCCTAAGGCTCTCTCTTTCTTTCTCTCTCAACCCTACCCTCCCCTCCCCACCCCCCCCAATCAACCTTCTAGTGTTTGATTCACTCTACTATTAGCAGGTTTTCCCGTCTTCTCATCTAATTTCCAGGTTTTTATAATGACTAATTTATCTGTACATATGATGCCTGCTTTCACATATGCTTGTCTCAAGGCCAAGTCCCATTATGTCTGCCAATTATGTACTCTGAATTTGTGAATAGTTTATTTGATTGCTTCTCTCTATCTGTATGACTTAATGGTTTATATGTAAAGAAACATAAAGACATGCCAACAGTGCATTATTGATGGTATGCTATGTAGGATCACATATTGTGGCACCAATATGATACTGTACTGTTAAGTAAAACTCATCATTTCCAAACCAGATGGCAATCCCTCCATTATAGGAGTCGGACAGCACCTACTGGCAGTACATGAGTATGACAAGAGCTTTCCTTGGCCACAAATGTCAGAAAGCAGGACACGGATACTGGGCATGACAAAACTATGCTATGCAACATCCTTACACTTTCAAAACCACAATTCCCATCCATTATAGTATAAGTAATAAACGTTTTGCTACTAATTTCAACACATTCTAAAATGTAATAGCAGGAAATCTGGTTTGTAGTCCAGTAATTTTATACTAAAGATTACAATTACAACACCACACTCTGAACTTCAACCTCAACTACAGAATAAAAGTCTTATCAGTGTTATGTTGCAAGTAATTGAAGACTAGACTCTGGCAGCCTGACCATGTTGAACATTCACCACATTGACAAAAAGTCTGACCAATACTACACACATCACTACTGCACAACTGCATAGACCCAGAGAACAAAACAGCATTGAAGAGGAAAGAGGATAAATAAACAAATAAAATAATGTGACCTTTATTCATGATTAAGCTTTACAACTCTCTGAAGCTGGAAACCCCTACATTGAAAGGCTATCCTGCTTTTGGAAGCCATTTTTTTTTAGTAACACCCTCTTCAATTCATCTAATAGCTTAAATTTATCTACGTAATTGAAATGTTTACCATCTTCTAAACTACTGACAACACCTTCCTCACAATAGACCATGCAAATACTTTAGTTGTTACACCTATGCATTAGAGAGCTAGTAACACAATATATGGAAGCAATAACACCGATGGCCACATCAGTGCCACTATAAAATGCAATAACAACAAACATCACTACTCACTTTTCTGTTTTGGTGGTCAATCATGACATTATGAGGCTTGACGTCCCTGTGCATAACTCCCATGCTGTGGCAGTAGTCCAGTGCTCTCAGTAGTTCATACAAATAGTACCTGATGTCATAGTCAGTCAGCTGAGAGTAGAGGCTCTAAAAATACACACACAATGAGTAAGAACTGGGCACCTTCATCAATAAATAGTTCATACTTTGAAATCTATGTTGTCCACATGCTCAAAGATCAGAGCTGGTGTTCGTGACTGCAAACATTTAAAGAAGTTTGTAGACAGTTAAGATGGACTACGTATTCATACATACCCAAGGATCCTTCACTACATCCAAAAGAGTGATAATATTGGGCCCACCACGTAGATTGTCTAATATTTTTATTTCCCTTTTGATTTTCTTCTTTTTTACAGGCTAATAAAAAACAACAATAAATGTTATCAATAACCTTCTACGAATCCCTCAAATCTTGAACCTTTAATATTTTAATGACTGTTCTCATGTTATTGGTGACATTAATAGACTCAAACACTTCACTGTACTTGCCACGCCCAAGCTTCTGCACTATCTGATAATGATCCTGATTCCTAGAGAAAATAAAATAATGTGATAACTAAGTAAATAGATATATATTTTTACTGTGACATAAAGGGAAGACTTGTTGGATAAAAACAACAACAAAACACACACACAAAGAACAAGCTGTGTTCAATTTCTTACCCCCACTCTATTGGATGAGATTCATAGTCCCAGTATTCGCGAGGCTTGTGAGAGTTGACATCAGCATATACCCTGGCCCATTGCTGTGTACTCTGAGTGCTTCCAGAAAGAGCAGAGGGAACTGGAATGGCTGCACATATGACAATATGTTGCTAGCAACAAATGCTACGGGATTCAATCAAGTGTAGCAATACACCACTAACAATACTTATTACTATTGTTACTTGTCTTCCACCTACTTATTACTATCCTTACGGAAGAATCTTGCACTCTCTCCTTTAACTTTTAAGGTTTATTTATTATTGCTGACACACCTGCTAAATTTGATGATTATTGTGACTTAGTTTTCACTGTTGGTGAACTAATAAGACCACTTCAGCAGATATTTTCTGCTTCAGATACATTTTAAGTTACACCGAGGACTAACTCCACCACAATGATGACAAGACTGTGCACTAAAAAACTGTCATAATATTATAATCATGTGAAATTACGCTGATGGGTTCATGTGGATTGCGAAAAATTTTCACTTGCTGAGCCAGACTACAGTCACTAGCATTTGTTATCAGTATCGTTGTTCAGGGCTCAGGATATGTTAGAATAGGTATTCAAATAATATCTACTAGTTAGCCACGCCTTAAAGACATGAAGTGATTTAGAACAGCCAAGTGGGTGGCAGCTTCCTGAAGCCTATAGCTACTTTCCTATGGTTGCAAAAAAATCTCTTTGACAGACATAAATGTCATGTATAAAAGCTCGATAACTTGGCCTATTTGTCACACATTGAGACTAAAAATGTACTTTCATTGGTCAGTGATTAGTGGTGGACCTAAAAAATGGCAATATGCACCCTATTTTTCGAGTTCAAATTCGACTTACCATACATAACAAAAAATATTAGTAAACAATACCTGTGCTTGTTACACTAAACTATCATTGGCGAGCGAGCGTAGCGAGCGAGACACTTACAGGGGTAACACAATTGAAAATCGGGGATGTTTGTTTATTTGTATATATGTTTGGACGTACGTATGTCATTTTGTACTTTGACCCTCGCGTTTTTGTGTTAGTTATGTGGTCGACCCCGTCCCAAATTGCACTAAACAGAATCCTCTGGTTTATCGATCAGTACCCGTATCACCTAGAAATTGAATTGTTTACCGTTTTGAATTCTTTTGCGGGTGCAGTTAAAACTTGAAAACTTAAGGGACTTCCATTTCTATTCGAGTTAGTGGTGGTGGTAAGTCAATGCACTCTTTGTCATGGTTATAAGCCGTGCCCAACAGTATTTACTTGAAAATACATTGTCCACTAGACTACCGCGAAGGTAAGTCTGTGTAGGTGCATGTCCAGTTGTGTCAAAGCATTACGTGTTACAACCACTACTTAGCTAAAGAATATCACAAAGAAAACTTTTAAATAATGTGTATTGTTTTGTTGTTGTTTTTTTCCCTTCAATTCAAGCAGTTGCAGAGAGTTGTTACTATGGCACTGAAATCCCTTTACCGTGTATGCGAAATTTAAAAACTGGACCTTATTTTCAGTAGCTTCAGTGTTAGAAGTCAAAATCATTCATATAAAAATAGTATAGTCTTTAGGCTCGCTCGCCATTTGTGCTCAAGCACATCACTAGTTAGTATAATGTGTCACAAATACCATACGAGTTTGTGGTTACCAACAAAAACCTCAGTTATAGCAACAAGAACTGGTAAAAACAACAAGGAAACAATAATATACAACTATTTACCGTGACAAGACTGTGCACTAAAAAAACTGGCATAATAATAATCATTTCACTATAACAGCATTTGTAGTCACCATTCATGACAAAATTACTTTAACACCTCATTATTGCCTTAGTCAAAATTAGTTAGTCCTACTTTTATCTCTACCAGTAATTTAGGGCATAACATCTTCTGGTACTTCATGGATGTGTACACAAGAGAGCATTTTAAATTAATACATAGGCTCCGAAAATTTCAACCGCTCCGACTTTTAGTACCCCTGCTTGCACTATTAAGCTGTAACTCCTAAACTGCATTGTTGTTGTCATACCTTTCTTGGGATTTCTGGCCATTCTGATGTCCCACACAGCCCTCAGTACGAGTACAGGGCTAACCCGAGTCCCAGAAAGCCTACGTAGCACCGCCAAAAGCGATTTTGGCTTTAAAATACGGCTGCCTCACTCTGAGAACTAAGTCGGCTCAAAGTCTCCACCTCGCTTAGCACCAAAACCCTGAAGGCCCCCCCACATAAAATAATTTCGTTAGAGCAAGATTTACGAATAATTAGAAAGGCTATCCCGAATTAATTGCGATGGCTTCCAGTTCGGCTGGGAGTGGAGTGTTCAAGGCTAAGCTGGCTGAGGGTGACAAACTTGTTAGCGATGCTGAAAAAAGGTTTGAAAGGGTAATGGAGTTGGGAGTGTTTGTTATGTGAATATAAACGTATTGGGATGGTGATTTTATTGAGCCAAAATTATCTTACTGCTAAAGTGATAGCACAGAGCACAATAATTAGAACCTTACAAAGAATTTCAGCTGGTACAAGCTCAACTCTCTATCCTCATTTGTGTCAATTCAGAGTTTAAATGTAGTTTTTCATGCACATTGTGTACAAGATCCATGGGTGAATTGACCAAAAAGCATATTAAGCCAATTCAAAGCAATCACTGAAGGATTTAGTATTGTGCAAGTTTTGGTCCTTAGAAAACACTTGAGAGACTCGAGTTTAACTAGTTCAAATGAGCATTGAAACACTATAACATTTGGCCAAGTACATTGTGGTAAACTAGACCAGTTTATTCTGTAATTAGGTTTCTGTTAATTTACATCTTCAGTACAACTTACATGCTCCTTGAAGCTCAGCAAACATGCTTCATACAATACCAAGAACTAAAAGCTACAACAGGAATATTAACTGTGGGTGTGTCTATAAGTGGGGCTGGTAACAGCACACATATAATATAGGGTAAGCATTTTGCCATTGTATGTGTAATAGAGTGCATAATGATTTGTTTTTGTTGTTGTAACCAGTTTGCATGGTGCGGTATATATGTCTTTTCTCCTTAGAATTATATCACTGACAAAACTATGCTTATGTGTGTGGATATAAGTTCAGTAAATGTACATACGTATATAGCTTCCTGGATGCTATTTTTGTTGTTTTCAACAGTTACAAGAATACAAGCTGCGGTAAACTTTTGTCATAAATCAAACCCTCAATACTATTAGCATTAGCTGGCATCAATTTCATATACGTACGTATGTCAGCAATTGAGGTGAATTTAGCTGTCTACATGGCAACACGTGTTTGAGTTTTGTGATTGCAATGGCCTATTGGGCAATAAAATTAGGCAGTGGACCTGCAAAGGGTAGCATGCTGCCGTATCATCACATTAATGTAGTTACAATTTCTGTCTCCAAGCAAACGTACTGGTGAAAGAATTTAAAAGTCTGATAACATCAGTTGTAATTTGAAAATAGCGTTCTTTACAGAGTACAGTCTGGTAAGGTGTAGTAGATACACTTGTGAGGTAAAATAAACTGTGAGGAACAAGGTTACAGCGACACTTGCTCATTCATTGTCTGCTTCTGCAACACTAAACTGCTGCTTGCTTAGTTGTGCTAATAGTTAATATCACTATACTTATTCCCAGTGATTATGGGGTCAAGCAATACTTAAGCTTCACAATAACTGTTTCTCTACTATACTTTCCTAAATAAGCCCACCTTAATTCTACTAAGCCATCACATCAGCAGCTATCTACTCACAATGATGACGGTGGTGTGTGAATCAAGAAAAGTAACTAAAAAATGAGCAGACTGATGTAGCTAAACCAGTAGAAGATAATAGCAATGAGTAAATATTTATGCTACTCCATTCAAGCGCCACTGTGTGGTGGGGTACTTGCCACATACATGTGCATACGGTATGGTAGTCATCCTGGCTGCCTGTTTGTCTATCACACTCTGTTTTGGAGATTACTGACAGTTAACTGTTGAATAAGTATGAATTTATTTAGAACAGCAATTTGAGTTGTTGTTGTTGTTTGTTTGTTTGTTTTGGGGGAGGAGGGGGCACTTTTGAGAAAATGTGAAGCTGTCAGGTTTATGTAGGTATTATTTTTCGTTGGTAACACCCCCCCCCCCCCCTATTGTTTCTTCATAATCTAGCAGCAGTTTTGCTTTATGCCGAGTAGTTTATCAGTTGCTGGAATTGGAGTTTCGCGTTGAAACTAATGGTAATGTCACTTTCCATTTGGTAATAGCTAGCTAGTGTATAGTAACATTGTGGATTTGCATGTATTTGAGATCAAAAGGATGGTCTGGTAAAGGGTGTACAGGAATCTTTGACTCAGCCATAGCCCAAAACCCTGAGAAGTTTCACACAATCACACACAGTTTCTTCGTCAGCTTTTTGATGACCATGTACACTGTCTATTAGCGAGTGTAAAATGTCCTTTTGTTGTTGTTTTTTGTTTTGGGGGGGGGGGGGTTGTATTCTTGTCTGATTATGAAAAAAATTTGCTTTTTTTGCTTTAGGCGAGTTGCATTGTTTTATAATTGTTATATTGATGTTGACTGCAGCTTAAAGACCAACTGGCTGAAATGGAACGCTGATTATGACAATGCTGCCCACTCATTTGATAAGGCAGGTAATGGAGAGGATTTAATTTATTATTTACAATTAACATGTATGCCATTAATTAATATATATATTATTATAATTATGGCAGTATTACATTATAGATTTAGTAGTGTACTTGAACGGAGTGGTGGTGAGCGAACTAGCTCATAAAATGAACTGTAATAAATTAGCTCACTAAGAATAGTATTCGTATGAGTAATAGCATGGGTAACTGTGCTATTCGGGATTAATAGCACGAGTAATGCAATTGATAGCACGAGGTGAAACCGAGTGTTATTTCAATTGCTTTACGAGTGCTGTTGACCCCTAATAGCACAGATTACCTGTGCCATCACTCGCTAATAGTAGGCCAGCTTTTTAAAAAGTATTTTGCAATTGTAGCTACACAGTATCGTTCACTCACTATGTCCTTATTTCAGGATAGCTTCCGCTGGAACTTTCTTTTCAACGTACGACTCCTCCTAATGTGTTGTAAAACTTTCCGTCTAATACGGGTAGAGGTTCTGTGGTAAAGAAGGACATTGTCCCCAACTAGCAACTACTTGAACTGTATGTTTCCAAGGTTAACGCTCTACGTGTGTGCACTTACCCGTACTATTTCACTTATCTACCGAGTATTTCACTTAGTTTCCACTTAGTTACCGAGGTATTTCAATTAGTTGCGCACTATTTCACTTTCCCGTGCAATTTCAATTGAACAGCGATTTTTTCCCATACATTTTTGAATGGGTAACTTATGCTCCGTACTATTAAAAGATATAATAGCTTACCAACAATGCAGTTGTCACACTGCTGTGGGTGGGTTGTTTTTTTTAACGTTTTAATGTTAGATTGACGTGGGGTGAAATTACTACTTGTATGTATTAAGTAAAAGTTAAATTAATGTTCTGAGCACACCAATGTTAAAGTGGCTGCTAAAGAACATGTCCTCCTTCATGAGTTCAGAGTTCATCTGAATGTGCTTGTAAGAAGATTTAAACAAAGACATGATCTTGATGTGCCTTATAATGCTACCATTTTGTCTGCTATTGTTATACATTTGGAGTACATTGAAAATTAAGCACAAGATAGTCCTAATTGGATTGTGTGGCTATAAATTCTTCACATCTATTATGCACGCACACAGTGGTGTTTGTGGTTGTTTCGATTTTATTGTGCCACATGTTTCGTTTGTGTGCAGGGCTGGTCTATCGCACTGGCAAGTCGTTTGATAAAGCAATTCAAGCTTATGAGCGTGCAGCTGATGCCCATTACAAGAACAATGCGTATCCTTATTCTGCTGCTACCAATGATTAGTAGTTGTGATCTCCCTTTACCATATACACAATACCTCTATACATGCTGCAGTGATGATAGTCACTTGACATCGAGAGTTCTGAAACAAACAATAAAACTCAATATAAAATATAGTTCAGACAGCACAAAGGTTTAGTTAACTGAAGTCTGTGGAATAGCACAGGGGTAGAAAAGGTAATAATTCTCTAAATTGTATAAAACAAGTCTGTGGAGTAGGGGTAGAGTCCCTGTAATGAGTTTCAGAATGTCTCGGTACTATCGTGGATATACATGTGATGGGATACCTTAGGGTCACCAACTCAGTGGGAAGCGAAATGATTCACTGCCTCATCTAGGAGAAATATTGCGAGTAAAGCCTCACCCAAAATGCTCAACTGATCCATCTAAGGAACACATGATGGTATATCAGCTGACATTAGAATCATAAAGGAAGATAAATGGTAGGGTCACTGGAAGGATACCCATATACACAGTTTTCATCTAGCCATGATCTCTGCCATTACTGTAACCTTATAGTCTTCGTCATAGAGCTGATCATCCCCAGTTCTTGTAAATATGTGACAGCACTACCACATGTTATCTGTGGCAGATCCATAACTCTTGCTTCTATAATATTCAAAGTTATTATTGTATGATAGGAATGATGTATTGCTTTTGACCACACCATTTAAATTAGATATATGTGTTCTATAAACTTTTTCCTTAACAGATCTGATGTGATTGATACAGAATTTTTCAAGCTGGAAAGTGAGTGAATATCCCATTGCTAAACATTGCTTAAGAATTGGCCAATGCATTTATATATTTATGTGTTATACATAATGTAATACATACCTAATTGATTTGCAGGTCTTTGGAACAGATATCTGGCATTTACAGCAGAGTAAGTATTGATATCCTGTCCTCGGTTGTCTTCATTCGGTCATTAATAGGACTTGAAGAACATGACAGAAGCTGCCAGTTACCTGCAGCGTTGTAGTGCCATGTATCATGAGAGTGGCCATGGTGATACAGCAGGTCAGGTACTTACCAAGGCTGCCAAGTGAGTTTGGGTGAAACTTATTGACAGTGATTGCTAATTCCCAAGTTACAACTGGTGTATAAAATGCTGTTCATATGAACCTACCAGTGATATCCAGTTAGTACGTTCAAGCACACATGTATATACAGTCAACTTTTATTTACAGAATAAAGGTTTGCTAATGCCAGAACTAATTACATTGTCATATGTTCCTATTACCTGGGAAAATAAGGAAGGAAAAAAACCATCCACTTATGCTTACAGTGGTAGCAAAATTGGAAGGCATTTATTTCTTTTTTTCTCTCCATAGGTTGATGGAGTCAGTAGATCCTCAGAAAGCTGCTGTGTATTATTTGGAGACTGCTGATTTGCATGATGTGGAGGAAAAATACAGAGATGAGGCTAGAGCCATTAGAGCTGCTGTGAATATGTATGCCAAGGCTAGAGAGTAAGCTTTTATGAAACAGTTGATAATTAGCCACACTTGTTGTATGCTTGCCTTATACACACGCATCTATTTCTTGTACTAGTTTTGATAAGATGCTGGAAACATTAAAGAGGCTGAGGAAGATTTCAGAAAGTATGGGTAATGGCAAGAATTTGTTTGAGGTACGTATGATGAGGTTGATTGATACAGTACCACTGGGTATGTAACTTTTGGTACTATTGGCATTCCATTGTATTTACGTATGCAGATTGCTGCAATTGAAATTGTCGTTCACCTTCACAATGATGATCCAGGATCAGCAGCACAGGTTGTAGAAACTGCGAAATTGTGAGGAATTGCTTACTACGGAATGAACTTTTTGTTATTGTATTACTGTCATTAGTTTTGATGTGAAGAAAATGGTTGCTTATAAAGATATGATTGGCTTAGCCACTTCGTTGGTCTCTAGTTAATGCAGTTGTTTTGATATGACAGATGTCTCAATCCAATAGCCTATCATTCTAAATAATAATCACCATAATAATAATAATAATAATAATAATTGTATAATGTACTAATATAGGAAGATCAATATCATTCGTCCCACCATCTTTGTCTGGTTTAATGACTCACTTTTATTTTAAAAATACAACTTCAATTGAGTTTATCCTTCTCTAAGGTTAAAAGTTTTAAACAACAGACCTTTATTTTGAGAACGGTCCTAGTATATAGACTAGAGAATGTATTTCTCTTAGATTTTTTGTTACTGTATACAAATTTAAGAAAAATTAGTAACTAGCTATTTGCCTGTAGCCCTTGCCATGTTCTGCAGAATGACACTAATGTTGTAGCAATATCTCTGTATTCAGCATTACTCGTGTGTTTATCCTATTGTATAAACCCATATTGATGAACACATTATGTACTTGTTTTCTGTTTTATTCCAAGGCTCTCGGGTTTTTCTCGGTCTGAGTATGCGCCAGTATTAGAGCCATTAGTGGAGGCATACCGGGAAAAAGCAGAGGAAGACTTTATCAAATATTGTAGTGATACTGTCTTCAAGATCATGGACATTGAAGTGAGATATTGTTCTGCTAATACACCTCCCTTTGAATGTTGGTTGTGTTGATTCAAGGTGGCAAGACTTGTGCGTGATCTAAAGACAAAGCTTGGATTCACTGGTTTTGACTCTTTTCCTGCTTCTGGTAAAAACCTATCATTATTTTATTTTCTTCCTTCCCCAAATTGATTTATTTCTATTTTTAGAAGGACTTGAAGGTGAAGATGACTCTGCTCCCGACATTCGATGATTCTGTTCAATAACTGAAGATTGGTCATCTAATTGAATTTCTCTGCAATTACAGTCAATTCTATTTTTACAACATTATTAATTTTCTTTGCTATTGTAACTGTTAATATTTTTTTGGTGAATCTCACCTTCTTGATCTTTGATTACAAGGATATCTATTATTGAATTTATATGTCCAGCACAGTACCAGTAGTTATTAGATGTGCATCAAATCACTGCTGGAAGACTTGGATAGGCCAATTACTCACTTATTTTTATGCCAAATTATAGTTTCAACTGAATTTCCCTTCTGTACAGGCTGCCATGCAGTTACCCATACTACCTTCTATAAGCTAACATACAATTCTTTAATGCACACACTTGTGTAGCTAGGCTGTTGATCAAGTTGGAAGACTTAGGATGATCTGATATTTCAATTGTGGGAGACCATGTATGTTGAAAAAGATGGACGACCATTGAATGTGACACAAGAAAAAACACAGCTGTTAAAATTTCACAATAGAAAATGTTTCTATAAAACGAAATCAATCTGAGCAGACTATAAGTTAATAGTATAAAGTACTCTAGATTAATGGGTCTTGCAATTATCAGATACCATGTATCACGTGTGTATGGTTGTAGTTTACATGATGATACCATGTATCACGTATGTATGGTTATAGTTGTGGGGCCACCGACAGAACTGTTGCAGGGATACCAGGGGGAGGAGCTGGGTGTGCATGACTGTACGATGTAATTGTGGTCAGTTGCTACATCATCAGCTACCACACTGGTTTCACAGTTTTGGAACTAAATATTCAGAACTAACTTTAGACACACGTGGTATCACTTTGAGCATGTGCACACACCTCTTTCTTTTTATGTTTCACTTGTGGGTGGATGGCTATAAAACCACCGTAGTCACTCCCCCCAGTTTCAGTTAGTCTCTGTCTTTCTTTTAATCTGCACCATACCTTAATGAACTTTCATTATAACTTCCTTGAATACTTTCAGGCTAGTTGGGAAGTTATAGGATAGCTAGCCCAGACTACCCATAGACCAATTCTGGTGGCAGTGTACCCGGCTGGAACTTGGGATTTACACAGAGTCTCCAGCTGCTTAGTAACCTTGCAAGGACTTGGTTCAGTACCCCCCACAGTAATTTACACGATGATACCATGTATCACGTGTGTATGGTTGTAGTTTACATGATGATACCATGTATCACGTGTGTACAGTTGCAATTTACATGATGATACCATGTATCACGTGTGTACAGTTGCAATTTACATGATGATACCATGTATCACGTGTGTAGGGTTGTAGTTTACACGATGATACCATGTATCACGTGTGTAGGGTTGTAGTTTACATGATGATACCTTACCATGTATCACGTGTGTAGGGTTGTAGTTTACATGATGATACCATGTATCACGTGTGTAAGGTTGTAGTTTACATGATGATACCATGTATCATGTGTGTAGGGTTGTAGTTTACATGATGATACCATGTATCACGTGTGTAGGGTTGTAGTTTACATGATGATACCATGTATCATGTGTGTAGGGTTGTAGTTTACATGATGATACCATGTATCACGTGTGTAGGGTTGTAGTTTACATGATGATACCATGTATCACGTGTGTAAGGTTGTAGTTTACATGATGATACCATGTATCATGTGTGTAGGGTTGTAGTTTACATGATGATACCATGTATCATGTGTGTAGAGTTGTAGTTTACACGATGATACCATGTATCACGTGTGTAGGGTTGTAGTTTACATGATGATACCTTACCATGTATCACGTGTGTAGGGTTGTAGTTTACATGATGATACCATGTATCACGTGTGTAGGGTTGTAGTTTACATGATGATACCATGTATCATGTGTGTAGAGTTGTAGTTTACATGATGATACCATGTATCACGTGTGTAAGGTTGTAGTTTACATGATGATACCATGTATCATGTGTGTAGGGTTGTAGTTTACATGATGATACCATGTATCACGTGTGTAGGGTTGTAGTTTACATGATGATACCATGTATCACGTGTGTAGGGTTGTAGTTTACATGATGATACCATGTATCACGTGTGTAGGGTTGTAGTTTACATGATGATACCATGTATCACGTGTGTAAGGTTGTAGTTTACATGATGATACCATGTATCATGTGTGTAGGGTTGTAGTTTACATGATTCAAGTGATAATTAAAATCAATTCTGTGCAACAAACCAACAGAAATACAGCAGGTTCAAAGTTCTGGAAAGAATTTGTCCCAATAAGTACAATAAGGATGGTTCAATACAATGGACCTGCACAAGAATACACTGGAGTAAATGTCACTCGATCAACCATCTAACTCACCGTCTGTCATTAGTGAAGGTGGCAGCAAGTCTGTATAATGCAGTCTGAACAGCTAAAATATAAATAATATAAGTCAATGGTTGTGTTTTGGTAGTAACTATAATTATGATAATAAATGAGAGTAAGTGATAATGTGCTATACTGATATACTTTACCAGATGATACCACTACTGGTAAAAACTAGAATTTTCAAAGTAAACAAAAAAAAATGCCAGCTATATAATCCCAGCTATTTGTAACAGCTACATATGCATTTTATAATGGCATTTTGGTCCAAACCAAACAAAAACCAACAAAAAACAAAAACCAACAAACAAACAAAAAAACAAAAAAAACTTAAGAAGTTATGATAAATTAAATTATCTTTATAATAAGCCCAACTGTGAGTGAGACCAGCCAATAAAGTAGTACAGCAAAGACTGCTGTGTATTCTTTAGCAAGTTCAAGTCTTACTTTTTTAGTCACATTCGGTTGTACACACAAGAATATAGGCAAACATATAGCAAGTTCTGTTTGGTGTTGATTTACGTCAAATAATTTCCAAACCTGCTGGAGATGAATGTCAACAAAGTGTTAAAACTTGGGCAAACCAACACACAGACTCACTTAGACTCCACTAATATGTGGTAAGTCTAATTACACACTAAAAAAAAAAAAATAAACAACTTAAAATTGACATAGAATGATCAAATGGAGTAAGACAAAATATTAATGTTCTCCTAGCAGGAGTGATACTTAAGCTAAAAACTTCGTGAGTAGCTCCAACTTTAAGAACAAGTGTTTATTAGCTACACTGATAAACTCTATCAATTTATTGTATCCAACTTCCAAATTTAACTAATGGCTCCTAAACATACATACAGGACATTGTACTTGTAAAGCCCAAATGGGCTCTTTTATACTCAACTCAGTAAAATAAAGTTCAATTGATCTGCCAGCAGAGATGACTGACTAGCTCAAGGAATCATAACATAGGCTCATATGTTATGTTTCAAATGTTTCTCCTAGCCGGAATGATACTTAAGCTAAAACCTTCACGAGTAGCTGTACCTTTAAAAATGAGTGTTCCACAAATCTATGTCATAATTCTTTCTATAAGTGTATTCAATGAGTTGCATACTCATGTATATTTCAAAGCCACTCTGATTTACTACTCTGAGCATGTAACATTAGCACCATGAATAACACACTTGTAAGTACCAGACATACCCAATTACTGAAAACAGCCCCAACACAGTCCTAATCACACATGCCTTCTACCAGACTAACTGTATGTAATCCCTTCCTCATGTGCCAACCCATACTAATGACTAGTGATGGGCTTGAGCACAAATGGCGAGCGAGCCTAAAGACTATACTATTTTTATATGAATGATTTAGACTTCTAACACTGAAGCTAATGAAAATAAGGTCCAGTTTTTTAATTTCGCATACACGGTTAAGGGATTTCAGTGCCATAGTTAACAACTCTCTGCAACTGCTTGAATTGAAGGAAAAAAACAACAACAAAACAATACACGTTATTTAAAAGTTTTCTTTGTGATATTCTTTAGCTAAGTAGTGGTTGTAACACACAATGCTTTGACACAACTGGACATGCACCTACACAGACTTACCTTCGCAGTAGTCTAGTGGACAATGTATTTTCAAGTAAATACTGTTGCGCACGGATTATAACCATGACAAAGAGCGCATTGACTTACCACCGCCACTAACTCGAATAGAAATGGAAGTCCCTTAAGTTTTCAAGTTTTAACTGCACCCGCAAAAGAATTCAAAACGGTAAACAATTCAATTTCTAGGGTGATACGAGTACTGATCGATAAACCAGAGGATTCTGTTTAGTGCAATTTGGGACGGGGTCGACCACATAACTAACACAAAAATGTGAGGGTCAAAGTACAAAATGACATACGTACGTCCAAACATAATATACAAATAAACAAACATCCCCGATTTTCAATTGTGTAATTTTAAACAAATCACACACATACCCGAGATAGGTCAAGTAGACACTCAATAATGGCTGGCAGAGACTGTAAAAGAACATATGAACACAACATGCATACAAAACAAACAATAATGGTATATACATTATTTTAATGTAAATAAAATTCCTAAATTCAGAATTTAGGGAACAGGTAACACATCCACAGAAATTAAGTTTAGGTTATGAAGTTATAAGTTCCAGTCACTTGGTGTAAATCCTCCCTCACTTTCCAGCCCCCATCAACCACTTCTTCTGTCACTCTTGCAACATATTGACCCATACAGTAACTGCTGAGGATGGGATAAGAATTTTATTATTATAATTTATTGCAGTACAAAAAAAAAAAGTTCTGTTCTTTGAATATGGATGATATGTTTGTGTATGTTAACTAGTAGTTCCCAAAAATGTTAGATCTGTGAATAGAATCTTCTATAAAATCGTTTACAACAGTTTTTAGACAAATGGCATCTGTTCTTTCCTTATGGACGTGGAGAAGCATTAGATAATTTAGCCTCTCTTGAAGCATTGTTGCTCTCAAATAGCTCTTTACTCTCCTCAATGCACCGAATGATCTTTCTGAAGTTGCATTTGTTGCTGGCATCACTAGAACTAGCTGCATAAGTTTACACACCTGGTCCATGAGTGCTGATTGACCTTGTGAGAGGTTGGAAAAACTCTAATAAATCAAAAAATGATGTTTTACTTGTTTTACCCTCTTTATGTTGCTCAAAATGGACTCGAAAAGTTTGAAGTTGAGCCTGCAAAGTTTTCTTGTCAAGATCATCCCATAAAAGCAGTAATGAAATCAAGATCATCATTAATGCTTTCACCTTTGCAGGATTTCATCAGAAGAGATTCAAGAGAGGAATATATCTTGTATCCCTGCTGATCGAAGCAGTCTTTGATGCAATTAACAATTAAGTCCACAGCTTCAAAGAATAACTGCTTATAGTATTCTTTGGGTGATTCAGGAAAGTAACCTGTTGATATTCCCTCTTCATATCTTTTGGTCACTTTGCGTTGTCGTGGAAGTTCAGGTTCAGAAATATTCTTTGAGGTGGCAAATGAATTAACTTTGGTCCAAAAAAGGTCAAATGAAGTATCGTTCCGAATACTATTTAATGTTTGCACTGTCATAGATGCTATGAGCTGATCTTCTGCTGCAGACATGGACTTCTTTTGAAGTGTGCTGCTTAGGTTATCAGCATGTCTTAAAATCAACTCTCCAAGCATTTCTCCAAACACAAAATTAAAAGTCTTCATCACAAAAGAGACACCCTGAATGCGTGACTTGCTTTCAGTCTTTACATATAGAATAAGCTTCTTCCCATGTTAACAGAAGGACATCATAATTTTCAATAACACTAGCTAGAGAATCAGCTCTTACTGTCCATCGTGTAGGACAGAAAACTCTCGAGAGCCAGGAGTCATGTCTTCCTTAATTTTACGAAAAATATTATCTCGACGTGGAGAAAACTTTATTAGTTTGACAATTTCGTGAGTGGTTTGTAAGGCCTCCTTCATTACCTTGGACTTATTGAGTGAATCACTGGCTGCTATATTTAGGGAGTGCCCATAACAATGGGTGTAAAGTGCCCTGGGCTCAATTTGGCTAATGATAGTAGAAACACCACTTGTGACCTCTCATTGCGCTTGCACTATCATAACACTGACCTCTGACTTTATTGATATTTATATTCAGCCGCACAAGAATATCCTTGATCATGTCAACAATAGTTTTTGAATCAATCGATGGAACCTCATAAAGTCCAAGGAATTATTCATGAACTTTAAAATCTTCAGTAACAATGCGGATAACAAATGTAGCCTGCTCTCTGTTACTAACCCAGCTATTGCTAATGAAAGCTGAATCGGATCCAAATTTGAAACAATGGTTGAAGAGAAAGATGAATGTGTATACAAGTCCAGATATTCAAAATGAGGTCATAAAGTTATTCGGAATGACAGTTTTAAGAGTATTGGTTTCTGAAATTCACTGCTCTCCATTTATAACAATAATGGTTGATGAAACCACTGATGTAAGATTTCCGTCTTCATTGTCACCCCTCAAAGCAAGTCCTTGCATGCAGAGATATTTTATGAATGACATGATTTCAAATAAAGGATCTCTATTTTTTATCTTCTGAATGGCATGTTGCTTCGATAGCAGCTCACTGACGTTGCAAGTGGTAGCTGGAAGAGTAATCATTACTTCAACAGCTTCACGATGACATGAACTCTTTTCATGCTTCTTAAAGCTGAGGGTGCCGTCTTTCCAATTTGAAAAACCTCGTGTCACTTAATGATAAAATAAAGAATTGTTAAGATGATGAATATTCACTCATGAAATAATGGGAAATGGCAACAAATATAAGCTTTAAAAATCTTTATCATTACGATACATCTGGTTAGAATCTGTAACTTAGCTAACATAAACTTACAAAAGCAGGATCAGCTTTAGATGCCCTCATTTTGTTCTTCTCGAAGCCAAGAAGGCATGTGTGGCAAAACACCAAGTCTTGGGTTTCGTCATAATGCAAGAATGGCCACTGACTGAACCTAGATTGTTGGACTCCACAGGCATGCCATTGTTTCTGTCACTTATTAGCATTGTTTTCTTGACGAAGTATCATATTCTCAGGGAGAAGGCTAAGGTTACCTCCAGTAGGATGTCTATTAAAACTATAGTGTATGTATGTGTGTGATGATGTGTCCTTACTATAACACTCCCATTCACATAAGCTCCAGAAGAGCGTCAAAGCAAGAGGTACTACATTATCAAAATGGGATATGTGTAATGATGATACACAGGTCAAGAGGCTTGATAATTAGATAGGTGAGTGGTTTACTATATGGTGTACCATGAAAACAACAACAAAATAAAATTCAACTATTTATAGCACAGGACAGCTACGTACTTATAGATAATTCCTGAAAAACATTTATTTAGTAACAGATTCCCAGTACCAATCATATTTAATCTTATAATGTCAGTAAATCAGTATTAATATCTTCATAGGAAGAAACTCATACCGGCCATTGTACATGTACCATGTGTGTTTTCTTTTTATTGTATCAGTTTCTACCTTCCAAGCAGAATGGTTAGCTAGAAGAAAAGAATCTTTGTACAGAGTTAAGGGTTATTTTTTAGTCGTACTGACACTAGTAAGTATCTCCATAACTTCTGCTACTAAAAGACCCATCACCATAAAATAAAAAATCATAATAATAATAAATAAATAAATAAATTTTAAAAAAATAAAAAATAATAAAAAAAATAAAAAAAATTAGAATCCAGGGTATTCTTAGATTCTGAAGTATTACAAATTCAGAACAGTTATTCAAACTTAGCTTGTTTACACGTTTGCAAAATAAACTCACTTCTTCCAAGAAGTAAATGAAGAAAGGTTTCTTTCTCATATTGGAACCAATGCTTTGAGGAATGGACAACAGAAGACAGCGTATCTAAACACACAACATAGATTAATACTGGAATTCATCTACTGCTGTAGATTACTAAAATATCACAGTAGTTTACTGACACAAGCCTATCTTCTACATATATTTTCCTCATACATTGTCTGAAAAAAGAAGCTAATTAAATTTTACTACTTTGTAGAACTGTTCGTGGAAAAATAAGTAAAAATTGCATACAATGACAAGTGTTGTCTTGCTCATGAGGTTAGCATAAGCACATGTTTGTTTGTGACATAATGCATTAGTGGTTAGCAAACTCGCCCACAAACAAGTGCTTATCAACAAAAAAGAAATATACATACTCAGTTTGTAGTAATGATACTTTACCCTGTTTTAGCATATCAACTTGCTGGCTAAGATATTAAAAACTTTACAGGTCACTCTATTTTAGTCGTGCTGTTCTACCGTGAGGATACTACCTACCTACTATAGCTACCATGTCACTAACCTGGCATCTGGCAATCAAAACTAAACCAGATGACATGCCTCTCCCACAAACTTTCTATGGCCAATCATATTTATTAATCATGCACTTCTTTTTCTTTGCACTTATAAAATTTTCTAAAACTTTAATTCCTACAAATTGTCAAAGTTAAAGAGCTTATTGTAAGCTCTATTCACATGTCTGTCTACACAACACTATCGTTTAAATACTTATTTTCTAAAAATATCCCCTCAGATATGGCAATTAAACAAGTAATTATCTCAATAATAAAACTGCAATGTATTGCACTTTAGTAAGAAAGAAAAGATGTAGCATATGAAGTCATGGAAACATGTGAAACTATGACAAGCATTATTAGTGATCATCACAAACAAACTGTGAAGGAGTGAACTGAAATACCAATGTAATGTATTAGTAATGGTCAATGAGCATGCCCAATAGCAATTCAATAACTCTGTGTGTTCTGAGCACATGGGAAGGTTAACACAATTAGAGCATGCATCCATGCCATCACATCACAAAATATCTAATGCCAGACTCCATTATTAGCACATGTACTTTTTCAACAGATTAGTGTATACAATGTAGGGTTTGTCTGCGTATGCAAGATGAAAGGACTACTTCTCCCTACACATCCCAACTAATCAAATGCTATCCCACAGAATCCATGCAATAGTCAGCCTTCACATGCACCTCTACTATTTGTCTCTATTAGACTAACAAGATAATTAAAGAAACAGTGCAAGGCAGCATGCGCATATCATTGGGCATGCATATCATTGGGCGTGCATGCATGCATGACAGAGTTCCGCGTGGACACTTCATCTTTGGAAGTTTTCTCTTTACAGAGGATAAAAGTGAACACTTTCATATTCAAGACAAAAACTTAAAGCAACACAATGTACCACACATCGTAAATTATATCACTATTATATATATTATTGGCGAGTGAGCGAAGCGAGCGAGACAGTATTAGGGGTGGATAATGCAAAATCGGGTATATGTTATATGTATGTATGTATGGTACGTATGCCCTTTAAACGCGTGCGCGGGTTCCCTTCCCCCCCCCCCTCCAAAAGCACAGATTTTTAGGTTTGACCCCAGTTTATTCTGAAACTACAGCATTAAGCAAGCCTTACTTTATACTTAAGCTCCGAAGTATGAGAAAATTCCTGCGAAAACGCTTGGTTTTCAAGAAACAAAGAGTTGATTCGACCCGTTACTATGGCATTGAAGACTTTTCCAGACTTAATTTCAAAACTTCGCCGTTTTAGGGGGGGATATGGAGTGCCGATTGTTGGTTGTCAAGAGTCATTGGTAGTCAGAATGCCGTAGTATTAATGCTAAGGAAGCTACTACTACTCGAGGGAAGCTGAGGTAAGTACGTAATTCCATATTTGTTAGCTAAATATGCAAAAATAACTCTGGCCTTTCTTTTTTGTAGCTAAGAGCTTGTTGTCAACAGTGACTGGTAAATTCAAGTACTCAGAATGGCTCAAATTTGGTACAAAAGTTACCACTGCTCAAGAAAATGAAGTAAGAAAGTAATTTTGTATTTGTGTACTAAAATTGATTGTCTTTTGTTTTTGTAGCTGAGAGCTGGTGATTAAGAATTCGAGGTAATTCAGATAGTCAAAGTAACTTAAATTTGATACTACAGAAATTATCAATACTCAGGAAATTGAGGTAAGTAGTAATTCCATATATCTAAAATTACAAATAACACTGGTTTATTTTTTATCATAGCTGAGAGTTTGTTCAAGAGTTACTGGTAATTGAGATTATCAGAATGGTAGATGTTTTATACTACAAAAGTTACCATTTATCAGGTAAGAGAGTGATTTTGTATTTGTTTGCTGAAATAAAATGTCATAACTGCGATTATAGTGTTTGCATGAACTAAGCTAAAACATAGTAACAATACTTGGTTTTATGTTACCTAACTATCAGGCTCGCTCGCCATTTGTGCTTAACTTGCACACTAACTAGTATATATATATATATATATCAGGACACAAAAGCGCCGAATAAGAAGTTACTAACTTGCACACTAACTAACCCATAGCATCCAAGGAACTAATGTTCTTAACTCTATGCTCACCCGAGATCTAGCTTTTACTTTCACATTCTTTGTTATTGATAAAGCCGTATTAAGTGGCCCTGATTTATTCCACTCAAACAAACACACACAAACAACATCGAACCTTAGTGGAGATATTAGTGTATGAGGTCTGCACTGGTTTTGAAGAAGGTGATGGATTAGGTAATGTTTCCCCCACATGACCTGAAATAAGACATTATCACACTATAATTACTTATACCACTCCCACCCACACACATAAATACATGCACACACCACTTGGAGGGCAGGTGGACCACAGTCTAGCTCCTTCACTACGAGCATACCAGACTGTATCCGATTTATAGTTCTTATCGACAAGCGCGGTCGCTCGGGTAATGGGCTATAAGTGTAGTTACTTGTCCTTCACCCTCAGGTGGTATAATCAGTCAACCCTTACACAACACAATCTGCTAGAGCACATTCATTTCCTAAATATTGCACATCACTACTTGGCAACACTCGCCACCCACAGAACATGATAATCTGACACAGGCAGCCCATTAGAGGTTATTGTGTAATCATTAAATTGTGATGAAGAATTAGGTGCAAATGGTTGATTGGATATACGTATCATTCACTGTAGAAGTAGTTGTGGAGACTGGAGCAATGTTGCTGGTGAGGCCATCTTTGTTAAGGATGTTACTATAGTAACGTCCTTGATTTGTTTAAGACATTGTTCACACACGACACTCCACACTTCCGGCTGCTCCAGCATATTCAAACTGAACACCTCCTTCCTCCTCTGAGGGGAATGTAGAGACAATTGATACAAGTCCAGGAAGGCCAATGTCTACTCAACATATACAGTACATGCATGAACATGTACACACACACACACACACGTATACACACATGAACCCACACACAAACAAAAATGCAGGCGCACACACAATAAACAACAAACAACTATTCTGGGAGAAGTGATTGAGTGAAGTAAACTACTCTGAAGGTATGTATAAATTCTCAAGCTACACTAATCCTAACAGTTGCCCTCCCCCCCTCCCCACCTCTATATCACATAACTCTACACCACATAACCATTAAATGTGTCTGAATCAATGATAGCTTTTGTTCTCACCTTTAGCAAGTGTATTTTTGACTTGAGGGCATCTGAGAGAAGTCTGGAGGAATCTCCAGCGAAGGTAGCTACTATAGGAAACCTCACCACCTACAGCAAAGCCACCATCATTTAAAAATGAAAGGATTTATTGCATCCAAACGGGATCTTCCAAAACACTATAAACCCTCCACCTATTGACAGATAGGATCCATTAAAGATGCCACACTTACAAGAGCTCTTTTACAAATCCATAAGAATGAAGTACTGACGTACGTGTAGAGCAAGCACACTAAGTGCCGATGTTCTCAGCTCAAAATAGCCATGAACTACTTAAAAGTGAATGGAGGGAAGTTGCACAAGTTTTAACTCCTAGGGCTAGAAACAAAGTTAATAGATGGAGGTGTTAAGATCATGTTTCTCACCATTACCACAATGTGGCTTATTTCGCTTCCAGAAAAATAAAATACTTTTAGAATTCCTTCAAGGCTAAATATTTTCAATAATGTCTAATCCAGTTAAAATGAAGACAAAGAAGAGTCTGACCACTGTATGCTCACAGAATACAACCGACATTGTGGGATGCTAGATGCAGCAACCATACCAGAAGACATACTGTATATCCAGACCACACAGATGCAGACTGCTTGTGCAACAATAGCTATTTTCACAAAGACTAACAAGTGCAAGTAGGAGATGACACTACTAGAAGTGTAGTCTAAACTGTATTATATATATTTTTTATATATGCACATTATTTTCTTTATATGGTAATTTCCGTCACCTTGTTTGTGCCATGTGCTTGCTCATGCTCAAACTGGTAGTATAGTCTAGTTTAACGTGGTACTTCCTTCAAGAAACAGAAAGTTCGTAATTTATAGCTATGCTCTACTTTATTATGAAAGTTAGATGTTTAGGTAACAATAACGTCTTGTGTGCAAGGGAGAACAAAAAAATAACCAGCAAAGCTTATTCAGAACAAGAATCTAGAGTTTCTATGCAGCAAGTAAGCTTCATACGCTACCAGATGGTGAAGTGCACTTCACAAGCATGTATTAGCTAGTACATATTGTTTGAAAAGTCATATTGAGTGATACTTCAAGAAGTGCAAGATAGAGTGACTAGCAAAACTACGAAAAAACTTGGCATTCAATTATCTTAAAGACTGCATGTTCTATTGTCAAGAATGCTCAGTAAAACGTCCTCAAAAAAATTCCAGTAGCTTCATGTAGAAGACATGTGTGTAGAACTACTGGATGGAAGATAATTTCCAAATAGTCCAGTGAGTAGTCCTGTTGACACTATACGCCAAGTAATCTGGAGTTCTATGAAGTATTTTTACAGATAAATGATTGCCAATTTGGCAACTTCGGGAAACTCGGGGAAATTGTGAAAATTTAAAAAGGTCACCATGAAATTGATCAGATCCAACAATTTTTTTCAGGTACAATATCTAGTATAGAATTTCTGGGAATGTAAAAATTATTCCTGATCCAAGTTGAGGCTAGAGAGCTACATTGCAATAATTTCAAATGGATGCAGATAAACTTCTGACTATGAAGGAAATGTATTACAAAGTAGATTTATTTTCTGATTGTATTTTTCAGTTCAGACACTGTAAAATTTCAATTATGCCGCTTCTGCTTAAATTAAATGTATGACTTAGTCAGAGTTCTTGTATAGTGTGTTGCATACAGTAGGTTAATGAGTGAAGTTCTCATGCAAGAAATAAAATGTGTAATAATAGCTATAATATAATTGTGAAATAATTAACTACAGAGCTTTAGGACTGTTTATAAATCTTTCTTTCAGAGTTGAAACGAAACACATGCAGACTGGTCTACTTTAAGAAGGTTCCCCAAAGAATTACTAAATATGTTGCTTATATTTTCCTGCTGTCACTAAAGGCTTCTTGTTTAGGATTACACACTTTCATTTAATTATTCAGCTACACGGTACATATGACATATGTGGGCCTGTCCCGACTAAGACGTCTCTCACCGGGTTCAAGTGCTCACTGGAGACAGCAAGATAGCTGCTGCCCACCAGAATTCTAAGTCTGCTTCTTCTCTAAACTACTCCTGGTCATAGCTAGTTCCCCTGCCCGCAGGATAAGGATCACAAGAATAGGTTAATTTAATTAACTAGAGGTGACTGACGTACAGAACAGAACTGATTCACAAAGAATCCAACTTGACTTTTTTTTTACTAAACTCACGCTAACACACAAACTCTGTTTACGACACCACGACACCTATAAACACCTGACTCACTAACTAAATGACACATGATTTCTGCACAAACAACAAACAACTCTTGATCGGTATATTTATTTAATGTTTCCAATAATAAAATATACTTCATACAGAAGATGAACATGGAAATGTCACCCATACCAAATTAACTCACGTGATTCCCGTGTTGTAATACCTGCGCTGATTAAATCATACCATTCGATTTACGACACCTATAAACACCTGACTCACTAAATGACACATGATTTCTGCACAAACAACGAACAACTCGTGATCATTTCCATGTACACACACAGCACATGTTCATTGTCCTCTCGCCTTCTCCTCTATTCATGTGGGAACACCCACAACATATATTTAACAATTCTGGAGACAGTGTAATGCTTCTCATTGCCTATCTTGATTGCCATTGGTTATTGGTCAACAGAGACAGCATTCTAGTTCCCTGGATGGTCAACTACTTTAGCCTCTGAATCAAGAGTATGCATTTAGAGCAGATAAAGAGAGGTGGAGAAAATATCAAATATATTACATGTCCTATCGATTTCATTTTGGAACAGGCTTGGCTAGTTCCAATATAGCTGTTTTGACAGCTGCTAAAGCTGCTGCAAGTTTTTAGTATGGTGAATGTATTTCATCTGGTTATTGGCAAAAGATATCTATATATGTTACGTGTTGTGAGAATGATATTATTGTAGATATGAGGCATTAATAAGAGGACTAAACAAGTAGGTGGTAGATTTAGAATACTGAAATCCTAGCAAAAAGCTATTGCTTCATTTTTTCATATTCTTCAACTAAATGCATCAGCCTTCCTTCTCACTCATGTGTTGAGCATGTGCACCAGTGCATATCCTTCCCATTTGACACTAGCACGTCAAAGTTCATACCATTGAAATATTTTACCACCTGCTTTAGTGAGTCGCATCATTTGTATTATCCTCAACATATTTACTACTGAAACAGTAAATCCATGTCATAGCTATGTAATTCTATCATGGACAAAATCAGCTAACATAATTGTATTTTCAAGGCTTGATGTTATGCAGTGTTCAAGACCTTAACTGGAAACAATAAACAACCATAAACTCTATACTAGATGTATTCATATAATCCCTAGGAATTGACCATAGTTTTGGCAGCTAATTTGCAATTTTTGCAGTGTTTGATGCCTCAGATTGAAAAATACCATCAGCAATGAAATTTGTACACCAAATAACCATATGCTGGAGATACAACTTGAAAAAAAATTTTTTTGGAACCAAGAATATTCATCGCTAACAATTAAATTTTGCTAACAATTAAATTTTCACAATTTCCCCGAGTTTTCCAAAATTACCACTTGGGCAAACCAAGTTAAATTTATTCTAGAACCACTTGGGGATGCAAATCTGTAAAAGTAACTTTCATATAGGATTTTGTAGACTTAAAGCAGTAATTCAAATAATATTTGAGATAAAATTTTCTATTTTTTAAATTTTAAACAAAATGCTCAATGTTTCATCACTGGCACTCAATTCAGCACAAAAATGGGTCTAGAAAAGTCAATCAAACTTACTTTATATCCTAAAACAAGGTTATTGGTGCTCTAGACTGAACTATAGCACAGGGGGAAGTTTCATAAGTATCTGCTATCATTGGAGTGGTTGTCTTGCATGTATTGTTGGCAAATAAGTCCCAATTCATATTTACACAACACCCGACTTATCACAAGTACAAATATTAACTTCAAATTATTGAACATTTCAGCACATGTTAAAATTAAGTTAGATGTACTAATTAAGAGAGATTTTGCAAACTAACCTTTACTATGCAACCCTTCAGGTGAGCTCTATGAACCTAAAATAAATGAACAACTGCTATGGCATTGCCAATTAAAACTGAACTCCATCTCATATATCTTTATGGACTACAGAACTTCATTACCTTACCTCACGAGATGAGAGAGTCACTCAGCCAGTGAGTTAGTAATATCATGTGTGGGAAAATTTATTTAATATCCATAAATTGTAGCACCACATCCAAACTCACAAAACAATATGGCTTCCTTCACCTCTCGCCACCATACTTGATATAATCTATTTAATGATGGAATCATTCTTATCTTCTCCTCACTTACTACTTAACCACAAGGACTTGTCAGGGGGGGGGGGGGGGGGGGGAAGACAGAAGAAGAAAAAAGATTTGGCTTGCCAGTGCTACTTGACTTCTTGTAATCTCATATCTGGTGAACACAAAGAGTACAAATGACCAGCCACTCAATCACTAACCACACTTGCCTGTATCACTTGTTAATTGGAAACAAAAATGTGTACACACATCAAAGAGAGCTTAAGAGAGTGCTAAGTAGAATAGTAGAATGAAGTAACCATACAATGAGTTTATCTCACCGCTCACTGACACAGGTACTAATTGGAGTAGGAAACTGATTCTCACAGTTTAAATCCACTCAGCAAAGGGATTCATACAGGATTTTCAGTAAGGGAAGGGGGTTGTGTTACAGTTAAAAAACAAAACAAAAAACAACAACATAAAACGTTAAGACATGAAAATGGTATGCCATGACTACGAAACAAATTGTCAGATGAAAACTTGGACAAACTATTACAATTGCTATAGAAGGACCAGAACTAGAAAGTGCTGGCTTTTAAGAAGTGCTAGTATTTTAAACAAACGAACAGGCTATAATTATAATATTTTATTAATATTTTTGATAAAAAAATTCAATTGGAGTGAAAAGTATATATATATATATATATATATATATATATATAAAGGGGGAGGGTGTGGGGAGATTTCAGGGCTCCCATAGTCTGTAATGAAACCCTGTCAGCTGTTTGATATCGTGACATACTTGCAGTTAAAATATCCCGATCTTGTGTGATTTCATTAAAAAAAAAAGGGAAAACAGAAAATGAGGATTGCAGAAATGCAGTTTGTCATTAGACATGATAGCATCAGAACAAATACATGTTTGATCGCAAACATTGGTTCAGCTAATATACAATAAAGTTGACATGAACGAATATCGTGCCAGATAACAATTTTTCTAATCAGTAGCCATGGTTATTATAAAACTGACTTTGTGCTGCATTGACTGGAAATTTGACTGCATATAAAATATACATATAGGATCTGTGCTGAACCTGTTCAGTCAATCACAGGATGTGCTGCACTTTTGAAGCTGTAAACGACAGACGAATGCAATCTCTAATAACAATATTCATGATGTAACCACTGGAATCCAGGTCATACCGCAGGATATAAAAGGTACAAATTGCTGGCAGAAGTTCAGTCAATTGTCAGTCTTGAGTGGTGATTGGTAGTCTGTGGCCATGAAGTGCTGGAATATCCTAATCTTTATCTTGCAGAGCTGCACTTTCCTTCATGCAGTAACAGGTAAGGGTGGTCATAAGGAGTATTGAGAGAAGCAGGAGAAATTGGAGTAGCAAGCTGTGCATACATTAGAATAGCTACAGGCTGTGTTAAAAGTACAGGCTGTGTTAAAAGAATAGGGATATAAAATACTCAAAAAAAAAAAAGGCTGAACTCCAGATAAATATCCAAGTTATAGTTGTCATGACAATGATTGAACACTTTATCCTTTCCTATCCTATAGAAGAAGTGCAGAGACACCCAGATCAAGATGACATCCACATCACTCCAGGGATGCTGGTGATTGTGAGGTTCAGACTTCTAGCAAGTGACCTCAGCCAATACGACATCAGATACAGAGTGAACAGCTCCATCATAAAAATACCTTACGAGTTAAACTATGACATGAGCCCATCTGATCTTCCATACTCTGCAACTCTCATAGACTGCAACGATGAGTCTTCTTCCAGACAGTGCAAGGACCTGGCCATACTCATCACAGGAAGACCCAACATTCATGCCCTTACGTTCACACCAGACTTCATCAATGTCGCCAATGTCTTCGTTAGAGTTCCTGTGGTAACGGACAAGTTGTTTCGCATTCATTACCAAGGTATGTTTTATCTAAACATCTCATTAGTCTTACAAGACTCAGTTCATTGTACTATGACAACTATATTACGGATTATTTCTTTTGTGCAGATGGCAGTGTCACTCCATCTCCTACCACCAAAGAACTGACTGAAAGTACCACACCATCACCATCATCTTCCACTGCCCACCCCACAAACCCACCACCCTCACCACAAACAACTGCAACAGTAATACCTTCACCTGAAGCAGATCCTGGTAAGTAATTTCATATTCATGATGTGTTATCAGAATGACGTTACTGAAAAGGAATTTAAGGCATATAGAGTGTTAATAATATTCAAATTCTGGGCTTTTATTTTTGCAGCTATGAACAAAGACTCCCTAGAAGATATCTCCACATTAGACTATGTCATGTTTGTGGCTCTCTTCTCCCTAGCCATTACAGTGGCCGTATCATCATTCATAAACATCATTCTCTGCTTCAAGCTGAAAAGACAGAATCAAGAACTGAAATAATATGGCAATAACTCCGCAGTAGTATAGTATCTATGGCAACTCCATATAAAACTACACATCAGATTCTGCACATGTATCACTTCATCCTCCTATCAACCTCACCACATCATTTGTTGCTTACAAATGGGTGTAGCAACACTTTATAATTATAATGACCAAATTACTCTATATCATTCATTTTTTAAACTCATAATCTGTTTCAATTCTAAATCATTGTGTTTTGTAAAACTTTGGATACCTTGGAGTCACTAACTCAGTGGGAAGCAAAATGATTCACTGCCTCATCTAGGAGAAATATTGCGAGTAAAGCCTCACCCAAAATGTTCAACTGATCCATCTAAGGAACACATGATGGTATATCAGCTGACATTAGAATCATAATGGAAGATAAATGGTAGGATCACTGGAAGGATACCCATATACACAGTTTTCATCTAGCCATGATCTCTGCCATTACTGTAACCTTATAGTCTTTGTTATAGAGCTTATCATATCCCCCCCCCCCCCCCCCCGGTTCTTGTAATATGTGACAGCACTACCACATGCTATCTGTGACAGATCCATAACTCTTTTGCTTCTATAATATTCAAAGTTATTATTGTATGATAGGAATGATGTATTGCTTTTGACCACACTATTTAAATTAGATATATGTGTTCTATAAACCTTTTCCTTAACAGATCTGATGTGATTGATACAGAATTTTTCAAGCTGGAAAGTGAGTGAATATCCCATTGCTAAACATTGCTTAAGAATTGGCCAATGCATTTATATATTTATGTGTTATACATAATGTAATACGTACCTAATTGATTTGCAGGTCTTTGGAACAGATATCTGGCATTTACAGCAGAGTAAGTATTGATATCCTGTCCTCGGTTGTCTTCATTCGGTCATTAATAGGACTTGAAGAACATGACAGAAGCTGCCAGTTACCTGCAGCGTTGTAGTGCCATGTATCATGAGAGTGACCATGGTGAGTGACCATGGTGATACAGCAGGTCAGGTACTTACTAAGGCTGCCAAGTGAGTTTGGGTGAAACTTATTGACAGTGATTGCTAATTCCCAAGTTACAACTGGTGTATAAAATGCTGTTCATACGTATGTAGATATCCAGTTAGCATGTTCAAGCACACATGTACAGTCAACTTTTATTTATAGGATAAAGGTTTGCTAATACCAGAACTAATTACATTGTCATATGTTCCTAATACCTGGGTAAATAAGGGGAAAAAACATCCACTTATGCTTACAGTGGTAGCAAAATTGGAAGGCATTTTTTTCCCTCCATATGTTGATGGAGTCAGTAGATCCTCAGAAGGCTGCTGTGTATTATTTGGAGACTGCTGATTTGCACGATGTGGAGGAAAAATACAGAGATGAGGCTAGAGCCATTAGAGCTTCTGTGAATATGTATGCCAAGGCTAGAGAGTAAGCTTTTATGAAACAGTTGATAATTAGTCACACTTGTTGTATGCTTGCCTTATACACACGCATCTATTTCTTGTACTTGTTTTGATAAGATGCTGGAAACATTAAAGAGGCTGAGGAAGATTTCAGAAAGTATGGGTAATAACAAGAATTTGTTTGAGGTACGTATGATGAGGTTGATTGATACAGTACCACTGGGTATGTAACTTTTGGTACTATTGGCATTCCATTGTATTTACGTATGCAGATTGCTGCAATTGAAATTGTCGTTCACCTTCACAATGATGATCCAGGATCAGCAGCACAGGTTGTAGAAACTGCGAAATTGTGAGGAATTGCTTACTACGGAATGAACTTTTTGTTATTGTATTACTGTCATTAGTTTTGATGTGAAGAAAATGGTTGCTTATAAAGATGTGATTGGCTTAGCCACTTCGTTGGTCTCTAGTTAATGCAGTTGTTTTGATATGACAGATGTCTCAATCCAATAGCCTATCATTCTAAATAATAATCACCATATAATAATAATCATAATAATAATAATAATAATAACTTGTATAATGTACTAATATAGGAAGATCAATATCATTCGTCCCACCATCTTTGTCTGGTTTAATGACTCACTCTTGTTTTAAAAATATAACTTCAATTGAGTTTATCCTTCTCTAAGGTTAAAAGTAATTAAAAGAACAACAACCTTCTTTATTTTTTTAGAACGGTCCTAGTGTATAGACTAGAGAATGTATTTCTCTTAGATTTTTTGTTACTGTGTACAAGTTTAAGAAAAATTAGTAACTATTTGCCTGTAGCCCTTGCCATGTTCTGCAGAATGACACTAATGTTGTAGCAATATCACTGTCTTCAGCATTACTCGTGTGTGTTTATCCTATTGTATAAACCCATATTGATGAACACATTATGTACTTGTTTTCTGTTTTATTCCAAGTCGAGTTTTTCTCGGTCTGAGTATGCGCCAGTATTAGAGCCATTAGTGGATGCATACCGGGAAAAAGCAGAGGAAGACTTTATCAAATATTGTAGTGATACTGTCTTCAAGATCATGGACATTGAAGTGAGATCTTGTTCTGCTAATACACCACCCTTTGAATGTTGGTTGTGTTGATTCAAGGTGGCAAGACTCGTGCGTGATCTAAAGACAAAGCTTGGATTCACTGGTTTTGACTCTTTTCCTGCTTCTGGTAAAAACCTATCATTATTTTATTTTCTTCCTTCCCCAAATTGATTTATTTCTATCACCTCTTTACTCACCTCTGATTTACGCTCAACTGACATTCGTGGGAAGTCATTGTCACCATTGATTCAGCTGGTGGAGAGAATCATTATGAGAACAGTAAGAGGTGCTAAGTCGGTATCAGATGTCGTGGATAAGCTTTGCATTGTGAAGATTCGATCTTTGTTGACTTCAGAGGGCCAATAACAATTTGATAGTTGGCGGGGTTAATACCAAGGAAGACCTACGATCTGCTCTCCTTTCCTGGGAAACGACATGCATTTTTCTGTAGCACATGCTAAGTTTTTCCCCCCCTGTGTTATGACTCGTGCTTGATTTTTGTTCAGTCATTGCTACTGTCAGTTTTTAGATTAAAGACTTTGAACTTTTTTCTTGTGTTTGCGTGTTGCCCACTACTGGGCTGGTCCTTCGCCTGCTATAACTCAGAGCTCAGGGATTCATACCCCCTGTTCATTGGTCTTTCGAGCCGGATGGGGAATCAGTGATAGGTGAGAGGTCCAGTGACCTTTAGCTCAACCTTGCTATCGAAGTACTAGGTAGTCCACTCACTGCTTCGCTGGCTCTCTAGTTATCTGTGCTGACTATCAGCTAGCTAACCACTAGTCGTTTGTTTGTTCGTCCTGGTACGACCTTCAAACAACAACCTCCTCATCTATGTCAACTTCTCGATCTACCTACTGTCTCTTCAGGCCTCCTTCATTGCCCTCTTATGGGACTCCGCCCACTTCATTATTCATTCAACTTCCCGCAGGGAATCAGTGTCGACCTGTTACTTCAGAACGTTTGGTGCTGACTATTTCTTGTCTGGTAAATGGTCAACTCCCAAACAAACTTCAACAACTTCTGATCAAAGAACTCCTTACCTGTTGCTCTTCAAGTGATATCCATTACCAGACTCCTTCTGAGCTTTTGTGGATTCATTGCTGCTCGTTTCTTGGCACAGTCAGCATGAGACTGCACTGGAGCAGCTTAAGGAAATATATGGTCGCTCTTCCATCATATACCCCAAGTATATAGAAGAGCTCGTCTCTTGTCATCGGTATGACTACTCACAAGACAGCATGACTCACATAATCAGACGAGTTGAGTACACCTTGGATTGCATGGACAAGATCAGTGGAAAGATCATAGAGCAGCTTGCAACTGCACTTGTGGTTCGTGATTTCGATGAGGAGTTATCCAAAGAGTGGGCAAGGCACCTTGGCTCTTTAGATAAGATACCAGATACGAAGCAACTTCTTGACTTCATCAGGCCTCTGTCCCATAATCTTCCTGCAAAGACCAAACCAGCCAACCACCATCACCATGCTACCAAGACTACCATCCAGAAGGAATACAGCTCTTCCAACTCCTCTTTCAAGAAGGCAGCTGCCTTTTCTCGCTCATTAACCAACAACTCGAAGAACTGTGCCGCTCCAACCATTCTCTCACACATTGCCAAGTGTTCCTGGACTCGGATATCAACCAGAGGTGGTCTCTGATCAGGCAGCACAAGTATTGTGCAAATTGCCTGCATCAGAGCCATCAGGTAACAGCTGTGCTTCTTCGTTCACCTGTCGGGAGTGCAAAGGAAGTAGAGGAAAAGGACAGGGTAGTGATGGCAGCATCAAGTGTCACTTTTTCCGGAGAAGGGAAGGTGGGGCCAACTTTAACTGTGGCTCTACGGTTGAGGTGCACTGTGGAGACCGGACCTTTCATGTTGACACTGACTTGGAAACGGCTGACGTGGAGGTGTGAAGCAACTCTCTCTGTGATGATCGAGTGGGTGCTACAGTAAATGGTACAGAGAGCTGTCCTCATAGAGGCACCCTTGAGATTCCTGACAGTATCCTTCTTCTGAGGAGTAGAAGACTGAGCCTTGACAGAGGTCATGAGCATTTTTTCTGTCTGTTTGTCGATTTTGTCACCAGAAGTATTATCACCTCTATGCAGGAGAGTGTTATGCCTGGCCCAGATGGAGTTGAAGACCTACGGAAGCTACCGCGGTATCCAGCTGGCAGATGCTGACATGGGTGGTCCTATTGATCTTATCTTAGGAACATACAATCAGTCTGACTTCCTGATCACCGAACCCACCAGGCTCTCAAGGGATCAGCACGTCACTGTCTCTCCCACCATTTTGGGATGGACTATCACTGCTCCTACATCAGGACAAGATACCATCACCATGTACTCCGTCGAATGCAAGACAACCCACTGGACAAACTGTTGACTCAGATGTGGCAGCTGGAGCAAGTGCCTACAAGTAGCCAACGCAGCACTGAGGAGGAATCAGCTCTCCAGCAGTTCCAATAGACAGTCCAGGTGCAAGATGATGGAAGGTACATGTATTCGGTCAGCCTGCCCAAGATTGCCAACCGACCAACCCTTGGAAAGACACTTAAGATGGCCACCAGCCGGTTCCTTGGGAATGAACGGTCATTAAAGAAGAAGGGCAAGCTTCAGGAATTCAATGCTGAGTTGGTTACCTATTTCACCCTGAAGCATGCTGAGGTCGTTCCTGTTGATGAATTACTACTATTTGCCTGTTCATGGCATTTTTAAGAGCCAGTCGATGACAACCAAGGTCAGGCCAGTTTTCGATGGCTCAGCCAAGTCCTCATCTGGGGCTTTTCTTAATGATTTCCTTCTGCCTGGGCCCTACCTCTACCGTCACATTGAGGACATCTTGCTGGTGTTCCGCCTGCATAGAATTGCTTCGTCTGCAGACATCAGCAAGATGTTTTGATAGATCTTGCTCAATCCACCTAAACGAGACTTGCACAGATTCCTCTACAGGAATGACAATGGAGACCTCACATTTCTTCGGATGACCAGGTTGACCATCTCCATTTCTGGCTACCCAGGTGCTGCTTCATCTGGCAGATCGGTTTCAAGAATCATACCCACTGGCATCTCACTGCATTCGTTCCAATTTTTACGTCGATGATACTGGAGCTGACAACCTTGAGGATGCTGTGGCCAAGAGAGAACAGATCTGCTCACTACTCTCCAAGGCTGGAATGAACCCAAGAACGTCAAATACCTGGGCTGAGATTGAAAAGATGATTCTTTTAGTGGCTTGCGTGGACTGAGGCAGGTCAGGAGAAGCCACATGGAGGCAGTCAGCAGAGACCTCCCAATGAATGCCGAGAACCTTGGAGGCATCCTTGGCAGCTGGTATCTCCAAGTCAGCTGACTCTAGCAAGTCCTTGGGGATGGTGTCCCTGATAGGGATGCTGTAATGGCCAAGGCACTTCTCCAAGAGCTATGGCTACTTAAGCTTGACTGGGACAAGGTGGCTCATGAGTCTGTACTGCAACGATGGGCTGCCTGGATTGTTGACCTGCCTCTGATCACTGCACACCCTATCAGCAGGAGATATTTCTCCAGCAATGCCAAGACCATCTCTCTCTCCCTTCATGGCTATTCTGATGCCAGTGAGTTAGCATATGGGGCTGTGGTTTAGTTGCATTCTGTGTTTGAGGATGGCAGCATCAGCTGCTCCTTTGTGATTGCCAGAGCCAGGGTCAGACCATTAAAGGTCACAACCATCCCCAAGTTAGAGCTCCAGGCAGCTGCCTTACTGACCCAGCTGCTTGTCTACACCTCCAGCATGCTCAATATCCCCAAGGCAAGGAGACAACCATGGACTGACTCCTCCATTGTTCTCAACTGGTTGAGGAAGCCTCCACACTCTATTACAGAAGTTTTCGTGAGAAACAGGATCTCCAACATTCCGGAGTCCTTGCCAGAAAGCCTATGGAAACATGTACCATTCAAGCAAAACCCTGCAGACCTAGCCAGTCGTGGCACATCTGTTCCTGAGCTGACATCTTCCATGTTGTGGTGGTTGGGCCCTGCCTGGCTCAGCTTCCCAGAAGACAGCTGGCCTTCTGCTAAGGCCACACCCCTGCCACGGGAATTGCCAGGGGTGGTGGCAACTGTGCTCACAACTACACTGGTGCCAGTGGAGGAATGGTGGTTGTGGACTAACTACAGCAGTTACAATACCCTACTAAGAATCCTCTGCTGGATTCAACGATTTATCAGGAACTCTAAACATGACTCAGCCTCTATCACATCTCCAGTGCTCACTTCCGAGGAACTGTCTGACAGCAGAAGATTCCTCATATTGCTGCAACAGAAACAGTCATTCCCCAAAGTCCTTGAGTGGCTCAGGAAGAAGACTATACCTGGATCTCACTGCCTCGGGGGAATGGTCATCTACATGACGAACACGCCATAGTAAGAGTGACTGGCAGGGTGAGGGCTGAAGCTTCTGTCAAGCCTTTGGAACTCACCCCTCTCTCCATCAAAAACAGCCTCACCAAGCTACTGGTTCCGAGTCAAGAGAGGGCACACAAGGAAGCCCATCATTGAGAAGGCCTACTGCTGCCTCTTCATTTGTAAGGCCTGCAAAGCTGTCCACCTAGAGCTACAGCAACTTTTAGCCGACTTTTTTGGCAATTTTTTTTTTTTTGTACCGACTTTTTTCTCTAGCGACCTTTCCAAGTCTGACTTTTTTAAGGTTAGGGGCTGAACCCTTCTAGAGCACTTCAGTTATTGTGGTTAAACAAGTACAGGGCAGCACCTGCTTGATGTGTAGCAGCTGCAAAATCAGATTAAAACTAGGCTGCTAACCATTTTTTAAAAGAATAAACAACTGGTTTAAAAGTCGGTTCAGCAGCTGGCGACTTGTGTAGTCGCATTGGTTGATACAAAGTCGTTAAAAAGTCTCCTTACCCTAGAGACTATTTTTCTGTTAGTCGCTAAAAAGTCTGGTCGCTATGGGAACTTTTTTTTGACCTCTACTGTATGTGGGTCACTGGATACAGAGGAGTTCCTGGCAGCCTTTCATAGGTTCTGTAACAGGAGAGGCACTCCTCACTCTGTCTATTCTGATAACAGCTCCAATTTTATTGGAGCCAAGGCAGAACTTAAGTCTATATCAGATGTCTACTGAGCCAGGCAGCCAATGCAATCTCCCACTACACTGCTGCCAAGGAAATAGAATGGCATACTATTCCACTGAGGTCACCTCACCATGGAGGCCTTTGGAAGGTGGGAGTCCGCAAGATGAAGCGGCTCCTGAAGAAGATGGTGGCTCCCCACCCACTCCGACATGATGAGCTACAGTCAGTCCTCATCGAAGTTGAGGCTTCCCTCAACAGCCGGCCATTGGTGGCTCTTGGAGCAACAGAGCCAGAAGCAGACTTGGCACTTATTCCTGGCCATTTTCTTACTGGCCGTCCTCTGCGAGCCCCTCCCACCAGACCTGCAAGTACAGCCAAGCTGCCTCACCTCAGGCGTTGGCAACTAGTGCAGAGGTTGCAACAAGACCTATGGCAATGCCTGGAAAAGCTACTACATCCAGCACCTTCAGTCGAGGAGCAAGTGGAAAGGAACCAACCTCACACCCATCAACGTTGAGGACATTGTCTTCTTGAAAGACCAGACACTTGCTGATGGCCACTGGCCAAAGTTATCTCTACCTACCCTGGAACTGATGGAGCCATTCTAGTTATTGAAGTCCAATGTGGGAACTCCACCTACAAATGGAGTGTACAGTCTCTAGTGAAACAGCATCTGGAGGACAACATCCCCCCTCCAGCTCCCTCTGCAACTCCAGCTACATCAGGAGAGGCAGCTGCCATGACCAGATTCAAGCCTGGCCCCTTAGCATGTTCGGGTCCACCTACAACTCCACGTCCAACCGCCAGAACTGAGTACTTCATGAACAGAACATTTCATTCTTTGTATACGTATGCGTTTTTCTGTAGCACATGCTCAGTTTTTCCCCCTATGTTATGACTCGTGCTTAATTTTTGTTCAGTCATTGCTACTGTCAGTTTTTGGATTAAAGACTTTGAAATTGTTTCTTGTGTTCGCGTGTTGCCCACTACTGGGCTGGTCCTTCGCCTGCTATAACTCAGAGCTCAGGGATTCACACCCCCTGTTCACTATACATGTGGTGTTATGGGCCACAAAAGCCCAGACTGTCCGTCAAAACTTCCAATGGCTCTAAGAGAGTGGAGGTGAAGAAGGAGCCTGAGAATGCTGACAAGTTGAATAAGTCTTTCAAACAAGCTGAGGTCAGCGTGCTCTACAACGGACCTACTAACACAATTCAAGCTTCACTATATGGCCAACCATTATCCCTCCTGCTAGATACATAATTAGTGCCTCCAGCAGCAAGGACAGGCAAGAAGGTGTGCCTGAAGGGCTATAAGGGAGGGTAGATGAGGCCGAGTTGGCTAGTATTTCATTGTGTGTTGGGAAACGTGTTTGGAAGGGTGAGGCAGCTTTCGTGAATGGGTCTGATTTAGATGGGAAAGGTATTTTAGCAGTAGAGGCATGGGAAATCATGTCTGAATTTAGGGAGAGTACTTTACAAGTGAATGTGGTGGAAACTAGGCATCAAGCAAGGGAGAGAGAGAGTGTGGAACAGATTGATAAAGTGTGTATGGTAGAAGAGAATGCTGGTAGTAATTTATTTAAGGGTGACAAGGATGAGGTGGTTTCAGCAAGTGAGGAAGATGAGTTGCGCTTAGCAGATGAGAAGGTCTTGGACAATGTAGAGGGAGAAAGTGATAAGGCTTCGGAAATGGGAGTAGAGGCAGATGCTCTAGATTATGCTTGTGTTTTGAAAGGGAGTGATCGTGAGAAATTTGTGGAGGAGGTTAAGAATGACTCAAGTCTTACACCCTTAAAGGACTTAGCAGACATGAATGCTAGTGGGATGATGGTGTACTCATGCAGAGACATAGTGATGTGGATATTATTGTACCTAAATCTAGACGCAGTAATCTTATTCACCTAGCCCATGATAAAACTGGCCATTTAGGATATAAAAAGGTGATTAGCATTATAAAACCTAGTAAACTGGGGACATTAACACTTACTGTGAATCATGTGAGATTTGTCAGAAGAATAATAAGGGGGGACAGAGGAAAGTAGTGATGGTAGAAAGACAGTTCTGTCTCAGCCCTTTGAGCAGATTGCTCTTGATTTAGTTGGGCCTCTACCTAAAGGGAAGGGTGGGGCTAGATTTATACTTACTGCAGCCTGTATGGCCACACGCTGGCCTGAGGCTATAGCCCTGAAATCAATAACTTCTAAGTCAGTAGCTGAATCAGTCATTGACATTTTAGCCACATGGGTTTACCACAACAAATTTTGACTGATAGGGGAACCCAATTCACTGATGCATTGGCTAAACAGTTAATTTCATTGATGGGTATTAAAAAATTACATACAACAGCCTACCACCCACAGACTAACAAAGTGCTAGAAAGACTTCATGCCACCCTTGAAGCTATGTTAGGGAAGGCGAGAGCACTAGGTTTGGATTGGGTCGGACAAATTCCATTTGTTTTATTTGCTCTTAGATAAGTCCCAAACAGAACCACTGGGTTCAGTCCCATTCAAGTCAGTCTATGGACAGCATGTCCGAACACCTCTTGATGTCATCTACGGAGGATGGAGAGATAAAGTTTGGAAAGGTTTGTGATTGGGAGCTTGGGCTGCAACAAATTGGAAGTGTTGAGGGATGTAATAGTAAGAAGTAGATTGGTTGAGAGTGCAAAGAGGAAAGTTTACAATGATAAAGGGAAAAGTGAGCGAGTTTTGTGTGAGGGAGAGAAAGTTTTGTGTTGAATACCTGGGATGGTAGCTTAACTAGATGATTCCTGGAAAAAAAGGTTACAAACAGAAACTTAATGCTGTTAGTGAGTTATGTGATGGGTTTGATGAGGAGTTGTTTAATGATTACAAGTCAGTTATGAGTGAAATACCAGGTGAAACATCTGTTACTAAGATGAAAATAAAGGTTGAAGATGGAATCAAGGTTATATCTCAAAGACCTTATAGAGTGCCAGATAAGCTCAAAGATGACCTTCTTCTTGAGTCGAATATAATTGAGCCATCTGAGAGTGCTTGGGCCTCTCCTTGTGTGCCTATAGTTAAGTCTGATGGGAAAGTGCGTCTATGCGTAGATTACTGAAGGCTAAATGCTAGAACACCCCAAGTATAGCAATACATTCCTTCTTTAGATGATGTCTTGGAGAGAGCAGGTGGTGCTAAGGTATCAAAGCTCGACCTATCAAAGGGGTTTTACCAGGTCCAGATGGAAGAAGTTTCGAAAGATCTGACCACCTTTGTGTCCCCTTGGGGGAAATTTAGATTTAGGCGTATGCCCTTTGGCTTGCGCAATGCACCAGCCACTTTCCAGAACTTGATGGAAAAAGTTCTTGTGCAGCGAGTTTGCTTCTGTGTAATATAGACTGACGTGCTTGTATATTCAGACAATTGGAAAGATCATTTACAGCACGTGAAGCATGTGCTTTGAGGCTCTGAAACCAGCTGGTCTTACTGCAAAACCTGAGAAGTACTAATGGGGTAGACATCATCTTGATTATCTTGGGCACAGAGTAGGCTGCGGTAGGATAGCTGTACCTGAACACAGAGCACAGGCTATGGCTGAATTTCGTCAACCTACTACTAAACGAGACTTGAAAGCATTCCTTGGTAGTGTGGGATATTACCGGAGGTATATTCCTAACTTTGCCGACTACTCTGCTCTACTTAAACCTGCTACTTCGGCCAAGGCACCAGGGAATGTGAGGTGGAGTCAGGAGATGCAAGGGGTCTTCCATCACTTGCGTAAGTCGCTTTGTAATTATTGTGTTTTAACTGTGCCATGTTTATCAGATGTGTTTCAGTTGCATACCGATGCCTCACGCATTGGCATTGGTTCGGTCCTTAATGTTATCAGGGATGGAGCAGAATATCCTGTTGCCTCCTACAGTCGCCAACTAAAGGGTGCCGAGTGTCACTATTCTGCCACTGAGTTAGAAGCACTGGCTGTGGTGGAATCCATTAAACATTTTGCTCACTTTCTGTTAGGAACGTCGTTTGCTGTACTTACTGATCACCGGCCTCTAACTTCACTACTAACATCAAAGACATCAAATAGAAGATTGCAAGGAATGGCCCTTAAAATAATGCAATATGATGTGTGTATTCAATACAGAGAAGGTTCCAGAAATGGAAATGCAGATGGCCTCAGTCGGCAGTCTTGGGAGTCTCTTGAGAATGAAGAAATGGAGCATCCTGTGATGGAAGATGATGAAATACATGAAGCTGACACAGAAGAAGATTCTATGGCTGACCCTGATGAAACTGAGATTGCAGCCTTCCTTCCAGGCATTGGTCTTCGCGAGGGGGGATGTGGGGCCACCCACAGAACTGATGCAGGGATACCAGGGGGAGGAGCTGGGCGTGCATGACTGTGATGTAATTGTGGTCAGCTGCTACATCATCAGCTACCACACTGGTTTCACAGTTTTGGAACTAAATATTCAGAACTAACTTTAGACATACGTGGTATCACTTTGAGCATGCGCACACACCTCTTTCTTTTTGTTTCACTATGTGGGTGGATGTCTATAAAATCACCGTAGTCACTCCACCCAGTTTCAGTTGGTCTCTGTCTTTCTTTTTATCTGCACCATACCTTATTAGCTAATATCTAATTAACTTTCATTATAACTTCCTTGAATACTTTCAGGCTAGTTGGGAAGTGATAGGATAGCTTTAGGTTGCTGATAGGAAAGCCCAGACTACCCATAGACCAATTCTGCTACCCATAGACCAATTCTGGTGGAGGTGTACCCGGCTGGAACTTGGGATTTACACAGAGTCTCCAGCTGCTTAGTAATCTTGCAAGGACTTGGTTCAATACCCCCCACAGCAGTTTACATGATGATACCATGTATCACATGTGTACGATTGTAGTTTACACGATGATACCATGTATCACGTGTGTATGGTTGTAGTTTATATGATGATACCATGTATCACGTGTGTACGATTGTAGTTTACATGATGATACCATGTATCACGTGTGTAGGGTTGTACTTTACATGATGATACCTTACCATGTATCACGTGTGTAGGGTTGTAGTTTACATGATGATACCTTACCATGTATCACGTGTGTATAGTTGTAGTTTACATGATGATACCATGTATCATGTGTGTAGGGTTGTAGTTTACATGATGATACCATGTATCACGTGTGTAGGGTTGTAGTTTACATGATGATACCATGATGATACCATGTATCACGTGTGTAGGGTTGTAGTTTACATGATGATACCATGTATCACGTGTGTAGGGTTGTAGTTTACATGATGATACCTTACCATGTATCACGTGTGTAGGGTTGTAGTTTACATGATGATACCTTACCATGTATCACGTGTGTAGGGTTGTAGTTTACATGATGATACCATGTATCACGTGTGTAGGGTTGTAGTTTACATGATGATACCATATATCACGTGTGTAGGGTTGTAGTTTACATGATGATACCATGTATCACGTGTGTAGGGTTGTAGTTTACATGATGATACCATGTATCATGTGTGTAGGGTTGTAGTTTACATGATGATACCTTACCATGTATCACATGTGTAGGGTTGTAGTTTACATGATGATACCTTACCATGTATCACGTGTGTAGGGTTGTAGTTTACATGATGATACCATGTATCACGTGTGTAGGGTTGTAGTTTACATGATGATACCATATATCACGTGTGTAGGGTTGTAGTTTATATGATGATACCATATATCACGTGTGTATGGTTGTAGTTTACACGATGATACCATGTATCACGTGTGTATAGTTGTAGTTTACACGATTCAAGTGATCATTAAAATCAATTGTGTGCAACAAACCAACAGAAATACAGCAGGTTCAAAGTTCTGGAAAGAATTTGTCCCAATAAGTACAATAAGGATGGTTCAATACAATGGACCTGCACAAGAATACACTGGAGTAAATGTCACTCGATCAACCATCTAACTCACCGTCTGTCATTAGTGAAGGTGGCAGCAAGTCTGTATAATGCAGTCTGAACAGCTAAAATATAAATAATACAAGTCAATGGTTGTGTTTTGGTAGTAACTATAATTATGATAATAAATGAGAGTAAGTGATAATGTGCTACACTGATATACTTTACCAGATGATACCATGCAGCTAATTAGTATACATAGCTCCTGGTAAAAACTAGAATTTTCAAAGTAAACATGACTACTGAAAAAAAAAAATCCAGCCTTATAATCCTAGCTATTTGTAACAGCTACTTATGCATTTTATAAGATCCAAACCAAACAAAAACTAACATAACAAACAAACAAACAAACAAACAAAACAAAAACTAACATAACAAAAACAAACAAACAAAAAAACAAAACAAAAACTAACATAACAAAAACAAACAAACAAACAAAAAATTTAGAAGTTATGATAGATTAAATTATCTTTATAATAAGCCCAACTGTGAGTGAGACAAGCCAATAAAGCAGTACAGCAAAGACTGCTGTGTATTCTTTAGCAAGTTCAAGTCTTACTTTTTTAGTCACATTCGGTTGTACACACAAGAATATAGGCAAACATATAGCAAGTTCTGTTTGGTGTTGATTTACGTCAAATAATTTCCAAACCTGCTGGAGATGAATGTCAACAAAGTGTTAAAACTTGGGCAAACCAACACACAGACTCACTTAGACTCCACTAATATGTGGTAAGTCTAATTACAAACTAAAAACAACAACAACAACAACAACAAACAAAAAAAAAACAACAACTTAAAATCGACATACAATGATCGAATGGAGTAAGACAAAATATTAATGTTCTCCTAGCAGGAATGATACTTAAGCTAAAAACTTCGTGAGTAGCTCCAACTTTAAGAACAAGTGTTTAGCTGCACGGATAAACTCTATCAATTTATTGTATCCAACTTCCAAATTTAAAATATTTCTAATGGCTCCTAAACATACATACAGGACATTGTACTTGTAAAGCCCAAATGTGCTCTTTTATACTCAACTCAGTAAAATAAAGTTCAATTGATCTGCTAGCAGAGATGACCGACTAGCTCAAGGAATCATAACATAGGCTCATATGTTATGTTTCAAATGTTTCTCCTAACAGGAATGATACTTAAGCTAAAAACTTCACGAGTAGCTGTACCTTTAAAAATGAGTGTTCCACAAATCTATGTCATAATTCTTTCTATGAGTGTATTCAATAAGTTGCATACTCATGTATATTTCAAAGCCACTCTGATTTACTACTCTGAGCATGTAACATTAGCACCATGAATAACACACTTGTAAGCACCAGACATACCCAATTACTGAAAACAGCCCCAACACAATCCTAATCACACATGCCTTCTACCAAACTAACTGTATGTAATCCCTTCTTCATGTGCCAACCCATACCAATGATAATATGGTTTCCCGGAAATTACATGGAAGTTAGGTCAACAAGTTTGCAAACACATGCCTGGCAACCACTCAGGTTGTTATGCTAAAGATATGTATATGAGCATTGAGTTACATTGGAGGTAACATCTAATGTTACTATAATGACATTCATGTCATAGGTGATATTTAATGTCATAAGATTACCAGACAAGCATTCAACCGGTTAAAAAAAAGGGCCTCCTTTAGGTTCATCTTATCAAATAGTTTCATAAATAGTCTGTGAATTTTTAATGATGTATTTAGAATGCCAACAGCCCATGTACTGTGGCATAGCCAGGGGCCCGGGCAATTATTTAGAGACATTGATGGAATTCTGTAAATATTTTTGGGTTTTTTTTTCTCCCTGCTGGGCCAAAAAAAAAAAAAAAAAAAAAAAAAGGCTTAGAAAAAGAAAGCACCAGGAGTAAGTAGGCATTAGCCATGCATCCATTAAACATGTTATTATGGGATACTCCCACTTCCAGCACACACCCACCAGTTACCTGTTTTGATTGCATATCTTCCGTTAGCCTCAAGCGCTTTACACACATTTCCTGTACTTTCAGAGTTGCTGAGTGGAGCCTTCAGAAGTTTCTCCATCACCTAATGCAAGTGAGAAAAATCATAAAATTAAGGAAGAACCAGCTTCATTAAGAGTTTATTATGCAACTTTGCAGCCGTAAGTAACGAATCAAGAAAGTGTAGTCTACAAGACCACCAACACACTTGAACATTTCCTGTATAATAATGAGCACCACTTGACTCCAGCCTTGTTCAATTAGAAACAATTACTAATAGCCACAACTAAGGTATTACCCATGGGTGGCAGAGGCCAAGAACAAGGTGTAATTTTGAATTACTGAAGAAATAAAAAGATTTAAATCTTATTACACAATCAACACAGTGTACATAAACATAACCACAGAAGCATGATCGTGCTAATTAGCTAAATTCTGTAATAAACAACTTGCTCATTGGAATAGCTGCCTGTATTTTAACAAATTATTATCAGGAATCTGATATTGTTCAGTCATGTATTAGCTTATCCTGTGCTGATCAGAGCCAGTATCATGTAAACTGTGACTAGCGAAGACGGTGATTAGTCAGGGTATTAATGCACATGGTAAACCAAGGAGTAAACAGTCCTTCTCTTGAGAATCAGTCAATTTTAAACAAATCACACACATACCCGAGATAGGTCAAGTAGACACTCAATAATGGCTGGCAGAGACTGTAAAAGAACATATGAACACAACATGCATACAAAACAAACAATAATGGTATATACATTATTTTAATGTAAATAAAATTCCTAAATTCAGAATTTAGGGAACAGGTAACACATCCACAGAAATTAAGTTTAGGTTATGAAGTTATAAGTTCCAGTCACTTGGTGTAAATCCTCCCTCACCTCCCAGCCCCCATCAACCACTTCTTCTGTCACTCTTGCAGCTGTCACAATAAGATTAAGCCAAATATGTATAATGTGTGTGTCTATCATCCTCTAACTAAATTAATTCATTACATCAGGGGTGGGTGAAGGTAGAGGAAGTCAATAATATCCTTCTTTCTTTTTTTTTTTTAATGATGAACTTTTTTTTAATTTTAGTGCTATATTATTAAAAACTCTGTTCTGGTAGTTTTTTAATTTTTATCATTATGCATAAACAAGAGGGCTTGTTGCTAGGGCTAGGGCTTGGGACCATATAGTATGCGATACAGCAGTAATTGCTGTTTTTGTTTTTTAAAGCTAGCACTGTACAACTCAGCAGAAGTCAGATATGCTTGTCTAGTCTCTCTTACCCTCTGAACAACGCCATAAACATCTTCACTGTAGGAGGCAATGGCTAATTCGGAGATGCTAGTAATGGCCCACACTGTGAGTTGACTATCTCCACACACATCCTGATTGGTGCTGCCAGGACGCTACATAACAATTTGCAGGTGGGTGGAAAAACATTAAGAAACCCCTTTAATCTGTTCAATTAACACCCTAAGCAAAGCTAACAAACAGGATATAAATGAGAAAAAACAACAACAATGGAAACTCCCATTTTGTGAGTGACTCCCCACATTTAGATTACATCATTGACGCAACATAGGGCTTAAAATCATAAAATCAAACCCTTTAAAATAAAATGTGGAGCAGAGAACTTATATCCATTAGTTAGTGTTAGAATGTAGACTTGGGCCAGCTTGTAGTAACAGTTGGACAATACCACTTCTAATTGCTCTGTAACTGCACAGCCAAAGAGAAATTAGCAGGAATTAGTCAACAGACAAATAAGGCCCAAGTTGTGTCTTTCCCATATCAAATTCGAAACTGATAAGGTACTTTGTCAAGAAAACAATGCTAATAAGTGACAGAAACAGCGGCATGCCTGTGGAGTATCATATTCTCAGGGAGAAGGCTAAGGTTACCTCCAGTAGGATGTCTATTAAAACTATAGTGTATGTATGTGTGTGATGATGTGTCCTTACTATAACACTCCCATTCACATAAGCTCCAGAAGAGCGTCAAAGCAAGAGGTACTACATTATCAAAATGGGATATGTGTAATGATGATACACAGGTCAAGAGGCATTGATAATTAGATAGGTGAGTGGTTTACTATATGGTGTATCATGAAAACAACAACAAAATAAAATTCAACTATTTATAGCACAGGACAGCTACGTACTTATAGATAATTCCTGAAAAACATTTATTTAGTAACAGATTCCCAGTACCAATCATATTTAATCTTATAATGTCAGTAAATCAGTATTAATATCTTCATAGGAAGAAACTCATACCGGCCATTGTACATGTACCATGTGTGTTTTCTTTTTATTGTATCAGTTTCTACCTTCCAAGCAGAATGGTTAGCTAGAAGAAAAGAATCTTTGTACAGAGTTAAGGGTTATTTTTTAGTCGTACTGACACTAGTAAGTATCTCCATAACTTCTGCTACTAAAAGACCCATCACCATAAAATAAAAAATCATAATAATAATAAATAAATAAATAAATTTTAAAAAAATAAAAAATAATAAAAAAAATAAAAAAAATTAGAATCCAGGGTATTCTTAGATTCTGAAGTATTACAAATTCAGAACAGTTATTCAAACTTAGCTTGTTTACACGTTTGCAAAATAAACTCACTTCTTCCAAGAAGTAAATGAAGAAAGGTTTCTTTCTCATATTGGAACCAATGCTTTGAGGAATGGACAACAGAAGACAGCGTATCTAAACACACAACATAGATTAATACTGGAATTCATCTACTGCTGTAGATTACTAAAATATCACAGTAGTTTACTGACACAAGCCTATCTTCTACATATATTTTCCTCATACATTGTCTGAAAAAAGAAGCTAATTAAATTTTACTACTTTGTAGAACTGTTCGTGGAAAAATAAGTAAAAATTGCATACAATGACAAGTGTTGTCTTGCTCATGAGGTTAGCATAAGCACATGTTTGTTTGTGACATAATGCATTAGTGGTTAGCAAACTCGCCCACAAACAAGTGCTTATCAACAAAAAAGAAATATACATACTCAGTTTGTAGTAATGATACTTTACCCTGTTTTAGCATATCAACTTGCTGGCTAAGATATTAAAAACTTTACAGGTCACTCTATTTTAGTCGTGCTGTTCTACCGTGAGGATACTACCTACCTACTATAGCTACCATGTCACTAACCTGGCATCTGGCAATCAAAACTAAACCAGATGACATGCCTCTCCCACAAACTTTCTATGGCCAATCATATTTATTAATCATGCACTTCTTTTTCTTTGCACTTATAAAATTTTCTAAAACTTTAATTCCTACAAATTGTCAAAGTTAAAGAGCTTATTGTAAGCTCTATTCACATGTCTGTCTACACAACACTATCGTTTAAATACTTATTTTCTAAAAATATCCCCTCAGATATGGCAATTAAACAAGTAATTATCTCAATAATAAAACTGCAATGTATTGCACTTTAGTAAGAAAGAAAAGATGTAGCATATGAAGTCATGGAAACATGTGAAACTATGACAAGCATTATTAGTGATCATCACAAACAAACTGTGAAGGAGTGAACTGAAATACCAATGTAATGTATTAGTAATGGTCAATGAGCATGCCCAATAGCAATTCAATAACTCTGTGTGTTCTGAGCACATGGGAAGGTTAACACAATTAGAGCATGCATCCATGCCATCACATCACAAAATATCTAATGCCAGACTCCATTATTAGCACATGTACTTTTTCAACAGATTAGTGTATACAATGTAGGGTTTGTCTGCGTATGCAAGATGAAAGGACTACTTCTCCCTACACATCCCAACTAATCAAATGCTATCCCACAGAATCCATGCAATAGTCAGCCTTCACATGCACCTCTACTATTTGTCTCTATTAGACTAACAAGATAATTAAAGAAACAGTGCAAGGCAGCATGCGCATATCATTGGGCATGCATATCATTGGGCGTGCATGCATGCATGACAGAGTTCCGCGTGGACACTTCATCTTTGGAAGTTTTCTCTTTACAGAGGATAAAAGTGAACACTTTCATATTCAAGACAAAAACTTAAAGCAACACAATGTACCACACATCGTAAATTATATCACTATTATATATATTATTGGCGAGTGAGCGAAGCGAGCGAGACAGTATTAGGGGTGGATAATGCAAAATCGGGTATATGTTATATGTATGTATGTATGGTACGTATGCCCTTTAAACGCGTGCGCGGGTTCCCTTCCCCCCCCCCCCTCCAAAAGCACAGATTTTTAGGTTTGACCCCAGTTTATTCTGAAACTACAGCATTAAGCAAGCCTTACTTTATACTTAAGCTCCGAAGTATGAGAAAATTCCTGCGAAAACGCTTGGTTTTCAAGAAACAAAGAGTTGATTCGACCCGTTACTATGGCATTGAAGACTTTTTTCCAGACTTAATTTCAAAACTTCGCCGTATTAGGGGGGGATATGGAGTGCCGATTGTTGGTTGTCAAGAGTCATTGGTAGTCAGAATGCCGTAGTATTAATGCTAAGGAAGCTACTACTACTCGAGGGAAGCTGAGGTAAGTACGTAATTCCATATTTGTTAGCTAAATATGCAAAAATAACTCTGGCCTTTCTTTTTTGTAGCTAAGAGCTTGTTGTCAACAGTGACTGGTAAATTCAAGTACTCAGAATGGCTCAAATTTGGTACTACAAAAGTTACCACTGCTCAAGAAAATGAGGTAAGAATGTAATTTTGTACTTTTGTGCTAAAATTGATTGTCTTTTGTTTTTGTAGCTGAGAGCTTGTGTCAAGAATTCGAGGTAATTCAGATAGTCAAAGTAATTTAAATTTGTACTCAGGAAATTGAGGTAAGTAGTAATTTCATATTTGTTGGCTAAAATTACAAATAATAACACTTGGTTAATTTTTTTATCGTAGCTGAGAGCTTGTTCAAGAGTTACTGGTAATTGAGATTATCAGAATGGCAGATGTTTGATACTACAAAAGTTACCATTAATCAGGTAAGAGAGTGATTTTGTATTTGTTTGCTGAAATAAAATGTCATAACTGCTATTATAGAGTTTGCATGAAGTAAACTAAAAAGTTTTATGTTACCTAACTATCAGGCTCGCTCGCCATTTGTGCTCAAGCACACCACTAGTATATATATATATATATCAGGACACAAAAGCGCCGAATAAGAAGTTACTAACTAGCACACTAACTAATCCATAGCATCCAAGACTAATGTTTTTAACTCTATGCTCACCCGAGATCTAGCTTTTACTTACACATTCTTTGTTATTGATAAAAGCCGTATTAAGTGGCCCTGATTTATTCCACTCAAACAAACACACACAAACAACATCGAACCTTAGTGGAGATATTAGTGTATGAGGTCTGCGCTGGTTTTGAAGGAGGTGATGGAGTAGGTAATGTTTCCCCCACATGACCTGAAATAAGACATTATCACACTATAATTACTTATACCACTCCCACCCACACACATAAATACATGCACACACCACTTGGAGGGCAGGTGGACCACAGTCTAGCTCCTTCACTCTGAAAATATCTTCTGGTCACTCCTGGAGAACTCAGGTAGGTCTGTAACGAAGGTGACATCCAGCCCTTGCTGACAGGAGGTGCTAACAACAATTAAAAAACAAAAAAACAAAAAACATTAGGCAACAACAAATTTTAAAAACATATTCTTTTCCACACATCATTAGCCGCAATAATGCATCATGAACTGACTACTGTATTGAGGAGCTTCTCTTCTGGGAAGGTATTCAAGAGGTACCCTACATAGCTCTGTTGTGAGTTGCGGGCCATAGTCACAGTATGATGTGAAATATGCGGAAAACATCTCTCAAATTACATGTGACATAATCTGTGTAACATAACTCAACAATGAAATCAAACTCAAGCTACTGTGCAGCAATAAATGCTTGGTCATGAATTCATAAGTGCAAGAGAATCTTAGCAATTGATTAGCCAGTGGGATATCCACGGAAACACTTAGAGAATGACGCAATTGCTATTATAATTATAAGTGTAGTTACTTGTCCTTCACCCTCAGGTGGTATAATCAGTCAACCCTTACACAACACAATCTGCTAGAGCACATTCATTTCCTAAATATTGCACATCACTACCTGGCAACACTCGCCACCCACAGAACATGATAATCTGACACAGGCAGCCCATTAGAGGCTATTGTATAATCATTACATTGTGATGAAAAATTAGGTGCAAATGGTTGATTGGATGTATCATTCACTGTAGAAGTAGTTGTGGAGACTGGAGCAATGTTGCTAGTGAGGCCATCTTTGTTGGAGAGCCTGTTAGTAACGTCCTTGATTTGCTTAAGACATTGTTCACACACGGCACTCCACACTTCCGGCTGCTCCAGCATATTCAAACTGAACACATCCTTCCTCCTCTGAGGGGAATGTAGAGACAATTGATACAAGTCCAGGAAGGCCAATGTCTACTCAACATATACAGTACATGCATGAACATGCACACACACACACACACACACACACACAAACAAAAATGCAGGCACACACACAATAAACAACAAAAAACTATTCTGGGAGAAGTGATTGAGTGAAGTAAACTACTCTGAAGGTATGTATAAATTTTCAAGCTACACTAATCCTAACGGCTACCCCCCCCCCCCCCCTCCTCTACATCACATAACTCTAAATCACATAACCATTAAATGTGTCTGAATCAATGAGAATGGCTTTTGTTCTCACCTTTAGCAAGTGTATTTTTGACTTGAGGGCATCTGAGAGAAGTCTGGAGGAATCTCCAGCGAAGGTAGCTACTATAGGAAACCTCACCACCTACAGCAAAGCCACCACCATTTAAAAATGAAAGGATTTATTGCATCCAAACTGGATCTTCCAAGTATAGTATAAAAACACTATAAACCCTCCACCTATGTGTGGGGGGTATTCATTGACAGATAGGATCTATTAAAGACACCACACTTATAAGAGTCTTTTACAAATCCATAAGAATGAAGTACTGACGTATGTGCAGAGCAAGCACACTAAGTGCCGATGTTCTCAGCTCAAAATAGCCATAAACTACTTAAAAGTGAATGGAGGGAAGTTGCACAAGTTTTAACTCCTAGGGCTAGAAACAAAGTTAATAGATGGGGATGTTAAGATCATGTGTCTCACCAATACCACAATGTGGCTTTTAAATGAGCCTTTTCTCAACCCAACATCTGCCTATTCTCACAAATTTAATATTTCGCTTCCAGAAAAAATTAAATACTTTTAGAATTCCTTCAAGGCTAAATATTTTCAAAAATCTCTAATCTAGTTAAAATGAAGACAAAGAAGAATCTGACCACTGTATGCTCACAGAATACAACTGACATTGTGGGATGCTAGATGCAGCAACCATACCAGAAGACATACTGAATACTCCAGACCACACAGATGCAGACTGCTTGTGCAACAACAGCTATTTTCACAAAGACTAACAAGTGCAAGTAGGAGATGACACTACTAGAAGTGAGTATGTACATCATCACTGAACTTTACATCGACCACTCAGAAATATCTAAATCATAAATTGTATTGTATTGAGTGTATACATATCTCTACAGTAACATGAACAGTAATTCTTCTTCCTTAGTCAACCAAAAATAGGTACTGCACTAATGGCTACAAAAATGAAACCAGGTAATCCATGCATGCCCAAATTATAATCTATTTCAAAATTCCACAATTGATAAGTATCAGTGCGCGTTGCTATGTGCGGCCACCCTTAATTGAAAGAATGTTACACACTAAAGAACACTCATTTTACACAGCTGTAATTTAATTTCACATGTACAACTGCAGTCTAAACTGTCCATATATATTTTATATACATAATAGGTATATGCTATTAATCTCGAATGCCTCAGTTTTCCATGCTATTATTATATCTCCAAATATACTACCCTTAATGGTTTACAATATGACAGCTAGTTTCAAGTAATCAGAAAGTTTGAAATGCCATATTTACTAATTAATGTTTTCAATAATAAAATATACTTCATACAGAAGATGAACATGGAAATGTCACCCATACCAAATTAACTCACATGACTCCCGTGTTGTAATACCTGCGCTGATTAAATCATACCATTCCGGTATGTTATGTACTCAGGCTCCACCTTAATATTTGGAATTGTAAATTACTTAATTACCTCGATATGTTTTAGCTGATACACATCTGTATGTGCATTGTAAAATACTGCACGACATGTATGCCACACCTAGAGAATCTGAAGAATGGCAACAGTGGTGCATCTAATACAACAAAATTAGTAACTACAGGAAGCAATCAAATTCTAAGCATCTTAGTGTGCACTATAAGCAATCAAAATAACCAGATTCTCTACAGAGCAAAGCCTAATTGTGTTTTTGGAGTCCTCACTAAGTACCATCACAGTCTTGAATAGCTCAGTAGTGAGGGATCCCACACATAGAACTCCTCATGCCTCTAGTGTCCAGTAGAAAGGGTCCATGTGCTGCGTTATGCTAAGTCAGGTCAGGTATTCACAAATAACCTCCAGCCTAAATCAGGCAATAGTTGTTCAAGCATTAAAATTATGATTCACACAAACCCACACCCATCTGGAGAATACACTCACAAGTACTAGCACAGGGGCAGTTTTATAAATATCTGCTATCATTAGAGTGGTTGTCTTGCATGCATTGTTGGCAGCTCAACTCCCAATTCATATTTACACAACACCCGACTCATCTCAAGTATAAACATAAACTTCAAATTATTGAACATTTCAGCACATGTTAAAATTAAGTTAGATGTACTAATTAAGAGAGATTTGGCAAACCAACTCTTACTACACAACCCTTCAGGTGAACTCTATAACAAACAACTGCTACGGCATTGTCAATTGAAATTGAACTCCATCTCACATGTCTTTATGGACTACAGAACTTCATTACCTTACCTCACGAGACAGTCCAGTCAGCCAGCCAGTGAGATAATGTGTGGGAAGCAATATTTAATATCCGTAAATTATAGCACCACATCCAACCTCACAAAACAATATGGCTTCCTTCCCCTCTTGCCACCATACTTGATACAATCTATTTAACGATGGAGTCATTCTCATCTTCTCACTTACTACTTAACCACAAGGCCTTGTTTGTGAGAGGGGAGGGGGGAAATAAAAAAAAAAGATTTGACTTGCCAGTGCTAATTGGCTTCTTGTGATCTCATATCTGGTGAACACAAAGTGTACAAATGACCAGCCACTCAATCACTAACCACACTTGCCCATGTCACTTGTTAATGAAAATGTGTACACACATCAAAGAGACCTCAAGAGAGTGCTAAGTAGAATAGTAGAATGAAGTAACCATACAATGAGTTTATCTCACCGCTCACTGAACAGGTACTAATTGGAGTAGGAAACTGATTCTCACAGTTTAAATCCACTCAACAAAGGGATTCATACAGGATTTTCAGTAAGGGAAGGGGGAATTGTGTTACGAGTTACAAAAAAAACCCTCGTTAAGACATGAAAACGGTGAAGCCCATGACTACGAAACAAATTGTCAGATGAAAACTTGGACAAACTATTACAATTGCTATAGAAGGACCAGAACTAGAAAAAGTTGGCTTTTAAGAAGTGCTGGCATTGTAAACAATAACAATGAAAAAGTATCAATATTATTATTGATCATTGTTCATAAAAAAAAAAAATCGCAGTTGGAGTGAAAAAGTATATAAAAAAGGGGAGGGGGGGCCCTCCCCCCCCTTTTTTTTTAATATAATCACAAGATCAGGATATTTTAACTGCAAGTTTGTCTTGATATCAAACAGCTGACAGGGTTTCATTACAGACTATGGGAGCCCTGAAATCCCCCCCCCCCCGGGAGGAACAGAAAATGAGGATTGCAGAAATGCAGTTTGTCATTGTTTAGTCGAGCGTAACTCTAACATACACAAATAGGCAAATTTCTTCTCGAAGGACCAGACTCCCTTCCCAAACTTCAAACAGTTCACTTTCGATAATTCATTCAACAACTCAAACACTTACAATCTCAGTGAGATGAGGGAAAGGAAAAGAAGTAATAGACAAAAGACAGAGGGAGGTATATACACACAATGATAATGGTGGGTGGGCGAATGAGGTGATTATGACACGTATGCAAGCGCTGCCATGCAAGTGGCAAGGTGTAGGTGACAATTATAATTTACACAGTCACAAAGGTGATGCACAAACACACATGGTTAGTTCTATACACAGATAAGTCCATGGCCTGGATAGTCATCACACATGATAGCAAATTCAGCATCGGAACTAATTGGCGAGCGAGCGAGACACTTACAGGGATAACACAATTGAAAATCGGGGATGTTTGTTTATTTATATATATATGTTTGGATGTACGTAAGGCATTTTTGTACTTTGACCCTCGCGTTTTTGTGTTAGTTTGGTGGTCGACCCCGTCCCAAACTTCACTAAACAGAATCCTCTGTTTATCGATCAGTACCCATATCACCCTAGAATTGAATTGTTTACCGTTATGAATTCTTTTACGGGTGCAGTTAAAACATGAAAATTTACGGGACTTCCATTTCTATTCGAGTTAGTGGCGGTGGTAAGTCAATGCGCTCTTTGGCATGATTATAAGCCGTACGCAACAGTATTTACTTGAAAATGCATTGTCCACTAGACTAACCGCGAAGGTAAGTCTTGTGTAGGTCCAGTTGTGTCAAAGCATTGTGCTTTACACCCACTATTTAGCTAAAGAATATCACAAAGAAAACGTTTAAATAGCGTGTATTGTTTTGTTGTTGTTGTTTTCCTTCAATTCAAACAGTTGCAGCGAGTTGTTACTATGGTACTGAAATCCCTTTACAGTGTATGTGTAATTGGCAAGCGAGCGACACACTCTCAGGGGTAACACAATTGAAAATCGGGGATGTTTGGACGTACGTATGTCATTTTGTACTTTGACCGTCTCATATTTTTGTGTTAGCTCGTTGTTCGACCCTGTCCCAAACTTCACTAAACGGAATCCTCAGGTTTAGCGATCATTACTTGTAATCTGTCACAGTTATAAGCCCTACTAAACTGTATTTGCTTGAAAATTCTTTGTCACTAGAGTAACTACGAAGCTAAGCCTTGTGCAGGTATGTTCAGTTGTGTGAAAGTAGTATTGTGCCTTTACTTAGCTAAAGAATATCACAAAGAAAACGTAAATAATGTTACTTGTTTTTGTTGCTTTTTTTTTTTTTTTTTTCTTTCAATTCTAACTGTTGCAGGGAGTGGTTACTATGGCATTGAAACCCCTTTACCTTATACACGAAATTTAAACTTGACTTTTTCTTAGTAGCTTGAGTGTTGAAGTTAAAATTAATCGTTTAACAATAGTAGTGTAGTTTTAGGCTCGCTCGCCATTTGTGCTCGAGCACATCACTAGTACATGTTCAATCACAAACATTGGTTCAGCTAACATACAATAAACTTGACATGAACAAACGTCGTGCCAGATAACAGTTTTTCTAATCAGTAGCCGTGGTCATATAAAACTGACTTTGCGCTGCATTGGCTGCCAATTTCACTGCATATAAAATCATACATATAGGATCTGTGCCGAACCAGCTCAGTCAGTCACAGGATGTGCCGCACTTTTGTAGCTACAAACAACAGATGAATGGAATTACAATATTCATGATGTAACCACTGGAATGCAGGTCACACCACCGCAGGATATAAAAGGTACAAATTGCTGGCACAAGTTCAGTCAATTGTCAGTCTTGAGTGGTGATTGGTAAGTCTGTGGCCATGAAGTGCTGGAATATCCTAATCTTTATCTTGCAGAGCTGCACTTTCCTTCATGCAGTAACAGGTAAGGGTGGTCATAAGGAGTATTGAGAGAAGCAGGAGAAATAGGAGTAGCAAGCTGTGCATACATTAGAATAGCTACAGGCTGTGTTAAAATAATAGGGATATAAAATATATGGCTGAACTCCAGATAAATATCCAAGTTATAGTTGTCATGACAATGATGAACACTTTATCCTTTCCTATCCTATAGAAGTGCAGAGATACCCAGATCAAGATGACATCCACATCACTCCAGGGATGATGGTGATTGTGAGGTTCAGACTTCTAGCAAGTGACCTCAGCCAATACGACATCAGATACAGAGTGAACAGCTCCCTCATAAAAGTACCTTATGAGTTAAACTACGACATGAGCCCATCTGATCTTCCATACTCTGCAACTCTCAAAGACTGCAACGATGAGTCTTCTTCCAGACAGTGCAAGGACCTGGCCATACTCATCACAGGAAGACCCAACATTCATGCCCTTACGTTCACACCAGACTTCTTCAATGTCGCCAACGTCTTCTTTAGAGTTCCTGTGGTAACGGACAAGTTGTTTCGCATTCATTACCAAGGTATGTTTTATCTAAACATCTCATTAGTCTTACAAGACTCAGTTCATTGTACTATGACAACTATATTACGGATTATTTCTTTTGTGCAGATGGCAGTGTCACTCCACCTCCTACCACCAAAGAACTGACTGAATGTATCACACCATCACCACCATCTTCCACTGCCCACCCCACAAACCCACCACCCTCACCACAAAGAACTGCAACAGTAACACCTTCACCTGAAGCAGATCCTGGTAAGTAATTTCATATTCATGATGTGTTATCAGAATGACGTGAAAAGGAATTTAAGGCATATCAATATTCACATTCTGGGCTTTTATTTTTGCAGCTATGAACAAAGACTCCCTAGAAGATATCTCCACATTAGACTATGTCATGTTTGCGGCTCTCTTCTCCCTAGCCATTACAGTGGCTGTATCATTGTTCATAAACATCATTCTCTGCTTCAAGCTGAAAAGACAGAATCAAGAACTGAAACATTATGGCAAAAACTCTGAAGTAGTATAGTATCTATGTTAAATCCATATGAAACATGCACATCAGATTCTGCACATGTATCACTTCATTCTCCTATCAACCCAGGTGTTGCTTAAAAATGGGTGTAGCAACACTTTATAATTATATATGACCTAATTATTCTACATCGTTTATTTTATCAATTCTTAATCATTGTGTTTTGTAAAACTTGCCACCTTGTGTTGTGAACTTGATAAACAAGAATGTGAAACAACCATTTCCACCGTAAATTGTTAATTATTGCTGATTGAGTAGCCACTAGCAATCTCAGCAACAGTTCAAGGAAATGTCTTGGTAAATGGTAAATTTAAATTATAGTTAGGTCCCGAGACCAAGGGATCTACCGGCTAGTGGGATCCTGAAGGTCTACGGCTAGTAGGATCCTGAAGGTCCTAGGTTGTAGTGTCCCAAGAGAAGCGAGGGTGCTACTAACGAACTTTTTGAGTTGCTAAGCAGACAATTCGACTCTCGAATTTGTGCAGGCCAGTACCAGCCCCTCCCCTGACCATCATACGGACAAAGTTTCATGTCAGTTTGCACCTCCAAAGAGCAACATTGAAGTTGAGCGAGTTAGGGATAGTGGCATTCCCACCAAAACTAAACAAAACACCAAATAAGAACTAGTCACAGAAGCTTGCCTGGTGTTAGAAGCTACAAGCAAACTTCTCATCAAAAAGAAGAGCTTTCAGATATTCTAAACAAGGTACCAAGGCTTACCAATGATATTTCTTTAGGAACTGCTTATGATTTTTCATCTACTTCCAGTTACAAATCAGGACCATCCACTTTAAATCTTTCTGCACATGAATTAACACCTTCCGTATCCTTGCTGTCAACTCCACTCCTACAATACCTGACACTGCCACTTCCAACTTATGTAATACTCACCCTTCATCAAAATCACCTGCAAAATCCATGTCTGTCCAAGAAACATCAAATATTTTACCTACGAGAGCTCTACACTTAGGGCCTGAGGGACCCTAAAAACAGTAGTTAACGACTGCGCGCAGCGCCTAAGTAATTTAGAACCTAGCAACAGTTCCTAACAACACAATTGGAGGTACTCTACATATAGAAGCCCTTCCCTGAAGGCGGGAGCACTACATATAGAATCCCTCCCTGAAGGACCTAAGAGATTTAAAGTCCCTCTGTCACAATACAAAAACTACAGTAGCTATGTTCTAATTCACCTTTAGTTTCTGTGAGTATAGAGAAATCCTCAACTTAGAACATTGGTTAGTAAATTTGAGCGATCTGATTGGTCAAATTGAAGGTGTTACATATTCTATTAGTGCCTCTCCTAGGGGGCATAGGGCAATTATATGTAGTTGCCCTGATTCTGAGGGCATAGGGCATCTATATATAGTGCCCTTTCTCTCAGGGCTCCTGTTGCCATGTTATTGTATTTTTACAGGTATTGAAACTCTCACACATGGGAATTTCATGATTGTGCTTGTTGCTATTGATACAGCAAAGGAGTAGGCTCTCTTGTCATGGTAAATGGAATTTGCGATATATATATATATACACACACGTCAGGAAAGTGAGGCAAGACTTACAAAAGAAATAAAACATAACTTTTTTTTGTTACAATATACTTATATTTATGATAATGCACTAGTGATGAATGTTAAAAGTATTTGATGAGCATGAGTTAAATATAAAAGTTCCTGGAATACTGTTCTTTGTTTGAATGTTAGTAGCACTTAGGTGTAAAGGGTTAGTTATGGGAGTAGAAGAATTGGGCGCTGCGCTCGGTTCGCTACAATCAAGGACCTTCAGGGACCCTAAATACAGTAGTTCCCTCTGAAGCAGCGCCTAACTATTATATAATCATTTCCACTGCACCCTTTTAATTATTGCTGATTGAGTAGCCACTAGCAGTCTCAGCAGCAATTCCAGGAAACGTATTGGTAAATGGTGGATTTTAAGTCGAGCATTTCCCTATACTCACAGAAACTAAAGGTGAACCATATCCACTGCACCCTTTCAATTATTGCTGATTGAGTAGCCAGTAGCAGTCTCAGCAGCAGGTAAATGGTGGATTATAGGTCATCCATTTCCTTATTCTCACAGAAAACTGCTGTGAGTGTTGGCACACTGATTAACTAGTAGTGTATTTCCTATCACAGCTAGGCAAATAAAAAAAATATATAGAAGCACGGTGTAAAAGCAAACCTTTCACTTTCTAAGACAAATAATTTTTGCTGCCGTAACTGTTAACTGGTGGTTCCAATAGGACAGAACATAGAAGCAACCAAGTCTAAAATCACATAATAATATATTACTTATCCTACTAAAATTTTACCTCACACAGAATAAAAAAAATGAAGACATTAATAAACCATGCACTAGAAAGTGTACAACCATTTGGAAACTCAATTAGTCCTGCTCTTTCATCTCCAAGCTGAACCTTATTGACGTAAGACACACCCAGTGACCCTTAAAGACCTGTGTTGATGTGTTGGCAAGGGAACTGATTATGTCTCCTGAGAACAGCTTGTTGAAAACATGATTGATGAAGCATGACCTCTGAAGTATTCCCTAAAGTCTTTAACGACCTCACTCTTGTAGTTGAAAATCCTATCACTATAAATTTTATTAATTCACAATGCAACCTATTGCTTCAGACAATCCATTTAGGATAGTTATTTCACCTAGCTAATCGTGGCTACTGAACTCAGAGGAATGCATACAGCTCATAAACACAAATATGTGTAGTACCTCACTCACACACATAAAAATTATCTTGCTGCCGCTAGACGGTCACACGCACCTGACAGAGCCAGGATGCCTGTGCATTAAGCAAGCACTGTGAGCCGTGCAAGCAAAGCTCCTGGAGCAGGGCTAGGAACTCGCAGGAGAACAGGCCTTTCTCACAGCAAGTGGTGCGGGCACCTGAAGTCCCACCTGGACCATTGCTATTTCATGAGAAAAGACCTTGAATTTGCATCCTAGAAAATTGCCAGGTACCCAATCACAGCACAGCTGGGTGGACTGGTAAGACTTGTGGGAGGCAGATGAAAAACTAGATGGAAACTTGCCAGAGTGGGCTTGAACTCAGGACCTCAGGCCCTGAGCCAAGGACACAACCACTACACCACACAGACACACACATGTACACACACACACACACACTTATCCTACAGTGTGAGGTGCACCCAGTATAAAAGAAACAAAATATTTATACTATTTAACTGTCAGATTTAATTTATTACTTGATTAAATTCTTCCATTGTTTCTCTTCAATGGTTTCAAAGCTCTCCAAATACATTTTCACAACAACAATGTAATTCTAGTCAGCACTGGCCATTGGCGCCATTTGATCATGTAATTTCATCAGGATAACATGAGTGTGGGAGAGACAATCTCATTTCTTTTAATGTAATTAGAATTTTTTTCACCCTTGAGAATTTTTTTGGCCCCTGAACATTACCCTGAGAATTAAAATACCTTTGGGAATTAAGAGCTGATGTCATTAGAATTGTTAGCTTAAAAACTTTCAGATCAGATACGAAACTTTAACTATTGTGGTATAAATAGTTACCAATGGTTACACGTTGCACTTCTAGTTCAGGTTGTTGTGGTCTCTACCAAGCCAAACTTCATGACGAGCCTGCCGTGTGCATGCACGTGAGGATCACACCACTTATCCCATCTATATTCATTCCTTTGATTGATCATCCATTCACTCTGGCAATAGTAAATATCAGCAAATGCAAGTCCGTAAAGTTGGCTAGCAATATCAGGCTCTACTACTCCATCATTCAAGTTGTTACGTGCCAGATATTAAAATTTTTTGACCAGAATAAGCAGATGAAATTATCCTTGCCTAGTAATACACGGATACTCCCCTCACATAGTCACATAACATGCCTCCCACCCACTTAATTTGTGTGTACCCATTTCATCACATCTGCTTCACACCCATGCTTCAGTGTGAACCCTGATTTTGTGTATACATGTATTGTAGCACTGTACAGTAGGTTGGCCCCATTACTGATCCTTCACTTCAGAGTCCGCAGGGCCAGACTAGCTGAGAGTCAGTGCCTTGTAAAGTGCTGTATTTGAATGGAACAGATGACCACTACACTGGAAGGTTCACAATGGTGCATTATAACTTCTCTCTTACTAGTTGATTCAGAAATCATAATTCTAATAGTAAGCTTATGTTCAAACATTAGAGGATAAATGCTTCGTTTATAATATACATAACTCGGGGGATTATTGTCACGCTAAGATGAAATAGATTAGTGGGAGTCACACCTGAATTATTCTCTTAGTATAACCGTACCCTCAAAATAATACTGTGTATCACCAATGTGTGTATAACGTTCACGATACATTAAACTGTATGGTTTAAATTTATCCTGTAATAGCCTTCCTGTGTGTATAACGTTCACGATACATTAAACTGTATGGTTTAAATTTATCCTGTAATAGCCTTCCTGTTGGTTGCAATTGATTATATTAAGACATCTGTCCAGGACTAATTTATTTAGGAACTTGTTGAGCTGGGAAAATATTTTTTACAGAAGCTAAATTTTAGGATACTTCATGATTGAAGACATAATGTAAGAATTCATATTTAAGCTCTGAAGCTTCCTATGAAATGTAGTATTTACCACCGGATTTTAACCCTCAGCGCGCATGCGAGAGAGTTACAGTATTCAGTTTGTCAGTCAGTCAGTCATTCTGTCACACAACAGCAGGTCTCAACATGGCGGCTCCTGAATGAAGCATTATATAACTTAAGTACTGGACAATTTAAGTCTCTTTAATGTACCAGATTTTGTTATTTCGATTTTGTCCAGAAAAAGCTAGTCATGTTTTGGCCGTACAGCCATAGTTATTGTGGGTGACGCCCCCTATAGTCATGTGGTAATCACATGAGCAAATAATTTCTTTGCTGCCTGCAATAGTTTTGATTTCCACTAGCTGTGTTGTCAGCGGTCAGCGGTTTACTGAAGGAGTGCTTGGAGTTTCTCATTGGGAGGTGAGTGTCTCATTCTTGCATGTTTAAACAGCATTAATGTCTACCATTTCATTGCACGGACTACATATCAACTTGCAAGCTACACATTGACATACTCATATTGATACTACACCAATAAGTTATTCTTTTGGTCTTTGTAATAGCTAGCTGGTGTATAATAACACTGAGGGTTCGCACTCTTGGTGTTCATTTTTAAAGCATATCATAGAAAGTCCAAGAAGTAATATATACTAGCCAATCAGAAATAGAGCAGCCCTGAGACTGGCCTTGCTCTTAATCCAACTGAATTATCACTTGGCAAAATAACTTGTTTACCAAAAACCATTCATGAAGGATACGTATTTCTGAGGAACAGAGTCTCTGACAGAAGCCACACTAATTTCACACTGGAGACCTCAGTTGTGACAAAGACATTAATAAACCTGACAACTCAGGAACTGATGATAGAGAAGCCACTGATATGCAGCTGTATTTGTGAGAACAACGCCATGTGACAATTCAAGGCCATGTGACAATTCAAGCCGGAGCCATCATGCCTCTAGCAAGGGGCAAGAATGCCACCAGAGTAACTAACTAGCAAACATACACAAAGGCCCTGCAAGCATACACAAAGGCCCTGAGAACAAAAGACTTCATGGCACAACAAAAGAGGATATTTAAAAAACGAATTCAATCAGACCTACTATGTCTTAATTTAACATACACATCAGGGATTCACACGTTCACACAGGATTCTTCGTAAGGGGGGTGGAAAATTTTGTAGAGTCACACACACACACACAAAACCCCGTTTAGCCACATGAAAATGGTGAAGTCACTACAATACAACAGATTATCAAATGAAAGCTTATACTAACTATTATGAATTGCTGTTGAAAGCCAACTAGAAAGAGTCGATTTTGAAGAAGTGTTGGACAGTATTAAACAAACTAACAGTTGAGTAAGGCTATAATTTTTTCAACCTGATGATCATTTTTTTTTAAATTCAGTCAGGATAAAAAAATGAGGGGGGAGGAAAGTAATACCCAGGGGTCCCCTCACCACAGTCTGTATGCAACCCTGCAAGATTACTTGCTCATGATTTTCAGATAACTGCCCATCAGCTGCTGCTGACCTACTTACAACAAAACGTAGAGTTGTCTTTTTTCATTCCAAGTAAAAATAAAACTTGTCTTTTTTCATTCCAAGTAAAATTTTCATTCCAAGTAAAATAAAACTTGTCTTTTTTCATTCCAAGTAAAATAAAACTTGTCTTTTTTCATTCCAAGTAAAATAAAACTTGTCTTTTTTCATTCCAAGTAAAATAAACTTCAGACTTTACTTCAGATGTTAAAAACTACATTCTAAAAGTATTCCTAGAAATAGAGCAAAAGCTCTCCCACTGTTAAAACTGTATACACAATCACCAAGTCATAACATTACTGCACATGTCCCATGGCAATTAAATATTTTATATCTTTAATCAGTTCTGTTGAGGATAATGTAATTTGAATGTGGTTCTAGTTTGGTTGATACATACATATATACATACATACATACATACATGCATATATATAGTGTGGCCTGTACATCTGCAAGTCATTTTTATTGTATTGTATAGCTGAAGAAGACCCTCAAGTTGAAACGTACTAACTTACTTTTTTGTGCAATATTTAACGCTCTCAACTAATAACCTTAAAATAGACACAGTATTATAGGTCTTCTGCAATTCTGCACCTGAGTGACTACAATACAACATACCTAGTACACACAAAGGAGAAACTCAAGAAAACCTATTTTGATGTCATAGATTGCTGGCTGTGCACTGCTTAATTATTAGTAGAGCTACACAAAATATATTGGAAAAAAATTCTAAGCACAGCAAATTGTAGCAAAATAAAAACTCTAATAATAGCTTGAGGATACTAAATATATCTTTAACATTTTTGATGTTTACATGTGTAAAAATCTGAGAGCAAATATGTGAAGAAAACAATTTTGGGATGAATTATCAGTGCTATCGTTTAATTAGAGTAACTGATGTTTGAATTGCCTCATATGCAGGCATCATCATAATAATAGAAAATATCTCATGTAGTTGAAGCTGTTGCATTCTTAACTTGGATGGAGTCTTGGATGTAATATATAACTTAAACCTTCCACTTAATCTAATTACAATATGGTCATCGGTATCTGCCACTAAACATTCAGTAGCCACGACTAATCTGGTTGCCTCTTCCACCTCACAACCTGGACTAGCCAGGTGTTGGAACCACCACCAGCCACCAGCAGAACCCATAAAGCAATCACTACTGGACTCTGAGGAGACTACTTGACAGTACAGAACCATATAATGGTCATTACTGGACCAAACAATGACACAAATTGATTTTAGGTTATTGAATTACTTGCATAACATGATCTCCACTCATTACATGATCTCCACCCATAACTTTATTATATAATGTTTCAGCCAATGACCCTCCCATAATTGTAATGGCCGGCACTATTACCAACTGCAGGTATAATTATTTGTAAATAGAACAGTCACTCCTGTTATCTATCATAGCTTACCCCAGCTAAAAAAACTTGAGAATCAATAAGATGAGGCAAAATTTCTGTACTGGGACTGATCCCAAGTATAGAATACCCATTACCAATACCACATGTAGTTCTAGCATTACCAATACACATGTAGTTCTAGCATTACCAATACCACATGTAGTTCTAGCTCTACTAATCAATGGCATGTCAAAGGCTATTTACCATATTCAAGGTATGTGCATGAACTAGGGTCAGTTAGTAAAACATTACTGCGACTTAAGCAATCAGAAGTGACCCACCTTGTCTTATAGGAACACTTCTACTACACATAGAAAGCATGACAAAACTTACCTGAGTGTGATATGCCTGGAAGAGGTGAAGGCCAAAACTCCAACTAAAGTGCACCATCACACTCATGGAAACAACGTAGAGCAGGAGTGTAAGGTCAAGAAGTCCTTTCACACTAGCTAGACTGGAGCTGTCCGAAGAATGAGCAGCAAGGCACGAGGCAGCTATGCGGTGAAGCCAGCCTCCTAACACATGCACATGTACCAGTTAAATGTAAACTATGAAGTAAATATTTGTCATAACTTCATTATTGTGAAACCTTTAAATAATATCCGATTTCAATTATTAATATTTCTGCAAGTACTTCATTTCAATTGTTGTTACTAAGGTGTTGTAAAACAATGTGGGGGCATGCGGTGTCACAAATACTCTAGGGCTACTATGATGTAAGACATTTTGAATGCCTGAGTATATATACATACATGCAAATGCAAATTCTCTTGCTGCCACTACACGGTCACGCACACCTGGCAGAGCCAGGATGCCTGTGCACTAAGCAGGCACTGTGAGCTGTGCAAGCAAAGCTCCTGGAGCCGGGCTAAGAACTCGCAGGAGAACAGGCCTTTCCTCACAGCAAGTGGTGTGGGCACCCGAAATCCCATTTGGATCATTGCTGTGTTCACAAGAAAAGGCCTTGAATTTGCACCCCAGCATATGCCAGGTACCCAATCACAGCTGGGTGGACTGGTGGGGCTGGTGGGAGGCAGACAGAAAACCAGAGGGAAAATTGCCAGAGTGGGGCTTGAACTCAGGCCCTCAGGCCCTGAGCCACAGACACTACCACTACACCACAAAGCCACCACACACACACACACACATACATACATATGCACAAATACATACACATACATACATACATACATACATATGTACATACATACATATGTACATACATACATACACTAGTGATGTGCTTGAGCACAAATGACGAGTGAGCCTAAAACTACACTATTGTTATATGATTGATTTTAACTCAAGCTACTAAAAATAATGTCGAGGTTTTAAATTACGTATTTACATTAAAAGGAGTTTAAATGCCATAGTAACTACTCGCACAGCTTCTTGAATTAAAAAAAAAAAAAAAAAAATTCACGCTATTTAAACATTTTCTTTGTGATATTCTTTAGCTAAGTAGTGGCTGTAATGCACAATACATTCACACAACTGGACATACCTACGCAAGACTTACCTTCGTGGTTAGTCTAGTGGACAATGAATTTTCAAGTAAATACTGGTGTGTAGAGCTTATAACTATGACTAATAGCACATTAACTTACCACTGCCACTACTCGAATAGAAAAGGCACTCTGGTAAGTTTTTAAGTTTTAACTGTGCCCACAAAATAATTCAAAACGGTAAACAATTAAATTCTAAGATGATACAGGTAATGATCGATAAACGAGGATTCTTATGAATGAAGTTTGGGGCGGGGTCAACCATTTAACTAACATGAATATGACAAGGTCAAAGTACAAAAATGACATAAGTACGTCCAAACACATATAAACAAATATCCCCAATTTCGATTGTGTTATCCCTGATGGTGTCTACCTCACTTCACCCACTTGCCAATAAGTAGACAGCCCTCACTGCAAATACTCATTTGGGCTATATTAATTCCACGGCGCATACTATAGAAAACAATTCAATAATCCAATTGAACACATCAAAGAGACAGCTTCATTGAAACTACAATTATAAAAGGCAAACAGTGAGAGGAAAATTCAATGACATTTATAGACAATATCCTCAATTACACATAGGGCAGAGCAAACTATTTCTACACTCGAGCTATACAACCAATCATAAAACTCCTGTGGTGCCACAGAGACTCATTAAGAATAAGATCAAAGATCAGAGGCTGCTATGTGAACTAAAACCATTGGATATGCTCCAAAGTACAGAGTAATAATAATGAAAGTGCAATTAGAAGCTCATGCAATTAAAAGCTTGTGAACAGTAACACTAACTTTTAAATATCTGTTGTGGGTTTTGTGGTGACATAAGGTGCCACCACCAGCTCTGTGGTAGCCCTGGGGGGGGAGTGGTGAACCGGTGGGAAGTGGTGAATTAGTATCAGCTGCTGATATAATACATCTGCCAATATCACTTACTCTAATTAGTTCAAACACTTCAGTTGTGGCTACTCTTATTTCAGTCTTACAGAAAGTAACCTGCTCCAATAACAAACACATCATATAATTAGCATTCTTCTAGCATCTGTACAGGCCACCTAAGAAGCTTCTGAACATTGCCAGGCTAGGTAGAGTAACTCAACATGCTGAAATAAAAAAAAATTCAAAAAAATTGCCTTTGATCTAAGCCAGCAACTCCATCCAGCGATTGATATCAGCTTACAGCCGCCTCATGCTATTCTCACAACCATAGCAACTGGCATTGCCTGGTGGTGACATAGTTACACAGGTTTTTTTTTTTTTGTTCTTTCATACTTGTATTTTGAAGCAAAAGGAATCAAACGTATGAATATCAGATATGAGACTTAAAAATGTCAATATAAATGACCAATAGACCTCCCAGGATTCACTCACCCGCCCACTCATACCACCATCAAATATATTATCTAGTTAGACAACAACACTGACAAAGATGCCACACCTCCAGTACAACAACTTCATCACATGAACAACTCGTCACGATGAAATGAATGTACACAACATTTGTTCCCTTGTTAAGCTAATGAAGCATCACGACAATGTTGATAGCTCACGGTCTGTTCACACGCATGTACACCCACCATCTACTCTCTCCCCCCTAACAGACACACACTCTCTGTAATCCAACTAACGAACCATCATAATGTCTGTATACATACTTTAACGAGAGAGATAAAAAAAAAAAAAAATAAAAAAAAAAAAAAAAAAATATATATATATAATGCTCTGTAAGAGTGCTGTCACACTCTTGCTATATAAAGGCAGTCTGCAGTTCCTATGCAGTGTACCATTAAAACGTCACATTCCTGAAAGACTCATTTTGATATCCATTTTAAAACCTAGTCAAATCATCACACGGCACATCCTTACTACTTTAAGAAACGCAATGAGGAAACTGTTTATCAATTCATATTAAGAATGTATACATTATGTATTTATCCATTGGTGATCTAGATCACCTACAACATAACTTACCAGTGATGTAGTAGATTGGATAATAGACTTGTAAAATCTAGGTAATAATAATAATTCCATGACAACAAGTTCCTTCACAGATTACACACAGGAATCACGAGCCTAATTAGAGTGAGTGTAGGAGGACTCCAATTAGAGTGAGTGTAGGAGGACTCCTGGTAATGATGACCAACACGTAGAAAAGATGATTTAACCAACTTGGAGATAGTTTAGTCCTACCAACATTTGAACTCACCTCATGTTTACCGACTCACTATAATAACTCCATGCATTCATCAGATTCATTCCCAAGATCACACCATAACAACAGGCAAGATAGTATGTGTTAGTGTGCACGTGCGTGTGTGTGTATGTGTGCGTAGGGACTTTCACGCTCATTTTCATGGCTGCTCTAAAGTAATCTACATACTAGCTTCTTTGAAAGAGTTTTCTGTTCCTAAATGGTTTGAATATTTCAATAATGAAGTCCTAATTTAGTGAAGCCGTATTTACCTACAAGGACCTGAACTATGTACAAGCAGACTGTGCAGGCATGCACTGAACAATATACTGTCAACACTTACTCTCCATGTGCAGTTAAGTCCATCCTTCAAATAACTTCCAATATGCCCACGAACTCGAAACGTTAGCTTTTGCTATAAGCAAGATAACAGTGAAATAAACAAATTAGATGGCAAACTATACATGACAGTAATATACAATACAACTCATAAATAAAGCACACCACCACAAGTAAAAGACGACATGTGTCTATGCATGATAAGTGAATTAATACAACTGCTTTCTAAGCCTACTGTATATATTTATTAAATGTGTTCTATTCTTTTCAATAAGCGATCCTAGGCTATTAATTGATGGTCACCCATTGACCATATGGGCAATTCCGTGAAAATGTCAACCAAAGGGGCAAAATTTAAAAAGAGGTTTAGATCATGTTCTTATACATCATTTAAAAGCCAAACAATGGAATTTTCATTTACCGAAAGTTTTAACTCAATAGATAAAAGGGGGGAGGAGTTACAGTGCTTGTTAATAGAGTTGCTCATTAAAGTATTTCAGCACGGTATGAGGGATAGTTTAGATTTGGCACCTCCTACATCTAATAGTAATACTTTTTTTTTAAAACTTTTTCATATTTTTGAATCAATCTTGGAACCTTAGGTGGTTCAATACCCCCAAAATAATATATATTTTTTAACATTTCATAGCTCACAGTTCAGTTCCGGATATAATTAATCTTGTACATTTGTCACACAAAAAGTATATATATTTTTTAGATAGTTCATTCACATCAATGCACAGTAATTATATTTCATTTCTTTATTAGTTCAATAGTAGCTTTAACTTCCACCTTTTAACCACCATGACTCACAAGAAATGTGTGCCGTAGTATTGTATCACAGCACATTCAAACAATCTTCACCAGTAACCATAATATAATATCTGATCTGTTGTGGTGCTACATGCTACAGTACATTGCTGCACCATAATGTTGAAGCCGCTGTATGAAAACTGTATGCAAATTAACTTATGATCATAAATACTAATTTACATTTGAACTAATTCACGCCTTCATTCACTTACTAGTATTGGTATTTCTGTCTCTCACACTAATTACTGTTAGAATTACTCTCTTATACTGATTACTTTCTCTTCCTTGTTCAGTTGTTGGTTCTCTCTCTCTAAAACCTTGTGATTTTGACTTTTTCTCTCTCTATTAATTTTGGTCTCATCTCTCATTTTGGAAGGTTACTACATCTACTAGTTCGTTTTGTGCTCACCGACTGCCTTTGATGTTGTTCTTGTAATTTACTATTAATAATATTTATTCGAAAATTGTATACACTTGAACTCATTCTGAAGGAAGGCGAGTCAAAATTTACAACCCAGTCAAAGGTAGCATTTGTCAGTTTATTTAGCCATCGGTTGGGTCAAGTCGGTGGTCAGTTTCATACATTGATTAGGGACACAACCGCATAAGCCAATTTATAGCTGGAATTGACCACCGCACTAACTTTTTATGCCAATTTTAAAAAATCTGCATGCTACTCACTTCAGTAATGGTGACAATCAGTCTAGTCAACTAGGCTTTGCTGCATGTCAGGTAAATAGCGACAACCGGCTGACTTCCTTGCCATTTTACATACTCAGTTGTATTCTACCTTAGCAGTGACAATTAGTCTAGCCTATGTGGCTTGCTTAATGCCATGCATGCTACATGTACATATATAAAGAACTTTCGAAGCAGGCAATGTTAGACTGCATAGCTAGAATAGACCTCGAAATATGTCAACTGCTAATGAAAGACAAGTGAAACAAAGGGCAAAGATACGGGCTGATTCTGAACTTCATCAAGCTCAACTCTTGAGAGACCAGGAACGAAAGAAATGCCAACGCAAAGCTCAAAGAGAAAGCATGTCAGAACAGCAACTAGATGAACATCGGCTCAAAGAAAGACTGTCAATCAAAGATATCGAGTAAAGAAGTCTATGAAATCAGTGAGCACCACAGCAAGTACCGCAAGCCAGGAATCACCATATCACTCACAGCAAGCCTTGGGAAAAACCATGAAATGACTTCAGCAGAGTCATCCATCATCTCCTCATAAGCAACAATTTATTGTTAAAAGACTTGTTGTCATGCATAAGAGTGCCAATGCCTGGAAATTGTCAAGACCTGAAGAGAAGATCTTCTACCCAGCAACACATATTGTGTGAGTTATTAACCCACCTACTGTTGCTGGAAGTCGAGGAAAGTTCGTATTTGAAAACATTTGATCTTTTCATGTAGTCTGTCATTGTGCTCACAGTGTTTTCTTTTCTGGAGTCACACATGTACGTCCGTCACGATATTGTGTATGTCTGTCACACAATTTAATAGCTTTTTTTAACAACTAAATTAAAAAAAAAAATTCTACATCAAACATTACTTCTGTGTATAAGTTAGAGGAATAATAAAAAATTAGAAAAACACTCCCAGTAACTTCACAGAGTTTTAGCTGTGAATGTTCTTAACCAGTGTTTTCTACTTTTTCTGAATACGTCCGCCACGCACCTTTAAGTAACCACTGCCCTTCCCCTGTAACGCTGTAACATGAAAGTGGGATATATTTTGATTGATATCTAATTTAGGCCAAACCTTAACATATTTAATGAACTTAGAATTAATCTTCTAGTTTAAAATAACAACCCAATAAAGTGTCTGAATTGTACGTCCATCACGCCAGAATTGCCCATATGTAGGGGGGAAAAATATTCCAATTTTGAAAGCTATGTTACATTGCAGTTACCAAACAAATAATCATACTGTAATTTGCCTCAGGCTGCTCTTTGATGATACTCAATACTTGCAGATGTGCATGAATCATAAAGAATAAGCCTTCAGTTCAGTGAGATACGTAGGCTATGCACAGGCCAGCAGGAATTCAAAATACGTACGTATATGTAAAATTGCAGGAATGTATGCAGATTAACTTCCACAGAAGTCAGTTACAAACACACTTTCCTCCTCTACTCTCTCTTCAGTTCTTCCTCCGCTAAAATTAGAATACTAATTTGAAAACATGTTCTTGGTAGGTCAAATACTTGTGATTGTATAACTAGCAATTTAGCCGGCAACATGACACAAGTGGTCAGAGTGAAGCTGTTGAGATGTTCTCATTTAGAATGTGTACTGTGGATTATACACACAACATAACCACCAACTTAATAGACAGCCATTAGTTTGGTTAAGTGAGTGAGTGAAACAAAAGAGATGTAAATGGAAAGGTTCGTGCTTGGATATGGTGTGCACATAAGAACTGTACTTATACAAATACGCAAGCTTGATTTAGTTCATAGTGCAAACCCTCAGTGCACACAAAACTATTCGGAATAAAACTTCCACTTTAAACATAAATGTGGCTGGGAATGTGCACGGATAGTTGCGAGTCAGTCACATGGCATAATCAAGTTTGGGACATCACTACCTTCAAAGGGTATTTAATAAACACCTATGTGCAACTTACTGCTCCGCATTTAAATTGGCCTAAAATAAAAAAGTAGCATATGTAGCTTAGGCATATTATGATGTAAATGATGTAGCTGGCCTAAAGTAACTTAGAAAAAAACAACAACATATATTATACATATGCTATATATTGGAAGTAGTGCATTTGTGGGGACAAAAAAAAAAGAACAATAAAAAAAAATCATTAAAAAAAAACCCTAACTTTTTATATAATATGGAAGAACTTATAAAACATCATCAAGGTAAAATAATACTCTCTTTCATGCATAACTAATCTCACACACACACACAGACTATCCAAAACTCACCTGAATAGCTGGGAATGTGATGAAATTGTTCTTGTCCAAATAATAGAAGAGGCCATATACTAAACCCTACAGTACCATGGCAACCAAATGAGAACAGTGGCTACTCAGTATGTTTAAATAATTGTCATATGATAGCATAAAAAGAACAAAATATCAGAGCTCCATCCAACAAGTCTACAAAATTAAAATTCAAGTTGACCTTAGCGTTTACAAAGTAGTGCCTCTACATGGGACTGGCAATATTTCCAGTTTGCTGATGATTTGTGAGTGGCTCGTTTACAAGCTTTGAACTACATATGGTGAGATCTACTATGAAATGTTATCAAATGTTGCAGCAGTGCATTGTGGAACACGAAGGACCCTCAGGATATTCCATCACCTGAAACTCAACCCACACGATCAAAATTCAATATGGAGTTTCTACTACAATCACACACACAATTAGTGTTCTTGCACTATTCCCAGAACTATAGAAATACCCTCTGGCTTTAGTTTCTTTCTAACCCTTTACTCATGTTCAGATTTTTGCTAAAAAATTTAATCTCATGCATATTTGTATTGTGTCCCAGTGGTTGTTATGACACCTGAGGAAACAATGAAGTATCAGCATCTCCCAAGAGAACAGAACAGAACAATAGTGCAGGATCACAATAGTGCAGGATCACAATAGTGCAGGATCACAATAGTGCAGGATCACAATAGTGCAGGATCACAATAGTGCAGGATCACAATAGTGCAGGATCACAATAGTGCAGGATCACAATAGTGCAGGATCACAATAGTGGAGGATCACAATAGTGCAGGATCACAATAGTGCAGGATCACAATAGTGCAGGATCACAATAGTGCAGGATCACAATAGTGCAGGATCACAATAGTGGAGGATTACAATAGTGGAGGATTACAATAGTGCAGGGTTACAATAGTGCAGGATCACAATAGTGCAGGATCACAATAGTGCAGGATTACAATAGTGCAGGATTACAATAGTGCAGGATTACAATGTGCAGGATCACAATAGTGCAGGATCACAATAGTGCAGGATCACAATAGTGCAGGATCACAATAGTGCAGGATCACAATAGTGCAGGATCACAATGTGCAGGATCACAATAGTGCAGGATCACAATAGTGCAGGATTACAATGTGCAGGATCACAATAGTGCAGGATCACAATAGTGCAGGATCACAATAGTGCAGGATTACAATAGTGCAGGATCACAATAGTGCAGGATTACAATAGTGCAGGATCACAATAGTGCAGGATTACAATGTAAAAATAATTACACTTACCAAAACACATCCATAGATCACTATGAAACTTGTGTATTCATTTACACAGACAACACCCCTAAATACAAATAAAATACACACACATACATACACACACATTATATATACACACACATGCATACATACACACATACATACATACATCTATTGTAGTATGTCAATATAAATTGTTTAGCCAATTTTAATAAAGTTATCGAGTGAGTGAGGCTGTATAAGAGGTGTTCAATTGAAAAACTGGTTTGTATTAATTTCAGGTGATGGCAGTTATGTTTTGAAGAAGAAATTAGTAGTTTTGAGTAGAATCTACTGGTAGTGGTAAATTATTTGGAAAACATGTGAACCTTCAGCAGCTGCTATGTATACACTTAGCTAGTTATTACCAATGTTTAAGAATAATTAATCACTATCAATGTAGTTCCTGTAATGAAAGAAGTAGATGTAAATGCCGTATTCATAAGAGAAACGCAACATGCATGAGACACTCACCTGTATTGCAGCACAAAAACTCCAATTCCAGCACCCGGTTAATTTCTCTGGTGCATACCAAAACTACCGCACGCAGCAAGAAATTATTCGCTCACGTGATTATGACATGATGTTGGGGGCATTACCAACGAAAGCTAGTAACTATGCAAAGCTGACAACTCCTCATTGTCTCAGAAATGAGCCCAAAATTAAAATAGTGGCACAATAAAAGTCAGTTCACACCTAAATCAACGAATAATTGTCAGTCATCTCCAAATAGAGCACGACAAACAGACAGGACAATGACTACTACTAAACCCTCCTGCGCATGCCCACACGCTGAGGGTTAATAATCTCAAGTTTTTCACCAACTGAACATATTTAATTCAATATTGTACCATAGTTATCATAGACACTTCCAGTCATGCTATGTGCAATACACATACGAATTTACACATGATAGAACTTGAGCAGTTCAGGATCTCGTTACACTTTGTCTACAATACTGGTGAAAAAAAAGAAGAGACATCATGTCCAGTTTATACACTACACCATTCCTGAAATACTCAATTCTTATAGTTGGTTGCACTGTGTAAATTCTCTGAATCAACCCATATAAATAATACTATGGAAACCAGCATGAATTTAGAACTAGCAGGATGGCCTGCAGTGCACTCACTTCCTTGCAGACTGGTGAGAATGAGTGGGATAATGTGCTGGTGGCACTCCAATGGAATGCTAGCTGCGGAATGATAACTGGTTCTTCATTATTGTAAAGGCAGACATGCTGACTTTAAATCAATTCAATCCTTACATGCAATATGGCAGAATATCCCTGCACTCTGAGCAACACTCTAGCCATCACTGTTCCACTATGCACCAATTGAAGAAATATAATACAACGAATCATAACTTGTTTTCAGTGAAATTTGTTATGTGGGGAGAAGTGGACATATCTCATCATGTCTAAGATTCGCAAATTGGACATATCTCATCATGTCTAAGATTCTCAAAGTGGACATATCTCATCACGTCCAAGATTCTCAAAGTGGACATATCTTGTCACGTCTAAGATTCTCAAAGTGGACATATCTCATCACATCTATGACTCTCAGTTCAACTTTTATGAGTGGGTGAGTTAGTATTTTTTGTACTAGTCAGGCAAAGCTCTGACTGTTGGTCACATCCTCAGCAATAAATTACCCAATTAAGTTCAGTCAAGTACAAAATTATAATTACAAACAAAACCAAGGAGATTAGTATTGAGTAATAGCACGGGTAACTGTGCTATTCGGGATTAATAGAACGAGTAACATGATTGAAATAGCAAGAGGTGAAGCCAAGTGCTATTTCAATTTCTTTGTGAGTGCTATTAATCCCTAACAGCACAGGTTACCCGTGCTATCACTCACTAATAGTAGACCAGCTTTAAAAAAAATCATTTGCACTTACAGCTACACTGTATCGTTCACTCACTATCTCCATATTTCAGAATTGACTTCCGCTGGAACTTCCGTTTTCAATCTACAGCTCCTCTTAATCTGTTGTAAATAATACGGGTAGAGCTTCTGTGGTAAGGAATAACATTGTCTCCAACTAGAAACTACTCAAACTGTACGTTTCTAAGGTTAACGCTGCACGCGTGCACACTTACCCGTACTACTTCACTTAGATACGTACTATTTCACTTAGTTATGTGCTATTTCACTTTCCCCATGCGATTTCAATTACAGTGATTTTCCCATACATTTTTGAATGGGCAGTTTACGCGCCATACCATTACAAACTAGAATAGTAAGAGACAAGATGCACCAGACTAAAGGCAGGCAGGTGAACGGAAGAAATTGGTGAGCTGCTGAACGATTTGTCAGAATAAACCTAGATCACCAGCTGTGTACGCAAAATATAAATGATCTTCAAAGTTCAATAGTTCGCAGGACAACCGGTCAGTCACCCGACCATCAACAACAACAGTGAAGTGATCTAACATTTAGGAGCGGAGAAATTAGAGACGACATTAGAGACAACTTTTGGTGGACAAATTACTCATCTTTAATTGATTACAGCACTTCACTTAATATAATTTCTGACAACAATACCTGGAAGCACATATTGTGAGTGGGTGTGTTACACATAACTAAGACTTTGAAGTTTTGTTTATTAAATGAGGGCACATCCTTTCTGCTAGTGTCTGTTACTCTTTGTGGCTTGCGGGTAATTATGAGTAGTCGTGACAGACAGGACGCAGCTACTGTAGTGGTGCTAAGTAATAATTGCTTCACAAAGTCCGCCACTTGGGCTAATTCGATTCATTAATCTCTTTAACGAGAAGGCTTCATTGTGTGTGGTTACAGGGAGTGAGAGGTTCCAGTATGACGTCATTGTTTAGGTCTCACTTATTAGTAAACTTATTGCATGAACACTACATGTTTATCTCCATGTTGATCTCCATAAACATTTAACCCTTGCACAGTCCAATGTACATCTCTTACTCAATAAACAGTAATAGTCATTGCTATTCATATACGTAATTTCATCACTATAAGCAATTTTATGTAAGCCAATGAGACAGTTCAGGTTTGATATACATGTATGGAATTTTCACTTGTGTATATTGTGTGCATAATTTGTAAGTGGCAGAATGACTAGTGCATTTATTTAAAAAAAGTTTTTAAAAATATTCTTCCGGCTGAATTTTCTTAGTCCAATGGCATAGAAGAATTTAAAGCCATACTTACTGGTTTAGTTCTTATTACACGTAACCTGAAAAGTTCCTCTGACTAACCTCACTCACCATCACAATGAATGGCACTATGATAAATTTAACTTGTATGGCTACTAAGAATATAAATGACTATTCCCTCAGCAAAGATATATTTGATGGAGGACTAGACAATGTTGTAATGACAAACAGGGAGAATGATATGTCGTTAACTACATATGTACTTGTCTTTCTTAAATTATGTGACTGTAACTATAAATGAATCCTCAATAGTGCCTGCCAGGATTAGATGGTGCAAGCCAGGATACAATTTAGCAAACCCATTACAAAATGAAGGGAAAAAAATGCAGCTTGCAAGAATGTAACTTTTAACATTTAAACTTCATGAAAGCCAGAGGTGTATAACATTGAATTCATAAGCTTATCTTTGTACGATTAATCTATCTGTCTTTCTGTTCATAGATATTGACCTCTCTCTGTGAATTAGCCCATATTATTCAATGTCTAAAAAAGCAAATGGGACTGATCATGCCACATACCCACCATATATAGCGAGGCTAGCTAGCTCACCAATTGCAGTGAATCAGTATATCCCTGGAATAGAATGAACACAAAAAGAGGACAAAGAAGTTAAATGCTGAGCATTTTACAGCAACTTCACTCAATCAAATGGAAAGTTTTGCTGGTGGAGCAGATGAAAATATGAGTTAAATACTATATTTAGATCTCAACAAGACATCAATTAGAGCTTCCAGGATGTTTGTTTGTATGCTTAACTTACATACAGTAGGGATAAAAAAAAGTTCCCATAGCGAACAGACTTTTTAGTGACTAACAGAAAAATAGTCTCTGGGGTAAGGAGACCTTTTAACGACTTTTTACCAACCAATGCCGACTACACTAGTCACCAGCTGCTGAACCGACTTTGCAGCTGCTACACATCAAGCAGGTGCTGTCCTGTACTCTAGAAGGGTTCTGCCCCTAACTGTAAAAAAGTCAGACACAGGAAGGTCTAGCTAGAGAAAAAAGTCTAGAGAAAAAAGTCAGCAGTAAAAGTCAGCTACAAAAAAAAAAAAAAAAAAAAAAAAAAATTGCCAAAAAAAAGTCTGGCTAAAAGTTGCAAATGTAGATTATAATTTGATAACATGCACCCATAAAATGTCAATATTGCTGAGCCAGCTATCCCTAATGCAACTAAACTGTGGGAATGGGTCCTTGTGATTCTTCACCCCAAGCCTAGTTTCCTCCACCCATCTACTGAATCTTGATTCCTCGTCTCCCTAATAATAAATTCTGTATCAATTCCTGTGGGTCTTTCGATCTGTTCTTCATGACTGGAAATTTTGAACAAACTTCTAGAATTAAACTAGGGTGACAATAACATGCCGTAATATTAAGTTCAGTTCAAATCCCAATTGTTGCTTGCTTTAGTAAGAAACAACATGAACTTGCCAAAATAATTATTTTTGCCAAAGGTGCTTAATTTATTCTGCCTGTTTGTCAATGGATTTGGGAGATGGTAGTGTTCTAGTGTGTAGATCAAAGTTCAAAATGCTACCGTTGTTGATGGAGAAACATTTTTCCTACAAGTGCATGCTGAGGGTTTCACCATTACATGCATGAACGATGAAGGTTAATCATTTTCTTTTTAACCAGTCAGGAAGTCAAACATCATAACATGCTCAATAAGAGTAGGGGAATGTGGCAGAGAGGGATGAGTGGATTCTGAAATTTTCCATCCATAGCATGTAATCATTAGTCTGTTTAGTCCAACTGATGAGCAAACCACAATGCTTTGACCACACCGTACCAACTGCATATTTACATGTCATCTAAGCTCAACACGTACATACTCGATGATGATACAATGTTTATTCATATATTATATCCTTGTGTGCGTTCAAACCTACTATTTCTCACTATACCGATCATCAAAAACTGTAAACAGCCAATGGAGTAGAATAGGTTGTAATGTATGAATTAGAAATGTTCATGTTCCAAATTCAACTGGTACTGTTGCTACTCAGATTTGCACTGGTATTATCAGGAGACCCTTTCCAGACTCACCTCCATCTTCGGGGAAAATGCAGTGCAGTGCAGATATTTTTGTAACGTACCACAGCAGCCTGGCTGCAGATGGTGCAGTCTACCTGAGAACTCTGCCACAGTTGGCTAATTGGTGACAGTCTCTCAAGGCAATAGTGGCACAGTGGTAGACTGCACCATCTGCAGCCAGGCTGCTGTGGTACATTACAAGAATATGGAGGTGAGTCTGGAAAGGGTCTCCTGATAATACCAGTGCAAATCTGAGTAGCAACAGTACCAGTTGAATTTGGAGCATGAACATTTCTAATTCACAGATCACAACCATTTCTATTCCATTGGCTGTTTACAGTTTTTGATGATTGGTATAGTGAGAAATAGTAGGTTTGAACGCACAGGAGAATTATTGGTCCCCAGTGACAGGGAATTGAGTCAATTAGGTTGGGTAGGAACACCAGAGAAGGTAGCTGTAAAAACCAGGAAAACTGTAAGCTAGGCCGGTTGCTATAGCTACTAGGGTAATGAGCTTGTGCAATATACCATGAAATATCGTGAGTAATTTCACAGGTTACTTACCTATAAATAACATTGTGAAGATATCAAGGGTGGAATAAATATATATAAAGTGCTCTTTAGAATTAGCAGTAATTAAAGTACTTTAAACCAAACAGTGAGTTTGGAAATACTTGCCCACAAAGTTTACAAAATTATTCAAATTTCTTATAATTTTTAGGGCAACCAAAACAGTAAATTAGCTCAATAAGAAGCTTTACAAAATATATAAAAAAAATATCTGCCTCTGTTTCAAACCTTGTCAGTTGACTGCATACAATATCTTGAACCAGGCAGGTCACATGCAAACGTCTCAGTAAAAAAAATTATACAAAAAGTACTGTGATTTAATATTTTTAAGAAGTAAATTCTTTCAAATATTCGTAAAGCTCACAAAAATTGTACACATTCTAGCCCCTAAACTTCCACACACATGAATGACTTTTAATGCTACCAATCAATGTAAGGGCAGAGCAAGTCAAGCTTAGGTATGGTAAAGTATCACTAATGTAAAAAATGTTGACCACCCATACCATGCATATTAATGAATTCAATTCACTTGGCCATTTGCTCACCAAACAAAAATTACAACAACAGACCAACAAAGACAACAACTTTCAGAGAAAGTGAAGTCAGTAACTGCCCCAGAAATAAACATGGCTACAGATTATAAATATGCCAGATGCCCGGCCACCAAGGTGAAAGGACACACTTACTTGTTATGAGAGCATGGCTGCCGCCACCCACCATAGCCGGCTAAACGAGACAAACAATATGTTGAAACTCCTCCCAGCAACATGAAGATTGCTATAACAACCAGATGTTGTGGCCATACAACGCTCGAGATGTAAGCCAAGCGAGTCTTAAACACTGGAAGTTTCACTACAAAACAACATTTCGCACAGTAACTGGCACAATCATATTCTAAGACAAGGACAATAAGTAAATATAGGGGGCTTCAGAGAAATTGCTAAAGGGAGGGAAAAGTGAGATCTTAGTCGTGAGTGAAGCTTCCTTCTTAAAGTCAGTGAGTGAGGGTGGGGCATGCATATATCAGCAGAGTATGTGGGGGGGGGGGGGGGGGGGGGGGGGGGGGGGAGGGAGCACAGATCTTCTAATGGGATGACTGCCCCTGTCTCCTTCCCTCCCCCTCCCAACAAAAAATACAAAAACAAAAAAAAAAAAACAAACATAAAGCTACCCTGCTTTATATAATGAATACAAAGATATTTTGGCTAATGAAATCCAACATAATGGTGGTTACCAATTTGACAGAAATGTAATTGGGAATAGGTTATCTATGCAATGTATAAATGAATGCATTTGTGTGCGTGTGTAGTTTCTAGAAGACTTCGGAAATTAAGCCACAAACACCAGTCACACATCATGTTGGTAAGGTATCTTATGTTGGTAAGGTAACATCATTTCAAATTTATTGTTCTCAAATGTAACCATGCTTGGTATGCACCTGTATATGTAGCTGAATAAAGCAGCACATTCAGAGACAGAGCAAATAGGTAGAGGGTCATAAAACAGCACTCCCACACAGTAGGTAAGACTCTTATCTCATTCCAGGATAGCAGATCAACTGCCAAAATAAATAAGTACAAAATTGGAAAGACAATCACTGAAAGCCACACAGAACTTCCGACTGTTCTCCATTTAAATACCTGCAGCCACGTACACGAGATGCAGAAATTATTAAATAGCTATCGTTAAGTTCTCCATCAGACATACCACTTGTGTGAACCATAACATTCTAGTGAGACGTTAGGACGTATCTCCAGCCGTAGCAGTGAAAAATCAGCTGTACCGTGGCACACACACCACGCGCCTGTCAATATTGTAGTACATCGCCAAGAATGTAAAGTATCGCCAATACAACAAATCATTTTAACTGAAGCAAGCAACCATCAACAGATCAGCAGAACATTACTACAGTCTAATTGGCGATATTTACCAATTTATTTTTAAATTAAGTATCGGAAAATGTATTGTTTTGAATGTGGTAAGGTGTTTCTTACGGTTCTTGAAGTTGTTATGTCAAGAAGTGCTACCATTGGGTTAAGTAAATCTAGTCGAGCAGCAGCTCCATATGTTAAGTCTATTACATCAAACTGTTTGAATAAGAGCATTGCCAAGGCATCCAATTAAAATTGATTCCAGGAAAAACAATGCAAACTACCACTTTACATAGTCAATGATTTACCAGCAGATAATTTGGTACTCATTAATCAGAGGTGTGGTACTCCAGGTACATTAGAAGAATATCGTTTTCAACTAGTTACATACTATCATTGTGTCATCCAGTTTGGGTGACGGAGAGATGTCCATGTTCACTAGACAATAATGTTGAGAGAATGTCATGACAAATCTTATCTCAGAGTGTATTGGATTAAAAAAAATCATAATTCCACACAAGCTGATGAAGAGGGATCATGTATCATCGGTACACGACATGAGCATACCACAGAGCAACAGAAAGTTTCATTTTGTAGATTAAACAGGACAGAATATTTGAGTTGAGATTGCATCATCAGTGTACATAAATAACATTTGCTTTATCAATTTTTACCACCCATGATAATTTCATTGTATTTATAAGTAAAATTAGAATCTCGCTCAATTTTAGCTACTAATGATGACACTGAAATGATTTAAGAAAATGCTAGCGAAAAACCTGCGCATGCAGCTCTAATTCGCGCACTGCCATGCAAATCTATTCCAACAAATTGTTTGAATAGTTTTCAATCTTCTCTCGCCAATGGTGATCTTTACCAAAAGATGGGTTCTAAATGGTAAACTGGTAAAGATCGTCAACATGGCTCTGCAGCTGTATTGCAGGCAATTTTCTTCAAGAACTGTTCTGTCTACAGCGACTACCAACAAAGTAAGCTTGTAGTTGAATTGCATTTGGCTGTTTCAAAATAGTGAAGAACAGCTAACTTTTGACTACACAATTATTAGATATTATTATCATTTATATCCTTTTTTTCTTTTTTCTTTTAGCTAACTAGGCTCCTCTCTTGTATATAGAGTTTGCCCTTCATCCACCATCATATCACATTACATCTCTTAATTTTCTTTGTTATATAGTGGTTGTAAAGTTATAATAATAATAATAAAAATAATAATACTAAATAGTGACCAGCAATGATGTTGTTGTTTTTTTGCTGCAGATTTAAAAAATTTTTTTTTTTTGCTATCAGAAATATTGTGGTAATAATTTTAATTGATATGTAGACAGTTGAGGCAAATTGGCTATCGGTGGTATCATAAAGGTGGTTTCTTGAAGAATAAATAGAGCCTAAATATCAAATCTGAAGAAGTATTTGTAGGTTTTATTTAGAGCACTTCCACTTGTTCGTGAGCCCACAACCATTAGTTGTAGTATAGTAGTAGTTGTTGTTGTTGTAGGCCAAGCTCTATGAATAGTAGTAGTAGTTGTTGTTGTAGGCCAAGCTCTATGAGTAGTAGTAGTAGTAGTTGTTGTTGTAGGCCAATCTCTATGAGTAGTAGTAGTTGTTGTTGTAGGCCAAGCTCTATGAGTAGTAGTAGTAGTAGCTGTTGTTGTAGGTCAATCTCTATGAGTAGTAGTAGTAGTAGTTGTTGTTGTAGGCCAAGCTCTATGAGGAGTAGTAGCAGTTGTAGTAGTAGTTGTTGTTGTAGGCCAATCTCTATGAGGAGTAGTAGTAGTTGTTGTAGGCCAATCTCTTTGAGTAGTAGTAGTAGTTGTTGTTGTTGTAGGCCAAGCTCTATGAGTAGTAGTAGTAGTTGTTGTTGTTGTAGGCCAATCTCTATGAGGAGTAGTAGTAGTAGTTGTTGTAGGCCAAGCTCTATGAGTAGTAGTAGTAGTTGTTGTTGTTGTAGGCCAAGCTCTATGAGTAGTAGTAGTAGTAGTTGTTGTTGTAGGCCAATCTCTTTGAGTAGTAGTAGTAGTAGTTGTTGTTGTTGTAGGCCAAGCTCTATGAGGAGTAGTAGTAGTTGTTGTTGTAGGCCAAGCTCTATGAGGAGTAGTAGTAGTTGTTGTTGTAGGCCAAGCTCTATGAGGAGTAGTAGTAGTTGTTGTTGTTGTAGGCCAAGCTCTATGAGTAGTAGTACTTAGTAGTTGTTGTTGTTGTAGGCCAATCTCTATGAGGAGTAGTAGTAGTTGTTGTTGTAGGCCAAGCTCTATGAGTAGTAGTAGTAGTTGTTGTTGTTGTAGGCCAAGCTCTATGAGGAGTAGTAGTAGTAGTTGTTGTTGTAGGCCAATCTCTTTGAGTAGTAGTAGTAGTAGTTGTTGTTGTTGTAGGCCAATCTATGAGTAATAGTAGTAGTTGTTGTTGTAGGCCAAGCTCTATGAGGAGTAGTAGTAGTTGTAGTAGTAGTTGTTGTTGTAGGCCAATCTCTATGAGGAGTAGTAGTAGTAGTAGTAGTTGTTGTAGGCCAATCTCTTTGAGTAGTAGTAGTAGTAGTTGTTGTTGTTGTAGGCCAAGCTCTATGAGTAGTAGTAGTAGTAGTTGTAGTAGTAGTTGTTGTTGTAGGCCAATCTCTATGAGGAGTAGTAGTAGTAGTAGTAGTTGTTGTAGGCCAATCTCTTTGAGTAGTAGTAGTAGTAGTTGTTGTTGTTGTAGGCCAAGCTCTATGAGTAGTAGTAGTAGTAGTTGTAGTAGTAGTTGTTGTTGTAGGCCAATCTCTATGAGGAGTAGTAGTAGTAGTAGTAGTTGTTGTAGGCCAATCTCTTTGAGTAGTAGTAGTAGTAGTAGTAGTAGTAGTGTTGTTGTTGTAGGCCAAGCTCTATGAGTAGTAGTAGTAGTGTAGTTGTTGTAGGCCAATCTCTTTGAGTAGTAGTAGTAGTAGTTGTTGTTGTTGTAGGCCAAGCTCTATGAGTAGTAGTAGTAGTTGTAGTTAGTAGGCCAAGCTCTATGAGTGAGTAGTAGTAGTAGTTGTTATTGTTGTTGTTGTAGGCCAAGCGCTATGAGTAGTAGTAGTAGTAGTAGTAGTAGTAGTAGTAGTAGTTGTTGTTGTTGTTGTAGGCCAAGCTCTATGAGTAGTAGTAGTAGTAGTTGTTGTTGTAGGCCAAGCTCTATGAGTAGTAGTAGTAGTAGTAGTAGTAGTATTGTTGTTGTTGTAGGCTATGAGTAGTAGTAGTAGTCGTTGTTGCTGTTGTTGTTGTTGTTGTAGCCAAGCTCTATGAGTAGTAGTAGTAGTTGTTGTTGTTGTTGTTGTAGGCCAAGCTCTAGTAGTAGTAGTAGTAGTAGTAGTAGTAGTAGTTGTTGTTGTTGTTGTTGTAGGCCAAGCTCTATGAGTAGTAGTAGTAGTTGTTGTTGTAGGCCAAGCTCTATGAGTAGTAGTAGTAGTAGTTGTTGTTATTGTTGTTGTTGTAGGCCAAGCGCTATGAGTAGTAGTAGTAGTAGTAGTAGTAGTAGTAGTAGTTGTTGTTGTTGTTGTAGGCCAAGCTCTATGAGTAGTAGTAGTAGTAGTTGTTGTTGTAGGCCAAGCTCTATGAGTAGTAGTAGTAGTAGTTGTTGTTATTGTTGTTGTTGTAGGCCAAGCTCTATGAGTAGTAGTAGTAGTTGTTGTTGTTATTGTTGTTGTTGTAGGCCAAGCTCTATGAGCCTCATGTCGTGGAATCCAAGTGGCAGAAGATCTGGCAAGGAAGCCTCAAGCCAATTGACAACAGTGAAAATGGTGATAAATACTACGTACTGTCCATGTTTCCCTATCCGTCGGGCAAACTGCATATGGGACATGTCAGAGTCTACACTATCAGTGACACTCTGGCTAACTACAACCACATGAAAGGGAAAAAGGTAACTCTGGAGTGTTAAAACTACACCCCAACTTTATAAGACAGCTTTTAATAAGAACACATTACAAAAATTCATAAATCCAAGCTTCTGTATGCGGGTGATCCCTGAAGCTTACAATTGTAAGCTAATACTGAGAATTTCAATTCAGTTGAGAAAGACTGAATCAATGTCTTGCACACCTGAAGATCTGTCTGATTAGGCACTGTCATGCATGGAAGGGAACCGCCATATTTATTGTCCTGGGTTGCATTTCAAGCATTGAGAGAGTGCCATTAGGTGCCTGTGGGAATTTAAACAATGTAATTTTAAATAATTACTAATTTAGGACGTATTTATTACTCCCAGTAACAACACTATTGGAATTTACTATTATTACAAATATCGTGTAGTAACAAGAAAACATCCAATAATCCTGTGCTTATTTGTGAGTATTAGGTCTTACATCCAATGGGTTGGGATTCTTTTGGACTACCAGCGGAAAATGCAGCCATTGATAAAGGCATTAATCCATCAGAATGGACAAATCAGTAAGTTCAGCAAGGATGTAATGTACTCAATGTAAAATAATGAAGTTGACAAAAATTTGGTGATTATTATTTTGGGCTATTTTGGTCAACACACTTAATGAACAGGTTAACTTAGGATCTAATCTATTGCTGGATATTTTGTATTACTATAATGATGGAAATGTGTAGATATAGCTGGGTGTGTTGTCAATTCAACAATTGGTCGGTCAGTCATAAACTATATTTCTATGGCTTCTCCTCTTTCCTCCTATGCAGAGTAGCATACGTTTTTCTGCATGGAGATGAATAGAATTGATCAGCTAGCTTGCTGAGTACATCACTAGTCTAGACTAGGGTATAGTACCAGTTTTATTGTACATATTGAAAGTGTTAGGTCATGTATTTAAAAATAATCCAAAGCTTGGATTAGATGCGAAGTTTGTGCAAGCTGTGACTCAATTTTCCCATTACGTGTGTGAGTGAGTGTGTGTGACTGTCTGTGTGTGTGAGTGTCTGTGTGTGTGTGTGTGTGTGTGTGTGTGTGTGTGTGTGTGTGTGTGCATGATGATGTATGGAGCTGAATACATTAGTGTCCACAATAATTTAATTCCCTATCATATATTGCTGCGTCTTATCTTTTCCCAAGAATATGGTGGTCCAGGTACACCTATTTATCTGGGAAAATGAATATAAAATTATCTATTTAAGTTATTGTATTTGATGCATTATCCATTTTAAACAGCTGAAATGTTAATTTTATTTTTTGAGTTGTGGTTTTTCGCAAGTGGTTTATGCAGCTACAATTTTCTGCCGAATACTAGAAGTGCTCCATTGAAATGTATTCCAGGAAGGCCATGCGTATTGCAGCAATTCTTGAATGAGTGTGGTGTAATCAACGATGAAGTTATTGAGTTATTGCTTCCAAATGATTCCGCTATCAAATTGAACGATGGTTCTAAGCGTATTTTTGCCAGCAACAAAATTACATTATTGGGCACACCAAAGTCTTCAACCATCTTAAGCATCACCGCTAACACGACTATATTAAAGTTTAATGTTTCTCTGGAATTGTGTCCTCCAGGGTTTGTTCCAGTGAATGAAACAAACACATGTAATTGTTCAGTAACTTCGTACGTTGGTATCACATTCTGCAACAACATAACATTTGAGGCGTTTGTATCTGACAGCTACTGGATGGGATATCGCAGTGATAATTCCACTTGTGATAATTCCACTTGTGAGAATAAACTCTTGTCTTCTCTTTGTAGAAATTGCCGTAGTTCTTGCAGAAGAAATCCATGTATTTTGCCAAATTCAACAGATGCTTCAAGTAAAGATTATGATGAAATAATGTGCTCCTCCAACAGAACTGGGTTTCTGTGTGCACGGTGCATAGAAAATCATTCAGTATTTTTTCACTCCAGATATTTTACATGTTTCCCCAATCATCTATGCTCAATGGGTTGGTTTTTCTTCTTGTTGTCAGAAATACTTCCGATAACTATTGTTTTCATTTGTGTCCTTTTTTTCAACATAAAGCTAACATCTGGTGCTATCCAAGGGTTTATCCTGTACGTTCAAATATTTGATTCTCTTCGATTGTCTGCTCATGGGTATATTAAATTTCAAAAATACACTTTATGTGTTTTACACTACCTAGAGCTGATGTATTCAATGTTAAATCTGGATTTCTTTGTTCACGATAAATTAAGTTTTTGTTTGTGGGAAGGAGCCTCTTCTTTAAGCATAATAGCTATTAAATATGTCACAATAGCTTATTCCCTGATACTAGTGATTATTGTAATTATACTCTTAGACAAGTGCTGCAATAGAGTACAAAGAATGCATTCAAGGATCCACAAGACTACAGTCATTCACGGGTTGTCTAGCTTCCTTATTTTGTGCTACTTTCAATGTACTAAAGTGTCATTGCTCATTCTGACTCCTGCCACGGTGTATGAGGAAAATATGAAAGTTGAGAGTAGAGTTGTATTTTATGATGGAACTATGACATTTCTAAAAGGAAAGCATCAGGCTTATGCCTTTCCTGTGCTTATCCTTGTCTCTCCACTTATTCTTCTTCCTCCATTTTTGCTGTTCATTTATCCTTTGTGCTATAAAGTATTTTCTGTGCTCCGTATTCAAGAGTCTAAGTTCACTCGTTTCATTTGCAAAGTATTTCCACTGGAAAATTTCAAACCATACTTTGATTCTTTTCAAAGTTGCTTCAAAGACGAATATCGTTACTTTGCTGGATTGTATTTTCTGTATCGTCTTATTACTCTGCTGATCTTTGCCGCAGTGCACAGCTTGTCCACTTACTACACTTGCATTCAAATTCAACTGATTGTAATGCTTGGCTTACATTCTTGGGCTCAGCTGTACCGGAACAAGTGGCACAACAGACTAGATCTGTACCTGTTCTCAGTACTAGCACTGGTCAATTCTATCACTCAGTGTAACTTCCACGGATGGTTCCAGCCTGGGGAACCAAAGGAGAATTACACTTCTCAAGCCACGGGAGTTCAGGTCGCTATGGCTTTGTCTCCCTTTGCAGTCATCCTGGCAGTTCTGGTGTGGATCAATCGGACCACTTGCCACCGGTGGTGGAAGAAAGTGTGTATGAAAAAGGAAGTACTTGAAAGGAGACAGGATGATACATTACTACTGGAAATATCAAACGGCAGAGAGGAACTAGAGCTGTCATGTGACTACAACAAGGAGTGAACTAACTGTCATGTGACTACAACTTGGAGTGTGCAACTTTTTAAAGAGTGATATTAACAATATATAAATTTAGTGTTTTGTTGTGTATTCCTCTTTTTGGTGTTTGAATATAGTTCAACATTTTGATCAGTTAGTTTGGTACAGTTGTTACTATGACAATGTTTTCCCAAGATCTGACCTTTACTGTTTGCCTACTGAGAATACAAGTTCTTAAGTAGTTGTGTATACAATACATATGAAGCTTGCTACGTAGAAATCATAATTTAAGAAGCAATCAATTAATGCTCTCATCTATCTTATGTAGCTGTAAGCAAAATGGTACAAGAGAGAAAAGGCACAAGTTAATGGAAGCTTTACGTAATTATGAAGGACGAAATGAAAAACAGCATCAAGAAGTCTCAAATCTAACCCAAATGACCCGTATAAGATGCACACGAATACAAATTTGCCAGCATTCACAATCGTCAAGCACCTCTGTTTCTGGCAATACTATTTACATAGCTGCACCATCAACATTACCACTATTCCAGCTTCTTCTAATACCCACCTGACTGATAAGAGTTTGAAGACTATGTCATGAACACCAAGTACAAAAAATAGACTTATATATTTATTTATTTTGTTCCTACGTACATGTATGTATTTATGCATTATATGTTCATCTGTTTATTTCACTTAAAGTGGGAAAAAAGACAAGTAGCTAACTAGCTATACTTTAAAAGTATATTGTGTGAAACAGCAATTGCCTGTTACCATTGTGAAATTTCCAAATTTTCTGAATTATCGCTGATAACTGTCCCAGTACAAGTGCAATGCAGCAGGGGGAATATACAATACAGGAGGAAAATAACGGGAATAACATTTTTAATTCATTGCTGTCACCACGGCGACTGTGGTATAAGTAATAGTTAACACATCATACAGAGGGACTATAATTCCAACGTTGCCATGGGGGTTAACTATTTTGTACCATAGTTTCACTACTATTTTCACCAACTCAATCACAAGCGAGTATTTTTTGTGAGGAAATAATGGAATTTATTAATGGAGATACCGATATCCACCCACACACAAATGCAACTAGATCCTGCTGCTTCCTCTGGTTCTTCTGCTATAGTTCCATCTTCCTTATCATCTACTAAAGCTGCCATCGTTGGCAGGCATTGAGGGAACATTTGCCAACCATAGTTTGAGAGCTACCTCCGCTACTCAAATGTTTGATATGAGGGATTCCGGAGAAAGTAATACAGAAGAGAACAGGGAACAAGTCACTGGAAGCTTTGTGTAATTACGAATGACAAAATTAAAAACAGTCTCGAACATTTAGAGCAACCCAAATGACCACACAAATACAAATTTACCAGTATTCACAATTGTCAAGCACCTCTGTTCCTGGCATTGTATCTGGTAGTGAAGATTTCTAGTGTGGAATAAACCACTTATTACACTCGGGCAGAGTGATATAGCTAGATATTTCACTCTCAGGTTTTATTTTCACTCACTCTGGCTCATGAAAATATATTAGCCTGCTCTTGAAATATTTCACCATATCACACTCTGACTCATGTAATAAGTACTATACACACACACACACACACACGCATTTATGCCATTTCATCCATTTTATTCACTTAAAGTGGAAAAGACGAATGTAGCTAGCTACATGATTGTAGTCAACTAGCTAACCTTTTGAATTATATTGTGAAATAAAACTTGCCCGTTGCCAAAATGTCAAAATTATCGTTGATATCCTTCCCAGTACAAAAGTGCATGCAGCAGGGGGAATATACAACGCTGGAGGAAAATTAACAGGGAACAGGGAAATAACATTTTTTATCCATGGCCGTTACTGCAGCAACTATGGTTTAAAGTAATTTAATTTTTAGCTAACATATTACAATTTATACATAGTATTTCTATTATTATGTACTTATGTCATCAGTATCTTAAAATGTCATCAGTATCTTAAATTTAATTGATTTTATTGCTGCAATAGGAACATTGGGTGGATGAAACAGCAGCTGCTTTCCTTGGGATTCCAGTTTGACTGGAATAGGGTAAGATTATTGTAAATTTATGGGAAAATTCATTTTATATTTTGTGTGTGTGTCTTATTGTATAGGAAATTTCCACCTGTTCCCCAGACTACTACAAGTGGACTCAGTGGCTATTTCTCCAACTCTACAAGCATGGACTAGCATACAAGAAGAAAGTATGTGGATTTGACTAGTTTTACTTATCACTGTAAAAATATACCATAACATGTTCACTGTGTTTTATACTTTCCCTCACAAGACTACAAGAACTTTATGGGCTGTAATATACAGTGGCTCACTAGCCAGCTTTAACAATCACTAGGCATCAATCATTTTTAATAAGCGTCTCAACTCAATCACTATCTTTTATACTCTGCTAGTTATTAGCTTAACAGGTTATCCCCTCCCCCTTCCATCTCTCTTCATGGTGTGGAAGGTTTCTGAAATCTAGAACTATCATTTTGTCTAGCCATTCGTGAAAGCGGAATAATAATTTTGTTCACTTTATTACACAATACGACCTTTAAAAATTCTATATTAAAGCAAAGAAAATGGCATCAAGTGTTGTTGTTGTTTTTGTTGTTGTCTTCAAATTTCTTTGACCTTTAAGGCAAAAATGCCAGCAAACTACTTATATATATTCTTGTTTAAAAAGTTCCAGTGTGGCTATTTTATTTATTTTTTTATTTTATTGAGGATGTGGTATATCAGTCTGTCTGTCTCCTGTCTGTCTCTGTCCTGTCCTTACACATGTATTGCAGGCCGTGGTAAACTGGGACCCAGTGGATCAAACTGTGTTAGCTAATGAGCAGGTTGACTCTCAAGGGAATTCCTGGCGGTCTGGAGCTAAAGTGGAGAAAAAGGAGTTAAATCAGTGGTTCATCAGAACATCAGAATATGCTGAAGTAAATCAGTTGATAATTTTGTCAACCAGTAAAGGGTGAATTGTCAAAATTGGTAAAGGGAATGTAACTTATCAAGTGGTAAACTGATATAACATGTCAACTGGTAAAGGGTGATGTAACACTGGTAAAGGGTGGCCAACATGTCAACTGGTAAAGGTTTATTTAACATGTCTACTGGTAAAGGTAGTTTGTCATCTGGTAAAGGGTAATGTAACGTGTCATTAAAGAATGGTATAACAACATGTCAACTGGTAAAGGGTAATGCTACAATTTTCAACTGATAATGATGTTGCATAGCCTAATAGAAACTTCAACTATAAAATTTTTAATATAAGGAGCAATATTGATGTGGACTAAAATTTACCAAATTTTCGGTATACTATAGTGTTAATTTCATGTTTAATTTTAAGTTTTATGGAAATTTCTCTCTTTGGAAAAGAGAATTATAAGTAGTAATTATGAATGGCTATATAGGAACTACTGGAGGGCTTGAATGAAGTGGATTGGTCGGACACTGTGAAGGAATTGCAGCGTCAGTGGATCGGCAAGTCTAAAGGAGCTTTCTTTGATTTCAAAGTACAGGTAAGCTCCAAGTACAAGTGGGAAAGGGAGAAGTTAGAGCCATGAATAGATTTTGTACGCATAGAGAAGGTGGTATAGTTTTAAAAGTAGGGACTGCTTGACAATGTAAAGCTCTAGCCTAGAAACGGGCAAAAGTAATGTTGAACTTTCATTGGATATATATATATAGAGAGAGAAGTGTTAAGTAACATAAAGAGTAAGGGGAAATGAGTGCAAGCTCAGATTTTAAAATATTTATTTTATTGATTTATTTTATTATATATTTATTTAATTATTTCTAGCAACTTGATGGGTATACCCTGAGGGTGTTCACCACTCAGCCAGAAACCGTGTATGGTGTGACTTTCATTGCAGTGGGTGTAGATCACGACATCTGTAGAAAGCTCAGCTCTCAAGATGAACAAACCAGGCAAGAGCTACAATCAATTGAAGTGCCACTAGGCAGCAGGAGGCTGTTTAATACAGGTAAAGAGGTGCTCATAATGTGGGTGTCTGGACATAGTGAAGAGTATGGCAACATTTTGTGGATGGCTCTGACGGGAAGTACTAATTCTACATAATTAATTACCCAACATAATAACCAAGAAAGCTGGTGATATGAGACAATATTGCCCTAAGCAAATTCCTATTTACTTTAATGCATACAGTTATTGGCACATTTCATGTCTCTTCGTTCTACCATCTTTTATAGGTGTCTTCCTGAACCTGACTGCTGTGCATCCATTGACTGGCAGGCCAGTTCCAGTCCTTGCAGCAGACTATGTGGTGGATCACTATGGAACTGGAGTTGTCATGGGAGTACCTGCTCATGACGACAGAGACTCTGAGTTTGCAAATAATGTAAAGTTACCAAGTCTCAATGTCATCAGTGAAGATGGTCGCTTAGTAGATTCAGAAATGGTAAGAGTGAGGAAAAAAATATTGATACAGAGTATTTTATTGTTTTTATCTTTGATACAAGTATTCCTGCATTGAGCAGGTGTGAAAAATGTAATTCATTGAAGTGAATTTCATCAAATATGTTATCAATAGTAAAATTAGATATTGATGAATGAAGTCTGCAGCCATTGCCCTGTGTTTGGTTCTCTGTAGTTTTCAGGTCTGTCTGTAGAGGAAGGAGGTAAAGCCATAATGGATCATGCAGCAGCCATGGGTGTTGGTGGAGAGATGACTCAGTACAAACTTCAAGACTGGCTGATCTCCAGACAGAGGTACTGGGGCACTCCCATCCCCATGCTCTCCTGCCACAAGTGCGGGGTAAAATATGGAGGGAGAAGGTTTGTAAATCCCATCATCTTCTTTCTTGTTATGTTGTAGGTAGTTCCAGTGCCTGAGGACCAGTTGCCTGTAGTTTTGCCTTCTAGTGGGGTCAAGCTTAGTGGGCGTGGTCCTTCTCCACTCAGTCAGTGTCATACGTGGATAAAAGCTTCATGTGGCAAGTAAGGCAGGATTGATATGTAAAAGTGATAGTCATGGTGATAATGTGGTTTGGGCATTTAGTGAGTGAGTAGTCTATGAACTGAAATATGCTCTCATCTTTGTTGTTGTGGGAACTTCTTGCTGAATAGACCAGACTGCTGTGCTGTAAGAGAAGTAGATACCATTGACACTTTTGTAGACTCTTCCTGGTATTTCTTGCGCTACGTCAACCCTAAGGATACTACCAGGTATCATATAATATATAGAGAGGGAACAATAGAAAGTCAAATATCATTTCTATCATGTTTAGGCCATTCAATGAAGATGTGTTAAAGTGGATGCCAGTGGACACATATATTGGAGGGAAGGAACATGGTAAAGTGTGGCTTATCTGATGGATAACATTGTCAGGGTAAACTCCATTGCTGTCTGTAGCCACGTTGCATTTGTTATATGCACGCTTTGTGACACACTTCTTGCACAATATTGGACTTCTGAAAACAAGAGAGCCTTTCAAGAAGCTTCTCAGTCAGGTAGACTTTTTAGCTGCTAACTTATTTCTTACTTGACGTAAAGGTGGGCATGTTGAAATGGTTAAATGCAATGATTTTGTCTCCTATGTCCTTGTTGTTCAGGCAATGGTGGAAGGTCAGACATTCAAAGTGAAATCTAGTGGTCGATACCTTACCAAACAAGAGCAGTTATCTTTAGACTCTTTTCAAGAGGAAGTAGAAGTGAGCTGGGAAAAGATGTCAAAATCCAAATACAATGGAGTAGATCCACTAGAGACTGTTGAAATGCATGGAGCAGACATTGTTAGGATATTTATGTTATTTAAGGTGAGCCATGCACGGAATGTGGTCTAGTGATAAAATTAGTATTCATTTAGTAGCCATTATACAGAAACTCCAACATGATGTGTAGCTGTTTTTTTATTTTTTTATTTTTCTTTTGTCCAATGTCATATAGGATTTAAGTTCACCATTTTCCTGTCTTTTACTACTTTTAGCTCACTATGGATTGTGGCTAACTTTAAGATTAAATATTCACAATATTGAGTTTGATAGCCTTGCTATAGCACTAAGTGTCCCACCAACATTTTTTTAGGCTCCTCCTGAAATGACTATAAAATGGGATGTGAAGGCTATACAAGGAATGTCGCGTTGGTTGCAGAGGGTGTGGTCAATGTGTCATGATCATGCCAACGCGTGTGGCCAGCAATCAAAGTTAAAGTTGACTCAAGAGCAAAAGAAACTGCTCATGTCAGCAAAACATGAAGCTATTCAAAAGGTATACAATTTAATCTTTGTGGTCTGGTTACGGTTGCACATTTAAACTTTACTTCACAGGTTACTACTTCATTGGACAAAAATATATTTAATGTGGCCTTGGCATCTCTGATGTCACTAAGCAACACTCTGAGAGATGTGAAAGGTTTACAAGGAACAGTAGAGTACCACGACTGTGTGTCTACTCTCTGCGTTCTTCTTGCTCCCATGGCTCCTCACATAGCATCAGAACTGTGGCAGACCCTTGGAGAAGCAGCTCGAGAATTGAATTTGCCAGTACTTGAGGTGAGTATAGTATTCCAGGAAAGGATCGGGGGGGGGGGGGGGGGGGGGCAACCAAGTTGTTGTTTTTTTTTTGTTTTTTTTTTTTAAAGATGAATGTATCAAAACAGGGTCATACAGTTTACAGACTACTGCATCCTATTGCTAGCGCTGGATCCGCCCCTGTATTCCTTATTTCAGAATTGTTTATAAATTTATACTTTTGTATTCAGGATCCTGTTCTAAACCAAGCCTGGCCTGAATGGAATGACGATTACATATTGAAATCAAAATATGCTCTGAAAATTTTGGTAAGTATGTAAAAAGTTTCTAGGCTCTGTTTTCTCAGACCCACTCTGGGGGATGTTAGGTCAATAAGCCTCACCTCGACCCACTCTGGGGGATGTTAGTCAATAAGCCTCACCTCAACCCACTCTGGGATGTTAGGTCAATAAGCCTCACCTCGACCCACTCTGGGGGATGTTAGTCAATAAGCCTCACCTCGTTGACCCACTCTGGGGGATGTTAGGTCAATAAGCCTCACCTTGACCCACTCTGGGGGATGTTAGGTCAATAAGCCTCACCTTGAAATCTTCTACACAATTCTCATTTTATCATCAGGCTTCTTTTATCAAGCTTACAAATTTGATCTACCACATCAATGCCCATTCTTGCAGAAGGTGTACTTAAGTTGCCTATTTTATAGGTTGTGAGCATATTCAGAGGCATCTTCCATATAGTGACTGCATTCACCACAAATGTGTTAAATTGAGAAATATGATTAATTAAATATTTCCAACCATACTGCTAGTTTTTTTTGTTTGTAATATACAATTTAACCATTTTCAACTTGTGGATATTCATATTGTTGTGTACATTAGGTGAACGGTAAAGGAAAAGGTACATTTCAAATTGAACACAAGATTACCATAGATGACAACAACCTGCAGGAGGACGCCATCAGATATGCTCTTGAACACAAGCACATCTCTGATAGGAACTGTGTGGACAGAGTCCTGGTAGTACCAAAAGGAAACTTGATCAACATTGTCACCAAATAACTTATTCACATTCTCAGAGTTAGTTTCATGAGTGGAATTCACAGCTGTACTGAGTTATTATCACTGTCCATTTCATCCACTTGAGTGCTAGTAAATAAAGACTGTTTCTAATCTGTGAAGCCTTAAATTTCACTAAATAACTAGTCATGATGCTGGACTCCAACTGATTGTGACCTTCAAGTTTCTGAATTGTCAATACAAACTTTGTGTTTCTGAAAATTAATGAAGGGATAAAAAAACAACAACATGTACTTGTACAACGCAAGAACTAAGGAAGATAAAGTTCACCAGGTAGGGGTGTTGCAGAAAATTGAGTGCTTGAATTTTTGCCAGCCTAAAAGAACAAAGAAAAATAATCAATTTTTGAATGCCAATAAAAAGATACTTATTCACCTGGTAAAGTTCCACGTGGTGAGAACAACATTCACTCAGTTGTGATGGACTGTTAATGGGCCTTACTTTACCAAACATTACTGCATCATATGCAACCCTCATCTGTATTGCACATCTCAACACTGGCATACGCCCTACAGCCGTACCCAGTCCAGGACATAGAACAGACCTGCAACGCACACACGCACATGCCACATGATCCTTGCGGATGGTAACATAAGAAACTAGAACAAGCCAAGACTTGTCAAATAAACTCTTATTGAACAAATCATCAGAATTGATTGTCAATTTTTTTTTACAGTGCAATATTTCTCTGTATCACTAAATATCCATTAGCACAGCACGTAGCTACACTTCATAAAGTGCATGACAACATCTCAATCTTATCAATTCACTCTTCTCTCCCCACATGATGTATACATGCATACAAGACACAGAGCTTTAAAATATTGACTAGAGGGTGAAGTTGAAATAAACCACTTACTTGATGAGGTTGTCAGGGTTGTCTTTGTTATGCCGCTTCACTAGAACATGTAAAATAAATATTTAGACTGAAATAAATCAGTTGCTAATTACAGCAAATTTATTCAATTACCCCCAAACATGCTTGAGAAGAATGAATAGTATTTTAACAATAGAGCAACATTACATGGAAACTGCACATTCAACGAGATATGCCATCAATACCAGTACGTAGCACTTATTGTTAAAAATTGTAACTTGTTGAATCTGTCGAAGTAATCTGCCACTGGTATGTCTCACTTACCAGCCCGGAGGATGGCTCTAAAGGCCAAATAAGCGTTGACAGTTTTGCTCACGTTGGTTGGAATACGCATGGTAGGAGCTGAAATGAGATAGCGGATTGGTTTTCCTTCATTGCAAGAAGAGTCCAAATTCAATTGACTGAGGTCCTGGCTTTCTGGATAAGCTGGAATGATGACAGCTTCTCCCTGTGGTAAGTGTGTGTGTGTGTGTGTGTGTGTGCGCGCGTGTGTGTTAACAAGATTAAAATTGTTTTTGTTTTTTTTTGTTTTTTTTGTTGTTTTACATAGCAGACGTATCGCTTTACCCATCACATACGCTCCAATTTTCCAGAGGAGCTTGAGGGACCCTAGCCACACCCACCAGTAATTACTTAGCAAACACTTAAATTTTAATCTCAATCATTACGCTTATCCTGACTAGCAGTTAGCTGTGCTATTAGTCATACAAATATTGGATTTGAATGTTAATGAATCATGATAGTGAGAAAGATGTGTTACATTAAAATGTATTGCATGATACTCTATTGCTTTGCTCTGCAGTTGCTGTATACAAAACCATTGATAATCTTGAAGATTGTATTATTCCTGATGCTGCCACCAGTTACTATTTCAATTTATGACTAATAATGAATTGCTGTCACCAGGATTTTGAAGCCAGTTGCTGTTAAAATGGCATTACCTTCTCATTCTTTAAGGCTTTGTAGGACTGCAACAATCACTCCACAACCAACAAACCTCGTTTCGACGACCCCATAGTAAGACCCTTTACCAATTAGCAGTCGATGTAATTTTATTCCCGGAACAGAACAAACCCAGGACTGTCCTAGTCTGGCACAGCTGATCCTTACCATCTATTATTGGGGGCATGGGGAAGGAAAGAGTCTGGGGACATGGCTGTACTAGGTTTGTTCTAGAGGAATGTGAAAGTGGTCAGTGCCCCACCTCCCTTATACCTTAATTTCTACCGCAATAGATGCAGATTGATTTTACGATGATCTTTTTTCTTGTTTTTAAGTTTGTAGCTTTTCCTGAGGGTCTGGGGACATGGCCATACCAAATTTGTCACATATTATTGCGGCGGTCAATTACCGTTCCGGGAATGGCCCTCCTCAACCACATATAGAAATTCCTATACTGTCAGCCACCCTTCCACAGCTAGGTTTAGCAAGCATGGCTAAGGAAAGAGACACACACAAAGCAGACCGTATTCTGTTGGAAATTTTCTAAATACATCTCTAAGTGCCGCTATAGGTCTGATCACCTCCACCAGCAACTTTTCAACTAGTCATAGCACAGTAGTCTGTCTCCTTCCCCACACCACAATAACAGAAAGTAAAGAGTTGGCTACACCAGACTAGGACTGTCCCAGACATTCCTGAATGGTTGAAGACCATTCCGTTACAGCGAATAGCTAGACATTAAATACTCTTCACACATGCACAAGCCAGACACGCCCACTCCACGTACTGCATTCTAACATCATGTTAATTAAAGGACACACTGGCACATGGACCTTACCACAGGTAGCTCTCCATCATAGTCTGATCGAAGGAGCTTTTGAAGGCGTTCTTGCCTATGCACACACACACACACACACACACACACACACACATGCAGCATAACAACATACTCATATATGGACCAAATAATTCCTTACATTTGCCAGCCAAAATGGTTGGAATAGACCATGTCAATTCCACCATCCATGAAGCCAAAGCTGTTGGCAGGAGACACCTAACATAAAAATTATCAGAGCATGCTCAGTAAGCTAGCTCCATCCTATGTCACTCTCACTTACGATAGCATCAGCTGCAGGGGCTCCAGAAAATATATCACCACAAGAAATCTACAACCAACCAATTAAAGGTACATTGGTACTGTTCAATATTTCAATAAAATTTATTTCTCTGGTTAGAACCTCCACTGGCAATTTTCTTAGCAGTAACAAGTTCTGTTCTGTCAGCCAGTTTTCGTAATTTAGGTATCACTCAGTTTGAATACCTCGGGGGAGGGGGGGGTAGGTTGGGGGAATTTTCTGTGAATGAAACAAAATCAACTTCTCAGTTCTTCTAGCAGGATATTTCTTAAAACCAAACTTGAGAGGGTCAAATCATCATTTCTGAAAATGGGGAGGGCTCCTAATTTCCATGAAATTGATGAAATTTGTGGCAAATATCACCTTGAAGATTACAATAATTTTCATGAAGAGGGAGGGGGGTGCTTTTTAAAGAGGCCTAAATAGTTTCTGTTCTAGGACTTCTTGGAGCCCTGGTACTTCCCAGTGACTTTGATCTCGGCATTTATCTCTTCCTTGAAAAAGACTCTATTGAATATAAATATAGCCCACATAGTTCAAACAAAACCACAACTGAGGATTAGTCTTTACATTGGACTCTCTCCACTCTCCTCCCCCTATATAAGAACTTCGTTACACCTATACTTATTATTAGAGCAACCATAAACATGAGCTTACTTGTGCATGCTATCTTATTTCCATTATCCGTTGGTTACTGTTAGATAAAGGTTCACCAAAGACTTATTGCTATAATCAAAATCCTTCAGCGGTATTCTTTGTAAGCTAGAGTTAATTTGATGTTCATTGCAGTCATTCCCTGACTACCTTCACACCATGGATTAACACACATTAGAGGTACCAGAATGAATTTTTGCACATCATTTTTACATTCTTTGCGGGCTCATAAAGGACTCTGAAACATTCTCAAGTTTAGTTACATTGCCAAGTGCTCAATAATCAGAACAGGCAGAACTACAGAAGAGATTGGACTTAGTAAGGATATAGTATTTTTAAAGAGTTGTGAAGGTACTGAAAATGACATATAGCTGAGTCAAAAAACTTCACTATAGCAGAATTAAATGGAAAGCAAAACCATCCGAAATAAAATATGTCACCTGATGTTCTAGTGCTGTGATCAATTATACAATGGTTCATCTTCATTGTCCCTCTTTCGTTCACACCAAAAACGTTGGGATCATTTGGAATATATGGCACCCGGTCGCTCTTAAATCACGTTGAATTGAGTGACAACAAAAATGCGAGATCAAGTATTAGCAAATCCAACTACTGATGCACTTAATGGTGAGCTAGGTAGCCAAGGTGATTTTTCACTGCTAGTTTATTGAAAGCCCAAACTTAGTGTTTAGCACCACACTAAAGTTGAAATTTCAGATGGGTAGGACTCCTTTTGTCCAAATTTTGTGGAGAATTCTAAAAATGCTTTTTAACCTTTTTATTTTGAGTTAAACATCAAGAAGTTTTTCTAAGCCACTGGCTACATTCATACTGTACTATGAAATGTGAAAAAGTGGATGGGAGGCCAGTTGTCCCTCCTGCCCTCCTTCTCCTGTCCCCCAAACAGTTGACAACTTAATTGCTCAGTTCAGTTATGGTTTTTCAGGATCCTCCTGGGAAAGAAGAGGTTGCCTAAGTACCAAAACATATTTTAATCTCTAGCAAGCTGAAAAGAGGTAGGGGAGCCTAAATAACTAGCTGCATCCATAGTATAACTCGTACTGGAATGTTGACAGCTACTGTTTAGTTTTATCACTTGTCAACTGTATTTCAGAAAACATAATGTTAAGAAATATTTCTCTTTCGACATGTAGCTATGAAACTATTCAGGATTAAGAATAAGTATGGGTTAGGTGATGAGAGAGTTCCAAATCTACAATAAAAAGTCACCCATGAAATCTGTAAACAAAAGGGGTGGCTGTCCCCCTGTCTTGAGACAATGGGGGGGGGGGGTCCATGGCTCCTGTGGCCCCCACTGTTCCTAGCCAGTGCAACACTATTCAGAACAATAGCTACAGAGACTGTATGCAAATTCTTTATGTGCTGAAACCCGTCACGTGCCGTGTCAGGCCGCATGGGGGTGCGCATAGTCCACAAAACTGATCCAAACGTTGAAACTCGTACGATGACGTTCCTCCTATGTACGAAAGACACTAGGGACAGGAATCGTTGCCTCACACTTTATTAAACCATATATTGCTGACTAAGCAAACGGTCAGGACTCATTGAAATGTCCTATGACCTTTACTGTCCCGTTTGTTTTAAGCTATCTTTGTGCCTTGCTTTCTTCAACTACCAGGCAATTGCTGATTTAGCTATGATGAAAAAGAAGGATGTAGCTTTTCAGTGTTATCATTTCAGTAAGACATTCAATTTATTTAAATGTTGATGTAGGATTCCAAATACCACAACTTTACTAAAAAATTAGTGCACAATTAATGTTGCAGGTACCACATTTTACAAATTAAAGTAATTGGAGACCACTTTTTAATTTAAAATAATTTGAAGCTTCAACATCTAATAGACAGATGTCAGCTATAGCCAGCTATATGGTTGCCTAAATATTTAATAGGCTAATATATTGTTGTTAATCTGAATAATACAGTATTACAAGTTCCAATTTAAAGTACTGGACATGGTGAAATGGCTCCCAAGAAGGAACAAGCTTAACTAGCTTATCAAGATCAGAATAACACGATCAAAGAGGATATTTGAGTTATTTATAATGATCTCATGTGGCTATTGATACTATTTTCAGGATCATGAGCCCCATATTATTCATTTAGACAGGTGTACATACACAACTAGCTAAAAATGAGATGAAGTTAGCTACCACAAAAAGGTTGCTGCAGCAAAAATCTTGCAAAGAAAATCCAGAGAAACAATTGCTTTCTGTTTACTTGCGAATAATAGCCGCTTCCCTATGTACACCCAGCCGGCTATTTCCCCCATTACCTCAATAAGACTTCGGAAGATATCAGGTCCAAAAGCATCATTATCCCTCCAAGATAGCACCAAAGGCTCACTAATATCCCTCAAAATAATTTTAAAATCGGCCACTTCCGTTTCAACCCCCTGTTCAGCCATGCCAAACTGAGATGAAAGATCCCACTTATCACAACCAAAATGTCGTCCGATTCCGTAAACAATATTGGTACAGTATCGTTACAGTGTTGGACTGTCACGCGAAATTTGGTCCCCCGCCAAATACGGTCCGGCCGGCGACTGAAATTTGGCAGCCAAAATAGGTTAATTTCAGTCCGCCCCGGGTGCGCTCGAATTAAATAAAAATTTGAATTATAGAGGCTTGGTGGATTCCAATCCTGTGGTTGATATTGACACCGATAAGGACGTACTTTTGTTTTTTTTTTACTGGGTCTTATTGTTAAAATTTTGGCAAATTAACCAAAACTACAGTCAATTGATAGTTAACGCAAATTAACCAAAACTACAGTCAATTGATAGTATAACTAAAAACTACTCATAATTATTGAAGAAAAATTAGCTAAATCTTCAAGGGAAAAAACTAAAACTAAGCATTTAAGATACTTTTTAGTACTGGAATCTCTCAACCAAACCACACTAATAGCATTATTGGATGATGACTAGATTATACCTGAATTAAAAGGGAGATCTTCAGTTTGGATATACATGAAGGCATTTACAAGTTTCAAAGAACATGTACAATTATATAAATTTGCAATAGATAGCGATGTACTAGCTTTTTAGATAACTGGGTTCCAGAGTTTCTAACAGGAATGTTTGTTGGAGATATAGCTATGTGTTTTCCACACCAAAATACATCATCTAAAGTTTATAATTATTGAGACTTGATTAACCAAGGGCTGTTCAGAACATTAAAAAAAAAGCTTTAGTTAAAAATGTTACTGTTCCAGTTAGCTAAATGTTACTATTAAAAATTGTGATTAAAAAAAGGAGAAAATTTCATAATGACTTTCATAACAACTTAGGTTCATTACATTACTGATTTGGGATGAGAGATCTGAATTCTAGCATCATGCCACAGTGATCTCACCTCTGGACATTTAGGCATGAAAAAGACTTTATCAAGAGTTAGTGAGCGGTTTATGTGGCAGGGAATGGTCAATGATGTTAATAAATATTGGTAAGCAAATAAATAAACTCATACAGAAATGAGTGTGGTCAACTAATGACAAAGAGTGTTGTTATTTTTTAATTGTGATATATCCAGGTTAGTAATTGTGATCTGTGCCATGGCAAATTAAGCCAATCTACTCCAGAGCTCCATCCAGTACCAGTTGTGTCACCATGGCACCACATTGGTATTGACTTCATTGGCCCCATCTCTCCTGCATCACATCAAGGAAACAGATACATCTTGACTGTAACTGATTATTTCACAAATTTTGTTGAGGAAATTCCTATGAAACGTAAATATTTTGAAAATGTAGCTGCAGCATTGTTCAAGATAGTCAAACATATGCACTATGATGAAGTCTTGAAGCTTATAATTTATTGAATGTGTGAATGGGAATTTGAAAGGTAAACTCATCAACAAGAAGTACTAAAGAGCGTCTTAACATATAACTATGATATAACTCACCACCTCCAGTTAATCACACAATTGATTTTTTCCCTCCAGGGCTAGGTGGGACTAAATTTGGCAAAGCGGACCACATCTGGCAGCCATATTTAGTCCGCCCGGACTGAATTCGGCAACCCATTGTGGTCCCGGACAGTTTTTAGCAGCCAATTTCAGTCCGGGGGACCGATTTTGGGTAGGACCCGATTTGGCGTTACAGGACCCGCGGTGTTCTAAGTCAGTCGGTACGGCATAAATCGGCAATACCCTGTACCAGGATTTCGCTATCACTACTGAATCAGGGTTTTATTCAGTACTGTAACAGACCTTTCAACCTTGTACCAGCATCGAATACATTACAGGTCCAATACTGTAAGCTGTCCTGAAACAACCATGGCTCTTTTACAATATTGTTAGAATGAATCATGCAACTTCATTAAAATAATAACCAAATTTATTGAATCTTTCAAAATAAGCCTTTTCAGAGTTGAAAAGTTGTTTGTCACTGTAATTAAAGAAGTTTCAATAAATAAAGTTACAAAGTTCTCTCCAATAGTTGTAATGAAAAAGATGAAAACTATATAAACATCTTGTAGAATGGTGACAGTTATAAATGCCACAAAAATACATCATTAAGCAGTTCTCTGATCAATTATTCCAGGTCAAGGTTCAGTCACACTCCACTCTGAATAGCCGGCCATCCATTCAACGAAATGCAGAGGTGCTGGGTGCACTTGAAAGAGAAATGACCTCATCTTCCTTGGCTACAAACACACACATTGTTAAGTTAAAGGTGACTGACCATATTAAATCAAAAGTGCATAGTATTGTTCAGAAAATTTTTTTGAAAATGGTCCACTGAACTTTGTATATCAAGCAAGTTTAGTGGCAGATCTAGAGACTTAAAAATGGGGCGGGTTGTTCTTTTTGAAGCAATAACCACACCCACCTAATCATTTGAGGAGTTTAAATTAAATATTAAATAGTCACTTGTAATGAAAGTAAGTTGTGGTGTCAAAATAAACAGCTTGCTGAATATCAATGGACAAAGAAATTAAGACAGAAAAGAAAAAAATGTGATTTACTAGCATCTTTGAATTTATCTGCAAAACTTATTTGTAAGTCCTTGGTCTTTGTGCTCACTCATCTACAGTAAAGCTGGTAGAAAGAAAAATCCACAACCAACTTGACAGCTAATAACTAACAAACCAAGAGCTTCAGTGACACCTTACAACTGTGTCAATTTGATTGTAAATGGCTGCTAGGGGTAGCCAAAGGTTGTATTGCCAAGCTCATTACCCTTGTAGTTACAGCAACCAGCCAAACTTGCCACTTTTCCTGGTTTTTACAGCTACCTTCCTCTGGTGTAGCTGGGGGTGTGGGTAGCCCCTACAACCAACTTTAGTTATGAGTTACCAGTCCTAGTAAACTACAGTAGTGAAGATATCTAGTGTGGAATAAACCAAGGCTCGCACGACTGAAAATGCCGAAAGGTAATTGGGGGTAATGAGCGAGTAGTCAGGGATGTGGTAGTGTGTAAGAGGGGGGTTCAAACAAACCAATTTACTGGATCCGCCACTAAAGTCCATTAGCTATTTTTGTATTCTGCGTAAGCTTCCTTACACCTTATGTTAGCTACTGCTTCTATTGAGTAACTATTTTGGATCTAATTTGTGTGTTCATGACATAAACAAAAACACAATGAAAGTCATAGTCAGCCATTAAATGATTTCCTCAAAATTATTTTAAGTGATAAGCTATACCATCTACAGGAAAATATTGGGCACAATGCGGGCCCTGTAAAAAAAGTTTTATTGCACTTACACGTCCACCAGCATCCACATATTGAACTCGCCAAGTTTTATAGTCATAGCTTCAGCCGTTTCCGATATATGTGATTTAACCATTTCATTCCATAGGTTTATTTAATAAATTTTTAAGAATCAGAAATAAATCTTTTCAAACATTTACGCACATCTGCATAGTGCCTGATTTTCCTGTAGATGGTCACATATATATACACCAAAGTTGGGGCCACAAACACATTGCAATTGCATTTGATTGCAATTAAATACATTTTTGCTGCAATCACAACATAATTGTACTTGTGTGGGACACCAATCAGCACATGTTTATCCTTGCAAGCATGTTTGTATATTTTTTAAGTATTTGTAATGCAATCAAACAAACTTTCTAGATACAATATTTGTATAGGCAACAATCAAATACATTTCAAGTATTGACCCCAAGTCTGAATATACTGTATAGCCGGAAGTAATGATAGTTTGCGATTTATAATAATTAGGATGTTTGCTGGAGATGTGCAAGTACAGATGAAGGTAAGCTGAACATCAGGGAGACTACAGACTGCTTCATTCTGACTGAAAAGGTAATTTTAACAAACCTCAATAAAAATAAGGAATCTAACCTCAACTGGGGAATAGGATGGAGTGATACAGGTTCACATGCTTGAAAAAGAAAAGAATATGTGTTAATTAAGCAAAAAAAGAAATATAAATTTTAGAAAAACTAACTTTTATGATTGTATCCAGAAAATAAACCTGAGTGATTATATTGGCAATTACAAATGAATAATACAAACATACCTCAATATCTTTTAGAGGTGGTTGGTATTGGTATGACAAGGATGAGTAGCTACATGGAAATATAATGTATAGAAAGTACATTACAATAAATAAACCGGAATATACTCTAAATTTACTTTCCTTTTGTTTGCTGGTGTCCCTTAACATCTTCCATTGGTGATGTCTCGTGTTACTACCCATGTCATAATTACAAAAATAGATTATAAAATACGTTAAAAATTCTCCTGAACATATATAGCGTATAGGACCATGTTGTTGTTGTTGGTAACTAACTTGAATGAAGTCACTGAAATATCTACTATGTTAATATAAAATGCTAATATTTTTGATTACACAAATTTGAATATACATGTGGCCATATTAAGGGTAAAAGTAATTTTTACTGATTTACACAATACTCATTTAAAAAATACATTGAATTAGAATAATCATGTTGAAACTCTATTTGAGAAGTAAGACACTGTTCTCTTTCTATGTTCCTTGGACATTGCTTTGACACGAACTTGCATGAGTTGCTGCATTCATGGATTATTGACACTGCATTTCCAATGGCAAAAGATTCCAATATGAAAATGTTATCAGTCATTGTCAGCAATGGGCAATCCAACTCGTTAGTTATGAAATCACCAAGTGGTGAGCAAAAAAACTCAATCTTTCTGATCACACATAGTTGGTTGCCATTATAATTCTTGGCAGCTGCCAAAAGCTGACCATACTCAATCTGCAAGATTTAAAGAGTGAAAATTTAAGACATAAGGAAAAATGTGACCATCTACGGGAAAATCGGGCACAACGTGGCGTGCGTAAACGTCGGGAAAAGATCGATTGAATTCTTAAAAATGTATTAAATAAGCCTTAACGAAGGGAACGGTTAGGTGGAATATAGCGAAAACAATTGCGGTTTGAATTTAAAGTACAGGTAAACAAACTGAAATCCAATATCAATCTGTTTGGTATTAGCTCTGATTACCATAATGTGCTGGCTGCATCAGATTAATTGAAATGTTTACTTTGGTTTGTATCTAGCCTCCTACATTATTACGGTTATTACCTCATGATTATTGGAAAGAAGTTTAACGTAATTGCCACTGTGTATAATTTGTGTATTCTGTCCAACTACGCCCTGAAATAATTCCACTTTCATTTCCATATTAAACATAATAATAACTTACTTTTCGCAATCCATCGCAATATAGAAGGTGGAACTTCACACAAACCAGTAATATGTATGATGGGAATCGAAATCTTCTCATATAAAATCAGTGTTCCATAAGTGACATAGCAAGCTAATGTTTCTGGAACAGCATCTTGAAATTGCTCTAACGTGAGCAAAACATGAACATCAGCATACAAGCCATCAAAATATTCCTACATAAAATATAAACACTTATGATGAGAAATAACAACAATTGGATAAGTATAGCTACCTTGTTGTAAAACTTTACTATCTGAGCAGTTACTGTAGTATTTAGATGGAGACAAGTCACACAATCACGAATAAATACATGAATCCCACTATTCAACACAGCCATTGGAGAGTAAATTCAGTCCTGATTCCTATTTTACACAATATAGCTAGTAGCCAGCCTACATACCTGCACTGTATCCAACCATCCTTTAACACAGTCTATTTTTTCACTACTTTAGCGTTTCCTGACCAAAGGTAGCAATTTTCAATGCCAACACTGTAGTGTAAAGAAACACTTACTTGGATTCTGCCTATTCTCCATTTTAAAATTTTGTGTACACCTGTGCATCAATACTGTAAGCTTACAACAATGCCTTCCCAGTACTGTAAGGTGTTCCATGCTGATAAATACTTTTTTCACTATAGCTTTGTTTGATTGGAACATTATTGAGAAATGTTTGTAACACTGGAGAAGTGTATAAGGACTGGAGGCCTTTTCCACAACTGAAAATTAAAAGATCAAAGTAAGAAAAAGTAATTATAAGTATGAACATGTGGTTGTCTGATGTTGGGGTAGTCACATCATGTATTTGCACACTAATTAAGTCTATTGTTTAAGGTATTTTAAGAAATTATTTGTAATAGCATGCAAAGTAAATCAAGTTTAACAAATAATGATTTTTTAGGAAAAAGTGCACATACAACATTAATTATTCATATGAAAAAACTTGCCTGCTTTCTCCTGAGATATAACCATCTTCACAAATATACCTCAACTGTTCTGTGGTGGCAAAACTAACTGAAATGTCATGACTTGGGGCACTTTTGTTCCCATAAATGTTTTGAGCCCTGATGTAGGAGTTAAAAGTTTCACATCTGTCAGTAAAAACAATTGGATATAAAATAAAATAAACACCCATATCCGTTGGTAACAACTATTTGTATAATTTTGAATTGTGGGGGAAAAAATACAGGAACCAACATGCATGACAATCCTTGCATATCTTCTGCTTCAGAATTGCAAACTTCTGTGTAATTACTACATTTAAAAATGTGACTATCCACAGGAAAATTAGGCACAATGTGGGCCCTGTCAACATTTTTTCTTCACATACACATTTATCTACATTCAGATATTAAGCTCACCAAAAGTTTTATAGCCATACTTCAGCCATTAGTCGATACATGTGACCTAACCATTCCATTCTGTAGGGTTATTTAATACATTTTAAATTGATATTTTCCTGACATTTAACAAATCACAGTGTGCCCAATTTTCCCGAAAACGGTCACAAATAACTACTTTCCACAGCACACTCATAACGTATCAAAACCAAGGCAACAACACATCAACAAAATAATGAAGAACACAAGCAGAGGTCGGCCCAAATTGCACCATGCAGTCAACAAGATGGAGCATCAGGTGAACTTTAAGTTTTTTCAACATATCAGGCTTGTGTTGACTAACTTTATTAACAAAATTATGGCAAATATCTTTGCACTGGATGATCTTCTGAGGGTCAAAATAGTCACAGGCTAATTTGAATACCTATTAAAAGAAGGACAATACTGTAGCACAAAATACTGTATTGAAGATATCAGTACAGAATATACTCATCCATATATGGTGAGGTATTTCACTTGCAGGCTATATTTTTACTTGCGTGGCTTATGATAATACAATCAGCTGCTTTGAAATATCTCAACATATCATGCTCTAACTCATGTAATAAGGGATATTAAGAAACAAGCGCTACAAGATATATTCTATTACTTGTGTGGACACTTGAAGAAGACATCCATTTGCTGCATCCCCCAACCATACTTGCTGATTTTACTGTAATGATACTACCATGTTTTTACAGTATATATTCAGGATGAAAGCCGCAGTCAGTAATGTAACAGTAATTTTTTCCAATGCTGTTTCAAGGCTGGTGGGCTCCAGTGCTGGTACATGACCGATTATTTTTGGTTGTGATAGTCTCGCGCGGCCGACCCCTTTCCCTTTTATTATCCGGCCCGAGCGAGCGGATAATAAAAAGGAAAGGGGTCGGCCGCGCGAGACTTGGATATCCCATCCCCCCCCCCAATGGATGGGGGGCCCGGGGTGAACCGTGTATGACCTTTAACTCTGGTGCGGAAGAGGCAGGAGGTGTGGTTTGGTATGGATGACGTTGGGGGGGGGGGGGTTGTACAGAGGGTTTGAAGAATCCTAGTCTTGAAAGAGCCATTTCTGAAGGCCAGTACAAGACTTAGAAATAAGGCAAAATATACTTAGTATGTATAGCAATAGGTATAAGCATTGAGAGGAAGATTAATCAATATGTGCTGGTGAAATAGGAGGTGGTAAATAATTTGGAGTGTATTTGACTACATATCTTTATATATTTATATTAGATAAGTTTTTTGTTAAGCACATCTAGAATTACGGCTGTACTTCATTCCTATAATGCTACCCTAATTAATTTTAATTGCCACCTAGCTAGAACAGATGACTGACGTAATGCTACCTTTCCGGGAACTCCTGCCAGCAACAAGTTCCACTGGAACAATGACCTACAGCAAGCCTTTGAAAAGTCGAAATTAACCATCATTGACGAAATCCACAGTGGAGTCAAAATTTTTGACAAGTCCAAGCCCACATGCCTAGCCACTGACTGGTCCAAAGACGGAATTGGTTATTGGTTGTTCCAGAAACACTGCTCCTGCCCCTCCAGTGATCTCTTCTGCTGCAAAAATGGCTGGAAGATAACCTTAGTAGGCAGTAGGTTCACACATGCAGCTGAATCACGTTATGCTCCAATCGAAGGTGAAGCACTGGCTGTAGTAGACGCCCTGGATAAAGCAAGACATTTTGTCCTGGGATGTAAGAATCTAACCATCGCTGTTGACCACAGACCACTCCTAAAGATATTTGGTGATAGATCCCTAGATCACATCTGCAACACTAGACTGAGGAACCTGAAAGAAAAAACCCTGAGATACCATTTCAAAATCGTCCACATCCCTGGTGTCAAAAACAAGGCCCCTGACACCCTCTCAAGACACCCAACTGGTGATCGCCGCCCACCCAAAATGGTCCTCCATGACGACATCCACAGCATCCAAGATGGTGTTGCTACCCCTCCCCTCCGCATCCCCACTCAACTCATAGCTGGCATCTCAACAGATAACCAACTAGACTCTATCCAAATGGAAGACCAACTACAGAGTTCACTCATCTCGTCTCTACACTCCCTACATCCCATCAATTGGGAGCAAGTCCAAATCACCACATCATCTGATGACAACATGCTCCTCCTCTCTACAATCGAAGATGGAATCCCTGACCTCAAACACCAACTGCCACCATCCATCAGAGAATACCACCAATTCAGACAACATCTGTACAGCAGTGATGGTGTCATTGTCTACAAAGATAGAATCGTCATCCCACCCTCTCTACGACCCTCATGCCTGTCCGCCCTACACGCTGCCCACCAGGGCACATCAGCCATGACATCAAAGGCAGAAGCATCTGTCTTCTGGCCTGGCATCACTAACGACATCAGAGCCACCAGAGCCAAACTGCTCCCACTGCAACAGGATGGCCCCATCACAAGCGGCACTACCACCCACACCCCCCACCTTATCTGAATACCCATTCCAGTGCATTTGTGCAGATTACTTCCACTACCATGGCTGCAATTATCTCGTCATCATCGACCGATATTCCAACTGGCCTATCGTAGAGAGAGCCAAAGACGGGGCCCAGGGACTTATCACTGTCCTGAGACGCACCTTTGCCACCTATGGGATACCAGACGAACTCTCATCGGATGGCGGTCCAGAATTTGTAGCTCACAACTCCAGGCAATTCTTACAGGATTGGGGAGTTCACCACCGACTTAGCTCTGTGGCGTTCCCTCACAGCAATTGCAGAGCCGAGGTGGGTGTCAAAACCATCAAGAGGTTGATCACAGGCAACACAGGGAAGGATGGTGCTATAGACATTGATGCTTTCCAGAAAGCCATCCTGCAATACAGGAACACGCCGGACCCTACAACCAAACTTTCCCCAGCCATGTGCATCTTTGGACGACCAACAAAGGACCTGATCCCAATCCTCCCTGGAAAGTACCACCCACATCAGACCTGGAGGGAATCACTAAGGCTACGAGAAGAGGCACTCAGACAGCGTCACATGTCTCACCAGGACCGATGGAGTGAGCACACCAGAGCCCTAACCCCACTGAGTACTGGTGACCGGGTGAGAATACAAAATCAAACTGGCCCTCACCCACACAAGTGGGATCGAACCGGAATCGTCATTGAAGTGCGCCAATTCTATCAGTACCTCATTCGAATAGACGGGTCAGGCAGGCAAACACTCAGGAACAGGAAATTCCTCAGGAAATACATCCCTGTACACCCACCAGCCAAAAGAAGGTCCATCATGGAGGACATTGCTTACTTACCCCCAACCTCATCTCCCGATGGCATCCCACCCTCAACCTCATCTCCTGATGACATCTCACCTACAACTTCACCTCCCACATGTCTACCACCGGACACACCTGGGCCCATTCCAACCAGGACCAATGAAGATGTCAACACCACGAACCCCCCTAACCTGCCTTCCAGGGACAGCCCACTCCCCAAACCCCCTCCGATCAGTCCCCCCCGACTCCCGGATCCTATACCAGTCACTACCCTTACCCCGCCCTTATATACTCCATCACCAAAGCCGTTGAGACGATCAGTAAGAGAAAGGAAACCCCCAGACCGATTCTTTTGACTTTACGAAACTCAGCCTTTAACCATCATGGGTCAAAGACTTGGGGGGAGATAGAGAACATTATATTCACCTGACGATTATTACCTAATTTATTCAGTCGCACTTATCATTTAACTGATGATCCTTACCCACTCCATTCAGTTGTACTTATCATTGATTCATGTAACTACTATTTTGATCGAGTTTGAATGTACATGAGCAAATGGGATTTACTCCTTATTATTTAGCAATGAGATCAAAATAGACCTTCTAGGTAGTATTTGGTAATAACATTTTGAGATTTTTACATCTGTATTTTTCCTTCCTGAAGATACTGAACAGGATAAAGAGATTCCATTATTGCCTTGAGGATGTATCAGATCGGGAAGGATTAAAACCAGGTAGCTGCTGATTATAATCACTATTTATGTTTAGCATATGGATAAGGACCAACCCAAACAATAGAATGGTTTATTAAAATAATATTATATAGCTATATATATATATATATATATATATATATATATTAACATATAATGATTTTTTTTTAATCTTCATTATCTTATAGAAGAATGAAGTATCTACTAAGCCTGTGTGCTAGGACTTGAAGGAAAAAAACTGAACTCTTATTCAAGTAACTTTTTATTGTGTTTACAAATTTTGTATTCATAAATCATTCTTGTCTATGTCATAGGAAGTATAGTTGTTTTAAATGTGCTGGATGTTTGTCAGCTGATTGTGGATCCTGTATATATTGCTTAGATTAGAAGAAGTTTGGAGGCCCAGGAATAAAAAAGAGAAAATGCATTTCAAGGAGGTGCACTGGAGGTCCACACCAAGTAAAAAACAAATGTATACATCTATAATATAGATTTTAATTTTCTATTATATAGAAGACTCTAAAAGCACTTGTTCAGTCTAATAATTACAGCCAAGTTGCAGTGCAGAAAGTAATGCTGAACTGTATTGTTATAGTAATTAATGTTTCAATTAGTGAATATTTTATCATGTAGATATCACTGAACAGTGAACTGGACTATTTTTTGAAGAGTGACTCTAGACAGAGACATTCCATAAGGGGCGATGGAAATTGCTTGTTTTGGGGCATATCGTTTATTCTCTTTGGAACTGAGAATAATCACTTTCAAGTCTGAACAGTCCTGGCCAAGTTTGTTGCATTGAACAGCATTTACTTTCAGCCATACTGCTATCCTTTAACTGTGGAACAGCACACAATGAAGATGGTGTTAGGGAAAGTCATGTTGAAATTTTGGCTTGTCATTGTATTTTGACATTATTTTTGTTATTCTCGTTAAAGGACACAACAGCTATTACTAAACAAAAATGTATTTAAAGCAAGAAGATAATTTGTTATTTCCAACAAACTTTGAACTCAATATTAAAACTAAAATGGATCATTTTGAACTATGCCATGTAAAATTATAACCATTATGATATTTACTTGTGCACTGATGGATCATTCCTGAACAGCAACCTTATCAAAGTAACACATCCTCATCACTTTCAAAAAACAATGTTATCATTCTTTAAAACCAATTCATCAATTACTGAAATTTTGTAGGATTCAATAGTTAACTAGCTATAGCTAATATTTTTATTAAAAATATTGAGCCAACCTTAAACAAATTGCAGCAAAAGCAAACTCAACCTATTATGTTTCTCTATAACAGCAATAAAGTCTAAAATGTGAAAACCATTTTAATTCTTAAATTTATTCTCTCTCTTTCATAGCCGTTTTTTTTTTTAAATTCTTATTTAGTGGTTTGTGGTTTTGGAATTTTTTGTCATACCTTCATTGTGATACTACTTACATCAAATGTCAATATATCATTAGATAGCTCTCAAATAGGCCAAATTTAATACTGAAATTAGGACCTATAGATCAATGGTGAAGAATTTATGAGCGAAAACATGGATGTTTATTTATAATCAGCTAGCAACTGATTCCTGGTGAGCATGCTTTACTTTGCAGCTGATACCTTGTGTGTAATAAAGTCATTTAGTCAGTGGTAGAGGAAATACAGGTAAGTTTATCATAATTCCAGCTTATTATTATGCAAATTTTTGCAATAGAAACATCACCAAAATAATCCTTGTACTAATTTGCTCTCTCTTAATAAACATGATATATTTATACACTATTCATTCTCTCTTTTATACTTCTTGCTGTTTTCTTTTTTGTTGTTGTTGTTATTGTTTTCATCACCCGAACTTTTATTTGCTTTGCCTTATTATATCATTGCCATACATCATTTCTCCCAGTTTTGTTTTATACTGTTGAAAGACTACACCATGCTGAAATATCAGACTAAAATGAGAAGTAGTTAGTTTTGAATCATGACTGGTCCTCTACAGGTAAACAATTCATGATCCACACTACAGCACACACTTAAAGAAATAAGTTCCAGGCCTTTCTTCGACCTCAGTTCACTTGGTAAGTGCCAGTCTTGCTTTCCCTTTTAGTCTTCTAAATTATATATCAAAATATGATGGTTGAGAATGAGCAGCAGGATAGATATTCTTCAACTGATAAGTATCAGACATGGATTTTCTAGCTTGAGATAACTCTGATGTTGACTATTCTATCACTTAAGACATTTTTCTCATAACAGCAGACTCTTAGCATGCCTCTGTGAAGCTTCATTATTTCTTATAGTTCTTTTACATTCACTGATATGTATCCTCACAAGTATTCATGCTGTGAATTACTTATCAATCCAAATTTTAAGCTAAATTGGTCAGGTTTCATAGAGTGTAGCGGCAAGGCCCTATGATAATAAATTTGTATTTTTGTATATGTTGAGATTGTGCTTACAGAGTGGTATAAAAATCATAGACTTCCCTGCTTCTCGTCGGATAATGGATTCGGATATTCTTTTTATGTATAAACGATTGCGTTGTCGACATGTATCTCTATACTGAAATCCTTCTCCCGCGCTGCGCGTGCGATTGATAAAGGGTGGTCTAGCTCTCTCTCTTTCTCTGCATGGCCCCAAATTTGCGCATGCGTAATTTAACGTTTATTTGCATAAAAACGAGTTTTGGATGCAAGGATTATGTGACTAGGAATTAGGAATAGCTGATTTTGAAAGAATACTACAATAATGGCTGACAGACCGAAGGGATTTGGCATGACTGCAGAGCTCCAGGATAAAGTAATTTCACAACTTCTTTCTTATATGCATTCTCTATCTTTAAATACATTTAAAGTCATCTCTCTCTCTTTATTTTTCTATCGCTATTCTATTACCTTTTTTTATCATTGGTTCCTGTGTCCCTAAACAGAAAAATGCCAAGTTTGATGAACGATTGGCTTCAGAAGCATTAAGGTGGATCAATGCTGTATTAGGTGAGGATGTTGTGGATGCTGAATCCTGTAACCAAGATCGAATAACAGAAGATTTAAAAAATGGAGTGTTTCTTTGCAATCTAATAAATATTATTCGTCCTGAATCCGTTAAAAAAATTAATACTTCTAAGATGGCATTCAAGATGGTGAGTTGACTTTGAAGCTACTTTTGCAGAGAATTATCTTTTTATTGTATTTTTAGACCAGTTTTTGATACCCTATGATTATTTTATCTAATGTAGTTATTTCATTGTAGATCAACATCACAAACACATACACACAATTTTCATCTCATTTGTTCCGATATCAGTATTTCATTTTTTTTGTAGATGGAAAATATTGGAAATTTTCTAGCAGCTTGTGAAGCATATGGACTATCAAAAACTGACATGTTTCAGACAGTAGATCTTTATGAAGGACAAAATATCCCTCAGGTAAGGTACAAATTATACAAACACTTACTAATAATTTAATGCAGCACAGGATTAAATATCACCACATACACACATACACATGCAAATAGAAGAATTTTAATTTCACAGTTACATGAACCCTACAATTGTGTTCGGTATGATAAGCTATAGCCCTCTCTAATAGGAAAAAAAAAAAGGTGGCCAAACATGAGTGTTCTAATGAACATTTAACTTAGTTCAGTGTTATCACGTTGACTTTACATGCAATATATTGCAGGTAATTAATGGAATACATGCACTTGGAAGACAAGCCCAAAAACAGGGGTACGATGGGCCAGTACTTGGACCAAAAGAATCTTCAGAGAACAAGCGAGGATTTTCTGATGCACAGTTGAAAGAAGGTCAAAATGTGATTGGACTTCAGATGGGCTCTAACAAAGGAGCATCACAAGCTGGAGCAACACCTTATGGTCTGGGACGACAGATTGAAAAAACCAACTTGAAAATATAAACTGTGTTTTGTTAGATAAACAGCTGATTAGCCACAATCCTGCCAAGAGTTTATTTGGTTTTTATTTCCTTTTATAGTTCTATGTTTCAGCCAATATACTACTTGTATCATTGATCAATTGTCATGGTTCGGGTCACAATTTTTGCCAATCCACCTGTTTTTAACTTGCAGTTATTCCGCTATAATATAGTCAAATAAGCGAGTTTCTGAAGCTCTAAGGTCGCTGCGCAGTAGTGACGCACAACCTCCTGCGCACTGTTTTATATAAAAACGACAAACGCATCCGAAAGCGGAGGACCATTACTCCGTTGCCACTTTCCCGGAAAGTCTGTCGCAGAGCAATATTGTCGCCATGGCTGAACGACCTAAAGGGTACGGCATGACTGCTGAGTTAACGGCCAAAGTGAGCAGGTCTGTGACTTAACTGAACAGCCTATTAAGAGTTCTTCATTTTGCAGAGAGAAGCGAAATTTGACCTTGTACTGGCCAATCAAGCAAGCGATTGGATTAGCGCTATAACTGGTGAAGAGATAGGGGACTGTAGTAATTCAGATGAATTTGCAACTCCTCTACTGGATGGTTCACTTCTCTGTCTTCTTATAAATACACTGCAGCCTGGATCTGTTAAAAAGATAAATTCATCCAAAATGGCATTCAAAATGGTTGGTGCAACCTGTTGGCTAATGGACAACAATCGTAATTTTTTTTGTTTGTGTGCAGATGGAAAACATAGGCAACTTTTTGAGTGCATGTGAGGCATATGGTGTGCCAAAAGGTGATTTGTTTCAGACTGTGGACTTGTATGAGAAGCAAAATTTGCCACAGGTAAAGCTCCACTTGAAGTAACTGATGTTAACAACATAAGAAACTAGAATTGTATCCACTAGCATGTATCCTAGCTATTTATTCATTTATCTATTCTCAAACTAGTGAATTGTGTTTGTGGCATTATTTTATTTCCCATTTAAGGTTGTGAACGGAATTCACGCTCTGGGAAGGAAAGCTGGTTCAAAAGGTGTTCAGCCGGCTATTGGTCCCAAAGAAGCTACTCAAAATAAGCGCGAATTTTCTGAAGAGCAATTGAAAGAAGGACAGAATGTAATTGGGCTTCAGATGGGGTCCAACAAGGGAGCTTCTCAAGCTGGTGCAACTCCATACGGTCTGGGAAGACAGATTGAGAAAACAAATCTAAAAATTTAAACATGTTCTTTTCAGCAGTAAAAGACTTGATTCATGACTCAATTATGATATTAATGACAGCTCTATTTGTTGTGCTATTTGAATTAGATTACATTAGATTTATTCAATGAACTAAACTACAAATTCCTTGACAGCTTCGTTCACTGCCATTGTGTTCAGGCACTGGTCTATGTGGTAGTTCAGTTTCTCATTATCTGCACGCATTGTTAACATACAGATAGGGCAGACAAATGTTAGTTCTTGTGAAGGAATATCGTCCAAGGTGTGTGCTGCTTTGTTTTGACAGTAGTTTTGGCTTGGCCCACTGGAATCATTCTCAATGCTCACAGAAGTGCTCGCTTGTCTCTTCTCCAAAAATGATATCAAAGATTGTTGCTTGTCTTTTGGTCTCTTAGAAGTTAGCGAAGTCACCCGTACACCTAAGCCATGCATGCACACACGTAGAAAAACCAAAACCAAAAGTACCAGTTGAGTCTTACCCATGAGCCGAAGCTTCACTGGAACGGGTTGGCTGAGGCGTATTTCTTCCTCCAGAAGTGATTTGGCTGATTGGAAGAGATCTCCGCATTTTGAAATGGGATGAGCCAAAGTGATGGCTCGTGACTTCACTACAAAATCTGTGGTCTTCAGTTTGAGAGTCACAGTATAGCCCTATTTCATAATAATAATTAATAATTAATAATAATACCATAGTTCCTGTGGTAACAGTAATTATGGTATAACATAGTAAAACCATGGAAACTCTTGGAATTACTGCTAAATAGCTGCCCTCTCACTCAGGCTTTGCCTTCAGGATAGGGGCAGCTATCAACGATAACTCCTCAAATGGATGATTTAACTACTATTACTACTATTACTACTACTGACTACTACTACTACTACTACTACTGACTACTACATAACAATAACAACAATAATAAATAAAATGCCAATAATAATGATAAGAAAAAATAAGTTATATGAAAAATGAACAAACTCCATTAAATTACTCGAATATTTTCTGTTTCCATATCCTGAGCCAACCTTCGACAAAGTTCTAGACATTTTTCTTTTAGCTGGTCAGGGTTGCTGATTTCAGAGAAAGATCTAAACAACAACAACACAATCCACAACATGCCATGTGCTTACAATAATCCACAACATGCCATGTGCTTACAATAATCCACAACATGCCATGTGCTTACAATAATCCACAACATGCCATGTGCTTACAATAATCCACAACATGCCATGTGCTTACAATAATCCACAACATGCCATGTGCTTACAATAATCCACAACATGCCCATGTGCTTTTACAATATTCTTTACTATTTCTTTTTCAGCCTTATTTTACTCATCAGACGCATTTTCTCTCTTTCACAGCCTTTTTTCTCCCCAAACAATGCAGAATAATGCTTGGCTGTCACTGGGGATTGAATTCAGGAAGGACCACTTGCTTAATGCACAGGCACTAAATGCCACTGACCGTACGTTTCAATTCTGTATTACCATGGAATACTGCTATGGTACAGTCTCGCTCTCAACAAGCGATAAATTAGCAGAGTAAAAATTTCATGGATAAAAAGAATCTTTGAAAAAAGAAAACTTCCGTTGGTTTGTTGAGAGTGAGACTGTAGCATAGCAGTACCCCTTAACAGTATAAATACAGAATTGAAATATTTGTTTTCTGGCTGGTTGTCGTAGCTCAGCGGCAGAGCGCTTGTGTATTAAGCCAGCAGTTCTGGGTTCGATTCCCGGTGACTGCCAAACACTTTTAAATAAAAAAAATAAAAATAAAATACATCTAATGAATAATATTCTTACATGAAACAGAATTGCTTGCCAGTTTCCCTGACTCTAACATAACTCAGTGCTCACACATACCTTTCTGACTCTAACATAACTCAGTGCTCACACATACCTTTCTGACTCTAACATAACTCAGTGCTCACACATACCTTTCTGTACTGATGCCCTTGCGATCACTGCTCCTAAACATCGAATAAGTAAATAAATAAAACATGAAGCGGGTGGAATAATAATATAACAATAATAATAATGATAGACTCACAAATAAGGAGTCTAAAAAAGGAACAAACAAGGAAGAAATGGAATAAGGTAAGGTTTTTATTGGCTAAAGACTGACCTCTGGACTTGCACATTGCTGATGCCCAAAGATACTGAAAGAAAGAAGCGAGCTGAGGATGGTGAAAACATAAGTTGGAGAGTGTCTCTCTCTTTGTAAAGGTCATGGCACACTGTAATACCCACAGCATTCAGCATTTTCTCTGTGACTTTTCCTATTCCATTCACCTATACAATATTACACAGTAGTTTTAGGGAGGGATAAAAGAAACCACACCCACCCATGAAGCCACACCAATTTGTGAAGCCACATCCATTCATGAAATCACACCCACTCATGAGACCAATCCAACCCATTTTTATCCAACAATAACTAATTTTAAGTGATATCTGTCTTTATTTATTCATACAACATTTCCCCTAGTTACAAGAACATTTCCCCTAGTTACAAGAACCAATTACAGTCACAAAGATAAGATTACCTTTCTGATGGGCAAATTGTGCATGAAACTCAAGACAGCATCTCTGGTGGGTCTCACGAGACACTGGCCATTGGGCTTGTTCACATCTGATGCAATTTTGGCCAGCATTTTGTTGGGAGCGATGCCAGCACTTGCTGTCAGACCAGTTCTCTCTGATACAGCAGCACGAAGTTCTGTGACCACCTGCTCTGCCTGAGCCCACACTGCAGTGCCACTCTCTTTACTTTCAACTACAAAAAAAATTCCATACACATGCTTAATATTTAGTGGACCATTGCTCCATTACACATGCTCTCTCTCTCACACACACACACACACACAAAGTCTAATTTCTCTTCAATGTACCAAGTAATTAAGTCACACGTAAACATAACAACAGAGATGTACTTATCCATGATGTGTTTGGCAGGCTAACCAGTGACGAGGCCAATGGGTAAGGGAATCATCTATATTTTTAATTACATTCTTGGCAGTGAAGTTTTGGAGATATTATGTGTAATGAAAACTTGTAGTAAATATTAGTCTGGATCTATTACAATATTATTATACTGGGCCATAACTTGCTACTGCACACTAGACCAGTGGATCACCAGAACATGTGTGGACTCACAACTGCTGAATCCTCACAAATCACTCAATTGTTTGTCTTGCAACAACATCAACACATGATACATGAATAGCTTTAATACGAGCAGACCTCACACAATACCAATTACAGCAAACGCTACCTTTCCTCCATGATCAAATCAGTATGTGGACATAGTGCCATAACATCAACAAGTGCCTGAGGTGTTTACCACATTTACCAGCTGCTCCTCCAATAGTGGAAGGAAGTAGTGGGTCCTGATGCAGCCTCTGCTCCACGCAGCTAGTGATATCTAAATAAGCCTCATCTAGTCCCATGGGACAGAAGGAAGGATCGTACCCTCTTAGCACGTCCTGGATCTCCGCACTCACCTGCTGGTACTTGTGGTAGTGAGGAGGAACGATGACCAGTCCGGGACACAGCTTCTTGGCAATAAATCCTGGCATAGCTGCCCGGACACCATACCGCCTAGCCACGTAGTTTGAAGTGGACTGTATGCAACAATACAACTCGATCAGTATAGTGATCACATGATATTCATGCAAATGTATTTATAGTGATCACATGATAGTCATACATAATGTATTTATATGTATATGAAGAGAGCCTGCCATGGTACTAGTATAGGTTGCCCCCCCCCCCCCCCCCCCCCCCCCCCCCCCCCCCCCCCCCCCGTTTGGTCAGCACAGGATTTACGTTGTTGTCGGACTTTTGGCCCTCGGTTGAATAAACCCTGTACCAACCACAATGTCACGGAGTAACCTACATGTATAGACTCGTGGAGGTCAGTATGAGATACACAACCAAGGACCAAAGCCCCAAAGAATGTGCAAATCCTATACTGACTGAAAGGAGCAGTGCAACATGGCTCTAGGCTATAGAAACACATGAAAAAACATTTTTTTGATTGGATAGTTTACTAATGCACCTCTTAGAAGGTGGGTGTGAAATATATCATGCACCACAAATTGAGCAATCTGATTGGACGGCTTGAACGTACATGGTACAAATATATATATATATATATATATAATATATAGCTGCAAGTGGTGATTCACACTTGAACAGCAAACTACTCTCAAATGACTAGCCTAAGCAAACAAACCACATACTTGTAAGGCTCCAGGTGGTTTCTCTGGCAACCCTCTACAGGATATACACTAATACTTTACCTAATTACTACCACCACAAGTATGCCAACTTATGACTCTGAACCCTGTTCCTCCAGCTCACTGCGACCATTTATGGCGATACCTGCTGTTGGTCTTGTCAAAGTGGGAGTAATGGGATGTTGGAAGTTTACACACACACACAAGAGGAGACAAGCAGGAGGACATTGAAGTCATTGCTGAATACCAGAATTAGATAACCCAGACCTGACACACATTACTGGAGACATTCCACACATAACCATCACTCTGTCAAGGAAGAAAAATAATCTCTAGTGTTCCATTTGTTATGTTTCTGATAAGTAATACGTTTTCTACAAACAGCTCATCTTCCCGTGTGCTACTTAATGCTAGCACTGCACTATTACTGTAGAGGTTGCTATTACAGAGTTAAAAGACTAGCCATATACATGTAAGGATGCTTTGACATGTAAGCAGGCAACCATTCCTTGGCAACATGAAAAACTGGCCATTGTTGCAAATCATAATCTTGTAGATGGCCGTGTCTTTTGAGTTGGATAGGATGGAGACAAAAAAAAAAGTGGTTCAGTGGATGATGGGTGATATGAAAGAATGATTGACTAAGGGATTTTTGTCACACACACACACACACACACACACACACACACACACACACACACACACACACACACACACACACACACACACACACACACATTCAATACCAGCATAGACTTGCTGCCGACTGCCATAGGCACATCTTTCAGACACGGATTGTCCCTTATTTCAACTGACGCATAAAAGGCATCCATGTCCACATGCACTATCACATGACTCAGGTCACGCCCACACTCCAGCTGCCTCACTTCCCTGTCGGCAGTGTGAAGAGCCTCTGCCCTCTGAGATGATGTCACTATCTTGAGCTTGTGGATCATGTGATCCACTCGCTTTTTTATTTCTCGATCTTTACGGAGTTCATTCTGGTAGAACTTGGATCCCTTGGAAGCCTCCACAATAATCTCATTGATTCTGTCCCTGTCCAGGCCTTCCATGCCAGCCTTGTGGTCATTCAAACCTATCCTAGACAGTGGAGGGTCCTCCTCAGAAATAGGGGCAGGTTCTGCAGATGGCAATTGGTGTGAAGAGGTGGGGCTAAGCACGGCAGACAGAGGAGCCTCTGTGGGTGTGGTCAATGGCTCTGACAGAGGAGCCTCTGTGGGTGTGGTCAATGGCTCTGACAGAGGAGCCTCTGTGGGTGTGGTCAATGGCTCTGACAGAAACAGAGAAGTGTTATCCAAGAGATCATCTTCCTCCCAATGATCGGCCATCACTCTGTCAATTAGTTGGTATGGCGATCTTCAGAGGATTCCTACAGGACACAATACTTATAACTCCTGTTCAAGTTCAACACAAGCTATCAAACACACTTTCACTGTATCAGTCACTTCAGTTCAGGTAAAGGCTAGTCATACCGTCAACCCCTTACATTAGTACGTGCATGTGTGTATGTATGTATGTATGTATGTTTGTATGTATATATGTATGTGTGTGAGTGTGTCAGTAAGATACTTGTCATTGTGATGACACTACAAATCTACAACTGCTGAGAAACTATCCTATTACTGTCATGCCTCCAACAGGACCTCAGATTACAAGCATGTGTGAAAATCCATTCCCAATAGCACCATCTACATGTACCACCACTGAGCAATGAGGGGGAGGGGGATGGCTTTTATACCACAAGTAACTAAGAGTAACAATTGATTTCTAATTTTTCTATTGTGAATTGAAGAAAATAATGTGAAAATTAGTGGCTAAGCAAGCAATCCCACATCTTTCAAACACACTAACTTACTACAGTAGTGGAGCACACAACACCTTGTGTGCATCTATTAGCTGCTACATACTGGAATTTCAAACATCTCGCTCTTCAAAGGATTCAGTAATGCTAAGAAACATGAGCTTAGGAGCCTCACAGAACACCAGACCCCAGCTGCCACCATTGCCACACACACACACACACACACACACACTACTGGTACATACAATTCCTCCCATACCTGGTCACTAAAAGCTAGAGAGTATGAATGTACTTACTTCTCTGTGCACTCATAAAAACTGGATGGAAAGCATTGAACAGACAATATTCTAATTTACCCATGAAGAGAGGGTGGTGGGGATGAGTGTCCCAGAGCAACTCACCCCACTAAGTCATCAACCTCCAACCCTTACCAGCTCTTCACCACAACTCTCGGAAATAGATATCAGATTACTCAACCACTTCTGGCCAACAGCTGGAAGTAGACCACCAAGGAAAGAGGAGGGTCTAATGTCTGATATTTCAACACAACATCTGTTGCTCACAAATCTTTAGCTTTTATTATAATATAATAAAATAATATTATTAATTACATCAGGATCTTCCTCCTGATATGTTATGTCCATTAACTAACACATATAATTACATGACAAGATTACCAGGGAGGCTTAATTATGGAAGGTGTGGTCCAATGTAAGGGAGGTGTGGTCCAATGTAGGGGGGGGTGAGGGGGGAGTATGGTTTAGCAATACATGGGGATGAAGGACTTTCATTATTGCTGCACTATAGCCTTGGTACATACCTTTGATATCATGTGTATATTAAATTACCATCTGAACCATTTTTGTCTTCTTAGAACATTGAAAGGTAGAGTGAAAACAAAATGCTAGAGAACACGCAAGTCAAAATAATGCGTAAGATATCACTTTCTATTCATTATCTATCTCAGCGTGTGTGCACGGAAACAACTCACACACACACACACACACAACTAACAACAGCACTGTTCTGTTAGGCCAGCTCATAATACATGTAGAGTACACATCACTACAAGAGGTGGACACCTGCGTGGTGCACATGTTGTGTACATGTGCATGTTGAATGCGCCTGTGAGCATGTGATTTTTGCTTGGAGATAACAATTTCTTGCAACCGAGATATTCAGTTGACCATGAAACTAAGTCTTACTATCACAAATAACATAAATACAGATATTTTCCACGCTGCTCTGGTTTAGAAAGCAACCACAGATCAAAGGCACCATCAAGTACCCAAACCACTGAACTGAGCATGCACCAGACAGGTTGCATTACCACGGCTGGTATTTGATACGTAGCTGAAACAAAATTGTTTATGAATTACTACAGACTCAGATTATACCACATCAAGTAGCCTCAGGGCATAACACGAGAAGACCGAAGACCCAATACTGCTGGCCAAACCAAATACATGCAATATTACTAAATTAGTATTGGCAGTCTCTGTACTTGTTTCATTCCAACTGGCTCCAGCTATCTCCTCCATCAAACACAAAGGCTTGGCCAGCTCTCAATGTTTGGCCATTAGCTTGCGGGCATCTCTGACCGATATGTAGTTGGCAACCACCTCTAACCACATCTCCTACATCAAGGCCAAATATGGCAAAGAGTGGGTCTAATCACTTTATTGGGAACAACCACACCAATTTGCTAAGCTGGTACCAATTAGGATGACAGTCAGCCACGCCTAGCCAAAATAATTATCTATGGGACACAGAAAAAAATGGCTGCAATATCTCTAACTGACTGGTAGTGAGAGATGAAGCAGTAGTGATAAAGGAGTCTTGATGTCAGCCATATGAATACAGGGGCCACAGAGGAAGAGGGGGGCAGCCACAACTTTAGATGTGATTAGCTCATTAAATTAAGCCCCCACACTTGACTGAGCTTGCTAATGACAGATAAGAGAAACTCAATTAAGCTATTCACACACACACACACACACACACACACACACACACACACACACACACACCAAGAAGGGACCTTGACTACATAGTTACAATTATAGTGCAACAAGACATCATACTGTAATTAACTGTACTCAATAAATTAGAAAGTAAGTCTGGGTCCATTCTTGTGTGTGTATGTTTGTGTGATCGCGTGTGAATAGCTTTGTTGAGTAACAAAAGGAATCCATGATTCCTGCTTACTGTGAATCCACCACATCTTGAAGTTCCACAAATACTATGCTCAAAGCCATAACTCCAGTCTATGGCACTCTAGCTACTGTTCTTCATCAACATCTCACCAGAATAACAACACGCAGGGAGGGCAGTTTGTTACCATGTCCCCACTATCTGTACCCTATTAGCACATTACAAGTTACTCTTCACTACAATTGGAAACACTTCCCAAATACCATCTGTTTACTCCCTTATTGCACACACAGACTGATATGTAATACACACACACACACACACACACTGCCAGAAACAAATCAGAGCTGTATCCATGTAACTGTCTCAGATACCAAGTCTGAAGTGCTGACTTGACAGACCAGCATCAAACTGGCAAGTCATGTCATATTACATTTTAGTTCTCCTGGCTGTGTGGCCACAGGTGTAGGGCAGAGATTGGCGGCAATTAGCAGATAGTTTACACCAATTGCACTCCCACTGCCAGTGCCATAACAACAGGTCCACAAACACAAGGTGCCAACAACCTAAAACTTCCTTAAATCAACTTGACCTGCACATCTCTTATTGTCGTCATAAAGATGTATTCATAGACAACAACATGGAGCCGGTGGAGAAGGAAAGTGTCTACACACTTGGCTGCCCTTCCACCTTCTGTAATAGTGACCCACCATTGTAGTCAATGAAGCTGAGAAAGACAAGTTGTGTGTAAAGACCAACACTAATTGACACTACTAGATACACAACAACAGCTAAGGCGGTAAAGGAGGCCATTTTCTATGCTTGTAGGATAAGTCAAACCATCATGACATAGTTATCCCAAAACAATCTTCTAACATGGACACCTCATCCATTTTGATACTACAGGGGCTTCCACCAAAGCTGTGTAATCTTGGACAAGTATAGCTACTAACAGAAATGATCAACAGACACACAATTAATTTAATTAGTTTACAAAACATGGAAACTTCATCTAATTCTTCCATACTCAGGCTTGGCCCTGACAAACACAGCGATCCATCCTGTGTTTGTGAGCGGTGGGTGAGCTTAGACATGTCATTGTTACTAGTCAAGTTGTAAGTCCCAGAGTCAACTCCATGTAAGGTGACATGCCACAATGCTGAGTGTGGCTAAGGCATCACCACAGAAATGCCAAACATCTAACTCTGAGCAAGTGAATACATGATCACCCACCTGTCTGCAAAAAGGAATTCCTTGGAGACTATATCCAGAGTAGATCCATTCCAGTGCACCATTACACTCAATGAACTGGTTCGCTAAACACACTCAGTAACACTGAATTGTAACAACACTGGCCACACCTTGACTACCATCACACAGGAACAGTTCACTGAGGCCTAAACTTGACAACTATAACAATTACTGCATGTGCATGTTGTGTTGTACACACACTACTGGATATCGACAACTTGTTTCCCCAAGGGCAGTTGTTGCCCAGAGGCAAGTTAAATGAACTGTTCTTTTAGAACGAAAGGAATATACAAACGCCAATTAAGAGCAGATCCTAGGATCCCACGTTTAATGAACTGACCTGGGGTGTATTCTAATAGCATAGCAGCAGGTGAGTGAGTTAGTTAAATCTGTGTGGTGAAATAGAGACTTCAAGCAGAAGTCACTTCAAGCAAAAGTAAGTCACTGATCCTGCCACTTTAAATTCATTATGCTATTGACAGGGTATTTTTTTTAAACCAAACTTGAGAGAGTCAAATCAACATTTTTGAATTTCAGTGGGGTTTCTGATTTCCATGAAATTGATGAAAATTTTGTGGCAAATGTCACATGAAGGTCATAATAGTATTCAGTGGGGGCAAAACTATTCTCAAGGGGAGGGAGGGGGCATAGTCCTAAAAATCCCTGCTGTAAACTTGACTCATTCAAGAGGCTTACAAATACTCAGAAATCGATGCATCCTACTCAGCAAATTCAAGTATTAAAAAACAAACTTGATGACAATAACAATATGGTAAAGTATCATCAATTCTGGTACTTGTGCAACAAGTTCAAGCAGCGGATGATCAGTGATTAATATCACCGTACTTCATAATTTTAGCCTAACAATGCTGTCACATGCATCAGTGAATCTCTGGTGACTGAGGGATGAGACATTAAAAAAGAATAAGTCATTGCAATAATCTCGAAAAGCATGTCCACCTCCTCAGTCTCTACATGATAAATTAGCTTGTCGTCAGATTGGACACTTCACAATAGAGTGGTCATTCTACTTTCTATGGGTTCTGTCGTATTTAACTACTCATAAAGCGGCAATTCATAGATATACAATAAAGGAGAAGTGTTTCAAAGTCTCCAACAATCATTACTACCTTGCATTTTGATTACGGACTGACTCTGGTGTTGTGTTATACATTAGCAGTATTTTTTTTAATTATTAGTATGTCCTGGCTTAGGAGTCCCATAAATTTCATAGCAGACACACCAAAATGCCTCTAATAATAGTTTCAACCATTTATAACTGCACACAGGGATCACCACCACCTGAATGGTTTTGGCTTCAACAGAAATTCAGCTGAGCTTGCAGATACAGAACTTGCCACGACCTTTTTTTTACAGTGAAATGTTCCACCATTATATCTAAAAACTCTAGAGTGGCGACCTCACACACTTTTATCTCTTAAATCATACCTTACAAGAGCTCCTGCTTCCTATGTATACAAAATCTATAATCGGTGACCCTTTTCCAATAAAACTTTAAAAGCTGATTGGTAAGGTGTTTCATTAATATCTCATTAAAATGGCACACATTTCAAAAATACTTTATAAAAGTCAATAAAAATAGTGATGAAAATGGTTAAATATTGATCTTCCTAATAAATGACTAGTCTTCATGCAAGTCTTCTTCCTGAGAGTTCTGTGGATCAGAGTCTGAACAAGAATTTGCTTCATCTTTCTGTTCATGCTTAGATTGGACTCCCCGACTTCTGACTTGAGCAACAGCCTTCTCCTTAGCTGCTATCCTCTTTCTGGCAGCTTCTTCTTCTTTTCTCTCCTTCTCTCTCTTTTGTTCTAGCAGTTCCTTTCTTCTCCTTGCCCTGGCTGCTCTCCTCAACTCCACCTCCTTCTTTGATGCCTTATTGGATCTCCCACACACCCACACATACAGATAGAAGCACGTTACTCCGCACACACAAAATCCTGCCACTGCACTCAGGTAAGGACGATGGAACACCATAGACTGCATAAATACGTATATAAAATATCATGAATTACATTTCAATTATAGCTTCTTGATCCCTTACCCAGAATACCGCATAAGCCAGCTGAAAAAACTGCAATGGAAAAATAAATGTAACTAACATAAAGACAGAACCTGCTTTCTCGATACTTACATAAACTACTTTGTCTAAATAAGTGATTCCTCCTCTTGGCTAGTACACATAAACAAAAAACAAACAAACAAACACATATATATACCTGAATCACTAATGACAACAACAACAACAACAACAGATTACTTACCTCTTCCTTGCCACTCACAATGTCCTCAAACAATCTTGGAACTGAATTCTCAGACACATCCTCTCCCTGTTTTCAAAATACAACACATCAACACTGTCTTCTAATAGTTGTTGCTACCATACTTACTTCCAGCACATAGTAGAGAGCTGTGTAAGGCTCATACACAAAGAAGTAAGGATATGACCCAATGGAACTACAAATACAACATCATTAGATAAGTAAAATAGAAGCCTATTCTATTTAACAGAAAATTATGATGACCACAAGTTATTGATACATTATCTACATAATAATACGTTTGTGTGTCAGTAACGACGACGAACGACAGTGTGTATTCATGAATAATTCATGAGCTTTGTACAGTTTGGTAAAGCATCGCAATCTCGTGTTAGGTAAAGTGTCATCACATTCAGTAGAAAGTGCTGGTTAATTCTAAAAAGCGGGTGTAATAGATGATGGAAGGCGTCGTAGGTTGAAGGCGAAAGTACGAAAGAGAAGGCAAAAGGCGATTAATCATAACTAAAACGTGGAATCGGTGAGGTAAGGTGACGTAGGTTTAAAATGGAAGGGAAGAGAAAGCAAAAAGGCGAGTGATTAATTGTAGCTAAAAAGCAGGTGGAATCGACGAGTAAAGGCGGGGGTTAGTTTCTGAAAGGAAGGCGAAAGTACAAAATAGAAGACAAAAGTTTCTCAAAGTAGGACAGAAATTCATAAGCAGGAGCGATAGACAAAGGAGAAAGGGGACTCAAGAAGAAGAGCTGAAAGAAAGGAGAGGTGGGGTATAAGAAAAGCTCAGATAGTTTAGAAGGGAAAAAAAGAAAAAAAAAGAAGAGAATGATAACTGAGCAAGATAACTTATGCTACTGCAGTCTTACTTTGCAGTACGTCAAGTGCCACTATGTGGCAGGGTATTTGCTAATTATTAATAACGTCAAACACATTTAAAATACATACTTTCTTAGCAGTAGCTCAGGTACAGCACGACCCTCAGACAACAGAAACTGAAATTTCCTGCAACCACCACAAATAAATAAATAAATAAATACAGTAGAGTGTAGAAATGTGCAATGTGCACTTTACCTGCTATAGTGTCTAGCCAATGCTACCTTTCTTGATGCATCTATTGCACTAAACAGAAAGATAACTATTTAAACAGACACCATTAAATTAGGAAATCTCTCACTTTTTCTCCTGACTCGATCTGCGGCTTGGAATCTCGTTCACTACCAAAATTGCTAACCTTCTCCCTATGCAACAAGTCCAAGCATTTAACACGAGTATAGACTAGTTACAGGTGTTTAGAAAACTAACAGCATCATACGCTTCTATAATTTCAGATGTACTCCATTATATTTTTATGCACTATCTAGCAACTAGAATTCTATTACACAATTTGTTAATGTTTGCTTCAAATAATAATACTTGAAGTGGGACATCTCGATTAGAAAGAAATTAAAAAAAAAAGTCCAAGAGGATTAATGAAACATTAGAAATTTTGTATATAAATGAGCAGTATTAACAAGACAATGGAGTAAATTACTCACCTGCAATAGGCTTGAGGAAGTTCCTTAAGTTGGAGTCATTCACCAAAGGGAAAGCCAGGTCTCTAGACATACAAAGTAAGAATATGCCACCAGCTAAGCTCATGCTACACTAGCAACACCACTTACTTCTCAGTGAGAATCCACTTGGCCAGGGAATATAGTGTCAGAGATTCTGTATATATATATTATAGCTACTATGACAATAATACATGTGGAATGCAGCTATATTCACCTTTGAACTTTACTACGGTGTCATCCTTCAGAGCCACAATGGCTGGCAACATGCCCAAATTTAATTTCTACGCACATTAATTATAACGTAAAAGGTGATCATTAAACGAAATGTTTCACATTCATTCACTGAATCGTTTTCTATATAGATAGATGATAGATAGGTATACATAGATATTATGTTTATGACATGTATGAGCAAGTATGCAATTGTCCTCAAGGTTTACATAATATAAAGGTAAAGTAAAAAAAAATATATAGGGAAAAAACATATATATATATGTACAAAAAGAGGGGAGAAAAGATGGGGGAAAGACGTGAAATTACCTCCAAATATTTCAAGACAGGCCTCCTACTTGTCGCTCAATTATTCTCTCACCTTGGCTATTTCGCTGCTGGTTGTGTAAGCAAATTTGCCCTTGAGGCATTTCTCAGTAGCTTGTCTCATGTACACTCCATGCCAGTCCCTGTCCACCTCCTCATCATATACTGCCAGGAACAGAGCCGAGTCAGAAGGACGCATTAACTCCAACTCCAGGGAAGTGTTTACACGAACTACTTCAAACCTGATTAAAAAAAAGAAGTAAGTGTGTACACTCAAAAGTAGATTTTTTCACCAATCTTGGTATTTTTTATCAACTTACATGATCACTTCCAACATAAAAGCAATGAGGTTAGCACTGCTCACGTTAGCACGGTCAAACATGTACTGGACTCCATTCCTGACCCTAAGTAAGGAACAATAACATACTGAAGCTCAACAACAACACACACAATGACTCACAGAATAACAGTAGGAGTACTCTTCACACGATAATGCTTGGCAACATCTAAAATAAAAGACAACAGTGATGGTGGCAACTCACTAGTGTGATATAAATATAACAACAAGCGATACTCAAGTTATTCCGGCACTTTCTGTCTGTCAATAGTAAATTTCAAAGAAGGCAGGATTCAATCAAATAAAAAAAAAACTTAGTTAAGTATGTCAAATTCAGCTATGCTATAGGCTGGCACTGTTATACACTATAGGATCATATCAATCAAACAATAATCATGTCACATTCAGCTATGCTATAGGCTGGCACTGTTATACACTATAGGATCATATCAATCAAACAATAATCATGTGACAATCAATATTATTTTGCCAAGAGGTTGAATTTGAAAGCTGAGCTTCAAACTTAGCCTTACGCTCTAGGTTAGAGAGAGAGAACAGTTTAAGTTAGGGAAGAGGTATATGTAGTATGCGTAGCCGCTCAACTATTATAGTAATGTCTAGATGTGAATATACGACTGCATGAAAACATATGTACTGTAATATTATGGATGGTTTTACCACTAGTATTTTATAATTCAGTACTTATTCTATCATAGCAAATAAATGCCTCACCATTATTCTTAATGATGTCTATCTTTCCCACTACCATGTCACTGATGTTCTTATCCACAATATACTGAACTGTAGGGATGAACTCATCCAAGGCCAGCTGACTGTACTCACACCACGGAGCATACAACTACACATACATACATACATTATCAATACATACATCATACATGCCCTAGCCCTACTGCACATAATGACTCTTCATCATAAATGGTAAGTGAACTAGCTTCTTACACACTTTAGCTACCAACTGAACACATTTGCAGCTTTGACATTCTCACATTCTTAATCCATTAAGGGAGGAGACCCATAGCAACCGGGAAGTGTTAAGTGCTATCAACCACGAAAATCTACCACCCTCACCTGGCTCCGCATGCATCTCGCAAGCATAACCACCGCTTGATATATTAGCACGCAAAGCGGGGCAAAAATCTCGAGAGTCCCTAACCTCAGTAGCCTACTGGTGGGTTAGCTTTGACCACGTTGTTGTTACAACCAGCTTCAACAGCAAACTATAATCATGCCTTCCAGGAAAAGGAAGAGGGCTATTAGTGCAGCCACAGAAATGAGGAAAATGAATTGAGAAGAAGTAAGAAATAAGTAAATAAATATAATATTTAAAAAATATATACATACATACATATATATATATATATATATATATTGTATAGACATAGGATTGGAGCAAGTCCCAGCAATAGGTGGGGCTTCCACTGATACTCTTGATGATCCTTCCTTTACTGGTCATGATGTCACGCCCTCTCTTCGGCAGGAGTCATCATCAGAAGTGCTCCCTGATTCACTTTCTCAAGATTTAGTGTCCACTCCTACTGCTCCACCATGTGAATCACACCCTCTAGCATTTTTTAATCCATCTCAAGTTCTAAATGATCTCACTACCTAGTCACATGATGACCACAATTCTCCTCCTGTCTCTTCTCATCCAGTTGTGAGTTCCACTGAAGTTTCCCCAGCTCCGCAGGAAGCACTTCAAGAGTTAGTTGAGAAGCTTTCAGCTATCGCTCAACAGAATGGTTTGGTGTTTGATGTGTCCAGTCTCCCTCAGTTTGTGAATAATTCAGCCATATGACTGGACCAGGGTTGGATTGAGCTATGGAGACTTGGAACTGCTCAAATCTGAATGCAAGGACCGAGAAGAATTTGTACGAATTCTGAAGGATAGAGGAATTAACAGCAAACCCCTCCAGGAGAAGCTGTCCAAGCACTTCAAATACAGCCAAAGAAAATGAGTCCTTTTTTTCTAACCCGGCTCTTTTCAGAGCCACTACCTCACAGAAGGTTTCACCTAAAATGTTCGCACACATAATCAGTGGGCTATTTCTTCAAATCCTTACACTACTAGCTAATTCGCTTACCTGTGCGTCGGTAAGGCAGACGTGCTAGTATCGCCTGAACGGGGTACTGTATAAATCCACTGCAGGACCCCTCCCAGCTTAGTATCGAAATCTAACAAGCTGGGTGCTTCTTCAACAGCACCGTAGGTGATTCTTCAACAGCACCGTAGCCGTTCTTCTCACTAAAAAGCAGCTGAAGCGGAGCGCACCTTTGGTGGGCGGGGCACAAAATGCAATATCCGGGGAGGGGGGGCGTTATAGTTTTACGCGCACTTCGCTTTGACCCAGCCGCAGTTCGCGGCCGCCTGCAAAGAGGGTGAATTTGCGACAAGTATTTTTGAGCTATAAGGGGTCACGGGATGCAGTCTAAACTTGGAACAGTAATTCGGTGACGTAAGGTGAACAGGCCTACGTTTAGATTTTCTTGATAGCGTGCCAGGAAGCAAAGTTGACCTTAGTGGTCGGATATTTAGAAAAGTAAAGTTGCTATAGCTAAAAACTAAACGTAGGAAGCGGGAACATAATGGGAGGAAGCCGTAGAGTCTTGAATCGGCAGAAAAGCTTGGACGGTTGCGGAGAAACAACACGAAATGTCCGCAGAAGTAAATCGCTCCTAACTGGGCTTACGAAGATGCAAATGGTCTGAATTTTGGTGTGCAGAGAGACCTTATCCCCCTAAATAAATTCAGCATGTTAAAGAATTGCCACCGTTGCTTGAAGTTGTTTTTTTTCAGCATCAATTTTTAAGGAAAATGCGTGGGCCGGATGGGTCTCCACCCTTAATTTGACAGTTTCTCAACTCTAGATTCAAATGAATAACATCTTATTTCCTTCAGGCATCTCTCTAGGACACTTGTTGGTAACATACATTCACACACACATACACTCACACACACCCAATTTGTACACCTCTGCCGCACAACTACATACCTACAGTCTTTCCCTCAAATAGCCCGCATGCGGCCTATTTATTCAGGCACAGCCAGAGGTAGCAAGTTATACCAGGGCACAAGTTAAACAAGGCCACCAACTGCACTAATGGGGACCACTTACCAGAATATATATATATGATTTTTCATAAAAATCCCTAATAATGTTTCACCCACTACAATAGCTTGCCAGTAAATAAATAAGATTACCTGATTTTCAACCTAACACTCTAAGAATACATACAATCTCGCTTCCTCAATAATAGTGACGTAACACAGCCACATCTTGAATCTACTTACCACAATAAACCAGGAGCCATTACTCATCCTGCCTGGCTGGATGATGCTACAAAGTTAATAATAACAACAACAACAATAATAATAGTAATAATAATAATAATAATAATTATTATTATTATTATTATTCCACTGTTCAAATAGGAGAATGTCTATTAGGAAGGTGAATGACAGAGTTGTCATAGTGAAACACATTACTACAATTAAGAACTCCTCCCCTTTCTTGTCAACTCCAAAAATTATCATTTACATTCACTTTATCAAAAGTTCAGTTAACCAAACCCTTAAATTCAAGTATGCTATGAAAGCAATTGGTCCTCAGAACATTACTAAGGGTTGGTTAGTGACCTCATAAGGCAAAAAGTGGAACACATAAGAAAAATACATATAACTTTTTGGTAACATGTTTTCTCATAAAATTTTTCTCAATTGTTGACATAATGTCCTACATGCATGCATTTACCTTGGTGGCAATGTTGGAATTAGTCTAACTGTCTGGTCTTTCTCAATAGTTGGTTTCACTTCATCTTCTGGTTTCTTATCTTCAGGTTGAGGCACAAAACCAACTGACTCAGCCACACCCACAGGAGGTGGTGCCCTCTTCACAGGAGGTGAATCTTCCTTAGACTCTGCAGACTCCTCCGCTGGTCTACCAGGGGTTTCCCCATCCAAGCCATAACTTCCAGGAGCTCTAACTATACGCACGGTATCCTCCACGAAAGCTTTAGATTCGTTGTTACCGCTGGCAATATTACTGTCTACGGTGTTCTGGTCATCGTTCAACGGATTTAAGTTTCCCGCAACTTCCTCCTGAATAGAATTGGCTGCTAATATGAGAGTGATGGTGATAAACCATTTCATAGCTGGGAATTGAGGAAAACGTTTTGCTCAGCCCGTCCAAGAGGCAGAGGTAGGAGCTAGGAGAGTCCGCAGTAGCAGATCAGTTGTTCTAAATAATTCGCACTCCAAGGGGCAGACCTACAAAGTTGTTGCTAGCCTACTTCCGGTTTGCTAGTCAATCCTATTATTAGGTAAAGATCGAATCTTTGTTGGCACTAACTCGCGATACTGAAGAGTCCGTTGTTACGAGAGACATTATTGTATTTTTATACAAGTAAGTCTTCTGGGTAAATAATGTAGTATTTGTCAGATGTTTCTGATAGGAGCTTGGATCCTAAAACCAATGTAAATAGTTATAGCGTAAGTAGCTATTAATTTAATGTGCTAGATACTTGTGAAAAATCAAACCCTCTGTTCAGTGCATCCTTAATGGTTTTTCTACATCTCATCTAGCTATGTTTTAAGACATTGATTTTTGTTATGAGGGCTACTAGAAGTCAAATCACACATAGATATCAACTTTTCACTTGAGTTTTTCTTGAAAATTAAATAGTGACTCAGATGATAAAAAGAAGCAACCATAATGAATGCTAACTTTGGGGGCTAAATAAGCAGATAGCTGATAGAGAAATAGCTATATTTAGTTCAGTTGTTTTAGTGAAAAGGTGCTTATTTCTGCTAATACATTTCGTTGATGATCTAAAACAGTGCAGCATGGCTGTTTTATGTAGCTTTTTTCTATCAGAATGATGATCGAAAAAACATCTAAATGGACATAATAATCTTATTTTTTTAAAACTTATCGTAGTATTGATGAAGATTAATGTAACAAGACATTTCAGCTTTGAGAAGCCTTCATCAGTTGTGAGATGGTACAATTGTGAAAACTAAGCATACACTATAATGCTGTGAATAATTAAATAAGTGGTTTTTATAGGAGTTGGCAGCAGTAATTTTTATTAGCCAGTGTTGTTGTTGCTGTTACAGATTGGTCAAACACAAGTCAATCAATTGGATATCATGTATATTTGTTCTTTGTGATTCATCTTCTACTTATTTGGACAATGCGTCTAACAATGCTATCTAGACTAGGAATTAACCTTTGTCTGTAAAAGTAATATAATGGCATCTACATCAGGGGCCACCTGTCATTTTTGCAGAAACTTTTTCAGTGATCCTCGAATGCTTCCTTGTTTACACACTTTTTGTTACACTTGCTTATGCAAGGCTCTCAGCAAAAAACCAAAATATGATTTTGCCTGTCCTACGTGTGGGTCCTGTTTTTCTTTATCCAGTAGTGACATTATCACTCTACCACAGGACTGGAGGAAAATATTTCAAGTTAATTTAGCAGAATTTGAAGCAAAAATTTCAGGACAGTTAAGATTTCACTGTGATCGATGCCTAGATACACCTAACAACATGGTTGTTACATATTGTGGCATATGCCATGAGTTTCTCTGTCATCATTGTAAGAAAGATCACCATAGATGGAAGCAGACTACAGAGCACAATTTAATTGAGTTAAGTCAAGAAAACTTGAACACAGCAATACAGCAAGCTATTCCACACATTGCATATTGCAAGACTCATCCTCAAGAAGTTTTAAAGTTCTATTGTGAAACTTGCAAACAGCTGGTGTGCAGTGACTGCATTGTACTTTCACATAAACAGCACAATTATGGTGCAGTTGAAAATATTTGTGAAAAAGAAAAGTTGGAAGTACAGTCTGCACTTAGTAAATTGGAAATGTCTGCCGTAGAGCTGGAATCAAATATTTCTCAAAGTAAAGCAGTATTGGAAAGTATTGACAACCAAAAAGAAGAAGTTACCAAAATCATTGAAGAAGAATTTAAAAAGGTACACCAGGCAATAGATGTATGCAAACAAAAACTTTTAGTGAGAGCAAATGACGTCTGTTTTCAAAAAAGGTCTTCATTAAATATCCAGGAAATGTCAGCCACGGGCAGTGAGATACAAACAGTGGCAGCTAAAGTTCATGAATCATTGGACTTTTACGAACCTGTGGAGTTTTTGTCCATTAAAGCACTGATGCTAGCACGGTTGGTTGCTGTCAGGAAGAAGCTCACTACCATACCACTGAAGCCATGTAAGGCTGATCATCTCACCATTACCTTCAAGAGCTCAACTCTACTAAGAGATATTGAAAACTACTGCTTCATAGGTGCTGGGGCCTATCCTAAATGCTGCACTGCATTTCTAGGTCTCTGTGTTGCAATTGTGGGAGTGGAGAAAAACATAGAAATAATCACAAGAAATGTCAATGGTGAACCGATCAAGCATGGTGGAGAAATTATTACTGCTGAATTGACTAAACCTGGTTCTAAAGGTAACACTGCTGAGTGTGCTGTTCAAGATAACAAAAATGGAATTTATTGTGTATTGGTTACCCCTCAAACTATAGGTGAGCATTACCTAGATATAAAGATAGGAAGTGAAGGCATTCATTCTAGCCCATTTTTGTTGAATTGTAGACAGAGACGTGAGTATAATTCTCTAAAAGTACTCCAAACATACGATACTGCTGGTACACCTTTTGATGTTGCTGACAGCGGCAAAAAATTATATGTTGTTCATGGAAACCCAAGTGGCATATCAGTAATTGATAAAATCACTAACACTGTTGAGATCTTAAATACTGACTCTATTCAATTGAGGAGTGGTCATGGAATTGCTGTCTGGAAAGGTAAACTTTTTGTAACAGATTCAGAAACCAATTGTGTGTATAAGTTAGACACGAAAGAAGGCAAACTTATCACAAAATTTGGATCACATGGCTCAGGTGAAGGTCAGTTGATATTTCCTTGTGGCCTATGTGTAGGTACAAATGGAAGAATATACGTCAGCGAGTCCGGTAATAAACGTATATCAGTGTTTCAACCTGACGGTACCTTTGTGCAACACATACCAGTGGGTGAAGACAGAATATGGGGTGTAACCTTGGACTTCCATGGAAATATTTATGTAGTTGATCATGACAGTTGTGGTAGTGTCACAGTATTTTCATCTCAGGGCGAACGCCTACAGCAGTATGGAAAAGGTCAGCTACATAGCCCAATAGGAATTGCAATAGATCCTGAACAGCAAGTTGTGATTACGGAGTTTGGAGCACATTCTTCTAAGATATTCTCTTTGGAACCAGACTTTCATGCCATTAATACCTTTTATCATGAAACCAATCCACGTGGAGTGTGCCTTGACAAGGATGGCTACATATTTGTATGTGACAGTAGTAATGGTAGAATATGCAAATATTAATATATGTAAAGAAAACACTTATAACTTAATGTGGTTTAAAAAATGTTTACTTCAATAAAGAAAATTCTATAAGATTACTACATTTTAAAATTGTTCAACTAAATGTTTACATTCTTTATGTCTATAATAACTAAATAAATATATTGTGTAGATTTCTATACAACAATATAAAACCAATTAAAATTTGTTCAATACTTTCACTTTGAGCATACACCTCATTGCTGGTCACTGACACACTCAGTGTATTTAGTTGAACCATTTGGTGTAAGATTGATAGGATCAGTTTCATTTTCTCTCTTCTGTTCAAATGGAAGAAGGCAAAAGTAGTGTCATGGTAGCACCTCCAATTGCACCAATAGCCAGTAAGTCAAAGCAGAGGTGATAACTCAGGGGCCAATGTTCATCTACACACACAAACACTACTAGAAGTGTGCTTCTGCACAAGTGGCAAGTGAGCTATCATTTTCTTCAATTAGCTAATTCATGGTCTTCCACCATTCAATGAACTTTATATCCACATAAATAAATTCTTACGAAGTAAGCCTACTATGTTCTCTCACCTCTAGTCTTCTTGAAGCTCACGTATTTTCCATCTGAAGGCTAATACAAGAGAATTAGTGTTGTATGTGTTTGTGTGTGTGTGTGTGTGCGTGCAATAATTGGATCAAATGTTTGTTGTTTTTTTTTTTTCACCCTTGGTAGTGTCCCACTTTGCTTTGCTCACTTGCTAACTGTTATCAATGATAACTATTTCACTTTAGAACATAGCTACAGTAGTTTTTGTATTGTGACAGAAGGACTTTAAATCTCTTAGGTCCTTCAGGGAGGGATTCTATATGTAGTGCCCCCGCCTTCAGGGCAGTGTTTCTATATGTAGAGTACCTCCAATTGTGTTGTTAGGAACTGTTGCTAGGTTCTAAATTAATTAGGCGCTGTGCACAGTCGTTAACTACCGTTTTTAGGGTCCCTCAGGCCCTAAGTGTAGCGCCCTCGCTGCGCTCGGGACGCTACAATCAAGGACCTTCAGGGACCCTAAATACAGTAGTTCCTCTGAAGCAGCGCCTAACTATTATATATTCCACCAGATGAGACAATTCTTCATACAGTAGCTAGTCATAGGTTTCAAAGTTGACTGGGACAATACTGATTAGAGATTGTATTTAGTGATGCATAGCAACTAACACTACACATTTCCTTCTTATAATAATAATGCTATGCAGCTTGAACAACTATCTTGATCTACTAATACGTAGAATGGCTAACAGCTTTGGCTTAAATTCACATGTCGTTGACACTATTTATAAAATGCAAGCATCCTTGATGGTGCAAGTTTGTTGTTCAATAAAGCCAATTTTCAACGGGTGGATAGTGTGGCTTGGGTGTGGTCAAATTTATAACCCCCTTTGAATGTATTCCTATACCACCTGAATAGTATCACTTCATAAAAAAAAATAAAAAAAATTCACAAGATTGACTCACATCAGAGAAGCAACAAACTAACCAAAGCCATTTACAGCCCCTTTGGTGCTGGGCTATAATAGCAGAGTATACAAATTGATTGTGTTACATGATGATAATATAATGATATGTTCTTATACTTGCACTAATTTCAACAGATTGTGTAGCATTAAAAAAAAAGAAAAGAGCTGCAGGTCATAAGTGAGAATTGTACTGGTATATTAAACTCAAACTTTATCCTGTGTAATTGAGGAAAAGCAAAGGTGTATAGAAGCAAATTATCAATGAATTTGTTGATTGTGTTAAATAACTACACTTGTTGTTTAGCTATTATAAAATTTTATTTAAATTATATGCACTCTACAACTTGAGTGAATAATTCAGTGGTCTATAAGGAAAGAAATTTTGAATTGCAGGTATGTATGTATGTATGCATGTATGTATGTGTGTATGTAAGTATGTATCTATGTAAGTGTGTGTGTATGTATGTATGTATGTATGTATGTATGCATTTATATATGCATAAGGTCTTACTACAGAGGAGTTGTTAACAAAGGCCGTGACACTAGTAACAGAGATCAATCTAATAATACAAGTCATTAGTGAAAGGTAAAAAACATAACAACTTACAAAGTATATTTTGTCTGCTACTGACCTTTCTAACAGTTGAACAATAAAAGTAAAGATAAGAACTGCCCAGACTCTCACTGGAATGCGTCCAATAGGATCCTCTATTACATCTTTGGAATTCAAATGATCAATTATATCAGATGTGCAGAATGGAACAGAAATATCTAGCATTTCAATTTGAGAAGAATTGGATCCATCGTCCGAGATAGTCCAGTTATTTGATTGGAAAATGGAAGGATGACGATTCCAATAGCAAATAGAAGTGGTCCAAACACGTATGTTTTTCTATAATTCAAAATTTTCACTATTTGAGGATAAACTAATGGCTAGAGAAAAAAACAACAAAAGTTAAAAAATAAAAAAAGGTGGATGAAGCTCCATTACCTGAAATAGCAGCTGCATCCAGCTGACAAGATAATTCCAATTTTGCTAATATCCATAATAGTCAGCTACTAGTAACAAAGGAAAAACCTGCAAAATAAAGAGTTTGTGATGATAAAAAAGCTATGAATTTTGCCAGACTTGGGGCCATCTTGCCTGTTGTTCTTCTCTATCCTCATTCCACTTAAAAATTATGTCCACACCATTTTTAATATTTTCATTAAACATAGCATAATATTCTGTAATTGTCTTCTGAAAGCAGTAGAACTCGTGCCTTAGCATGATATGGCAAGATGTTTCATGGAAAAGCAACCCCCCCCCCCCCCCCCCCCTCCCCCACACACTTCCCCCCAAGATCAACTGTTACCTGGACTGGAATGAAGAAAACTGATTTGTTTTCAGCACATGATTCAGTCAGAATTGTTCATCACCAGCATGTCATGTGTTTCAAAATAATGTAGCACAATTTTATTTGATAGCAGCAAAGTCTAGTGACAAGAATCATGTAGCCAGACAACTAATCAGTTACCTAAGATCAAATAAGTCTGAAATACATTTAAAGAATTATTAATTAGTCTTACGTGTGCTCAAAGAGCTCACTGAAAAATTGAAATTAATTTATATAGCTGCAGAAAATAGAATAATTATTTCTAATTTTGTTACTGTTTTAATAAATCTTATATTCAATTATATCACTAGTATAGTTACTGTTTTCTGCCCTACCCTCCTCTGCACTCTGAGTGGTAGTTCATAGAAGCTCCCAACAGCCTAATGTTACTTTAGCAGCTGTTTTGACTGGTTGGTTGAATAGTTTTGCAGTGGGTAGTGAGCTCAATACAGTGTGTTTGCGTGGTATTGTGAGATATTTCACAAGTCATGAACCTAAAAATGCTATTGTACAGATATCTAGTATAGAAAAAAAAATATCAGGGGAGGGTGGATTTAAGGAGGCGGGAGGCTCGACTAGTGTCGTACGAGCTCCTTTTTTTCTTTTTCAGAATGAACCCCTATTTTTTTTGCCATCAAGTATGAGACCAATAGTTGTTCGTTGATTTTCCTCCTGTCTAGTAATTGCAGATTTGTAATGAAAAAAAAAACCCACCTCAATTAATAATGTGCTAAGTCAGAAATCTTATGATTCGTCCTTTTGGTAATTGTATAAGAGTTCAGAGCAGAGACAAGGTAGAGGCACATTTTTCAAGCCTTTCTATAGTCATTCTTTATTGTAATTATTAGATGATGTTTTTTAACTTGATAAATATAGACTCCATTCACCATTAGAACATCACTTTGATTTTTTTCAAAATTTTAAAGACAAAATAGTTTATCTTTGTAAATTAATACTATTCTATATATAACGTTTAAAAAAATTTCCTTCCAGGTTTTCAGAGTCCGTTCATTTCAACACTAATTAATGTGTAAGTGAAGGTTATGTAGGTTAGGTTTGAACATCTCCCAAAATTATCTATATTAAGAGGTCTCTCCTTTTTTTAAAATTCCTAGATCCACCCCTGAATTTATATACATACATTATACATATAATTAGATGTATTCTCTCTCTTTCACAGGCTTTTTTTTTAACAATACAGAATTAAAAATATTTGGTCGCCACTGGGAATCGAACCCAGGACCACTTGCTTCACACACACAAGCGGTCTGCCACTGAGCTATGACAACCAGCCGGCGAACAAACACTACAATTCTGTATTATACTGTTAAGGGGTATTGCTATGCTATAGTCTCACTCTCAAAAGACCAATGAAAATTCTCTTTTTCAAAGATTCTTTTTATCTATTGAATGTTTTTCACTCCACTAATATTTATCACTTGAGTAAAAGAAGGCTGAGAAAGATGCAAGCGCTTGAGAAAATGACCTTTTGCAGAAGAATGAGGTAAATGATTGGTATGACAGGCAAAAGATTAATAAATTTGATACACTTTTGGCTATGTGGTCATAATGTGATCCCTCAATTATTTCAAACTTAGATTATAGGTTGTAGCTACTCTTTAAATGACAAGGTGTGAGGTTGAACGTTCATCCTCACATGTGCAAATTACTATGAACCATCTGTGATCCTCCATGACAATATCACTAATGAACATGCATAGAGCTACTAAAATATGTTCTGAGAATTCATTAAGATATTTGTAAATTAACATTCTACAAATTAATTTCACTCCTCTATTTTTTTTTACTGTAACTAACTTGTTAGAAAAATGTTCATCTTTTATTGTGAATGATCAACCTTATACTCTCAGCAATGTACTACTTTCACAATTTTGCACACCACTTTAGAACGAATTATGTACGGCATATTTGGTATCCTTGCAAAGCTGGCATAGGAAATATATCAATGCATTTTTTTTACCTTTCAAATTTCTACTGATAGACAACAAGTACATGTAGAGACTCAAAGATGACCTTCCTTCATGTAGAGACTCAAAGATGACCCTACTTCATGTAGAGACTCAAAGATGACCCTACTTCTCTTCATTGAGGACACTAACAAAGGAAATACACTTCAGTACAACATATGTTCCCAAACTTCATTAGCATACTAAGATTTAACTTTAGCTTTAGCGCACTGCTAAACACTCCAGGTTTCAGGAAAGGTAGAGACTCCAGAAGAAAAATTAGTAAGGATAGAGATAAGAAATGAAAAAGACAGGGCAAGGAGGAGGAGAGCTAAAACTAGACAGAAACAGGTAGCAAAGTAAAGAATCTTTCTTTTTGAAAAGCCATTAAATGTTCCTAACCACACCAAGCATGCATGGAATAGCTGCAATTACAGGGAACATGCATTGCTCGCTTCGCTATTTTGTGCTATTAGAGCGCATCACTAGTTTTAGTATTGTGCGCGGCAGTGAATTAGCTATTGTTGAAAAGCTTCACCTTACTAAAACTAAAAGTGGTCTGACTCCCTTTATACTTCCAACTAACTAAAACTACCAGCCATTTCAGTTTGTTAGCTATAGCTAACTACATCAAAATGTCCAGCTATTTTAATTAAGTAAACTAAAATTAAAAACAAAAATTAACTAGCTAAGTTGTATTTAAATAATTTGGATATAAAGTTCTAAAAAAACATGAAGTAGCTTTGTTATTTACACCTTTGAATGAATTTAGCTAGCTATTGTTGCTTTCAATTCCAAGTAATTTTAGAAAATTTTGGATGCAATGTTTTTAGTAAAAAAACTGAAAATATAATAGCTAGCTAACTATACCTATAACTAGATGGGTAGCTAGATATTTAATAACTGCTATCATTATATTGGAGAAAAGTAAGGTAGATAAAAGAAATATAACTAATATTAAACCTTTTTGCAGTGGAGCCTCCTGAAGATCTTTAAATGTAATCTTCCAATAACTTCAAATGAAGCCTTCAGTAAAATAAAACAATCTTTGTAGTAGATTTTAGGACCCTGGAAAAGTTATCTCCAATAATGCTAGCAGTGCTTTAAGCATCAAGGTTCCACCAAACAATGCCAGCATAATTAAATGCTTTGCCCAAATTGTTTTTTCAGCAAAATTTCAATCCGAAATATTTTTGACTCAACAGTAAAAGACTAAAGAAATAAAACAAAGTGTTTAGTTAAACTACATATTTATGTTGAAATCTCATTTATAGCAAAATTTCTCAGTTTTAGCTAACAGTCAATACATGTTTAATTAAAACCTGTACCATGGCACATTCAAACGGTCCAATCAGACGACTCAATTTGAGGTGAATATATTTCACATCCACCTCTTAGGAGGTGAATAAGTGAACCATCCAATCAAAATTAGTTTTTATACGCTTCCTGTACATGTATCATGGTTAGGCCCTGCAGGATTATGCTAACATTTTTTTCTGGAATAATAGATATGTAATAGCATAGTGGAATAATTCTGGAATAATACGGGTATTTAGGAGAATAAAAAAGGTAAAATGAGAATAATCAGTCCATATAATCCTTAATTATTAAAGAAAATCAATAGTGCTTTTTTTCCCCCTCTTTCTTTTACAACAAAGGACATAAACAGGTCTAGACATGTAGTTGTGAGGTAGATCTTCATTGCTTGATTAAAGCAGCTGGGTTAGTGTTGGCCACTCTGTTATTGTATTTCCAAAATGAAAAAAGGAAAAGTTTGAAATATTGGAAGAGCTGTCAGTCAGGCTCAGAGTCAGTAGCTAAGTCATATCAAGAATTGTGCTAAATGGATTCTCTTTGTGAGCAACTCAACAATCATACTGCATTAGAATTGACAAAAATGTATATTATTACCAGCCGACCTACGAATGTGAAGGGAAGAGAATGTGGATCCACTGCTGAGCATATTAAAATTCATCAATGCCATAATCCACATTACCCCCAAATGTTTGGTATGGTTTCTCAAATTGAACCTTTTCCAGCTGCAGCAGAGCATGTTTCCCCCCCCTCCCCCCCCCCATTAGGATGTTCAAGGTTTTCACTGAAAGATTAGCTAGCTATATACAATCCACTCATTCATTTCATGACGTACCAACTCTACAACTAGCTATACTGCAATCATAACAATTTCACTTATTTCTAATTAGAATAATATGAAAATTTCTAGGATTAGCTATTATACTATTCTTTTTTGGAATAATAACTCAATTTTTTAGATAAAAAGAAAGAAAGAATATTTCTAAAATTTCGAGCATAATCTGGCAGGCCCTAATCATGGTACAAGTTAGTTGCACCTCCGTTCAGTTGGTACAGGGTTTGGCCCTCGGTTGTGTAAATTCCATACCTATCTCCACATCATGGTGTAACCTATACTTAACCCAACGTTTCAAATTCTTGCATTAATCTAGTAAATGAATAATCATATAATGATGAAGAATGCAAGACTGTTGTGCAAACACAGTCCGAACCAATGCCATGCATAGGAAAGGCATGGCAGAGTTTAAAGATACTGACTTAGAAGGACGACTTGATAGCATTGATCGAAATATTTTGCTAATTTATTATGCTTAAATGAACAATTTTATTAATACCTGGATGATTCAAATTATCAATCAGGGCATTACTGATGACAAAATATAATAAATAGTGGAAGATAAAACTGTAGCTATAACAATATGGCTTTTAAATTCTTTGAGATATTACATTTTGAGTCTGGATGTCTGAGGTCTCCTTTTCTAACGATGTCTTCACTGATACTAGTTCTACATCATTAGTTTGTTCAGAGTTATCATCCTGGACATCAATTGATGTAGTTGAATTGGTAACATTCTCTCTCTTCTGTTCAATGGAACGAGGTAAAAGTAGAGTCATAATGACACCTCCAATTGTACCAACAGTAACTAAGTCAAAGACGAGGTGATAGTTTAGAGGCCAGTGTTTATCTGCATAAAGAATATTAATCAGATAGATACCATCAATTTAGTCATTTCGCACTATAGTACTACTACTATTTACTATACCTCTGCCTACTGAAGTACTAGCTATAGCTAGTGGTGTGCTTGGCATGAAGGTAGTAAGTTAGTCTAGTGATAATCTAAATCAATATGAAGTGTATATAAACATGATGCTGGGTAGCAATTCTTGTCTAATTTTGGTCTTTCAAATTGCATATTAAACTAAACCCAACTAAATAAATAAGCATGCAAATTAAAAATAATTAGTGGCTGACGGTGATACATTTTGTTTTTTGCCTTTTCAAAAATAAAAACGTTCTGATACTGCTGATATGAAGTAAGTAATGGGATGTGATGAGACCATCATAAAAACGTGGTCTAGTTATCGGGATATAATGATAAAACAAAAATAGAGAGTAACATAAGATGGACATAAGTAGCACTAGTAGCATCAGCCTTATTCTTATTTCTTATACACACACACACACACATATATATACATTACATAACAAAAACAATAGTAGTATCCAAATAAATAGTTCGTGAGTTAGATTCTCCTGTTGCAACCAAATTATTCACATAATAAAGTAGTTAATGCTTACTCAATGTTTCGCTCCAAGCAAACAATGGAGCTCCAGCTATTGGACCTATCATACGCATCAGAGCAGCAACAGACTGACCGTAGCCATTTATAGTCCCTCTAGTACTGGGCTATAATAATAGCATAATAAATTGACTATGATAAGAACATGTCTTGTGATAATTTTAAGAAAGTTGGTCTCACCACTGATGAATTGCTGATGAAGACCATCACGCTTGTTATAGACACTACTCTATAAACATCAACAAACAACAACAACAACAATATTCAACCTATTACGTAACTACAACCATCCACAGACAGCTATGCCATAATTTAATAATATCACGGTGTCCAGTATGAATTGAGAATGGATTCATTCAGGATTTTTCACTTGGGGGAGGGAGGGAGGGAGGGCGACACATCATCCAACAATGAAACTAAAATGTCTTGTACAATACTCCTAGCAAGGATGGAGAGGTCAAATTTGCAATTGAACCAGAAATGAAGTTGGTTAGTTGTAACACAATTCTTGGTTTATTTATAGATATGAATTAGTGTGTTACCCTATAAAATTCCTTGTTTTCACAAACAATAGATTTTAGTTTTATCATTATATCCCGATATAACTAGACCACGTTTTTATGATGGTCTCATCACATCCCATTACTTACTTCATATCAGCAGTATCAGAACGTTTTTATTTTTGAAAGGGCAAAATTTTTTTTAATCACCGTCAGCCACTAATTATTTTTAATTTGCATGCTTATTTATTTAGTTGGGTTTAGTTGAATATGCAATTTGAAAGACCAATTATTAAAAGCTAGGTTTTTTCCCCTAAAATTGCTACTAACCTTCCTAACACTTGAATAATGGTAACAATAATAATAATGGTCCAGACTCTAGCTGGAACCCGACTGATAGGGTTGTCAATGGCAACAGTAGAATTGAAATCACTGATACTATCAGATCCACAAAATGGAGTCGAGATGTCCAACATTCCACTTCCACTACCAGAAGAATTGAATCTGTGATTTGAAATAGGTCCAGATATTTGATTGGAAAATGGAAGGAGGAAGATTCCAACAGCAAATAGAAGTAACCCGAACATAAATGTCTTCCTATATTTTAAAATCTTCACTACTTGGGGATAAATTAATGACTAAAAAGTAAACACAATAAAAGAAATCAATGGTAGATAAAATGTAATGAAGCATCCAATACCTGAAATAGCAGCTGCAGGACAGCAGCCGCTGAGAGGATGACTCCTATTTCACTAGGATCCATATTATAACCACCATGTTCATGATCGGTCACAAGCAACAAAGGTAAAAGCTGCAAATTGAATGAAATAAATATGCAGTGACACACAGAAGGAAGCTACAGTATTTACTGCCGACATATGCTTAAAAAAACTTGTGTTTTTATCATGATATCAAGTCACACCACACGAGAACTGTCACAATTGCATTAACATCCACCGATCCCCCCCTCCCCCCCAAGTTCAAGGTGAGTGCATTGAATTTTTTTTTCAGCTAAACATTTTTAGGATTAATGACAATACCTTGAAACACTTAATGTTAGGATCAGTCATTCTCTGGCTGAAATAATTAAATATATTGTACATTGGCAGTTACAGATAAAACTGCTAAGTATATTAGCATATTACATTATAAGTTAACTATGTAGACCTTGCTGACAACATTTAAATTTTATTTCACATTGTGATTATATTATATATTTTTTCCTCGTGTGACAGTTATTGGTGTTCTGAAAGATCAACAATGTTTAATAATACAATGTACATATGTAAATACAAATGTACATTATAATTATCAATTGTACTCACCTCATTGGCTATGATTGCTAGAAAAGCAATCATTCCATAGAGAAGGATTGAAATCATGACTCTTCTGTCCTTCAATAGCAAGACAGTTTTCCATACATTGCTGCCAATAGACCTCCAATTTACGCGAGAAGAATGTCGTACACGATCTGATTTGCATCTGCTAATTAACTTTTTTACTCCAGTGACAAAGAATACAAACACTCCCACACATTCCGTTAGCCTCTGCATTACCTTCTTTATTAATCTAAGAGGATTGCACATGTGGGCACAGACGTTTTTAAACCTGCCAAATAATAATCCCGCTTTCTTGCGCTGACTTAGTCTTTGAATATTCTGTATTAGTTCTGTATCAGAAGAAGCCTCATAATCCGAATCTGTGTCAATATCGTCCAGAAATACGTCTGAAGTTTCATCTTCGCGATTACTGGATTCATCTGTTTCACTTTCATTGTCACTGTCTTGAGATTGACCATTAGAACTGCCATTTGATTCTTTAGTGAGATCTATACCTGAATCTTGCCCTTCAGATGACTGCTCCTGAGATGAACTTTCTTTTTTATCCTTTTTCAGTGTCTCATCCAAAAACAACCATGCACCTGTAAGGGCAGAGAGAGGAAAAATGTTTTGTTGAATACCATATTCAAGGGTGTAAATAATGGAGACAAGGAATAAAGGATTAAAGATGGACCACAGATAATAGAGTAGCTAATCATATGGGCAAGATACATAGCTTTAAAGAAGAATGTGACACAATGACTATATGATCTCTCTTTCACAGGCTTCTTTCAAAACATTACAGAATTTAAAAAATTTGGGGATCGAACCAAGGACCACTTGTTTAATGCACAAGTGCTCTGCCACTGAGCTACAACAACCAGCCAGCAAAGACTTCAATTCTATATTTGTACTGTTAAGGGTACTGCTATGCTATAGTCTTACTCTCAACAAACCGAATTTGTCCTTTTTCAAAGTAAGCCTTGTGTTAGTATATCCAGTGGATTTTTCTACTCTGTTAATTTATCACTTCACAATTTCTTTTACTCATTAAATGTATTCTTTCTCTCTCTCACAGGCTTCTTTTTAAACAATACAAAATTTAAAACTTTTTAATTCTGTGTGTTTAAAAACAAGCCTGTGAAAACGAGAGAATACATACGCTTAAAGAAGCCTGTGAAAGAGAGAGAATACATTTAATGAGTAAAAAAAAGCCGAGAAAGGAATTGTGAAGTGACATATGAATGTTATTACCATAGGACCTCAGTTTCGAAACCTTCATGCATATCAGACACCTCGCTATTACAATTCATACTGAGCTCAGAAACTCCTGCTTTTAGAGATCTATCAAAGACAAATAAAGTATGGTTCGTTCAGTTATATAACTTGAAATTTTCAGTTCAGCAAGAACCGGTCCCTTATGCAGCAGTCTTTTGCGAATAAAGAGAGAACAGTAACAATTCATAACAACAAAATAATAAAAAAATGTGTGCACAAGCAAACCCTAGTACATAAGGTGCTAGAATAGCAACAACACTCAACAAACTCTCAGTGACTCCTGGATTTAATGGTAAGTAGAAGCTCAGAGATACAGACTACAGAGATTTAGAAATACCTGTATCCAATAGTCAAGTCACAAAAGTAAGTCTTGTATTGGTATATCCAGTGAACAAGATGTGTGAATGTGTAGTGTTACAGCTACTGCTTAGCTAAAGAATAGCACAATGTACATAATTACTACCAAATAAACATACTAGCTGCCTTTATACACAGCTTTTTTTGGCAGGAAGCAAATCACAATTTTTTAGGCAACTGTGAGGTAGTTCTTTAGAGATGTAGGTTTTATTTTTCAAGTAATAGTTGCAGATGGTTACTTATAGATTTTTTCGTAGATAAAAAACCTGATATATCGTTTATAATATAAATATGCATGCATCTCACTCTATTTTGTCAAAAAAAAATCTTCTGTATGGCATTGAAACCCCTTACCATATGTCATTTAAAAACTGCCCTTAAATGTAAGTAGCTGGAGTGCTTTCTGTCAGGAAATGGTCTAAGGTAAGAAAGTAATCCCTTATTTGCTAGCTAAAAATACATGGTCAATGGCTACATGAAGCTACTTTAACTGAATGATGTCTTCTAAAACTAGGTGAACAGGATTAAACTTCAGGCAAACAGAATGAATGTAGCCTTTGGTTACTTTTGTATAATTAATTTTGTAGAGGCAAAAATTAACTTTTATCAGATTCTACCATGTTAGAATCGTGCAATGGCTCTCTCACCATTTGTCATTTGAGCTGAAGCACATGCACTAGTATTACATTATGTGTATCCAACAGTGTGGCCATGCCACATGCACGTGCTCATTTTTATGCCGTGCACCACACATTTTGCTTATGGTTCATAAGTGATCAAATTAATACGTAGCAAAACACATTTTACATTATCAAACATGTGCACACACACACACATGAGTAAAAATAGAGGATTATATTATATAAACTTTTACATGCTTCATCTTTGTTTCATCCTATGCCTGTTGCATGCAATTCTTTAAATAAGACTCACCTAATAAACTGAACATGCTGAGTCCAGCTCCCACCAAGCAAGGGAAACAGTACGGATAGTCACAAAACAACTGAAACTCAAGCAGGCGGTACTTATTAGCGGGCTGAGCCAAAAACCCTCCTATCACAGAGCCCTAAATATACATAGTTAAAACAGAGCAAGTCACATAATCGAATCGCATAAAATACAAGTTATTGCATTTACCATGAGACGTCCTATGCCTCCAGTAGTTCCTACAGCAGCAAAACCCTTGGCTAGATTTGTGTCATCACAGATCTTGAGGGAAAAAAAAAAAATATATATATATATATATAACAGACCATTTTCAAACTACAAGCCCATTTTAAACCAGCCTGGCTCCAAACTAGCCACAAATGTTGCTAGTCTTACAGTGGTGATGTACAATTAAAACCAAGCAGTCTCACCTGAAGGTCAGACTGGCTCCTACTAGCAACCAGATACAAAGTCTGCTCTGGTATTAAAGAGAACACAAGAGCACAAATTATTAGTCTATTGTTTGTTGAATCCAGTTCCCCACAAATTGTAAGAGGGGAACATATGGGGTAATTAGGAAATCTCTGGGAGAAAACGTCATAGAAGTATAAAAAACCTTAAAAAACAGTAAATAAAAATTTCAAAGATTATATAAGATGTTTTAGTGATTCCAAAGTTTTCAGATGCAAGCCTTAGCTAATGTCAAATTCGTGTGTGGAAACATGTTCATGTCAAGCCTAAATGCTGCCTAATTAACCACATCTTACATGCATTTGCATCCTTTACGTCGTGCTGCATCATATAGCAGTGTTTCATAATTACTAGTGACTGAGATTTGTAAAGAACTATGAATGATTCAGTCATTCTCGGCTGAAATAATTATAATAATAGCAAATTTTCTCGTTCGTACAACCAATAATATTGTTAATTAAAACTTAACCCGATGTTTCGACTTGTTGCCGGATATAGTAGACAGTAAGCGTACCCTCCAGAAGTCTTGCTGTTTACATTGTGTTAGTATATCACCACAGAGGGTTTGACCACAGTTGACCCCTGAAGAAGTAGAAGATGCCGAGGAATACATCAGAAACCTTGTCAAACAAATGGCACCAGATGCCCCTGGAACCACTTCCACATCACCAGCCAACAGCTCAGCCAAGAGCAAGCAATAAATCGCCGCCAGTTATCAAGTGCCCTCTGTGCACAGACAAGCACAACTTAGTTCGGTGTCAAGCCTTCGCCCACTATGACATAGACAAAAGAAACAAGTTTGTTTGGGAGAAGCGATTATGTACTAACTGTCTAGGAGAAGGACATGGCTACACGCACTGCCCCTCCAAGTACACCAGCCGAACATGCCACAATAAACACCTTACGATGCTGCATCGAGAAAAGTCCACCAAAGAAGCCACGAATGCAGTCCTTTGTGTCAAAGTTCAACCACATGATGTGGATTCAGACGAAGCTGACAGTGACATGACATTCATGGAGACAGCTATGGTGGTAGCCACGTCAGGCAGCGTCACACCAGAGCCAGAGTATTGCGATCAGACGTTAAATCACTCTGACAAATGTATTGCCTTGTCACCTTTGAGAAATAATGTCACTGTTCCTAGAATTTGAACTAAAATAAGTGCAAGCACATGGAGCTTTAATTTACATGCATTTGCATCCTTACATCTTGCTGCATCATATAGCCGTATGAAATGTTGCAAGAGCTAACAGCAAACACTAAGACTATACTGGGGGGGGGGGGGTATTACTAATCCTTACCAAGCTGCACAACACAAACACATTTTTTTTGTCTCTGTAAAGCACTTTACATTAAAAAATTACAGAAAATACATTGCAGTTTCTAATTTTTTTTGTGAAGTTTTTAAATGACTGTCAAAAAAAATTAGACACACTCATACTGTTTTAACTGATTCATGTCTTAACAGATACAGTGGTTCAACGTGATCTAAATTTATTGAATACCCTACTGTGCTACCAGTACTATGTGTAATAGTTATAACCAATATTGAGTTTGTATGTGATTACAAATCCCAAGACACGAGGGTGAAGCCCAAGTTGCGAGGGTTTGTGAATTGCAGTACAAACCAAATTCTTATTGGTTTATAACTATTTTTATAGCCCAAGGACATAGACACCAAGGCAGGTTTCTGTTCTTAGTTGTTGTTTTTTTCTGATGGAAGTGAGCCGGAAAAGCAGGACTTCAGATGATTATACTAATATGACACACAGAGTAAAAAGAGAAAATGTATTTTTCCTTTAATTTAATGTGTCCTGTGTACTTTATGAATTTGCTAATAAAAGAATGTGGTTATGGGTATAATAGCCTGATTTAGATCATATCACTCCATTGTTGGTAAAGAGAAATAAACCCTCCTTTCAAAATTCCATAGACGTAATATATTTCCCCTTATTTTTAGTGACCTTTCTGTAATGAATCTGTGGACGGCATGATGAAGGGTGAGCAGAGAGAGATAAAGAGATGAAGAGAAAGATAAAGAAGAAAGAAGATGAATAAACTGTGTGTGTGTCATGAAAGTCAATTATATGTGTATATATTATTATTGTGTGTCATTATTATTGTGTGTATTCTAAAGTGTATGTATGCTCATGTCATGATTGTGTGTGTGTTAGTTCTGTCCGGATGTTCCGTGACCACTCCCTCATTTTGTGTGCGCATGCATGTCCTCGGCTACATAACCTTAGACACGCATGCGTATCATCAGTTCCCCATAGTTTAGTCTTAACCCCAAACTGATTGAGAGCTCAGGGAAGGGCGGACGTAGCTACAAGGTGGCAGCAAGTTACCAGAGTGTATGAGTAAGCTGAGTGATTGACAGCTAATCTTCTACCTCTGATGACTTCACCGTTTCTTGTCGTTGGTGACTGTGCTGAGCTGAGCTGTGTCGAGCCGCAACCCCACAATTGGCGACCGTGGTACCTACCTCCCCACAGAATCTGTTGTGCACAGAGCTAGCTGGAAAAAGAGATTACTCTGAGCAACATAATTCATTAACATCTAACTTGTTGTTTGTTGATCTTTGTATCTGTGTGGGTGAATACTTTAGTGGGACCAAGAGGGTGTTCAAATTTGTGAAATGTTTAGTTTGAAAAAACTCATTACATATATGCATTTCTCACATTGTAATTTGTGTACTTACCTGTCTTTTTTTCCTTTTTGTCTGACCATGAGAACATAGCCACGTCTACTGAATGACTTTGCCTATCTTATAGGTTTTCACCCTAGACGACTGCGACCCACCTTACTCAGCTTTCGTTAATGCTCTATTAGATTGATAAACTGTAGCCCTTCCTATAAGTATAACGGTATGACTACTCTGTATTCCTGCACTAGTTATTTGTGAGTGTGAGAGCTTTTTTAAAATTTTCATTTAAAATAAGCTTATTGCGAGGTCATTTCAGTTACATTCTTTTAAGAAGATGGACAAGTGACAGATGCACACACAAACGATCAAGTGTACTTTTAATAGGATTGGCATGCCCAAATTGCTTGGATTGCCAAGTGAAATGCCGCAATCTTCACATCTTTGCAAAAACTGGCGCACGTGGGTAATGTGAGTGGTGAGATCCTCATCATAAACAACAACGTCATCCACGACCCGACGGAAGTCATGGAGGCCCTGAAAGGCTTCATACATTCGGCGATCATAGTGCTCACTGATTGAAGAGATGCCGAAAGGAGCACGCAAAAACTTAAAACGCCCAAATGGAGTGATAAAAGTAGTGAGAAGCTGGCTGTCTTCATCCAGAGGGCATTGGTGGTAACCTTTGAAAGCATCAAATACTGTGAAATATTTAGCCTTCGAGTCCGCAATGTTGGCTACAGCAAGTGCCGGAGGAGTAGATTGGAATCGTTCTCTTTTGACGTAACGGTTGAGAGAGGAAAAGTCAACACAGATCCGAACACGTTCAGAGTTCTTTTTACGTGCCACTACGATTGGCGCACACCAGTCAGTGGGATCAGTTTGTCTTGAAATGATGCCCTGGGATTCAAGTAGCTCAAGTTCCTTCTTAGTTGGCTCCAAAAGTGCATATGGGATTGTACGAGGTGTATTAACACAGAATGGCTTGGCAACATCCGTGATCACTATCTTGAACACCTCACCAGGCATCGTGCGAATCTGCCCATCGAAAACTGTCGGGAACTCTTTCAGAATTCCATCTTTGGAGACAGAACAGGTTTCCTGCTGAGACAGTGTGTCAACCGAACTGATTGAAGATGTAATAGTAGGTTTAGATACCACCGGTAGTGGCATTGGATACTCCGGTGGAAGAATACCAAGAGCACGAGCTGTCTGCCAAGAAAGTAATGCTCCTGAGACAGTCTTATATATGTGAAAACAGTCCTCCACAGCACGGTGTCCAACACTGATGAGCACCTTCAGGCAACCCAACGGAGAGAGTGTACTTCCATTAACAGCACGGGGTTTAACATCTGACGGCAACAAGTTGAGTACATGCTCATTGATTTGTGACAGAAACTCAATACCAGCTGCACTGATGTCAGCACCAGAGTCGGGGAGAACCTCCACCACAGCCTCACCGTTCAAGCCTTGTATGTGGACTGGGAGTGTAGGTGCCGGAACTGAGTGGTTGAGGGACATCATACCAGGATGATGGGCATTGTCCTCCTCAGTTTGCTGAGGGCCCTCTGACTGAATACTGAGTGCACGAGGAGCTTTCCTGAAACCACTAGTAAACTGGTTACTGGGCTTTTGCCGACAGACAGTGCTATAATGGCCTAGTTTGCCACAATTGCTACAAACTGCTTGATACGCAGGGCATGCCTTGCGGCGCCCCTCCAGGTGTACTGCCTTGCCACAGCCATTGCAGGTTCCCAAAGGTTGTGTCGAAGCAGGGCGTTCCTTCCCCTTCATGCCGCGTTGATATCTGCTAACCTTATACACAGAGTCACTGGATGGAGAGTCAAGGGTTGAAGACTTTGGAGGAACGACCACAGCCAAGGGCATCGCACCAGATCGAGAGTGTAACTCCTTTTTAGCCGCCTCCAATGCCCTACCTGTATCAATAGCCTTTGTCAGGGTAAGATTGGGCTCTCTAAGCAGGTCTTTGATAGTGTCAGGATCTATAAGGCCAGTTACCAGTTGATCACGAATGTTGCTCCGGAGGCAATTGTTATCACAAAAATTGCAAGTCTTCGCCAACTCACGAAGTGACAGCAAATAGTCATCGAAACTCTCACCCAGAGCTTGCTTGCGTTGTCTGAAGTTGCGTCGCTCAACAGTCTCGTTGACTCTGCCCTGGACATAGCTCTTCAGTGCGGCAACTATCTGCTCCTGGTCCCCTCGCTGTGCTTCTGTAAGGCCAAGGTTGTCAACAATGGTGAGTGTATCACGTGACAAGCAACAATGGAGGGCGTGTACTTTGATGGGAGCTGCTGAGTCAGCAAGCCCGGAAAGAATCATGTAGGAATTCCACTGTTTCTCCCATGCTAGTAAGTCGGAACCTCTATCGACATCGAGGTCAAGTGTAGGAAGGTCACCCGCACGAAAAGTATAAGACATGAGTACCAGACACTACCAAGACAGTTGAACTTGCAAATACAGGACGAGGGACGGTGTGTAGACGCAGGAGATGATTCACTCTCCCCACAGAAGACAAATAGGTAAATACAGGTTCAATTGCTACCAGCAAACCCTGTTCGCAGCGCGATTAGTGAAGTTTAGATTAACAAACTTTTTAAAAGACAATCTGTTTTATTTCATTTAAAAAAATAGTTCTATTCAGAAAAAAAATATTTATGAACACACAAGAGTTCTGTGTCTTGGGTCTGCTTTGGCAACTGCCCTATTTACATTTAGCAGTTTGTTTTTGTTTTTTGCCAGGTTTACTATCTGACTCGTTTTAATGATCTGATTCTTTTAAAAAGGGTTTGACCCTTCGAAATGGTTTGAATAATTTGACCAGCCTGTTCTAAAATAGTCTGGCCAGTGGTCTGGCCTGTTTTAAAACAGTCTGAGGTTTGGAAATTGTCTGGCCCATTTTATAACGGCTAGACCATTTTAAAACAGTCCAAGTTTGTAATTGGTCTGTAACATAGCTATATATAAAATTGAACTCCAGCAACTAGTCTATAACTACTTACCTCAGATATATAAGTCTTGGCTACTCCAATGTTCCCATTGAACAAGCCCCAGAGCAGTCTAGCAGACACGGCCCATAGCATGTTCTGACTAAAGCCAAAGAAGAGCTCACAGACAATGATAGAAAACACACCCATTAGTAAGACTGTTCTTCTTCCTAGCTTGTCGGCAGCCATTCCCCAGATGAAGGAGCCAAATAAATTTCCGAAGAAATAAGCACCTCCTAAGTAACCTGCTTTACGGCCTGCATCGATAACATAGATAATCAATCTTCTCCATGGGAACTATATATATTACACTACTTTACCCAGTTCATCCTTGTCCAAATGAGGGAAGAAATCATGTACCATAAATGGGAGAAAAGGAAAGATCATGTTGATACCTGAAAACAACAAGAAATATTGAACATTTACATAACAAGAGGAGAACAATAAATTCAAACTTTACCAAATTGGCTAACGAAGAGAACAGCACACAAAACTATCATCTGCACAACAATCAAGTGAATAATAACATTAATATAATTATCTAGACTTTCTTCAATAATGAGGGAAAAAAATATGACAATCAGGACTAATAATATTGATAACAGTTTCCAACCTCAATGACACGCTATATTTCAAATTGAGGCTTTAGATAAATACTTAAAACCTAATACTGTTGACAAATTAAGTAACATGAACTGCCGGCAATTGTGTCACAAATTTTTGTAAAACCATTGTCTTCTCTTCCACTGTGAAATGAGCCTTGGTTCCATGATTGTGGCGTGAATTTAAGAGCAAAGTTGTCGAGTAATCATCAGGTACAGAAGTAGGCAACATTCAAGCTTTGATAGACATACACACATTCAAATGCATGTGTGTGTGTGTGTGTGTGTGCGTGTGTGTGTGTGCATGTGTGTGCAGTTCACATACGTAGATCTCCAGCAGTGGGTTTTTGGGGATCCTTTGACTTATTGCCCAATTGGGCTTGTGTGACCTTGTAATGGCAGCAATATAACAGGACAGGTTGTGTTACATCTAGCTGTATCTATTCAGCCATAGCTATTTCAACTTATCTTGATCAAAATTTGAATTGCTTGTGTTCTTTACCCAATTGTTGACACTGACAAAGTACAGTATCCCTCATGTGCAATATCAGAGCCACATTGTAATACAATACACAGTGAGTAGGAGATCAGTTTCTTTGCCCTTTTGGGCATAGAGTCTCCGCCTCAGCCGGATTTGGGCAGCGTCAAGCCTCGGCAATAGCTGTATGCTTGCCGCTCAAGCGCTGCGACTCGCTTCTGAGCAGCTGCTTCTCCCACCTACTGACCCCCGTCACGAGAGTGCCAATAGTCGCTCTCAGAAAGAACCTTACATCCCATACCCTTCTCTCCCTTTGACTTTCGGGTGAGGTGAGGTGGGTGGGACAACTTTCACCAGAGCCTTCAGGCACTGTTGTGGCTCTGGTGTTCCCGGTAACATTCCCCTCCATGCTGATGGTTCGGTTACTTTTCTAATACCACGTGCGGATCCCTCGCGCCTTTATACGTAACTTGGCCCCACCCCTCCCTCACGGGGCCTTCGTCCCTTCCCAGTCCTCCACGACCTTAACCGCCGGTAACCTCGGTACGCTGTGCTGGACCTGCTGTGATGTGCTACAGGTATACAACAGGGATCTTACATCTATGTATATTATTACAGGGATAAAAAATATTATACTAATTGTATCACTTTTGACGTGATTGGTCAAATAATTGGTTTAATAAACATCAACTTCACTTTCCCTTGTTTATTACAATGAGCTATGTGCGTGGGTACACATCCCGTACAAACCAATTGGTGTGCTGGTTTTCGAGAAAATGCGAAGCTATCAGCTTCACGTAGAGCTTTTGTGGATAACGCCCCCTTTTTTCACATCATAATCACGCGAACTGTTTGTTGTTTTGTTTAATGTTGAGAAGTTAACCAAGTGCTGTTAGAAAGAGTTGAAACCATCTGTGAGTGCATGCGTGTTTAGCTTCTCTAAGAACAGAGCGTGACTAAATACATCAATTTAATTGGTCCATTGCTTGAATCTAATTCACTTAGAATCACACCCGGCAGCACTTGTAGAAAACACTTACCAGGGGCTACCGTTGTGACTTATTGCCATTGTGAAGCTGTGACAAATCCTGATGCTACAGCAGGGAGCCTTCTAGTTCCTAAATCCTGCAAATGTCCTTGGTACTGCACTGTAACTCTTTTAGAACAGAAGGGTATGCTGAAACTACTACAGTGATGGAACTCAAGTAGCTATCGAGTATACCAAAATTGTGACCGCTCATCTTGCCTGGGTGAACCAGGTGTCATTAACAATGACAATGCAGAAAGAATTTAGTGTTTAGTTGCATTTATGAGTGTGTTAAATCACGCCTCCCTTTAGTCACGCTAAAAAAAACAACATTATTAACTATTAGTTAAGTTTACATCTGCTGCTTTCAAAGCAATGCTATGCTAGCTAGTGTGTAGTATCGCTGAGAAGCCCGTTAGTAACTGGTGTGTTACAGGCGCCACTGATATGCATGTAATCTCAACAGTCGTATAAAATGCATATAACAGACGTGCAAAACATGTCTGTTCTCCCAACTTTCGTACAACAGGCATTATAGTAGTACAACACATATATCACACTATATTAAATCTACTATAATATCATTACGTTTGTGTGTCAGTAACGACAACAGTGTGTACGTGTATCCATGAATCAATTCATTAGCTGAGTTTTGGTAGTGCGTTGCCATGAACTGATGGGTAAAGTGTCGACATGAACTGATGGGGTAAAGCGTCGACATGAACTGATGGGTAAAGCGTCGACGTGAACTGATGGGTAAAGCGTCGACATGAACTGATGGGTAAAGCGTCGACATGAACTGATGGGTAAAGCGTTCAGTTCAACAAAGGCAACAACAACTACTGCAGCTAAAAGCAGCTGTGAAATCAATGTGAAAAGGGTGGTGAAATTTAATAAAGCGTTCAAAAGGGAAGGCAATACTCCCACAAAGCCTGTCTACCATCACGGATGGAAGGACAGAAAGACTGAGAAAGAAAGGATAAATGGAGAAAAGGGAATCCATGACTCAAGAAGAAAGAGCTGGAGAGGAAATTAGGCTCAGGAAGAAAGAGAGCAGCAGAAGGAAGCTGGTGTAATTAAACCAAGTGGTATAGGATAATAAGAATGTTAAAAATACTTGCATTCCTAATCAGCAAAAGTTAATTGTGCATCGAGCGCCTCTGTGTGGTGGGGACTTACTAGTACATTACAACACACATGCATAGGTACCAAGGCAGATAGCCTCTTGCCCATTGTATCTCTGTTTTTAAATACCTAGATGTTTTATTTATCTGATGTTCAGCAAATCAACAAAGAAATGTATCAAAATGCATCAATAATACACTTGTGCTTGCTTTAGGGGAAGCAAGACTTCTGTGGAACACGATGAGGCAGTAAGAACAGACACACTAGGGATAACATGGAATCAGACTGGTTGTACACATGTAGCCTGGCAAGCTTTTGGGGATTCTTTTCCGACTATTCGTTTTTCCTTTTGTGCAATTTTTTTTTAATTATTGAAACATTTCTTGGTTGTATTCACTACTTGCCATGAGTTAAATATCTTACCTGGATAAAACTCTACATCTGATGCACTTCACAGGTGCTAATAAGAGTGACTTTTTCTAGCTACTACTCTTTGCGTTCTATAACCACATGTGGCAGGGAGCGAGCTAGGGAGAAGGACAATCTGACTCATGAGACTACACTACTACTCAAACTATTCCATTCAGTGAGGAGGTGTTGTCCATGAGTCCTGCAGAGTTAGTGTTAGATGAGCAAAAAGGGGGCTGGTAAAAACCAAGTTGAGCCCCCTAGAGCCTGAGAAATACTTTAATATGCATCTATTTGAAACTCCTTAAAATTGTCCACACATACATATACTATATATAATAAGGACTTTATTAAACATATTAGTCACATGACCCTGTTGTGGATTTAAGCAAAAAGCCCCATTGTTTATTTGCTTTCTAACTTTATCAAATTTTGCTTGTCCAAAGATAAAAAAATGGGAGGACTTTTTGTACCATAGCTACGCAAGCCAGACCCTTTACCAAAAAAGAAATGGTAGTTATGCAGACAAACCATTCTTCCATTCCCCATAAGAAAACAGTACAATACGTTTATTAGTTTACGTTTACAGAAATATTGTTGTAAAATGAGTTGTTTGAACACTTGAGGAATTGCTCCTTTTATGTGTGGGTAAAGGTATGCAGTGCACCAATTTCAACCACCAATATTTCTCTGGCTTCTAACTCTAGATCCATAGGGACTTGCTAAGCAAGACTATAGGCTAGTATAACAACTAGCTAATTCCTATACAAATAAACCAGAACTGTGCATGAAATACAGTGAATATGCTTGAAAAGTAGTGGAGGTGTTAACTATAGAAGTTTAGTTTGCTTAAAACTAAGAGTCTTGCCAAATTTTTGGTCACATACATGGACTATTTAACCTAACACCATAACTAGCTGCACTAGCTAACATGGTAAATTAGCTGGTGATTACATTGCTAGCTGAGCTATAAGAATTGAACTCTAAATTTGTGAAAAGAGGGCACTATATTTCAGCTCCAAACTGGCTTTTATCTTGTTACCACATGCCCCATGCAGCAGTATATCCTTTGGAAAGAGGTACCTTGTTTATGTATGTCAAGTTATGTGGCTTTACTAAATCTTTTAGTTGAAGTATAATCTACGTATGTATTAGACACTACATGTACACACTACACCACTCATCTCAGCTGTCATGTACTATTGTCAACTAACCACAAAGCCAAACCTGAACTCTTTTGCAGTATTTTCCTTACACTAAACGGTACATCAATAAGCTACCTTAGTTAAGGGCAGAGGTGTGGATGCCTGCTTTCTTTTGGTCGAATTCCTGCCGCAGCAACTTCCAGAACGTACTCCGCGGTTGAAGTGAGAACGTACTTTTAAATAGAGTCTCCGCATAACGTGCACCATCTTCCCTGAAGAATGGCCGCTCATGTATTGCCCAGAAACAAAACCCCACTACCGAGAAGGTAGCACGAATCAGTTGTATCACGAATCAGTTGTATCACGCAATAGTATACACCAATTACATACAATATTTACAGGTCAGCAAGAGCAAAGAAGAAATTGTCAACAGCGCGCGCGATAGAAATTTCCTCCCATCACAAAACCACCTCCCATCACAAAACCACCACCAATTAACAAAATCCCGCTGCGGTGGGGGCGGTGAGGAGTAACCTTATTTTTTTTTTTTACCCCAAGGTGGTAGCCCCACCCACAAGCGAAATACATACATACGCGTACGTCCGTGCGTGTGTAAGCGATTGGGTAAGGAGTTTCGGTGACTTTTTGTTTATAATGTTTTCAATTGGCAGTTTTCTTGCTTGAACTACTGTAAGACTGTCCCATAGAACGACCAGACCACAATGGAGGGTGCTCTTCTCCTTCTGCTATGTTTCATAAGCTTTGTAATTGGGTAAGCCTTGAATATAAATCACAGCACATATTTTTTCCCCTTAGCTCTAAACTTAACACTTCTGTGTGTTTGTGACTGAAGGTTCATGGGGGTAGCAGTATTTATTAGCTGGCAGCAAGCACTCCAGCTATTGGACATGTGGGATAAGAGAGCTCCTCATTGGCCTCATGTGGGGTCTCCCAAGGTAAACGGGAAAGAGAAATATTTTGCTCACCATACATTATCATTTTCATGGCCTTTTATTTGCAGTTGTATTTTGCCCCTCCTTCTCCTTCCCCACCCCATTAAAAGACATAGACAATATAATAGTTCTCCTGATAGCCTGTTAATTACACATGTCATTCGTTGTATGCTTGAGGAGCACTAATAGCAAGCGAACCAGCCTAGCTAGTAGTAATTTAAACAAAAGTCACTACATTTAAAACTTTATGTTTATCTGATAAGTTGACTTTTGAACTCACAGATGAACAAGAAGGATTACATTTATTTAATTTACTTGAAGTTAAAATTCTAGCTTTTTGTTCTTACACTACTAAGTTTAGTAGTTTCATAGTACAAGTATGTATGTAGGTTAGCAATTATTTTTAGCTAACTAAGACAAAATGCCTCAATCTTCTGAGTGATTGGTATATAGGCTCTGCAGTATCTAAATTTATTACGTGAGAAGTACTAATAGCTCTGGACACCTAGCTCACAGCTACCAACTGGCAGAAACTTTTAAAATTATTCTGGTAAAGGGTATTTTGTGCCTTGGTAACTACTCACAGCGTCTTCTTTTCTTTTTCTAAATAATCACACAGTTGAAGTCTAAAGCTAAAGTAAGACTTTGCTTAGTCCTTATTACCAGAAGAAGCTGAGGGCTGGCGTAAAGAGCTGTATTGTTAGGAGGAAGGAAGGCACCTATGCGCTTTTAATGAACCATCTAAATATACATACATATACCATTATATTGATTTTCAATTATTCACCCTGAGTAGTATCTTGCTCACTTCACTTGAGGTAGTTTCTGAGATCTTAATGGTAGCTGACATTTGCAGGTAGCCTATGGGATAAGCATAATTTTAGACCAAAGGCACCATTTAATTCGTAGAAGAAACACTTCTAAATTTTTCTGTGTGTGTGTTGTGGCGTGTGTTGCTCATGTTTAATCAGCTCAGTATTGGCGGGCTAAAGTTTAGCTGAAGTTAAAGTCAGAATTAATAGTTAAAAGTGAATTTTATGTGGTTTCTTAATCATTCGTAGATCCTTTGGTAAGAAAAGAACTTAAACGATAGAACACAATTCTTTTAGCGCAGTGTTATAATCGCAGATCCTGCAGTCTTGGCAGACCAGTCCTCCATGTGCAGTGAAGCCTTCTGTGAAGCTTGCTGAAGTGGAAGAGATTAATGAAGAATTGAAGAAGGTAAGTGTATGGGATAGTTTGAGAATCTCTGGAGTTGTTGGTATGATGTGCGCCTGTGTATGGCGTAGAGACAAGCATGCACTGCCATATTAGAGATAGTATGATACGTGGTGTGTGTGTGTTTATTGGCGAGCGAGCGAAGCGAGCGAGACACTCTCAGGGGTAACACAATTGAAAATCAGGGATGTTTGTTTGTTTATATATATGTTTGGACGTACGTATGTCATTTTGTACTTTGACCCTCTCGTAATTTAGAGTTAGCTCAACGTTCGACCCTGTCCCAAACGTCTCTAAACAGTGTCGTTCGGCTTAACGATCATTACCCGTATTTAATACGCTATTTGTCATAGTTATAAGCCCTACCTAACAGTATTTACTTGAAAATTCATTAAATTGTCCACTAGACTTACCACGAAGGTAAGTCTTGCGTAAGTATGTTCAGTTATGTGAAAGTATTGTGCATTACTAAGAGTATCCCAAAGAAAAAGTGTAAAGAACATGACTTGTTTTTTGTTTCAATTTAAACAGTTGCGGGGAGTGGTTACTATGGCATTGAATGCCTTTACCATATAATACGTAATTTAAAAACTAGACTTTTTTTAGTAGCTTGAATGTTAGAAGTTAAAACCAAATGTTTAACAATGGTGTAGTATTAGGCTCGCTCGCCATTTGTGCTCAAGCACACCACTAGTGTATCGTGTTTATGTATGTGACTGTGTGTGTGTGTGTGTGTTTATGTGGGTGTCCGTGTGTGTGTTTATGTGGGTGTCCGTGTGTGTGTGTGTGTGTTTATGTGGGTGTTTGTGTGTGTGTGTGTGTGTTTATGTATGTGACTGTGTGTGTGTTTATGTGGGCGTCTGTGTCTCTCTTTCTCTCTCCCTGTATGTGTGTGTGTGTGTCTTTGTAGGTTGTAGAGCTAGGGATGCGTTTTTACTTTGAAAGATGGTATCACACTCACATCACTCCAGATCCAGTATGTGTCCAGCAGGCGCGAGATATCCTCGTTCATGTCATCACACATGTGACCAGCAAGTAAGCACTAGGAACATAGTTCAGTGGGAGGAGAGGGCAGGGTTAGCGGAGAGGGTGGGGTTAGTGGAGAGGGCGGGGTTAGCAGAGAGGGCGGGGTTAGCGGAGCGGCTTTAGCGAGGATAACTTTGATTGGAAAAAGATCATATTTCATTATCTGTTTCTTTCCATTAGGTCCAAGCAAGTGGATTATCTGGCATATTTGGTAGAGACTATCATGGAGGATTTCCTTGAGCACTTTAAGCGCTATAAGCAGGCATGTTCCAAATGCCAGAGTTGTGTGGACGCAGAAGGTGGCTCTTCTAAGATCAGCAACTCTTCTAGACTCAGACTCATTGAGGAAGCTTTCTTTGAAGCAGATGATCCAGACAACCCCTGGAAGGCAGTGTGTTTATATCCGGAGGCTAGGAACAGTATGTTAACAGATGAGTTTGTCTTTCTTTAGTTGTTCCAGTCTGTCATGTATGTACTTCAAGTAGGATGAAAAAGTCCACTATATTATATCATGTGTAGCTGCATACGTAGGTGCTTTAGCTCATGTGTGAAGTTGATATGTGTACACTGTTAGAATTAATATTGCATTCACTTCTACTTCTGCTTTAGAGTGTATTCTGTTAAGGATGTTATTATTGGTGTTTTTTTTCTCCGTTTGTTTTGTGCAGTTTACTTGAGTCGAGTGACTGAGGTATTGCTTTTCCTGATGCTGCCGGAGGCAGATTTCTCCAACCCATTACTGCACGTGCTATTAAAAGATGTGGTCATGTATCAGGTTCTGGCTCCACTTCTTCAAACCATCATAGTGCCGGACAACTTTAACAAGACCATCATCTTCATGGTGAGAGGATAGGTGGGATGCATGTTAAGTTAGTCAATGACTTTGGTGTTATTTTAATGTTCTCAGGGCAAAGATTCTTTCCTTATTCCCGAGACATTTACGGCAGCCATGAATGAAGGCTCTACAGAGTTGGAGATGAGATCTTTTCAAATCTGGATAAATGAAGAGATTACAAAGCTGAAGAAGACTGGACTCACAGGTAGACGCGATGTGTGTAGTATAAACAAGCAGTCTGATATTAGAGTTGAAACTGTCAGGTCTTTGTGCTGGACGTACGACTTGTTTTCATGTAAACTTTATTGTTGTTGTGTTATTAGATGATGAGTTGGATAAGTTTGATACATACGGCAACTTAAAGACTACTGCTAACACTATTATGGTAAGCTTGAGATCTGATTGGGCATCACTTCTCCATGCTTTAATGGGGAGGGGAGTGTGACCATTTTCCATTCTAAAATAATTCTGACCATTTTTTAAAATCCGTATCATAGTTATTATGTATTCTCTTTCAAAACATTAAATTGCTAGTTCTATTTAATTCTCACCTGTGTCATTCTAACATTTATATTTGTTTTGAGTGACGTGGTCATTGTGAACTAAAACGTATCAATTGTTATCAAAACCACGAACTTCTTGTGAGGATGTTTCCTAGTGCATTAATACTTCATTCCCTTCCTGTCAGGACTCATGCTGACAGTAAGTTGATGAAGTGGTGCTTAAAAAAGTTAGCACATTTTTTTTAAACATGAGAAGTATTGTGCATATGCCTACACATGTGTTGGACAGGTCCCAGAGTTCATAGAACTACTTCAAACACGTGTTATTTGGTTGTGCAATCCCATATTGTGTTTTCACATTCCACTGTGTTCTTGGGCTTGTCTGCAGAGTTACCCTGTGGTCAGAGTTTCACTCTTTCTCTCTTTCTCTCTTTGCATGTTTACTAAGGTGTGTGACTCAGTTATATGCATTTTCTCAGTTTTATCTGGTTAATTCTAATCAAGGTCTAACAGTAAGGAGTCTCTCACCCTAGTACAGTCATTTTAGCCAATATTTGGGGTCAACCTCACACTAATTGCAACAAAAGCAAACTCAACAGATATTGATTCCTTATTATGTCCCTAATAACAGAAAAAAAGTCCTAAGGAATCCTCCTGGGGGAACAGTGTAAAAATCACGAAAATATATAACCACTTAATAGCTCGTTTGTGGTTTTGTGAATTTGGGTCATATCTCACTTATTACAGTAACTATGTCTTAAGTTAACATATCATTAAAAAGCTCTTTAAATGAGCTATATTTTGGTACCAAAATTATTTCTCTTAGACCATTATATAAATGAATTGTTGGAGTCATTCAATGATGCACTACATTGTTTTTTCTACTTTATTGTGTCAATGCCATTTTAGACAAAATTTTGGGTCAAGCTCATCTGAAGAAAGCAAACTGAACTTATTTCATTTTATTGATATGTCCTCACTAATAAACAAAAGTCCTAAGGAATCCTTTGGGGGGAAGGTCTTAGTAACCCTCTCCCCCCCCCCCCTCCAATTTGACATCTACTTCTTTGCCACCTTTTGTGTTAGATGTTTTTGATATCTGGTTCAATTGATTTACATCTATCAAATTCAGTTATTTATGCCAAACTTAATAGACAAATGGAAAGCTCTTTGCATAAATTATCTCATAAAAAACAAAACCAAAAACGATGCCACAACAAACTGCTACACACCCAAAGAAATTTAGTACCAGCCTCTTGTGATCTTAGGTCATCACAAGATGGGTAGACGTCATGAGTCATTGTGATGGATTTGATGTCTTCCTTGATGAGTCTTGCAGCTGCCTGTACAAGTTTCATCTTTTCTTCAGTTGTGTTTTTTCCTGCTGCTGTTGCTTGTAGTATTCATGAAGCATTGCTCTTGCTGTTGTTCTGAAGGTAGCCACATTTGACTTGCCATTAATTTCAGTCAAGATTATTTTCTCACCAAAGTGTTCTTGTAGCCTATTCTTCATGTGGGTGTAGCCATATGCTTTATGAGCAGTGTTTGTGAGCTTCTGCTCCATGAGATCTATGAGGTGATCAATGGTGATTTGTTCATCATCATTTTCTTCAAGATATTGTGCAACTTGCAAGAATGCTACTGCCCTCTCATCAACTTGAGGCCAGCCAGGCTTTGGTCTTTTAGAGTCTTCAGTGCTTGCCGACTGATGAGCCATTGGCTTTTGCTTTCCTGTACGAAAATTGACACTACAAGTCTGATGATAGACTGCATCTGCTGCATGTAGGTCATGTACATGCAAAATGCGTGCTTTCACATTATCAGACCAACTATCAGCTCGTTAACTGCATATTGCCAGGAGAGTGTCCTTTAATCCAATGGTCTTCACTTGCAGGACATCGTACTTCTTCCTCTTTCTCCCCAATTTGGCTGGTCTGCTACAGAAGAAACAATCAGTTGCAAAAGAAAATCCCCTCCTCAGATGATCTAAGAACAAGTCCGTCACTGCTAGTACTTGGCTTTGACTGCTCATGCTTGGTGTCTTTGGCAATCTGATCAGGCTTATAGTAATTACGGCGGCAGTCCTGGTGTACCTCTTCACCAGGTACAGTGTGAATACTGTCTTTCCTCAATAATATACTGGCTTGGTTGATAGCTAGACTACCCTTTTCTTCAAGAGTTGATACAGATGAGTCTACAGGATGTGTGCAAATAGCGCAACATTCAGACACCTCCATGGCTGAAAAATATAAATCAACCACTGAACAACTGTGAGTAAACAAATAAGAAGCAACATACCTCCTATGGCTTGATTCAATATGCAGTATAGATATATAGAGCCTATTGAGTAACATGCATGCATGTGCTTGCAAAAGTAGCACTTTTACAGCTATTAACCTCTAGCATGCCTAGTAAGCTCCAAGGAATTTATACCAAAATATTAATATTATGTGTTGGGTTACAATATACCTGTTGTTGGTTGCCTGGAGCCAGTTTTGCTTTCCCATTAAGAAAGCTTTCTAATTTATAATGGTATATAAATTGAAGAATAGTAGTAACCTCAGCTGAGATTTAAAAGGGTACTTCAAACAGTAGTGACAGAAAATATAGCAAAAAAAGTGTCAAAATTTGTTTTTCATGACCTTACCCCCAAAGGATTCCTTAGGACTTTATGTTTATGTTAGTGAGGACATATTAATAACATCAAATAAGTTCAGTTTGCTTTCTTTAGTGTGAGCTTGACCCAAAATTTTGTCTAAAATGGCATTGACACAATAAAGTTTCATAGTGCATCATTCAATGATTCCAACAATTCATTTATATGATTGTCTAAGAGAAATGATTTTGGTACCAAAATATAGCTCATTTAAAGAGCTTTTCAATGATATGTTAACTTTAGACGTAGTTACTGTAATAAGTGAGATATGACCCAAATTCCACAAAACCACAAACGAGCTATTAAGTGGTTATATATTTTCATGATTTTCACACTGTTCCCCCAGGAGGATTCCTTAGGACTTTTTTTCTGTTATTAGGGACATAATAAGGAATCAATATCTGTTGAGTTAGCTTTTGTTGCAATTCGTGTGAGGTCATTTCACAAAATGCTTGTACTATTATGGGAACCTTTCAAGACCTAAATACATTTTAATTTTCGGTAATTCTCGCAACATATAATTTCTGGTGAATTTCCTAGTCTCACCTTCAAGCAGCCATTTTCTGTGTCACATTTATCAATGGCGATGAACACTGTACCCATGTCGGGATAAAGGCAACCATTGTTGTACCAGTACCTTTGATGGGCAGACAAACTATCATAGTAACATTGAGCAGAACCTTCTCTCTCGCTCATTTACCCATAGTCTTGATGCCATACAAAGGACCCTCCAGTGTGTGCTTCTTTCATCATGAGCTTGGTGTGGTAACGGTAGACCTCTCCTCCCAATAGCTCTCCCATTGTCCCAGCCACTTTACTACAGCGACCCACCAGTCCAGTGAGGTCGTTCCCTGGCTGGTTCCACAAGCAGAGCCTGCTTGAGCGTCCATGCCCATCTGGGACACTGTAAGAGTGCTTGATGATACCGTCATCTCTAGATATGTCCTCATTGAGACGAGCAAGTTCAGCAGTAGTAAGGAGAGACCGAGGTACATTGTTCAAGAGAAATTCTACAAATCATGTCACACAGTTCTCATTAACTAATATCTAAGAATATAGCTTTAAAAAAACCTACATGTATATAGTTTGTACTTTGTACTCACATAGAAGCTCACATTGGGGGCCCAGCTATTTCTTTTCGGTTATTGGTGCATCTTACCTGACCAAAATATAGCCGTCTTTGCCAAAGCTGGTTTTCATGTCCGAGGACACTTGAAACGTTCGTCCGGGGGTAAACTTGCAGGCCCGTAGCCAGAGGTTCGCATTGGGGGGTTCGGATTTTAAGACGCAAAAAGCCACACTTACTTTTGTTTCCTCGTTAATTCTTTTACAATACTAAAGAACAAAAGATAAGTGCATTAAAGCTTATAATTAGTTCTAGGTATTCTACTTCAAAACTATAATCTGTTGATATTCGAGAGAAAAGCGGTATTATTCTCATGTAACCAATACAGTGCATCATTAATACGCCTTATTCGTACACTACAAGTTATTTAATAGTACAGCGTGTAAACTGCCAGTTCAAATTGTATTGGAAAAATCGCTATAACTAAGTGAAATAGCACGGGACAAAGTGAAATGCCACCGTAGCTTAGTAAGAGTAAGTGCACAAGCATGCAGCTCTAGCCTTGGAATTGTACAGTTGTAGTTTCTAGTTGGAGACGTCATTTTTTAGAGCAGAAGCTATACCCTTTTTAGACAGAGTTTTTTCAACAGATTAGGAGGAGCCATCTATTAAAGCAAAATTCAAGAGAAAGTTTATCCTGAAGTATAGAGATAGTGACTGCATTATACATAGTAGCCACACTGTAAATGATCTTTAGCAGCTTACTGTAGTCTCGTGCAATTTTTATAAAGCTGGCCTACTATTAACGGGTAACCGTGCTATTCAGGATTAATAGCACGAACAAGGTGATTAAAATAACACGAGGCAAATCAGAGTGCTATTTCAGTAGCCTTGCGAGCGCTACTGATTCCTAATAGCACAGGTTACCCGTGCTATCACTCGCTAATAGTAGGCCTGTTTTTATTTTTATTTTTATCATTTGCAGTGTAGCTACAATATCTGTGCATTTCAGGTTTAACTTTCTCAGATAATTCCGATGGCTCCCTTGCTAATCTGTTGAAAAAATTCCGTTGCTTGTGCTATTAATATTGAATCGCACGCTTATCAGTACTATTACTCTTACTAATTAATAAGTGCATTACGTTACACTTTATAAAGAAAAATATAAAGTAGCAAGTTTTACTCGTACAGCGAAATTTTGTATCCAAGGAGATGAATGTTTATTAGGTCACTTGGACTCACACTAGGCCAGAAATAGCAGATAATTCAAGCGCTGGTTCAGCACGATTGAACAGATGATGATATTCCAAGTTATATGTGGGGTGTGGCTAAAATATTTACTTCCGGTCACTCTAAAGGGGGGTTCGACCGAACCCCTCGAACCCCCCCTGGCTACGGGTATGACTTGTAGCTGTCCATCTCACAAAACAAATCTTGCAAACAGAGCCCCACCTCCTATTGTGCAGTCGAATTCTAGACACTATGAGTATAGACAAGGGAATGCTGTTACACTCAACTATATTGAGTTTCTAGACTGAACTAAACCTATCGACCACTTTATTTGAACTTCGTTTTAGCAGTTTATATTGTTACAATATTATCATTACAATATTTTTAATATTTATCATGTAGAGTTTAGACATTTAGTGTTTAAAGTATTGCTTATAGGTATTTAGCCAGTGATACGAGTTAGCTTGTAACTCTTGTCATTATAGAAAAAAAATTTTTTTGAAATGCAGAAGTGCCATTTCTCTCACCAGTGATTGATGCTGAGGATGAAAAGAATCATTAAACATGTGTCATGTCAAATCCTATCATTATACATATTCTTTAACTTTCATATTTCATCAAATATATTGTATGTGACATACTATGTTCATATGATTCCTACGCAATACAGAGAAATATCACAGACCAGTACTAGATCAGCGCATGTTCCCATTACACAATCAGACCCAAATCATTTTGTCTAGTCCTTTTTCTGCATTGATATCTAAGCTAACACTCTCTTCTTTGACTTTAATTGCCCCACACCCCCCTCCCCTTCTCAGGCTCTGGGGGGGGGGGGGGGGGGGGGGGGGGGGGCAAGGGGGGGCCCATCAGTTTGCGCGAAGAAAGATAGGGCAGCACTTTCCGAATTGAATTTTCAACGACATCTCTGGTAGACCTTTGTCAAGACATCCCATCTGCATTAGCATTTTCTCTTACAGAATGTCTACATCAAACTTCATTAACATGCAGCCATTTGTCTTAACATCAAAGCTGTGCAGGATCGGTGATCTGTGCAAATCTTCGGGTGTGTACCTTGGAGATGATAATTAACTGATACATAGTTTCCCTGCAAAGTGGTAGGTAAAGGGTCTACCTAATGTAATGGAGCACCAAAGTTGCGAACCCCCAGCGCTACTACAAACTCAGTTTTGATGTACACCTAATCAGGGATCAATATGTAGCTTGTGCAGTGAATAAAGTAGATGTAAACGCTGTCTTCATAAGAGAAATAAAACTCGCAAGGGAACGCACATGAGTTGAACACAAAATCTCAATTCCAGCCCCGTCACAAGCATGAAAATTATTCTAGCTGCAAGAAATTATTTCCCGCTCACTTGGTTACAATATGATGATAGGGGGCGTTACCCATAAGTTTACTGCTTCTAGCAAATGCGTATTAAACGAGAAGGTCGTGTATAAAAGGGTACGTTGAGCTTTATGTGTAGTACGTTTTTTACTAAGTAAGTGAATGCTCAGGTTCAAATGCTAATCTTTGGAAGTATTTCTTAACTAATCAGTCCTAAAACTAAAGGGGTTAAAATAACATTGCAGTAAGTATGCAACACAGTTAGCCAGAATTGGCTACTGACTGATTATGGTTGTTTCTAGATACTGCCATTAGCAGAAGTAGAGATGGAGCCTGGAGATGCTCTGTACTACTTCCACATCAACATGCTCCATCGCAGCGACCTGAACCAGAGTGATCGCAGGAGGTGGGCCTTCCTCATCGCCTACAACAGAGCCAGCAATGACCCAGTCATCGCTGTCCATCCTCATCCCAACTATACCAAACTTGACATGGTAAGCCCAAAAAAAGAGAAATACAATTAAATATTTCATGCAATGTTTTGTATCTGCTCTTTAAATTGAGTCTCTAAAGTGTTTTTGTCTTCTGATTAGGTTTCTGACTCTGCCATCTTGGAATGCAACACACCAATTGACTTGATAATTTTGTATCACTTATAGAACAAATAATATGACAATTCTTCTTCATTGCACTAGGTAGTTGAGAGGAGTTTCTGGCCGAAACTATTAAAAAATCATTTAAACATTGTTTGACCTTCTATTAAATTCACCATGAAAATAAAATAAAATGGTGAGTAATCATTCTCATAAGTTTATTGAAGAGCGAAAGTGGCAGTATGCTTATTTACAGATAACCTACACGCTAGATACTTTCACAAAGTTTGACTATCCTATTCATTTTAAGAGAGGAATTGTAATGTGCTTAGCTACATCTATAGCAGCTAGGAGAGCAAGAATGAAAACTTGAAGGGAAAAAAGGAAAATAAAAGTAGCTAATGGCAGTCAAATAATCAAGGCACCACGTAAAGAGATATTTTTGGAGACTGCCCATACTAAACAAAAGAAAGATCAGTTTTTATTATTCTGCCATAGCTATATAGCAGAATTAGCTAAGTAAGACAGAGTTTCTAGAGATTTTGCAGAATATCCTCCAATAATGTACAAGACTACTTATTACACCCCTGCTCTTATTGAAGTCAAAGGTGCAGCCTGCGAATCAATGATATCGTGTCTGTTCCTTTTTCTCTAGAGCGCGCAGTGCGGTAAGTAGCGTATCAAGAGCAACTAGCGTGTACGCTATTCGCAGATCATACCTGGAGTATCTGTGGGGACCGATTTCTTACTGTGACTTGGATTACAGCGGGAAAGTGAAAGTTTTGGTAGAGAAAACGACCGTAATGTCGAGGAACACTCTGCATTTAACGCTCACTGTGTGGAGCGTACTTATTTTGAACATCTGTGCTAGGAAATGCTGCAATACAGATTGCACAGTAAGATCAATTTTAATAAACTGTTGTTAGTATCAGCATAATTGTTCCATACTTACAAGTGTAATAATTGATATTTTATAGTTACCATTTTTGAAGGCCGAACAGTGGCTAGTTTTCAGGAGTACTTTCCTGGCTTTCTAAATTATAAAGAAAATAAAGTTGTAAAAGTTCTCAGCTTGGAAAACATCAATGGAATAGATCTCTGGGAAGCTGAAGTTAGTCATTGTGGCACTGAAATATATAGACTATCACATTCAATATTTCTGTAGATTGAAGGTGAAAAGGGTTATTTGGAATCAGGCGCTGTTAAAGTATATTCTACACTATGTCAGCCAGTTGAAGTAGTGAGTTATGAGAAATAATTTTAATGACTTTGATTAAAATTTGATTATTATTTATTAGAATGATGATAAAGGATATCTAGTCAAACATGCCAAAAATCTCACTGAAATAAACAGCAGTGAATCAGATGCTAATAATGAAAGTGCAAACTCTTGGTTCATTAAAGGACTTTCTTCAATAACCTCTACATTGTTGCAAGGACTGAAGATAATGGAACTATACGTAGGTCTCTTTGATCACATATACATTTTATGGGAGACATGTGAAGACTTTGTATGTGTAAATTTATGTTTTATATGTAATATAATTTGTTCATATTTGCATATAATATATATATAGAGCAATGGAATTTCAGTGGTTGTGTGTGTTGGGATTATCATTTCTAACCTGACTCTAAGGAAACAGATTATAAAGAAAGAATGTGAGTTGATAAAGTTACTACAAAATGTTTACTGTAGTGAAATATGTTATTATATATTAAATTTATGGGTATGTGATATATATATATATTATTGTACAGGTCAAATTGCAGAGCTTATTGAAAGAAGTGGTAAAGCTGTCTTTCACACTTACCTGTATGAAAACAAGATTGAAGAATTGGGCAATTTGATTACAAACCTAGAAGACAAAGTACAGCTATTGACTAAACAAAAGGAAGATGCTGAACCGTGTGCCCCGAGTTTTAAGGTATGGTTGTATCTTGGTAACAGTAGTGAAGGTGAATGTTTAATTCTTTACTTCAGGATTCTGAAGATACCTACCTTCTGGACTTAAACAATCTGCAAGCTAAATTACAGCAACTCCAAAAACAAGTGGATACAATTGAAGTGGAAAATTCTCACTTAGCAACTGAGAAAAAGTATTTTATCAAAACAATCGAAATACATGTTGGAGATATTTATGTAAATTATACTAACCATACTTAGACGCTAAAAGATAACAAAGACATAGAATCTTTGATGCAAAGGCTACAGTTAGAACTTGCTACTGAAAATACCCATGCGGCAGAGAAAAATGATGCAAGGACAGATCTCAGTTTAACATACTTTGCAGCAGCATGAAAGAATTCTTCGGAAAGGCTAACTTGACTAATAACTTTGATGCTAACAAAATTGGAAAGGATTCATTAAAAGAGAACAAGGGACAATTCCATCAAATTGAAGATATGCTAAATACATCTAAGGTATTCTGTTATTCTATTGACTAGTAATGATATCGAACTCAAATGTATATTGGTACAGAAACAACTCAAGGAAGCTGAACAGCAAAGAGATGGATACAAGGTAGAACCATGGAGTACACATGTTCAACTACCTGCTGCCAAATGTAAGTCATTATAAACCCAATGAATATCATGTAATTCATTTTATGCAATATAGCCAAAAACAAGAGCCTCATCAGCATGATGCAGAACATGTAGCAGGAATTAGCAGACTGTAGGAAATCTTTAGAAGAGGAGAAGGGTCACTCAGATGTGATTGTTGAGTTTTATAAAGATGTTATGCATTCAGAGGAATATGGAGCTCACAAATGCAGCTACATACAAAATAATACCTCCATCAATACAGCATACTCCAACCAGCCAAGAACAGCATCTCGAAAGTGAGTTTAAAGATTTAGATATAAGAAAGACTGGAATTGTGCAGTAGAATTCTAGACACTATGAGTACAGACAAGAGAATGCTGTTACACTCAACTATGTTTAATTTCTAGACTGAACTAGACCTATCGACCACTTTGTTAAACTCGCATGCTAGCAGTTTATATTGTTACAATATTATCATCACATTTTTTAAACGGATTTATCATGTAGAGTTTAGACATTTACTATTTAGCTAAATTATTACTTATAGGTATTTAACCAGTGATATGAGTTAGCTTTTAACTCTTGTCATTATATTAAAAAAATGTTTGAAATGCAGGAGTGCCATTGCTGTCACGGCCAGTGATTGAGGCTGAGGATGAAAAGATTCATTAAATAAGTATCATATCAAATCCTATTATTATATTATACATATTCTTTAACTGTATTCATATTTCATCAAATATATTGTATAGGACATGCTATGTTTGTATGATTCCTACACAATACAGAGGAATATTACAGACCAGTACTAGATCAGCGCATGTACCATTACAAAATCAGACCCTAATCACTTTGTATAGTCCTTTTTCTGCACTGAAGTTTGTAAAGTGATGCCTACAAAGTTGACAAATCTGTTTAAAAAACTTATGAATTGATAGATTAGCTTCTACGTTTATAAACTTGGTTTGATCCTTTTGGCTTATATATGGTGCCCGGAAAGTTGACAGCTAGCATAAAAAGAAGCTCGTCACATTAAAAACAAAACAAAAAACAACAACAAAAACAGCTTGAGGTGTACAAGTGATCTGCAATGTTTTTTTTTATTTTATGTAATATGTTAAGACAAATAGTATCATAACAGCCAACAAGAGGTTGAAGAGTAAATTTTAAGATACTGTAAGGAGGACTGTGAAACTGCATGAACTGAAGGTGTCTTTATAATAATGTATGAACTACAAGGGGCTGCATTGAACTACAAGAGGCTGCATAGAACACAAGGGATGGAATGACATATAAGGAAAACTACTGGTCATTGAAACGTCCAGCAAAATATTGCTTGCGATAATACAGAGACTGTAAATATTGTAACAGATTGCTAGATACTGTACAATTAAAAGTAAGCTGTTATTCAACTTTACAAAGACTCCATTAGTGTCTCTAATACATATTACTATATGAGATTGTAAGAGATAATTTGAGACACTGAAACAGTAGTCTTGTACTTGATTACAGTATTTTGCTTGGAACTACAAAAGCCTGTAGATCAACTGTGCATGAAGTTGTGAAAGACTAAGACACTACAAGAAGTAAAGTATGTAAAACAATAAGACACTGGTATTAGAGTGTACTAGAGACTGTGTAGAAAGTGTGTCAGTTTCACTAAAAAGTGGTCTACATAAAATTTAAAACTGAAGTAAATTCAAGAGATGTCATAGCTCTAATACCACTCTCTCTAAAACATTTGTAAAAGTTGCTAATAAGTACGAAGCTATAATTAGCTAACAGCATTAAATACCCACTTTGTGAAAATAAAATCTTTAGAATAGAATAGTCATTTTTATGATGCATCTAGGAGAAGAGCAAATTTGCTGAACTGCAGTCTCTGGAAACTTAGGCTAGGCTACAACAGGCATGGGGCCATAAGATGTACTCCTTGACTAGGCTGCCAGGACTACTTTGTAAAAGTGAGGGGGTTGGAGCTTCATCTTAAATATTGATGAGTTTACACTTTTGTACTCAAAGTAAGTCTGTACTGCTGACGATGACCACTAGATAGTTAATTAAAGTCTTAGTGTTAAGGAATCTTTGTATAAAGTTGCCAGAACCTTAATTAAATTCATAATGTTAAGTAATCTTTTTATTCTACCATATAAAGTTGCCAGAATATGTTTATCTGATTCATCATGGTTCAAGGAAGCCGTATCACTACAGGGAGTTTCCCAGGGAAAGTTTTTCTGCATCACACATTAGACTATAAATCTAAATCCTTTTGCACCTATACGAGTATTATTAAAAAGATGGCATCATATGGTGAAGAAGACTGGTACTATGATGAACCCGGCCAAGAGCAAGATGAAGAGCCTCACTCCAAGATGATGGACTACCATCCGTATTCTAAAGGACGAAACCCCATGCACACTCGTGGAAGTGACTCTCAAACTCTCTCTTATTTAAAACAAGGCCATGTTGGCATGAGTGAAAGACCCAATTTCTGTGCTCAGGTTCATCAGTGGTTAAAGGAGGAACTAAAGAAGTTAGGTGAAGGCATTGTCCTTGCACTTGTTCCTGGCCACAAGGAAGATCCTAAACCCAATGGACTGGCACATAAAATTGTCCAAAAGCTTGAAGAAAAGTGTAAAGCTGAAAGAAAGGCCCTTCCATTTCAACAGAAAATGATCCTGGTCAGGACCAAAACTGTACGTAAGTCGGCGACTTCCGAAGGCCCAAGGTCTAAACTCACTCACCGAGGGACAATAGAAGTCAGCCCAAACTCTCCAGACTGCTCAGGGAAAGTTGTGGTCATCTTGGATGACGTTTGGACATCAGGTAGCACGCTGCAAGTCTGTGAAGAAGTTGTTCGACGAAAATTTCCCCAAGTAAAGGATGTCAAACTTATCGCTATTGGAAGGACTGTTTCAATGTAGCTAGTACACATACATGTAGCTTTAATATCTGTTTGCATGTGTGTAATCACTGTGGTCAGTGTAAACTGGGCATGCTCCTGTTGAATATAAGTCACCACACTTTATTTTTTGTAGTCAGTCTGTACTTCGTGTGTATTGTTTGTGAATCCTGTCATCCCTCAGCTTCTCCTTCACTTTATTAAAACACTGTTATGGGGATTCCGTCAATCCTGGGACGCTCAATCACCTACAGAGTGAGACTCTGGTGGCAGCAACAACTACCTTGAAGGCGTCACTGGAATTTCCTAATCCTTCTATTGCTGCGGCAGTTCCCTAGTTGTTAGCCCCACAAGCAAAAAATTCATAAAGAACAACAACCCCTGACTGTACTGAATATTAGAAATTGAAAGGGGAAATTAAAAAATAAAATGGATTGAAAATGATTGTGTCTTTAAAAATTACAGTTCCATTTTGTCAGATGTATGTTTGTTTGTAAGACGATCAGTGTTTCTTTCATCTTTCAAGTATTGAGTGTACACCTGATAAGGATCGAGAGGAGAATGGCGATGGAAAGAGACGCTTTCTTGCATTCGAAGAACTTCAGTAGAAAAGCTAGGAGGCTGCGACTAGAATGAATATAGAACGAACTAGAGGTTAGAAATTAAAGAATAAGATTTGACAAACTTATCTCATCAACCAAGAAATGAATTTAGTGATTCTATATTTTCCACTGGTCTATTAATTATGGGAAAAAATTTTAATCTTAGCAATGCTTCAGCACTTACTGTTTTTGTAATTACATCTTTAGGATAGAATTATAGAATCATTACTTTACCTACCCATTAGTACTGCATTCTAACTATCTACATTGACCCTTTACCTGATGGAATAATGATGAGTGTACGACATCCCACTCCAGAACCTTGGCAACGGTGCCGAGGTACATGTCATCTGGATGGTCAGAAGCTGGACAGTCCATGGCAGACTTCATGAAGCTAGCCACAGCTCCAACACTCAGCACAATCCTGAAATATATGTGGCAATAATAAAGTGATGAATTCTAAAATCATAACAGGAAGCCTTCTTCTTCAATAATTTTAATGCACCATTTAAGTGATTCAGAAATGGACAAGGAGGCTCCGTGGTTTGGATTGAACATTCACTCTCTCCCACTTTCTCTCTCATGATAAAATAATATTTTTCAGCATTATAACTGCGGATATTAGCTAATTAAGGTGCTCCATTAATCCCTTCCACTTCTTGTTCTGCATGGGAAAGCATTAGACTGTGTACCATATTGAAATGCCAGTATCAAGTATTGTTGCAAGGACATAAATCACTCACTCACACGTGACCTAAATTATAACAAAAGAATGAAGTAAAACTGGAAATGAAATGATAATCAGCTCGGGGTTTCATACAGAGGTAGGGGTGCCCCGGGTCCCCCTCCCCCCAGAATTTCATGAAATAAATTAATAACATTTAGTCATTAATTCTAGACATGAGATGATTTTTAACCAAATGGGTGTGGTTTCAGCAAAAGTGGGCATGGTCAAACAAACGTGTGCTCCCTCCCCTCCCCAGAAAAAAATCCTGTATGAAACCCTGCAACTAAATTCCTACTTCACTTGTTGTTGTGAACAGAGTTGATTTAAGTCACAAGTCCTTACAATTAGTGAATGTCTCACCCTCCTCCTCCTGTGACGAAGGAATAGCCTTCCTTTGTGTGAGCCTTGAATCCATACACTTCACCAAGTAGGATGGGTCGAGTGTGATCATAGCAACGAAGGAGACGCAACAGCCTTGGGATACTATGGGAACAAAAACAATAACAACAACAACAATGACAAAAACTCACAAAAGATACACAAACTAACAGTATTTATACACATGTGGTGATATCACCCTATACCTCAGTAACGTGTCGTCATCGGCAACCATCAGCCACTTGAGAGGCGTGGTCTCAGAGAGAGCATGAAATGTGCGAACTATAGCAATTGTCTTACTACAATGACCTGGAGACACACGCACACACATACATATTTTAAATGAAAAATAGCTTTACCACACGTACTTATTCAGCTTGATTTCACAATGCTGAAAGCACTATATATATACACACACATTATAGTTTACATTAATACATTATTTGAAACAGCAACAAGTAGATCAGCAATGTCACATGTGGTGAGAAATATGATATTCACTGTAACCACAGATATTGGAGGATATTCCCATTAATAAAGTTATCTGAAATTCCCCAGGGAAGTCCCCAGGGAAGTCCCCCAAGCAATCTAACTATTCATACTTAGTAGTGTCCGTACTTCCTTTGATTCCGGTTCGGAGAAGCAATTTCCCGTATTTATATGCACTTAGTAACCAGTTCACTCGGAACACTACTGGCCAACACCATGACTGACCCAACTGAACCTGATTCTTATATGATTCGTTATTACCCTGTCGGTGTTTGTGAGGATTATGACTCTGCAACTATAGTATTTCTTAAAAAAGACCAAGTTTATAGTGAAGATCGAAGAATTCAGTTCTTAAACAGAGTTCAAGCTTGGCTCAAAAGACAAATAAAGAAGCCGGTGATTTTAGCCATAGCTCCAGGCCATAAAGAAAATCCTAACCCTGAAGGGTTTCTCTATGACATAGTGAAAGAGTTTCGCAGAAAGAATCCAACGCTAGTAGTGGACTTCATAACTCTATGTCGAATAAAAGGAGTTTCCAAATCCACTGAAACACCTGGACTTCGATACAAGAGTAAACACTCTGGTACCATTGCTGTCAAGAAGCCTGAAGTACCATCCACTCCACCTGATCACACTGGGACAGTGGTCATCTTGGATGATGTCTGGACTTCTGGCAGTACTCTGTGTGCATGCAAGGATGTAGTGGAGGCAGAATATCCAAACGTTAGTGATGTGAAACTGTTTGCCATTGGCAGGACAGAGTCTAGGTAGCCTTTCCATCACAGGAACTCTACTAACTGAACTCGATATTCAATGTGTCATTATTTTATTTGTCTAATGTATTCCAGTCTTAAATATTGTCTTCGCTTTTATTTTTGTAGCCATTAGATACTATCTCCTAATATATATCAAGTTCTTTTATCCACCACTGAGTTACTCCAATCAGTGTTTCTATTCTGTGGTACTTTGCAGTCTCACTCTCAACAGCAATAACAGCTGTAGAACTGTCTACTTTACATCTTGAAAGTAGGAAAAAAAACACACAACAAAACTGGGCACGACATTTACCTAGCTGTACATTTAGTAGTATTTTCTAGCTTCAGAAGTCATTTACTAAAAAGTTCTACTGAGAGTTTTAGCTGAGTAAATGATCAAGTATGTCCAATGCTCTTGCCAGAAAATTATTTACAGAGCTGGGGAGGAGACATTTTCATTATTACAGGTTAGTCACACGAGAACTCCAAACAATGCACTAAACTATTGCCAGGAGTGTAGGTCAGAACCACTATATATTTTTTCTTCTTATTTTCCTTTCACTAAATTAGAAACTCATTTAAAATAGTTGTTTTTAACAGGGTTTTTTTTTGTTTACTGAAATTGAAGTATCAACAGTCAAAATGGTAGGAAAAGGGTGGACAAAAATGAGAAGTGATTGGCACACTGTGTCTGTAGCAAGGGAAAATTCCTTTTTACCAACTGAGAGATTAAAGCCAGTTGTCACCACCACCTGACTCATTATCTTATTAAACGTCAAAATCTACTAATTGTGTAAGACCCACCACTCAACCCATACTTTACCCATTTCTGTGTTGGGAACACCAGAATACACTGCAGAGTATTTCTTATCTTCCTTGTCGCTATAGTATACCAGAGAGGCCACACCCACATCTTGAGCCCAGGTCTTCTGCACTACTGGCACTGCAAATACACAGAAATTGTTCGAACGAACTTTCAGTTAAAAGCATTCTTACTTCTCACAGGGAATATTTAACACTTTCTAAAGTACCTTTATACATGCTAGCTACGTACTTCTGTCCACTGCTCAGTACACATACTTAGGTAATAACATAATCCATTGGCCAAGCACTTTCAAGGTACTTCTGTGTGTACATCCACAGCTGTGACGCATTAACATGTAGCTATACCACTAAGCAACACTTTTTCTATCATACTTAATTTAAAATACAGCCTTTGCTCTATTTTATTCGTTTTAATATTAATTGAGTAGCTCACATCACATGAGACACAGCTCACATCACATGAGACACAGCTCACATCGCATGAGACACAGCTCACATCACATGAGACACAGCTCACATCACATGAGACACAGCTCACATCACATGAGACACAGCTCACACCACATGAGACACAGCTCACACCACATGAGACACAGCTCACATCACATGAGACACAGCTCACATGACATGAGACACAGCTCACATGACATGAGACACAGCTCACATCACATGAGACACAGCTCACATCACATGAGACACAGCTCACATCACATGAGACACAGCTCACACCACATGAGACACAGCTCACATCACATGAGACACAGTTTAGCCTCTCATGACAACCACTCTAGCTTTTCCATAGAGCTGACTCTCAGTCGTGTTCAATTGAGATTTCAGATGTATATATATAGGTATGTATGCGTACGTCCAAAATTTTCGCCCGAGCTTCTAATTACGTAAGTTAGGTAAAGCGTTCACAGTTCCAGTATTTTTCAATTAACGAGCACGGAGAATCCTGCTGCACTGCCTTACGCAACTTTGTTTCAACCAAAACGTTTATAGCTACTCTCTTCTTGAAACAATTGTGAAGTCTTTGTCAAGCTGCGCTTCTTTGCCACTGCTTTCGAAGTTTATTCAGGTAATTCTGTTATTGTTAACTCTTCATGCCTAATCATTGCTATTATTTAGCGATTTCCTACACAAATCATCTTTACCTATACTCATGTATTTACTCGCTCGCCATGCATTTGCGCTATTCGAGCGCACCACTAGTTACTACAACACACCGCACACTTCCACCAAACCTTCCAACCTACTAGAGCTGGCTTAGCACATTCCTCTCTCACTCTCCAATAAAACTTCACATACCTACCCTAATTTATTAACTTCAAATTGACTTACGCCTGGAGGCGTGAAACTTGGAGCAAGTCTTGACGGCAAAATGGACTTGATTGACTGCGACTTTGTCGCTGCCCGGGCACTCAGGGATAAATTTGTCGTGAACCGTAGCGCAGGATCCGTCTGCTGGGATAGGGGGTGGAGACAAACAGAGAGAAGGGAGGTGAGTGAGAAGTGTGGACGAGGGAGGGGCAGGGGGAGGGGCTGGTCCAATTTCTGTTTTAGTGAGCCGATGGTATTTGAGAAACAAAGCCAGCTGAGCCAGAAGAAAAAAATAAAAATAAAAGAGGTGGAAAGATAAGAATTGCAACAGCTAATGAAATGTTGTCACTTACCTCATACTCTGCGTCTATGTTAAACGATTCCTTGAAGTGCTGTACATTCCCAGATGCCCTGAGAACAGTAACATACATACACTAACACAGCAAACATTAAAAAGAAAAAAATCCACAAAATATATTTGGCAATACTTCTTTATATATCTTACCGAGATCTTTTGTTCCACCCACAAAAAAATTTTACCAAAAAATATTTTTAAACAGTTTGCTCGCTACATTGTATTTCATCAACATAATTCTAGATTGTCTCCATAGCTACTGAGAACTTCCAGTAAAAAAGTATTACATAAGTTGTTTGTTTGTTTGTTTGTTGTTGTTGCTTTAAATGACCAAAGTATACCTCGCAGCTCTACTTAACCAATTTGTTGTTTATTCTTCTATACTTTAGAATTAACTTACTTTAGTAAAGCAGGTGCTGAAAGGAGGAAGCCTGAGGCAAAGTGCGGGTATCGAAGGGAGTGGGGCGGGGCAAAGTGGTGAGTGATGGTGTGCTCCTGATCTGACAAGGCGTGTCCCAGGAATAATTCCTCAGAGGGGTCAAAGTTGGCTAGAGAATTGCCCAAAATGGTGAAGTTTATACGAGTGTGCTCCGCAAGAAACAAATACCATCTTCCCTCGTGCGTTGCCAGTCTGCAAACAAAGTGTGTATATAACTTAAATATCAGACCACAGAAAAAAGGAAGGTGTAAGCATGCCCTAAAGCTTAAAGAACAAATCTTCACAACTAGACTTGTCTTTCAAACGCCTGGTTGTCTACCCAAAGCAACTCTCTGTTTATAAGGCCCTATAGGCATTAATATCTTCTTTACCAACTTGGCCTACTAAATATAATACCACCTAAAATGCAGAAGTTCCTGTTGGGTCTACTACTTCATCAACTGACAGCCCGGTCGCCATTTTGAAGCTAGCCAAACTCTGACCCCAAATACTAACTAAAAGATTTTGCAGTAACCTTAGAGATGCCACCTCTCAGAATCCGAAGTTCTCTTAATAATCCAAGAGCTAACTTGTGGAGGCTATAGCACTTGAGCGTGGCAATGCATGCTCTAATAAACTGAGACATTACTTCAAGCTACCACACGAGTCACACTGGTGAAAGGGTTAAAAATAAATTGTTGTTTTTCTTAATCACGATCCTAACTGTATCTCACACTGGACTCACTGCATTCCCCTCATACAAATAAATTAATAATAATAATGACATAATATAATTATTTTAATATTATTATTATTATTACAAATATTAATTACTCTGGTAAAATTGGCAGGACAGTCCACGCATCCCCAGAGGCGTCCAACTGGTGAGAGCCCAACAAGGTGTAGTCCTCCTACACACTTACACAAATACACACACATCATATACATGCACATGTCACTTGAACCAACATGTACATGTCACATGTCATACACACACACATGTATCCTCACCACTCCGAGTGTCCGAAGGTCTGTTTCTATCTCCAGAAGACGTCTCTCGGCTTGTGCCACATGGTAATGGTTCTTCTGAGTCATCACCACCACTACCAGCCCTGCCAGTGGTCCAGAATTCATTACTAAACCTGGATATGCTATTAACACACACACACACACACACACACACACACACAAATAAAATAAAAAGTGGCTAGTTTCATAGATAGCATGCATAGTAAAAGATGATAGAATTGCATAGCATTGGTAGATCCAAACAAGCACTTTCTATAAAGGAAACATCTAAAGTCATACTTGGGAGCCACTGCTATGTCAATCAAATGCTTTCCTTGCTTTGGCTGTGTAAAATATATCCACTACATGACATCAATATTTTACTTATGGGATATATTTATCGCACACTTTGAGCAGACAATTCCTGCACATTTTGTTGTTTATGTCTGTGCTCTAGATCTCCCACTCATTGTATTAATGCATCACTTACCTCACACACTTAGCTGCTGTAATTATTATCACTTTAGTTTCCTTATTATTATTATTTTTAGCAACCTAGGCTGCTCTTTTGTATTTAGAGTTTGCCCTTCATCCACCCTTCTTATCACATTACACCCTTATTTCATTCTCTTTGTTACTTGTAAAGTTATATTAATAATAATAAAATCCCATAATAGAGACTTGACTACTAAATGGTAATGTATACGAGCAAACATACTTTACATACCTACAGAACAACAATGGCTACTAACCAACAGTCTCTTTACTTCATCACCAGATTTTATTATGTAACTTCTAACTTCTCCACCTACATTCTTTATTATTCTCAGCTCGATTCTCAGAGACATGCCAGCAATAAACCATCTCATTTAATCGCTAAAATAACTGCATTACTCATCAGGTACAATAATATACAGTATAGTTTTCACTAACCACAGATTAAGAATACAAGAGGGCAATATAAGCTTATATTGCTGCTGCAAGCCCTCATCTTCATGATGGTCTAGCGACTGCTTACTAGGTACGGGGTCACCGCTTCACATCATTATAATTCAGTTCGACGTACGATCCTTTCCACATTAAGCAACTTAATTTGCACTGAATGATTAATATAATACAGAAAGAGTAACAGAAATACAAGGATGAACTTCAATACAACTCAAAGACTAGGTCCTTTGGTAATTAAGTAAATCAAGTGATTGATAAAATGAACAAAAGAAAAAAAAGAAAAAGAAAAAAATCATGAAGACATGACAAATGAAACAAAAACCAAATCATGAAGTAAACTTTTCCTCAATCCAAATAGCATGTCCAAGTTCCACAAGTTCCCGGTTTACAAAGGTGGGACTCTACAAACACAAACCATTTAAATAATTACATTCCAATATGTATTTCACTTGCACTCACCTGAGATCCCAACTGAGTATATATTTCAACAACTGGTATGAATGCAGCCAGTTCTGGAAGTTTGCTATCATAGCCCATTTCCACATCTTCCACCGTTAAAGTGTGCTTGTCCGGTGAAGAATGGTTGCAATTAACTGAAGGTGTAATATCTGAAACCAAATCTTTCATTACAGAATGACTCGAGCTCTCAAATGGGGTTTCAGAAGCAAGGCCATTATTTGAAGATTTGTTCTTGCTAGCAGAAACAGTCGAGCCTTTTTCACATTCCTTACTTTCTTGAACTTCACGAGAAACTTCCAATTGTTCACCTACAATTGATTCAGCTCTCTCTGTAACTTTCTGAGGAACTTCCCCTTCCTTGGAAGATTGCTCTTCCGCAATCAACTCTTCCTCATCAACACAATTGTATGAAGGAGAAGGCTCACCTTGGCTAGAGACTGGAGTATGGAGATCAAACGACTTAAAAAACCCAGAGTCCCCATTAGTACTAATACCACTGTGCTCAAAAAACCCTGAACTCTCTGATGTAGATCGCAACTTCTCTGACGCTCGACTGTGTGATCTCTCCTCTGCCTCGACGTCAGGTTCCTCTCCCACTCCTTGAGCTTCATCACCATTCTCCCGCTGAGATGAGACTGGTTCCTCTGTGATTCCAATAATTGGTGAGGGTAGAGATGAAAACCAAACAGAGAGATCCTTATCTTTCTTGTTTACTGATCCAGAAGAGAAGTCCACCTTGCTGGTGATGTGGACCTCCAACGTCAAATTTTCCATCATCTGTTGCATAGCCAGAAGTGCATCTGTAGAAGTCTCTGCTAAAGAAAAAAACAAACATACAAAAACAAACCAACTCTTGCTTAACAACACCTTATGGAAGCCATAGCAATCATTATGAAGAACAGTTTATTGTCATTAACATTACGTATTTCTATGGAAACACTCCTCCCACCCCCCTTGACTTTGCCAAAACAAACAACGCAAATTCTGCAACTGAATAAAGAGTCACTACTACTGACCAACCCAAGACATACTTGAACAATAGACATGCACCACTGCATGGATACCAGGACTTCATGCAGAGGTAGGGGTGCCCTTCGAATTTCCCCTCCCCAGAATTTTTGCAAGCTAACTTGGACCAATCACTAAACAGGAGGTCTATGAGTAGTAAGATTATAAAATCGTGCATGTGACCAAACACGGGTCACTGTGAAGCATATACACTTCCATATAGGCATGTGCATCAAAGTAGTAATGGGTAAGGTTCAATACATCAGTGTCACCCATCCCTAGCAAAAAATCCCGTATAACACCCTGGATACATCACCTACCCTTGATAGGCTGCACATGAGCAAGCTGGGTCTTGAAGGCCAGCACTGGCAACTTGCAATATTCTTTCCTGGAGACGCAAGAAAAACGTTTTGAAAAACTAACACAAAAGGTTCAAACCCTCAGCACTATACTATACACTAGCTAGCAATTAAAATCATTTCTCAGACCAATCAGGTATCAATATAGCTTGCAAATGTCGTCTTCATAAGAGAAGCTAAACATGCAAGGGACACTCACCGATAGCTTCAATGCGGAATTTCAATTTCAAGCATTCAATCTACTTCTCAGCATAAAGCAAAAACTACCGCACATTGCACAATTTGCTTGCATGATTACGACGTGACAATAGAGGGTGTTACCCACAAGAGATAATACCTACATGGAGCAGATAGCTTTGAGTTTTCTCCAAAATCAACAGGAAATATTAAAAAGTAGCAAAATAAAGTCTTAAATTGTCGTTTTGAGTAAGCTAATACCTAAACTCCAAGGTTAATTGTCAGTAATCTACAAAAGGTGACAGACAAACAGACAACCCTGTTATGCATGCACACTGAGGGTATTACACCACTCTGAGGCAACCCAGTTCAGCAAACGACCAAGTTTGACAAACGCTCGCAGCATATAATGGTAGCTGAGCAAACGCATAAAAAGCACAAACATTCCCTCTCTTCTCCCTCCACACACACACACACACACACACACACACCTCAGGGGGTTGATAGAAGCAGGTGGCACAATGACGTAGCTCCCGTAATCCACCAACTGTACCTCATAGGTCAACATATCTTCTCCAAATTTGACAATGCGTCCTCTGAGCCAATGTATTTCACTCACCCTGACGGCACAGAACCTGCCAAGCAGGTCTGCCTGGCTATCTGAGGGCAGGGGCAGGGTATGCTTAGGAGTGCCACTGTAGCAATAACAGTAGCTCATGCTCCGGTGAAGTTCGTCCATCTCCTTGCTCAAATCCTGGGGGACAATCCAAACGTGCCTCAGGCCTTCGATGTAAGAGACGGTCGCCGAGAATGATTTGGTCGGAATGGATGCCAGCTGGAGTTCGCACTTCCAGGACTCGACCATCTCGCCTCCACTGGGTGATATCCTGGGCACTGTGCTGCAGGGAGGGGTGGGGAAAACAGATGACGATGACTGTGGTTGGGACAGAGAGCTCTGGCTGATGCTCTGAGTGTTCACTAGAGCCTCAGCAACACAAATTTCAGGAAATTTCCTCTCGATAATAGCCAGTGCCTCATCCACTTGCTTGGATGTCCCCTGAATGGTACACGGAACGACGCCGGCCTCTTTGGAAACACTCTTTTGGTTTAAATAGACATACGCTCCACCAGACTCCTGCATGAGAGCTTTGATGTTGCGACCCTGCTTTCCAATGAATCGTCCAATTACGTCTCTCTGGAGTTGAAGCTGTATGCGAACCCTACTTCTCTTAGTGCTGTCCATCGCGTCACAGGAACCACTTGCTTCATTTTTACTCTCCTTACACTCTTCAGTAGAACCAGAAGAGGTCAGAGCATTCTTTCCAATTTGGGAAGAACTGGAGCTAAAAGCTGCTTCACAGGAGTCTAGACTGTTTGCAGGCATTGAAGTCTGTGAATTGTTCAGTGATTTACCTTCATCAGAGGTATTTGTTTTAGTTCTAGACGTTTCATCTTCAAGGAGTGTTGGTTTATAACTATTTTTATCTCCAGATAACGCTTCACCAGTCAAGGCATTGTTGATATCACTTGAAGAAGCCGAGTTGACGGTTTTATTCTTTAAGTCAGTATTTAAAGAGTCACTGTAGACTCTTCCTTCAGTTTTCAGCTCCTGGACTACTCCTGCACCGTTTGCCACGCATTGTTTGGCGACGGAATTTGAAGTAGCAGAATTAGGTTCACCCGGACCTCTCCTCAACCACCGCCTACGGACAACACTTATAAGTCCCAAGAAAGTGAGGGAAGGAATACTGAAAAGTAGGAAATATTTTAGTGGTGTTGGAAAGTGTCTATACAGCCTCCCTCCGAACATCTCTCCACAGCTTTCCTCTCCCCCAAGACTAGAACGCAAGAGTGTTGGCTTCAGACAATTCCGTTGCACCTTGCTTCTCCTTCACATGATAGTGCATGCGCGCGTATTTTTACAGCTAGCCATGAGACGGTGCACATGCGCGACTAACTTTAGTCGACGACTTATACCCACCGACATCAATAAGCCAAGCGACTTTAAAAATTACAAAAAAATAAAAAACAAATATTTATTCCTAACATAAATATATTATTAGTCATCATCATCTTTATCCCTATCATCCTCTGACTCCTTTTCTAATAAAGAAGAATCTGCCTTCTTTTTGTTAAAAGGATAAAAATACAGTGCTTCTAAATTTCCCACTCCTTTCCGATAAATAATGGTAAGAGTGAACGGTGAGCAAATATCAGTCAAACACTCTTCGCTGTGAACACCTTCGTAGTGAACAAACATAAGTCTTGCCAGTGGGATCACAGGAGGGAGGCCACGACCAAGTTCAGAGTGTGTAAGAACAATGTGCCCATTGGATACGTTCACAATTTTAATAATTCCTTTAGAGTGTCCAACACCTAGGACTGCGTACAGCCTGCTGATACACAAGACTTCAGTGTCATTGAAGCGCTCTGTCCAATCTACTTTGACAGACACTATCCTCTTATAAGAGTCTAGTTCAAACACATGTAAACACAATCCTGAGCTGAACGGATATACAACGCTGGTAACCATGCCTATCAGCTTCTCATCGTGTGACATGATCATTTTGCTGGTAGTATTGACCACCATCACGGCAATGTCTGAATCATAAAAGGGATTCAGCATACCAATAGGTTTAGGCGAAAGCTTGATTTCTCTTTCACCCTTTGTTTCTTGGTGAGTCAGCCTATACACACACCCACCAGTTCCTCCTTGCACTACCAGTCGATGGGAGCTACATTCAGAATCTTCCGGTACCAGATGTGCAGTCACAGGTCTGGGTATGTACTGAGTAATGCCTGGTGGTATGGGAAACTTTATCTGCTGTCTTAAAGGGCTCCTGTAGCCTTCATTCTTGCTAACTCTGGCGAATGTAAAATTCCAGGAGTATCCATGCATACTGTTTTCTGTACCCCCGGTCACTAGAAACATGCAATGCCTGCAATGGCCGATGGTATCCCCTAGGCGCCGAATTTCATTGGTAGCAAACAAGTCATGAAAAGTGCAATCCAGAGTGCTATATTTGAACCAACGTTCAGTAGAGGTTTTCCACACCACATCTTCCCCAATTACAGTTGCATAACTTACACTTCCGTGGTCTCCAACTATAGTATCAATCTTTTTTATGCACCTTTGAATAGGACACAGCTCCCCAATGACTGTTTCTACAGTTTCCAGTGTAGAGTAATCGATTGTTTTTACGAAATAGCCTCGCCCTGCATATTCACACTTCATGGTAGATTCAAAGGGGTACCTTCCTACCATCTTTTTTATTTCAGGCTTTACTTCAGAAATCTTTTTTCTATGCTTGGAAATTTCTTTCAACAGAGCGTGATCAGGGACACCCCTAGACCTGTAGTAGTCGCCCCGAAACCCAGCATCTTCGTTGGCTTTTCTCCAAAACTGTGCCATGCTGTCCGACGTAAAGACCGAATGCCAATCGCTGCAAACCAGGCAACAGGTCAGGAAATCTTGTACGCTAAAGTATCTGGTTACGAGCAGCAAAACTTCTGGAGGAAGCCTCGATATTAGGTCAAACCGCTCCAGGGACACCTCCATTACCTAGTTTTGTTTACCTAACTTCGACGACCAACACCCTATCGTTATATTAGATTATAGCGCGCGTGCCGTACTGACCGGACAAAAAAATTGAAGGGATGGAACTACCTACGCGAACTGACTGTGCGGGACCGCTACTTTCTTCTTCGAATAGGGCCGGGGGTCGGGCGAAAACAAAATTGAAGAAAAACAACGCCGTGAGGAAGCCCTTTGTAATAGTGGTGTAGAAGGCCGGAGAGGGCTCCGAGTTGTTCTCTGGAGTACGTCGTCGATTTAGGAATGAACTCATTATAGTTGACTTTTGCTTATTTTTTTTTTTATCTATCATTATTATGGCCCAATCTGAGAAACTATTTCGCGACATGTTGTGTGAGAGCAGATCCTATAGCGTGGAGACGATGGATCCCACTGGAGCCAGAACTATAGACGAGTTGAGGAGACAGGTGAAAGAACTCAAGGCCCAGTACGAAGGAGAGAAAGTTAAACTCAGACAAGCTCAGAGGGACCACGAGAAGAAGCTGCAGCAGCTGAGAGACGAAGAAGCCATGAGGTTGGACACTGCTCTGGAAGCTTGCTCAGTGAGAAAAGAGCAAGAAAAGCTGAATGAGTTGAGAAAACTAGAGGAGAGGCTTGGAAAGCAACGAGATCAAGATCTTAGGATGTTGAGGAAGGAGAAGATGGAAGAACTGAACAAGAGCCTGCGGAAGTGGCAGCTAGAGAAAAATGAAGCAGTACGTCTAGCTGCAGAGGTGGAAAGACGAAGATCTAGCATGGAGTTTCAGGCGCAGTACTCTGAAGAGGAGGCACAGAGCAGGGAGGCCAAGTTAACTAGGGAGGTGTTTATCCTCGGGGAACAGAACGAAGCATTGGAAGATCAGGTGCGGAATCTGTCCAAGCAAAACCGTGTCCAGATTGACCAGATGCGGCGACTGAAAATGGAGGCAGACATGAAAGTGGAGGGTGTGATTAAGCAGCATAAACTCGAGGCTTCTAGGTAGGTATTGGTGGAGAAGGGCTTGCTTGGCCGGTGACGTTTCCTCTATGGGGTGGTGGGAGTGAGTGTAAGGGGAGCGAATGAATTAGGCTTGTATCACTGTTGTGTTGAGTATGGCCTGCAAAATTGTTCTTGAAATATATAACTTGCATTGGCCTTTGCATGGTGTGAGCCAGGTACAGCTTTTGTGTATATAAATGATATGGCTTGTGATTAAATATTTTGACTATGAGTCAATGACAGAAGACTTGGATTGGATTCAGTCTGTCATGTCACCTCATAGTACCAGTGATGTGATATGTCGCTCTGGACCCTGCTCTTTTAATTGGTCTACTAGAATGACTTGTTGACATAAACATGGAACTGGAAGGTGGTTATAGTCCACCATCTTTGGAACTCTTTTACAGCATTGCCTTCTCTGGCATTGTTATCTTGAGGCAGACACCTATGCAGAGACCTTCCCTCGTATTTCTATTTTGTGCTCACCAACATTGCAATTTTTTAAAAAAATTGAATTACTGTGGGACCAAGCCCTAAGCAAGTAAGTGGGAGTGCCTAAGTCCTTACACTGTTTCATTTTAGGAGTGTGATTGAACCAGAGGAATTGAAAGTTCTATCCAGACTCTAGACTAATAGTAGAGAATGTTGCTTTGTTATGCATGCCACCCCCATCCATCACTCTGCTGTCAGAAAGCAATTATCTGGTGTGTCCTTGTTCCTACAATGTAAAGAAGGTAGTGAATAGTTTTGCAGTCAAAGGCAGAACAATAGCCCCTAGCTACCTAATAGGGCCTAATTATGTGTGCACATTTTGCCAGAGTGAAGGAGGTTGGGTTATTTATGTTGCTGGATACTTCTCCCCCCCCCCCCCCCCCTCCCCTCCTTATTGTGACAGTTGAAGCTATGAGAGGAATATGTCACATTAAGTGTTCGGTGTGCTAAATTGTTTAACAATGGACTTCAGCCATAGTGAAGGTTTTCTTTAGGGCTTTACTAGAACTTTGGGAAGGGGAGGGGAGGGGGGATAAATATACGAGTGTACATCTGATAATAGTGTGCTTATACGAAAAGAAGTAGTGAATTTTTAATTGTGTAACAAAATTGAAGTATCTGAGGAGATGAAAAGAAGTAGTCACTCTTGTGTACCGTAACTGCGTATATCCTTCTCCAACACAGCTATCACAAGAATCTTCTTGCCCTCTGGATAAATAAGGAAATACGTACACTCTTCCATTCTAGTTTGTACCCATGACAATCTCCATGGGCACGGACTCTGATGTGTTTGCTAAGTGCGCCTTCTGACACACTCTGATGTGACTTTCATATTATTTTTACATTTGTATCCAGAGAGATGGCTCAATTGAAGCTGGCGGAGCAGATTATAGTGGACAAGGACCATCACTTGCAGCACTCTGAGTACAGGGCAGATGTGGCACAGATGGAGAAAGAGGCGCTGATGGAGGAGCTGGCCACAGTGAGAAGCAGACACAACACCAGCACGACCTCTGCCAATCATGACACTTCACTGCACGACACTCCTGGAGGCACACCCACAAGAGTGAGTACTTCTTTATATATATGTATAATATGTGTATATACATAGTGCAGTATATATATATGTAGAGTATGTAAGTTTGATTTAATTGCTGTTGTTTGTGTGTATGCGAGTTGTAAAATCCTATATTGTTTAGTTAAGAATTTTAGAAAATTTTGCTGATTATCAGTATGTGGTGTGTGTGTGTGTGTGTGTGTGTGAGAGAGCACAGCGTGATTGTGTCCCACTGTAAGCACAACTCCACATTTGTTGTCACTGGGAGAACATTCTACACTAGATAGAGTTGCATTAGCCATTGACGTGCATCCTCTGGGAGGAAACTTAGGGCTCCATAGCTGATGATTTGGCTGAGCGCTCTTGGCCCTTGCTCTGGTTACAGCCGTAAATGTAAAAAGATATGGAATGGAGCTCAAATGAAGCTCGTTTTTAAACAAATTATAAAGAATTGGTTTCTGGTGTCTGGTAAACAAGATGGATTAGGTCTTTCAAAAGTCTAAGATGTGCTTGCGAGGCTGAAGAGCTGTGTGTGTGTGTGTGTGTGTGTGTAGCATTCTGTTGCTAATGCTGTTAGTGTGTCACTATGCTGTTAGGGCATGTAAGATGTTATTCCAGTGACCTCAATGGAACACATGTGATGTACTAGCATGCTAAACCTTGGCATCATTGTCCATGGCATTGAGGGGATTGTCTCCGTCACTCTCGTGCATAATACTTCTCCCCCTGACTTGAATCTCACTCAGTGTTGCTTTGTATTGAGTCCCCTTGTCTTGTCTGTCTGTTAGCTTGAGTGATGGTCATTGGTGTTGCCTTTAGAAAGAGTTCCTTTGGTGCAGATTTCCTTAATTATTTTTCTTCTTTTGCTGCACTGTCACCTTTTGTTTCTTTGCCACTTAGCAGTTACACAAGTGTTTATAAGTAGGTGTGTACAAGTCTGAGAGTTTCAATGTACATGTTATGCTACACAGTGTTGCCATGTGTAAGATAGTGTGTGTGTGTGTGTGTGTGTGTGTGATAGCCTTTTTTGTGTGTGTGTGTGTGTGTGTGTTGGGGGAGGGGTCAAGCTGTAGATGTAGTAGGCATGAGTTTATGGGTATGTCTGTGTGTTCATATATATGTGTGTTTGCATGTGTGGTATACTGTATGTATCTGTATTCACATCTGAAGGCGTGTCTGCGTAGGTGTTACTGTGTGTCCGTGGATTGGGTATGCTCCATGTATAATTCATTTATGACAGCCAACTGAATTAGTTGAGAGTTGCAGAGGCTATGTGTTTCTCTCTTGTGTTTCAAGAGTGAAACTAGTCCGCCATGTTTTCTCTATATTTCTAAGTCTTTACTTTCTGCACATGGCAGGAAAACATGTGTGTGTTTTTTTGTATGAACGGTGCCTCCATGTGTGTATATGTGTATGTGCATGTGTGATGTGTTCAATGTGTCATGGATACTAGGTAGGAACTGGTACAATTTGTTTGTTTTGTTGTTGTTTTAACTTTGGCATTGATATGGTCTCCCGACTTCCCAGACGGTTACTGAATTTGCCACCCGAGCAGGTCTCAATCTTTATCATACACTGCAATGTGGCATCTGTTTTAGTTCAGTGTAATCAATACTTGTGAATGGAGGGTCGTTTAAAAAATGGCCAGCTTCTGTTTGTGCCACTGCTGTCTGACTGCTATGCCATTTGTTAGGAGTGTTGTCCAGTGCTGAGAGAATGAGTATCGAGTTCCACCAGTCATTTTCATTCTAAGTAGTGGCCATAGCTTATGAAATGAAGAATCAAATGTCCATTCATTCATTCATTCATTCATTCATTCACTCACTCACTCGTTCTACAGATGTGCATGTAGATTCCACTTAGCACCCCCTTAGGATATTTCTATACATTCCATTATCTGGAGAAGATGCTGCTGGGGGTAAAGCTATGTATCTTCTACCTTCTTTTTATGTATATGTACACCATTAGTAGGTTCTGGCTCGCTGGGAAGTGTTTTTTCTATTCCCTTCTTAAAAAGGCTAAGAGGTTGTCATTGGAGATCAACCTTGGCAGTAATTAGCCTTTATTAGTCCAGTTATATTTAGCTCTTTCTCCTGTGCAAGTCCTTTTACTACTACAGCTTGTAAATAGAGGGAACGGTGATTCATTACGCTTGTACAGAGCTGTATGATATGCAGTGGAATTCCAATCTCCCCATGCCAAACTTGAACACACACACACATGCCCATGATTCATGGCTGTCAGCGTGAGCAACCAGATTTATTCCTGTCCTGTGTTTATTCATCAGCATGTGCAGGATATTCATGGGGACTGCTTTTGTGTGATCCACTGGCCCAAGTATTGGTCCATGAATGTGATAATAAACAGTGGGATAGTTGGAGCTGCTCAAAGGGGAAAGGTGACACTCAGCTACTGGGGTCACGAGAGCCATGAGGCTCTTCTCTTACTGGTATTGAAAGCTCTTGCCTTTATTTATTTTTTTATTTATTTTATTTATTTTTTTTTTCTCAACGGTTATGAGAATCTTCTGTTTCCTTGCCTTCCTGCCTGTCTTCCTTAGTGGCTCTTCAATCACCATCCCCCACCCACCCCTTCCCTTTCTTCCCCTCTTTCCCTTTTTTGCCAATGCACTTATTATCTGTGTAGTTGTGTAAGTAAAGATGTTTGTTGAACTTTGTTCACTTTGAAGTGTACCAGATCAGGGTTTGTTGCTGGGAGAAGGGTGTGTGTGTGTGTGTGTGGGGGGGGGGGGGGGGGGGGGGGGGGGGGGGGGGGGGGGACATTTGCATTAGATAAACTTTGAAATGTATACACTTGCAGCAATTTACAAATTATCTCATGAGTTCTATTTAGTGTATTTTAACGAGCAATTTGAGTCTCTAGATCCAGACCCTTTCACCCACTGCCCATATGAATATTTGGATGTCATTGGACAGCCAAACCAGAGCATTCAATTGTAACTGTAGAAAACATTTTGTGTCAACCATTCCATTCAAAGAACATCAGAATTATACCATCAGTCAATATTGAGAAAGCTTCATTAGTGGATGGAGAAAAGGGGGGGTTTAGCTTAAAGGGGAAATCCCCCTTTCCTGTAGCAAACGCTGCAGATGGTGATTCTGGTTTGGCTGCTGCACACATTTGTACAGGAGAGTGTGCTTGTGTCTGTGCCACATGTGTGTGTCATTGCCAATCAAACAGCACATGATCAGAAGCATGTGCACTATTATTAGCATTCACGCTCGTGAGGGCTACAATCGTCACCTTCACCAGCACTTCTTACACCTCCGCACATGGCGGCTATCCAGCACGTATAGTGACGTCAAACACTTCATCTATTGATAGCAGCATCTTACATACTCTTGAAAATTTCAGTTTTACGGAGTTTTTGTTTAGATATAGTTTTCTAGACAAAGCTAATCTGGGCAAGCATAAGGTCTCCTTCCCACACACACACACACATACACACACACGTCCTTTCTTACAGGCACGTTTATAATCATGTAAGTGAAAAGCTCGCCCAAGCCCTACCCACTATGTAACTCGCTTGTGTTGAGGTCCAATGCTGTTGAGTGAGCCACGTGCACTAATTGGAAAGATGAGTGCTAGTGGGTTGGTGGCTGGGGCATGTCAACTATTACAGTATGCTACTTATGAGAATGTCTTGCACTTGGAAGCTGAGAAACTCTCTCTCTCTGTCTCTCCATTGTGTTGTCCAAATCTGAGTAACTGTGTTCTTCATGTCTGTAATGTTTCTTTGTGTTGGTTAGAAAACTGGCTTACTTCAGAGGAGAGTGGAAGAACTTGAAAATCAACTGAAAAAGCTGGAGGAGGAGAAAGCAACATTGAAACAAGATAATGCAGCATTGGTGAGTGTTTGTATAATATGGGGCGTGTACACAACCTAGCTAGAAGAATGGAAGGAATGTGCGTTTCCTAATCCACGCTGGCGGACATGTGTACATACTTGCTAATGACTGTGACACTTGGGTTGTCTCTACCCACCAGCGGAGCTTACTAACTCTTGTTTTCTTTTGTCAGAATGTGAAGAGGTCGTAGAAGAGCCACTCTGTTTTGTAAACCTACTCAGTTACACTCGATTGTCAGAACTCTGTTTTGTAAACCTACTCAGATACACTCGATTGTCAGAAAGAAGAACAAAGTATGCGTCTTTCGAATAGTTTCAGGTTCCATGATTGCTGTGATTAATATCAAAGAAAATGAGAGCGATTGACTGGCCTGCTAGCCAGTATGGTCTTTGTCTTACACTTTTTTTAAAGTCTCTTATGAAGTGATATTAAAAAAAAAAAAGGCCATTATATATTCCTGTGCTACTACCATCAGTGATCATGCAGATGGGCGGGCTAGTTGGACATGCTTTGGTAGTACTTTTATGAGTTTTGGCTCCTGTATTAGGAGTCAATTAATAATGTTTTGTGATGGCACATGTGCAGGTTCCAGGTGCACATGCTGATAACATTAGATTTTAATTATGTGTTGAATTTTGTAAAAAAAATAAAATTAAAATTAAATGTTTAAAATTTATTATTTTTTATTTGTTTGGTTCTTGTTTAGCGAAAGAGACTTGCACATGATGATGATGAGAGGAAAGGGGGTGGGGCAGCAGGCAAAACTGCTCTCGAAGAGAAGGTGAAGGTTTTGAGGAAGAAGAACACTGAGCTCACCGCTCTCACGAAGCAGCTGGACGACAAGTTGAAGGCCCAGAAGTTGGAATTTGACCAAATGGTGAGGATTACTCACATTGTGTAGTACAATTTAGTTACTCAATGTCCAGACCTAAAGAGAGTGTAGGTGTGCTCCAATTAGTATACCAGTTTATTCTCATCTGCTGTATCAGTACATCACAGCACTGAAGGGGCAGTCACAAATGTTGTTGCTCTGTTTGACCACTTACATCGATGAATAGCTCAATTATTTGTCTTCCATATAATCACTAAGGCTCTCAAGCTGTACACGCCCCCTCAGTATCACTCCCTCTCTCACTTGTCTTTTGAGTATTATTATTTTTTACACCTACGTAGTTTGGGTGAGGAATAAAGTATATGTTGTGTTTGGTTATGTAGACTGTCAGATTTTTTTTTTACATTGACCAGCCTCAACATCTGGACTAACTTTCAGGTCACTTTCATCTTGAAAGTGAATAGTAGCATCTTCTATTTTTCTCACTAACTATTAGTTCATATATATCAATGGAAACATCTCTAGTTGCCCCCCATGACGAACTCATGTTTAATCAATGTGAGTGAGTATGTTTGTGTGTGTGAGTGCTAGTGAGTGAATAAGTGTATGTGTGTTGAAGGGAACAAAATGGTTGACAGTGTGGAGTTGGAATGGTGTGTATGAGTTATCAACATAGCATATCTACTTTCTTATGTACAGCAAAAGTCCAGAGGTTCTCAGGGAGATGGGGAAAATGTGAAGAAATTGCTTGCCCGACAGCACGCCAAGGATATCTCAGAATACACTAAGCAAATTATGGCCAAAGACAAGGAACTCAGCATACTGAAGAAGAAACTGGGCAAGGTGTGTGTGTGTGTGTATGTGTCTTCACATGTGTTCATGAGGGTGTTTATGTCTGATATCTCCACCGCTAGTTTGTATTGACACCTTGTCTTTCTCCTTATCTGTCTCTTCTGCAGTTGGAAGTAGCTGCTGTGGCGCGCGCTGAGCCTTCTCCCGAGCTAGAGAAGAAGATTAAATTGATGGCCATGGACAGACTTCAGATGGAGAGGGTCATGGCCAAGCTATACTCGGTGAGGGCATGTGGGTGGGCAAGGAAGTGGGTGTGGTTGGGACTCACATAAATAGGCCATTTGTTGGTGGGGTGGATTAATGAGTGGGTAAGGGATACCATAAGAAAGTCATATTGCCTTCTAATGCCGTATCACTTTTTTGTCACAATTTTAAGTATCTGAGACAGGAAGCGTGGGTATGTCCTCTCTAATTACTGGCCAGTGATGTAAACACAACTGCATACCTTGGTTGTGATGCAGCCCAGCTAACTTCTCTCTTCATCTCTCTCTGCCATTTTGTTTCTGGTTTCTTCTCCCTAAAACCTCACACCTGCCTTCTCTTCAGTGGGTTGTTCTTCCTTACTTTGGACCCTAATTTTATGTGTATCTTTTTTTTTCTTTCAGTTTTGTCCTTTTGGTGAAGTTGTTTATTTCCATCTCTCTCTCTCTCTCTCCTCCTCCCATCTAACTCCTTTACTTGTTGTTTTACCACCCGTTGTTTTGTTGTTATGGTAGCGGCTGCCGGACGTCGTGGACACGGAGAACCTGTCTCACAGAGACCTTAGTGCTACTGACTCCAAGAAGATGGAAGAGCTTGCCACAGAGAACGATAGCCTGAGGGGAGAGCTGCAGTCCCTGCAGCTTCAGGTGGCCTCTCTCAAGGAGTCCCCTCCTGTCGTCACCACGGGCATCTCCGAAGAAGAAGCTTCTTCCAGAATAGCCGTACTGGAGCAGGAGAATCAGCGGCTGTCGTCTGACAATGAGAGACTAACGGAACTCTCCCGTTCAGCTGCTCAGGTGAGCCGGTCTTTACATGTTAAACTCATAAGTAATGATGTGAATTACTGACTTGCTCTTATTAATTAGATGAGCTAATAGTTAGGGGCATGCTTGAACACGGGGGTGGGGGGGGGGCACTGTGGTTCATAATGTTATGGTTTGTAAGGAAGAACTTCATATTTATTCATTCGTAAAGTTATTAATGCCTTATTATATGCCCCATCACACACACACACACACACACACACATACTTATGTTACCTGTCTCGTGTAGCTGGAGGCCAAGAACAGAGAGCTCCAGGAGACAGTGGACCAGTTGGAGGACAGCAACTCCAAGCTCGAGCAGACGAGCCACAAACTCAGGCAAGACTTGCTGATATCCAACATGGCCGTCAATGAGCTGCAAGGATCGCAGGACTCCGTGGCGGAACTCGAGAAGGAGGTGGCAAGGCTGAAGGACGAGCTGAGATTGAAAGACGAGAGACTGGTGGTGCAGAAGAGGGTGAGTGAGGATTGTGCCTGGAATAGATGTTGTAGTATCAACATTCATTAGAACTGCAAGTCATTCTCGGGAGAAATATATGAGCAGTACGTCTCAGCTCTGAGGGACTATAATTTATTGAACTCCGCCTCCTGTTGTTTTGACTCATCAGGCGAATCCTATTCAGTTGTTAATTGGTGCTAGAATTGTTGCAAGACTCTTTTTTTTTACGGCTGGTCTGTCTCCCAAAACAATGCAATATTGTTTTTAAATTTGGCCTTTACCTCTTTTTAAGTATGTTAATTCTGCTTTGTGTGTGGTGTGTATGTGTGTGGGTGTTGTTTGTATGTGTGTGTGTGTAGGAGATGGCAGAGACATCCAATCAAGTCACTGGCCACCAGGTCATCATCAGTACACTTCAGGTATGTGAATAAGTGTGTGTCTGTATGAGAAAGAGTTCAAAGATGTTTGTGTGTGTGAGTGTGTGTGTTGTGCGTGAGTGTGTGGATGGGAGGGAAGGGGGTTAGTTGTGAATACATTTCCTGGACTCAGAACACTTCCTTAGTGATGGGGCTAATCTGTTTTTGGTTTTGTATTTTATGTTCTGTAATTTATTAGTGTGTTTTGTGTTGTGTTGGGACAGACAGACTTCCCAGAGTGAAATGTACATAGATGCCAGTAATGCATCACACATAACTAGAACGAGCCTGTTGGATGTTATGGATAGTTGAGTTGCTGCCATCAGTAAACATAGTTACAAATCGTATGTGGCTTGTGTACATGTAGTTTGGACTTAATTCTAATAGTGTGTGTGAGAGAGAGAGATTAGACATTGTGCAGTGGATTCAAGCACAAATACATTAAAAGCAGGTGTTCGTTGATAAATACTGAATGTTTGAGTCCTGTTGTCCCCTTTTTATTGGTACATACATCTTCATGTTTTTTTTTTTGTTTTTTTTTGGTTGTTGTTGTTTTTGTACTGCTATTTTTAGGACAAGTTGGAACAAACAGAGTTCAAGTGTAAAGAGAAAGACCAGCAGAATTCCAGTCTTCAGTCGGCCTTGGATAAGGCCAGGGAGGAATTGGAGGTGTTGGCCCACACAAACTCCTCCCATAGTATGGGAACTCAAGTAGACTTGCCCAGGGCTAGCGGCCAGGATGCTGTCACTACCAAGGCACACAGAACCCAGTCCCTATCATCTGTTCCGTCCGAGACAAATCAGGACCACCCACCCGTTCATGCGAGTCTGCAGCAGCTTACCCAATCCCTGCCGCTCGCAACGGAAGTTAATGCGAGCTTTTCCACGCCCACTTCCGCAGCAGCGCTGTCCTATGCCAGAGCCAACATTGGGTCAGTCTTAAAGCACTCCACTTCAAAAGAGCGCATCAGAAGTCCCAAACGACGCTCCCTGAGGTCCCTTAGCCCCAAAACCAGTTCCGGAGAGCTGCAAGATTCCAGTCTGGACCACGAGATGAAAGCAGCTGGGTTTGACTTCACTGAGTCCGGGGACAGCAGTGAAGGGGCGGGGTTTAGTGAACCCATCATGGACAGCATCACCGATCTGGAAATGGACTCTTCGCCTCATAAGTTGAAAGAAGAAGGCGAACCTCCCAGGCCCACAGTGGCGTGGGAAGATAATGCCAAGAGAGCAGAGGCAGAAAGTGGGAGTTCGTTGAGGGGAACTGACCAAGCTCAAGCTAATGCAGGTGCCGGAGGACAGGAAGGCGCTTCTGGTGGGACTGAAGAAGAGGATGGACAGGCACAGCTGAACAGGTTGCTATCTGGGGGCGGAGCTAACCATGACGATGGTCAGGACACGACTAACGAAAGCAGTCACTACTCATACGTTTCCGATGAAGAACTCCCACCTTCTTCTGAGGTTAAAGGTATGGAGGTTTCCTGTTATGTGTGTGTGTGTGTGTGAACAACTAGGGGTTTTTATATGAGTTCTCTGCCTCACCTAAAGAGTGAGGGATGTGGGGAGTAGAGTAAGTAAAGGAGAAAATAAATGGAAAACTAAGGAAAGTACTTGTCCCAATTGCTGCTGCTTCACTGTTGTCCTGTTCAGCTTCAGTGGTGCTACTGTTCTGTAACATAAAAGGGTATGGTAAAAATGCAGCTGAATCTGTTTGCTGGTTGTGTGACAAAGTTGCGCCAGTTAGCATGACATACTTTGCTCACATTGTTGGCACATGCTTTAGAAGCTGCCCAGACAGTTTCTCAATGTTTAGTTTCTTTTTCTCAACAACACTGGCTGAATATAGCCGTGACCCTCGAGCAGATGTGTGCTATTGGTTACAGAGCACTATCGATTCAAAGCCTCAACTGCATGTTGTGGGTCATTGCAGTTGACATGACACTTATTGCAGTCACTGATAGGGCTATGGCAGAGCAGGAGGAAATGCTTAATTCAATAATGTAATGTTACTTCATTTTTATTGGATTAAAAGTGATAGAGTCTCGTTTTGTTCTACTGGTTTGTGCGGTAAATGCAGCTGAATCTGTTTGCTGGTTGTGTGTGACAAAGTTGCGCAGTTAGCATGACATGCTTTGCTCACATTGTTGGCACATGCTTTTAGAAGCATCTTGTAGCAAGTTGTACGTATTAGTAGCAGCTACATACCTTATCATTATGGAGGCTTAATTTATACATATATACATGCATACCTTACACGAGTGCATTTTGAATCAATACTGCATTACATGATTTCTTTATACAGCCTATTATACATAAACCGTTGAATATGTTTTACAATAGGTGTATTCATATGTTAGAAGTTTATAAAACCAGTTGTTGTTATTCAATTTGAAACTTGTCGTTTCAACTTCTTGACAAAGTCCTGCTATTATTTTTTTAAGTTGGGAATGGCTGAAATTACTTTTACTGAGTATGTACATTTCTAATTACATGCAACTTGTTCATTTTTATTATTTCAGCTCCCTATGAACCTCCTCCTGAATCTGAAGGCAGCCCGACGCTCTCTGACGGGGACAAAGTGGGGATATACATCGCCAAGTATACGTATATCCCCTCGGAGATGAGCCCCAACGAAAACTATGACCTGGAGCTGCCCCTCATGGCCGGGGACTACCTGTATGTCTTTGGGGAGATGGACAACGACGGGTTCTACCACGGACAGCTTCTCTCCGGCAAGAGTGGCATGGTGCCTTCCAATTTTATAGACCGTGTGATGGATGAGGAAGGTGAGAAGCTGGGTTGAACGGAAAGTTGTTTTAGGAGCTTTTCAAAGGCTGGTAGTAGAAAGAAACTTTGTAATGGTCTAGCAAGGTGTAAAGTCTATTAGTGAGTGATCAATAAGAACCAAAATGTTAGTTTAGACTTGGGGTTTCTTGGAGAGACTTTTGATGACATCCTTGTCACTATTTAATTTTTTTTTTTTTTTTGGAAGCTTTGTGTATTTGGTGTTCAGGAGACATTATCTTCTCTATGTGTGTGTGTGATGTATTTTTCTCATGTATGTCACAGGGTATGATGGTTCATTGGTACTGCATAGGTTAGGAAAGGATCACTATTTTGAGGATTTTTGTTCTTTGTGGTTTATGTATGTGAATACACCTTACCTATTCATCTTGGGCTAAGCTGTAGTTGTCATACCTCGTCCAATCACTTTTGCTGAAACAGTGAACGGGATATTTCGGATCTGCTGAATCAATTTTTTGCTTGTTTTTATTTGTTTGAGGATGGGACCAGTTGTTGTGCTCAGGTCTCACTTTATTCTTATTTCCTCCCTAACTTTTAGAAGCCCACAAGCCGCCCTCAAAGTCGGCACACCTTCATGACATACAGGAAGTAGATGAGCCCTCCTCCGGAGGTGGGAGTGGCATACCATCGCCAACAGGTCTCAGTCTGGAGCGACAGTTTGTGGAGGGAGACCAGTACAGTGTGGCCATCAAGTGGGAGGTGCCCTCCCCCCGCCCTGAGGGCGTGACGGGGTACAATATTTACGTGAATGGAGAGTTTAACTCTGATGTGGGAGGTTCTGACCAAACTAGTGTGCTCCTCACTGGGATACCCAGGAAACAGGTACAGGGTTGTCATGCTAGAATAGTATATGTGTGTGTAGATGTATACTGTACATACATGAACATACACTACTTATATACATTCATTCATTCAGTCATAATATGATATAATAGCAAACTTTTCTCGTTCTAACAGCCCATATTGTTAATTAATACTTAACCTGACATTTCGACTTCTTGCCGAAGTCCTCTTCAGAGGTCAACTATAATGCATTATATACAATATAAATAAATAACGATAGTAACATTATATTATTTCTCTGCGTCCAGCTTGTAAAGATCTCCGTACGCACAGCCACAGATGAAGGAGAGTCCGCAGACCCTCAGAAGCTCATCGTCTTGAACCCTCGTGAGTGTCACCATCTAACCTATAATCCAGTAATAGAGTTTGTTTCCTCCCTCTTTCTTGCTCTCACTGTACTTATACACTCTCTGTGCTCCTAACACCCCCTCCCCCCCCTCCCCCCACTCCCTATCCCATTTTAGTTTCCCTTTTTTCTTCTTCTTACAGAGTATCCTGAATCTCCCACTAACGTCATGGCTACCCGTTCATCCGCTCCCCCCTGCCTGATGGTCCAGTGGACGCCCAGCCAGCCCCTGAAGGAAGGCAACCCGATCAGCGGCTACATTGTCTGCCTCAACAAGAACCCAGTTGTTGAACTGGCAGCCAACAATGCTCCGGTCACGGCCGTCTGTGCGCAGATCTTTCACAACGATGTCAAAAAGTTTAGATCGAAGTTGCTGAAGGACAAAGTCGTCTTGCTGACTGTGCACACACGGTCAAACAATTACATGTCGGCTCCGTCCCAGCCTGTGGTGGTGTCCAAGGATGACCTCCTCCATGTTTTTGAAAGGGAGGGGTCAGAAGCTGCTAGTTCGGGAGGTTCAATGAGCAGTTCTGAGGAGGAAGAGGACAAAGTGGGAGGTTTTGATTCCATGAGGGAGATGAATGGGAAGAAAATGAAGGAGGGGGTTGTCAGTGATGTGGAGATTATTACCGTGGAGACCAATGGACTTGAGGATGACAGAGAGGAGCCTCATAATGGCAATTATGGTTAGTCTTCACTGCAAGAGTTGGTAAACGGTGATCCAATTTGTGGCTGTGTGGGATCTAGTTTTGGTAAAGGGTGGATTAAATGTTATCATCCTTGGTGCCGTTTTGGCGTAGTGGCACTGACAAAAGCTTCGAATCTCATGTGGCCAAGATTTGTGGCTGCTTGAAGGAAGTACTGTTTTACTCAAGTGGTTAATGTTCTTCCAGATTGAACTCGTAAAGCTCTAAAAACAAAACTCCCTCCAAGTGACTAGTATTAAAGATATTAGCTTTGAACTGTTGGGCATCTCTGACAGAGCTGTAGTCAAAATAGCACACACAATTGGAAGAAGGCTTCTTTCTAACTTAGTAACTTCAGGTTGGTTTGAATATTGGGGGTTAAATATGGACACAACACTTGGAGGTGAACCTATATAATCTCATGTAGGTCTTGTCACCAGTTTAGGAGCAACGAGTCTAATTTCAAGCAATCAAAATTACAAGAAACATTGACTGTCGAAAGACTATTGTTTGTTCATTTGCTTTTTTTTCCCAAGCAATTTTTTGCCCCTGCACTGTGCACTCAGAGTTTAAAAATATAACGGTGACTATGGTTATAGATTTATTTACTACAAATATTATTGGTGGTTCTAACAATTACTTGTGTTAATGTGTTTGCATGTGACATGCATGTGATTCAGATGCAGCTAGATTCTACCGAGCCCTGGCCTGTTACAACCCTCACATGCAGTCACCCAACAAGGACGGTGCGGAGGAAGAACTGGGTTTCCTCGCAGATGATGTCATCATTGTAAGTGCGATCTTGCCGCTCGGATGAAGCAGGGGTGTGGGCGGGTGGTGGGCGTAAAGCACTGGTCCCAACCTGATGTTAGTGTCATAGTAGCTATACAGTCAAGTCTGTTGGAGTTCAGCTAGTACTAGATCAGGTAATTCTGTGATTATGAGACTCGGACGAACTGATTAAGCTGTGCTCTTGACCCCTTGTGGTGGTCACCTATGTTTGTATGGGGAGGAGGAAAGGAAGAGGCGACATGACAACATGGAAGTGTTCTGTCTTGCCACTTGCTGTAATGTGTGCAAGAATAGGAATTACTGCAAGGAATTCACTTGTATAAGTACATAGAGAAATGTGTTTAGGGTAACTGGTGAGTGTGCTGGGACATTGAAAGGCTAGGGGCGTGGCTGCTGGACTATTCTATTTACCAGCGCTATTTCAAAAATTTGAGATTGACTTGAACGGTTAAGTCACAGTACATAATGATAGCTTGCCAATGAGTGCAATTTCAATGAGAAGAGTAAATGGACTGTAGACCAGAAGTGTTTGTAACTTAGCCCTGGTATACTGGGTGCTAATGTACCCATCTATGTACTTACGTTCTATACATAAATTAAGTTGATACTGATACCCGTGAAGTTTATTTATTTAGGTTGTTGTTGTTGTTGTTTTTTACATACAAGAAGTGGTTGAAAATGCAGTTCAATGTTAGCAAATACGTTTGTTTAGATTATCAGGTTACTCTTGCTAACAAGTCTATTATCAGGGGTTTTCTTTCATTCTTTCAAGTTTTGTTTATGTTGAGAACATTACCACTGACGTGCTATTTCTTTTTTTTGTCCGTTTTTTTTTTTGTTTTTTTTGTTTTTTGTATACTTGCCCAACCAAAGAGTGTGTACATTTAATATGTAGCAATAGTTGTTTGCTGTTGTTTTTTTAGCTTTCAGTTTGCTATGTATTAGTATTGCCCTGGGATGAATTCACTAGCGGCTGATGTAGTTCAAAGGAAGTGGTCTTTCCCTTGAATATGTCGTACCAGTTTCTATTTTTAAGTCTACAAGTTCCGGTTGATGTATGTGGTGGTTACTTACTTGTGGAATAGACTGCTCAGTCAGTGTTTTTCACTTCGTCTAATCACGAGTTTTCAATTTGCCTGGAATGAACACTTTCAACCAACCCAAGCCATTCTTTTCTCTTGGAAAACTGATCTGTGTTTTGATTATTCTCTTCAAGAATGGTTGTTTGTTTTATGTTCTGGATAGCTCACTAGAGGTTGGGGGGGGGGGGGGTAACATCAGTTTGTGTGATTTTTTGTTTAACGACTCCAGTCAACTGTAACACCTAAATTGTTTTTGTCATGAGATTTATGAAGTTTGTACACTTTATGCGTATTTGTTTTGATCTTCTCTTTACACTGACATGTTCTAATTGTTGGATGTGACACTGGAAGTGTGTCAAAGTCTAAAGTAACGCCTGGCGATATCCTCAAACTAACACCTGGTCTCTGCTTGGTTAAAATAACATAGGGAATAGAATAATTGCTAGTTTTCTCTTTAATCCAATTTCTTGTCTCGTGCAAGAATAAAATCTGGATTTTAAAAAGCTAATGGTGCAACCATTGTGTGTGTGTATGTGTGTGTGTTTATGTGTGTGTGTGTGTGTGTGATATTTACAGTTCTCCTAGTATAGTTAATGAAAGAGGCTAGTTATTGTCATTTGGTGAGGAGGGGGGGGGGGGGGGGGGGGGGGGGGGTTGCTGTTGGTTTACAAGGCTCCATTAAGATGGGTTTTTGCTGTTGTTAGATTGAAAGTGTGGAAGACTGCAGAGGAATTTGAGAGCACGGGGAATACTTATTGAACTCAAGGAAACACACACTTGTTGTTTACTGAAACTCACCCCTTTGTGAGAAACCTTTTCAGTAATCAATCACCAAGCATGTGCACTTCTTCATTAGCTTCTTGCATTACTGTCCTGTTTTTAATGTTGCGTAATTCTGTGCGACTTGTAGGGTCTTTCAGAAGTGGATGAGGATGGGTTCCTGATGGGTGAGCTTGAAGGGAAGACCGGATACGTCCCCAGCAATCTCGTGGAGGAAGTGGTTGATGACGAGGAGTTGAACCAGATCAGGAGTATCCTCAGGGAAAAAGGAACACTGCCTCGTGGCCTGGTGGAAAGCTATGATTTAAATGGGAGTGGCCTGAGTCGTGAGGAAGGAGGAGACAATGTCATTCGCACGATGGTGGCCGAGTATGACTATGATCCTTACCAAGATTCTCCCAATGACAACTCTGAGACTGAACTGGCTCTTACTCACGGGCAGTTGATTACTGTGTTCGGCTATGCGGATGGAGATGGGTTTGTAAAGGTGTGTGTGTGTGTGTGTGTGTGTGTTTGACTGAAAGAACTAATTGATAAAATTTACTGATAAGGAATTGAGCCATTGCTGTTCATTGATTCATACCAAGATAAGATTTTTTTTAAAAAAGTGTAAGTGTTGGAAGAGAAATTATTTGACCTAAACATTTTGAACTTCTAATACACCAGGAAAAAAGGGGTGTGTTCATTTTGCTTAAATCAGCTCTGAAACTGGATACACATGTGTAGTATGCATTTATCTGGAATGCTCAGTACTTTATTAATGATGTAATATCGATAGAATTTTATTCCCCCATTGTCGTAGTTCCTAGAGACTGGATGTTGTGAAGCTGACAACTCTTATGGTGTACATGTTTTATTATTATTATTATTATTATTATTATTACTATTATTATATTTACCCATGCAGGCTGAGCTAGACGGTAAGAAGGGCTTAGTGCCAGGAAACTACCTGAGGGAGGCGCACACTTCCTTGAAGAACAGTGAAGTGGAAGTGTTTGCAGCCGGAGAAGAAGACATGAAGCAGGCGGACGCAATCATTGGCAAAGTAAGTCAAGTCGTCCCCATCTCTATATCCCAGTGACATCATCCGTGCATGTATGGGGAGTGTTTCTTTTGTTGTAAGAAGTTGTTATAACGTCCCAAGTTGGTATGTGTACTTGCAATGTTTGGATATTCCCTATGTACTAATAACAAGAGTCGTAATGGCAAGAGAAGGGAAGGGGAGGAAATATACAAAACGATGTTTTGATACACACAAGTAGAGTTTACCGACTTGGGCCATATGCAGCTGCTCGATTGGGCTGCCTTTGTAGAATCCAAATTTGTAATGTTCTTCAGCCGTACCAATTATTATTATCAACTGTTATTCTTTCTTTCAGACCCAAGCTTCTAATTTTCGGAACCAGAAAACTGACGAAGATAAATCGCTGACAACGTCAACAACAAACTCCAAGCGGAAAAGTGGTGTTCTATCTCGAGGGAAAAGCCTCTTCACTCGTACAAAGAAAGGCGGACAATGACACAAACCTTGGCAAATGACTCACAGCACTGCTCCATCTCCCTGTGAAGCACATTCTTTTTTTTTCTTTTTTTAATTGACTCTCTATGTGCAGTTCTTCAAGTTGTTCCCCTTGTGAAAAATTGTGCAGCATTCAGTTCCGTCTTGCATAGCTATATTTTGTGCGCATAAAATTAATGGCTTCTTTTATTTTGTGTTCATTTCTTCATGACTGGGATGTATCTGGCTACCTGAGTAAAGAATTATTGAATTACACTCTATTTATTTCTTCTCATGATATGTGCACTTCTCTCAACATAGACAATCCATTATCAATGCTATTTCTTGCTTGTAGTAGCTGTTTAATTTACCCAAGTCACTGAATTTTTATTATTTTTTTATTTTATTATTATTATTTTTTGTCTATTATTTCGAGGGGAACAAAGAAAGAACATTTCATTCTTTGGGCTATCTGTACTGTGGCTAAAATGTGCGGTTGCATTGAAACACCAATTTGCCAGATAGTATTTCGCACAACAATCCATCTCATTCGAAATTCCGGTTCAATTATGCGTGCTCGCTGGTATAAAGTATGTACGTGGTGGTGTGTGCATCGCACCGGCAAAGGAAGAAAAGGGAGCAGCGGAGGGAAGTGACCCGGGACTTCAATTTGGGACGGATGTTTGCAGTACTAAACTAATACCTGTACCTCGTTTGGTGCATTCAGTTGTTAGACCGACTTCGAAGGGGGAATACAGTAATGGTATTTCGTATAAAAGAAAAGTAAGAAGAGAGGGGTGCCAAAACACAGGTATTCACTGGCGTTAAAGCCTTGTCAGCTGGGATGAGTCGAAGGACTATGAATAACTCGGGACGAAATTGGTTGCAACTGTGGTCAACTGGATTGGCTATTCTTATCGCTGTGCAGTTGACGGTGGTCAGCTCATCTTCGGACATGGAGGATTGGTCTGAGAACGTCGACAAGCACGTCAGATGGGAGAGGCACGTCAGAGCAAGAGCTTCCTTGGAGCGCCACAGACGTAACGCAGGCGTGCACTACATCGACGACACTGCGCACATTGTAGACATACAGGACTACTACCGCTCTGTCTTCAGCGAAGGCTGGGAAGAACCTCAAGGTGAGAAGGAGAAGTACGAACTCCTGAACAGCCTTGAGGCTATTATTCAGCAAGAGGACAGTGGCAGAGCTGTAGCTCAGGATGCTGTCCGGCTGGGAGCCCATTCCAAGCCCATTAAGGGCCGCTACATTGTGATGTTTCAGTCTGATGCAGCAGGGGACTACCTGCTGGACAGAACCATGGCTATCATGCAGAGAGCCCACCGCCAGAGCCAAGGAAGGATCCGTGCCTCTGACATGCATGCTCTACGCCATGTTGGCAAAGGATTCACAGCTACATTAAACAGCAAAGCTGTGGAATTGGTAAGACATAATTATAAATATAATGTGCGAACTTCCTTGCTATCACAACTGAGGTACCATAAGTGAGTGGTGTAAAGAGGGAAGATAAGGGTGCCTCTCTCTGAATTAGGGCTCATTTCCCAATAGTTGAGTTTGTCTTGGGGCCACTCGTTTTCCTATTTGGGCAGGTGTAACATAAACTTTCAGTTTAGATTATCAACGTATGAGTGTTCTTTAGATGTTGATTTTGACTGTACAATGTTTTTGAACAGATGGTGAAGCATCCTCTCGTCGCTCACATCGAGGAAGACACCGCTCTGAAGCGAGCCGCAGCTATAGTCCACAGCAGCGAAACTGCATACACCGAGTCTCGAGTCCCGTGGAATCTCGACAGACTGACAAAGCACAAGAATGTACGAGACAATACTTACAATCCGAGCGGGGACGGAAAAGGTGTTGACATATATGTAATAGACACAGGCGTAAGGGCAACTCACCAGGAATTTGAAGGACGGGTTCACTACGCTGGGTTTGATGCTGTGGACTATCTTACTGGATCTAACAACAAAGGTGCCGACTGTAACGGTCATGGAACCCACTGTGCTGCAGTGGCCGCTGGGAAATTCTTTGGAGTCGCCAAGAAAGCAAGCATCTACAACTTGAGAGCTCTCAATTGCGAAGGAGTCGGAGCAGTAAGCGGCATCGTCATGGGGATGGATAAAATCATCAAGAAACTCGAGAGCACCAATAATCCACGTCCAACTATCATTTCCCAGTCTCTGGGTGTCAAGAAGTCTCCTTCCTTGAATGCTGCCATTGCCAAGTCTGTCGAGGCTAATATTTTGAGTATAGGCGCTGCTGGAAACCAAGCATCTTACTCATGTGAGTACAGTCCAGCAAGTGCCAAGGTTGGTGTTGCTGTTGGAGCTACCGACAAGAGAGACCAGGTTACCATTTTTACAAATACTGGTGAGTGCACTGACATCATGGCTCCTGGAACACAAATCACAAGTGCTACGAAAGACTGCGATACATGCATTAAGACCTTGAGTGGGACGTCCATGGCAGCTCCTCACGTCTCTGGTGCTGTTGCGATTATCCTCAGTAAGAATCCTCATTTGTCTGCCAAAGAAGTGAAAGCAGAGCTGCTGAAGAAGTCTACACATGGTGCTGTCCAAATGACATTAGTAGCATCAAACAGATCTTCAAAGACTCCTAACAAATTACTATATGTTGAACCTAATACTACAAAAGCAACTATTCAGAGGAATAGATACACACGCCCTTAGTTTTGTATGTTTCATTGTGAAATTTTTATCTCAGTCAGTGTAAATGGTTGTTGTTTTTTTTAATAGACAAAAAATGGATAGTTTATTTTTTAATTTTTAGAAGCGGAAGATAGAGCGAACTATATACTTGATTTGACCGGCATTTGAACAAGCGTTTTACGCGCGCGATGACCCAGTCACACGTGATCATGTCATGCACGTCACTCACAAATTTGATAACGCTACCGGTGTAAAAAAATAAATTAAAACGCATCTCCTTAGCTTTTTCAGTGAACCAGAAAATAATTTCTTCCCTTGGAGAGAGCTCAGTAAAGATTTTAGGCTGGTGCAGAGGGATTCTAGAAATTCTCAGTTTACATCTTCTAGAGCGGTCTTTCCAACCAACCTTAGGGTGCGCAGGCTGAGATAGTGGGGACGAAAGAGACGCAGGCAAGGTCAGTCGCCATTTTTATTTTTGAGGAATTTAAGGGACTGTGAAGTTAGCATCAGATTGGGAATGCAATAATCGTATAAAATTTATTTGAAAACCATACGACTCATAAAAAATTAAAATATTTGTGGTACGTTTGAAGATCTTGCAAATATACACTTTTACTCTAATGAAATGTTCATTTTAAAACTTAAGATAGCTATGAATAAGGCTTAACCATAATTGTAGTAGTATAAAAATTATAATTTTTTATTCACCTGTCAAATGTTTATCGCAGACAAAAAATAATTTTGGCTAACAGCACAAAAAATACTGCTTTGAATTTTTTTTTTTTTCTGTTGAGAACAACTGTAAGTCAATTTTATGTATAAAATACCAATCTATGATTGAACAACGAATCAAACATGTGCAAAGCACAGCTATATACATGTATTTCCAACTTGCAGGATAGAATTAGACGAGAAATTCTAGAGGAATGGCCACAGTGGGTTATACAGTTTCAGAGACTCCCAGTCAAGATGTTGAGATCAGCATGGTCACTGAAGTTGTGGAAGCTGAAGAAGAAGGTACTTTGTCTAATGCTTCATTGGCACCATCTTCACAATGGTAAAATTTGAATCTGAGTATTTTCACCAATTGTTTGCTTGCCAATTACATAACTTATAACATGAGAATGTTTGTTGTTGTTTTTTTGTTTTTTGTTTTGTTTTTTTTGTTTTATTTTGTTTTGTTTTTTGTTTTGTTTTGCAGTGCTAGTGTCGAGTCTGATGAACCTTCTAATAAAAATAATGGAGAAGAATCTCAAGCCATGGTGCAAATCAGATCTGACGAACCTCCGGAAATGATTCTGGAGGTTGTAGAAGAGTCATCCGCTGTAACTCCGCCCACTAATGAGACTCCTGAGGATAGGGGGACATCCCAGTTAGATGAAATAAATGAAACTGATCAGCCTGACATGGAGGACGAGGAGGACAGCATGATAGCTACAACAGAATACGCTATCAGCCAAGTGATTAGTGGGGACACGCCCCACACTTCCTGTGAGACGTCTGGTACTTTGACGTCAAGCAAGGTCCAGTCGGTATCGGTGACACTCTTTGACCCTGCCCAGAGGGAGTCCATTATCCAGTACGCCAATCAAACTTCCATCAGCCAGGCTTCAAGGAAATTTAAAGTACCTGTGATTACCATAAGGAAATGGATGAATTCTATGGAAGACAGTGCTGTTGTTTCCAAATCCAAGTTCAGTTCACCAGGGCAAGGGCGCAAGCTGTCTTACTCGCAGGAAATTGATGACAGGATCGCCTCGCACATCCAGGACTTAATTGCTAAAGGGGAGAGAGTGCCGCTACAGTATGTTTGCACATATGCCAAGACTTTGATTCGAGAGGAGAAACCCAATTTCGTGGCTTCTTCTGGGTGGGCACAGAGGTTCCTGGTCCGCCATGCCATTGAACTTAATGCACAGAAGTCAGTCAAAAAGAAGCCAGGGTTGTCGCCGGAGTCTTGTAGGGGGAGGCCCCTTTCTTATTCCACAGTCACTGACAAGGCCATTGCAGAGCACGTTAAGTCGATGCTTGCTGACGGACAACAGGTGACAAATTCGGAGCTGAGAAAGTATGCCAAGGACATGATTAGCAAGGAGAACCCCTCGTTTACTGGATCTGCTAGCTGGGCCCAAAATTTCCTCCTGAGGCACAAAATCGCTCTCCAAAGCTTCCCAAGTAACACGTCATTTTCACTCAATTCTCCAACATCTTCCTCCTCAGAACTTGCCCAGTCTATGCTCTCTTCTACCTCCTCGCCATCTTCTCATCCGCTCTCTGACCCCTCGCTCATAGCGGCTGAGATTACCCCTGCTCCTGGATCCTCTGGTCCTATCTACAGCGATGCTTCTATTGGCAGCATGGAGACTGTAGCAGAAGACCCCATGAAGACTGCTCTGACTCTTCTGACAGGAGAAAACATAGACTTGACCATGCTCAGCACAGCTCAAGTGGCTGCTCTGCAAAATTCTCTGTCGGAGCTCACCGCAGACGCCGTGTCTCTGGTCGATCTTCTCAACAACAGCACGGGTAGTTCGACGAGTGGTAGCTCCCATCATCAGAGACCTGATGGAGCAGAGAGCACCGATGGCGAGGACCAGAACCAAGCCCTCATCACTTCCGGCTTAGAGTCCCCCACTTCTGGGAATGTTTACCTCAACCTGGGTAGTGGAGAGAGTTTTGGTTCTGGTTTGATTGGGATGGTATCTTCTCATTCTACTCCCTCTACCACCACCACCACCACCACTACCATTTGTGAGGAAGCGAGTGCTACATCTTCATCCTCTGCTACTCTGACTTCGGGGGGGTTCACTACGGAAGTGGTAGCCCAGGGAAGTCGTCCCCTGTCGTATGCGGTGGAGACGGATCAAGCTCTAGCCAGCTGGGTCCATTTTCAACAAGCCTTGGGGAAGAGAGTCACCTTTGCTTCACTCCGTGCCTATGCCAAGCAGCTGATTGCCAACGAAAATCCCAACTTCAATGCTTCGGTTGGCTGGGTTACTCCTTTCCTCCTCAGGCATAACTTAGATCTTAGTGTGAATCGGAAGGCTAAAGCTACAAGGAGCGAGTTTCCCCGTCGAGGACTCTCGCCTCAGAAAGAGCGCCAGAGTGAGCAGCATCTAAGCACTGGAGAGCAGCAAAGCACTTGTGGTCAGGAGAAGGAAAGTCAATTGGAATTAAGTGCTACTCGGACAGAGAGTCTTGCTGATCATGAAAGCTTACAACCACCATCTATGGATGCCAGCATTCCTGAAATTCAAGCATCACTGGAAAATTCCGTTTTGGAGCACACCCCAATGTCAAAAACGTCAACATCACTGACACCACCGGAGGCAATATTGCCCGAGCAACTTTGTGGGAGTGACCTGGAGAGTGACAAGCAGTCAAAGACTTTATCTGAGAATCCAGAGCCTTCTCCAATGCTGATAGATCCTATGAGAACAGCAGGAAATGAACAAGAGGATGGTGAGAAGGGTATAAAAAAGGCACGTAATGAAAAGACGCGAACTCGTCACACGCTGGCGGAGAAACTGGAAGTAGTTCAACTGATGAAGGAGTACGGTGTTGCTGCTCATTATGTTTGTCGCACACTTGGCATAGCAAATTCAACATTTGCAGGGTGGACGAAACTAGTCCAACAGAAAGGAGCAGAGCTGCAGGCTCTTTCAGCCAACAAGAAAAGAGCCAATGTCTCGGGCCAAGGCAGACCCCTCAGCTATCCGAGAGACAAGGATGAGCAGATAGCTCACTGGGTCAAAGAGCGCTTACAAATGGGGCTGTCGGTGAGTCCATCCGACTTGTCCAAACAAGCAACCTACGTCATCAGTCAGGAGAATCCCAACTTCACTGCATCTAGCGGCTGGCAACAGAAGTTTCTTCAGAGACACAGCATCCAATTGTCAAATTCTTGGATCCAGAAGCCTCCTGGTTCCCAAGGTGGTACCAGTGGCAGTCCCCAAGGGGAGGAGAGCAGGACTGGCATATCCTCTCCTGTCCTCGAAGATGCACAAAATATTCCCACAGCCGTTCAAACCGAAGAAGTGAGCTCCAATGAGTTCGTTGCCATGGAAACTGGCAAGTCATGTGCCTACTCTGACTATTTGGATGAGCAGCTGGTGCAATGGGTGAAACAGAGACAGACTGACAAAGACAATATTACAGTGCAGATGCTCCTCAAGAAGGCCGAAGATGTGATTTGTAAAGAAGTCTCAAAGTTTGTGCCAACTCTTGGATGGGCCTTCAAGTTTCTCCACCGCCATTCTCTCATGCTCAGTAAGAATCGTTGTGCGAGCTCTTCATCAATGGGAGTTGTGGATAATTCAAGAAAACGCCCAGTGTCCGAGTCTTCTGATAGTATGTCTAGGTACCTACACACTCCCAAGAAAGTGCGGCAAATGGACCAGGTGCCAGTTGCGACAACCAGCAGTTCTTCAACCCCACCGTCCATTCTTACAGCTCCAGACTTGACTCTGTCTCCCAACACTGGAAACCTCTGTGAGGCCCTGCTGGTTCTGTCCAACCAGGCGATGGCAGAAGGGGAGCCTGCTCTCCAGGCTGCCATGCAGAACTTACAGAATGCCATGCAGCAAGCTTTGAAGCAGCAGCAGCTACACCTTCTGCAGCAGCAGCAACAGCCGAAGAAAAATGAGGATCAAAAGAGGACATTACATGAAGCTTCTGCTGATCAGCCAACTGTGCATGTGGCTAATGGTCTTTCTGAAGAGCAGACTCGGCAACACGCTGCGTCATCTGCACCTGGGAATATTGCAGTGTCTTCTTCTTGCCCTCCATTCAGCAGTACCAGTAAAACTCCCACCACCATGAAAGTGCATTCTAACGGCGGCCCTCCCACCGAGAGAATCACGCCTTACAACAACTACTTTGGGAAGCCAGCCAGGGAGTTTTCTGCGGAAGAAAAGGAGGAAGTGGTTCGGTATGCGAATGCCACCACTTTACTCAAGGCTGCTCTGAAGTATGGAGTGGCAGCGCCCACCGTGTGGAGGTGGAGGGTGGAGCTTAAGCTACATCAGCCTAAATACACGTCTATGCAGAAGAAGTATATTATTAAGTTTGCAGAGACTAATTCCTTGAAGGAAGCCTCCCACCGCTACGGTATCACTAGCAAGACCATTCAAAATTGGCGCAAGGCTTTGCAGTCTGATGGAGACAGCATGACTTTGTCTGGCACCGGATCAGAAGAGGTGCTGCCCGTTGTCAGCAGCCATGCCGCAGATCAGATGCTGGAGGCTTCCCCACTTTCTAAAGTCTCCACGACCCATGATTCCGAGGTTGTGGCGTACGACAGTCACAACTTCCAGTTTATTGTTGACGGTGGGGAAGTCACCGACATCAGCAGTCGAGGGGACCACGACATAGGAGGAGGAGAGCACACGCCCACTACTCCGATGAGGGTGGATCCTGTGCCTTTGGAGGTGACAAACGAAGTGGACATCGAAAACGTTGGAATGGAATATGATGTCATTTCGTCAGAAGGACATGCTGCTAAACCTCGGTGTACAGCGGAAGAGAAGATGCAAATACTGCAATACGCCATCGAGCATTCGGTCAGAGAGGCATCTCAGAAATATGGAATCAGTCCAGGAACTTTGTACTACTGGAAGAAGAGCAATTATGGAGGCTCGTATCCTGGTGTGGTGCTACCAGTGGGAGAAGGCTCGGCGGTTTCGTCACAAGATGACTCCAGCATCGCTATGAGTGTTTATCCAGGGTCATCCTCTATTTTGGAGCAGATTCAAGTTGCGAGTGGCTCTTCAGTAGGATCAGGACAACCTGGGAAAGCAGCAGACAAGGTGAGAACGGAGCAGTATTTTGCTTCAGATGCCGATGTTGTGTCTTCACATCTGTCTGGAAACGAAGTGAGCCTACTTCACGCAGTGTCTTCCTTTCTGAATCCAGCAGACTCTAGTATTGTCACGTCCAGCCATGCTGACCCGTCTCAATCGGCTATGGCTCAGAGTAGCAGCAGCATTAGTGGCGGAATATCCTCCCCAACTGAAGTCCTAGTCGCTCCACTTCAGGTTGCGTCTGAGGAAGTAGCCAGTGAAGTGGTGGCTTCATCGAGTCCTCCTCCTCCTTCCCTTGTCAAGCAGGATGACTCTTCGGGGGCAGTAGAGAGTGTGGTGGTTGTGGAAGTCGAACAGCAGAAGAACCGAGACCAGGACAGCTTGATGCATATTGAAGTAGGCAAAGATATCCTGGAAGAAGTAAAGGATTCTCACAATATTGCAGTTGATGAAGAAGTGCAACCAGAAATCAGAGCAGAAGAAGTTTAGTTTCTTGCTTGCATGAGGAAGTGGGCATCAAGCCAAGCTAAGCATCATGATAGGAACCAATTTGCCTCTGGGTACATATGAACCACTAGCTGTTTGTTGCAGATGTGCCAGTGATAACAAGACTGATATAATTATGTTTCATAATAATAATTATTATGTTTGGCTCACTTTTTTTTTCCATCTTCATTATTTTACACTACTTGATCTTTTTTTATGGCAACCTAGTGTTTATATTGAATCTAACTTATTATCATTTGCAGTTTATAATTGTGTATAATGTAACAAGGTGAAAGATGTAACTGATTTAGCAATGTAAATGAAAAAGTAAAAGACAAAAAAAACAAAAAACAAAACAAAAAAAACTCCAGTTCAACTGTTCTCCTGCTTTTGTGTGAAGTCTCCAATTACCTCTTCTTCATCTGATGTCATGTCTACACCATTAGTGAAATAACCACGTTCAAAAGGATTGACCTTGCCATCTCCTCCATTGCTGAGTGATATGGGGGCATAGCCATTTTTCAGTGGGCGTGCCTTCCTCATTTGGACCACTGTGATGATTCCCAGAACTAAAATAATCACCACCAAGGCAAAAATGACAACCAGGAGACTCACACTTGCCACAAAAACTGCACGGGGAGCAAAATTCGCTGGCCGATCCGAATCCTTTTGCAATGCTGCTTCAGCTTCGTCTTCTGTGCTCGATTCAACTAGTCCAGTGTGTTCATGTATATCTTCTTCAGTGGATTTACGAGCATCCATTTGCACAGTTTCGTTATCCCCCTCCAGTGTTTCTTGTACGCTCACATCCGTAGCAGCTGTGTTTACAAGGGTGAAATTAACAGAGGTCGCTCCTGTTTTTGGAACCACCACTGTCACTGCTGCAGAATCTTTATAGCCTTGAGCCGTGGCAGTAACGCTGTAGGTGCCTGGGACGAGAAGTCTCCAGTAGTCTCCATCGTTGGCTGTAGTTACAGTGTGGGTTATCCCTTGGACATTGATGACGGCACCTTTGATGCCATTACCAGAGTGGTCCTTCACAAACCCCCTGACACCATCGTGAACCTGCCATATATAGTTAACCATAGCGTCCTTGTTATCGTTCCATATCGCTTGCAAATTTGTTGCGTAAGGGTACTTGAAGCATCCTTGCTCCACAGTTATCTCGAAGCAGTTTGTCTCCAAGTAGTTGTAGTCTTGCATGCCGCCTTTCACGCTGTACCACGCCGCACCGTTAGTAATGCCCTGCACGAAGCGTTCTTGGTCGCCGGGACAAGGGTGGCCAAGGTGCATGGTGGCATGAGAGTTGGAGTATGTCAGTGACAGCTGTCGGAACACGTCGTCATCGGCAGACATCTGGTAAGTACTAACACCATTACGGCTGTCATCGAACGGGTAATTAGCCACCAGAGCACCGTTGTGAAAATTGCAGGAGAGAACAAATGGATAGCTGTGTATCCACTTTACGACTGCTTTTGTCTCCGAAGCTCTACCCCTGCCCTGGCGCACTTGCTCCGAGTCATATTGGTCAGGGAAGTCGCGATTAAGGTCAATGCCAAAGGCATTGTAGCGTCCTTGAACTCCAGTGGCATCGCCAACCTGGGCAATACTGTACCCGTCTGGGTTCATTGTAGGCATGATGTGTATCCTTGTGGTGTCTACGAGTTTTGTAAGTTTTTCATCCTTTTTGTATTGAGTACACAAAAGCTCTATCAAGTGGAGCAGTGTTTCCCTACCTGTTACCTCATTGCCATGCATGTTCCCAATGTACTTGAACTCGGGCTCTCCAGGTTCATGTGTGCCAGGATTGTCGGATATTTCCAGTACCATTAGTGGGGCACCTTTCTCAGAGTTGCCAATGGAGTACAGATGGGTGATTTCGGGGAAGGATTTTGCGTAATCCTTCAAGACTTGATTCAGGGCCTCATTGCTGTGATGGGTGAAGCTCACAGATTCAGAAGAAGTTGGGATGGTGAGAGCAACTGTGGTAATGACCACTGCAAGAGATACCCACAGGCCAACTACGGTCATGATGAGACACAAACTCCTGAACTTCCACTTGGTGGTACCTTCGGCCGGACTCCTACGGCCCTCCGCCCCGCTGAAACCTGTGAGGAGGATAAAGGACGACACAATAATACTGGGAAAGTCGACAGAACCATTACCAATACTATAGAAGACGGTCCCTAAACAATTCCCGCTACCTTACGCTATGACAATAACAACACTCCAGCAAGCACCCAAGCAGCTTTAGAATGAAAACTCACTTTTAGTATCTATTTTAGAAACGAAGAACTCTGAGTGGCACCTGATTTTTCTACGATAGTTCAATGGTTCTTTGGGGGGTGGTCCGGACGTCAGT